>Ga0307508_10000002_pt1 | contig 407635 bp, 360 predicted proteins | sample 9_EM_MG_FD_203089 | JGI IMG/M metagenome (GOLD analysis project Ga0307508, IMG submission 203089) | Populus trichocarpa ectomycorrhiza microbial communities from riparian zone in the Pacific Northwest, United States - 9_EM | ecosystem: Host-associated > Plants > Roots > Unclassified | place...
CCCTCCCCCGCAAGAGCGGGAGAGGGGGCGCAGCAGTGCAAGCGTCGATATGATTCGAACTATGGAAACGCTGACCTAGCTCAGATCCCACGCTCCCGACAAACCTCAACCCAACGCCACCATGCCGCGCGGCGGCAATCCGCCGCCCGCCGCTCATCAGGAACAAACGCGTGCCGAACAACCCATCCCTTCGCAAGGCGTTTCTCTTTTTCGTCGCGCCGATGATGCTGACCAACATCCTGCAATCGCTGTCCGGCACCATCAACAACGTTTATCTGGGCCAGATGATCGGGGTCGACGCGCTCGCGGCCGTCTCGGGGTTCTTCCCGGTGCTGTTCTTTTTCATCTCCTTCGTCATCGGCCTGAGCTCGGGGGCCGGCGTCTTGATCGGCCAGGCCTGGGGCGCGGGCGAGACCGACAAGGTCAAGGCGGTCGCGGGCACGACCATGAGCGTCGGGCTTGTTCTCGCGGCGATCATCGCGGTCCTCGGCGGCCTGTTCAGCCGCCAGCTCCTGACAGCGCTCGCCACGCCACCCGACATCCTCGAGGCCGCCAATTCCTACGCGCGGATCATGATGGCTGCCATGCCGCTGACATTCGCCTTCATCCTGACGACGGCGATGATGCGCGGCGTCGGCGATACATTGACGCCGTTGCTCGCGTTCGCGGTGTCGACGACGATTGGTCTTATGGTCACGCCGAGCCTGATCCGAGGTTGGTTTGGCTTGCCCCGGCTCGGCGTCTCCAGCGCGGCCTGGGCCTCCGCGGTATCGAGCTTTCTCACGCTGCTGTGGCTGAACTTCCACCTCCGCAGACGCGGCCACGCGCTCGCATTCGACGCCACATTCTGGCGCGCGATGCGGCCCGACGGCGCGCTGCTGCGAATAATCTTGCGCCTCGGCATTCCCGCCGCCATCGGCATGGTCGTGGTGTCGCTCGCCGAACTGGTCCTCCTCGGCCTCGTCAACAGCTTTGGTTCTGATGCCACCGCGGCCTACGGCGCGGTCAACCAGGTCATGAGTTATGTGCAGTTTCCGGCACTGTCGATTGCGATCTCGGTGTCGATTTTCAGCGCCCAGGCGATCGGGCGCGGCAATGCCGGCCAGATTGGCGCCATTGTCCGCGCTGGTCTGGAGATGAACATCCTTCTGACCGGCGGGCTCGTGGCGCTCGGCTATCTGTTCTCCCGCGCCCTCATGAGCTTCTTCATCACCGACGGCGCGGTGCTCGAACTCGCACAGGGGCTGCTGCACATTGTGTTGTGGAGCACGATCCTGTTCGGCATGTCGACCGCGTTTTCCGGAGCCATGCGCGGCAGCGGCACGGTATGGATGCCGCTCTTGATCTCGATCTTGGCGATCACCGCGATCGAGTTGCCGTCGGCCGTCATTCTGAGCCGGAAGATCGGCATCCAGGGTGTCTGGATCGCCTATCCGATCACCTTCTGCGCCATGTTCCTTCTGCAGATGAGCTATTACATGCTGGTCTGGCGCAAGCGCAAGATCGAGCGCCTGATCTGAAGAGGCCCGGCGGTCGCAGTATTATGACCATCATAAATACAGTGGACGCGCGGCGCCGGCTACGCCACAATGGCGCAGAAGAGAAAATCAGGGAGTCCGCCCGTGAGCGCAAACCCGCAATTCCTGTTCGATGTCGGCAGCCCCAACGCGTTTCTCAGCCACGAGGCGATACCGGCGATCGAACAGCGGATCGGCGTGAAATTCGACTATGTCCCAATTCTGCTCGGCGGCATCTTCAAGGCCACCAACAACAAATCGCCGGCCGAGACGCTCGCCGGCATCAAGAACAAGCCCGAATTCCACACCATCGAGACCGCGCGTTTCATCAAGCGGTTCAAGGTCCAGCCCTATGTCTGGAACCCGTTCTTCCCCGTCAACACGCTCAATCTGATGCGCGCCGCGGTGGCCGCGCAGTCCGAAGGCGTGTTCGAAAAATATGTCGAGGCCGCCTTCCATCACATGTGGCGCGAGCCCAAGAAGATGGACGACCCCGAAGTGGCGATCAAGGCACTCGCGGCATCCGGGCTTGACGCCGCAAGACTGTTCGCACGCGCGCAGGAGCCCGACGTCAAAGCGAAGCTGATCGCAAATACCCAGAGCGCCGTCGAACGCGGCGCGTTCGGCTCGCCGACCTTCTTCGTCGGCAGCGAAATGTTCTTCGGCAAGGAGCAGTTGCGCGACGTCGAGGAGATGATTGTGGGGAAATGATCAAAGGCCGCCCCTCATGGTGAGGAGCCGCGCGACGCGCGGCGTCTCGAACCATGAGGCGCGTTACTTAGCACCATCCTTCGAGACGCATCGCGTTCCGCGACGCTCCTCAGGATGAGGTCTCTGGGAGAGCACCAATGCAAAAACGCAATGCCACCTGCGCGGTGATCGGCGCCGGCGACTATATCGGCGCCGAAATATGCAAGAAATTTGCCTCCGAAGGCTTCACCGTATTTGCCGGGAGGCGCAACGGGGAAAAGCTCGAACCGCTGGTGAAGGAGGTCGAGGCCGCCGGCGGCACGATCTACGGCCGTTCGCTGGATGCGCGCAAGGAGGATGAAACGACGGCGTTCCTCAACGAGGCCGACCAGCATGCGCCGCTCGAGGTCACAATCTTCAACGTCGGCGCCAACGTCAATTTCCCGATTCTGGAGACCACCGACCGGGTTTTCCGCAAGGTGTGGGAGATGGCCTGCTGGGCCGGCTTCGTGGCAGGGCGCGAATCGGCGCGGCTGATGCTGCCGCGCGGCGGCGGCAACATCTTCTTCACGGGCGCCACCGCCTCGCTGCGCGGAGGGGCAGGCTATGCGGCCTTTGCCAGCGCCAAGTTCGGCCTGCGCGCGGTGGCGCAGGCGATGGCGCGGGAGCTCGGGCCGAAGAACATCCATGTCGCCCATCTCATCATCGACGCCGGCGTCGACACCGCGTGGGTGCGCCAGCGCCGCGAGCAGCTGTGGGGCAAGGAGGCGCTCGACAATCCCGATCTCCTGATGCCGCCGGCCTCGGTCGCGGCCTCCTATTGGCAACTGTACCAGCAGCCGAAGAGCGCCTGGACCTTTGAGCTGGAAATCCGCCCCTTCGGGGAAAAATGGTAGCGTTTCACGGATTGGCATGGCCGGGCCTGACCCGGCCATCCACGCCTTCATGGCTACCATCCAAAGAAAGGCGTGGATGCCCGGATCAAGTCCGGGCATGACAGGACCGAGTCTGGGTACGAAGGAGAAAAACGATGCGCGTTCTCGTGGTCGGTGCCGGGGCCATCGGCGGATATTTCGGTGGCCGCATGTTGCAGGCTGGCCGCGACATCACTTTTCTGGTCCGCCCCCGTCGCGCCCAGGAGCTGGCGTCGGCCGGCCTCGTCATCAGGAGCCCGAACGGTGACGTCACGCTGAAAGATCCGCCGATCGTTCAGGCCGATGCGCTGAAGGACACGTTCGACACCGTGCTGTTGAGCTGCAAGGCGTACGACCTCGACGACGCGATCAAATCATTCGCACCCGCGGTCGGGCCGCGGACCTCAATCATTCCGCTGCTCAACGGCATGCGGCACCTGGACGTGCTCGACGCGCGATTCGGGCGCGAGCGGGTGCTTGGCGGTCTTTGCGCGATTGCCGCGACCTTGAACGAGGCCCGCGAAGTGATCCAGCTCCAGCCGATGCAGTCGCTCAGCTTTGGCGAACGCGAAGGCGGACTTTCCGACCGCGTCCGTGCCATCGGCGAGGTCTTCAAAAGCATCGCGGGCGCGGTGGCCAGTGAGACCGTGCTGCACGACATGTGGGAGAAGTGGGTGTTCCTGGCCTCGGTCGCCGCATCCACCAGCCTGATGCGCGCCTCGCTCGGCACCATCCTGGCCGCGCCGGGAGGCAAGGACTTTCTGCTCGGCATACTCGACGAGTGCAAGGCGATCGCCGCCGCCGAAGGCTATCCGCCTCGCGCGCCGTTCCTCGGCCGCACCGTGACCATGCTGACCACTGAAGGCTCGCCGCTGACGGCATCGATGTTCCGCGACATCAAGGCGGGCCAGCCGGTCGAAGCTGATCATGTGATCGGCGACCTGATTGCGCGGGCCGATGCGGCCAAGGTGCCGGCGCCGCGGCTGCGCGTCGCCTATACGCATCTCAAGGCCTATGAGAAGCAGCGGGGGTAGATCTCGTCCAATGTCGTCCCGGCGTTCGCCGGGACCTATACGCCGCGGCCCCTCGATCTGAGGCAATGCGGGTTGATACCGTATGAAACAGCTGGAGCGGGATGAGGTTGCACTTGTTCAGCGCGCGAGGTGCGCCCCCTCGCCCCGCTCTTGCGGGGCCGAGACGAGCAAAGCTCGCTCTGAGAGGGTTGGGGTGAGGGGCCTCTCTCTCCGCGAACACGCAGCTTGCAACGAGCACCGTGCCTCGCCCCTCACCCGAAATTCGCTGCCGCGAATTTCGACCTCTCCCCGCAAAGAGCGGGGAGAGGTGAACTGAGCCAGCGGACAAGCCAATTCAATCAAAAGCCATCCCGCTCTAGAGCCTGCGGTTATGGGTCCCGGCGTTCGCCGGGACGACTTTCACAAATGCGCGAGATAATGCGCGAGCGCGGTGATCTCCTCGTCGCTGAGGGGATAGGCGACGTCGGTCATGGCCGCCATGCTGCCGCCGGATCGCACGCCGGATTTGTAATCGTGCAGCGCCTTCAGGAGATATTCCTCGCGCTGGCCGGTGAGGCGCGCCACGCCCTTGGTGCCGGCGTAGCTGTCGGTATGGCAGGAGGCGCAGCGCCGCCCGGCAGCGGCCTGCGCGCCCTTCTTCGACAGATCCGAATCGTTGTCGGGTGAGGATTTCGGCGGCGTCAGCGATGCAAAATAGGCGCCGAGATTGCGGATGTCCTCGTTGCTGAGCTGCGCGATGATCGGCTGCATGGCCTCATTCTTGCGCGTGCCGGCGCGGAAGAACACCAGTTGCCACTGGATGAACTGGTCCTGCTGGCCGGCGAGCGAGGGAATGTTTTCGGTGGTCGAAATCCCGTTTTCGCCATGGCAGCCGGCGCATAATTCGGCCTTGGCCTTGCCTGCCGCGATGTCGGCGGCGTGGGCCGAAGGGCCGCACATCATCATTGCGATCGCCAGCATGGCTGCGACGTCTGCCTTGCGCATCAGCTTTCCTCTTCACACGGGCTTTGCCGCGTTGGTTATGCAATCCGGGATGATCGGGGCTTCCAGCAAAATGATGGCGTCCCTGGAACGGCTTGCCAGCGTAGTTGCCGCGGCGCCTGCCGTCGAAAAGCAAGAAGCCGCGGCCGCCTCGCGGCGACCGCAGCTCCCGGCTCATGCAGCTTTCACTTCTTGCTGTAGCTGATGCGATAGATCGCTCCAGCCCAGTCATCGGCAACGAGGATCGAACCGTCCTTGGCAAGGACGATGTCCGCGGGGCGACCGAGATAGCCCTGGTCGCCTTCGATCCAGCCGGAGGCGAACACCTCTTCCTTGGCGTTCTTGCCTTCCGGACTGGCGGTCACACGCACGATTCGCCCGCCCTGGTATTTGTGACGATTCCACGAGCCGTGCTCGGCGATCAGAATCGCGTTCTTGTATTCGGCCGGGAACTGGTCGCCGGTATAGAACTTCATGCCGAGCGGAGCGACGTGAGCGCCGAGATTGAGCACCGGCGGGGTGAACTCCGAACATTTGTGCCCCATCGCGAATTTCGGATCCGGCAGATTGCCCTGGTGGCAATAGGGATAGCCGAAATGCTCGCCCAGCTTCGAGATCATGTTGAGCTTGTCGCTCGGCAGATCGTCGCTGACCCAGTCGCGCGCATTCTCGGTGAACCAGTATTTGCCGGTGCGCGGATCGACGTCGCCGCCGACGCTGTTGCGCACGCCGAGCGCCACCAGTTCGGCGTTGCCGGTCTGCGGATCGACCTTCCTGATCTGCGCGACGCTGGTCGGCGGAATGCCGATGTTGAAGGGCGGTCCGAACGGAATGTAGAAGTCGCCGTCCTTGTCGGCCGCGAGATATTTCCAGCCATGCGCGGCGTAGGACGGCATGTCGTCATAGACGACCTTGCCGGCCCCGAGATTGTCGAGATTGGCTTCGGCGTTGTCGTATTTGATCAGCTTGTCGACCGCAATGACGTAAAGCGCACCGTTGCGGAACGCCAGCCCGGTCGGCATGTTCAGGCCCTTGAGGACGGTCTTGACGTCCTTCTTGCCGTCCTTGTCGGTGATGGCATAGACGTTGCCGAGGCCGAAGGAGCCGACGAACAGCGTGCCCTTGTCGCCCCAGGCCATCTGCCGCGCGGCGAGCACGCCAGACGCCCAGACCTCGATCTTGAAGCCCGCAGGCAGCTTGATCTTCTTGATCGTGCTCGCGAGTTCGGCGTCCGACGCACCGGTCGGCGGGCCGGACGGCGGCGCCAGTCCCTTCTGGGCTTCGGTTTCGTCGCCGAGGAACCAGTCATCCGGCGGATGGGTCCAGAATTCCTTGGTGCCGGATTCGTATTTCTTCAGCTCCCTCTGCGCCTGCGCGCTGGCCTGGCTTGCGACCGCGACAAGCGCAACTGCCGCAAGCGCAGATAAGGATCGATGGAAGGCCGGTGTCATCGTGTCACTCCCCCTGGTGCAGCTACGTGGGCTGCGACCGTTATTGGTTTTGGACGGATTGGTCGTGGACGTTTTCGAAAGGCGAAGGTTTGGTCTGAAAGGATCAATCAGACCGCAAAATGTTAGCACATCGGCCCGCCGTGAGAAGCGCGCGCCGCGCTAGGTCTCGCAGCAGACCGATAAAACTTTAGGCAGAGATTTCTTTTGGATCGTGTCGCCGATCGCAGTTTTGTCTGACTGCGCTGCAGCGCAGTAATTCGTCCCTGTGGAGACCGGGTGTCTTCGTATAGGTTTTATTTAAAATGGCGGGTTGCGCGGAGAGCGACTGATGCGGGTATTGGTTCTCGGGGGGACCGGCTTCATCGGTTCGGCAGTTGTGCGAGGATTGGTCGCGCGCGGGCACGCCGTCCTTGCACTGGCGCGATCCGTTGTCGCGATGGCGAGACTGCGCGACATCGGCGCCGTACCCTTCGCAGGCGACATCACGCGGCTATCGTGGATCGAAAGGCTGCCGATCGTCGACGCGGTTGTTCACGCTGCCTGCGATGTCTCGACCGACATGGGAGCGATCGATCGCGATCTGCTCGACGCGTTGCTGCCGGCGCTCGCCGCGCGATTGAGCCGGCCGCGCTTCATTTATACAGGCGGCTGCTGGCTGTTCGGTGCGACCGGTGATGGCATCGCAACCGAAGAAGCGCCTTTCCACCCTTTGCCGGCTTTCGCATGGATGGTTCCGCAGCTTCAGCGCGTCCTCGCGGAGCCGGGCATCGATGGCATCGTCGTCCACCCTGCGATGGTCTACGCCGATGGCTGCGGGGTTTTCAGCCGCTTCGCCCGCGACGCCGCCGCGCACACGGCCGTCCGCGTGGTGCAGAGCGAGGACATACGATGGCCGCTCGTGCACCGCGAGGATCTCGCAAGCCTTTACGCGCTGGCGCTCGAGCGCGCGTCTCCCGGGTCAAGCTACATCGGCGCGACGATTGACGGCATCGCCGTGGGTCGGCTCGCGCGCGCCTTCGCAAGGCGCTTCGGCACGCTGAATCAGCAGCCGCAGATCATTCCCGCCGACATCGTCGCGTCCGAACTCGGCGAATGGGCCCGGGGCTATGCATGCGATCAGCGGCTGAGCGGGCAGAGGGCGCGGTCCGAACTGGGCTGGCGACCGCAGCATCTCGATCCCGAGGGCGACATCGCGGCGCTTCCGGACTGATCAGCAACGTAAGATCAGGATCGCTGCGATCACGAGGCTGCGGCTAGAGCAGGATGGCTTTTGATTGAATCGGGATGAGCCGCTTGCTCCACCTCGCCCCGCTTGCGGGGAGAGGTCGAAATTCGCAGAGCGAATTTCAGGTGAGGGGGACTCTCCGCGAGCTGAATTCGTGGTCACAGCCCCTCACCCCAACCCTCTCAGAGCGAGCTTTGCTCGTCTCGGCCCCGTAAGAACGGGGCGAGGGAGCACACCTCCCTGGCCGCGACAACTCAACCTGATCCCATCCCGCTCTAGAGCATCGGCGGATCGTCATCCTTGCGGCCATTGCCGGCCGCGATCCGGCGCAGCTGATCGTAGAGATCCGGTGCCTCGCTGGTGCACAGGCAGACGCCTTTGGCCGGCTGCTCGCCTGCGTTGAGGTAGGCGTGGCCCATCGTGCTGTCGAGATAGATGCCGTCACCTTCGTGCAGGATCTCGGGCGCGTAGAATTCGGTATGGACCTCGACGCTGCCGCTGGTCACCAGAAAATATTCTTCACCGGCGTGGCGGAGCAGGGGACCGAACTCCTCGAGCGAGCGCGCCCTGACTTCCGCCAGGATCGGGACCATGCGTTTTCCGATCAGGTCCGTGCACTGATAGATGTAAGTGTAGAACTTGGTGTTGATGACCTGGCCCTGTCCGGCGCGGCTGATGCTGCGGCGGGCCGTGACCGGCCGATCCCGGCCGGCGCGATTGCCCGCGCCATTGAACAGCTCCGCAATGTCCATCTTCAGGCCGGCCGTCAGCTGCAGGAGCTTGTCGTAGGTCAGCGACATCAGCCCGTTTTCGACTTTCGATAGGGTCGACAGCGCCAAGCCGGTCTGCTCGGCCACTTGCTTCAGCGTGAGGCCCCGCGCTTGGCGCGTAGCCTTCAGCGATTGACCGAGTTGTGAATGGACGCCGTTCGGCGCGCCTTGATCGTTCATGCTGGCTCTCTTCGGGACCCCGATCGGGGAATTGCTCTTTCAGCACAGAAATTGCTCTTTCAGATAGGTCGTATTTTTTCAGCAGGAATCAAACCGCAATCGTTGCGATTTGAAGAATCGCTCGCGGAATAGGCACAGCAGCATGATCTTGGGCGAAAACGACCGCCAAATGACCTATCTTTAGGCCGAAAATTGGTTTCAAATATGATAAATTAGTTTCAATTTTGGAGAGCGATGGAATTCCTGGTGTGAATGAGTTGTGTGATCTCAGTGCCACGGAGCTTCGCCGGCTGATGGCGGAGCGGGCGATCTCGCCGGTTCAGATCGTCGATCAATGCCTCGCGCGGATCGCAGCGGTCAATCCGGCGGTCAATGCGGTAGTGACGCTGGACGAGAACGGGGCGCGCGCCGCGGCCCGGACCGCGGAGGCTGCGATCCTTCGCGGTGACAATCTGCCGGCGCTGCACGGGATTCCCGTGCTGATCAAGGACACCCAGGATACCGCGGGGCTGCGCACGACCTACGGAAGTCCGCTTTTCGCCAATCACGTTCCCTCCGCCGATCAGGGGTCGGTCGCGCGCTTGCGGGCGGCCGGCGCCATCATTCTCGGCAAGACCAACACGCCGGAATGGGCGGCCGGCGGCAACACCCGCAACCCGGTGCACGGCGCCACCGGCAATCCGTTCGACCCCTCGCGCTCGGCCGCTGGATCGTCCGGCGGCTCGGCCGTGGCATTGGCGTGCGGAATGGCCCCGCTGGCGTCGGGCTCGGACACCGGGGGCAGCCTGCGCAATCCCGCGGCCTATGCCGGCATCGTTGGCATGCGCCCATCCTACGGATTGGTCGCGAGCGAGAAACGCGCGTTCGGCTGGTCCAGCCTTTCGACCGACGGTCCGATGGCGCGCACCGTGTCGGACGTTGCGCTGATGCTGTCGGTGATGGCGAGCGACGATGCGCGCGACCCGCTCGCCTACACGCTGCCCGGCGAGACCGTGCGCGGACGTGCCGATCGCTGGATCTCGCCGAACCTTGCGGATCTGGGCAGACTGCGGGTCGCCTATACCGACGACTTCGGATTCGCACCCACCGAACGCACCATCCGACGCGTCTTCCGCGACCGCGTCGCGCGCGTTGCCCCGCTGGTCGCCGAATGCCGCGAAGGTACGCCGGACTGTACCGGCGCCGACGACGCCTTTGCGGTGTTGCGCGCGGCGTTGTTCCTCGCCATGCACGGCAAGACCTACCGGGAACGCCGCGACATGCTGGGCCCCAATGTCCGGGCCAATGTCGAGGAGGGGCTAGGCTACAATCTCGCGGACTATGCGCGCGCCGCAACCGCACAGACCCGCATCTATCGCAGCTTCCAGTCCTTCTTCGAAGGATGCGATGTGCTCGTCAGTCCGGCCGTCACGCTCAGCCCGCGTCTCTGGAGCGAACTTTTTCCGGCCGAGATCGACGGTCAGCCGACCAGGTCCTATTTTCATTGGCTCGCACTCGCCTACGGCGTCACGCTGGCGGGTCATCCGGCCTTGAGCCTGCCGGTCGGCGTCGACGAGGCAGGTTTTCCGTTCGGCCTCCAGATCGTGGGGCCGCGCGGCGGCGATGCGATCGTGCTCGGCGTCGCCGCGGCGCTCGAAGCCGCCTTCGCGAACGATCCGGATCTGCGTCGCCCGATGCCCGATCTTGCGCGGCTGGCAGCAGCGCCGCCGTTGTCGCTGTCACCAGGCTTTCTGGCGTGGGACTGAGCAGGGCAAGATGTCAAACCCCGACCTTCCGACCGACCGTCCCTGGAGATCAGTCATGTCCGCCACGCTGAAGCAAAAATCCAGCGCGGTCGGGTTCGTCCTGCTCTACATCGCGTTTTGCATCTCCTACATCGACCGTGCGGCGATCTCGCTGGCGCTGGCACAAATCGGAAAGGACTTCGGACTGCAGGCTTCCGATCTCGGCATCATCATCAGTGCCTTCTTCCTCGGCTACGCCTTGATGCAAGTGCCGGGAGGATGGCTGGCCGATCGGATCGGATCGAAATACGTCGTCGTCGGTACGATCGTGATGTGGTCGCTATTCACGGTGATGACCAGCTTCGCCTGGTCGCTGCTTTCGCTGGTCGCGATCCGCTTCACCTTCGGCATCGCCGAGGGCGGCTTTCCGCCCGCAAGCATCAAGGCGGTCGCCGAGTTGTTCCAGAAGGAAGACCGGCCGAAAATGTCGGCGCTGCTCACGTCCTCGAACTATGCGGGCAGCATGATCGCGCCTTTGGTGATGGCGCCGCTCATCATATGGGTCGGCTGGCGACATGCGTTCGAGGTGATCGGCATCGCGGGGATTGTCTTTGCGATCATCTATCTGCCGCTCGTCCCCCACAAGGCTCCGGTCGCTCGACCGGCCGCGGCGCCGAAGACGGTCGCGGGCTGGATGACACCGCAGATGCGCGAACTCGTGAAGGATCCGATCCTCTTGCGGCTCCTCGTGGTCTGGTTCGGATTGAGCTGCGTCAACAAGGGCCTGGACTCCTGGATGCCGGTCTATCTGCTGCAGCAGCGCGGCCTCGACCTCAAGGCGGTCGGCCTACTGACGCCGATTCCGTTTGTGCTGGCGACGTTCTCGACCGCCATCGGCGGCTGGGTCATGACGACGTTCTTTGCCGAGCGCGAGAAGTATCTGCTGATCGGCAGCTCCGCCCTGACCGGTGTTTTCCTCTATGCCATGTACAAGTCGGAAACCATCGCCTCGCTCATCGTGTTTCAGTGTCTGGTCTACTTCTTCAAATCGTTCGTGCTGGCCGCGGTCATCGCGCTCCCGACCAAAATACTGCAGGACGAGCAGATCGGGACCGGAATCGGAATGGTGAACTTTGGCGGTCAGAGCGCGGGCTTCGTGGCACCGGCGGTCATGGGGTTTATCGTGACCGGAACCGGGTCCTTTGACGCCGCCTTCGGCTTTCTCGTCACCATGACTGCGATGGCGGTGGTGGTTGCATCGACCATCAACACGGCCGAAGCCCGGCTTGCGCCGAGCCTCATGTGACCGCAGAACGGATGTTCCTTTCCGGAAGGGGCGGTAGGTAGCAATGCCAAATGCGATCGTTCTCGGCGGCGGCATGGTGGGCGTGGCGTCGGCCTTGCATTTGCAGCGGCGCGGCTGGTCCGTCGTGCTCGTCGACCGTAACGAGCCCGGCCGGGAGACCAGCTACGGCAACACCGGAATCATCCAGGGAGAAGCCGTCCGCCCCTATCCGATGCCGCGCGATCTGGCTTCATTGCTCAGGATCGCGACCGGGCGGACCAACGATGTCCGCTATCGCCTGCTGGCGCTGCCTTATCATCTCCGCCCGCTGCTGCAATATTGGCGCAACTCCGCACCCGCGCGGCATGAGCGGATAACCGCGGCCTATGCGCAGATCATCACCCACGCCGTGCGCGAGCACGATATCTTCATCCGCGAAGCCGGCGCCGGCAATCTCGTGCAACGCGGCGGCTTCCACCTGCTGCATCGCGACCGCGCCGCGCTCGATGCCGCCGTCGCCATCGCCGAATCGCTGCGAACAGCCTATGGCATCAAATTTCAGGCTCTGACCGCCGACGGGCTGGTGCGCGCCGAACCCGGGCTCAAGCAAGCCGGTGCCGGCGCGATCCATTGGCAGGATTCCTGGACCGTGTCCGACCCCGGCGGCCTCGTGACCGCCTACGCCGCGCTGTTTCAGAGCCGCGGCGGAACAATTATCCACGGCGACGCGGCGACCCTGACGCAGACGCCGTCCGGCTGGTCGGTCCGCGGAGGCAACGGGCCGGTCGACGCGGAAGCGGCCGTCGTGGCCCTCGGACCCTGGTCGCCCGAGCTGCTGCGTCGACTCGGCTATCGCTTTCCGCTGGTGCGCAAGCGTGGCTACCATCGGCATTACGCCGCAGCGACCTCGCTCCAATTGCCGCTGGTGGACGCAAGCTTCGGCTACGCCATGGCGCCGATGTCGCGGGGCTTGCGCATCACCACCGGCGCCGAGTTCACCGGACCCGACGCGCCGCCGACCCCGGTCCAGCTCGGCCGCGCCGAGCAAGCAGCCCAGCAACTCGTCGATCTCGGCAGCCCCGTCGAACGCGACCCCTGGTACGGCACCCGGCCATGCACGCCCGACATGCTTCCGGTGCTAGGTCGGGCCCCGCGCCACCGCGGGCTCTGGCTAAATTTCGGACATGGCCATCAGGGCTTTACGCTCGGCCCGGTGAGCGGACGGTTGCTGGCCGAGCTGATGAGCGGCGAAGCGCCGGCCGTCGATATGTTCCCCTACCGACCCGAGCGGTTCTGAGCAGCGGGCAAAACCCGCGAGCTGCCGCCCCGCGGCAGCCACGTACGACCAGAACCTCGGTCAAGATTTAAGGCAATTCTGGAGCGGGCGAAGGGGCTCGAACCCTCGACCCCGACCTTGGCAAGGTCGTGCTCTACCACTGAGCTACACCCGCATCCGAAAGCGTTGACGGTGTTGACACCGGCAACGGGAGACCTATGCCAAATGCCGCTGATGAATGCAACAGGGCTGCGACACCATGGAATCGATCAAATCGAGGCCGAATTCGATGATAGCGACCGCCTCGGCCCCGAAAAACCCGTTCCAGGCCCAAGACCGCGGGAACCGATTGAAATTTGCCGGCAAGCAGCCACTTAATTGAGGTAGTTGAGGGCGGCACTCCGCAAATACGACGACCGAATCACTCCCCCATTCCAGAACATTTGATGAGGAATCCCGTGACGATAGTTGAGCAGGGCAGCGGAACGGCACCGCAGGCGGTGCCCGACCTGATCAAGGAAACCACCACTCAGACCTTCGTGAAGGACGTCATCGAGGAATCGAAGCGGCAGCCGGTCTTGATCGACTTCTGGGCGCCATGGTGCGGCCCTTGCCGCCAGTTGACGCCTGTCCTCGAAAAAGCGGTCCGCGCCGCCAAGGGCAAGGTCAAGCTGGTCAAGATGAACATCGACGAACATCCGGCCATTCCCGGCCAGATGGGGATCCAGTCGATTCCGGCGGTGATTGCGTTTGTCGGCGGACAGCCGGCCGACGGCTTCATGGGCGCGGTCCCGGAAAGCCAGGTCAATGCCTTCATCGAGAAGCTGACGCGGGGCATGCCGGCGGCCGGCGAGCCCAACATCGCGGAAATCCTGCAGGAGGCGGAGGCCGTGGCCGCCGAGGGCGACGCGGCGGGTGCCGCGCAGATCTATGCCGAAGTGCTGGCGCTGGATGCCACCAGCATCGCGGCGATGGCGGGGCTTGCGAAATGCTATGTGACCATGGGCGCGATCGACGAGGCCAAGCAGACGCTCGCAATGGTGCCGGAATCCAAGCGCAATGACGCCTCCGTCAAGGCCGTACAGGCCTCGATTGATCTTGCCGAGCAGGCTCAGTCGCTTGGTCCGGTGGCGGAGCTCGAAGCGAAGGTCACCGCCGATCCGCGCGATCATCAGGCCCGGTTCGATCTGGCCACCGCCCTCAACGCGCAAGGCAAGCGCAAGGAGGCCACCGACCAGCTGCTTGAGATCGTCAAACGTGACCGCAAATGGAACGAGGACGGCGCGCGCAGGCAGCTCGTGCAGTTCTTCGAGGCGTGGGGCGGCGGCGACGAGGCGACCGTCGAGGGCCGCAAGCGACTCTCGACGATCCTGTTCTCATAGACCGCATCCGGGTAAGAGTCGGGACTTGATCTTCGCAAGCAATATTTGATTCTAACCATCGCGAAATTGCCTGCCAAAAGCGGGATGCCAGAGCTAGAATCATGCCGCCAGTCCCGGTTCCAGCGTTCGCATCAGTCCGCGGGCCAAGTTGTTTTGCGAACGTTAGAGCCAAAGAGACCATGAGCGGGCGCTGAGCGACTTCACGGATTTCGCAAACGGGGCACGAGATGCCGATCAACGCCGAATATCGCGGGCCCGCCGAGCTTCCCGAAGTGATTCCGGTGTTCCCGCTGCCTGGCGCGCTGCTGTTGCCGCGCGGCCAGATGCCGCTCAATATCTTCGAGCAGCGCTATCTTGCGCTGGTGGACGATACCTTTCGCGACGGCCATCGCCTGATCGGCATGATTCAGCCCGACGTGACCCACTCGCAGAGCGAGGACAGGCCGGCGCTGTTCTCCGTCGGCTGCGTCGGGCGCATCACCCAGCTTGCCGAATCCGGCGACGGCCGCTACCTGCTCGAGCTGACAGGGGTTTCTCGTTTCCGCATCGTGGAAGAATTGACGGTGCAGACCTCGTACCGCCAATGCAGGGTGGATTATTTCCCGTTCCTGGACGATTTCACCGCGCGCAAGGGCGAGGAGGCGGTCGACCGCGAGGCGCTGCTCGGGGCGTTGACGGAATTCCTCAAGGCCAACAATCTCAGCGTCGACTGGGAGGGTGTCGAAACCGCGCCCAACGAGGCGCTGGTCAACGCGCTCGCCATGATGTCGCCCTACGGCCCGGCAGAAAAGCAGGCCATGCTGGAGGCGCCCGATCTCAAGACCCGCGCCGAAATCCTGATCGCGGTGACCGAGATGGACCTTGCCAAGAAGCGCACCAGCGGTGATCCTCCGTTACAGTAGTGAACCTGTGCAATGCCAATGAAAAAGAACGCGGCCGGGAAAACCCGCGCGATGCAAGACCTCGCCACGATAGCTGTCGCAGCGGTCGTATTGATCTTGCCAATGTCGGGCGCAGCGGCCGAGCCGGTCTATTCCTTCGCGACCACACCGGGCAAGCTGCCGAAGACGGTGGTTCCCTTGAACTACACGATCGAGCTGACGCCTGATCTCGACAGCCTCGCGCTTCCGGGGCTTGAAGTCGTCGATATCGAGGTGAGCGAGCCGACCGCGCGCCTCACCCTCAATGCGGTGAACACGACGTTCGCTTCCGCCTCGATCGACGATGACGCGCAGCGCGCCGAGGTCGCGCTGGACCCGGCCACTGAGACCGCGACGCTCACCTTTCCGCAAGCCCTCGCAACCGGCCGGCACCGGCTACACATCGCATTCACGGCGACGATCAACCAGTTCGGCCGGGGCCTCTTCAGCGTCGACTATCCGACCGGCGATGGCCGCAAGCGGATGCTTTCCAGCCAGCTCGAGCCCGCCGACGCGCGGCGGATCTTCCCGTGCTGGGACGAACCCGCCTTCAAGGCGAGCTTCGCGCTGACCGTGACGGTGCCGCAGCGCTTCCTCGCGGTCGGCAACATGCCGATCCTGCGCGAGGAGCCGGCGGCGTCGAACCTCAAGCGAGTCACGTTTGCGCCGACGCCGAAGATGTCGAGCTATCTGTTCGTGCTCACCACAGGCGAGCTCGAGCGCCTCGCGGCGGACGCGGATGGCGTGACAGTCGGCGTGGTCACCACCGCGGGAAAGAGCACGCAGGGGCGCTACGCGCTCGACAGCGCGGTCAAGCTATTGTCGTATTACAACGACTATTTCGGCGTGAAATATCCGCTGCCGAAGCTCGACCTGATCGCGGTCCCCGGCGGCTTCGGCGGCGCCATGGAGAACTGGGGCGGCATCACCTTTTTCGAAAGCCGGCTGCTGTTCGACCCCACGACGAGCTCGGATTCGGCGCGGCGCGGCATCTTCAGCGTGCTCGCGCATGAGATGGCGCACCAATGGTTCGGCGATCTCGTCACCATGGGCTGGTGGGACAACCTTTGGCTCAACGAAGGCTTTGCCAGCTGGATGCAGGAAAAGGCCGCGGAGCGTTTTTATCCGCAATGGAAAACCTGGCTCAACGGTTATGGCCAGAAGCAGTATGCCATGGCGCTCGACGCCCGGCGAACGTCGCATCCGATCCAGCAGAAGGTCGCCGACCAGAGCGAGGCGCAGACCGCGTTCGACGGCATCACCTACAACAAGGGGCAGGCATTCATCCGCATGCTGGAGAACTATCTCGGCGAGGACGCGTTCCGCGACGGCATCCGCAACTACATGGCCGCGCACGCCTACGGCAACACCACGACCGCCGATCTCTGGCAGGCGCTGGAGGGGGCGGCCGGCAAGCCGGTCGCTGGTATTGCGGCATCCTTTACCGAACAGGACGGTGTGCCGCTAGTGATCGCCGAAACCAGCTGCAGCGGCGGCATGCAACGCATGCGCTTGCGGCAGGACCGTTTTGTGATCGGCTCCGCGCGCGAGGCGGCGGCGACCTGGCCGCAGCGCACCTGGCGGATCCCGATTGCGGTCGGGCCGGTCGGCGCGACCCGCGCGGCGGACGTCCAGCTGTTGGACGGCGCGACGGAGATCGCAGCGGGATCCTGCGGCGACGCCGTCAAGGTCAATCTCGGCGACGTCGGCTACTACCGGGTCGAATACGGTCCCGCCAGCCAAGCCGCGCTGTCGAAATCACTCGCGCTGATGACGCCCTCTGACCGCGTCAACTTCATTGCCGACAGCTGGGCGCTGGTGCAGGCCGGCCGTGCGGCGCTGTCCTCCTATCTCGCATTGATCGAGCAACTCGGCGCCGGCGACGACCGCGCGGTGTGGGATCAGGTGATCGGCGCCTTCACCACCCTCGATCATCTCGCTCGTGGTCGAAGCGAGCGCCCGGCGTTGCGGGCCTATGCGCGGGCGCGGCTACGGCCGCTGTTCGACCGGCTCGGCTGGGACGGCAGCGGCTCCGGCGACGATGACGACACCTTGCTGCGCTCCAGCGTGATCCGCGCGCTCGGCGAGTTCGGCGACGCCGACATCATCGCCGAGGCCAGGCGGCGCTTTGCCGGCTTCGTGCAGAACCCGCAGTCGCTGCCCAACGCGCTGCGCGATGCCGTCACCCATGTCGTCGGCATCGGCGCCGACCGCGAAAGCTACGACACGTTACTGGCGCTGGCGCGCAAGAGTACGGTGACGAACGAACGCCTGCGCTATTACTACGCGGCCGCCAGTGCCCGCGACGCGGCGCTTGCCCGTGCCACGCTGGCGCTGACCCTGACCGATGAACTGCCGAGTACGATCATAGGCGGGATGATCAACACGGTTGCGTCGTCCGGCGAGCAGCCTGATCTTGCCTGGGACTTCGTGCAGACGAATTTCGATGCGCTCGCGACCAAGCAGGGACCGTCATTCCGCGATTTCTTCGTCGCCAATTTCATGACCAATTTCAGTGACGACGAACATGCCGCGGAGCTCGAACGCTTTGCACCGGCGCACGCGACCTCCGGTGGTCGGGTGATGACGGCCCGCGCGCTGGAAACGATCGCGATATCCACCGATCTCAAGGGCCGCGCGTTGCCCGCGGTGGAGGCCTGGGCCAAAGAGCACGGCGACGGACGGCCGCAGGTCCTTCCGGACCTCCACTGACGGACGGATCCGCTCGAGCGTGATGGCTTTTGATTGAATCGGGATGCGCCCGCTTGCTCCACCTCGCCCCGCTTGCGGGGAGAGGTCGAAATTCGCGATAGCGAATTTCGGGTGAGGGGGGACTCTCCACGAGCTGAATTCGCTGTGAGAGCCCCTCAATCCAACCCTCTCCCCGTAAGAACGGGGCGAGGGAGCACACTTCCTTGGCCGGGACAACTCAACCTCATCCCATCCCGCTCTAGCCCGCCGGACGTTACGTCGCACGCTTGGGGATGCCCGAGACGCCACGATCGGCGTCATGGGATCCGGTCAACCGCATCAGCACGATCGTCACCGCGATGACGGCGAGATAAACCAGGAGCTGCATCTGCGTCGGCTGATCGGTGTAGCCGATCAGCGTGTGCATGGTCCGGCCGGCAAGGCTCGTTTGCGAAAGCAGCCAGGCCGAGTCCCAGACCACGGTATCGAGCGCAGTCAACCAGTTGGCACGTTCGAGGAAGGCCACGGCCTGCGCCGCCATGCCGGCCGCGAGCAGGGTGATCAACACGGTCGTGGTGGCAAACAATGCCCGCTGCGGGATTCGCATCAGGCCGAAATAGGTCAGGAGACAGACGGCGCCGCCAAGCGCCATCCCGATCAATCCGCCAACCAAAAGGCTGATGGCCGAATCGCCCTCGGAAGCGCCCACGCCATACAGAAAAAGCGCGACCTCGCTGCCTTCCCGCAGGACCGCGACCCCGACCACGACGGCCAGCGCCAGCAGCGACTTGGTTCCATCCGCGACCGCCTGCCCAACGGCGCGCATGTCTCCGGCCATTTCCCTGCCGTGCCGCGCCATCCAGACATTGTGCCAGGTCAACATCGTCACCGCGACGGCCAGGATCGCTGCGTTGAACAATTCCTGTCCCATTCCAGCAAAGAGCTGCGAAAGTGCTCCGGCAAAAGCGGCAACGACGCTGGCGGCAAGCGCGCCCACCAATACCCCACCGCCAATCCAGCTGTTGCGATGAGGTATCGAGCCGGTGACCGCGAGCACGATGCCGACAATCAATCCGGCTTCGAACACTTCGCGAAAGACGATGATAAGCGCGGCTAGCATGCGTGTTCCGTCTTTCGTCTATTGCACCGTGAGGGCGCCACGCGCCTTGTCGTTGAAATCGTCGTAGAACTCATAGCGACCGGGCTTCAGCGCCCGCACGTTCAGGACGCCTTCGCTCTTTGCGGCGACCACTTTCTCCACCCGCAGCGACGTGCTCTCGAACTCCATCGCCTTGGCGTCGAGGTTCTTGACGCGGATGACGATGGGTTTGTCCGCGGGAGCACTGACCTGGCCCGGTTGGAACTGGCCATTGGAATACGTCACCCGGATCTCCGCAACGGGCTCGGCCCGCGACGGAGCCGGCTGCAGCAACGCAGGGGCGCAAATCGCGGCAAGGGTCAATCTTCGCAGCATCATATGCACAGTATACATGTTCCCGTCGTTCCGGGACATTGAACCAGGTCAAAATTCGTAGGCGAATTTCACCTTGGCGCGATGACGCTGGAATTCCGCGAGATTGAGCGGCAAGGGATTGCCGACCTCCCGGCCCCAGAGCTGGGTGTTCCAAGCCGCCGCCATGAACATTTTCGGGGTGAACTGGACGTAGAGTGTCGGTCCCGCCATCAGGGCGTCGCCTGTGAAAGCCGACAAGGCCGGGCTGTCATAGTGGCGGAGATACCAGAGCTCGCCGCCGACCAGGACGTTCGGCGCCAGCCGAACCGAGAGCGCCGCCGAGCCGCCGAACGTGGCTTCTCGCATCGTTTGATCGGTTGCCGTCCACGTCACTTCGGGTTCGTAGAGCATGTTGAAGCCGGCATAGAGCCGGTTTCTCAGGAGCTCGACATCGGCATTGATGGTCGTTTCGAATTCATAATTGTGTACGCGCGCGCCGCTGGTCTCGTCGATCAGGCGCACATTTGGCTCGAACGCCAGCGTGACCGAAAGCGGATTGTTCGAGGTGCGCTCGAGCGCGAGATAGCGGAACTCGGCGAAGCCGCCCGCGAAAGCGCCCTGATTGCGGCCGTCGAGATCCGAGACGGCGCCGATATTGTGGGTCGATCCGAGCGCGCCGAATTCGATCTGGACGAACTGGGACGGCGTGAATTCGAATTCGTATTTGGTCTCGGTGGCGGCATAATGCCCGTCGCGCTTGCCAAAGCGGCCGATGCTATCGACGGTGAATTCCTTCTCGCCTTCGAGGCCGATGCCCGAGCCGGTGGTGAAGCCGAAAATGTACTTGGTCTCGATCTCGCGCCAGGAGCTTGCATCTTGCGCGCGCGCCAGCCCGCTGCTGCCGCCCAGCAGCGATGCGAAGGTACAAAGCGCCAACACGACGCGTCGTCCCGAGTCTCCTGATCCTGAGTATCTTGCCGCTCGCATGATTTTCGATCCGCCGCCGCTTGACCGCACGACACGAGCTACCGGTTTGGCGGCGAAGCCGCAAAGAGACTCGTTCTAAACTGGAGCTGTTCTAAGCGAGCGCAAGACCACCCAGGGTGGTGGTCGGGAGTTCTCGTCATTGCTGTCGCGGACCCGTTGAATTTCTGAAATCGACACCACGCGGTATCTATCCGGTTCGCGGCTCCTGCGCCAGCGGCGAGTACCACTCGGATGCAGAACGCTGCTAGAAGTTGGCGGAAGCGAGCTGGTCGCTTCAAGATTGCGCGAACATCGGAGCGGCGGCACTAATATCCGGACACAGCCAGTGCCACGACCGCGCTCAGCACCAGCCAACCGAAATGCCGACCGCGCGTCCCAAGCGCATTGCCGAGCGCGGCGAGGCCGAACACTAGCGCCATCGTCACCACGATCCAGTGACGCGCCAGGTCCGACGCCAACCAGGGCGCCGCAATCAACAGCACGCCGCAGCCGACCCATGCCACCGTGCTGGCCTGCCAGACCACCCGCATCAGGATCCGTATCCGCGGCGGTTCGATGGTCATGCGCGGGAATATCCTGGCCTCGCCGAGCCAGCCGTGGATCAACGCGGCGGCGATCGCGAGCACGCCGGAACATTGCAGCAGCATATCGCGCATCGCCGGGTCTCCATACAGTACTGTATGTACATGATATGCATATGGCCGCTGCGCTGGCGCCTGTCAATACAGAAGTGTATGGTGAGGTCCGCATGGACGTGGCATGACCGACCAACTCGCTGCTCAGGACTGGATCGAACTGGGCCTCAAGGTCCTCGCCAAGGCCGGATTCACGGCGCTGAAGGCCGAACGGTTGGCGAAAACGATGGGGGTTTCGCGCGGCAGTTTCTACTGGCATTTCGCCGATATCGGCGCATTCCACGCCGCGGTTCTCGCGCATTGGCGGACGGTCGCCGCCGAGCAGATCATTGACGACGTCGAGGCCGCATCGGCCGGCGACGACGCGCTGAAACTCCTGCTGCAGCGGGTTTTCGGCGAACGCCTGAAGCTGGAAAATGCCGTCCGCAGCTGGGCCGGGTTCGACGCGCAGGTTCGCGCCGCGGTCCTGGCAATTGATCGGCGCCGGCTCGACTACGTCGAGCGCCTCCTGAGGCAGACCGGATTGCCGCCGGATCTGGCGCGCGCCCGCGCGCAAATTCTTTACTGGGCGTTCCTGGGCTATGCACTCTCGGAGCAGCCATTGCCGCGAGAAACGCAACAGATGATCCTCGACGAACTGCTGCGGATGGCCCTGCAACAGCGCGTGCGATGACGCGGTGCCCTCGGATGTGCTAGGAACCCGGCGACCACGCCGGAGATTTGCGCATGACCGCCTCGCCCGAACGCCCCGAGAACACCGTCGATCCCAAATTGCTGGAGATCCTGGTTTGTCCGCTGACCCGGGGGCCGCTGGAATTCGACGCGTCGAAACAAGAGCTGATCTCGCGTTCGGCGAAACTTGCCTATCCGATCCGCGACGGCATTCCGATCATGCTGCCGGAAGAAGCCCGCAAGCTCGATTGACGAGCTACAGCGCCTCGCCGCGCAACAGCCGCGGCACCTCACCGGACAAGCCCGCCGCTTGGCGGATGAACAGGTTTTTCAGCGGTGGCGCGCGGTCGACCAGACCTAATCCGATATCGCGCACCGTGCGCAGCAGCGTCGACTTGTTGGAGAACAGGAAGTTCAGGGAATTGGTGGCGAGCCCCATCGCCATGGTGTCGAAGCGGCGCCAGCGCTGGTAGCGCTCGAGCACGTCGGCCTGACCGAAATCGATGCCGAGCCGCGCCGCATCGACAACAACCTCGGCGAGCGCTGCGACATCTCTGAGGCCCATATTGAGGCCCTGGCCGGCGATCGGGTGAATGACGTGGGCGGCATCGCCGATCAGCGCCAGCCGCTCGCCGATGAACGAACGCGCGACGAAATAGGACAGCGGAAACGCGCGCGGCTTGTCGAGCGCCTTGATCTCGCCGAGATGCAGGCCGAAACGCTGTTCGAGTTCGGAATGAAATTCGACCTCGTCGAGAGCGACGATGCGTGCGGCCTCAGCTCGCCGTTCCGCCCAAACCAGCGAAGAACGTTGTCCGGTCAGCGGCAGGATCGCAAACGGACCCGCGGGGAGAAAATGTTCCTCGGCGCGGCCGTGGTGATCGCGTTCGTGGCCCACCGTGACCACGATGCCGGACTGGTCGTAATCCCAGCCATGGGTGGCAATGCCGGCGCGCTCACGCAGCTTCGAGCGCGCGCCGTCGGCGGCAACCAGGAGACCGGCATCGATCACGCTGCCATCGCCCAGCGTCACCGCGATGCCGTCGGGACGCGAATCGTAGGCCGTCACGGCGGTCGGGCGAAGATCGATACCCGATGTCTCGGCGCCCCTGACCAGGGCGTCGATCAGGTCGCGGTTTTCCACCATATGCGCGAACGGCTCGCCGGGCTCGACATCGCCGGCAAAGGTCAGAAAGACCGGCCGGGTTGCGTCCTCCAATCTCGAATCGGTGATCACCATGTCGAGGATCGGCTGCGTCTTGTCGGCGACTTCGCTCCACACGCCGATCACCTCGAACAGCCGACGGCAGGCCGCGACAATGGCTGTTGCACGGGGATCGCGGCTCGGTCGGTTGGCGAGCGCGGGATCGGCAACGACGATGGACATGTCGCTGCCCAGGCCCTGGCGCAGCGCCAGCGCCAGCGCCAGTCCTGCGAACGCGCCGCCGCCGATGACAATGCTTCGCTGTGCCGACATACCGCAACCCTCACTCAGTGATGTCATAGACTCTACTTGCCACATCACTATAGCTGGGCGAAACAGAGCCGTGAAACAAGGGTAGATATCAGCTGTTCCGTCGTTCCGGGGCGCCGCGAAGCGGCGAACCCGGAATCCATAACCACCACGATGAGTATGGATTCCGGGCCTGCGCCGATTGGCGCATCCCGGAAATGACGACCGATGATGTTGCCGACCTATCGACCGCCACGAAAGCGCTGCAATGTCAAAAGGCCTGATTGATCTGATTTCGATTCTCGACCTCGAACCGCTCGAGGTGAATTTGTTTCGCGGCAACAGCCCGAAGACGAGCTGGCAGCGCGTGTTCGGCGGACAGGTGATCGGGCAGGCGATGGTGGCGGCATGCCGCACCGTCGAAGGCCGCCTGCCACATTCGCTGCACTGCTATTTCATTCTGCCCGGCGATCCGCAGATTCCGATCATTTACGAGGTCGAGCGGCTGCGCGACGGCAAGAGCTACACGACACGACGGGTGACCGCGATCCAGCACGGCCACGCGATCTTCTCGATCATGGTGTCGTTTCACGCCGAGGAAGAAGGACGGTTCGATCATCAGGACAAGATGCCGGACGTGCCGCCGCCGGAGAAACTCACCGCCGAGGAGGTCGCCAAGCAGCCGATGTTCCGGGAGATGCCGGACTTCATCCGTCGCTATTACGAATCCGACCGCCCGATCGAGTTGCGTCCGGTCGAACTGAACCGCTATTTCGGCCAGAAGATCGAGGACGGCCGCATCCATGTCTGGATCCGCACCGCGGCGAAACTGCCCGACGATCCGGCGCTGCACATGTGCGCGCTCGCCTATGCCTCGGACTTCTCGCTGCTCGACGCCGTGATGGCGCGCTATGGCCGCACGCTGTTCGACAAGCGGATGATGCCGGCGAGCCTCGATCACGCGATGTGGTTTCACCGCCCGTTCCGCGCCGACGAATGGCTGCTCTACGCGCAGGACTCGCCGAGCGCGCAGGGCGGCCGTGGGCTGACGCGCGGCCTGATCTTCAAGCCGGACGGCACGCTGGTGGCGTCGGTGGCGCAGGAAGGCTCGGTGCGCGAGCGCAAATGAGGCGTTCAGAAGACGCTGGCGAGCTTGCCTCTGTCCGTCAATTCAATTTGCGACGCCAGCCAACGGGTGAACCAGCGATACATCCACGGAATCGGGATGATGAAGAGGCTGCCCAGTGCTGTGACGACCGCACGCCAGAGAAACTCCAGCCCCGTGGCATTGAATTCCACCTCGTGTCGCGTGCCTTCGATATGACGGCACATCCAGCGCAATTGCGCGACGACAACCCAGGCCCAGCCGACGACGGTGATGACCGAAACGCCCACGAGCAGGTTCCAGCCGAGGTAGCCCCAGAACGAGCCCGAGAAGCTGAGCCCGAGCGGCTGCCCGTTGGAGCTGAGGTTCGCCATGAACCACTTGATCAGGAGCCAGTACAAGACCACCTGCACGACGTCGACCGCAATGTTGAGGACCTGGGACTGCGTCCATGCCACGGCGATAAAGAGCAGAGCCGCCGCATAGAACCACATCAGATCCACAGCTCTGCCGGTGAAACCAAGATTGGGCCGCTGCGCGACGCGCACGCAGGAAACGATCCAGCGGCAGTACATCAACAACGCCCACGGCAGCGGGATGACGAACAAGACGCTGAACCCCAGCACCAGGCTACGCCAGGTGAAATCCCAAATTCCAAATTCGAACGAGATCGGACCGCCGCCGTAGTCGTCGCGGCTCGCCGGCGGGTCTGCGGCCCGCGAAACCGTCGAAGGGCGTGACCCGCCGGATATCAGCCCGGGGATTTCGGCGGCCTGTTGCCAGTTCGGCATGCCTTCGGTCCAGACCAGGGTGTCAGCCTTGATCGTTCCGTTGGCGACATAGCCGCGGAACTCCGGCGCCGGATAAGGGCCGTACTGCTTGCCATCCAAGGCAAAGAACCACGAACGGTCCGCCATTCGCATCCCCCCAAGTCCGCATAGAGGTCCCGGTAAACTCCCGGCACGGTCATCAGCCGCGTATCCATCTACTTTGGCGGACGATCCCGCTCCCTGTACAGGGGGGCGCGCTGGGTCGAACCAAATGTTTTCCGTTCAAGCTGCAACTTTTTTGTGCCATTTGCTTGGAAAGATGTCAGATTTCACACCTTGCTGAGCCCGCCGCGCGGTCAATGTGCTGAAACCATGGAAATTGAGGCCGACCATGAAACTCGTCGTCGCGATTATCAAACCTTTCAAACTTGACGAGGTGCGTCAGGCGCTCACCGGGATCGGGGTGCACGGCATGACGGTGACGGAGGTCAAGGGCTATGGCCGACAAAAGGGGCACACCGAGATCTACCGCGGGGCCGAATATGTCGTGAATTTCCTGCCCAAGCTGCGCATCGAAATCGCCGTCCCGTCGGACCTCGCGGACAAAGCCGTCGAGGCCATCACCGCGACCGCCCGTACCGGCCAGATCGGCGACGGCAAGATCTTCGTGACGCCGATCGATCACGCACGACGGATCCGTACCGGCGAAACCGACAGCGACGCGCTTTAGGGGTTTCTCTGCTTGAGAACGATCTTTTCGGCGGACGCAGCTTTTCCGAATCGTGCGCCCCCATCTTCCGCAGAATTTCGCGGCTATCCGCGCCACGATCTCACACTGCTGAGGGGAGACGCGCTCGAAAAACATGCTCCTCTACCTCGATACCGTTTCGTTGCCCTCTCGATGGGCACCTCGGTGGCCAGAGCAGGAGTCTGACTACGATTTGGGCCGTCCTGCTCAATTATTAGGCGCGACCTAATAGCGCAGGTCCCCCCTATCCCACCGCAGCGCAAAAAGGTCCGCGTTCATAGTCCGTTAGGGACCGCGACCGAACTGGCACGGCATTTGATTCTTATGCCGTGGCTGGGGCCCGCGTAGCGAACTTCCTCCGCGTGGTGAAATTCAGTCGAGAACGCCCGGTGTCGTCCGCAGCCGGGCCCAAGCGGGGATAGGACCGATGAAAATTGTTATGGCGATCATTAAGCCATTCAAGCTCGAAGAAGTCCGCGACGCTCTGACCGCCATCGGCGTTCATGGTCTCACGGTGACTGAAGTCAAGGGATATGGCCGGCAGAAGGGCCATACCGAAATTTATCGCGGGGCTGAATACGCGGTGAGCTTCCTGCCCAAGATCAAGATCGAAGTGGCCATCCCGGCCGACCAGGTCGACAAAACCATCGACGCCATTACGGCGGCGGCGAAGACCGGGCAGATCGGCGACGGCAAGATCTTCGTCATCAACCTCGACCATGCGGTTCGCATCCGCACCGGCGAGGCCGATGCCGCGGCACTCTGATTTCGCGCTCACACTTACCAATTAGGAGTAATAGAAATGACGTTTAAGCGTCCCACCAGCGCGGGATGGGCAACCCTCGCACTCGCAGGGCTGTGCGCCGTAGGCTTCGTCGATGCTGCGCTTGCGCAGGCGGCGGCTCCAGCAGCCGATGCGGCAGCTGCTGCTGCGCCTGCCGCCGCCGCCGCGCCGGTTCCCAACAAGGGCGACGTCGCCTGGATGCTTGCTTCCAGCGCGCTCGTTCTGATGATGTCGATTCCGGGCCTCGCGCTGTTCTACGGCGGTCTGGTTCGCACCAAGAACATGGCGTCCGTCCTGACCCAGGTGTTTGCGATCGTGTCCATGATCGGCGTCACCTGGACGCTCTACGGCTACTCGATGGCGTTCAGCGACGGCGGCAGCATGACCCCCTGGGTCGGCGGCTTCAGCAAAGCCTTCCTGCACGGGGTCGATGCCAACTCGACGGCGGCGACCTTCTCCAACGGGGTGGTGATTCCGGAACTCGCCTACTTCGTGTTCCAGATGACCTTCGCAATGATCACCCCGGCCCTGATCGTCGGCGCCTTCGCCGAGCGGATCAAGTTCTCGGCCGTGATGCTGTTCATCCTGTTGTGGTCGACCTTCATCTACTATCCGATCGCGCACTGGGTCTGGTACGTGGCGGCTCCCGATGACGTCGCTGCTGCTGCCAAGGCGCTTGCGGCTGCGACCGATGCTGCGGCCAAGACGGCGGCCCAAGCGAAACTCGACGAAGTCACCGGAGCTGTCGGTTGGCTCGCAGGCGCAGGCGCCCTCGACTTCGCCGGCGGGACGGTCGTGCACATCAATGCCGGCATCGCCGGTCTGGTGGGCGCCCTGATCATCGGCAAGCGCACCGGTTACGGCAAGGACCTGATGGCCCCGCACTCGCTGACCATGACCATGATCGGCGCGTCGCTGCTCTGGGTCGGCTGGTTCGGCTTCAACGCCGGATCGAACCTGGAAGCCAACGGCACAACGGCGCTGGCCTTCGTCAACACCATGGTCGCCACCGCGGGCGCAGCGCTCTCCTGGCTGCTCTCGGAATGGATCGTCAAGGGCAAGCCGTCGCTGCTCGGCATCTGCTCCGGCGCGGTCGCGGGTCTGGTGGCGGTCACACCGGCGTCCGGTTTCGCCGGCCCGATCGGCGCACTGGTGCTGGGCCTCGTGGTGTCGCCGGCCTGCCTGTTCTTCGTCTCCACGGTGAAGAACGCGCTCGGCTATGACGATGCCCTCGACGTCTTCGGCGTCCACTGCATCGGCGGAATCATCGGTGCGCTGGGCACCGGCATTCTCGTCAATCCCGCGCTCGGTGGCGTCGGTATCACCGACTACACCAACATCACCGGCAACAACGCCGGCACCTACGTTTTCGTGGACCAGATGATCTCGCAGGGCAAAGCCGTTCTCGCCACGCTGGTCTGGTCCGGCGTCGGTTCGGCGATCCTCTACAAGGTCGTCGACGTGATCATCGGCCTGCGTCCCTCGGTCGAGCAGGAACGCGAAGGTCTCGACATCACCGATCACGGCGAGCGCGCCTACAACATGTAGTTCCTCCCGGGGCGCGGACCTCAGGGACCGCGCCCACAACTTCGGTTTGGGCACATACCCGGCAATGCCCCGACCGTTGAGGGGCTCCAGCGCAAGTTGGAGCCCCTTTCTTTTTGTTCCGAAAGGCCAATAAGATCGCAGCCGCGCCGGCTCAGCAGGCGCAGCGAACAAGAAGCAGGGAGAACGCCATGAAGCTGGAAGGCGGATGCTATTGCGGCGCAGTGCGCTATGAGGCCGAGGGCGAGCCGATCATGAAGGCGCAATGCCATTGCCGCGAATGCCAATACATCACCGGCGGCTCCCCCAACATGTTCGTGCTGATGCCCCCTGGCGGCTTCAAATATACCAAGGGCGCGCCAAAGCAGTTTACCCGCAGCGATCTGGAAAAGCCGGTGACGCGGGAGTTCTGCGCCGAATGCGGCACCCACATGGTGACCCGGCCGCAGGCCGTGCCCGCCGTGGTGATCAAGGTCGGCACGCTCGACGACCCCGGCCTGTTCGGCCAGCCGCAGCTGGCGATCTTCACCATCGACAAGCAGGTCTTCCACCACATCCCTGAGGGGTTGCCTGCATTTGAGCGACTGCCGCAACGATGACGGCGGCCTTCAGCGGAAGCTCCGGCTCAGTTGGGCCTTGCCCCGCGCGGGACACACGTTGCAAATTTAAGGGGGCGGTGATGACCCTTCCGTCAGGCAAACCTCGCGCTGAGCTTCGGAAACAGCGCGTAAACCTCGTCCTCTCGCCAGTCCGCTCCGGAAGGTTGAGGCGGCGGCATCTGCCGCCGCCGCGGCACCTCGCCGGTCACAGCCTTGACGCCCCCTGTTACGGCGTACTGGTATCCCTCGTAGAACCAGGCCGACTCGTCAATATCTTCATCCGCCAGCGAGTCGGGATCGGCCAGGGCGCGCTCGAAGGCCTGACGCCCTCGCGAAATCAGCGAGGACCGAAAATCCGTAAACGTGTCGTCGCCGCATCCCCCGTGAATCACGTAGGCAGCGCCCCACAACGGCCAGTGATAGGCCTTGTCCATCATGTCGTCGAACAGTTGCGCAAACTCGAGCGATGCGTCTCTTGACAGGGCGGCGATCTGTTGTCGCAACGCGACGCATTTGCGGTCCATTTCCCCCTCTGAAATATTGTGGACCCGCTGCACGATATCCCAGAACCGGTCCTCGTCCATCCCGTCCTCCCCAATGGCCGATCGTTCCGATGACTTCGTCGCCGAATCGCTGCGCAGCCCCATACTGTTGCTGCCTGCCCATCTTAATCGGCATCATCGTGTTCGGAATGACGCCGGGGAGAGGGGGATGCGAAAAATACCAAAATCGTTCCTAGCCCCGATGGTTAATCGCGTCTTAACCTCGCCCTATCTATGGTGTTTCGAGCCGCCTGACCTGGTCCGAACGGACGTTCTGCGGCTGACAAGTGCTGGCGCTTAACCTATGGCAATGACCGCATCCTCCCGCCTGCCCGAGAGCGCCGGCCAACAACAGGCCGAGCGCTCGCCTTTCGCGCGGCTGACCGAGCTATTGGCGCCCTACAAGCCGGGCAAGCCATTGATCGCACTGTCACTGGGCGAACCGCAGCATCCGGTACCCGGCTTCGTCGGCCCCGTGCTGGCCCAGCATATTGCCGAATTCGGACGTTACCCGATCGCCAAGGGGATCGAGCCGTTCCGCAACGCCGCCGCCGCCTGGCTCGGCAGGCGTTTCAAATTGCCTAGGGCGATCGACCCCGAGCGCGAAATCCTGGTGCTGAACGGGAGCCGCGAAGGCCTGTTTTTCGCGGCGCTGACGGCAGTCCGCCATGTCGGCGAGCGCACGGGCAGGCCGGCGATCCTGGTGCCCAATCCGTTCTATCCGGCTTATGGCGCCGGCGCCCGGGCGGCGGCGTGCGAAACCATCTATCTGCCGACCACGCCCGCCAACGGATTCCTGCCCGACCTCGACGCGCTCGACCAGGCGACGCTGGCGCGAACCGTGGCGTTCTACATCGCCTCGCCCGCCAACCCGCAAGGAGCGGTGGCGAGCCCCGATTATTTCAGCCGGCTGAAGAGCTTGGCGGATCGATTCGGCTTCATGATTTTCAGCGACGAGTGCTATTCGGAAATCTACACCAGGGACGCACCGGGCAGTGCGCTGGAATGCGCGGGCTCTGACTTCACCAATGTCGTGGCCTTCCAGTCGCTGTCCAAGCGCTCGAACCTGCCGGGCATGCGCGTTGGCTTCGCCGCCGGCGACCACAAATTCCTGAGCCTGTTTCATGAACTGCGCAATGTCGCGGCGCCACAAGTACCGGTACCGCTGCAGCACGTCGCGGTCGCCGCCTACGGCGACGAGGCGCATGTCGAGGAAAACCGCAGGCTGTACCGGATCAAATTCGATCTCGCCGACCAGATCCTCGGCAGCCGCTACGGCTATCGCCGCCCGGCCGGCGGCTTCTGCGTCTGGCTCGATGTGTCGTCGCATGGTGGCGACGAAGCGGCGACCGTGAGACTCTATCGTGAAGCCGGCGTGCGGGTGGTGCCGGGAAGCTACCTGGCGCGGCCACAGCAAGACGGTTTTAACCCCGGTGCAGGCTACATCCGGCTCGCATTGGTATCCGACAGCGAATCGACGGCCGAGGCACTGCACCGCCTGGTCGAAGTTCTGGATTAATCGCAAAGGCCTTGGACGTATGCCGGCGATCGAACGTGTCATTCCTCTGGTTAGCTACTTGCCGGCGTCGATCCGCGACGGCCTGCTGCGCCGGTTTCGCGAACTTGCCGGACTCGGCCTGATTGCGCTGACCGGTGTGGCCGCCGCGGCATTGATGACCTGGTCGGTGCAGGATCCGAGCCTGAGCCACGCCACCGCGCGCCCGATTCGCAACATTGTCGGCTATCCCGGCGCGATCGGCGCCGACCTCCTGATGCAGATCCTCGGTCTCGGCGCGATCATGCTGATCCTTCCAGTCGCGATCTGGGGCTGGCGGATGTTGACGCATCGTAGTCTCGATCGCCGGGCACTGCGGTTCGGCTCCTGGATATTGTGCACCGTGATCGCGGCCGGATTTGCCAGCTGCTGGCCGCGCAACGGCGCCTGGCCGCTGCCGACCGGTCTTGGCGGCGTGGTCGGCGACGCGCTGGTGCGCGCACCCGCGGTGGTGTTGGGTCCGCCCGGCCTGCTCTATCGCCTGATCCTCGGCATCGTGTTCTGTGCGGCCATGGTCGCGACCTTGCTGATCGCAAGCGGCATGGGCTCGCGTCCGGACGAAGAGGAACTGACGGCGATCGAGGACGATGACGCGCCGTTCGTTGAAGAGGACGACGACAAGCGCTCGGTCTCGCTCGGATGGATGTTTCATGCGGCCATGAGCGCGAAGGCGCGCCTGACCTGGTTGTTGAGCAGGCTCTACCGCACCCTGGTGGCAAGCGCGCCGGAAGCGCGCGGCATCTCGTTCCAACGTCAGGAGCCCAATCTCGGCGGCCGCGCAGCGCCAAAACTGGCGCCGGACGCTGATGAGGATTTCGAGGACGAAGACGAAGCGGAGGAGGACGAGACTCCCGTTCGCGCGCCGCGCAAGAAGGCTGCCGCCCGTGCGCCATCGCGCAAGTCCGCCGACAAATATGAGCTGCCCGCCGTGTCGATGCTGATGGCGGCGAAGGCGAGCGATCGGCAGCCGCTCAGCAAGACCGAGCTCGAGGCGAATTCGCGTGCGCTGGAAGGCGTGCTGCAGGATTTCGGCGTCCGCGGCGAGATCGTCAAGGCTCATCCGGGACCAGTGGTGACGCAGTACGAGCTCGAGCCCGCGCCCGGCATCAAATCCTCCCGCGTCATCGGGCTCGCCGACGACATCGCGCGCTCGATGAGCGCGCTGTCGGCGCGTGTCGCCGTCGTCCCCGGCCGCAACGCCATCGGCATCGAATTGCCGAACGGGCATCGCGAAAAGGTTTATCTGCGCGAACTGTTGGTGGCGAAGGAGTTTACCGAATCGGTTGCCAAGCTGCCGCTCTGCCTCGGCAAAAATATCGGCGGCGAATCCATCATCGTCGACCTTGCGCGAATGCCGCATCTGTTGATCGCGGGAACCACAGGCTCCGGCAAATCGGTCGCCATCAACACCATGATCCTCAGCCTGCTGTACCGTCTGCGCCCCGATCAATGCCGGATGATCATGGTCGATCCGAAGATGCTTGAACTCTCGGTCTATGACGGGATTCCGCATTTGCTCACCCCGGTCGTGACTGATCCGAAGAAGGCCGTCGTCGCGCTGAAATGGGCCGTGCGCGAGATGGAAGAGCGCTACAAGCGGATGGCCAAGCTCGGTGTGCGCAACATCGACGGTTACAATGCGCGGCTGGCCGAAGCGCGGACCAAGGGCGAGGAACTGAACCGCACGGTGCACACCGGCTTCGACAAGGAAACCGGCAAGGCGATCTACGAGGAAGAAAAGCTCGATCTCGAGCCGCTGCCCTACATCGTCATCATCGTCGACGAAATGGCCGACCTGATGATGGTCGCCGGCAAGGACATCGAAGGCGCGGTGCAGCGTCTGGCACAGATGGCGCGCGCGGCCGGCCTGCACGTGGTTCTCGCGACCCAGCGTCCATCGGTCGACGTCATCACCGGCACCATCAAGGCGAATTTCCCAACCCGCATCTCGTTCCAGGTGACCTCGAAGATCGACAGTCGGACCATTCTCGGAGAAATGGGCGCCGAGCAGCTGCTCGGCCAGGGCGACATGCTCTACATGGCCGGCGGCGGGCGCATCAGCCGCGTGCACGGACCCTTCGTCTCCGACGAGGAAGTTGAAAAGGTGGTGCGCCATCTGAAGACGCAGGGCACGCCGGAATATCTCGAAGCCGTTACCGCGGAAGAGCCGACCGACGAGGATGGCGCGGTGTTCGATGCCACCGGCATGGGCGGCGACGGCGGCGGCGACCTGTTCTCGCAGGCGGTGGCGATCGTCAAACGCGATCGCAAGGCGTCGACCAGCTACATCCAGCGGCGACTGCAGATCGGCTACAACCGCGCCGCGTCATTGATGGAACGGATGGAACTCGAGGGCATCGTCGGTCAGGCCAACCACGCGGGAAAACGCGAGATTCTGGTTCCTGAAGAAGAAGGCGGATTTTGAGCAATCCCCCAAAGGGCTAAGCACCAAACCATCTTTTCACAGAAAAACGATACCTCTTCTTGCCCAAATCACGGTAGATAAGTCCAAGGTCATCAGGACAACGTTTTGAACAGAGATCCGAAATTCGTCGCCGAGCAGCGGCTTTCCCGCGGCACGCATCCTGCGTTGGCGCTGCTGATCGCAGCATCCTTGCTTGGCCTCGCGGCTCCTTCGGCCGCGCAGACCGTTCCGATCCCGAAGCCGGCACCCAAGGGCCGCGACAGTGCGCCACTGAGCGCGATGGACGCGCAAAGAGGTCCGTTTACAACCGGAGCGACACAGGCCGTGCCGCCCAATCCGGTCATCCCCGATCCGCACCGAAATGTCCCGACCAGTATTTTCACCTCTTTCGATGCCAATCAGAAGGCGCAGGCCGCGCGCGTCAGCGCGACCCTCTCGTCGCTGCAGAGCCTGGTCGGCAATTTCGTCCAGGTCGGTCCCGATGGCACCAAGACCACGGGCGACTTCTACATCCAGAAGCCCGGCAAGATGCGTTTCGAGTATGACCCGCCGAGCCCGATTGCCATCGTGGCCGACGGACAGACGCTTGTGGTCCGCGACCGCAAACTCGCGACCCAGGACATCTACCCGCTGTCCCAGACTCCGTTGCGCTTTCTGCTGTCGGACCGCATCGATCTGTTGAAGGATACCAACGTGGTCAGCGTGGCCGCGGACGACCTCTACATCACCGTCACGATCGAGGAAAAACAGGTGCTGGTCGGCACCAGCCGCCTGATGCTGATGGTCGGCGTCAAGGACGGCCAGCTCAAGCAATGGACGGTGACCGATCCGCAAGGCTTCGACACGACGATCGCGGTGTATAATCTGGATTCCTCGAAGAAGATCGATCCCAGTCTGTTCAAGATCGACTTCACCAACTACACGGTGCCGTCTCCGGGTTAGAGGCGGACTTCGCAAAGCGATACAGAGGATTCTGCTCAAAGGACTTGCCTGGCCGCTTGCGCTGCTCGCGCGGACGCGGAAAAGTGTCGGCATGCGTCTCTCGCTGGCAACATGGAACATCAATTCGGTGCGATTGCGCATCGATATCGTGGCCAAATTCATCAAGTCGGTGCGGCCGGATGTGTTGTGTCTGCAGGAGACCAAATGCATCGACGACGCATTCCCGCTGAAGCGTTTCAGGCGGCTGGGCTACGAGCACGTCGCGCTCAACGGGCAGAAGGGCTATCACGGCGTCGCCATCGTCTCGAAGCTGCCGTTTGATGCGACCGACATTCGGCTCTTCTGCGACAAGGTGGATTCGCGCCACATCTCGGTCTCGTTCGGTGCGAGCGCACAACTCGCAAAACCGCTGGTGCTGCACAATTTCTACGTTCCTGCCGGAGGCGATATCCCGGACCCTGCGCTGAATCCGAAATTCGCGCACAAGCTCCGCTTTCTCGACGAGATGAAGTCCTGCGAGCCGCTGCATCCGCGCGGCGACGACCGCCACATCCTGGTCGGCGATCTCAACGTGGCGCCGCACGAGAACGACGTGTGGTCGCACAGGCAGCTTCTCAAGGTCGTGTCGCATACGCCGATCGAGTGCGAGAAGCTTCTCGCCGCGCAGGCGCATGGTGAATGGTTCGACGTCGCGCGCGAACGCGTTCCGCTGTCGGAAAAAGTCTATACGTGGTGGAGCTACCGGGCCGCCGACTGGACCGTGGGCGACCGCGGACGCCGCCTCGACCACATCTGGGTGTCGCGCGCGCTGAAGGACGCGGTCAGCGATTTCCGCATCCTGCGCGATGCCCGCAGCTGGGAGCGCCCCTCCGACCATGTCCCGGTCACGGTCACGTTGGATGTGTGAACCCCTGACGGTGCGGTTACGCGCACGGCACGCGCGGCGCTCAAATGCTGAGCTTCGCGCCCGCCATCAGGATGCTGCTGGCGATCTGGCTGGTGCGGCTGGCGAATTCGTCGCGAAGCCGTCGTGCCGCCTCGGGGTCGCTTTCCAGCACGCGCTGAAACAGACTGCGAGCAATCCGAATCACCGACGAATATTCCAGCGCGGTTGCGGTCGCGGGCCGCCGCATCGCGACCACCAGGGCGAGCTCACCGATCAGCGCTCCCTGGCCTACGATCGTCTCGGCGCCGGAGCCGTCGTCGACACGGAACGTGCCGCGCTCGACCACAAATCCGCAGTCGGCTTCCTCCCCCAGCGCGAAAAGCAGCTCGCCGCGCGGGACATCGCGCTGTTCGGAGCCGATCGCCACCATGCGCAAGGCTTCCTTCCCCAGCAGTCGCAGGGTGGGAACTCGCTCCATCAGCGCGACATCATCTTCGATCGACATTAAGAACCGGATCGGGACGCGGTGTTACGACGAATCGACGCCCCGAATCGTATCACGGCACCAGCTTGTAGCCACCGGCCTCCGTAACCAGGATCTCGGGATTGGCAGCGTCTCTCTCGATCTTCTGGCGCAGCCGGTAAATATGGGTTTCCAGGGTGTGAGTCGTGACGCCCGAGTTGTAACCCCAGACTTCCTGCAGCAGGGTCTCGCGCGAGACCGGCAGCTGGCCGGCCCGGTAGAGGAAGCGCAGGATCGCAGTTTCTTTCTCGGTCAACCTGACCTTCTTGGCGTTGGCGGCAGTCAGCATTTTCGAACCGGGCCGAAAGCTGTAGGGGCCGACGGAAAATACCGCATCCTCGCTCGCCTCATGCTGGCGAAGCTGGGCCCGGATCCGGGCCAGCAGCACCGCAAAGCGAAATGGCTTGGCGACGTAGTCATTGGCCCCCGACTCCAGCCCGAGGATCGTATCCGAATCGGTGTCATGGCCGGTCAGCATGATGATCGGTGCCTTGAAGCCGCCCTTGCGCAATGAGCGAACGACCTCGCGACCATCGGTGTCCGGCAGACCGACATCCATCAGGACCAGGTCAGGCGAATTGGCCTTGGCGGCGCTGGCGCCCTTGGCGCCGGTGTCGACGGCGGACGCCTCGAACTCGTCGTGCAGGGATAATTGCTCCACCAAAGTGTCGCGCAGATCGGTATCGTCATCCACGATTAGGATCTTGCGGGCATTGGCCATGATTAGTCCTCTTGGGGCACGCGCTGGCGAACCATGTAGCCGATCAAGGTTGTTCGGACTGACACAATTCCTTGTTGAAGTAAGGGTCTGCGGCGAATTCGCAAGCGGAAAGGTGGCTTGCTACCGAAATCCCGGGCATTTTCCCGATTGCGCCCGGATGGCATCAATAGACCATCTGTGCACGAAGAGGCAAATGACAGGCAATGATGTCAATGCAAAGGCCCATCGTTTCAAATAGTTACAGAGGAACCTCGGCGAGCCGGCCAGTCTCGGTGGTGCGAATCGGCGCCGCCGCTGGCAGTTCGCGCCGGGGTTGGCTGATCGCCCGCGGCCACGCCATCCCGGTTGCACTTGGCCGCGGCGGCATCCTGGCCAACAAGCGCGAGGGCGACGGCGGCACGCCCAGGGGCATCTTCCGGCCGCGCCGGCTCTGGTGGCGCGCCGACCGGCATCCACGGCCGCGGACTTTCCTAACCGTCCATCCGATCGGCGCCGAGGATGCCTGGTGCGAGGACCCCAACGACCGACACTACAATCAGCCGGTGCGGCTGGGCCACGACCGTGGCGGAGACCGCCTGAAACGCGACGATCACCTTTACGACTTCATCGTCGAGATCGACCACAACACCGCCCCGCGGGTCGCAGGTCGCGGCAGCGCGGTGTTTCTGCATCTGGCGCGCGCGAACTTCGCACCGACCGCCGGCTGCGTCGCGATGACAAAGTCCGCCATGCTGCGGCTCCTGGAAAACCTTGGCCCGGAAACCAGGATCATGATCATTTGAGCCGCCCTCCGGTATAGCGTCGTTGTCGGGCCTGCAACGACGAGAAAGGAATCAACGCGCGATGCTCGACAAGACCCAGATCGAAGCCGCTTCGCGTACGCTGCGCGATCATTGGCACGCGGGCACCAAGCTCGCCGGCCTCGCGCCGTCGCAGCGGCCGCACGACCGCGCCGAGGGTTATGCCATCCAGGCCGAGATCGAACGCGCTTCAGCCGCACGATTGTTCGGCTGGAAGATCGCCGCCACCAGCGAGGCTGGACAAAGACACATCAATGTCGACGGGCCCATGGCCGGCCGCATCCTGACTGAGACCGTGCTGGCCGACGGCGGCACCGCGCCGATGGCCGGCAATGACATGCGTGTCGCCGAGCCGGAATTTGCCTTTCGGATGCAACGGGATTTGCCGCCGCGGTCCTCACCTTACAGCGTCGCGGACGTGCTCGCTGCCGTCGGCGCCCTGCATCCGGCGATCGAAATCCCGGACTCGCGTTTTGCTGATTTCGTCAGCGCCGGCGCGGCGCAGATCATCGCCGACAATGCCTGCGCGCATCTGTTCGTGCTCGGTCCCGCGACCGATGCGGACTGGCGCGGGCTCGACCTGATCGAACAGCGCCCCGCGATCAGCCTGCGCGGCAAGCAATATCTCGGGCACGGCAAGAACGTGCTCGGCGATCCCCGGATAGCGTTGGCCTGGCTCGCCAACGAACTGCGCGTGCTCGGGCTGACGCTGAGGGCAGGGGAGGTGGTGACGACCGGAACTTGTCACCCGCCGCTGCCGATCCAGTCCGGCGATCGAATGGAGGTCGATTTCGGCTCGCTCGGCAAGGTGTCGGTGGGGTTTAGATGAGACGCTCAACGTCATTATGCGCCAACGCGCGTCCCGCGAAGACGCGTCTACCGATGCCCAAAGATCGCGGAGCCGACGCGGATATGGGTCGCGCCAAACTGGATCGCGATCGCAAAATCGGCGCTCATTCCCATCGATAGATTCTTCAGGCCGTTGCGCGCGGCGATTTTCGCGGTCAACGCAAAATGCGGTGCCGGCGCTTCGTTGACCGGCGGAATGCACATCAGCCCCGAGATCACGAGCCCGTAATCGTCGCGGCAACGCGCGAGGAAGGCATCCGCTTCGCGCGGTGCGATGCCCGCCTTCTGCGGCTCCTCGCCGGTATTGATCTGGATGAAGAGATCGGGGTGCCTCTTTTGGGAACCGATTTCCTTAGCTAACGCCTGGCAAATACTCGGACGGTCCACCGAATGAATGGCGTCGAACAGCGCGACCGCTTCCTTGGCCTTGTTGGATTGCAGCGGTCCGATCAAGTGCAGGGCCAGGCCGGGGTAAGCCGCGACCAACCCTGGCCACTTCGCCTTGGCTTCCTGGACCCGATTCTCGCCGAAGACGCGCTGCCCGGCCTCGATGACGGGCACAATGGCTTCGGCGCCGAAGGTTTTGGAGACCGCGATCAGCGTGACCGACGCGCGGTCGCGGCGGGCCTGCTCACAAGCCGCCGCGATCTCGCGCTCAACAGAGGCAAGTGCGCTTGGTAAAGATGAGGTTGTTTTCGTGGAGGCTTCAAATCCCATGTCGTCCGGCTCCCGTGAATCTACGGGATTAGTGCCAATTTTACCCAGTTCGGGAAAGTGTTGTTGAGTCCTCCCCTCTACCCTTCGCGTCGGGGGTACGGGGAACCAAGATGTCGCGCATCAGTTTCAACCGCAACAGAGCGAAACTCAAGAAGCTTCTGGGAATCCGTGCCCGGCTTGCGCTGCTCGCGGTGATTCTGGTGGCGCCGCTGATGCTGGAACGCGTTCGCTGGCTCGAAGATACAAGATCGAAGCAGATCGCGCTCGCCTCGGCGGAACTCTCGCATCTCGCGAAGTACAGCGCCGACGCCCAGCGCGAGGTCATTTCGTCGGTCGAAACGCTGTTGAAATCGGCGGCCTTCATCCGCGACTCCGCCGGCGGCATCGGCCGCAGTTGCGACATGCTCCGCGCCAGCCTGCCGCTCAATCTGCCCTGGATTCGCAACGTGATGATTGCCGGCAGGGATGGCCGGATTCAATGCTCCACCAACAACCTTTATGTCGGACTTGATCTGAGCGAGCGACCCTATTTCAGGGACGCCCAGGCGCGCCGCGACTTCGTCTTCAGCGATTTTCTGCCTGGCCCCAACACCAGCCCCATCGTGATGGCGGCCTATCCGGTGGCGGCGATCAGCGACGACACCGACGCCGTGATCCTCGCCAGCGTCAATCTCGACTGGATGTCGAAAATCATGAACCGCCTCGGCGGCCGGCCCGGCGTTTCCGCGGTGCTGGTCGATAGCACGGGGGTGGTGTTGGCTGCTCCCGCCGATCAGGCCAGCATGATCGGCCGTACGCTGGATACGTCGCAGCTATCGACCACCGTCACCGAGACCGCGATGAATTCCGACGAGGCGGAGGGTACGCTCTCCACATTCGCGACGGACGGGTCGAAGCGCGCGATCAGCTTCGCGCGGATCGCCGGAACCGGCACCCGCCTGATCGTCAGTATCGACGAGCCGAAGGTGACCGCCGCGTTCGACCGCGAGATCTACACCGCCTATGTGCAACTCGGTCTCGTCAGCCTGTTCGTCCTCTTTGGCGCGCTGCTCGCAGCCGAGAAGCTGATCATCAAGCCGATCAACGTGCTGGCCGGGACGGCCAAACGTTTCGGCCAGGGCGACCTATCGGCCCGCGCCATGCGCAGCCGGCTGCCGGCGGAATTCGTTCCGCTGGCGAGAGCGCTGAACGCGATGGCAGCCCAGCTTGGCCAGCGCGAGCGCGAACTGGTCGCCACCAACGACCGGCTCACGGTGATCGCATCGATCGACATGCTGTCGGGTCTGGCCAACCGGCGCGGCTTCCAGAGCCGGCTCGACTTCGAATGGATGAAGGCCCAGCAATGCGATACCGAGATTTCGCTGCTGATGATCGATGTCGATCATTTCAAGCTCTACAATGACACCTATGGTCACCCCGAGGGCGACGCCTGCCTGTCGCGGCTTGGCGAGACGCTGTCCGAATTGGCCGGCGAGACCACGGGCTTTGCCGGCCGCTATGGCGGCGAAGAGTTCTGTCTGCTTCTGCCCAGCACGAGCGTGGCGCGGGCGTGCGAGATCGGCGAGATGGTGCGCATGGCGGTTCTCGAGCTTGAACTGCCGCATGCCACCTCCAGCCACCAGCGCGTCACCGTCTCCGTTGGCGTCGCTTGCGCCAGGCCCCACTACAGCCAGAGCTGCGGCGACCTGATCGAGGCCGCCGATGCCGCCCTCTATGCCGCCAAGCACCGCGGCCGCAACACCGTGGTCGAACACGGCTTCGTGCGGATCGTCGATGACGGCGACAGCGGTATTGCGATCGCTGGGTGAATTAACGTTCGACTTGTAGGATCGCCAATAGCTCATCCGGAACAGAGCGCGCGACAATATTGCGGTCCAGCGGTGCGGCTAGTTCAGTCAGTTCCAACATTAGAGGACGCAAGGGCCTTGGGTTGACCTCTAGCGGCCTTCGCAAGAGGAGAAAGGCTTGCGTGAGCGCTGCGACGACCTCCCCATTTCGGCCAAGGGCGATTTCGCACTTCATGAGAATTCGAAATGTTTTTGCTATTTGTGTCGATTCATAATTTTGTCGGTCTTTGCCAATTTCGACCCAAATCTCGGCAGATCGTCGCGCTTGGTCGGCAGCTTCGTCAAACCTCCCCATAGTGAAGAAAGCCTCGGCAGCAGCCCTGTGAGCAAAACCTAACCAAGGGCGATAAACCCGCGGATAGCGTTCGACGAACGGTGCTATGTGCTGCAGGGCCGATTTGGCCGCATCGAGTGCTTGGCCGAACTGTCCTGCGGCAACAAGGGAATCGGCAAGATTGGCGAGCGAGCTTGCCCAGTCCGCGGTGTAGGCACTGGGCTGCTTTTCTGCCAATCCGCGCCAAAGGCTTTCCCCCTTCTCCGCTACCTTTAAGGCTTCCTCGAACCGCCCTACCGTGCCGAGGTGGTAACCAAGATTACTGAGCGAAGTTGCCCAGTCCGCGGTGCAGGCATCGGGCTGCTTCTCTGCCAATCTGCGCCGAAGGTTTTCCGCCTTCTCCGTAACCTTCAAGGCTTCCTCGAACCGCGCAACCGTGCTGAGGGAGGAACCAAGATTGGCGAGCGACCTTGCCCAGTCCCCAGTGTAGGCGTCGGACTGCTTCTCTGCCAATCTGCGCCGAAGGTCTTCCGCCTTCTCCGTAACCTTCAAGGCTTCCTCGAACCGCCCTACCGTGTTGAGGTTGGAACCAAGATTGCCGAGCGACGTTGCCCAGGCCGCAGTATAGGCCTCAGGCTGCTTCTCCGCCAATCCGCGCCAAAGGCTTTCCGCCTGCTCCGCAACCTTCAAGGCTTCTTCGAACCGCCCTAACTCAGAGAGGCGGATGTCAAGATTGGCGAGCGACGTTGCCCAGTCCGCAGTGTAGGCATCAGGCTGCTTCTCTGCCAATCCGCGCCGAAGGCTTTCCGCCTGCTCCGCAACCTTCCAAGCTTCTTCGAACCGCCCTAACTCGGCGAGGCGGCTACCAAGATTGGCGAGCGACGTTGCCCAGTCCGCGGTGTAGGTATCGGGCTGCTTTTCCGCTAACTGACGCCGAATGAGCTCGGCCTGCTCGCCCGCCTTAAGAGCCTCCTCAAACCGGCCGACACGCTGGAAATGGTTGCCGAGATTGTTGAGCGAAGTCGCCCAGTTCGCTGTATACGCATGTGGTTGCTTTTCCGCCAACCGGCGCCAAGCGAGCTCGGCCTGCTCGGCCGCCTTGAGGGCCTCGTCAAACCGACCGACCTCCCCAAGATGATTGCCCAGATTGCCGAGTGATGTCGCCCAGTCCGCCGCATATTTATCGGGCTCCCTTTCTGCTAATCGATGCCGAATCAGCTCGGCCTGCTCCGCCAGCTTGAGAGCCTCCTCGAATCGAGCGACATCGCGAAGGTGTACAGCGATATTGGAATACGCGCGTGCCAATCGTTGGCGATCCCTTGGATCTTCCGATCGGAAGACCAAACTCGCATGGTGCGCTGCGTTCGACGCTGCATCGGCTGCCTCTGCGAGAAGTCCCTTGTTTCGTAGCGCCGCAGCCGATGCCATCAACGCTTCAAAGAGGGCAATGTTTTGCTTTGCGGGACTGCCTGTCTTCTTCTCGTCAAGAAACGTGATGACCTGATGTCGAATCTCGACCGTCAAATTCGCTAGATTAAGAGTCTCCTTCGGGAGCTTCGGAATTATTCGCTCTACGGCATGCCGTCGTTCTTTGCGTCCAGCGCTCCTGATGACTTCGGCATGGACTTCCGGCAGCGGAGAGCCGGTTTCGATGGCCACGCTCAAGGCGTCCTCGGACAGACCGACCAGATTGCGTTCCAACGTTCGCTTCAGCCATTGCCCCTCGCTGGGCACGCGCCTTGCCAACCGAGTTAGCACAGTTAGCGCATAGCGCCTGTCATCCCGATGGGATTCCTGCCCAAATATCGCGTCCAGCAACTCGTCATCTTGCTTGAGCGCCTCCCCGACCAGAGTTTCTCCGAGCAAGTCCGGTTGAACACCCGCCAGCCCCCCTTCAAACGGATAGATTCTCCTCAGCAAATCAAAGAGGGCTGTACGCGTTCCAGCAGGCAGTTCCTGAAGTCTCGGTGTGCGAGCAAGCAAGCCTTTGGCGCCCCTGGCGGAGCTTCCGCTCTTGCTGAGCGTCAGCAGGGCGACGGCCTGCTCTAGCGCAGGGAGCAAGTGGTCCGGCAATTCAACGCTCGCCAGGAGTCTGCGCCAGACGGAGCGTTCATGGCCCAACGCCATAGAAAGGAGCTCTTGATCGTCAACGCTCGGCTGGCCTCTAACATAGGCGAGCGCGGACAGTTGGATGAAGAGCGGATTGCCGAAATAGTCGCTAGACAGGTCCGGCTTGAAATCAACGGGAATTTGCATGCTCTTGCGGTTAGCAAAATCCTGCAGAGCCTCTTGGAACACGCCGAGTCTATCCTCAGGCGCGATCCGCTCTTGTGACATTCGATATGGGCCGGTCTTTGTGTTAACTCGTCGTAGGATCGCCGCAACGGCCTGGTCATCTCCTGCGGCTTCGGCGATGCGATCCCACCAATCACCGCCCTCCCGGGCCAAGAGAACAATCCTGACGAGAGGGGCTTTCTTTGCGTTCAAATAGCTACGCACAAGCTCGACGATTTCGCCCGTTCGGCTTTCCGCGTAATCAACGACGACAAGGCTCGGCTTCCCTTCCTCAAGAAGCGTCGGAAAGCCGCTTGCTATTGATTGAGCTTTATCAATGAACCCGGCACGCCAACCGTGCAAGCGTTCCAGCTGATCGCTTACCTCGATGAGAAGGCGCGTCTTCCCTGAGCCGCCCTCACCAGCTTGAAGGCGGAGTTTAATGCGTTCGTCGGAATTAAGGGCCCAGCCGATGATTGCATCACGAAGAGGTTCCCGGAGTCGATAGAATCGAACCACGCGACTTTCGGGTCTCAGCAACATACTATCGGGCATTTCTATGCCAATGTCTGTTGGCCAGATCGATTTCGGAATTGCGATGAAGGCGGAGCGATAGTTCCGCTCAGCGGTAAACCGAAGAGGTTCCTTCGTCTTTGTGGAACGAATGGAAACGACTTCCGGGCTGGTACCATCATCTCTTAGTAGCTCGGCGTTCTCGTGGTCAGGAATAAACCGCCAAGGGCCAGTTTTGCTGGTGGCAACGCGCGGCCAAATCCGAAAGTTTGCGTGATTCTCGTCTGTGAACTCGATGCGACCAGACCCGTAACCATGACTACGGACCGTCTGCGGAGGATCTCCATACTTCTCCATGCCAAAGACTGAGCTGCCTTGACACCGGCGCAGAGCGTCGCCGCCTCCGACTTTCAAGTAAGAAATCTGTGTCTCATGCATATGCCCGTAGAGATGGGCGACGAATCGTCCTGCCGGCGCAATTTCAGCGGTACCTAGCCTATTGCTTTCCGGCGTGAGCCAATCCGGCCCTTGGTGGGTCAGGAGCAAGCAGACGTGGTGCTTCTTTACCCAATCGTCGACCGCTCCCCCGCAGACGTCATGAACTTGCCGGTCGCTCCAGACGAGACGCCCCCGATAGTCACCGCCCTGCAGCTGAAGAAAGGTCGTATTCAATCCGATAATACCAACGAGATGTTCGCCGCACGCCAGGGTGCACGCAAAATCTCCCGGCAACATGCCCGTACTCAGGTTGAGCTTGGGACGTCGAGGTGCTTCCTCCCACCAGTTCCTATACGAGGCAAATGCATCGTTTACGACCTTGCGGTAGCTGCCATCGGGCCTATCCCAGAACTTCTCGGCGATGGCATCGAAGCCACTCAGATTCAGAAGAGCGTCTATCGCCGGATTATCAACTTTCGGATCTGGGCGACAAAGATCGTGGTTGCCCGGCACCGCAAGCAAGGCCGCTTCCCCGGAGCCGAGTTCTTGTAATTTACGCCATGCCCGATCGAGAACTTCGGCTTGCATTTCGGCGAATTGGTCTGGGCTACCCGACTGCACGAGGTCGCCGGTGAAGAACAGGGCCTGCCACGGGCCGGAGAGGTCGTGGAGTCTCGATAAATCATCCAGAAAAGGTTGCCGCAGCGTTGGCCACAGAGAACCCTGCCCCTTCAGGCCGTAATGGAAATCCGTGAGGTGCAGCCAGGAGAACCGATCCGCGCTCATGCGACGATGGTAGCGACTAAGAATGTTCCCGCCAAGATTGCAGGGCTCTCTGTCCCCCTTGATTCTACACTATTATCCGACCCATTGACCCGTTGCGGCCTTTTGTGGCCTAGTCCCGCGTCGTTTTCGAGACGCACGCGAATCCACCAAAAGCCCAAGCGATTCCATGATTTCTGAACGCTATAACGCACGCGAAGCCGAGCCGCGCTGGCAGCGCCAGTGGGACGAACAGGCGATTTTCGCCTGCAAAAACGACGATCCGCGGCCAAAATATTACGTCCTCGAGATGTTCCCTTATCCCTCGGGGCGCATCCATATCGGGCATGTCCGCAACTATACGCTCGGCGACGTGCTGGCGCGCTTCATGCGCGCCAGGGGCTTCAATGTCATGCACCCGATGGGCTGGGACGCCTTCGGGCTGCCGGCGGAAAACGCCGCGATCGAACGCAAGGTGGCGCCGAAGGCGTGGACCTACGACAACATCGCCGCGATGAAGAAGCAGCTGCGCTCGATCGGGCTGTCGCTCGACTGGAGCAGGGAATTCGCGACCTGCGATCCCGCCTACTACAAGCACCAGCAGAAGCTGTTTCTGGACTTCTTGCGCGCCGGCCTCGCCGAGCGCGAAAAGCGCAAGATCAACTGGGACCCGGTCGACATGACCGTGCTCGCCAACGAGCAGGTGATCGACGGCCGCGGCTGGCGCTCCGGTGCCATCGTCGAGCAGCGTGAGATGAACCAGTGGGTCTTCAAGATCACGAAATACGCGCAGGAGCTGCTGGACGCGCTCGATACGCTGGACCGCTGGCCCGACAAGGTGCGGCTGATGCAGCGCAACTGGATCGGGCGTTCCGAAGGCCTCCTGGTGCGCTTCGCGCTTGATCCCGCCACAACGCCCGACGGCGAGAGCGAGCTGAAGATTTTCACCACGCGGCATGACACGCTGTTCGGCGCCAAATTCATGGCGATCGCGGCCGACCATCCGCTGGCGATCGCGGCGGCTGCGAAAAATCCTGAGCTTGCGGAGTTCATTGCCGAGACCAAACGCATCGGCACCGCGCAGGAAATCATCGACACCGCGGAAAAGCAGGGTTTTGATACCGGCATCCGGGCGCTGCATCCGTTCGACGCAAACTGGAAGCTGCCGGTCTATGTCGCCAATTTCGTGCTGATGGAATATGGCACCGGCGCGATCTTCGGCTGCCCGGCGCACGACCAGCGCGATCTCGACTTCGTCAACAAGTATGGTCTGGGCGTCACGCCGGTGGTCTGCCCCGAAGGACAGGATCCCAAGACCTTCGTGATATCGGATGTCGCCTATGACGGCGATGGCCGCATGATCAATTCGCGCTTCCTCGATGGCATGACGATCGAGCAGGCCAAGGAAGAGGTGGCAAAGCGCCTGGAAAGCGAGATGCGCCCCCTCCCTAACCCTCCCCCGCAAGCGGGGGAGGGAAGGGTGGGGGCCGTCGCCGAGCGTCAGGTGAACTTCCGCCTGCGCGACTGGGGCATCTCGCGCCAGCGCTATTGGGGCTGCCCGATCCCGGTGATCCATTGCCCGACCTGCGACGTGGTGCCGGTTCCCGACACCGACCTGCCGGTGCGGCTACCGGAGGACGTGACCTTCGACAAACCGGGCAACGCACTCGACCACCACCCGACCTGGAAGCATGTCACCTGCCCGAAATGCGGCGGCAAGGCCGAGCGTGAGACCGACACCATGGACACCTTTGTCGATTCGTCCTGGTACTTCGCGCGCTTCACCGATCCCTGGAACGAGAAGACGCCGACGACGCGCGCGATGGTCGACCGGCTGATGCCGGTCGACCAGTATATCGGCGGTGTCGAGCACGCGATCCTGCATCTGTTGTACGCCCGCTTCTTCACCCGCGCGATGAAGGCGACCGGTCATATCGCGTTCGATGAGCCCTTTGCCGGCCAGTACACCCAGGGCATGGTGGTCCACGAAACCTACCGCAAGGCCGATGGCACCTACGCCACGCCGGCCGAGGTCAAGATAGACAGTGGCGCCAACGGCCGTCGGGCCAGCCTGATCGATACGGACGAAGAGGTCACGATCGGTCCGATCGAGAAGATGTCGAAGTCGAAGCGCAACACGGTCGATCCGGACGACATCATTTCGACCTACGGCGCCGACGTCGCGCGCTGGTTCATGCTGTCGGATTCGCCGCCCGATCGCGACGTGATCTGGAGCGACGAACGCGTGCAGGGCGCCTCGCGGTTCGTGCAACGGCTGTGGCGGCTGGTGAATGAGGCAGCCGAGATTGGCGCGGCCGCACCCGCGGCGCGGCCGGCAACGTTCGGTGCTGACGCCCTGGCGCTGCGCAAGGCGGCCCACGGCGCACTCGACAAGGTGTCGAGCGGCATCGAGCGGCTGCACTTCAATGTCTGCCTCGCCCATATCAGGGAATTTGCCAATGCGCTGGCGGACCTGTTGGCGCGGGAAGAGAAGCCGGCCCCCGATCTGAAACCCGACCTGGCTTGGGCGGTCCGCGAAGCGGCGCTGATCCTGGTTCAGCTGTTTGCGCCGATGATGCCGCATCTGGCCGAGGAATGCTGGCAGGTGCTGGGCCAGCCGGGACTGGTCTCGGTGGCGAGTTGGCCGCAAATCGAACGTGATTTGCTGGTCAAGGATATCGTGACGCTCGTTGTTCAGGTCAACGGCAAGAAACGCGGCGAGGTCACGGTAGCAAGTACCGCGCAGAATCCGGAAATTGAGGCTGCCGTTTTGGCGCTCGATGCGGTAAAACTCGCCATGGGCAACAGACCTGCCCGCAAGGTGATCATAGTTCCCATGAGGATCGTGAATGTCGTTGGCTAGGATCCGCATCGCCGCCCGGCTTTTGGCCGTCGCCGCCCTTGCGGCGCTTACGGCCGGCTGCTTTCAGCCGATGTATGCCGAACATACCGATGGCACGCCGGGATTGCGTGACAAGCTCCTGGGCGTGGAACTCCCGCCGGTCGAGAAGCCCAACGCGTCGCCCGAGGCACGGATCGGGGTCGAAGTCCGCAACGCGCTGGCGTTCAAGCTCTACGGGAGCGCCACCGGCACGTCGCCGACCCACAAGCTGGTGCTGCGGTTCCAGACCTCCCGCTCGTCGCTGCTGGTCAGTCCGACCACAGGTCTGCCGACCAGCGAAAACCTCGGCATCGACGCCCAGTACAATCTGATCGAGATCGGGTCGAACAAGTCGGTCATGACCGGGACGACGTTCTCCCGCGTAACCTACGACATGCCGGGGTCCTATCAGCGCTTTGCCCGCACCCGCGCAGGGCGCGACGCCGAAGACCGCGCCGCCCAGGAGATCGCCGATAATATTCAAACACGGCTCGCCTCCTATTTCTCCGCCGGCACCTGACTTGGTCGCGCTGCGCGGAAGGGACATCGACACGTTTCTTGCCCGGCCGGATGCCGGCCGCCCCATCATCCTGCTTTATGGCCCTGACGCCGGCCTCGTGCGCGAGCGCGCCGAAGCGCTGCTTGTGTCCGCGGTCGATGACCCCAACGACCCATTCTCGCTGGTGAGGCTCGACGGCGACGAACTTGCCGCCGAGCCGTCGCGCCTGGTCGACGAAGCCCTGACCGTACCGCTGTTCGGCGGGCGACGGGCGATCCGCGTCCGCGCCGGCTCGCGCAATTTTGCGAGCGGCGTCGACACCCTGGCCGAGATGCCTTTGAAGGAATGCCGCATCGTCATCGAAGCCGGGGACCTTCGTCCCGAATCGCCGCTGCGCAAGGCCTGCGAGCGCGCCAGGACGGCGGTCGCGATCGGCTGTTATCCGGACGGCGAGCGCGACCTGGCAAAACTGATCGATGACGAATTGCGGATCGCGGCCTTGCGCATCGCGCCAGACGCCCGAGCAGCACTCACGGATTTGCTCGGTGGCGACCGCCAGGCCTCACGCAACGAACTGCGCAAGCTGACGCTGTTTGCGCATGGCGAAGGCGAGGTGACGCTTGACCATGTCATGGCGGTCGTGGCCGATGCGTCCGAGCTGAAGCTCGATCCGATCGTCGACGGCGCCTTTGCCGGAAAGCCGGAACTGGTCGAAACCGAGTTTGCCAAAGCGATGGTGGCGGGAACCTATCCCGGCGTTATCATCTCCGCGGCGCAGCGGCAGGCGGCGTGGCTGCACAAATCCACGCTGGCACTGGCCGACGGAACTCCGGTTTCGATGTTGCTCGAGGGCGGGTTCCCGCGGCTGCATTTCTCGCGAAAGGCCAGTGTGGAAATCGCGTTGCGCAATCTCACCACGCCAAGGCTGCTTGCGATCATCGAGCAATTGGCGGTCGCCGCGCTGGAGATGCGCAAACAGTCCGCGCTCGCGGCCGTAATCGCCCAGCGTGCTCTGCTGTCGATTGCGGTGAACGCGAAACGAAGGGCATAGGTCGCGGACCGGCTCCCACGCTCTGCCTGCGGGGACGGAACGGTTCGCTCCGCTCAAGCGCTCCGCGCCAGCCGCCGCATGACTTCGTCGAGCTGTTCCAGATTGCGGTAGCTGATCTGGACCGTACCACCGGGGTCGCGGTGGTTGACGATCACATCGAGACCGAGCGCGTCGCTGACACGTTTCTCAAGCGCAACCGTATCGGCATCCTTGGTCTTGCCGCCGCGCGCCTTCTGCGGCTTGCGCACCGGCACACCTTCGACATGGGCGAGTTCCTCGGCCTGGCGCACGTTGAGGCCTTCCTCGACGATCCGCTTGGCGGCGGCAAGCGGATCGGGCACGCCGATCAGGGCGCGCGCATGCCCGGCCGACAATTGGCCGAGCGCTATATAGGCTTGTACCTCAGCAGGCAATTTGGTCAGCCGCATCGTGTTGGCGACATGGCTGCGGCTCTTGCCGACGATCCTGGCAATGTCTTCCTGGCTGCGTTTGAACTCGTTGGCGAGCGCGTGGTAGCCTTGCGCCTCCTCCATCGCGTTGAGATTTTCGCGCTGCACGTTTTCGATGATCGCGATCTCGAGCGCGTCGGAATCGCTGACATCGACCGGCACGATCGGCACCTCGTGCAGGCCTGCAGCCTGCGAGGCACGCCAGCGTCGCTCGCCGGCGATGATCTCAAAGCGGTCCTGCGTGCCCTTCACCGGCCGCACCACGATCGGCTGGATCACGCCATGCTGCTTGATCGATTCCGCAAGCTCGCCGAGCTCGGCCTCGGAAAAGGTACGTCGCGGATTGCGCGGATTTGGTTTCAGGAATTCGATCGGCACCTTGCGCTGGGTACGGGGCCGATCGACATGCTTGGCCTCGCCGCCGACATCGCCGATCAGACTTGCAAGACCGCGGCCCAGTCGCGAACGCGCTTCATCGGCCATTGCCAGCTCCCTTGGATTCACTCGCTCGCTCCGGAATTAGAATCTGAAGGTATCGTTGCAGGGTGGTCGTGGGTGGCCAGGGCGCAACCTGCGCCGTACCCACCATCACATCGTTGCGCAGGGTTCGGTGGGCACGCTTTGCTTTGCCCACCTGATGGTCCTCGCCTCAGTTCGTCCGCAGCTCGCGCTCGCGCTGGATCACTTCCGTCGCAAGCTTGAGGTAAGCGTCGCTGCCGACGCATTTGAGGTCGTACACCAGGACCGGCTTGCCGTAGGACGGCGCTTCCGAGATGCGCACGTTACGGGGGATCATGGTGTTGTAGACCTTGGATCCCATGAATTGCCGCACGTCGGCAACGACCTGGTTCGACAGATTGTTGCGGGAGTCGAACATGGTCAGCACGATGCCGTGGATCGTCAGGGTCGGATTGAGCGTGGTGCGCACCTGCTCCACCGTCTGCAACAATTGCGACAGACCTTCGAGCGCGAAGAACTCACATTGCAGCGGCACCAGGATCGAATCCGACGCGGCCATGGCATTGACGGTCAGAAGGTTGAGCGAGGGCGGACAGTCCACCAGCACGTAGGTGTAATCGGTGTCGGGCTCGGCGTTGGTGTTCAGCGCGACGATCGCATCGCGCAGGCGGAACGCCCGCCCCGGCGTTTTGCCTAATTCAAGTTCGAGGCCGGAGAGGTCCATGGTCGAGCACGCAATGTGCAGCCGCGGTACAGCGGTCGGCACCACGGCCTCGCGCAGGTTCGCCTCGCCGATCAACACGTCATAGGTCGAGCAGTTGCGGTTGCGCCGGTCGATGCCAAGACCGGTGGAGGCGTTGCCCTGCGGATCAAGATCGACGATCAAGACTCGCTCGCCGATGGCGGCCAGCGCCGTCCCGAGGTTGATGGCCGTCGTCGTCTTGCCGACGCCACCCTTCTGGTTGGCAAGCGCCAGAATGCGCGGCCTCGCCTCCAGGTTTGGCGCTCTATCCTCTTGATAAACCTGATCAATTACAGTCATGCGCAGTCGCCATTTGCTGTCCGCGGATTATGTTCGTCGTTCGATCTGATCGAGTTCGACAATCCAGCCGTGTCCGCCAGTGTGGCTGGAATGAAGACGAGGCGTGATATTCCAATATTTGGTAGCCTCGGTCAATTCGACCTCTACATCTTGGCCCTTGAGAAACAACGCTTTTGCGCCCTTTTTCACGAGTGGTTCCGCGAAGCCGAGGAGCTGATGTAGCGGAGCCAAGGCCCGCGCGGTGACGCAATCGATTCGGCCATCGATGCTATCCACAATATCCCCGATGTCCGACAGATGCACGACTCCAGGTGACGACGTCACGCGAATTGCTTCGCGCAGGAAGGCCGCCTTCTTGGCGTTGCGTTCGATCAGGTGGACGACCGTGCCGCTCCTCCCTGCCAGCGCGCATGCCAGGACCACGCCGGGAAATCCGCCGCCACTGCCGAGGTCCACCCATGTCGCAGCTGACGGTGCGAGGTCCAGGAGCTGCAGCGAGTCGGCGATGTGCCTGGTCCAAAGATGAGGGAGCGTCGACGGCGCCACCAGGTTCGTCTTGGCTTGCCAGTCCTGAAGCAACGCGATGTAGCGGTCGAGCCGGGCTTCTGTTTCACGTGAAACAGGTGTCAGCGCCAATGCGGAAGCCTTGTCGGCTTTGAGCGTGGCTTCGCCTGTTGCCGGCGTGCCGCTTCCATGTCCCGCGGGCTTGTCTGCCGTGCGGGGAGGTTTCGGCGATCGAGGGGCACCGGCCCTGCTGGTCATGCACGTCCCCTCCCCAACCCTCTCTCCCCACCCGCGGGGGAGCAGAGCCGAGCAACGCGAGAGCCCTGTTTCACATGAAACAAATCCTCCTCCTAGGGCGTGATGACTTTTGATTGAATCGGCCTGTCAACCGGTTCGCTGCACCTCTCCCGCTTGCGGGGGAGCAAAGGCCGCCATTGGCGGCCGTCCTAAAATAAATAGAACGCCGAAGCTGAGCTTCGGCTATGGCGCTCGGTAGAGCGCGGCGGGTGGGGGAAGGTCTATCCTGTCGATCAGTGCGTCTTGCGGAAGCACCCCCACCCCACCCCTCCCCCGCAAGCGGGAGAGGGAGCGCACTTCCGTCGTAGCGACCAATTCGATCTAATCCCATCCCGCTCTAGGCGCTCGCCTTTGACGCCTTGCGGCGAGCCTCGCGGCGCAGATATGCCGCCAGGATTCCGAGCGCCGCCGGTGTCATGCCATCGATCCGGCCCGCCTGCCCGACCGTCCATGGCCGCACGGCTTGCAGCTTGGCACGCACTTCGTTGGAAAGCCCGGGCACCTCGCTGTAATCCACATCGCTCAGCACCAGACCCTCGTCACGACGGAACGCCTCGACATCGGCGGTCTGGCGCCTGACGTAGACGTCGTATGTCGCATCGATCTCAAGGTGATCAGCGATCGTTGGGGCAATGGCCGACAGCTCGGGCCAGATCGCCTTGACCTCGCGCCAACCGATTTCGGGATAGGCCAGGAGTTCAAACGCCGAGCGGCGCTGACCGTCGCGATTCAAGGACAGCCCGAACTTCGCAGCCTCGTTGGGCGTGAGGGTCAGCGATTTCGCGAGCGACTTCGCGGCATCCAACGCCGCCATCTTGGTGGCGTGATGCCGCGCGCGCCCCGAACCCACACAGCCCAGCGCAATGCCCTTCGCGGTCAGCCGCTGATCGGCGTTGTCGGCCCGGAGCGTCAGGCGATACTCGGCCCTTGAGGTGAACATCCGATACGGCTCGGTGATCCCGCGGGTGACGAGATCGTCGATCATGACTCCGAGATAACCGTCGGCACGATCGAAGACGATGAGTTCGGACCCGCCCGCCGCCAGCGCCGCATTGATCCCGGCGACGATGCCCTGCGCTGCCGCCTCCTCATAGCCCGTCGTGCCGTTGATCTGGCCGGCCAGAAAGAGTCCGGGCAGACGCTTGGTCTGCAAGGTCGGGTCGAGCTCACGGGGATCGACGTGGTCGTATTCAATGGCATATCCCGGCCGGAGCATCTGCACGCGCTCAAGCCCGGGAATGGTCGCGAGAATGGCGCGCTGAACCTCCTCCGGCAAGGAGGTCGAGATCCCGTTCGGATACACCGTGACGTCGTCGAGGCCTTCGGGCTCCAGAAAGATCTGATGGCCGTCGCGGTCGCCGAACCGCACGATCTTGTCTTCGATCGAGGGACAATAGCGCGGGCCGGTGCTCTTGATCTGTCCGGAATACATCGGCGAACGATGCACGTTGGCCCGGATGACCTCGTGGGTCGCAGGCGTGGTCCGGGTGATCCCGCACTGGATCTGCGGCGTGGTGATGCCATCGGTCAGCACCGAGAACGGCTCGGGTGGATCGTCGCCGGGCTGCATTTCGACCGCTGACCAGTCGATCGTGGTGCCGTCGAGCCGCGGCGGCGTCCCGGTCTTGAGCCGACCCAGCCCAAATCCGAAACGTTCGAAAGAGCCGGACAGACCCATGGCCGGGGCTTCGCCGATTCGGCCGGCGGGCCAGTTCTTCTCACCGAGATGGATCAGCCCGCGCAGGAATGTGCCGGTGGTGATCACCACTGACCCGGCCGACAGTTCACGGCCGTCGGCCAGACGGAGCCCGCTGACTCGGCCATCCGAGACGATGAGGTCGTCAGCCTCGCCTTCGACCACGCTCAAGTTCGGCGTCGCAACGATGGCCGCTTGCATGGCCGAGGCATAAAGCTTCCGGTCGGCCTGCGCGCGCGGTCCTCGCACCGCCGGTCCCTTGCGGCGATTGAGCACGCGAAACTGAATGCCTCCGGCATCCGCCACGCGCCCCATCAACCCGTCGAGCGCATCAACCTCCCGAACCAGATGACCTTTCCCCAACCCGCCGATGGCGGGATTGCAGGACATGGCCCCGATCGTGGTGAAGCGGTGCGTGACCAGGGCCGTCTTTGCCCCCATCCGCGCAGCGGCGCTCGCGGCCTCGCAGCCGGCATGCCCGCCTCCGACGACGATGACGTCGAATCTGCCCGTGTCCTGATCTGGGATCATGCCGGACCTTCTATCGCGGGATGGCGAAGGCTGAAAGACGTTTCACGTGAAACAATCGTCCAGGCGGCAGGCTTGGGATTGTGTTTCACGTGAAACAATCGAAACATGGTTAATAGCGAGTAAAGAAACCGCGTCACTTTCCGATGCAAAATTCTCGGAAGATGACATCAAGGATATCCTCGACATCGACGCGCCCGAGCAGTCGACCGAGACTGAGGGCTGCCCGTCGTAATTCCTCGGCGGCAAGCTCCTCGCCGATCGCAATCATCTCGAGGCTACGCCTCAACGAGACCGCTGTGTCCTCAAGCAATTCACGCTGCCGCTCGCGCGTGATCAGACCGGACTGGCTCGTTCCAAAATACTCATGAGCAAAACCTACGATCGCCGCGACCAGCTCCCCTAAGCCGTCGCCCCGACTGGCCGAGATGCCGAACTCGACGCGGTCTAGCCGCGACCGCGCCTCGACTGCGTCCAGGTCAATCTTGTTGCGCACCGTCAAAACCGTTCCTCCGGTGAAATCGATCTTGTCGCGCCCACCCCAGACCGTCGCCAAGGCCGCGGTCGGATCCGCTGGATGAGGGCCTTCGACGAGCCACAGCACGAGGTCGGCTTCGGTCGCCCGCGCTCGCGCGCGCCGTACACCCTCCTGCTCGACGGGATCTTCGGTCTCACGCAGACCGGCAGTGTCGATCAGGGTCACTGGATAGCCGTCGAGATCCAGTTGGACTTCGATGATGTCGCGCGTCGTGCCGGCATGCGGCGAGACGATCGCAACCTCCCGCCGTGCGAGTTGATTCATCAAGGTCGACTTGCCGACGTTTGGCGGTCCGGCGATCGCGACGACCAGGCCCTCGCGCAAGCGTTCGCTTTTGCCACGGGCAGCAAGGACCTGCTCGATCTCGCCGAGCAGCGTCCTGATTTTTGCTAGCGCCGGCGTCACCAATTGTTCGGGCACGTCGCCCTCATCGGCGAAGTCGATGCTGGCTTCGATCAGTGCCGCCGCCTCGATAATCTGCACGCGCCAGGCACGCGCCTTGTCGCCCAGCAGCCCCTTGAGCTGACGCAACGCCTGGCGACGTTGTCGATCCGTGTCGGCATGAATCAGATCGTCGAGCCCTTCGGCCTCGGTCAGATCAAGCTTGCCGTTCTCGAACGCGCGGCGGGTAAACTCGCCTGGCTCCGCTGCGCGCATGTTTTCGATTTTGGCGAACGCAACGAACAGCGCGGACAGTACCGCACGACTGCCATGAACGTGAAACTCGGCGACGTCTTCGCCGGTGGCACTTGCCGGAGATGGAAACCAGATCACGACTGCGTCGTCGATCGGCTCTCCTCCTCCGGCCTCGCGAACGAGCACGCGGGTGGCCGTTCGCGGCGACGGAATCATCCCGGCAAGCAATCGAAGCGCAACTCCAGCCTGCGGTCCCGAAACACGCACAATGGCAATCGCGCTTGGCGGCCGTCCGGAGGACAAGGCAAAGATGGTCTGGTCGCTTGGATGCATCGTCGATCTCGGCTGAATCATTCGCCAAGGTAAAGCAATTTCGGAATAAAGGGGCCGAAGCGAATGACTTTGTTGCACTGCAATATCAGGGAACGCAGCTGCCGCTGGGTCGCTGCTGAGCCGACCGCAACGGAGCCACAAACAAAAAAGGCGCCCGAAGGCGCCTTTCAGTCCGAAGCCGATCGGCTCAGGTATTCATCGATTCGAAGAACTCGGAATTGTTCTTGGTGTTGCGCAGCTTGTCGAGCAGGAAGTCGATGGCGTCCATGGTGCCCATCGGATTGAGAATCCGGCGCAGCACATACATCTTTTTCAGGAGCTGCGGATCGGTGATCAGCTCTTCCTTGCGGGTGCCGGACCGCGAGATGTCGATCGCGGGGAAGGTGCGCTTGTCCGAGACCTTGCGGTCGAGGATCAATTCGGAATTGCCGGTGCCCTTGAACTCTTCGAAGATCACTTCGTCCATCCGGCTTCCGGTATCCACCAGCGCAGTCGCGATGATGGTCAGCGAGCCGCCCTCCTCGATATTGCGCGCGGCACCGAAGAAGCGCTTCGGCCGTTGCAGCGCGTTGGCGTCGACGCCGCCGGTCAGCACCTTGCCGGATGACGGCACCACCGTGTTGTAGGCGCGTCCAAGCCGCGTAATCGAGTCCAGCAGAATCACGACGTCGCGGCCATGTTCGACCAGCCGCTTGGCTTTCTCGATCACCATCTCGGCGACCTGCACGTGCCGCACGGCGGGTTCGTCGAAGGTGGAGGAGACCACCTCGCCCTTCACGGAGCGTTGCATGTCGGTGACTTCCTCCGGACGTTCGTCGATCAGGAGGACGATCAGATAACACTCGGGATGATTGGCGGTGATCGAGTGCGCAATGTTCTGCATCAGCACGGTCTTGCCGGTGCGCGGCGGCGCGACGATCAATGCACGCTGGCCCTTGCCGATCGGGGAGACGATGTCGATCACCCTGGCTGAAAGGTCCTTTCTGGTGGGATCTTCGAGCTCCATCCGGAAGCGCTGATTCGGAAACAGCGGTGTGAGGTTGTCGAAGTTGACCTTGTGCTTGGACTTCTCCGGATCTTCGAAGTTGAGCGTGTTGACCTTCAGAAGCGCGAAGTAGCGCTCGCCTTCCTTGGGGCTGCGGATATGGCCTTCGATGGTGTCGCCGGTGCGAAGACCGAAGCGGCGGATTTGTGAGGGCGAGACGTAGATGTCGTCCGGACCAGGAAGATAATTGGCATCTGGCGAGCGCAGGAAGCCGAAGCCGTCGGAGAGAACCTCAACGACGCCTTCGCCGATAATGTCGGTCTCCTGGATCGCGAGCTGCTTGAGAATGGCAAACATCAGCTCCTGCTTGCGCATGGTGCTGGCGTTTTCGACCCCTTTTTCTTCCGCAAACGTGACGAGCTCGGCTGGCGTCTGGGCTTTGAGGTCTTGGAGTTTGATTTCCCGCATTGGGAGGGTCCTGTGGAGTAGATTGGGGGAAGGATTGCGAGGTGGCTTTGAGAAAATGCGGACACGAGAAAAGGAAGGTCCGCAGGTCTAAGCAAGGTAACGCCGGAGAGGCGCCAAACCTGATGCGGCGGCCGGTTCAACAGGGATACCGGGACGCAACCACATCCGCCTGCGTTGGGTGGGATAAACTCAATATAGAAAATTGCCTGCCATTGCGCAAGCTGGCTGAGTCGCTCGATCTGCCTCTTATAACGGCTTCACGATCACCAGGATGACGATCCCGATCATCAGAATGGTCGGAACTTCATTGATAATGCGATAGAATTTTTGGCTGTGGGTGTTTCGATCCGCAGCGAAATCCTTAACCCAGCGCGAAAAAAGACCATGAGCGCCAGACAGCAGCAGGACCAGCAGCAACTTGGCGTGAAACCAGCCTGCCAGCAGCCAGTGTCCGGCCCAGGCCAAATAGAGCCCAGCGAGCCAGGTCACGATCATCGCGGGATTGATGATCGCCTTCAGCAGTCGCCGTTCCATCACCTTGAACGTTTCGGACTGTTTCGAGCCGGCGTCAGCTTCGCAATGATAGACGAACAAGCGCGGCAGATAGAGCATTCCTGCCATCCACGCGATCAAGGCAATCACGTGTAGCGCTTTGATCCACTCATACATCGAAACATCCCCGCGCCAGCAATTGTTGATCGACAGTCCAACAGGCCTGTCTGTCGACCGGACCGAAGACATATCCGCAAGCAGGCCTTTTCTAAACCTAATAATTCTAGAATCTTAGGTTTGAGTCTAAGTGGCGGTGGATTGGACTCATGAAAAGACATGCCTCGGCTTCGCGCCGGTTGTTCACATTCCTCCACATTTTTCACCCCGGAGGCGCCGAAGCCGATAATGCCACTATGAACAGGCGCTTGCGTCGGATTGTCGGCAGCTTATCAAGAGACAAGTCCACATAACCCCACTATCATGGACCATGCGAGCTGACTTATCCCTTCCACGGCTGGGTGTGAACAAAATGCCGGGTTTTCCCTGACCGGCCGATCCGTGTCCGATTTCTTGGCCAAACCTCCACAGGGATTCACAATTCATACAGGGATCGATGCCCACGACCGGCAACTATTTTCACCTTCACCTGGTCTCCGATTCGACCGGCGAAACCCTGATCACGGTGGCGCGCGCGGTGGCCGCGCAATATGCCAATGTGACGGCAGTCGAGCACGTCTACCCGCTGGTGCGCAGTCAGAAGCAGCTCGATCGCGTTCTCGATGAAATCGAGGAAGCTCCGGGGATCGTGCTGTTCACGCTTCTGGAAAAGGATCTGGTGCTGAAGCTCGAGGCCAAGTGCCGGGAGATCAATGTTCCGAGCCTGTCAATCATCGGTCCGGTGATGCAACTGTTCGAGGCCTATCTCGGCGCGGCGACGACGGGGCGAGTCGGCGCGCAACACACGTTGAATGCCGAATATTTCAAGCGCATCGACGCGTTGAACTACACCATGATCCATGATGACGGACAGCACGTCGAAGGACTGGAAGAGGCCGACGTGATTTTGGTCGGGGTGTCCCGCACATCCAAGACGCCGACTTCGATTTATCTCGCCAATCGTGGAATTCGCACCGCCAATGTTCCGCTGGTTCCGGGGATTGCGATCCCGCATCAGCTGGAGGCTCTCAGGCAGCCGCTGGTGGTCAGCCTGCATGCGACACCCGAGCGGCTGATCCAGGTCCGGCAAAATCGTCTCCTGAGCATGGGCGCCGATTCGAGCAGCGACACCTACATCGACAGGCAGGCAGTCGCCGACGAAGTTGCCTATGCGCGCAAGCTGAGCGCCAAGTTCAACTGGCCGATGCTGGACGTGACGCGACGCTCGATCGAGGAAACCGCGGCGGCCATTCTGAAGCTCTATACCGACCGGCAGAAGCAACGTATTGCGGAATGAGTTTTCGCGATCGAGAAGCGGCACGAGATGACCCTTTGGCGCGGCGACACTCCCCTGATTCTGGCTTCGCAAAGCCGCGCCCGGCAGATGCTGCTCGCCAATGCCGGCATCGATTTCGAGGCCGCGCCCGCCCATATCGATGAGCGGGCCATCCAGGCAGCCGCCAGTCCGGCCACGCCGTCTGCGATTGCCGCGCGACTTGCGCGTGAAAAGGCGCTGGTGGTCTCTGCGCGCAAGGCCGGCCGGTACGTCATCGGCGCTGATCAGACGCTTGCGCTCGGTGCACGGCTTTTCAACAAGCCCGAGGATCGCATGCAGGCGCTGGAGCAGCTTGGCACGCTGGCTGGCCAGGTCCACGAGCTGTACTCAGCCATCGCGGTCGCGCGCGGGGGCAAGATCATGTTCGAACATGTGGCAATCGCCCGGCTGGCGATGCGACCGTTGCGCGAAGGTGAAATCACGGCCTATCTCGATGCGGCGAGCGATGCCGTCACCTCGAGCGTGGGTGCCTACCAGCTGGAAGGCCTCGGCGTGCACCTGTTCGAACATATCGAAGGCGATCATTTCACCATCCTCGGCCTGCCCTTGTTGCCGCTGCTTGGCTTTCTGCGCGGCGAGGGGTTGCTCGCAATATAAGGGGCGGAAAACAGCTTTGACCAATGGCGGTTGCTGAATGCGGATCCTCGGACTGACCGGCTCGATCGGGATGGGAAAATCAACCACCGCAAAATTGTTCGCGGAGGCCGGCGTTCCCGTCTACGATGCCGACGCGACGGTGCACAAGGTTTACGAGGGCGAAGCGGCGCCCGCGATCGAGGCGGCGTTTCCGGGGACGACGGTCGACGGCAAGGTCGATCGGAGCAGGCTTTCGGCGAAAGTGGTGCACGATCCCGAGGCGATCAGGCAACTCGAGCAGATCGTCCATCCGATGCTGCGCACTCACCACCAGAACTTTCTCGACAAGGCCGAACGCTCCGGCGCGCCAGTCGCCGTTGTCGACGTGCCGCTGCTGTATGAGACCGGCGGCGACAAACGGGTCGACGCGGTGGTCGTGGTCACGACCTCGCCGCAAATCCAGCGGGAGCGGATCCTGGCGCGCGGCACCATGACGCATGCGGCGCTCGATGCGCTTCTCGCGCGGCAGATGCCGGACGCGGAAAAACGCAAGCGCGCCGATTTCGTGGTGGATACGTCGCATGGGTTGGATCCGGTGCGCGCCCGCATCCGAGACATTCTGGATCAGGTTGTTAAGATGCCGCGGCGGCGCACCTGATTCGCCGCGCCCGTTCTCCTGATTGGTCATGCGCGAAATCATTCTCGATACCGAAACCACCGGGCTCGATCCTCTCCGCGGCGACCGCCTCGTGGAGATCGGCTGCGTTGAGATCTTGAACCGCATGCCGACGGGACAGACGTTCCATCGGCACATCAATCCCGAACGGGAGATGCCGGCGGAGGCGTTTGCCGTGCACGGCCTCTCGACTGAGTTTCTCGCCGGCAAGCCGCTGTTCGTCGAGGTGGTCGATGAATTTCTCGCCTTCATCGCGGACGCGCCGCTGGTCATCCACAACGCGTCATTCGACATCAGCTTCATCAACGCGGAGCTCGATCGCATCAAGCGGCCGCCGATCCCGCGCGACCGGCTGGTCGACACCCTCCTGCTCGCCCGCCGCAAGCATCCGGGGGTGTCGAACCGGCTCGACGATCTCTGCTCGCGCTATGCCATCGACAATTCCCGCCGTACCAAGCACGGCGCCCTGCTCGATGCCGAGCTCCTGGCCGAAGTTTATGTCGACCTGATCGGGGCGCGGCAGTCGCAACTGATTCTGGCCTCGGAAAGCCAATCCATTCGGGTCGGCGCGACCGGAGACATGCCGCGCCGGCAGCGGCTAGAACCGCTTGCGCCGCGAATCAGCGACGCCGAGCGCGAAGCGCACCGGGCCTTTGTCGCCACTCTGGGGGACAAGCCGGTCTGGAACGATTTTCTTGCCGGGACGTGATTCGGAAGGGTTAAGAGTTGGCTCCCACCCCGGATCATGGTCTAGCTCGGTTTGGCCTGGGCCACCTGCTGGGCGGTGGCCTGCCGTTCCACGTTCTGCCTGTAGAGGCTGACGAAATCCACGGGGTCGAGCATCAGCGGCGGGAAGCCGCCGTCGCGCACCGAGGTCGCAATGATCTCGCGCGCGAACGGAAATAGCAGCCGCGGGCATTCGATCATGACCAACGGGTGCAGGTTCTCGGGCGGCACATTGACGATGCGGAACACGCCGGCATAAGCGAGGTCGAAGCTGAACATCAGCTTTCCGCCGCTCTCGGCCCTGCCCTCGACCGAAAGCGTCACCTCAAATTCATTTTCGGCAATATTGCTGGCGCCGACATTGATCTGGATGTTGATCTGGGGCGGCTGGGCCTGCGGCGCCAGCGAAGCGGGGGCGTTCGGATTCTCGAATGACAGGTCCTTGGTGTACTGCGCCAGCACGTTCAACTGGGGCGGAGGAGCCGCCTCGGGAGGGGCACCGTTACCGTTGGTCATGAAACTGTCTCCTGGCGCAAAAAAAGGCGTTTGTTACCGCGAGTGGCTAACATAGCCCTGCCGTCTTCGACAAGGACGAGACCATTGCCGATTCGCCCCACAGCGCAGGAATGAGCATCAAGCAGGCGATCGGGGCCGAGGGAGCACCGCGAAGTGTCGTGATTCATCCTAAATAATTGAATATGCGCGATTTCCAGGCGAGAAGCGGGTTTCCCCTCCTGGCCAAACGCGCTACAATTCGCCGGTGCCGAAGCGCGCCATTGGCCGGGCCCAATTTCATACCTACATCCATTTATCGAATCGATGATGTAGAGTTCAGCCGTTACCTGCGAGGAGCAGCTCTGCCGTCGGCGCCGTGACCGGCGTCAAGAACCGGAAAGCGAAAACGACGTGTTCGACATCTATACCATCATCTTCCTGGCGTTGGCGCTCTTCATCTTCTTGCGCCTGCGCAACGTGCTCGGACAGCGGACCGGCAGCGAGCGGCCGCCCTTCGATCGCACGGCGCGCAACACGGTGCAGGGTGCACCCGACAGCAACGTCGTGCCGATCCCGGGCAAGATGATCGATCAGGCGCCGCTCGCGCCCAGCGCGGACGTCACGCCGGCAGGTGAGCGCTGGAAGGATTTGGCGGAGCCCGGCAGCGTGCTGGCGCAGGGCCTCGATGCGATCGCCGCGCAGGATTCCTCTTTCGATCCGCGGCATTTTCTGTCCGGCGCGCGCGGCGCCTACGAGATGATCGTGCTGGCCTTCGCCAATGGCGACCGCCGCGCCTTGCGCGATCTGCTGTCAACGGAAGTCTATGAGAGCTTTGATGCGGTGATCAAGGATCGGGAGCGACACGAACAAAAGACCGAGACGCGTTTCGTATCGATCGACAAGGCCGAACTGGTCGGCGCGGAAGCGCGCGACCGCCTTGGCCAACTCACCGTGCGCTTCGTCTCGCAGATGATCTCGGTCACCCGCGACAAGGCCGGTACCATCGTCGACGGCAATCCGGACAAGGTGGCCGATATTACCGATGTCTGGACCTTTGCGCGCGACATGACTTCACGCGATCCGAACTGGAAGCTGGTTGGAACGGGAAGCGCTCACTGATCCACTTCGTTTGATGCGCTACGCCGCCGCGTTTTGTCTGGCCGCGGCAGCGCTGGCGCTGGTTCCGTACGCCGTACAGGCCGCACGCAGCTGGCGCAGCCACTCTCACCCGCCACCAGACCTCTCTCGTCCGCATCCGCCCTATCCGCGTTTGGACTTTCCGCTCGAGATCGACAACAGCCAGTATGTTCCGCTCGCCTGGGCCGACATTGCGGGCTGGAACGAGGACGATCACCTCGCCGCCTACCGGACCTTCCGTGTGAGCTGTCGCCCGATCGCGGCCCAGCATGAGCCGGTTGTCGATGCCAAAGCCCTGGGTACGGCGCTGCGCGATCCGTGCCGAGACGCCAGATCGCTCGATCTGTCCGATGGTGCCAAAGCCAAGGCGTTCTTTGAAGAACGCTTTATGCCGTTGCGGATCTCGAAGCTCGGCGACAGCGACGGCTTCGTCACCGGCTACTACGAGCCGATCATCGACGGGTCCCTGACGCAGAACGAGGTCTACAATGTGCCGGTGTACCGGCGCCCTTCGAATTTGTTCGTCCGCGGCTTCAAGCAGGACGCGGCCAGCCTGCCCAACAAGGGCCAGGTGTTCCGCAAGATCGGCCGCCGCAAGCTCGTGCCTTACTATGACCGTGCCGAAATCGAGGATGGCGCGATCGCCGGCCGCGGGCTCGAAATCTGCTGGCTCAAGGACAAGACCGATCTCCTGTTCGCACAGATCCAGGGTTCAGCGCGGGTCCAGCTTGATGACGGCGCCACCATCCGCATCAACTACGACGCCCATAATGGCTACCCCTATACGGCGGTCGGCCGGATCCTGATTGACCGCGGCATCATCCCGAGAGAGCAGATGTCGATGCAGAAGATCAGGGAATGGATGGAGCAGAATCCGAATGGCGCCGACGAATTGCGGCGGCAAAACCGAGCCTATGTGTTCTTCCGGCAGGTGCAGCTCTCCGACAAGGACGAGGCGGTCGGCGCGCAGGGCGTGCCGCTGACGCCCGGCCGCTCGATCGCCGTCGACAAGTCCCTGCACGTCTACGGCACGCCGTTTTTCATTGAAGGCGAGCTGCCGATCGAATCGGAACAATCGAAAACGCCATTCCACCGGCTGATGATCGCGCAGGACACGGGTTCGGCGATCACCGGGCCCGCGCGCGCCGATCTCTATTTCGGCGCGGGCGCCGATGCCGGCAAGGTGTCCGGCCGGCTTAAGCACAGCATGCATTTTGTCATGCTGGTGCCGAAGAGCCTCGACCCGCTCGAGCGTGGCCGCAAGATGCCGCTGCCGGAGGCGCGACCGTCGGACAAGATCGCGAAGCTGTTCCCGCAAATCGACCCGGCCAAGAGCAACGCAGATGGAGCGACTGCAGCGAAGCCGTCCCCGACGGACGCGGCCCCGGTTGACTCGAAGCCAGTCGCCAACACTGCGGCGTCCGGAACGAGTGCGGCCACGGCACCGCCATCAGCAACCGTCGCCCAGGCCGCAACCGCCGTCCCTGAAACGAAAGCAGTTCCGCTCCCGGAGCCGCGGCCGAGCATTGAGGCGTCCCCCGAGCGGCCCCGTTCCCGTCAGGTCAGACATCGTAACCACGGTCGATGAAACGTCGCCTCGCATCGTCGATACCGGAGTTGTCGGAGCCGCCGCGCCGGCACAAACGCGTGCTGAGCGAGGAGGAGCACGCGCTCTGGGACAGCGTTGTGAAGCAGACGAAGCCACTGCGGAAAAAGCCTCGCCTCGCCAAGATTTCGGCCGCTGCGACAGTCAAGGAGGCGCCAGTCGCGGCGGCCGCGCCGCCGGCGAAGCCGGTGCCGTCAACGCAAATGCCCAAAGTCGGCAAACCGGTGGCTCCTCCCCTGGTGCCGCTAGGCCGTCGCCAGCGCGCTCGCCTCTCGCGCGGCAAGGAAGAGATCGACGCCAGGCTCGACCTGCACGGCATGACGCAGGTCCGCGCCCATCGCGCGCTGTTCGGCTTCCTGCAGCGCGCCCATAGCGAGGGGTTGACCTTCGTGCTTGTCATCACTGGCAAAGGCAAGGTGGGCAAGGCCGAATACGAGCGGGGCGTGCTGCGCCAACAGGTGCCGCACTGGCTGAGCCTGCCGGAGTTTCGTGCGCTCGTGGTCGGATTCGAGGAAGCCCATATCGGCCATGGCGGCGAGGGCGCGCTCTACGTGCGCGTCCGACGATCGCGGGGTTAGAACGGCCGGACGATGCCGACCCGCGGTATCAGTGTGACGATCCAGCCAAAGGTCCTGATCTTGCGGTCCTCACCTGAGATCGGCGGCGCGGCGCGCGCCGCCGGCAAACCCTTCACCGCATGCATGATCAGGAACAGGCAGACCGCCCAGTTCGAGATCCACCGCGAATAATCGAATACGATCGCAAACATGATGAGATAGCCGAGGCTCACGCCGACGATAGCCGCAATCACCAGACGCCGGTGCCATGCGTCGGCGAGCGAGCGGATCAGCTCCACGAAATATCGCCACAATGGCGCATGCAGCCAGATCAGCAGTGCAAAGACGGGAACGCCAAGCAGGTTCGAGGGCAGCCGCGCCCAGGTGTCGCCGATCTCCTTCGACAGCGGCTGGTACCAGATATAGCTGAAGGCCAGCAGATCGCTGCGCGAGGGATCGGTCATCCGGCTTCGCAGATAGCTCACGAATTCCGCCTCGGGAACCGGCATCGTTCCGTAGAACTGCGCGGCAACGAAGAGTGCGCCGAGGCCGAACGTCGCAGCGAGCCCGATCGCGAGGTTTTGCCGGGTGAGACCCGCGACCAGATAATGCCTGACCACGACGATGGCGGCGATGGTCGGCACATACATCAGGAGATGAATGTGGTGAATCAGGATCAGCACGGCGGAGAACAGGGCTGCGAGCCAGACGAAGACAACGGACCGCGCCGGCAAGAGCAAGAGACAGATCGCAAGCAGGCAGCCGTAGATGTCGAAATGCCCGAGCGTGTGCATGAAATTCTTCAGGAAAAATGGCGAGCCCGCCATGAAGGCGAACAGCGGCAGGTGATCTTCATCCCGGCCAAAGGTCCGCCGGAACAGGCGGACGAACAGGGCGGCCGTGACCAGCCACGCCGCGCCGCCGAGCGCAAAAACCAGCCACACCGGGACCCTTGTGACGAACAGTCCGGCGATCGCGCCGATCAGCGCGCGCTTGATGAAGCCGAAATGATAGTCGACCAGAAGATGGATGTAGGGAACGTAGGGCGGCAGCGTGATCTTGTGCAGGAAGACCCCGAGCACGACGGCGACATTGACGGCCAGCATCAGTCGCCAGGGGTTTTGCCACCAACGCAAGTTCATTCAGCACCAGGACCGGAGGCGAGCGCTTCTCTTGCCGTCGTCCCGGCCAAGCGAGCCGGGACCCATAATCACCGGTGCTTGTGCGAGCCAAGGCTGGAGCTGCTGTCTTGCCGATGATTGACGTCGGTGGTTATGGGTCCCCGCCTTCGCGGGGACGACGATCGCAGCAATACTACAAAATGAACCGGCTCAGATCGGCGTTCTTGGCGAGGTCGCCGACGTGCTTCTGCACATAGTCGGCATCGACCTGCACGGTCTCGCCGTTGCGGTCGGGCGCGGTGAACGAGATCTCGTCGAGCACGCGCTCCATCACCGTCTGCAGCCGGCGTGCGCCGATATTCTCCACCGTCGAATTGACCGCGACCGCGATGTCGGCAAGCGCGTCGATGGCGCCGTCGGTGATGTCGAGTGTCACGCCCTCGGTCTTCATCAGCGCGATATATTGCTTGATCAGGGAGGCTTCCGGCTCGGTCAGGATGCGGCGCATGTCGTCGCGGGTCAGCGCTGACAGCTCGACCCGGATCGGCAGGCGGCCCTGCAACTCGGGCAGCAGATCGGAGGGCTTGGCGATGTGGAACGCACCGGAGGCGATGAACAGGATGTGGTCGGTCTTGACCGCGCCGTGCTTGGTCGACACCGTGGTGCCCTCGATCAGCGGCAAAAGGTCGCGCTGAACGCCCTCGCGCGAAACGTCGCCGCCGACCCGGCCGTCGCGCACGCAAATCTTGTCGATCTCGTCCAGGAACACGATGCCGTTGTTCTCGACGGCGCTGATTGCTTCCTGCACCAGCTGGTCGTTGTCGAGCAGCTTGTCGGATTCCTCGTTGACGAGAATTTCGTGGGATCCGCCGACGGTCAGGCGGCGGGTCTTGGTCCGGCCGCCGAGCTTGCCGAAGATGTCTCCGATCGAGATCGCGCCGACCTGCGCGCCGGGCATGCCGGGAATTTCGAACATCGGCATCCCACCGGAGGACTGCGTCTCGACCTCGATCTCCTTGTCGTTGAGTTCGCCGGCGCGCAGCTTCCTGCGAAAGGAATCGCGCGTCGCGGCGCTGGCGCTGGCGCCGACCAGCGCATCCAGCACCCGCTCCTCGGCCGCGAGCTGGGCGCGCGCCTGCACGTCCTTGCGCTTGCGCTCCCGGACTTGTGCGATCGCCACCTCGACGAGGTCGCGTACGATCTGCTCGACATCGCGACCGACATAGCCGACCTCGGTGAATTTGGTGGCTTCGACCTTGATGAACGGCGCGCCGGCGAGCTTCGCCAGCCGCCGCGCAATCTCGGTCTTGCCGACGCCGGTGGGCCCGATCATCAGGATGTTCTTCGGCAGCACTTCCTCGCGCAAGCCGCCGTCAAGCTGCAGTCTGCGCCAGCGGTTGCGCAGCGCGATGGAGACCGCGCGTTTGGCGTCGGTCTGGCCGACGATGAAGCGGTCGAGTTCGGAAACGATTTCGCGGGGGGAGAAGTCGGTCATGGGCCTTAGCTAGGGTCGGATGAATGCGAGGGCAAGCGGCTTTTTATGCCTCTTTAGATGATCGGGGGACCGGATTGCCACTGCCGGATCGCCTCGAACGGATGGATCAGCATGATCACGTTCAGCGTCAGATTGTCGCGAATGTGCAGTCCGACCAGAATCTCGAAGGCGACGGCGAGCAGGACGGTCACGGTCACGGGAAGCTTTCGCGCCAGCAGGAAACCCGTCACCATCGCCAGCGTGTCCGACAGCGAATTGACGATGCTGTCGCCGTAATAGTCCAGAGACACCGTGCCGGCGCGATAACGTTCGATGATCCAGTTCGAATTTTCGACGATCTCCCAGCCGCCTTCGACGAGCATGGCGATCACGAGCCGCGCCGGCCAGGCGAGCTTCGGCAGCAGCAGCCAGGTCGCGGCATAGAGCAGGAAGCCGTGAATGATATGGGAGAACGTGTACCAGTCCGTGAGGTGCTGGGAGTTCTCCGAACTCTGCACCACGCCATGCCAGAGCTTGACGTAACCACAAGTGCAGATCGGCACGCGGCCCATGGCAAGGAGGATCGAAGCCTGCAACGCAAGCAGGCCGCCGCCAATCGCGAGCCATTGCCAGGTCGGCAGCACCGAGGTTGCGGACGTGTCCTGTTGGGACGTCATCGGTCGCGGACCATGAGCCGTGCGGGTCCGTCCGGCGTATCAACAACGCGGTCGCCTTGAAAGCCGGCACTGGCATAGGCGCGGATGGCGCGGACATTGTCGGGGTCGGGATCGGTCACGACCCGAGGAATTCCCGATCCCAGCACCGTGTCAGCGAATTGCCGAATGAAGCCCGAGCCATGGCCACGTCCGATCATGTCGGGCTCACCGATGAATTGGTCGATCCCGCGCGTCTTTGGCGGCTGCGCGCCAAACCCCTGATTCCAGGTGCTCAACCCATAGCACTGGATGTAGCCGAACGGACAGCCGTCAATACTGACAATGAACTGTTCCATATCCGGATGATCCAGATCGCCGCTGACCAACGTATATTGCTGGTCCGGCGGTCCCCACCAACGCACGACTTCGGGGGTCTCGAGCCAGCGCCGGATCAGCGGCAGGTCTGCCCTCGTCATCGGGCGGAAGAGGTAATCCCGCGCCATCGTTCAACCGGCCGGCAGCGTCTCGATGGTCACGTTGCGGTTGGTATAGACGCAGATATCGGCGGCAATATCGAGCGCGCGGCGGACGATGGTCTCGGCGTCCTTGTCCGAATCGACCAGCGCGCGGGCGGCGGCGAGCGCGTAGTTGCCGCCGGAGCCGATTGCCATGACGCCGGCCTCGGGTTCGAGCACGTCGCCGGTACCGGTCAGAACCAGCGAGACGTCCTTGTCGGCGACGATCATCATCGCCTCCAGCCGTCGCAGATAACGGTCGGTGCGCCAGTCCTTGGCGAGTTCGACCGCGGCGCGGGTCAATTGCCCCGGATATTGCTCGAGCTTGCTCTCCAGCCGCTCGAACAGCGTGAAGGCGTCGGCGGTCGCGCCGGCGAAGCCGCCGATGACGTCGCCCTTGCCGAGTCTGCGTACCTTTTTGGCATTGGATTTGATTACGGTCTGGCCGATCGAGACCTGGCCGTCGCCGCCGATCACCACCTTGCCGCCCTTGCGGACGGTCAGGATGGTGGTGCCGTGCCAGACCGGCAGCCCGTTTTGCGATGCTTGCATAAGTTACCCTCGTGTCCGGCCAGATTTAGGAGCTTGGAGGCTGGGTTACAATTGCCGCTCTCCGCTCACCCCAGGCGGAAGTTCAGCCCAGGGATCGTCATCCCGCAGTAGCGAAGGCAGCATTGGCCTGTTAAAAGGGCCGCGTTTTGGCGAGTGCCCGGCACTCAGGGAAAGCTCTTTCATGCGCACGGCGACCATCAAGCGCAAGACCAAGGAAACCGATATCGAGGTGATGGTGAACCTCGACGGGACCGGCGTATCCGACGTTTCAACCGGTATCGGCTTCTTCGACCACATGCTCGACCTGCTGGCCCGGCATTCCCGCATTGACATGACGGTGAAGGCGGTCGGCGACCTTCACATCGACCACCACCACACCACCGAGGACGTCGGCATCGCGCTTGGACAGGCGGTGAAGCAGGCGCTCGGCACCATGGCGGGCATCACCCGCTACGCCTCGATCCATATGCCGATGGATGAGACGCTGTCGCGCGTCGTGATCGACATTTCGGGACGCCCCGTGCTGGTATTCAAGGCCGCCTTTCCCCGCGACAAGATCGGCCAGTTCGACACCGAACTGGTGCGCGAATGGTTCAACGCTTTCGCCATGAATGCCGGCGTGACCCTGCACGTCGAGACCCTCTATGGCGAGAACAGCCATCATATCGCCGAATCCTGCTTCAAGGGCCTGGCGCGGGCGCTTCGCGCGGCGGTCGCGATCGATCCGCGCGCCGCCGGCGAAGTGCCATCGACGAAGGGTCAGCTCGGCGGCTAACTCCCTATTCTCCGTGGAGAGGTACGATGCCGGTTTATACGGTTCATGGTCCGATCACAGGCGGCGCGGATCTTCGCGCCACCGATCGATTCGTTTTCGTTCGTGACGGGTTTCATCTTTGGGCGGCGGTGTTCGGCCCGGTCTGGCTGGCATGGCATCGCCTGTGGCTAGCGACGATCGGCTGGATCGTTGTCATGTCCGCAATCGATGTGGCGATGGTCAACCTCGGCGTCGGCACTGCGACGATCTTTTTCGCCGACTGCCTGCTCGCGCTGCTATTGGGGTTCGAGGCATCGAGCCTGCATCGCTGGACCCTGTCGCGGCGCAAATGGCGCCAGCTCGATATTGTCGTCGCCGACGATTTTGAGGCGGCCGAGCGGCGCTTTTTCGAACGCTGGGGCGCGAGGCAAGGGAGCGTCGGCCGCAACCAGTCCACCGTCGATCGCGGCGCACCGCCGCCGACACGAGACTTCCCGAGGCCACCGCCGTTGCCGGCGGGTGGCATCATCGGCCTGTTTCCTGAACCGGGAGCGCCACGATGACCGTTGCCATTATCGACTACGGCTCGGGCAATCTGCACTCGGCGGCGAAGGCGTTCGAACGCGCCTCGCGGAGCATGGAGGAACCGCAAAAGATCATGGTGACGCGCGATCCCGAAGCCGTCTATCGCGCCGATCGCATCGTGCTGCCGGGGGTCGGTGCCTTCGCCGATTGCCGCCGGGGACTGGATGCGCTCGACGGCATGATCGAGGCCTTGACCGAGGCCGTCCGCAACAAGGCGCGGCCGTTCTTCGGTATCTGCGTCGGCATGCAGTTGATGGCGACGCGCGGCAAGGAACACGTCACGACCGACGGCTTCAACTGGATCGCGGGAGACGTCGAAAGAATCGCGCCGCGCGACGAGCGTTTGAAGATCCCGCATATGGGCTGGAACACGCTCGACCCGCTCCGCGAGCACCCCGTACTGGAACGTCTGCCGCTCGGCCCCAAGGGGCGTCACGCCTATTTCGTGCACTCCTATCACCTCAAAACCGCGAATGAGGCGGATGTGCTGGCGCGCGCTGACTACGGCGGGCCGGTGACGGCGATCGTTGGCCGCGACACCGCGGTCGGCACGCAGTTTCACCCCGAGAAGAGCCAGCGCTTTGGGCTTGCCTTGATCACGAATTTTCTGAAGTGGAAGCCGTGATACTCTTCCCTGCCATCGATCTGAAGAACGGCCAGTGCGTGCGCCTCGAACAGGGCGACATGGCGCGCGCGACCGTGTTCAACCTCGATCCTGCGGCACAGGCAAAAAGCTTTGCCGCGCAAGGCTTCGAATATCTGCACGTGGTCGATCTCGACGGCGCCTTTGCCGGAAAACCGATCAATGCCCAGGCGGTCGAAGCCATGCTGAAGGCGGTCACCATGCCGGTTCAGCTCGGCGGCGGTATCCGCGATCTCAGGACCGTGGAAGCCTGGCTGGCCAAGGGCGTGGCGCGGGTCATCATCGGGACCGCGGCGGTGCGCGATCCCGAATTGGTGAAGACCGCAGCCAGGACATTCCCGGGCCGTGTTGCCGTAGGTCTGGATGCGCGCGACGGCAAGGTCGCTGTCGAGGGATGGGCGGAGACGTCCGAAATCACCGCGTTCGACATTGCCCGGCGGTTCGAGGATGCCGGGGTCGCCGCGATCATCTTTACCGACATCGCGCGCGACGGCCTGCTCAAGGGCCTCAATCTCGACGCGACCATCGCGCTGGCCGATCGGATCACGATTCCCGTGATCGCTTCCGGCGGGCTTGCTTCGATCGAGGATATCAGGGCGATACTCACCCCGCGGGCGAAGAAACTCGGCGGAGCGATCGCCGGTCGCGCCCTCTATGACGGCCGGCTCGACGCCGCGGCGGCGCTGGCGCTGATCCGTGATGCGCGGGCGGCGGCTTGAGGAGAGAACGATGTTCAAGGTCCGTGTCATCCCCTGTCTCGACGTCAAGGACGGTCGGGTGGTCAAGGGCGTCAACTTCGTCGACCTGCGCGACGCCGGCGATCCCGTGGAAGCGGCGATCGCCTATGACGCCGCCGGTGCCGACGAGCTCTGCTTCCTCGACATTACCGCCACCCACGAAAACCGCGGCATCATGCTGGACGTGGTGCGGCGGACTGCCGAAGCCTGCTTCATGCCGCTGACGGTCGGCGGCGGGGTTCGCACCATCGACGACATCAATACGTTGTTGCGCTCGGGCGCCGACAAGGTCTCAATCAACAGCGCCGCGGTCTCCAGACGCGAATTTGTCAAGGAAGCCGCCGAGAAATTCGGCGAGCAGTGCATCGTGGTCGCGATCGACGCCAAGCGTGTCAGTCGCGGCGGCGGTTCGGAGCGCTGGGAAATCTTCACCCATGGCGGCCGCAAGGCGACCGGGATCGATGCCATCGACTATGCGAGGGAAGTGGTTGCGCTCGGCGCCGGCGAAATCCTGCTGACCTCGATGGATCGCGACGGAACGCGGCAGGGTTTTGACATTCCACTGACGCACGCGATCGCCGATAGCGTTCCGGTCCCCGTCATTGCCTCCGGCGGAGTCGGCAATCTGGATCATCTGGTGGCAGGCATTCGCGAGGGGCACGCGACCGCGGTGCTGGCCGCATCGATCTTCCATTTCGGGGAATTTACCATACGGCAAGCCAAGGAGCACATGGTGCGTGCCGGGTTGCCGATGCGGATGGATGACTGACGACTTCGCGTTGCAAAAGTGCTAAGAGCGACGGCTGGCGCCCGGCTATCCGGGCGCATTTTTCGAGTCCAAGTTGATGCCGCGCTTCACGATCCACGATCTGGCCGCCACCATCGATGCCCGCGCCGCGTCCGGCGGGGACGCGTCCTATACCCGCAAGCTGCTCGACAAGGGCAGGGAGCATTGCGCCAAGAAGCTCGGCGAGGAAGCGGTGGAGACAGTGATCGCAGCGGTCGAGAACGACCGCGAGCATCTGATCGCCGAAAGCGCCGACCTGGTGTTTCATCTGCTCGTGCTCTTGAAGGCATGCGGGATACGGCTCGAGGACGTCGAGGCCGCGCTCGAGAAACGTACGGCGATTTCGGGACTTGAAGAGAAGGCGTCGCGCAAGCGCGTATAGGGCCAAACCCAGTTAGAAGCGGAAGACAGGGTCATGGATATTCGGGTACCGGAGCAACAATATAATCCCTACCGAATATTCTCCAGGGAGCAATGGGCGCGGCTGCGCGACGATACGCCGATGACGCTGGAGCCGGGCGAGTTCGAACGCCTGCGCTCGATGCATGACCGCCTTGATCTGGTGGAGGTCGAGGACATCTATCTGCCGCTGTCCCGCCTGTTGTCGATCTATGTCGATGCGACCCACCGGCTCTATCAGGCCCAGCGCCAGTTCCTGGGTATCCGGGATCGCAAGGTGCCTTATATCATCGGCGTCGCAGGGTCCGTCGCGGTCGGCAAGTCGACCACCGCGCGCGTGCTGCAGGCCCTGTTGGCGCGCTGGTCGCCGCGGCCGAAGGTCGATCTGGTGACGACCGACGGGTTCCTGCTACCCAACGCGGTTCTGGAACGGCAGGGGCTGATGCAGAAAAAGGGCTTTCCGGAAAGCTACGATCTGCCGACGCTGCTGGCGTTCCTCAGCGACATCAAGTCCGGGCGCCGTGCGGTGCGCGCCCCGGTCTATTCGCATCTGACCTATGACATCGTACCGAACCAGTGGATCGAGATCGACCGGCCCGACATCCTGATCGTGGAGGGCGTCAACGTCCTGCAGACCGGCCGCCTGCCGCGCGATGGCAAAGCTATTGCCGTAGTGTCCGACTTCTTCGATTTCTCGGTCTATATCGATGCGGAGGAACCGGTGTTGCGTGACTGGTACGTCAAACGTTTTCTGGCGTTGCGCGATACCGCGTTCCACGATCCCAGGTCCTATTTCCATCGCTACGCGCCACTGTCGGACGAGGAAGCCACCGCCACGGCGATCGCGATCTGGGAGCGCACCAACCTCGCCAATCTCGAGGACAATATCCTGCCGACGCGCCCGCGCGCGACGCTGCTCCTCAACAAGGGCGCCGACCACATGGTCGAAGCCGTGGCGCTGCGCCGGCTTTAAAGAGGCCAAGAATACCCGCGCTGGAACTGCCGTCTGCGGTCACGCGCGATCACATTACGCCGCGAGTTGCCGCGCGGCGGCAAGGCCGGCCAAAGCCTCGGCAAGCTTGTCGCGGTCGAGCGGCTTGATCAGGAAGCCGTCCATGCCGGCTTCGAAGCAGGCATAGCGATCCTCCACCAGCGCGTTCGCGGTCAGCGCAAGAATCGGCGTGCGCCGGCCGGGTTCGCCGGCTTCGTGGCCGCGGATGCGCTTGGCGGCCTCGATGCCGTCGAGCAGCGGCATCTGGATGTCCATCAGGATGAGATCGTAGGGGGCGCCGGCGGTTCTTGCGGCCAGCCAGGATTCGAGCGCGGCTTCGCCATTGGTCGCGATCACGACATGGTGCCCGAGCCGGGTCAGGAGCGAGCGCATCAACAGCGCGTTGATCTCGTTGTCCTCGGCGACCAGCACCGAGAGTCCGGGACCAGCCTGCGCCGGCGGCTCGGAGCATTCCGTCGGCTCGATCAGTGCAGCCTCCACGAGACTGGGTGCGGCGACCTCCGGCACGGCCGACAGGCGCGCGGCGAGCGAGGCAGCGCGCAGCGGCTTGACAAGGTAGCCGGTCAGGGCGGAGGAGGGTTTCAGTTCATGGCGGGTCGACGGCGTGAACAAGACCAGCCGCTCAGCCGCGTAACGGCGCGACTCCTCCCCGAGGCTCTCGACGACGTCCGCCCCGAGCGCGTGATCGATCAGCACCGCGTGCCAGACACGCTCGGGCAGTAGCGCGCGGGCGACATCGACGTCGGAAACGAGACAGGTCTGCCCGCCCCAGCGTTCCAGTCGCCGTGCGACCAGCGAGGTCTCGATGCTCTGCGGTGCCACCAGCATGACGGGACATCCCGTGAGGTCGGGGCTCTCGAAGGGTTTCTGTTGGCTTTTTTCGGAGGCGGGGAGCGGTACCGAAACTTCGAACGTCGAACCGTGCCCGGGCTCGCTTTCGAGTGTGATACGGCCGCCCATGCGCCTGACGATGCGTTCGGAGATGCTCAAGCCCAGCCCCGTGCCGCCGTAGCTTCGGGCGATCTGCTCGTCGGCCTGCTCGAACTCCCGGAAAATTCGCTCGCGTGCCTCCGGCGCGATCCCGATCCCGGTATCACGGACCAGGAAACTGATTTCGTTGGGCCAGATGCCGGGCTCGACGATCAATGCCACGCCGCCCGCAGCCGTGAACTTGATGGCGTTGCCCGCGAGATTGAGCAGGACCTGCCGCAGGCGGGCGGCATCGCCGACCACTTCGACGGGCAGCCGCTCGTCGACATAGGTCGCAATTTCGAGATTCTTCGCCTGCGCGCGCGGCGCCAGCAATTCGGCGATAGCCTCGATCAGCGCGGTGAGCGCGAAGGGACGCTGTTCGAGATCGATCTTGCCGGCCTCGATCTTGGAATAATCCAGAAGCTCCTCGATCAATGCCAGCAGCGCGTCGCCGGAGGTCTTCACCGCCTTGGCATAGGTCATCTGCTCCGGCGTCAGGGCGGTGTCCAGAAGCAGCCCGCCCATGCCGATGATGCCGTTCAACGGGGTGCGGATTTCGTGGCTGGCCATGGCCAGGAAGCGCGACTTGGCGCGATTGGCCGCGTCGGCCTGATCGCGCGCTTCACCCAGCGCGCGTTCGGTTTCGGTGCGGTCGGTGACGTCGCGTCCGACGCATTGCAGTTCGGCCGGACGGCCTGCGTCGGAGCGAACCAGCCCCTCCCGCCAGGCGATCCATCGCGGCCCCAACGGACTTGCAATCTTCTGGTCGTGGATGCGGGTGCCGTTCGGCTCCAGCGCGCTGTCGCCCTGCTCGAGAACCTCGAAGCTGAAGCGGCTGGCGATCAGCGCCGATCGCGGCTGTTCGGCCATCTGGCAATAGGCGTCGTTGACAAAGGTGATGAGGCCACTGGCATCGCGCATCACGATCAGGTCGCCCTGGGATTCGAACAGGGCGAGGGCTCGTTCCTCGGCTTCCTGCAGTTCCCAGTTGCGGTCGGCCAGCGCCTCGTTGTGCAGGGCGATTTTGCGTAGCTTCCCTTTCAGCCAGCGCAACCGCATGCTCAGGGTTGCGAGCCCGACGCTCGCGAGCGCAAAGAGGAAACTCGCGCCGATCGCGAACGTGTTGGGGTCATAGCCGGCACGCTTGGACAGCGCGCCGGCAATGAAACCATAGGCGCCGCCGAATGCCGCCGAGAAGATCGTGAACGAGCGGATCGCGAAAAAGAGGCGCGAATGCCGCCGTGTGAAGCGACGCATGCGCAATTTGAACCGGAAGGCGCGTCCCATCGCCGATGACCCCTGGAATTGATGTCCGATTGCTCGGTGTTTTTGTTTGAGCACGATCTTCCCGGAAAACTGGTGACCACCCCCGGATCAAGTCCGCGGACATGCTTTCTTTTCCGGATCATGCTCCCTTCAGACGATGCGGCGGCGATGTTGCAAACTGCTTGAGGAAGCGTGGTCTTCCCCGGGCCGATGCGAACAGGGTTGATGATGTGTTAAGAAGCGGAGGCCGAGGCGTCGGCGAGCGTGGACGGCCCGCCACGAGCGCCCACGATCAGGGCCGCGGCCTCCTGCACGGTGAGCCGCTTCGAGCGCACGAAGATGCGGTAGTCGGCCGGACCGCTCTGCGACAGATAGATGACGGCCGCGCCGGTCAAGCGGCGCTGGTCGATCGCGACAAAGCGGGTGACCTGCGGTGTCGCGCAGGCGCTGTCCTCGGCCTCGCCGGTGTCGTCGACCACGGCGAAATCAGCCGTGTTCACACTATCGGCGAGCCCGACCCGCACGGTCGCAAGTGAGGGATCGTCGGTGAAACTGACATGCAGGTCGGCACGCCAGGGGCTCAACGCGATCTGCATCGCCTCGGCGCCGACCGCGATGCAGGGGCGCAGACCGGGTACGAGTTCGAGGCGGGCGAGGATCGCGCCCGCTAGCAGCGGAACGACCGAGACCAGGATCTTGAAACGCAACATGACACGCACCCGCTCGATCAGCGCATGATCCGGACGGCTTCAAGCCGGCCTTCCACGATCGCGCGCTCAGGTCCGGCGGTACGCCGGGCCTTATGGTATTCGGAGCGTAAAGAAAACTCGTTACCGCCGGGTTGACGGCGGTACTCTGATGCGAAATTTGCCGAAGTCTTTGCGGCCGTCTTGTCTCACGCCACCTGCCGCACATCCTCGGCGAGCGCGCGGTAGGACAAGGCTTCGGCCAGATGCAGCCGGCCGATCTTGTCGGTGCCGTCGAGATCGGCGAGCGTGCGGGCCACCCGCAGGACCCGATGATAGCCCCGCGCCGACAGCCGCATGGTCTCGGCGGCGTCGCGCAACAGCTTGGCGCCTTGCGCGTCCGGTCGCGCGATCTCGTCGAGCAGCGAGGCCGGCGCTTCTGCATTGGTGCGGATCTTGGATAGTCCCGCCGCCGCATAGCGCGCCCGCTGAATGTCGCGCGCGGCAGCGACGCGGGCTGCGACCTCGGCGGAACCTTCCGCCGGCGGCGGCAGGATCAGATCTGCGGCGGTCACCGCCGGCACTTCGATGCGCAGGTCGATGCGGTCCATCAGCGGGCCGGAGATGCGCATCTGATAGTCCGCGGTGCAGCGGTCGATGCGGCCGCGCTTGCAGGAATAGCCGGGTTCGAAAGCGTGGCCGCAGCGGCACGGGTTCATCGCCGCGACCAGCATGAAGCGCGCCGGATAGGTGACGCGGTGATTGGCGCGGGAGACCGAGACCTCGCCGTTTTCCAGTGGCTGGCGCAGCGAATCCAGGACGCGCGGATCGAACTCCGGAAGTTCATCGAGGAACAGCACGCCCTGGTGCGCCAGCGAGATTTCGCCGGGCTTGGCGCGGACGCCGCCGCCGGTCAGCGCCGCCATGCTGGCGGAATGATGCGGGCTGCGGAACGGCCGCCGCGAGGTCAGCGCGCCGCCCTCGATCTCGCCGGCGACCGAGGCGATCATCGACACGTCCAGAAGTTCGGCAGGCGACAGCGGCGGCAGGATCGAGGGCAGCCGCGCCGCCAGCATGGACTTGCCCGCGCCGGGCGCGCCGATCATGAGCAGATGATGACCGCCGGCGGCTGCGATCTCGAGCGCCCGCTTGGCGCTTTCCTGGCCTTTGATGTCGCGCAGATCGAGCTGCGTCGCCTCCGCTTCATGGACCTTCGGCTGCGGCCGCGACAGCACCTGCGTGCCCTTGAAGTGATTGGCGATCTGGATCAGCGAGTTCGCCGCGACGATCTGGATGTCCGGGCTCGCCCAAGCGGCCTCGGCGCCGCAGCTGGCCGGGCAGATCAGGCCCTCCTCGCGTGCATTGGCCCCGATCGCCGCCGGCAGCACGCCCGCGACCGGAGCGATTGAGCCGTCGAGGCCGAGCTCGCCGAGCACGGTGAAGCCGGAGAGCGCGTCCGCTGGGATCGCCCCGATCGCCGCCATGAGGCCAAGCGCGATCGGCAGATCATAATGGCTGCCTTCCTTCGGCAGATCCGCAGGCGCGAGATTGACGGTGATGCGGCGCGCCGGCAGCGCCAGGCCTGAGGCGATCAGCGCCGAGCGCACCCGCTCGCGCGCTTCCGATACCGCCTTGTCCGGGAGGCCGACGATCGCAAAGGCCGGCAAGCCCGGCGCGACCTGTACCTGCACGTCGACCGCGCGGGCCTCGATCCCCTCAAAGGCAACCGTTGAAACGCGCTGGACCATCAGCCCCTCTCCCGCGACAAACGGTAGCCGAAGGCGGGCCTGAAGGCAAGAACATTACGGGAACAGGCGACTGGCTATTTCACCCGCTTCTTCTCGATCACGTCCCAGATCTTCGCCGCCACGTCCGGTCCGTCGAGCCGGGCGATGGCGCGGATGCCGGTCGGCGAGGTCACGTTGATCTCGGTGAGATTGCCGTCGATGACGTCGATGCCGACGAACAAGAGCCCGCGCTCGCGCAAGGCGGGACCGAGCGTCGCGCAGATTTCGCGCTCCCGCGGCGAAAGTTCGGTGGCCTGCGCGGCGCCGCCGCGCACCATGTTGGAGCGTAGATCGTCCGGGGCCGGCACCCGGTTGACCGCGCCGGCAAATTCGCCGTCGACCAGGATGATGCGCTTGTCGCCGTGCTTTACTTCGGGAAGGAAGCGCTGGATCACCCAGGGCTCGCGGAACGTCACCGAGAACATGTCGAACAGCGAGCCGAAATTCATGTCCTGCGGCATCACCCGAAACACCGCAGCACCGCCATGGCCGTGCAGCGGCTTCATCACCACCGCGCCGTGCTGGTCGCGGAAGGCGTTGATCTCGTCGAGGTCGCGCGAGATCAGGGTCGGCGGCATCAGCTGCGGGAAATTCATCACGAACAGCTTTTCCGGCGCGTTGCGGACGTTGGCCGGATCGTTCACGACCAGCGTCTTGGGGTGGATGCGCTCGAGCAAATGCGTCGAGGTAATGTAGGCGAGGTCGAACGGCGGGTCCTGCCGCAGCAGCACCACGTCGAAGGCTTCAAGTAGTGTGGGCTTTGGCTCGCCGAGGGTGAAATGATTACCGATCTCGTCCTGCACCGTGAGCTCATGGATGGGGGCGACGAGCTCCTCGCCGCGCAGCGAGAGCTTGTCAGGCGTATAGTAGGACAGGCCGTAGCCCCGCTTCTGCGCTTCCAGCAGCAAGGCAAAGGTCGAATCACCGCGAATGTTGATGCGCGCGATGGGGTCCATCTGGACGGCGACGTTCAGGGGCATGGTCCGGCTTTCCTGCGGGGAGAGGATCGTCTTAAGGGCTGGCGTCGAAGGCTGCCAACAGATGGCGTGGCAGGCGCCGCGGCGCAATCAGGATGGCGTCGAATCTGAGTTCGAAATCGGCATGCTCGGGATGCGCCACGAGCCAGGCCTGCGCGGCATCGATGATGCGCTGCTGCTGGCGCGGCGTGACCGCAAAGGCGGCTTCATCGAGCGTGGCGCGAGCCTTGACCTCGACAAAGGCAACGAGATTCCGCCGCCGCGCGATCAGGTCGATCTCGCCATGGGGCGTTCGGAAGCGCTTGGCGAGGATGCGGTAACCCTTGGCCATGAGCAGAGCCGCGGCGCGGCTCTCCGCCGACAGCCCGGTGCGAAACGCGGCAAGGCGTTCCGGCGCGGCCGGTTTGGCGGTGGAACTCGCGCGGTCAGTCTTCGCCATGATCGCCGCTGGTTTCGCTCAAAGCTTCCCTCATCGCTTCCGTTGGACTTTCCTTGGCAAGTTCCAGCGCCCTTGCATAGACCGCGCGGCGCGGGCGGCCGGACAGCACCACGGCATGGGCGACCGCGTCCTTGACGCTGTGGTGTCTGAGCGCATCGCGCAGCATGTCGTCGAGCGCGCCCTCGGTCATCAGCTGCGCCTCGGGGTCGGGCGGGGCGATGACGAGGACGAATTCGCCGCGCGTCTCGAGCCGCTCGGCGACCTTTGCCAGTTCCAAGAGCGGCGCGCGCGTCACCTCCTCATGCATTTTGGTCAGTTCCCGACAGATCGCCGCGTTCCGCCCGCCCATCAGAGCGCCGAGATCGGCGAGCGTGTCCTGGATTCGATTGCCGGATTCAAACACCACCAGCGTGGCGTCGATCCGGGCGAGTTCGGCAAGGCGCGCCCGGCGTGCGACCGCTTTCGGCGGCAGGAAGCCCTCGAAGAAGAATCGGTCGGTCGGCAGCGCCGCCACCGACAGCGCGCTCAGCACCGCGGATGGGCCGGGCAGCGCGTCGACGGCAATGCCAGCAGCGCAGGCTTCGCGCACCAGCTTGAAGCCGGGATCGGAAATCAGAGGTGTGCCGGCATCCGACACCAGCGCGACCGAGCCGCCTTGGGCGAGGAGTTTCAGGATCTTCGGCCGCGCGGCCTCCGCATTGTGTTCGTGATAGGGGATCAGCTGCGCCGAGATCACGTAGCGCTCGGTCAGGCGGCGCGTGATGCGGGTGTCCTCGCAGGCGATGACGTCGACGCCGGCCAGAGTCTGCAGCGCGCGCAGCGTGATATCGCCGAGATTGCCGATCGGTGTCGCGACCAAATGGAGGCCTGGCGCGGCCTTCGCTGCGCCCACAACGTGGCCCGCCACGGAAAATGTGTGCAATGCGGGTTCCTCTGCACCTTGAGGCGTATTTATTGGAGTAGGTTTTGCGCGCATAATGCTAACTTAAAGCGCGGAGTGGCTGGGCGCCATCTCCACACAATATTGCGGGCCATTGCTGTGCCGCCATTCATGCGGCGTACAGCGTGACGGGACCAACCTGTCCGGGGAACCGGCGCGTGGACAGGCCAAGATCCTTTTGATTTGGTTAACTATTCGCCGACACTGTAGCTAAATCGACCGCCCGGCTGCCAGAGAATCCTAGATTCTGGCGCAATCCGGCTCGGTCAAACGAAGAGACGCAATGGTGGGCCCGCGCACTCCCAGATTCACGTCTTCGGGTCCCAAACCGCTGGGCCTGACCCGGCGGAACGCCGTCGGCCTCGTTCTTGGGGCGCCCCTGCTCAGCGCTTGCGCCAATGTGCAGCAAAGCTTTAGCCAGTTCCCCAATCCCTTCAGTTCGCAAGCCGCTGCTCCGGCAGGCCCAGCCCAGCCACCGGCCGTTGCCGGAACCGGTCAGGTCAAGGTCGGATTGATCCTGCCGCTGTCGGCAACCGGCAACGCCGGCGTCGCAGCGCAATCGATGAAGAACGCCGCCGAGATGGCCCTGGCGGAATTCCAGAATCCGAACATCCAGCTCCTGATCAAGGACGATGGCGGCAACCCGCAAGGCGCCCAGCAGGTTGCGCAGCTGGCGCTCGAAGAAGGCGCCGAGGTCATTCTGGGGCCGCTGTTTGCGTTGACGGTTCCCCCGACCGCGCAGGCCGCGCGGTCGCGCGGCGTTCCAGTGATCGCCTTCTCGACCGACTCCAGCGTCGCTGGCCGGGGGGTCTACCTGCTGAGCTTCTTGCCGGAATCTGACGTCAATCGGATCGTCGAATATTCCGCGAGCATCGGGAAGCGATCCTATGCGGCGCTGTTGCCGGACAATGCCTACGGCAGTGTGGTGGAGGCTGCATTCAAGACCTCCGCCGGACGCCGCGGCGGGCGCATCGTTGCCTTCGAGAAATATGGCGCGGACCGCGCCACCCCCGCGCGCACCGTGGCACAGGCGCTCGGCCAGGCGGACGCGTTGCTGATGGCCGATGATGGCGATTCGATCGTAGCCACCGCCGATGCGCTGACGGCTGCGGGTGCGAACCTGCGGAGCATCCAGCTTCTCGGCACCGGACTGTGGGACAATCCTCGGGTGGCTGCGAGTCCGGTTCTGCAAGGCGGCCTCTATGCGGCGCCGGATCCGGCGGGCTTTCGCGCCTTCTCAGGCCGCTATCGAACCAGGTTCGGCGCCGAGCCGGTGCGCACTGCGACCCTCGCCTATGACGCCGTTGCCCTGGTCGCAGCGCTTGCGCGAACCCAGGGCGGACAACGGTTCGCCCCCGAGGTCCTGACCAACGCATCAGGTTTCGCCGGCATTGATGGTCTTTTTCGCTTCCGCACCGACGGCACCAATGAGCGTGGACTGGCCGTGATGCGGGTTGCCTCGGGCGGTGGCCAGCCGGTCGCGGGTTCGCCGAAAAGTTTCGGGGCGTAAGACTTCCCACGATCCATGTCTTCGCTCCGCGTCGTCATCCAGCAGCGCGACCTGAAAGTCCTAAGCCGCGAGATCCGCCACCACCGCATCGAGCACCGGAAATCCGGCCTGGGTGACGCGCAGCCGTCCGTCGGCATCCACCGTGATGGCACCCTCGTCGGTCAGCGTCGCGATCCGGCCGGGATCGAGCGTGCGCCCGGCCAGCGCCGCGTAACGCCGTGGATCGATGCCCTCGTTAAGGCGCAAGCCCATCAGCAAATATTCGTCGGCGCGTTCTTCGCTGTTGAGGATGTCGTCGGTGGTCACGCCGTGTCCGGCGGCCTCGACCCGCATCAACCAGGTCTCGGGACGTCTTTCGGTAGCGGTCGCATGGCGGACGTGGTCAATGTCGAGCCGCCCATGGGCGCCCGGACCGATACCCGCATATTCGTCGCCACGCCAGTACACGAGATTATGCCGGCACTCGGCGCCCGGCCGTGCATGATTGGAGATCTCGTAGGCTGACAGCCCGTGCTTGCCGCAGAGCTCCTGCGTCAGGTCGAACAGGGTGCGCGCGGCTGCTTCGTCCGGCGTCTGGAGTTTCCCGGCCGCATGCAGGCCGAAGAAGGGCGTGCCCTCCTCGATTGTCAATTGATAGAGCGACAGATGCTCGGCGGCTTCTGCGATGGCACGCTTGAGTTCATCGGCCCACATGTCGGGCGTCTGGTCGGGCCGGGCATAGATCAGATCGAACGAGTAACGCTCGAACACGGAGCGCGCGATGGCCACCGCCTCCAGCGCTTCAGCGGCTGAGTGCAATCGCCCCAGCATCTTCAATGAGGCGTCGTCGAGCGCCTGCACGCCGAGCGAGACGCGGTTGACGCCGGCGGCGCGATAGCCGCGAAAGCGCGTCGCCTCGACGCTGGTGGGATTGGCCTCCAGCGTCACTTCGACATCTTCAGCCACCCGCCAGTGCTTGCCGATCGCGTCCAGAACCCGGCCGACGGTCCGCGGCTGCATCAGGGATGGCGTGCCGCCGCCGAGAAAGATCGATGTGACCCGGCGGCCTGGAACGCGCGCGGCCGTGGTCTCGACTTCGCGGGCGAACGCGTTCGCGAAGCGGTCTTCATCGATCGCGGCGTGCCGGACATGGCTGTTGAAATCGCAATAGGGGCATTTCGACAGGCAGAACGGCCAGTGCACGTAGACGCCGAAAGCTCGTCGTTCAGCGCTACTCAAGGCAGATCTCCGCCAGCTTCACGAAGGCGCGGGCCCGGTGCGACAGGCCAAGACCCAAGGGCGGCAAGCCGTGTTTCTCGATGCTCGTCATTTCGCCGAAGCTGCGCGTATGTCCATCAGGCACGAACATCGGATCGTAGCCGAAACCGGCGGTGCCGCGCGGCGGCCAGACCAGCACGCCGTCGGCGCGCGCCTCGACCTCCTCGACATGGCCATCGGGCCAGGCCACGCACAGTGCGGAGACGAAATGCGCCCGTCGCTGGTCCGGCGCCGTCGCGCCGCGTTCCTGCAAGAGACGCTCGATCCGCGTCATCGCCGCGTTGAAATCCTTGGTCGGACCAGCCCACCGCGCCGATAGAATTCCGGGCGCGCCGCCGAGCGCGTCGACCGCGAGGCCGGAATCGTCGGCAAAGGCGGGAAGCTGCGTCGCCTTTGCGGCGGCGACCGCTTTGATGCGCGCATTGGCCTGGAAGCTGCTGCCGGTTTCTTCGGGTTCGGACAGGCCAAGGTCGCCTGCCGCGACGGCTTCGACCCCATGAGGAGCCAACAGCTCACGCATTTCGGCGAGCTTGCCGGGATTGTGGGTCGCGATCACCAGTTTTCCGGTGATGCGGCGGTGCATGGGGTTCAGACTCGTGCTGGCCGATGCGATCACGCGACCGCCATCTTCTGCAAGTCGACCAGCCGTGTCACGCCCTTGCGTGCCAGCGCCATCAGAGCCAGGAACTCAGCTTCCGTGAATGGCGTCTTTTCTGCGGTGCCCTGCACCTCGATGATGCGCCCGTCGCCGGTCATGACGAAATTGGCGTCGGTCTCGGCTTCCGAATCCTCGGCGTAGTCGAGATCGAGTACCGGCGTGCCATTATAAATGCCGCAGGAGATCGCGGCGACGTTGTCACGCAGCACATTCGACTTCAGCATGTTGCGTGTCTTCATCCAGCCGATGCAGTCGGCGAGTGCCACCCATGCGCCGGTAATCGAGGCGGTGCGGGTGCCCCCGTCGGCCTGCAGCACGTCGCAATCGACGGTAATCTGGCGCTCACCGAGGGCTTCCAGATTGACCGTCGCTCGCAGCGAGCGGCCGATCAGGCGCTGGATTTCGACGGTGCGGCCGTTCTGCTTGCCGGCTGAGGCCTCGCGCCGCGTCCGCTCCAGGGTGGCGCGCGGCAGCATGCCATATTCGGCCGTGACCCAACCACGGCCCTGGCCCTTCAGCCAGGGCGGGAGCCGTTCCTCCAGCGTGGCGGTCACCAGCACATGGGTGTCGCCGAATTTCACCATGCAGGACCCTTCGGCATATTTGACCACGCCGCGTTCCAGCGACACGGGCCGCAACTCGTCCGGCGCACGGCGGCTTGGCCGCATGGAAATCCTCCTCAAATCGGGCTCCGCGAGCTTGTAGGAGCGGGAACGGGGTGCCGCAAGGCGTTTCTGCGGCTCCTTACGCGATGGCGCTTGTCAGGGGCCGGTCCGATGGACAGATTAGGGGGAAGTTGTAAGGGAGTGATCCGTGGCGCAGCACGAACCGATCGGTCTGATCGCGCCGCCCGCCGGGCTGGCCCAGCTGAATGAGCGCTCGCGCGAGATCTTTCGCCAGATTGTCGAGAGCTATCTGGCGACCGGCGACCCCGTCGGTTCGCGCAATATCTCACGGTTGATCGCGGTTCCGCTCTCGCCGGCGTCGGTGCGCAACGTGATGGCCGATCTGGAGCAACTCGGCTTGATCTATGCGCCACATACCTCGGCCGGCCGCCTGCCGACCGAACTGGGCCTGCGGTTCTTCGTCGACGCGTTGATGCAGATGGGGGACTTGACCGAGGCGGAGCGGCAATCAATCCAGAGTCAGCTTGCGGCGGTCGGCCGGGCCCAGTCGGTCGAGGCGGCGCTGGGGGAGGCCCTGACCCGGCTTTCCGGCCTGACCCGCGCGGCCGCGGTGGTGCTCACCCCCAAATCAAATGCCCGCCTCAAGCATATCGAGTTCGTGCGGCTGGAGCCGGAACGCGCGCTGGTCGTGCTGGTCAGCGAGGATGGCCAGGTCGAAAACCGTGTCCTGACGTTGCCGCCCGGCGTGCCCTCGTCGGCGCTGATCGAGGCCAGCAATTTCCTCAATGCGCGGATCAGGGGACGGACGCTTGCGGAATCGCGGCTCGAGCTTGAAACGGCATTGGCGCAAAACCGCGCCGAACTCGATCAGCTGACGCAAAAGGTGATTGAGGCCGGGATTGCGAACTGGTCCGGCGGCGAAAATGGCGACCGCCAGCTCATCGTGCGGGGGCACGCAAATCTGCTGGAGGATTTGCATGCGCTCGACGATCTCGAGCGCATCCGCCTACTGTTCGACGATCTCGAAACCAAGCGTGGCGTCATCGACCTGCTGGGGCGCGCCGAGAGCGCCGACGGCGTACGAATCTTCATCGGATCTGAAAATAAGCTGTTTTCACTGTCCGGCTCGTCCACCATCATCGCGCCCTATCGCGACGGCGCCGGTCATATCGTCGGCGTTCTCGGAGTGATCGGCCCGACCCGGCTGAACTATGCGAGGGTGATCCCGACCGTGGACTATGCCGCGCGCATTGTCAGCCGGATCCTGGGCGGCTGATCTCCGTGGCCTGTGGCCGCAAATCTTGGTTTTGACGCGCTTTTGGCGCACCAACCGGCCCGCCTTGTCTGAGGGGGTGACTGCGCGCTTGATTTTCACCGCCCAAAGCACGATATCCGGGCCACAAAACACCGCTTGTTCCCCGCTGAATTCTTCGAAAAGGATGTCCATGACCGATCCCGACCTGCACAAAAACGATCCGGCGCACCCGGGGCAGGCCAGCGAGCCCGTGGTCTCCAAGCCCTACATCATGCCTGATGATCCCGAACCCGGCTCGGTCGAATCGCTGGCCAAGGAAATTGCCGACACGCGCGACAAGATGCTGCGGACGCTCGCCGAAATGGAAAACCTGCGCAAGCGTACCAGCCGCGAAGTGGCCGACGCGCGCTTGTATGGCATCACCGGCTTCGCACGCGACATCCTCGATATCGCCGATAATCTGCAGCGCGCGCTCGATGCCCTGCCGGCCGAAGCCCGCGACACTGCCGATCCCGGACTGAAGGCGCTGATCGAGGGAGTGGAGCTGACCGAACGCTCGCTGCTCAACACGCTTGAGAAAAACGGGGTCAGGAAGTTCGATCCCTCGGGCGGAAAATTCGATCCGAATTTCCAGCAGGCGATGTTCGAGGTCCCGGATCCTTCGGTCCCATCAGGTACCGTGGTGCAGGTCGTGCAGGCCGGCTACATGATCGGCGACCGGATCTTGCGCCCGGCTCTGGTCGGGGTTTCCAAGGGCGGTGCCAAGATCCAGGCCGCCGCCGCTGCCAACGGCAACGCGCCGAACGACGCGGCCTGATTTCGGATCGGGCGAACCTGTTGAGGTCCGGTTATCCGCGCGGCTGGATTCCATCGCGAACCGCGCGGAAGCGCGGGAATGCCGTGGTCCACTGGTCGCGCGGGGAGCTGCCGATAACCCTGAGCATGCGCGGGCCGCCGAAGCGGAGCCATTGGACCACAGTCACGGCGACGTTGTCTTTGCCGCTTGTCGCATCGATCCGCGTCTCATAGGCGGGCTGGCCGTCGATCCGAATCGGCTCCGACATCGTGATTCGGGCGTCGCGAACGCCGGGAATCGTGGTGGCCGCTTCCTGGGCGAAGCGGCCGCGGTCACCGGGCTCCGGCGGCGTGGCGGTGATCAATCCGATGACCATGAAAGGAGCCGGCTCGAAGCCGGTCGCCTCGTCGCCATCAGCAAGAACCAGCGCGGCGCTGGGCGCCAGCGTCCGGACGTTCTTGAAATGGCCAAGCTCGGTCACGTTGAACGGCATCAGCGAGAGCTGCTCGTCGACCGGGACTTCCTTGCGGATCACCGCCGTGGCGAACATCTGCCGCACAGCGTCGTCGGAATAGATCTTGGTGGCGTTTTCGGGGACCTGGGCGGCGACATAGCCCGAGAACGTGCCGCCCGACAAAATCATGGAATATCGACGCACGGCGGTATTGCCGTCCCTGGCGTTTTCAGCCGTGTAATAACCGAGGCCGGCCCCGGTCTGGATGCTTTCCGGCTTGACCCCGCTGGTGTCTGGCACAGTGCCCTTGAAGGTGTTCATCACTTCGGCATAGGCGCCGGCGGGAAGTTCCGTCACCAGAACCTTGACGCCATGGTCCTCGGTTTCGAAACCGGGGAAGGACTTGGCAGCGGATAGCCCCGCCGGCGGAATTAATCCGACGCGCATCCCAGGCGGGAAAATCGCGTCCGCGGCCAGGGCGGGCCGCATCACGGCGACAAGGAGGGCAACGGCGGTCAAGAGGCGGATGAGCTTCATGAAGAACCTGTTTGACAAGAATTGAGGCCGTCCGATGGAGGGCCACTGCGACCCCGGACCCAGATCAGGGGTGTCGATCGTTCTCCGCGCTTTTAGCCCTTTTGCCCCTCCGGAAACAGGGCGATGCCCCGCGGTCTGCCGGTTTGGCTTGACCCGCCGGCGCCGTGGCAAGGCGGCGACCGACCGCGCACCAGGCGGAAACGATGTTTCGACAACAGCGGGTTTTCCTTGGCCAAGCTTGCGGCCCGGTCCTTGCAGGCCGATGCCCCTCTCCTATATGAGGCATGTCGTCGCAATATCGCGAGCATTTGATCTGAAGGGGGTTTTGGATCGGGGCGCCGTCAGGGCCCGTCCAACCTGCCGCAAAAAGAAGGATATCGGACCATGGGAAAGGTCATTGGGATCGATCTCGGCACCACGAATTCGTGCGTTGCCGTGATGGATGGTAAAACCTCCAAAGTTATCGAAAACGCTGAGGGCATGCGCACGACCCCGTCGATTGTCGCTTTCAGCGATGACGGCGAGCGTCTCGTCGGCCAGCCCGCCAAGCGCCAGGCCGTGACCAATCCCGAACGAACCTTCTTCGCGGTGAAGCGCCTGATCGGCCGCCGCTACGACGATCCGATGGTCGAGAAGGACAAGAAGCTCGTCCCCTACAAGATCGTCAAGGCGTCCAACGGCGATGCCTGGGTTGAGGCCGACGGCAAGAGCTATTCGCCTTCGCAAGTCTCCGCCTTCATCCTTCAGAAAATGAAGGAGACCGCCGAAGCGCATCTCGGCCAGAAGGTCGATCAGGCAGTCATTACCGTCCCCGCTTATTTCAACGATGCCCAGCGCCAGGCCACCAAGGACGCCGGCAAGATCGCCGGCCTTGAAGTCCTGCGCATCATCAACGAGCCGACCGCGGCTGCACTTGCCTACGGTCTCGACAAGACGAAATCCGGCACGATCGCTGTTTACGACCTCGGCGGCGGTACGTTCGACGTCTCCATTCTTGAGATCGGCGACGGCGTGTTCGAGGTGAAGTCGACCAACGGCGATACCTTCCTGGGCGGCGAAGACTTCGACATGCGGCTGGTGAACTATCTGGCCGACGAGTTCCAGAAGGAGCAGGGCATCAACCTGCGCAACGACAAGCTCGCCCTTCAGCGCCTGAAAGAGGCTGCGGAGAAGGCCAAGATCGAGCTGTCCTCGACCACCCAGACCGAAATCAACCTGCCCTTCATCACGGCTGACCAGTCCGGGCCGAAACATCTGACGATGAAGCTGACGCGCGCCAAGTTCGAGGCGCTGGTCGCCGACCTCGTCGAAAAGACCATCGAGCCCTGCCGCAAGGCGCTGAAGGATGCGGGTCTCACCGCGGGTGAGATCGGCGAGGTGGTGCTGGTCGGCGGTATGACGCGCATGCCGAAGATCCAGGAAGTGGTGAAGCAGTTCTTCGGCAAGGAGCCGCACAAGGGCGTCAATCCCGACGAAGTCGTCGCCATCGGCGCGGCGATCCAGGCCGGCGTGCTGCAGGGCGACGTCAAGGACGTGCTGCTGCTCGACGTCACGCCGCTGTCGCTGGGCATCGAGACCCTGGGTGGCGTGTTCACCCGCATCATCGATCGCAACACCACGATCCCGACCAAGAAGAGTCAGGTGTTCTCGACCGCCGAGGACAGCCAGAATGCGGTCACGATCCGCGTCTTCCAGGGCGAGCGCGAAATGGCGGCCGACAACAAGATGCTCGGCCAGTTCGACCTGATGGGCATTCCGCCGGCGCCGCGCGGCATGCCGCAGATCGAGGTGACCTTCGACATCGACGCCAACGGTATCGTCAACGTCTCGGCCAAGGACAAGGCGACCGGCAAGGAACAGCAGATCCGCATCCAGGCCTCCGGCGGCCTGTCGGAAGCCGACATCGACAAGATGGTCAAGGACGCGGAAGCCAATGCGGTCGCGGACAAGAAGCGCCGCGAGGCCGTCGACGCCAAGAACCATGCCGACGCGCTGGTGCATTCGACCGAAAAGGCGCTGGCCGAACATGGCTCGAAGATCGCCGAAACCGAGCGCCGTGCGATCGAGGACGCCGTCAGCGATCTGAAGGAAGCGCTGAAGGGCGACGATGCCGAGGCGATCAAGACCAAGACCAATACGCTGGCGCAGGCTTCGATGAAGCTCGGCGAGGCAATGTACAAGCAGCAGGCCGAAAGCGACGCCGCCAAGGATGCCGCGAAAGACGACGTGGTCGACGCGGAGTTTACCGAGGTTGACGACGACAAGAAGAAGTCCGCTTGAAGGTACGGGCGAGGACCATGACCCCCACGCCAACGAGCGCGCGCGCTGCGTCTCGATGGGTGGGGGTTATTTTTCATTAAGCCGAAGGCCGCATAATTCGGCCGGTGCTTCGGAATGAAAATGAAGTTCGGACGGGTTTGACGGATGTCCACCACCAAGCGCTGCTACTACGAAACCCTGGAAGTCGAACGCGACGCCGACGACAACAAGCTCAAGGCAGCCTTTCGCAAGCTCGCCATGAAGTGGCATCCGGATCGCAATCCGGGCGATGCCACGAGCGAAATACGCTTCAAGGAAATCAACGAGGCCTACGAGGTCTTGAAGGACGGCGACAAGCGGGCCGCCTATGACCGGTACGGTCACGCGGCCTTCGAACAGGGTGGAATGGGCGGCGGCGGCCCCGGATTTGGCGCCGGCTTCGCCTCTTCATTCTCCGACATTTTCGAGGATCTGTTCGGCATGGCCGGACAGCGCGGCCGGGGTGGAGGACGCGAGCGTGGCGCCGACCTTCGCTACAATATGGAGATCACGCTGGAAGAGGCGTTCCAGGGCAAGACCGCAAAGATCGAGATCCCCGTCTCCGTCACCTGCGAATCCTGCTCCGGCACCGGTGCCAAGGCCGGCACAAAGCCGAAGAGCTGCTCGACCTGCGGGGGCGCCGGACGCGTGCGGCAGGCGCAGGGGTTTTTCACCCTGGAGCGAACCTGCCCGAACTGCCAGGGCCGTGGCCAGATGATTGAGGACGCCTGTCCCTCCTGCTCGGGCTCCGGGCGGGTGACCCGCGAGCGGACCCTGTCGGTCAATATTCCGCCAGGCGTGGAAGACGGCACGCGGATCCGGCTCGCCGGCGAAGGCGAGGCCGGTTTCCGCGGCGGGCCGCCGGGCGATCTCTATATTTTCCTCTCGCTCGCCACGCATGAATTCTTCCAGCGGGATGGGGCTGACCTGCATTGCCGCGTACCGATTTCGATGGTGACGGCGGCGCTGGGCGGCGAATTTGAGGTGCCGACGATCGACAAGGGCAAGAGCAAGATCAAGATCCCCGAGGGCACCCAGACCGGCCGCCGTTTCCGCATCGCGTCGAAGGGCATGCCAGTGCTCCGCTCGCGCCAGACCGGCGATATGTACGTTCAGGTCGTGGTCGAGACGCCGCAGAACCTGACCAAGAGGCAGCAGGAATTGCTGGCCGAATTCCAGAAATTGTCCTCTGGCGCAACCCAGCCGGAGTCGGAAGGCTTCTTCACCAAGGTCAAGGACTTCTTCGGCAGCCGCGCAGGCTAGATCCGCCGATCAGAAGTTCCTAGGATGCTCGCGCGGCGAAGATGCCAAACCGCCTTCGTGTCAAGAACGCGCGCCGAAACAATGAGCTAGCGTGGTGATAGGGAACGGATTGGTGGGCAGTGGGACGAGAACGCGCGGCTTGTGCTGGAGGCTGCGCGACACCGTTCGGCTTGACCGTCCGGCTTGCGACCTATACGTCTTTGTGACTGTTTTCTGACATCGCCGTGAAAACGCGGTCCCGCCTGGTAGCGACATGCCTTTGCAATCGTCCGTGCGTGCGTTGAAGAAGAAGCCTCTTCGTCTTGACGATGAGGTTCGTTTCCTCCGCTCATGGATCGAAAAGCCGCTCCACGTCGGCGCCGTGATGCCGTCGGGCCGTTTCCTGGCGCGCACGATGGCGCAATATGTCGATCCCTATGCATCGGGCCCCGTGGTCGAGCTTGGGCCGGGAACGGGCGCAATCACCAGCGCCCTGATCGAACACGGCGTCGACCAGAAGCGGCTTGTCCTGGTCGAATACAATCCCGGCTTTTGCGCCCTGCTGCGCGACCGCTATCCGCATGCCAAAGTGGTGCAGGGCGACGCCTATAGGCTGCGAGACACGCTCTGGAACGTTCTGCAGGCGCCGGCGACCGCCGTGGTCTCCGGCCTGCCGCTGGTCACCAAGCCGATGCTGACCCGGTTGAAGCTGATTCGCGACGCCTTCGCGGCGCTCAAGCCGGGCGCGCCTTTCATTCAGTTCACCTATTCGGTGGTGCCGCCGATTCCGAAATCGCTGCCGGGCGTGTCCACAGAAGCTTCCGAGCGGATCTGGATGAACCTTCCGCCGGCCCGCGTCTGGGTGTATCGCAAGGATTAAGCGCGCCTCCGGGGCCGCTTCGAGCGTGATGCCGGATCATGCTCGCACATGCCTGATCGCGATTTTATCCAGATGGCCGCGCCGAAGATCCTCATCATTCCCGGCTCGCTGCGTTCGGGTTCGCACAATGCGAAGCTCGCGGCGGCGGCCGCCCATGAATTCGCGCAGGCCAATATCGACGTGACGAGCATCTCGCTCGGCGATTTCGCCCTGCCGATCTACGATGCCGACCTCCAGGCCAGATCCGGCGTGCCGAAGAACGCGGTCAATCTCAAGCGCATGATCGCTGCCCATCAGGGCGTCCTGCTCGTCACCCCGGAATATAATTCCTCGGTTCCGGCGTTGGTGAAGAACACTATCGATTGGGTGAGCCGCGTGCAGGACGCGCATGAAGTCCGCGGCCAGGTGTTTCGCGAACGCGCGTTCGCGATCGCCTCCGCCTCGCAGAGCCGCCTCGGCGGCACGCGGGCGCTGGCCGCGCTGCGGCTGATCCTGTCGGCTTGCCATGCGACCGTCATTCCGAGCCAGCTCGCCCTGTCGTTTGCCGATCAGGCCTATGATGATATGGACAAGCTCAAGCACGCGGCCGATATCGAGGCGCTGCAGGCGCTGGTGCGGCAGTTGATCGACGCGTCCCAACGCATGATGTGAGGTGACATGGCTGTGATGACAAGCGCTCAGGCAAGGCCCCCGATGCTGCCGGACGACGCCATGAAAACCATCGCTCCGCGCGATCGGCTGATCGTCGGGCTCGATCTGCCGTCGGTGGAGCAGGCCGAGGCGATGGTGGCCCGTCTCGGCGACACTGTGACGTTCTACAAGATCGGCATGGAGCTGACCTATGCCGGCGGCATTGCGCTGGCAGAACGCTTGGTGGGCGAAGGCAAGAGCGTCTTCATGGATCTCAAGCTGCACGACATCCCCAATACGGTCGAGCGTGCGACGCGCCAGATCGCGCGGCTTGGCGCGCGCTTTCTCACCATTCACGGCTACCCTCAGAGCCTCAAGGCCGCGCTTGCAGGTGTCGCTGGTTCGGACCTCCAACTCCTTGCGGTGACGGTCCTGACCTCTTGCGATGACGCCGATCTCGAGGAGGCCGGTTATGCGCAGGGTGTCAAGGAGGTCGTGGCAAGACGTGCATTGCAGGCAAGCGAGATCGGCATCCACGGGCTGATCTTGTCACCTGAGGAAACCGGCATGGTCCGCAAGCTCGTGGGCAATTCGATGCAACTCGTCACGCCGGGCATTCGTCCCATGGGGGTGGCCGCCGGGGACCAGAAGCGAGTGATGACGCCGGCGCTTGCGATCGCAACCGGTGCCGACCGGCTTGTCGTCGCCCGTCCAGTGATTGCGGCCGCCGATCCGGTGGCCGCGGCTGAAGCAATCGTCGGCGAGATCGCCTCCGCGGTTTCGCAGGGCAAGACCAACGGTCTGCGGCGCTGAAACCTGGCAAGGGGAGCGAGCATATGGCCAAGGGCTACTGGATCGCACGGATCGACGTCCACAACATGGACGGCTACAAGGAGTATGTGGCGCAGAACGGCGCGGTGTTCCACAAATACGGCGCGAAATTCCTGGTGCGCGGCGGCCAGTTTGAAGCCAAGGAAGGCTCGTCGCGCTCGCGCAACGTGGTCCTCGAGTTCAAGGATTATGAAACCGCGCTGGCCTGCTACAGCTCGGCCGAATACAAGCATCTGGTCGCGATCCGCTCCCCGCATGCCGCCAGCGACCTCGTGATCGTCGAGGGCTATGAGGGTCCGCAGCCCTGAAGCGGGCTTTCGGCCGACGCGGCGATGGAAGTATCCACCTGTTGCCGGCATAGTTTGCCCCGGCTACAAGTGCGGTAGAGGATCGAAATATGTCTGAGATGCGCTTGATCGTGGCGGGGGCCGGCGGCCGGATGGGCCGCACGCTGACGCGCGCGATTGCGGATACACCCGGCGCCGTTCTCGCCGGCGCACTGGAGGCGCCCGGTTCGGCGCTGCTGGGCAAGGATGCCGGCGTACTGGCCGGGCTGGAGGCCAATGGCGTGATGCTCTCGGCCGACCTCTGGGCGATGTCGGAAAACGCCGACGGCATTCTCGACTTCACGGTACCGGCTGCCACCATTGCCAATGTCGCGATCGCAGCGCAACGCGGCCTCGTCCACATCATCGGCACCACGGGCTTGTCAGCCTCCGACGAGGCTGTGATCAAGAGCGTGACCAACCGCGCGATCGTGGTGAAGTCCGGCAATATGAGCCTCGGGATCAATCTGCTGGCCGCGCTGGTGAAGCGCGTGGCGCAATCGCTCGACGACAGCTTCGACATCGAGATTCTGGAAATGCACCACAAGGCCAAGGTTGATGCGCCTTCGGGCACCGCCCTGCTGCTCGGCGAGGCTGCCGCGAGCGGCCGCAACATCACGCTTCAGGCGCATTCGGCGCGCGGCCGCGACGGTCTCACGGGACCGCGCCGCCGTGGCGACATCGGCTTTGCGGCGCTGCGTGGCGGCACCGTCACCGGCGATCACAGCGTGATCTTCGCAGGCAACATGGAGCGCATCGAGCTGACCCACCGCGCCGAGGACAGGACGATGTTCGCGCAGGGTGCGCTGAAGGCGGCCTTGTGGGCGCACGGCAAGACGCCGGGGCTCTATTCGATGGCCGACGTGCTTGGCATCGCGGATTTTTGAATTCAGGAATCACAACAATGAGCGACCGTCTTCTCGTGCTCGTGCGCCACGGCCAGAGCGAATGGAATCTGAAAAACCTGTTCACGGGCTGGAAGGATCCGGACCTCACCGAGCAGGGCATCGCGGAAGCCAAGGACGCCGGCCGCAAATTGAAGGCGCAGGGTCTGTCGTTCGACATCGCCTTCACCTCGGTCCTGCTGCGCGCGCAGCATACGCTCGACCTGATGCTCGCCGAAATCGGCCAGATCGGGCTTCGAACCGAAAAGAACCTCGCGCTCAACGAGCGCGACTATGGCGATCTCTCCGGGCTCAACAAGGACGATGCCCGCACGAAATGGGGCGAGGACCAGGTCCACGTCTGGCGCCGCTCCTACGATGTGCCGCCGCCGGGCGGCGAAAGCCTGAAGGATACGCTGGCGCGCGCGCTGCCCTATTACGTCCAGGAGATCCTGCCTTGCGTGCTGCGCGGCGAGCGCACGCTGGTCGCAGCCCACGGCAATTCCCTGCGTGCCCTGATCATGGTGCTGGAGAAGCTCTCGCCGGAGGCGATCATCAAGCGCGAAATCGCAACCGGCGCGCCCATCATCTATCGCCTCAACGCCGATTCGACCGTGGCGTCGAGGCTCGATCTGGCGGCTTGAAGGCCTACTGCATCCCGACCTGGCCGGCCTCCCAGCCGATCATCGCCTGCTTGCGCGTGATGCCCCAGTGATAGCCGGTCAGCGCGCCGCTTTTTCCCAGCGCGCGATGGCACGGCACGACGAAGGAGATCGGGTTCTTCCCGACCGCAGCGCCGACCGCACGCGACGCCTTTGGGCTCTTGATGGTGTTGGCGATGTCGGAATAACACACCGCGCGGCCCATCGGGATCTTCAACAGCGTCTCCCACACCCGCACCTCGAAATCGGTGCCGATCAGGACCACGCGCAGCGGCTGATCCGGCCGCCACAGCCGTGTGTCGAAGATGCGCTGGGCCAGCGCCGCGGTGCCCTCGCGGTCCTCGACATAGCTTGCGTTCGGCCAGCGGCTCTTCATATCGGCGAGCGCCGCGTGTTCATCGCCGGGGTCGGCGAAAGCCAATCCCGCGAGCCCGCGACTGGTGCCGATCACGAGCGCGGTGCCGAACGGACAGGGGTGAAATCCATATTGCATCACCATGCCGGCGCCGCCGTTCTTCCATTCGCCCGGCGACATCGCCTCGTGGGTGACGAACAGGTCGTGCAGCCGGCCCGGGCCGGAGAGGCCGGAGTCGAGCGCGGCGTCGAGCACGCTCGCGGAATCCCGCAACAATCCCTTGGCGTGGTCGAGCGTCAGCGCCTGCATGAAAGCCTTGGGCGTCAGCCCGGCCCAGCGGCGAAACAAATGGTGCAGTTCATCCGGGGTGACGCTCGCGGCATCCGCCATCGCTTCGATGGTCGGCTGCGCGCGCCAGTGTTCCGAGATGAAGGCGATCGCGCGGCGCACCGAATCATAGTCGCGCAGCGCGGCGTTGTGGAGGCCCGGCTTGGCCAGGCGTCGGTCATGAATTGCGAGGGTCATCATGTCACCGATGTAGGGCGGATGGATCGTTCGTACCACCCGATTTCCGACGACAGGCTATTCGCTATGACCGACGGCACCGTTGTAGGTCGGGCCGCGCCGCGCGGCCGCCAGCGCGGCGATTAAGGCTTTGGCAAAACTTGCTTTTTCGTCCGCTCCCAGGAAGCTGGCGACGGCCACCCGGCGGCCCTTCGAAACCAGATAGAGCCGTTCGATGCCGAATTCCTCATGGGCGACCTGGTCGAGCCGGACCCACAACGGGTTGAACACCCACTCCATGACATGGCCGCGATGGCTGACCCGCCGCAGACGCAGTTCGGAAGGCGTCACCGAGACTTCCTCATAGGCCCGCGCGCGTCGGAAATTGATTCGGAAGGCCCAGTAGATCGCGAGTGCGTCGAGGCCGAAGAAGCCGACGACGGGCCAGGCGCCGATGATCAGGAACGCAATCCCCGCCGCAAAACTGACGGCGCTGAGAACAGCCATCACCACGAGAAAGCCGGCGCGGTTGAGCGAGCGGTGCGGCGTCAGAAGGGCCGAGAATATCTTCGGCTCGGCCGCGTCAGGTGCAAAATCATTGCCTGCGGTCATCGTAAGTTACTATACCCCGAACATGGCCAAAATCATCCGCCCCCAACGTGCAAAAAAGAGCGTCGCTCGGTCTTCGCCCAAGATCTCGGCGAAGACCTCGCCCAAGACGTCACCCAAGACTTCGGCGAAGACTTCGCTCAAACGCACGCCTGCCGCGTCGGCACTCAAACCCAAGCCCGGACGCGGGTCAAAAGAGGCACCCAAGGTTCTCAAACCCTGGACGCAAGCGGAGGTTCGCGAGGCCTTCGGTCGGTTTCGACAGGCAAATCCCGAGCCGAAAGGCGAGTTGGAACATCTCAATCCCTTCACGTTGCTGGTGGCGGTCGTGCTGTCGGCGCAAGCCACCGACGCCGGTGTCAACAGGGCGACCCGCGCGCTGTTTGCAGTCGCCGACACGCCGCAGAAAATGCTCGCGCTCGGGGAGGAAAGACTGCGCGACTATATCAAGACCATCGGACTCTATCGCACCAAAGCGAAGAACGTCATCGCGCTGTCGGCGAAACTGATCGCCGATTTCGGCGGTGTGGTGCCACGGACCCGCACTGAAATCGAATCGCTGCCGGGCGCCGGCCGCAAGACCGCGAATGTCGTGCTCAACATGGCATTCGGCGAGCACACGATGGCGGTCGATACCCACGTGTTTCGGGTCGGAAATCGCACCGGGCTGGCGCCGGGCAAGACACCGCTGGAGGTTGAGCTGGGTCTCGAAAAAGTGATCCCCGCCGAGTTCATGCGGCATGCGCATCATTGGCTGATCCTGCATGGTCGCTACATCTGTCTCGCCCGCAAGCCCCGCTGTGACGTATGCCTGATCAGCGATCTCTGTCGCTGGCCCGAAAAGACGGTATGAAAGTCCCTTGATTTCGATGTGCGCGAGACATCGCGAACATAGCCCGAAGGCGCAAGAACGTTGATTGCAACTGGTTGTCAGAATCTAACACTTGCGTGCCGCTTGCGATGGGTGTTCGACCGTCGAATCCGGACGGCGAGGTCGTGCCGCCTGCATGCATGCCGGGCATGCCTCCCAATCCGGGATCGCGGCGAAGACGCGGTCCGACCATTCGGGGGCCACACCAGCGCCGGGTTTGGTTTTATAGTCGATGCTACAGGCAAGAGAAGCGAGAGGGGTGTCCGGAATATTGGCCCTTATGCGCGGTTAGGATGCCGAGAGTAATATGGGGGTCCGCGATATGAATCAGACGGCCGCGCTCGTGTCATTGGCGACCGCAATTCCACCGCATCAGTTTCACCAGAAACAGATTCTTCAGGCGGCGCACGATCTGCTGGCGCATCGATATCCGCAGTTCGAGACGCTCGCGAGCCTGTTTGCGAACACCGGCATCCGTCATCGCTACGGTGTCAAGCCGATCGAATGGTATCTCGAACAACGCGGCTGGCCGGAGCGGACCCAGGCCTTTCTCGAGGGGGCCGGATCACTGTTTGTCGACGTCGCGCGCAAGGCCATCGCGCGTGCCGATCTTTCGCCGGGCGATATCGACACCGTCGTCACGGTCTGTTCGACCGGCATTGCCACGCCGACGCTGGAGGCACGCGTCGCCAGCGAAATGGGTTTTCGTGCCGACGTCGCGCGTGTCCCGGTGTTCGGCCTTGGATGCGCCGGCGGCGTGTCGGGTCTGTCGATTGCCTCGCGGCTCGCGGAGGCCCGCCCGGGGACCAACGTGTTGCTCGTGACGCTCGAACTCTGCACGCTGGCGGTGCGCCATGACGAATTGACGAAGGCCAACATCGTCGCCGCCAGCCTGTTCGGCGACGGCGCCGCGGCGGCCGTGCTGCGCGCCGGAGACGGCGGCGCCATCAGGATCGAGGCATCGGGCGAAAAGCTCTGGCCCGACACGCTGGATGTGATGGGATGGAGCGTGGACCCCGAGGGGTTCGGCGTGATCTTCCAGCGCACCATCCCCGACTTCGTCAAGGAGAACATGGGGTCGGCGGTTGCCGAAATCCTGTCCCGGATGGAGCTTCGCAACGACGACATCGATCGCTTCGTGTGCCATCCCGGCGGCGCCAAAGTGATCGTGGCGCTCGAACGGGCGTTTTCGCTCGATCAGGGAACGCTCGATCACGAGCGTGAGGTGATTGCCGACTACGGCAACATGTCGGCTCCCACCGTGCTCTTCGTGCTCGAGCGCGCATTGGCACAAGGCCTGCCGCCGCGCTCGCTGCTGACCGCGCTCGGTCCGGGCTTCACCGCGAGTTGCGTCGCGCTACGGCACGCAGCATGAGCTTCGCGTCCATCATTCTCGCCCTGGTGACGCTGCAGCGGCTCGGCGAGCTCGTGCTGTCGCGCCGCAATACCAGCCGCCTGCTGGCAAAGGGCGCAATCGAGATCGGCCCCGGCCATTATCCGCTGATGGTGGCGCTGCATGCGTCATGGCTGGCCGCGCTGTGGATCTGGGGCCGCGATCAGGACGTCGACCTCCTGGCGCTGGCGGGCTATGTGGCGCTACAGGGCCTTCGTCTGTGGGTGCTCGCGACGCTCGGCGAGCGCTGGACCACGCGCATCATCGTGCTGCCGGGCGCACCGCTGGTCGCCTCTGGACCCTACCGGTATTTTTCGCATCCCAACTACGCCGTGGTCGTCGTCGAGATTGCGCTGCTTCCGCTGGCGCTGCACCTGCCGTGGCTGGCGCTGATCTTCACGCTCCTGAATGCGGCGATGCTCGCGATCCGCATCCGCATCGAGGCGCGCGCGCTCTCGGCCATCGGCCGGCGGCTCGCCGCATGACCGGCGGGCCGCGGCCCGATCGTCCCGCGGTCGAGACCTGGATCGGCTTCCTGTTGATGTGCCTTGGCATGTTCATGGCCATCCTCGACATCCAGGTGGTTGCGACCTCGTTGCCGGCCATCCAGGAGGCGCTTTCGATTTCGCCGGATACGATGAGCTGGATCCAGACCGCGTATCTGATCGCGGAAGTCATCGCGATCCCGCTGACAGGTCTGTTCACCCGCGTCTTGACCCTGCGCTGGCTGTTCGTCGTGGCGGTGGGCGTGTTCACGCTGGCCTCGATCGGCTGTGCGTACAGCGGCGATTTCGCCGTGCTGCTGGCGTTTCGTGTGCTGCAGGGATTTTCCGGGGGCGTGCTGATTCCCGCGGTGTTCTCCGCGGTCTTCCTGTTGTTTCCGCAGCGTCTCCACGCCGTTGCGACCACGATCGGCGGTGTCGTCGCTGTGCTGGCGCCGACCATTGGGCCGGTGGTCGGTGGCTGGATCACCGACAACTGGTCATGGCCCTGGCTGTTCCTGATCAATGTCGTTCCGGGGCTGGTCGCGAGCCTCGTCACGCCCTTTCTGCTGCCCCGGCAGGACCTGCATCTGGAGGAATTGCCAAGGCTTGACGGGCTGTCATGCGTCCTCCTGGCGGCCGCGCTCGCGAGCCTCGAGATCGGCCTGAAGGAAGCGCCCTTGCGCGGCTGGGTATCGCCGACCTGCATCGCGCTTCTGGCGGCAAGCGCGATCAGTCTCGCCGCCATGATCCGGCGCACGCTGCAGGCCGCTCACCCGATCGTGCGGCTCTCATTATTGCAGCGCCGCTCGTTCGCATTGGGCTGCGGCTTGAGCTTTTGTCTCGGCGTCGGCCTGTTCGGCTCGGTCTATCTGATGCCGGTCTTCCTCGCTTTCGTGCGGCGTCATGATGCGTTCGAGATCGGGACCGTGATGCTCGTCACCGGTGTCTCCCAGCTGCTCGCCGCGCCTTTCGCCGCGATGCTGGAAAGCCGGATCGGTGCGCGCCGGCTCACCGCATTCGGGTTTGCGCTGTTTGCGATCGGACTTGGCATGAGCGCCTTTCAGCCCCGCGTCGCCGATTTCAACGAGATGTTCTGGCCGCAAGTGGTGCGCGGTGTCGCCATCATGTTCTGCCTGTTGCCGCCGACCCGCATCGCGCTGGGATCACTGCCTGAAGCGCTGGTGCCAGACGCCAGCGGGCTGTTCAATCTGATGCGCAATCTGGGCGGCGCGATCGGCATCGCCCTGATCGATACCATCCTGTTCGGTCGCAGCATGATCTATGCGGAGGATTTCCGCGACCGTCTCCTGGCGGGAGACATCACCGCGGCCCTGGCGATCGGGCTCGATCCCCAACGTTTGATCGACCGGCCGCCTGGACCGCCCGATGCAGCCGCGGTCGCCTTTGTCCGGCCGATGGTCGAGAGGGCATCGATGGCGCTTTGCGTGAACGAGGCCTGGGCGATGCTCGCCTGTGTGGCCCTGGTCGGCCTGCTGCTGGTGCTGCTCGTGCGCGAAGAGTCGCGGATTTCGCAGGTGCTAGACGATCGGCACGCCGGGCTTGCGCCTGGGCTCGATCAGTTCGGGCCTCGGGCCTGAGAGCTGTTTGTGCATGTGGACCATGAAGGCCATGCCGAACAAAGGCGTTGCCAGATTGACGATCGGAATCGAGACGAAGGCCGCGATGATGAGGCCCGCGGTGAAGATCGCCGCGGCATTCTCGCGCCGCATCGCCTTGGCCTCATCGGGCGGGCGGAACCGCATCGCCGCAAGTTCGAAATATTCGCGTCCCAAGAGCCAGGCGGTGGCGACGAAGAACACCAGGAAGCCGGCGCCGGCAAGGAACACGAACGGCAGCGCCACCAGATAGACCAGGATCGTCAGCGCCGCGGTCTTGGTCCCCTCGCGCAACGCAAGACCGAGCGGCAGCGCCACGCCGGGATGGTCGGCCGGGTAGTGCTCGCGCTCGACATGGTCGGCGACTTCGTCGACGAAGATGCTGGCGACCAGCGAGGTGATGGCCGGCATCAACAGGATGCCGCCGAATACGACACCGAGACCGGCGGCGATCGAGACGATCCAGGCGAGCACGTCCAACGGCGTCTGGAAACCCGGCCCCAGCATCGCCTCGGCCCAGCCCTCGCCCGAGGTGGCGAGCCAGCTCAACAGCCGCTGCAGGCCGATCGCCAGCACCGTGATCAGCACCAGCGCCAGCCCGATCGAACGCCACAGCACCCGGCGCATCGGCGGCGACAGGATTTGCGACAATGCCTTGACGGCGGCTTCGATCATGACGGTCTTACCTCTTCCAGACGTGACGCATGAGGTAGAGATGCTGGCCCGTCCCGGCAAGGCCTTGAAATGGTCAGGCCTCTAACGGTTTGCCGCGTACGTTCGGGCCGAATGCAGCGAGGGTGACGATGACGATGACCATCGCCGCGGTGATCAGGCCGAACACGCCGCCCACCCCACCCTCGCGCAACATGTAGGCGACGATGAAGCCGGAGAATGTGGCGCTGACCCGGCTCATCGAATAGACGAGGCCTGCGGCCCGCGCGCGGATGGCGGTGGGAAACACTTCGGTTTGATAGGCGTGGTAGGCGTAGGACATGGTCATGTTCGCCGCCGTCAGCAGCACGCCGCAAACGATCAAGAGCACCGGTTGCGTGAGCTGCGCAAAGGCGATGCCGAACGCGATGATGGCGGCGCTGGCGCCCGCGATGATCCATTTGCGCTCGAAACGATCGGCGAAGCTTGCGGCGACGAGCGGCGCGATCGGATAGGCGAAGGCGACGATGAAGGAATATTGCAGGCTCTTGGTGACGGTGATGCCCTTTTCGACCAGCAGCGTCGGCACCCAGTTGGCAAAGCCGTAGAAGCCGAAGGCCTGGCAGAAATTGAACACCATGAACAGCATGACCAGCGAAAGGTAGGGTGGCTTCAACAGCTCGGCGAAGCCCGCTTTCCGGATCGCCACCGACGGTCGCGCCTCGGCCATCCGTTCGGGGCGCGGATTGGCGCCGGTCGCGGCCTCGAGCGCGCGCACGACCTTGATCGCTTCATCGCTCCGCCCCTGGCGCGCCAGCCAGAGCGGGCTCTCCGGCACGAATAGCCGCAACACCCAGATCACCATGCTGGCGGCGGCGCCGATCAGGACCACCCAGCGCCAGCCCTCCACCTGGTACGGCGCAAGCGGTACCAGCCACCAGGCCAGGAACGCGACGATCGGTACGGCGATGAACATCACCGCCTGGTTGACAGCGAAGGCGCGGCCGCGCATCCGGCTCGGCACCAGCTCGGTGATGTAGGCGTCGATGGTGATGATCTCGACGCCGATGCCGATGCCGGCGATGAAGCGCCACAGCAAGACCCCGCTTGAGGCAGTCTGACAGGCCATGATCACCGAGGCCGCGCTGTAGCCGAGCAGGGCGAAGGTGAAAATCGCGCGGCGTCCGAAGCGGTCGGCGAGAAAACCCAGGAAGAATGTGCCGGCGAACAATCCGGCGAAGGTCGCCGCGACAAAGGCGCCGATCCCCGAAAAGCCGAAAAAGGCTTGCGTCGTAGTGGTCAATAGCCCGCTGCGGGTCAGACCCGGCGCGATATAGCCGGTCAGGAACAGATCGTAGATTTCGAAGCAGCCGCCGAGCGACAGTAGCATGACGAGCCGCCAGAGATAGGGCGACGCGGGGAGGCTTTCGAGCCGCCGCGAGATCTCGCTGGGGCCACTTGACGTGGTCGAAAGCTCAAGCCCGGTATCAACGCCGACGGCGCTCATGATGGTCCTCCCCGTAAAACGCAGCGCTTGGGTGCGCCGCGATCGGCCGATCGTCCTTCTTTTTTTCGAGGACGTGTCGGTCTACGTCATGTTGTTGCACTCGAACAAGGGCGTTGCGAACCCCGCCTCGAGATCGGAGATGTGATGGCTCAACGCCGATTGCGCCACGCTGGCCTGATATGACCAACGGAGTCATCGACAGATTATAATTTTCAGAAGGCTCGCGAAAGCCTAGTCTCCTGGGATCAGCGAGCCGAACAGGGAGAGATCGATGACCGCATTGGGGCTGCCGCTCGACGGCGTGCGGGTTATCGAAATGACCCACATGGTGATGGGGCCGACCAGCGGCATGATCCTGGCGCAGCTCGGCGCAGAGGTTATCAAGGTCGAGCCGCCGGCGGGCGACAAGACCCGCACGCTCGGCGGCATGGGAACCGCATTCTTTCCGCTGTTCAACCGCGGCAAACGCAGCGTGGTGCTCGACTTCGAGAAAACCGAGGACCGCGAGACCATGCATCGTTTGCTTGCAACCGCCGACGTGTTTCTGGAAAATTTCCGCGACGGCCAGCTCGACAGGCAGGGGCTTGGAGCCTGCGAAGTCCGGCGGCGGCACCCGCATCTGATCGTCGCCGGGCACAAGGGCTTTCTGTCCGGACCCTATGAGCATCGCCCTGCCCTCGACGAGGTCGTACAGATGATGTCGGGTCTGGCCGCGATGACCGGCACCAAGGAAAAGCCGCAGCGCGTCGGCTCGTCCGCCAACGACATCATGGGCGGCATGTTCGGCGTGATCTCGATCCTGGCTGCGCTCTACCAGAAACGCGGTGGCGCGACCTCCGGCGCGGATATCCGGATTGGCCTGTTCGAGAACTGCCTGTTCCTGGTCGCGCAGCACATGGTCCAGTTCGAGATGACCGGCGTCAAGCCTTTGTCGATGCCGGAGCGTGAGCACGCCTGGCCGATCTACGACATCTTCGACATCGCCGGCGGTGAGCGCATCTTTATCGGCGTCGTCACCGAGGGACATTGGCAGAGCTTCTGCAGGGAGTTCGGCCTGCAGGAACTCCTCGACGATCCGGGCTTGCGCTCCACCACCGACCGGATCCTCGCTCGCGCGCGCATCCTTCCGCGTGTCGCCGAAGTGATCAAGGGCTGGGACAGAGCGGCGCTGTCGGCAAAGCTCGATGCGCTCAACATCTGCTTCTCGCCGATCAATCGCCCCGAGGATCTGTTCGACGATCCGCATGTGCTGCGTCCCGGCGGGCTGGTCAACAATATCAATGCCGATGGCGCGCCCTTCCGCGTGCCGGCGCTGCCGATCGAATGGAACGGCGCCAACCTCGGCGAAGGGCTGAAAGTGCCCGTGCTCGGCGCAGACACCGCCGCGATCCGCGCCGAACTGGAAGACAATCAGGAAACAACGGGCAAGATTGCAGGGAGACGTGGATGAGCCGGGTCGATGAAGTTTATCCGCATGGGCGGGTGATCCTGCGCGAGGTCGGCCTGCGCGACGGCCTGCAGCTCGTGAAGCGTTTTCCGTCAACGGAGGCCAAGCAGCGCTGGATCCGCGATGAATATGCCGCGGGCGTGCGGCATTTCGAGGTCGGCTCGTTCCTCCCCGCGAAGACCTTTCCGCAATTCGCCGACGTCCGCGCGATCGTCAAGACGGTGGCGACGCTATCGGGCGCGCATGGGATCGCGCTGGCGCTGAATGAGCGCGGCGTCAATGAGGCGCTGGAGTCGGGCGTTCCCGAAATCGCCTCGGTGGTCTCGGCGACCGAGGAGCACAGTCAGGCCAATGCCAACCGTTCACGCGAGGCCGCGATCGCCAACGTCAGGCGGCTCTGCGACCTGCGCGATGCCAGCGCGCATAAGCCGATCGTCCACGCGGCGATCTCGATGGCGCTCGGCTGTTCGATTTCCGGCGCGGTCGATCCAGAGGAAGTGATCCGGCTGGTCGAGAAATGCTTCGAGGCGGGTGCCGACGTCGTCGGCATCGCCGACACGGTCGGTTACGCCGGGCCGAAGCAGGTCGGCGAGTTGACCGCAGCCGCGGTCAGGCTCGCGGGCACCAAGCCGATCTGCGTTCACCTGCACGACACCCGCGGCATGGGCATTGCGAACGCCTCCGCCGCACTCGACGCCGGCGCGCGCATCCTCGACGGCTCGCTCGGCGGTCTCGGCGGCTGCCCGTTTGCGCCGGGCGCGACCGGCAATGTCGTATTCGAGGATCTGGTGTTTCTGTGCGAGAGCAAGGGCTTTGCAACCGGCATCGACATCGAGAAGCTGATTGCGGTGCGCGCGATCTTGCACAGCGAAATCCCGAACGAGGCGCTCTACGGCGGCCTTGCCCGGGCCGGGTTGCCCCGCGGATCGTCCGCGAAAGCAGCGTGAAAACGCATGGAGGACTATCCGCCGCGCTGATACATCAATCGCAATTCCGACCCCGCGATATCCTGTAACCGTGCAAGTGCGTTCCTCAGATCCAAGGCTTCTTGGTCAGTGAGTCCGCGCTTTTCCAGATAGGCCTGCATCAATGCCGTTTCGGCGTCGTGGGCGGCGTCGCCGGTAGCGGCGAATCCGACCGTTGCCCCGACGCCGAAGATGCTGTGCAGGTTGCGGTAGGAGTCCGTAACATATTTGATGGCGCTGCCATCGTTGCAGGTCATGCGATCGGCTGAAACCATTGCGGTTTGGATCTTGCTTTCCAGTGTCGTTGCAAAGCGGTGCCGCACCCTGGCCACGCATATTTCAAAGCGATCGGCATACATGGGTACCTCCTCTTGCTGCCTGGCGAAAGCTTTCACGACAGGCATTAATTGTGGGTCACGTTTCACAGTCAATTTTGACACGAAGAAAGTCGGATGCCTGTTCAAAGGCGCGCTGCAGGATGTGGTCGCCACAACGCCGCAGTCGGCGACAAACGCGAGGTATCGCCAGTGTACCTACGCAACGCGCTCTGCCATGCGCGGGCTACGTGTTTGTACGGCTTGGAAAATTAACGTCCGGGTAGGGCGTGGGGACCAGATTGGCCGATCGCGAATGGAGCCGAGACTTGATCGCGAAAGCTGAGTTACTGAATGTGACACGAGGCTTTCATGGAATTCTCGCCGCAGCAGGTTACGAACGAGGTTCGAAATCCTGCAGGACAGCCAAGGCGCCTCCACGTCATTGACGATGATGCCTGCGTCGGCGCGGCGATTCGCGACATCATGGCCCATCACCACTGCGACGCCATGCACGAAGTGCGCGCCGATGCCGGCATCAGCGCGTTCAAGCAATTCACTTTTGACGTGGTGATGGTCGATATCCTCCTGCCAGGGCTGAGCGGGCCCTCGGCTACATCAGCCGCGATCATCGATTCCAAGGCCGTCGACTTTGCCAGTAGCTCCGCGGTTTGCAATTGAGACTTCCATCGATTGAGGGATCATTACATTGCTTCGGATCGAGGACGTGACCACCCCATCTCTTTCGATTGAACCGGTTGATGATCGTCGATTGCCAGGCGGGTCTCTCCCCGCGGCGCGCTCGCGGGCAGCGTGCGAGGTCGGTGCCGCGATGGCGCACCAACTCTGCGAGCCCGCGACGGCCCTGCTTTTTTATGTTGGCTTCATTCAGCAGAACAGCGATCGATTTACAGACGCAGACGGCAACAATGAATCGCTGAAGCGGGCGGCGGAGAGTGCATTTCAGGTCACCGAGCTGATTTGCTCACTGATCCATCGAATGGGCGATCTATTCGAGGCGCCGATCCCCAAGGAGACCGCTGTTGCCGTTGCTCGCGACGCTATTGCCTGGTGGTCAAGGGTCGGCGCTCTCGATGGCAACCCGGATGAGACTGGCAATCGACCGCCCGTCGACCCGAACCCTCCCGCAGCAAAGCGGCTAACTCCCCGTGAACGCCAGGTCTTGCGGCTGGTCAGCGAGGGTTATTCCAACAAGGAAGGAGCCGCGGCGATGAACATCAGTTACCGGACCTTCGAATGCCACCGGGCGGAGGTGATGCGAAAGCTCGGAGCCAAGAACACCGCGGCACTTGTTCGTCTGGCCATATTGGAGAGGATGGGATCAGGCCCGTCGCCGGAGCAGCCGATGCGCAACAATGAGTTGGTAAAATGCTGAATTGGTCGCTACCCGCCGTGAGGCCGTGCTCCACCGAGCGAGGTCTCGCAGAAGAGATGTTTCGGCTTGCGGTGGAGGCCTGTCCGAGCGGAATGGTCATGGTCGATCAGGACGGCGAAATCGTGATGGTCAATACCGAGATCGAACGGCAGTTTGGTTACGCGCGCGAAGAACTGATGGGGCAATCGATCTCTGTTCTGGTGCCGGAACGCTTCCGCGCTCAGCATTATCGTTACCGGCGCAATTTTGCAGCCAGACCTGAAAGCCGGCGGGTGGGTGGGGCCGGTCGCGATCTGTTTGGACGGCGGAAGGATGGAACCGAATTTCCCATCGAGGTTGGCCTAAATCCGATTCGCGCCGGCGAAAGGCTTCTGGTGCTGGGCGTGATCGTGGATATCAGTCAACGCAAGGATATGGAGCGGCTGAAGGACGAGTTCGTCTCCACTGTAAGTCACGAGCTGCGCACGCCGCTAACATCGATCGCCGGATCATTGGGCCTGCTGGTCGGCCAGTGGTCCAACAGTATGCCCGAGTCGGCCACGCGCCTGGTCTCGATTGCGCACAAGAACATCCAGCGGCTGGTTCGTCTCATCAACGACATCCTGGATATCGAAAAGCTCGAGTCGGGACATGTCGTGTTCAATTTTGCGCGCGTCGACCTAGGCCAGCTCGTGGAGCAGGTCATCGAGGACAATCGCGGCTTTGCCGAGGAATTCGGAGTGCAGGTGCGGCTCGACGCGACTTCGGTCGAGGTCGATGTCAATGCCGACCCGGATCGCTTGGCCCAGGTGCTGACGAATCTGCTTTCCAATGCCATCAAATTCTCTTCCAGGGGCGAGGAAGTCGTGGTTGCCGTGGAAAAACGAGGAGATCTGCGCCGGGTTTCGGTGCGCGATCGCGGTCCGGGAATTCCAGCGGAATTCAAATCGCACATCTTTGAAAAGTTTGCGCAGGCCGACGGGACAAATTCACGGCGGAAGGGCGGAACGGGGCTGGGGCTCAGCATCGTGAAACAGATCGTCGAGCGGCTCGGCGGCCAGGTTGGCTTCAATGATGCGTCGGGAGGCGGAACAATCTTTTTTGTCGAGTTGCCCGCCTGGGAAGACAGCGCGGGCGGCGAAATAGATGTCGACGCCAAGGCTTCACTGCCGCGGCTTTTGCTTTGCGACGATGACGCCGCCGTGGCGAAGGTCATCCGCGCGCGGCTGCGTCGTGCCGGTTTTGCGGTAGACTTCGCCTACACGCCCGACAGCGCGATCATGCGCGCCAGCGCCACCCGTTACGCCGCGATCATCGTAGACCTTTGGCTTCGCGATCGGGACGGCATCGACTTGATGGTCCGCTTGCGCGCCCTGCCGGATCACGCTGAGACGTCGATCGTCGCGATTTCGGGCGATCCCGACCGCGGCCGCGAGGACGTCCGCACGCCTCGCCTTAAAGTATTGGAGTGGCTCGGCAAGCCGATCGACTCCGCGCGCCTGATCAGGATCCTTCAGGCAGCCACGTCGCCGGCCCGCGTCGCATAGGGAGATCGAATGACCGCCTTCCGCCTGCTTCACATCGACGACGAAGCCGACCTTCGCGAAATCATCGAGATCTCGCTTGGTCTCGATCCGGCTTTCTCGATCCGAAGTTGTGAATCCGGTGCAGAAGGGCTGGCGGTGGCGGCGGAGTGGAAACCCGATGTCATTCTTCTGGATGTCATGATGCCTGTCATGGACGGACCGGCGACCTTGGCAGGCCTGCTGGACAATCCCGCGACGGCAGGCATTCCCGTCATCTTCATGACGGCTCGCGCCCAGGCCCGCGAGCTCGACCGCTTTCGCACGCTCGGCGCGATTGGCGTGATCGCCAAGCCGTTCGATCCAATGACGCTCGCGGCCTCGGTTCGCAGCTATCTGCCGCAGATCCCCGACCCGCTCGAAGCGCGCCGGGCGGGGTTCGTGCAACGGGTCAGGCGCGATATTGCTGCGCTATCGGAACATTGCGCCACGGTGATGGATGGCGCAACACCGCCGTCCACGCTGGAGTCGATCCGACATATTGCCCACAATCTTTCCGGCGCCGGTGGCGTCTACGGATTCTCCGAAATAAGCGACGCCGCCGCGGCCGTCGAAGATGCAGCCCTCGCCGGACTCGCAGGTAGATTATCCGTCGAGGAAGTTTCAGCGGCGCTCAATAACCTGATCGACAGCGCGCCGTCCCAGCGATGCCCGCAGGGCGCGGGGGAGCAGCCGGTACGCGTTAGTACGTAGCAATTTCTTAGCCCCACATTAGTTGATCGGGGGTCTTTTCGATGTCGAAATGCCGGACAATCCTCTGACACGATCCGGCAATCGGAGACAGGAGCACGCCATGCAGCAATCCATGCTGAAAATCGAACTACCGGACGTTCGGAAAGTCGCGCGCGCGGCCGAAATTCAATCGGGCGATGAGACGCCCAGGATGCTTGTCGTGGATGATGATCCTTCGGTGGTGAGGCTCATTGCGGATCACTGCGCGCGTATCGGTTTCGACGTCGATACCGCAGCCAACGGAATCCAGGCGCTTGTGAAGGCGAGCTGGATCAGGCCGGATGTTCTGGTGATCGATGTCAACATGCCGGAAGCGGACGGCCTGTCGGTATGCGCGCATCTTCTCCATCCGATGCGAGAGTCCCTGAACGTGATTGTCATCACCGGGAGCAGAAACCCTGAGACGCTCGAAAGATGCAAAGCCTTTGGCGCGTACTACGCGTATAAGGGGCCGAACTTCTGGAGCGATCTGGAGGGCGCGCTGGCGGAGATCCGTCCCGGAATGGCCGGCAGAATTCGGCGGTCCGATGTTGCTGAGACAGCTCCCTACATACGACGACGCCCGTGCGTGCTGCTTGTCGACGACGATAATGATGTCAACCGCTTCCTGGTCAGTCGGCTGGAAAAATACGGGATCGACGTTGCCTACGCGCTCAGCGCGCGCCAGGCGCTGCGGATCGCCTGCCGGGACGAGCCGGTGGTCATTGTGACCGACTATTTCATGCCGAATGGTGACGCTCAATATTTGCTCACGAAACTCCGCGCCTCGGAGGCTACCTCAAATATTCCCGTCATCGTGTTGTCAGGAAGAAAGCTGAACGATACGACCATACGAAATCTGCAACGCAGGATTTGCGGTCATCCCGGCGTCGCGCAAGTGCTGCTGAAATCGGGGGATCCTTCGCCGGTTTTCGAAGCACTAAAGCAGTATTGCGGTTTTGAGCCGCAAACGATCGACCTGAGCCCGACCGAGGGGCTCAGTCCAAACTGATCTTGTGGCGGCTGACTAGAGCAGGATGGCTTTTGATTGAATCGGGATGCGCCGGTTGCTCCACCTCGCCCCGCTTGCGGGGAGAGGTCGAAATTCGCAGAGCGAATTTCGGGTGAGGGGGACTCTCCGCGAGCTGAATTCGCGGTAACAGCCCCTCACCCCAACCCTCTCAGAGCGAGCTTTGCTCGTCTCGGCCCCGTAAGAACGGGGCGAGGGAGCACACCTCCCTGGCCGCGACAACTCAACCTGATCCCATCCCGCTCTAGAGCCGCATCGCGCGTAGCCGTAAGGCATTGCCGACGACGCTCACCGAGGACAGCGCCATCGCCGCCGCGGCGATGATCGGCGACAGCAGGATACCGAAACTGGGATAGAGAATCCCGGCCGCGATCGGGATTCCCGCCGCGTTGTAGATGAACGCAAAGAACAGGTTCTGCCGGATGTTGCTCATGGTCGCCTGCGACAGCCGGCGCGCACGAACGATGCCGCCCAGATCGCCTTTCAGCAGCGTAATGCCGGCACTTTCCATGGCGACGTCGGTGCCGGTTCCCATGGCGATTCCGACTTCGGCCGCGGCCAGTGCCGGAGCGTCGTTGACGCCGTCTCCGGCCATCGCGACGATCCGCCCGGCCTTCTGCAGCTTACCGACGACGGCGCTCTTCTGATCGGGAAGAACTTCCGCCTCGACATCGCTGATCCCGAGTTTTCGCGCGACGGCGTCGGCCGTGGTCCGGTTGTCGCCGGTCAGCATGATCACCTTGACGCCCTCCGCCGCCAGATCCTTCAATGCTGCGGGTGTCGACGCCTTGACTGGATCGGCGATCGCGAACAGCCCGGCCAGCTTGCCGTCGATCGCGATGTTGATGACGGTGGCGCCATCCGCTCTCAGACGCTCACCTTGTTCATTGAGAGACTGCGCATCGATCCCGAGCGAAGTCAGGAAATTCGAATTTCCCAGCACGACGGACTTGCCGTCGACCTTCCCGGTCGCGCCCTTGCCGGTCGGCGAGTCGAATGCTTCCACATTGCTCAGATCAAGACTGCGCTCCTGCGCGGATCGCACGATGGCGTCCGCAAGCGGGTGTTCGCTGGCACGCTCGACGCTGGCGGCAAGCCGCAGAATATCCGTCTCCTGAAATCCCACAGCGGTCACGATCGCGAGGACCTTCGGCTTGCCTTCGGTCAGCGTCCCCGTCTTGTCGACCACCAGCGTGTCGATCTTCTCCATGCGCTCCAGGGCTTCGGCATTCTTGATCAAGACGCCGGCCTGCGCGCCGCGGCCGACCCCGACCATGATGGACATCGGCGTGGCCAATCCAAGCGCACAGGGGCAGGCGATGATCAGCACGCTGACGGCCGCAACCAGGCCGAACGCCAACCTCGGTTCTGGTCCGAAGGTGGCCCAGGCGCCGAACGCCACGATTGCCACGGCAATGACGGCCGGCACGAACCAGCCGGCGACCTGGTCGGCCAGCCGCTGGATCGGCGCGCGCGAGCGCTGCGCGTCGGCCACCATCTTGACGATCTGGGACAATAGCGTGTCACGCCCGACCTTCTCGGCGCGCATCACGAAGCTGCCGGATTGATTGAGCGTGCCGGCGATCACCTTGGCGCCGGTCTCCTTGGTGACCGGCATAGATTCGCCTGTGACCAGCGACTCATCCAGGGCGGAGCGGCCTTCGAGAATGATTCCGTCGACCGGCACTTTTTCGCCCGGCCGCACCCGCAGTTTGTCGCCGACCTTCAAATCGTCGATCGCGATTTCGTGGTCAGCGCCGTCCTCGCCGATGCGACGCGCGGTTTTTGGCGCCAACTGCAGCAGCGCCTTGATCGCGCCGGAGGTGGCGGCGCGGGCGCGGAGTTCCAGGACCTGTCCGAGCAGGACAAGGACGGTGATGACGGCGGCGGCCTCGAAGTAGGCAGCGACCGCGCCACCATGGCCGCGAAAGGTCACCGGAAAAAGCCCGGGAGCGACGGTGCCGATAACGCTGTAGACATACGCGACACCGGTGCCCATGGCGATCAGCGTGAACATGTTGAGATTGCGCGTCCGCAGCGATTGCCAGCCGCGCACGAAGAACGGCCAGCCGGCCCACAGCACGACGGGTGTGGCGAACCCAAGCTGAATCCAGTTCGAGAGAGTCTGATCGACCCAGCCGTGGCCGCCGACGAGGTGACCGCCCATCTCCAGCACCACCGGCGGGACGGACAGCACCCCGCCGATCCAGAAACGCCGCGTCATATCCGCAAGTTCGGGGTTGGGCGCCGCATCCAGGGATGCGACTTCCGGCTCCAGCGCCATGCCGCAGATCGGGCAGCTTCCGGGACCGACCTGGCGGATCTGTGGATGCATCGGGCAGGTGTAGATGGTGCCGGCGGGCAGTTCCGGCGGCGGCTGCTTCTTGTCGAGATATTTCGCAGGATCGGCGGCGAATTTGGTGCGGCAGCCGGCCGAGCAGAAATGGAAGGTTTGCCCGCGCGTGTCGAAGCGGTGTTTCGAGGTTGCCGGGTCGACGCTCATGCCGCAGACCGGATCGCGTAAGGTCACCTTGGCGTCGGCTTGATGGTGGTGGTGATGATCGTGGCCCGAGCGATCGTGCGTTCCACCGCAGCAGGTCTTCGCCGTTTCCGCGGCAGCAGCGGCGGCTGGCGCCGCCGCGCAGCCGCAATCGGAATTCCCTGAGGCGCCAAGTGGATTCGCTTTTTCTTGTTTGGTCATCGCGTCCTCCGTGGCGTCGCTTGCAACCTATACCCGGTAGGGGTATATAGGCGCAATGCAGATGGACATCAAGGCATCCTGTCAGAAACGCCTGAGCCGGATCGAAGGCCAGGTCCGGGGCTTATCGAAAATGGTCGAGGACGACCGCTATTGCATCGATATCGTCACGCAGATCTCGGCGGTGCGCGCGGCGTTGCGGCGGCTGGAGGAAGAGGTGCTCAGGGATCACGTGGCGCATTGCGTCGAGCACGCGATCGCAAGCGGCGACCAGGCCGATCAGCGGCAGAAGATCGCGGAGTTGATGGACGTGATCGGCCGGTCGGACAGGTAGCGCGCGGCTGCTTCAACGTTATGAGCGCGACCTGAAGGCCCTTTGCGTTCCGACTGAATCGGAACGGACGCCATGGCGTCTTGTTTTCACGCGTCCAGGTGACGCGAACCGGCGTCCAATTCACTCGGGCAGGCGGCGCCAGGCCGCACCGCAGGGAATTATTCGGCAAGCAGGAAACGCTCGCTCACCGTGACGCGCTCGAGCAATGCCGCCGCGTCGGCCGCAGACATCACTTCTTCAGGCGCAAGCGGCGTCGCTTCGTCAATCTCCTCAGGAACGAGCGGCGGCGAGCCCGCTTCTGGAAACACACCGAAAACGCCCGCTACCTCCGGGAGCGGCTTTTGCTTGTCGGCCCAGTGCAGGGCGGTGTAATCGAAACCGTGGACGATGGTGGGTTTGACGATCTCGAAATAGGGCGAGATGTCGAAATCGCGCGGCATGTAGAGCGAGGAATCCCGGATATGCAGGATTTCGCGACGGGCCAGCCTGCTGCCGGCACGGGTAATCCTGGGCAGGATCGGATAGCGCACGGTGTCGAAAGCCTGCGCGATCAGCGCCGAACAGATCATCTTGGTGGGATCGCCCGACCCGATCGCGATCATCCGCCGTCGCCAGCGTTGCGGAATCGGCAGCGGGACCAGAAAGCGCATCAGGTCGATGATGTTCTTGGTGTCGTAGCCGAAGCCGATCCGGTTGATGGCATAGCGGCACACGGTGTAGCGGTCCTCGTAGGACAGGCCGACCGGCCGGCACATCCGCGTATGGTATGAAAAGTATTTCGAGAGCGGCGCCGAGGTCACGCCCTCGCCGACATTGGCCTCGATCAGCACATGTGGCTCGCCGTCCGGTTCGACGGCGCCGTCGATGGCGCCGACATAGAGGCATGCATGTGACCAGGTGGACTGCGTCAGATATTTGATGATGCCGGAGATGCGGTTGTTGCCTTCGACCAGAAGCACATCGCCCGGCTCGATATCGTCACGCAGATGCTCCGGATCGCTTGGCGTAAACGGCTCATAGCCCGGCACCTCCTTCTGGAGGTAGCCGGCAATCAGCTTGCCGATGCTATCGAGAACCACGCCCATCGCTGTTGGGACCCCCATTACGGACCTCTTCAGGCCGCTTTTTCCCGTTTTCTAGCATGGCCGGAAGCCGTTGCAATTTGGTTCACCGGCCGATCGGATCAATCACGTTTGATTCACCATATGGTTGCCGCATCGCAAGAGATGCGGCAAGCTCCATGCGGCGCCGTCGATTTCGAGCCCACTCCCCTGGCCGATTGGGATTATTGTTTTCGTTTTCAAGTTTTTCGGAAACCATGACATGAAGATGACGCGACGCGGCTTTCTCTCGGCGTCTGCGGCATTTGCGGCGACTCCGGTCCTGGGGAAGGGCGCGTGGGGCGCGGCATTGCCGCGCGAGGCCGATATCGTGGTGATCGGGGCCGGTGCGGCCGGCATCGCTGCGGCGCGGCGCATTGTGGCGGCGAACCGCACCGTGATCGTTGTCGAGGCGGCAAGCCAGGTGGGTGGACGTTGCCTCACCGATCTGGGAACCTTCGAGGTCCCGTTCGATCGTGGCGCTCGCTGGATGCACAATCCCGATAGCAACCCGATGATCAAACTGGCGCGCAGTGCGGGCCTTGACATTACTGCGGCGCCGGTCGGACGCAAGATCCGGGTTGGACGTCGCAATGCGCGCCCCGGCGAGACCGAGGAGTTCCTGGCGGCCCTGGTGCGGGCCAACCGGGCCATCGACGAGGCCTCGCGCGGCGCCCAGGATGTATCCTGTGCGTCGGTGCTGCCGAACGATCTCGGTGACTGGATCGGCACGGCCGATTTCGTGCTTGGCGCCAGCGCCAGCGGAAAGGACCTCAAGGATCTATCCGTCATCGACCGGGCACACGCCCAGGACCGCAGCGCCGTGCTTGGCTGTCGCGAGGGCCTCGGCACCATGATCGCGAAGTTCGCCGAGCAGGTGCCGATCTCACTGTCGACGCCGGCGAACCGGATCGCCTGGGGCAATCGCGACGTGTCGGTCGAAACCCCGTCCGGCAAGATCGCCGCGCGCGCCGCGATCGTGACGGTCTCCAGTAACGTGCTGACGTCGGGCGCGATCAAGTTTTCTCCCGACATCCCCAAACGCCAGCTCGACGCCGCGGCCAGACTGAGCCTCGGCAGCTACGATCACATTGCCGTGCAACTACCGGGTAATCCGCTCGGCTTTGCCCGCGACGACATCATCATCGAGCAGAGCAATTCATCGCGTACGGCGCTTCTGCTTGCCAATATCGGCGGATCGTCCCTGTGCTCGATCGATGTCGCGGGCGCGTTCGGCCGCGATCTCTCCGCGCAGGGGGAACGAGCGATGGCGGCCTTCGCGGTGGAATGGCTGACCAAGCTGTTCGGCAGCGAGGCCACGGCCGGCGTGAAGAAATCGGGCGCGACCCGCTGGAATGCGTCGCCTTACGTGCTCGGCGCGATGTCGGCGGCAGCACCAGGTGGTCAGCCCTCGCGCAAGATCCTGACCGAGCCGGTCGGTCCGTTATTTTTTGCCGGCGAGGCCACCCATGAGACGCTGTGGGGAACGGTCGACGGCGCCTGGGACAGTGGCGAGCGCGCCGCTGAAGCTGCGCTGCGCCGGATCGGCGCGCTGAAGGATACCGAGCCTGCCGCCGCGCCGCCCCACCGTGCAAGACCACGCCGCCGCGCCGCCACGGCCCGATCGGCGTATTCGCCGTATAACTGAGGCTGCGACGGCACCGGTAGCGGGTGTGTGCTGGGGTAGCGATGACGCGTCTTGCGTCACACCGGTAGCTTGAGTTCCTTCAGATCTCTGGCGACGACGATGCGGCCCTTGAAATTCTTCCTTGCCTCGTTGCTCCAGTCGTCGTCGCTGACATCGAGGTCTCCCGGCACCAAATGGCTCATCACCAGCACCTTGACGCTGGCGGCGTCCGCAATGCGGCCGACGTCCTCGGCGGCGGTGTGGCTGTCGAGCAGATGCTTCTTCAGCGTCGCGCCGTTCCTGGTCCGCGCCACCAGACGATCGACCCAGGGCAGATAGAGCGCTTCGTGCACCAGCACGTCGGCGTCCTTGGCGAACTCGGCAAGCTTTGGATTGTAGGCGGTATCGCCCGAGAACACGATGACGCCGTCAGGCGTCTCGAACTTGTAGGCAAAATTATCGACGATCGGCGGGTGCGGGGTGCGGAACGCTGTTACCCTCACGTCGGGCGTTTGCAGCACCACGCCTTCGGTGATGTCCTTCGCAATCAGCAGCGGACGCGGGTCGGGCCGGCCCTCGTCCGCGATGCGGGTCTCGACGTCGAACCTGTTCAACTCCCAATAGGTCCTGGTCATGGCCTCGATGCCCACGGGGCCAAACGAATAGACCGGCGTCGAGAGGCCTGTGGCCCAGGCATTGTAGACCAGGTTGCCGTATTCGAGGTTGTGATCGGAATGGTGATGGGTGATGAAAATGTATTTCACCGAGGAGAGCGGCACGCCGGCGCGGACCAGTTGCCGGCTCACGCCCATCCCGCAATCGATCACGAACGGGGTGTCGTTCACCATCAAGAGGTTGGCAGGATTGGATGGGCCGTTATCGATGCGCGGTCCGCCCTTGGTGCCAAGGAACACCAAGCGTGTCGGGCTCTTCGCCGTGGACTGTGCCTTCGCCGCCGAGGCAATCGCGGCGGCGCTGCCGAGGGCCATCAGCTTGAGCGTCTTGCGGCGGTCGATCATGGCGCTGTCACCTCCGGAAGATTTTCCGGCCACTTAGCGCCCCAGACGAGCGACGCGCAAGCATCAACGCAGCACATGATCCAGCGCCGGCAGGCCAATGATCAAGGCCGCCGCGATCAGGGCATAGCAGATCGCGCGGAACAGTTTCTCGCTGGCGCGTCCGAACAGTAAAGCGCCGAGCCCGACGCCGATTGCATAGACCGGGCCGACGATCAGCGCGAAGCCGAGCGCCTCGCGCGTGATCAGCCCGGAGAAGACATAGCTGACGACGGAAAAGACGTCGGAGGCGCCAAAAAACAGGAAGATGTTGGCGCGCGCCGTAATCGATGGCAGCGGCCGGCCGAGCCAATAGGCGACAATTGGCGGCCCGCCGGTTTGCGCAAGCCCGCTGCAGAAGCCCGAAAGGCCACCGACCCCGACCGACAGCGCGGCATGATCGCGGCCGCGATAGCGCCATCCGGACAACAGCAGCATCAGCAGGACAAAGACGAATCCGGAGATGATCCAGCGCGTGGTCACGGGATCGAGCCGGCTGAGCAAATAGGTCCCGAGCGGCACGCCGACCAGCGCGCCACAAACCATGACGGCCGTCGCCTTGCGGTCGGCCTGGCGCCACGCATTCGGAACCAGCGGCGCGGCTGCGATGAAATCGATGATCAGAAGCAGGGCGGCGACCAGCCGTGGCGCGGCGAAGCTGCTCGCCAGCGGCATGAAAATCAGTGCCGCGCCGAAGCCGGAAAATCCGCGCGCCGTTCCCGCGATGAAAGCCACCGCGCAGATGGCCATCGCGGTGCCGACGCCGATCCCGGTCGGAAGCAAAGCGGACAGGCTCATGCTCTTGCCTGGAGCATGACGTGATGGGCAGACCGCTCCACAGCCTTTGGCATCATGCCCGCAACGTGCCGCCGGTCTTCTTGGTGACCTCGGCGACGATCTTGGCCCCGACCGCCTCGATCTCCTCGTCGGTCATGGTCTTCTCGCGCGGCTGCATCGTCACTGCAATCGCGATCGATTTCTTGGCGTCGTCGATGCCCTTGCCTTCATAGACATCAAACACCGTGACATCCGTGATCAGCTTCTTGTCGACGGCCTGCGCGGCACGGACGATATCGCCGGCTTTCACGGTGCGCTCGACGATGAAGGCGAAGTCGCGCGACACTGGCTGGAACGGCGATAGCTCGAGCACGGGCTTGGCGCGGGTCGGCCGCTGCTTGGCCGGCGGAATGCGGTCGAGGATCACCTCGAACGCAACAAGCGGGCCGTCGGCACGCAGCGCCTCGAGCGCGCGCGGATGTAGCTCGCCGAAGCTGCCGAGGACGTTCTGCGGTCCCATCTGGATGGTGCCGGAACGGCCCGGATGCAGCCACTGAGGTCCTCCGGGCACAATTTGCAGCGCCTGCATCGGTGCGCTGGCCGCGGCCAGCACGGCGAGGGCGTCGGCCTTGGCGTCGAAGACATCAGCGGCTGCCGAGCCGGACCAGTGCCGACCGATGCCTTGCGTGGAGGCGACACCGTGGCGAATGCCCGAGGCCGCGACCCATTGGTCCTCGGGCCGGTCGCCCCGGAACACCTGGCCGACCTCGAACAGCGCGACATCGGCGAAACCCCGATCGCCATTGGCTTGGACCGCGGCAATCAGGCCGGGCAACAGGCTTGGCCGCATGTCGGAGAGATCGGAGGCGATCGGATTGGCGAGCGCAAGAGCTTGGCTCCCGCCGCCGAACAGCTCGGCCGCGGGCTTGGCGATGAACGACCACGTCACGGCCTCGACCATGCCGCGCGCGGCCAGCGCGCGCTTGGCGCGGCGGGTGCGCAGCTGGATCGGCGTCAGCACCGGCTTGCGCGGCTCCTCACCGCGCTCGAACGGTGTCATCGGCACCTTGTCGACGCCGACGATGCGCACGATCTCCTCGACGATGTCGGCCTTGCCATGCACGTCGGAGCGCCAGGAAGGGATCGCGATCTTCACCACCGGGCCGTTGCCGGCCACCATGAAGCCGAGATGGGACAGAATGCGCCGCATCTCGACCAGCGGCACCTCGATCCCGGCGAGCCGCTTGACCTCGGTCAGCGGAAAATCGATCACGCGGTCGTCGCCGAAGGCATCGCCCACGACGACATTGTCCGACGGCGTGCCGCCGCAGATCTCCATCACCAGGCGCGTCGCCATCTCGAGCCCCGGCACCATGAAGGCCGGATCGACGCCGCGCTCGAAGCGGTAGCGCGCATCGGAATTGATGCCGAGCTTTCGCCCGGTCTGCGCGATGTTGATCTCGTTCCACAACGCGGACTCGATCAGCACCTCGGTGGTTGCCTCCGAGCAGCCGGAGGCTTCACCGCCCATGATGCCGGCGAGCGATTCGACGCCATGGTCGTCGGCGATCACGCAGATGCCGGAATCAAGCGTGTAGGTGCGGCCGTCGAGCGCGAGCAGGGTTTCGCCGTCGCGGGCGTGGCGCACCACGAGATTGCCCTTCACCTTCGCCGCATCGAACACATGCAGCGGCCGGCCACGGTCGTAGGTCATGAAATTGGTGATGTCGACCAGCGCGTTGATCGGCCGCAGCCCGATCGAGGTCAAACGCTGCTGCAGCCATTTCGGCGATGCACCGTTCTTGACGCCGCGCACCAGCCGCAGCGCAAATCCCGGACAGAGTCTTGCATCCTCGACCGTGACCTTCACCGGGCAAGGAAACTCGCCCTTGATGGCGCGGATCGCCGGGTCCTTGAACTTGCCCATGTCGGCGGCGAAGAGATCGCGGGCGATGCCGTGCACGCTGGTGCAATCCGGCCGGTTCGGCGTCAGGTTGATCTCGAACACGGGATCGCCGAGCCCCGCCCATTGCGTGTACGCCGCGCCGACAGGCGCGTCGGCCGGCAATTCCATGATGCCGTCATGGTTTTCCGAAAGCTGCAGTTCGGCTTCAGAGCAAAGCATGCCGCGGCTTTCGACGCCGCGGATGGTGCCGACGGCGAGCGTGATGTTCTTGCCGGGAATGAAGGTGCCCGGCGGCGAGAACACGCTGACGAGGCCGGCGCGTGCGTTCGGCGCGCCGCAGACGACCTGCACCGGCGCGGCACCATTGCCGGGATCGACCATGCAGACGCGCAGCCGATCGGCGTTCGGGTGCTGCTCGGCGGAGATCACGCGGGCGATCGTGAAGGGCGCCAGTGCCTTCGCCTTGTCCTCGAGAGTCTCGACCTCGAGCCCGACCATGGTGAGCTTGTCGGCGAGCTTTTCGACCGGCTCGTCGGTGTCGAGATGGTCCTTCAGCCAGGAGAGGGTGAATTTCATGGCTTGTTACTTTCATCCGACGTTTCGGACGCGGTCCTCGCCCCGATGGCGGTCCGCTCCCTCTCCCGCTTGCGGGGGAGGGCTGGGGTGGGGGTGCCTGCCGCAATGGCAGCGGCGATTGTTTCGAGCACGCCAGCGCGGTTTGTCATCACGTCGTGATTGCTGAAACGAAGGACTTGAAACCCTTTCGTCTCAATCGCGACGGTTCGAGACGCATCCGATTTCTCGGCCTCGTTGGAAAAGTGCTGGCAACCATCGAGCTCAATCACCAGATTTGCTTGGTGACAGACGAAGTCGGCGATGAAGCCTGCGATCGGCACTTGACGTCGGAAGCCAGCGCCATTCAGCCGATGATCGCAAAGTTCCGACCAAAGGATGCGCTCCGCGTCGGTCGAGTTTTTTCTGAGTGCCCGTGCGTTGGATCGTAGCCTTGACGACACCTTCCACGTCGGCGTTTCTTGCTCAGCCATCGTAACCTCCGATGCTGCGACGCCCCCACCCCAACCCTCCCCCGCAAGCGGGAGAGGGGGCGCACCGCGCCGAATGGATAGACTGATATCCACGGATGCACGCGATATCAAAGTTATATAGGCCAAGGTCCTCGCCCCATTGGCGGTCCGCTCCCTCTCCCGCTTGCGGGGGAGGGCTGGGGTGGGGGCTCGCTCCGCAATGGCAGTCTCGACGACGTTCACGAGCTCAGCCCTCCCGCCAGCGACGGGACATCGAGCGGCTTGAATCCGTAATGGCCGAGCCAGCGCACGTCGTTCTCGAACAACTGGCGCAAGTCCGACATGCCGTATTTCAGCATCGCGATGCGGTCGATGCCCATGCCCCAGGCAAAGCCCTGATATTCGTCGGGATCGATGCCGCAGGCGCGCAGCACGTTCGGATGCACCATGCCGCAGCCCAGGATCTCGAGCCAATCCTCGCCCTCGCCGAAGCGGATCTCGCCCTTGTCGCGGCGGCACTGGATGTCGACCTCGAGCGACGGCTCGGTGAAGGGGAAGAATGACGGCCGGAACCGCATGTTGATATGGTCGACTTCGAAGAACGCCTTGCAGAATTCGTGCAGGATCCATTTGAGGTGGCCGAGATGGCTGCCCTTGTCGATCACGAGGCCCTCGACCTGGTGAAACTGTGGCGTATGGGTCGCGTCGGAATCGATGCGATAGGTGCGTCCCGGGCACACCACGCGGATCGGCGGCTTTTGGCTCAGCATGGTGCGCACCTGCACCGGCGAAGTGTGGGTGCGCAACAGCATCCGCGAGCCGTCCTGCTTCGGCTGGAAGAAGAACGTGTCGTGCATTTCGCGCGCGGGGTGGCCTTCGGGAAAATTCAGCTTGGTGAAATTGTAGTCGTCGGTCTCGATGTCCGGGCCTTCCGCGATCGCAAAGCCCATGTCGGCGAAGATCGTCGTCAGTTCGTCCATGACCTGGCTGAGCGGGTGAATGCGGCCCGCTTCGGCGGGCGCCTCGCGCACCGGCAAGGTGACGTCGACGGTCTCGGACTTCAGCCGCGCCTCGAGCGACGCGGATTTCAGCACCTCGCGGCGCGCGCCAAGCGCCTGGGTGACATTGTCCTTCGCCAGATTGATCGCCGCGCCCTGCGTCTTGCGCTCGTCCGGCGACATCTTGCCGAGGGTGGAGAGTAGCGCAGAGATCGAGCCCTTCTTGCCGAGCGCTGCGACCCGCACGGCTTCGAGGGCGGGTTCATCGCCTGCGGCGGCGATCTGGCTGAGGATCTGGGATTCGAGTTGAGCGAGATCGGACATGGCAGCGCCCCGTTCTCCCACCTCCCCCTGGAGGGGGGAGGTCGATCCGTGCAGCGGATCGGGTGGGGGTGAGTTGAATAAGGGGGCGCACGCAGACCGGCAGGACACCCCACCCCGAACGGCTTCGCCGTTCGACCCTCCCCCTCCAGGGGAGGGTAAGAAAACCTCAGGCCGCCAGCGCCGCCTTGGCCTTCTCGGCGATCGCCTCGAAGGCGGCCGGCTCGCGGATCGCGAGGTCGGAGAGCACCTTGCGGTCGACCGTGATGCCCGACTTCGCCAGCCCGTCGATGAAACGGCTGTAGGTGAGACCGAACGGACGCACCGCGGCATTGAGGCGCTGGATCCAGAGCGCACGGAACGTGCGCTTCTTGCGCTTGCGGTCGCGGAAGGCATATTGGCCGGCCTTGTCGACCGCAGCCTTGGCAGCGCGGATGGTGTTCTTGCGGCGGCCGTAAAAACCCTTGGCGGCCTTGTAGACCTTCTTGTGCTTGGCGTGAGAGGTCACACCGCGTTTGACGCGAGACATGACGGAAATCCTTGATCAGTGATGACGATCGGCCGCGCGGACGCGAGCCTGGCTGGGGGCGAAAAGCTGTTGCGATCAGGCGTTAGGCAAGAAATATTTCTTGATATTGTCGCCGTCGGTCTTGAACAGCACGCGGGTCCCGCGCAGCTGTCTGATCTGCTTTTTCGTCCGCTTGATCATGCCGTGGCGCTTGCCGCGCTGGGCATGCAGCACCTTGCCGGTGGCGGTCACCTTGAAGCGCTTTTTAGCGCCGGACTTGGTCTTCAGCTTGGGCATTTGGCTCTCCTTAAGGCCATAACAGGAAACCGCCCGTAAGGGCGGCTGGCCGACTAAAATGCTCGTTAGAGCGTTGAAAGTGCTCAGGTTTCTACAAGACTAGCGAACCTGGGCTGAGCGTCGCCACGGCAGCCCTTGATCAGCCGGGCGACGAAGGCTGCGCTTATGGCAGAGCCAACGCGAAATGGCAATGATGAACCGGAGGGCGCGATGCGATGACCTATCGGTTGTCATCATTTGCGCCTACAGCTGGACGTCAGGAAGCCCCATGACCAGACCGATTCGTCCGACCGACTGTCTAGCCCGGTTCGTACCCCGGCGTGTCGTGCAGTCGCTCGCTGCGCTCGCGTTGGTCGCGCTTGCTGGCACGCCGGGCCTTGCGGAGGCAAAGGCTCCGCGGACCTTGGCCGGCGGGACCGGCTATGACGGGAGCTGGAACGTCGTGATCATCACCCAGGCCGGCTCCTGCGATCAGGCCTATAGTTTTCCGGTCCAGATCGTGGGCAACCGGGTGCTGTCCAATGGCGCGGCCAATGTCACTGGCAGCGTTGGACGCGGCGGAGGCGTCGCGGTGAGGGTTTCGTCCGGCGGCTCCTTTGCGGCCGGTTCGGGTCGGCTGGGGACCAGCTCCGGTGCGGGCAGCTGGAGCGGCAGGGGGTCGGCCGGTGCCTGCAGCGGCCACTGGCAGGCGACGCGCGGTTAACAGGAACCCCTGTTTTTCCACGGCAGGATCGGAGCGCCGCAAACGAAAACGGCCCGCGGTTGATCCGGCGGGCCGTCTAGCACGGGGAGGCGGCGAATCAGCGTGGAGCCAGCACCATCACCACCTGGCGGCCTTCGAACCTCGCGTCCTGCTCGACCTTGGCGACGCTGGCCACATCGGTCTTGATCTTGTCCAGAAGCTTGGTGCCGATTTCCTGATGCGCCATCTCGCGGCCGCGATAACGCAACGTAATCTTGACCTTGTCGCCTTCCTCGAAGAAACGCTGCATCGCGCGCATCTTCACCTCGTAGTCGTGATCGTCGATCATCGGCCGCAGCTTGATCTCCTTGATCTCGACGACCTTCTGTTTCTTGCGGGCTTCCGCGGCCTTCTTCTGCGCCGAGTATTTGAACTTCCCGTAGTCCATAATTTTGCAAACGGGAGGGGTATTGTTCGGCGAAATCTCCACAAGATCCATGCCGGCCTCCTGGGCCATCCTGATCGCAAGCACGGTCTCGACGACACCGTGATTCGTACTGTTCTGATCGATCAGCTGGATCTGCGCGTTACGGATTTCATCATTGGTGCGCGGCCCGTCTTTGGCGGCAGCGGGCGGGGCTCTATTGGGACGGCGAATGGGTGGTTCTCCAAGGTTATGAACGAAGGCGAATATTTTGAACGAAGAAGGCCCGACGAGCAAGCAAACTCGCGCGCCGATGTGCGAAAAGCATCAAATTCGGCGTTTTTCGACCGCGCGAGCCGACATAAACGCCGATCGGCTGTTCTGCAAGCGCGCCGTGGGCGATTGCAATCAGTCTAGCCTGTTGGAACGTCGGAGCTGGCGGTCCAATTCGAACGCATTGCGAGCCCCCGGACCACCAGGCAGCTAATGTCATAACTACTCCACATGAGAGTAAACGTTCCATGACCAATTCCGCAGATCCGGGCGAACGGCCGGTATTCATTGAGGTCGGAAATGACCACGCGAGGCGCAGGATTGCCGTACGTGCCCGCGAAGGCGCCACCCCTGGCCTGCTCTGGCTCGGCGGGTTCAATTCCGACATGAAAGGCACCAAAGCGCTCGCGCTCGATGCGTGGGCCGAAGAGCGTGGACGTGCGTGCGTCCGGTTCGACTATTCGGGCCATGGCGAATCCGGCGGGGCGTTTGCCGACGGCACGATCGGCCGCTGGCTGGAAGAGAGTGTCGCCGTGTTCGAGCAGTTCTGCCGGGGCCCACAGATCGTGATCGGGTCATCCATGGGCGGCTGGATGGCGCTGCTGCTGGCGCGCGAGATCGCCAAGGGGCTCGACAAGGGGATCGACAAGGGGATCGACACGGCTGCGAAAAGCGCCTCGCTCGCCGGGCTGGTGCTGATCGCGCCCGCGCCCGATTTCACCGAGGAATTGATGTGGAAGGGCTTTTCGCCCGAAATTCGCCGCGAGATCGAGCAGAACGGCGTCTGGCTGCGGCCATCGCAATATGGCGAGCCCTATCCGATCACGCGCGCGCTGATCGAGGAGGGGCGCAACCATCTCCTGCTCGGCGGCAGTATCGCGGTCGGCTGTCCGGTCCGCATTCTGCAAGGCGCGCAGGACCCGGATGTCCCCTGGCGGCACGCCTTTACGCTTGCCCAACGCCTGCCGGCCGAGGATGTCGTGCTGACCATGATCCAGGACGGCGATCACCGCCTGTCACGGCCGCAGGACATCGCCCGGATTCTCGCCGCGGTTGGGGAGATCGGGTGAAGAGGGCGACCACGAGGAGCGCCCCTACACCATGTCTACCTCGCAAACAGTCGATTTTCCGTAGGGGCGCCCCTCGTGGGCGCCCTGTTTGAGGCCTACGGTTTGCGAGCGACGACATCCCGCTGGCTTGGGTTGAGCATCGGCTTGCGCTGCGCGAGGGCTGCGACCGTCGACGTGCCGATTGCGCCTTCTTCGTCATAGAGCCAGCATTCGCCGATCGCGATGCCGTCGCGCGAATGATGGTTGACCACGTCGAGGCCGATCCACGGCGTTGCCGGCAGTCGATACAGATAAAGCGTGACGTCGCTGTTGATGAAGCCGAGTCCCTGATCGCCGGCATTGGCGAAGGGGCTGGCGAAATCGGCCGCAAGCGCAACCCGCACGAACGGCGTCAGCGGCGTGCCTTCGACCAGCTCGCGCACCTCGCTCATCCATAACCGCCGCGGGCCGACCGTGCCCATCGCACCCGTGATCGGACGGGTGGTCCATTTGCCGTGCATGCCAAGACGCGGATCGGCCGGCTGCGGAATGTCCGCGGGTCCCGGTACCTCCCAATTCGCAGGCTCCCACACTGTGCCCTGTGGGTTCTCCGTCCTGCGCAGCAGCTGACAGGACGCGCGGGCCATGGCGACGCCGCCCGAGAAAAACTCCGCCTCGATCACCTTGATGCGCAATCCCTCGCGGACGATGGTCGTCTTGATCTCGATCGGCACCAGCTTCGGCAGGCGGAACATGTCCACCGTCAGGCGCGCCGGCACGAAATCCTTGTCTCCATGGCGTTGCTCGATCTCGAACGCGAGCAGGCCAATGATGACGCGGCCGTGCAGCGAGGTCGGGTCCCACGGGCCGTTGGCGATCTGGGTGGGTACAAAGCCGTCGCGATCTCGGGTGTAGAAAGGCTGATGGGTCATGGCGCGCGACCATGGCGGATTTCGCGCGGTGGAATCAAGGCCTCGCCCAGCCCCGGCTGTCATCGTCCGCGAAAGCGGACGATCCAGTACGCCAGGATTTCAACGTTCGCTTGAGATGTCACGGAGTATTGGATGCCCCGCTTTCGCGGAGCATGACGGCGGAGTGTTGTGAGGCGCTCCCCCATTCCTCCCGCGCACTCGCGTCCGTCTCCGTGGTGAGCGCCGCTGCCGCCAGTGCTGCAAACTTCTCTCGATCCAGCAACTGCGCGAGCGCCCACGCCGCAGCGCCCCGCACCAGCGGGCTGTTATCGCCGAGCCGCCGTTCGGCGGCCGGTACGAGATCGCGATCGCCCGAATTGCCGATCGCGATCAGCACATTGCGCACAAAGCGGTCGCGGCCGATGCGCTTGACCGGCGACTTCGGAAACAGTGCGCGAAATCCGGCATCATCGAGATCGGCGAGTTCGGCAAGTCCCGGTGCGCGCAACGCATCGCGCGCGGCCAATCGTGTTTCGCGCCCGACCTGTGCAAACTTGTTCCAGGGACAGACCGCGAGGCAGTCGTCGCAGCCATAGATGCGGTTGCCGATGGCTTTGCGGAATTCGCGCGGGATTGGCCCCTTGTTCTCGATGGTCAGGTAGGAAATGCAGCGCCGCGCATCGAGCCGGTAGGGCGCGGGAAACGCTGCGGTCGGACAAATGTCGAGACAGGCCCGGCAGGCGCCGCAATGGTCGGCCTCGGCGACGTCACGCGGCAGCTCCAGCGTGGTGAAGATCGCGCCGAGAAACAGCCACGAGCCATATTGGCGCGAGACCAGGTTGGTATGTTTGCCCTGCCAGCCGAGGCCCGCGTTCCCGGCAAGCGGCTTCTCCATCACGGCCGCGGTGTCGACGAAGACCTTCACCTCGCAAGGTGCAGTCGCGACCAGCCATCGCGCCAGCGCCTTGAGGTTCTTCTTGATCACGTCGTGATAGTCGTCGCCTCTCGCATAGACCGAGATCGCGCCCTTGCCGCGTTGTTTCAGGACGGCAAGCGGATCCTCCCTGGGTCCGTAATTGACGCCAAGCATGATCACCGAACGGACATCCGGCCAGAGCCCGCGCGGATCAATGCGACGTTCGGGGTTGGCGGCCAGCCAATCCATCTCGCCATGCGCGCCGGCTTGCAGGAAATCGAGGAAATGCCGTCCCGCCCCGGCGATGGAGTCGGGCCCGCTCACGCCGATGCAGTCGAACCCCAATGCCTGGGCCTGACTTGCCAACGCGGCTTTGAGATCGTCGGCCGAGAACCCGGTGGACTGAATCAGAAGTCGAGATCCACGTAGGTCCGCGACGCCGGCACCCCCGCCAGCCACTCGCTGAGCAGCGGCCGGAACGATGGGCGCGACTTCACCCGTGCGTACCACGCCTTTGCCGCGTCGTCCTCGATCCATGGCACGTCGCCCAGATAGTCGATCGCCGAGAGGTGCGCCGCGGCGGCGAGATCCGCGTAGGTCAACCGCTCGCCGGCGAGAAAATTCCGGCGCTGCGCCAGCCAGCCGATATAGGCCAGATGATAGCGCACATTGGTCTTCGCCGCACGAATCACCTCTGCCGCGGGCGCGCCGCCGCCATCCTCCTCGCTCATGAAGCGCTTGTAGATTCGCTCGGTGACCAGCGGATTGGAGGCCTCTTCGAAGAACTTCTCGTTGAACCAGGCCAACAGCCGCCGCACTTCGATGCGCTCGGCCATCGTCGTCGGCAGCAAGCGGCGATCGGCCATGTCGGCGCCGTGGGTCTCGTCGATATATTCGGCGATGATGGCGGCGCCGGGAACGGCGGGCAGGCCTTCGGCGAACAACACCGGCGTCGTACCTGCTGGATTGAGGGCAAGGAAGCCCTCGCGCCGTTCCCAGGCCCGTTCCTCGACCAGCCGCACGTCGAGGCCGTACTCGCCCAGCACCAGGCGGACGAATCGCGAATGCGGACAGAACGGATGGTGGAACAACGTGTACATGCAGCTTTTTTTAGTTCTCGGCGAACGTCAGGATTCGGGACAGGTGCTTGGAGTCTCAGACATGGATTCGCGACACTAGCCAAGCTTGCGCCGCTGGCAACCGGTGTTTTGCGATTTTTGCGATTGCGGCAGGCAAGCGAATAGGCGAGAAGAACGCGTTTTTTCCGGCCGAAATCGGTGAGCGGGGCACCACATCATGATGTCAGATACGTTGCGGGCGGTGATTCTCGGCATCGTCGAGGGCGTCACGGAATTCCTTCCGGTATCCTCGACCGGTCATCTTCTGCTGGCGGAGCGTTTTTTCGATCTGGGCGAAGGTGATTTCTGGAAAAGCTTCACCGTCCTGATCCAGCTCGGCGCGATCCTCGCAATTGTCGTACTTTATTTTGCCAAATTGTGGCGGATCGCGCTTGGCATGTTCTCCAACGCAGATGACCGGCGCTTTGTCATCGGCGTGCTGGTGGCGTTCCTGCCCGCGGTGGTCATCGGGCTGATCGCCGGCAAATACATCAAGGAGATTCTCTTCAACCCCTGGGTCGTGTGCTTTTCGCTGATCGTCGGCGGAGCGATCCTGCTGTGGGTCGACCAGCTCGATCTCAATCCGCATGAGCACGAGGCCACGCGCTTTCCGCTTCTGACTTACTTGTGGATCGGGGTCGCGCAGTGCCTCGCGATGATTCCCGGCGTGTCGCGCTCCGGCGCCAGCATCGTCGCAGCGATGCTGCTCGGCGCCGACAAGCGCGCGGCGGCGGAGTTTTCGTTTTTCCTCGCGATTCCGACCATGATCGGCGCGTTCGCCTATGATTTCTACAAGAGCCGCGGCGAGATGACGACCGATGGCCTTGGCATCGTCGCGATCGGCTTCGTGGTGTCCTTCATCACCGCTGTTATCGTCGTGAAGACGTTTCTCGACTACGTCACCCGCCACGGTTTCGTGTTGTTCGCGTGGTGGCGGGTGATTGTCGGTACGCTCGGCCTGGTCGCACTGGCGCTGGGGCGGTAGAGGCAATCGTGATTGCGAGCGCAAGCGCAGCCGGATTGCGCGTTCGCTTCTCGCAGTGACGGTCGAGACTAGGCGCTCTTCTTCTGAAATTGTCCGGCGGCGCGGAAGCGCCAGAGATATTGCGGCGCGACCGCCTCCAGCGAATCCGGCGTGATGCCGAGCCCCGGCAGTGTCAAGCCTGCGGCCTTCGCGCTCTCGCTCACCACATTGTCGCTGCGCAACAGCTCGACCTGGTCCGGCGTGAGCTTCAGTGCGCCGGGCGCGAATTGCAGGAATGCCGCCTGGAGTTTGGCCAGGCCAAACGGCAACGACACCAGCATGCGCTTGCGCTCGGTGATCGCAAGAATGATCTCCATGATCTCGCGCATGGTGAGCACTTCGGACCCGCCCAGTTCGTAAGCGGCGCCCGGTTTGCACCGGCCGTCGACCGCATCCGCAACCGCACGCGCGACGTCGCCGACATAGACCGGCTGCAGCCTGGTGGTGCCGCCCCCGATCAGGGGCAGCGCCGGCGACAGCCGGGCCAGGCTTGCGAATCGGTTGGTGAATTGATCCTCGGGCCCGAACACCACGGACGGACGCAGGATGGTGGCGGTCGGGACAGCCGACAGCACCGCGCTCTCGCCCGCGGCCTTGGCGCGGGCATAGCGCGAGAGTGAGGTCTCGTCGGCGCCAATGGCGGAAACATGCACCATCCGCGCGCCGACGGCCGCGGCCGCTTTCGCAACCGTGGCTGCGCCTGCGGCCTGCACCGCCTCAAAGGTCTGCTCGCCGCTTTCGGCGAGGATCCCGACCAGATTGATTGCGGCCTCTGAATCGCGCATCGCGGCCGCCACCGAGGCTGGATAGCGCAGGTTGGCCTGAACGGCATGGATCTGCCCAACCCTGCCAAGCGGCTGCAGATGGAAGGCGAGTTCCGGGCGGCGGACCGCGACCCGGATGCGGTAGTCGCGTTTGGCCAGCGCCCGGACCACGTTCCGCCCCAGAAAACCCGATCCGCCGAAAACCGTGACTAGGGTGTCCTGATTCGATGCCATGGGATGAGATTCCTGCCGCGCGAAGGGGAAGATGGCCTTTGATTTGCGGGGATACGCGATCACGCCGGCGCTGTATAGCGTATCGGCTGTGACCGGGGAAAGTGAGGAGCTATCGCCACGGGACGAAAACCTTTTTGAGGACCCGCTTCGGCTATTTGACAAGCGTGCGACCGATCCTTAGTAACCGGCCCGGGCCCAGGTGGCGGAATTGGTAGACGCGCTGGCTTCAGGTGCCAGTGGCTTAACGGCCGTGAAGGTTCGAGTCCTTTCCTGGGCACCATTTTGCCCACGCCCTTACCCGTTTCGACCGCCGACGCGCGCGAGCAGCTTCACCGCCTGCTCGGCGCGATGGATCGGCTCAAGGCTGCGGTAGGTTCGCGCCAGCAGCAACGCGCCTTCGAGTTGGCTGAGAACGACAGTGGCGGCCAGATCCGCATCCCCCGCCGCCATGCCGAAACGAAACAGCCCGCGCTTGATCTCCAGCTCCCATTTCTGGAACGCGTTGCGGGTCGCCGCACCGAGCACTTCGGATTGCGCCGCGGTCTCCAGCGCGGTGGTCGCGATCGGGCAACCTTCCCTGTAGTCGGAGCGCTCGAGGTCCGCGGCCATGCCGCGCACGATCCGCACCAGAAAGGTCTCGGCGTCCGCCGATGCCTCGGCTGCCTTGGCGATGGCGAGCCGTACGGCCTCGCCCGCGAGCGTCAGGGCGGCTTCGCCGATCTGTTCCTTGCCGCCGGGAAAATGGAAATAGAGCGAGCCGCGCGGCGCGCCGCCGGTGCTCAGAATATCTTGCAGTGCGGTGCCGTGATAACCCTGCTGGCGCATCAGCTGCGCCGCCGCTGTCAGCGTTTTCTCTTTGGAATCAGGAGCTTTCGCCATTCTCTAGAATAGCCGGTGCAAATCAGTATGTCGACCTACATAGTCAGTCGGGCTACTTTGCATGGGGTTGTTTTCAACATTTATCTGCCGCGGCCGCCCGCTCTTACGGGGGCGCGGCCCGCCCACGATCCGGATCCAGACGCGGTGGGGGGTAGCGAAGCGTAACCCGTCGCCGCCTGAACGAAGCGCCACGCTGCTCCCGCCCATCTGCACGCATGTCTGAAGAACGGTGGGTTACGCTTCGCTAACCCACCCTACGGATTGTGCATCGGCCAAACGAGGTCGCCGATTGTGGCCAGACCCACCATATCCCAGCCGGCCCTGCGGCTGCCGCTCGCCATCGGCCGATTTGATCGATAGTTTGGCAGCCAGCGATTCGATGAGGTTTTCGACGTTATGACCGTACGCCTGCATCGCGGCGATCTGCCCGATCTCACCCGTTACTCCGGCGCGGTGGCGATCGACACCGAGACCATGGGCCTTGATCCGCATCGCGACCGGCTCTGCGTGGTGCAGCTCTCCGGCGGCGATGGCTCGGCCGACGTGGTGCAGATTCCGAAGGGCCATACCGATGCCCCGAATCTGAAGACCTTGCTGGCGGATCCGAAAATCACCAAGATCTTCCATTTCGCCCGTTTCGATATCGCCATGCTCTACCACGCCTTCGGCGTGATGCCGCAGCCGCTCTATTGCACCAAGATCGCGTCGCGCCTGTCGCGCACCTACACCGATCGCCATGGCTTGAAGGACCTGGTGCGCGAACTCCTCAACATCGATCTGTCGAAACAGCAGCAATCGAGCGATTGGGGCGCACAGCAATTGAGCGAGGCGCAACTCGCCTATGCGGCCTCCGACGTGCTGCATCTGCATGGACTACGCGAGCGGCTCGATGTCATGCTCGCGCGCGAAGGTCGCTCCGCGCTCGCGCAGGCTTGTTTTGACTTCCTGCCGACCCGGGCGCGGCTGGATCTCGGCGGATTTGAGGCCGAGGACATCTTCGCACATTCGTGAGCGAGGTAATTCGCCTGGTTCCGCTCACATTGCCCGTGTTCCGGGCTGCATCTCGCCGCGATTCTCGGTAGACTGGGACCGCGCGACGCGGCAACCCGCGCTTCGGAGCAGCGATGAATTCGGTACAGAACCCAGCCTATCAAGCCGGCATGGAGACGCGCTTCGCCATCGCGGCGCGTCACAGCCGGATGGTCCGTATCCTTCGGATCGCGGTCCCCGCGGCCGTAGCCTTGTCGATGGCGGTGATTGTCGGGTACTCGGTCTTCAATCCATTCCGGATGTTGATGCCGAAGCTGCCGCTCGACATGGGCGACCTCGCGGTGTCCGGCACCAAGATCACCATGGAAACGCCGCATCTCGCCGGCTACACGCCAGATCAGCGGCCCTATGAACTCTGGGCGAAAACCGCGACCCAGGATTTGACCGACCCGGATCACATCGAACTCAAGACGCTGCGCGCCAAGGTCTTGATGGAAGATCGTTCGACCGTAACCCTGGACGCCAGGACCGGCATTTTTGATAACAAGCAGCAGACGCTGGATCTGCACAAGGACATCTTCGTGCAGACGTCGACCGGTTATGAGGCCCGCCTGACCCAGGCCTTTGCCGACATGGCCAAGGGCACGGTGACGTCGGATGAACATGTCGACGTCAAGCTGACCAACGGCACCGTGTCGTCCGATCGCCTGCGGATTACCGGCGGTGGCGAGGTTGTCCGCTTCGAAGGCAATGTGGTGATGCATCTCGACCATCTGGATGACGGCAACGGATCGACCCAGGCGGAGGGCGAGACCGCGACGACCGCCGAGCCCGCTTTATCGGGCAAGCCGCGATCCGGTTCCGGCAAGCCGGCCAACCCGAAGTGATTTCCATGACGCGTTTCTTCGGCATCTCCATCGGATCTGGCGCGCACTGTGCCCGCGCGCTGGTGCTGGCGCTGCTTTTTGCCGCGGGCGAAGCCCATGCCCAGAGTTCGGTCCAGGGTGTCCCCAACGCGATGCAGGGATTTTCGCAGAACCGTGATCAGCCGATCCAGATTGAAGCCGCAACCCTCGAGATGATCGACAAGAAAAAGGAAGCGACCTTCTCCGGCAATGTGAAGGTGGTGCAGGGCGACACCACCATGACGTCGAAGAAGCTGGTGGTGTTTTACGATTCGAACCAGCCGGCCGGTGCGCCGACCTCGGGCAATCCAAAGTCCACGGCCAAGTCGGCTCCGATGCAGTCGGCCACGCCGGGTCCCGACGGCAGCTCGTCGATCAGGCGGCTGGAGGCGCGCGGCAACGTGGTTGTCACCCAGAAGGATCAGGTCGTGACCGGCGAAACCGCCATTTTCGAAACCAGGACCAACCAGATCAGCATGGTCGGTGGCGTGATCCTGACCCAGGGCAAGAATGTTCTGCGCGGCGACCGGCTCTCGGTGGACATGACGACCGGCGTGTCGCGGGTGGAATCGGACACTCGGGTGCAGGGCTTGTTTCAATCATCCGGCCAGACCGGGCCCGGGGTTCCAGGCGCGTCGCCGGCAGCAGCCCCGGTCGGCCCCGGGAGCCCAAATAAACCAAAATAAGATCAGTCACTTATGCGCTAGGGCGGCGCACCGCGGTTGAACGGCCTGGGGTGGGCCTGTATCTACTGGCTTTGCGGCGGGTGTTCCGCGAGGATGCGAACTTCGGGTTCGGGACACGAGCAGGGGGACAGCCGTTCAATCATGCTGAGCACGCGTATCAAATGGCCGCGCCGGGCGACGGGATCGCCGTGAAAGGCTGAGGGGAGATGGTAGACCTACTCAGCATTTTCCGTCGGCGCCCTGCAAAGCGCGGCCGGCAAGGTTTTGCGCGTCCGGACATCACCGAGATCGAAGAATCGCTTCAGTCCCTGATGACAAGCCAGGTACGCGACGCGCCGCCGATCGCTCGCGATGCTCCGATGGCGGGTTTTGACCCGCCGCGACCGGCGCCGGGCCGGCAGCAGGAGCCGCAGTCGCGGCAGGACAGGCCGCGCCCTCGCGCCAAACCTGCGAGGCCAGCCAAGACCAACGGCGCCGCCGGCCCGCAGCTGCTGCGGCGGCCGGGTTTCCTGGCCGTTCATCAGGTGGAGAAGAGCTTTGGAACCCGGCAGGTCGTGCGGGGCGTCAGTATCTATGTGCGGCGCGGCGAGGCTGTGGGTTTGCTCGGTCCGAACGGCGCTGGCAAGACCACGGTGTTCTATATGATCACCGGCCTGATCAAGGCCGACCGTGGCGCCATCGAGCTTGATGGTCACGATGTCACGCAGTTGCCTATGTATCAGCGCGCGCGCCTCGGGATCGGTTATCTGCCGCAGGAAGCGTCGATTTTCCGGGGACTGACCGTCGAGCAGAACATCCGTGCGGTGCTCGAAGTGGTCGAACCGAGCAAACGCAAGCGTGAAGCGGAGCTCAACTCGCTGCTCGACGAGTTCAACATCACGAGGCTGCGCAAGACGCCGTCGATCGCGCTATCCGGCGGCGAACGGCGCCGTGTTGAAATTGCGCGTGCACTGGCGACGCGTCCGAACTACATGCTGCTTGACGAACCATTCGCCGGTATCGATCCGATCGCCGTCGGGGATATTCAGGATCTGGTCCGCCACCTCACCACCAATCGCGGTATCGGCGTGCTGATCACCGACCATAACGTGCGCGAAACGCTCGGCCTGACCGATCGTGCCTACATTGTCTATGGCGGACAGATCCTGACGGAGGGCAGTCCGGATGAAATCGTCAACGATCCGGACGTGCGTCGGCTCTATCTCGGCGAGGAATTCCGGCTTTAGCGTCTGATTCTCGGCGCAGCGGACAGTACGGCTTTACCGCCCATACAAAGTCGAGGTCCGAATTTTGACTTCAGGGATGGCGACGCGATCGGTTGAAAGCCGCTAACCACCTTTTTGTGCGGCGCGCGCTAGACATATTTTCCGACTCGTCAAGACATATACATCGCGTTCGGATTAGGATAAGCAAGAATTGGACCACTTTCACGGAACGTTCTTGCCGCCATGGCGCTGACGCAGAGACTAGAATTCCGCCAGTCGCAGTCGCTGGTGATGACGCCGCAGCTGATGCAGGCCATCAAGCTGCTGCAGCTCTCTAATCTCGATCTGGCGGCGTTCGTCGAGGAGGAACTGGAGCGAAATCCGCTGTTGGAGCGCGCCAGCGATTCCAGCGAGCCGCCGGTCGCGGGCGAACAGACCCCGGAACGAGCCGATTTTTCCGATTCGGACGCGTCTGGCGCCGCTCAGGGCGATGATGGCGCGGCGGAGTATTCGGACCATGCCGGCGCTGCCGCCGAAGGCTTCGAGCCGGCGCAGGACGACTGGATGAACCGCGAGCTTGGCAGCCGCACCGAGATCGAGCAGACGCTGGACACCGGACTCGACAACGTGTTCTCCGAGGAGCCCGCCGAGGCCGCCGCGCGCACGGCGCAGGATGCCGCGCCGACGGCCTACACCGAGTGGGGCGGGGGCGCCTCCAACGACGACGACTACAACCTCGAGGCCTTCGTCGCTGCGGAAATGACGCTCGGCGACCATCTCGCCGAACAGCTCGCAGTGGCTTTCACTACGCCCGCAGAGCGCATGATCGGCCAGTATCTCATCGACCTCGTCGACGACGCCGGCTATCTGCCGCCCGACCTCGGACAGGCCGCGGAGCGGCTCGGCGCGCGTGCTGCGGATGTCGAAGCCGTGCTGGCGGTTCTGCAGAAATTCGATCCGCCGGGGATCTTCGCGCGATCCTTGAGCGAGTGCCTTGCGATCCAGCTGAGCGAAATCGACCGCTACGATCCTGCGATGCGGGCGCTGGTCGAGCATCTCGACCTGCTGGCCAAGCGCGACTTCGCGGCCCTGCGCAAACTCTGCGGCGTCGACGACGAGGACCTCGCCGACATGATCGCGGAGATCCGCCATCTCGATCCGAAACCGGGATTGAAATTCGGCACCACGCGGACCCAGACCATGGTGCCCGACGTCTATGTCCGGCCGGGGCCCGACGGCGGCTGGCACGTCGAGCTCAACAGCGATACCTTGCCGCGCGTGCTGGTCAACCAGATCTACTATTCCAGGCTGTCGAAGACGGTCAGCAAGAACGAAGACAAATCCTATTTCTCCGATTGTCTGCAGAACGCGACCTGGCTGGTCCGGGCGCTCGATCAGCGCGCGCGCACCATCCTGAAGGTCGCAACCGAGATCGTGCGGCAGCAGGACGGCTTCTTCACCCATGGCGTCGCGCATTTGCGCCCGTTGAACCTGAAGGCAGTCGCCGACGCCATCCAGATGCACGAATCGACGGTGTCGCGGGTGACCGCCAACAAATACATGGCGACCAATCGCGGCATCTTCGAACTGAAATATTTCTTCACCGCGTCCATCGCCTCCGCGGACGGCGGCGAGGCTCATTCGGCGGAGGCCGTCCGTCACCACATCAAGCGACTGATCGATGCGGAGGACACGGCCGCAATATTGTCGGACGACACCATCGTCGAGCGCTTGCGGACGGCGGGCATCGATATCGCACGACGCACCGTGGCCAAATACCGTGAAGCGATGCGAATTCCATCGTCGGTCCAGCGCCGCCGCGACAAGCAGAGTACGCTGGGCCAGGCCACACGGTCCCGCGATACCGAGCCGGCCTGATTGCTTCCGCTTCAAATCGCGCTATAGCGTCTTCGGGCGAAGCGGTTGCCGGTTCGCCTGGAGACAACGCGTTCAGAACAAGGCGTTAACGCGGCGGTTGCGACGAGACGGTCTGCCCCCCTTCAATCGAGGCTTAAAAATGACCCTGCGGGTTTCGGGAAAGAGCATCAGCGTTGGCGACGCCCTGCGCGGGCGCGTCAGCGAGCGCACCGAGGAAGTCCTGCGGAAATATTTCGACGGCAACTATTCCGGCCATATCACCCTCTCCAAGGACGGCTTCGGCTTTCGCACCGACTGCGCGCTGCATCTGGATTCCGGGATTACGCTGGAGGCCGATTCGACCGCTCCGGATGCCTACGCCAGCGCCGACCAGGCGCTGCTCATGATCGAGAGGCGCCTGCGCCGCTACAAGAGCCGGCTGAAGGATCGCTCCGCCCGCAAGGCACACGCGGCGTCCGCCGCGCTGGCCGAAATGGTCGCGCCGACGCTGGACGCGTCGAGCTACGTGATCGAGGCGCCGGCGGCGGGAGATGACGAGATGACGGGCTACAGCCCCGTCATCATCGCGGAAGCCACGACCTCCCTGAAGCGGCTCTCGGTCAGCGAGGCCGTCATGGAACTGGACCTCAGCGGCGCCGCCTGCCTGGTTTTCCAGCACGGCGTCAGCGGACGGGTGAACGTCATTTACCGGCGGGCGGACGGCAATATCGGCTGGATCGATCCGCCGGCCATCCCGACCTGAGGGTGGCATCCAGATGGCAATGACGCTGTTCCGGCGCGCCTTTTCACGCCGTTATCCCCATGCTCCACGGTTTTTAAGGATAGCGCACAGGAACGCGTTTGCGGGAGTTGGCACCGCCGTCCGGTTGGAGTAGAAGCCCCCGACGCTGACCTGGGCCTAAGCCCCGCCTCCTGCCTCAGCTTCTTGACGCCGGCCTTTCGAGGCCTATTTCGCAACCTGACGGTTCACTTTACCTCGGAACGCCCCATGCCGATTACCGATCTGGTCGCACCCGAGGCGATTCTCCCTGCATTGAAGGTCAACAGCAAGAAGCAGGCGCTGCAGGAACTGGCCGCCCGCGCCGCCGAGCTGACCGGGCAGAACGAACGCGCCGTCTTCGAGGTCTTGCTGCAGCGCGAAAAGCTCGGCACCACGGCGGTCGGCTACGGCGTCGCGATTCCGCATGGCAAGCTGCCGAAGCTGGAAAAGATCTTCGGCCTGTTCGCCCGGCTGGAACGCCCGATCGATTTCGAGGCGATGGACGGCCAGCCGGTGGATCTCGTGTTCCTGCTGCTTGCACCGGAGGGGGCCGGCGCCGACCACCTGAAGGCCCTGGCACGGATCGCTCGGCTGCTGCGCGACCAGGACATCGCCAAGAAGCTGCGCGCCTCGCGTGACGCGCAGGCGATCTATTCGGTGCTGGCGTTGCCGCCCGCGAGCGCGGCTTAACTCCCCCAGCCGTCATTGCCGGGCCGCCTTGCCGAATCTTCAATGCGAGGCAGGCCGCGGCAGAGTGCGCTGCAGATATCGCACCGTTCGGCTATCCTCATAGACGCTTGCGCTGCCGACCTCGACAAACCCATTCGCTCCGGCGCGAGCCGGGACAGTTCTTGCGCATGCGCGTTATTGAGCGCGAGCAGAGTGTCGCACAGCCGCGCAGCGCTTGCGACGTCGGCAGCAGCAACGGATTGCAGCTCGCTATTTCGCGTGGTCAAGGCGGATACCAAAGAATACGGGCGCCGGTCTCGGCGATGCCGAGAACAGACGCCCGCGCCTCTTGAATAGTCTGGTGACCGACGCGTCGGTGCGAATGACGCGTTCAGATGAGGCGCCGCATCGGGACGGCGCCCGCGCGAAGCGGTCAGTGCACGCTGACGGCCTGCAGCTCATTGCTCCAGGCGTTGGCGACCGCGGCTTCGCGGCTGTCGGTGAGCATGATTGGCGTGCCGTCGGCGGCGTGGAGCGCGAACAGTTTCAGTCCGGGCGCGATTTTCGGCGCTTGCGGAAACAGTCCGGGCACGTCCTCGGAGCGGATCTGCTTGACATAGGCGATGTGGCCCTCGCCAAGGGTTGCCAGCGCCTCCGGCGAGACGCGGGGTTCCAACATTACATTACCTTCATTCATGGTCTCGACTCCTTTTGAGACTTTAAGCGGTCGAGTCCGCTCCTCGTTCCATTATTCGTGCTCATTGATAGCGATTGTCTTAACGATCTTTTCCGGCTCAGGCCGGGCAAGGTCGATCGACAACAGCCCGTTCTTCAAATCCGCGCCCAGCACGTGCATCCCCTCCGCCAGCACGAAGGTGCGCTGGAAGTGGCGCGCGGCGATGCCGCGATGGATGTATTGCCGGGCCTTGTCGTCCTGCTGGCGGCCACGGATCACGAGCTGGTTTTCCTCAATCGTTACGTCAAGTTGGTCGCGGGTAAATCCAGCGACCGCCAGCGTGATGCGCAGCCGTTCGGGTTGGCCTTCGGCGCGATCGCACCTCTCGATATTGTAGGGAGGGTAACCGTCGGCGCCTTTGACGACGCGATCGAGCACACGCTCGATCTCGTCGAAGCCCAGAAGGAACGGACTGGAGAGCGATGGAACACGAGACATAGTTTACAAAGTCCTCTCGAAGCGACTTTGAAGTTTCAGGGCCCGAGTGGCACCCCTTGTCAGCCAATATGGGCATGTTTTCACAGGCGTTCAAGCGCCTGGAACCCGGCAAAACTATTGGGCAAATTCTACCAGGCGATCCTCTGACGGCCGTCGCCGCTGAACAAATGCAGCTTGTCGCGCGGCGCGACCGCCTTGATCCGTTCGCCAATCGAAGGGGCGGCGGTGCCCGGGACCCTGACGATGATCTCGCCGCTGGCGAACTCTCCGGGATTGGCGGCTATTTCCGCGCCGTGCGCTTGTCGGGAACCGTAGACAAAGGTCTCGGCGCCCACATGCTCGATCGCATCGACAACGAGGTCAAGCGCGACATCGCCGGGGGCCGCGCCGTTGGAAATCACGAAATCCTCGGGCCGGATGCCGAGAATGCCGGCCGACCTCCGGGCGTCGCCGTCAATCTGCGACCGCAACGCGTCCGACGCCAGCGGCAGCAGGTTCATCGGCGGCGCGCCGATGAAGGAGGCGACGAAAGTGGTGGCGGGCTTCTGGTAGATATCAAGCGGATTGCCGATCTGCTCGACCCGGCCGCCATTCATCACCACCAGAACGTCGGCGAGCGTCATCGCCTCGAGCTGGTCGTGGGTGACATAGATCGAGGTGGTGTTGAGCCGGCGCTGCAATTTACGGATCTCGACGCGCATGGCGATCCGCAGCTTGGCGTCGAGGTTGGACAGCGGCTCGTCGAACAGGAACACTTTCGGCTGCCGCACGATGGCGCGGCCCATCGCGACGCGCTGGCGCTGGCCGCCGGAGAGCTGCCCCGGCTTGCGGTCGAGCATGGCGCCGAGCTCGAGAATGCGCGCGGCTTCCTGGACGCGGGTGTCGATCTCGGGTTTGGGCATGCCGCGGTTGCGCAGACCGTAGGCCATGTTGTTGTAGACGCTCATATGCGGATAGAGCGCGTAATTCTGGAACACCATGGCGATGTCGCGCTCGGCCGGTTCGACCTGGTTGACGATGCGTCCGCCGATATCGATGTCGCCGCTGGTGATGGTCTCGAGCCCCGCGACCATCCGCAGCAGCGTGGATTTGCCGCAGCCGGACGGGCCGACCAGGACGCAGAACTGACCGTCGCCGACGTCGACGTCGACGCCCTTGATGGCCTCGAACCCGTTGGGATAGGCCTTGCGGACGCTGCGGAGGGTGACACCAGCCATTGAGCTACCTTTGATGAACGCGAACACCGCATGGCGAATGGCGAACGGTGAAGCGCAGCGACGGCCGAGCATGAGCCGACCTTCCCCTCGCAGTTCGCCCTTCGCTCGCTATCCGCTCCTTCACTTTTCCGTCTCGATCAGGCCTTTGACGAACAGGCGCTGCATCAGCACGACGACGGCGACCGGCGGCAGCATGGCGAGCACGGCGGTCGCCATCGCCACCGACCACTCGGTCAGGGCGTCGTGAACGTCGATGATCTTCTTGATGCCGATGACGATGGTCTGCATGTCGTCGCGGGTCGTGATCAGCAGCGGCCAGAGATATTGATTCCAGCCGTAGATGAAGAGGATGACGAACAGCGCCGCGATGTTGGTCACCGACAGGGGCAACAGCGTATCGAAGAAAAACCGGATCGGGCCCGCGCCGTCCATCTTGGAGGCCTCGACCAGTTCCTTCGGCACAGTCATGAAGAACTGCCGGAACAGCAGCGTCGCGGTCGCCGACGCGATCAGGGGCAGGATCAGCCCGGAATAGGAATCCAGCATGTGCAGGTCTGACGTGATCTTGTAGGTCGGAAAGATGCGGACCTCGACCGGCAGCATCAGGGTGATGAAGATGGTCCAGAACGCCGTCATCCGGAACGGGAACGAGAAGAACACGATGGCGTAGGCCGAGATGATCGAGATCGCGATCTTTCCGACCGCGATGCCGATCGCCATGATCAGGCTGTTGAGCATCATGCCGCCAACCGGTGCGCGCGTGGTCTTGCCGGTGCCGGAGACGATGGTGGTCCAGTAGGTCTCGAGCCCGTGAGAGCCGGGATAGAGCGGCATCTGGCCGTTGGCGATCACGGTGTTGTCGTGGGTCGAGGCGATCACCGCGAGATAGACCGGAAAGGCGACGATGGCGACGCCGGCCAGAAGCACCAGGTGAGGCAGCAGGTTTCCAAATCGGCGATGCTCGATCATGGGGTTTAATAATGAACCTTCTTTTCGACGTAGCGAAACTGAAACGCCGTCAACGCGACCACGATCACCATCAGAATCACCGACTGCGCGGCCGAGCCGCCGAGATCGGAGCCGGCCTTGCCGTCCTGAAACACCTTGTAGACCAGCGTCTGCGTTGCGCCATTGGGCCCGCCGCCGGTCGCGGTATCGATGATGCCGAGCGTATTGAAGAAGACGTAGGTGATGTTGACGATGATCAGGAAGAAGGTGGTCGGCGACAGCAGCGGGAAGACGATGGTCCAGAACCGGCGCATCGGCCGCGCGCCGTCGATGGCCGCAGCCTCGATCACGCTCTTGGGGATCGCCTGCAGGCCTGCGAGGAAGAACAGAAAATTGTAGCTGATCTGATTCCACACCGCGACGGTGACGACCAGGATCATGGCCTGCGTGCCGTTGAGCACGGGATTCCAGTCGATGCCGGAGCGCTGCATCGCGCGTGCGATCATGCCGAGGCCAGGCTGGAACATGAAGATGAAGAGCACGCTGGCAACCGCCGGCGCCACCGCGTAGGGAATGATCAGGAAGGTGCGGTAGATCTGTACGCCCGGGATGTTGCGGTTCGCCATCACCGCGAGCAGCAGGCCGATCGTGAGCGAGAAAAACACCACCAGCGCCGAAAACACGAAGGTGGTGCCGATCGCCTGATAATATTCGGGGGTTCGCAGCAGGTTGCCGTAGTTCTCGAACCAGACGAACTCGGTCGAAAGGCCGAAGGCATCCTGGACCAGGAACGATTGCCACAACGCCTGCGCCGCCGGCCAGTAGAAGAAGATCAGGGATACCGCAAGCTGCGGCAGGATCAGAAGATAGGGCAGCAGTCTGCCGGAAAAGATCGCGCGGTTTTCCATGATGCCTCGCTTGACGGATGGCGGCTGGCTCGCGCCCGGCCGCCATCCTCGCCGCCGTCACTTGGCGGCGGTGCGCTCGAATTGCCGGAGCATCTGGTTGCCGCGTGACACCGCCGCATCCAGCGCCTCCTTGGCCGACTTCTTGCCCGCAAGCGCCGCCTCGATCTCCTCGGACCAGACGTCACGCATCTGCACCATGCCGCCGAAGCGCAGGCCGCGCGAATTCTCGGTTGGCGTCTTGTTGTTCAGTTCCTTGAGCGGAACCTCGAGAATCGGATTGCTGTCGTAGAAACCGGATTGCTTGGTCTTTTCGTAGGCCGCCTTGGTGATCGGCAGATATCCGGAAACCTCGTGCAGATAGACTTGGCGGTCGGTGTCCGACAGGAAGGTAAAGAACTTGGCGATGCCCTTGTATTCTTCCGCCGCCTTGCCGCCCATCACCCACAGCGATGCACCACCGATGATGGAGTTCTGCGGCGCGCCGTTGACGTCGGGGAAATACGGCATGGCGACCGCGGTGTAGTTGAACTTGGCGTTGGCCTTGACGTTCGGATAGAACGCCGAGGAGGTCAGATAGATCGGGCATTCACCTGACGTGAAGCGCCCTTCACCGGTGTTGGTGCGTCCCGAATAATCGTAGCTCTTGTCCTTCTGCAGCTCGACGAGATTTTCCAGCAGCTTGGTTTCCAGCGGGGTGTTGAATGCGAGCTCGGTGTCGAAGCCGTCCAGCCCGTTGGCCTTGCTGCCGATCGGCACGTTATGCCAGGCAGAAAATTGTTCGATCAATCCCCAGGTGATCCAGGACCCGGAGAAGCCACAAGTCGGGCTGGTCGCATGCAGTTTCTTGGCGTCGGTGAACAGCTCCGGCCAGGTCTTCGGCGGCTCGGCGATCTCGGCCTTCTTGAGCGCGTCGAGATTGATCCAGAGCACCATGCTCGACGAATTGAACGGGAACGACAGCATGTCGCCCTTCGAGGTCGAGTAATAACCGGTGATCGCCGGCAAATACGACTTGGGATCGAAGGCTTCGCCCTGCTCCTTCATCAGCTCGGAGACCGGCTTGATGGCGCCCTTGGCGGCCATCATGGTCGCGGTCCCGACCTCGAACACCTGCATGATGCCCGGCGCATTGCCGGCGCGAAACGCGGCGATGCCGGCGTTCAGCGTATCGGCGTAGCTGCCCTTGAAGACCGGGACGATCTTGTAGTCGCTTTGCGTGGCGTTGAAATCATTGGCAAGCTTGACCACGACGTCGTTGTTCGGGCCAGTCATCGCGTGCCACCACTGGATTTCGGTCACCGCGTGAGCCGGCGTTGCGAGCGCGAGCATGGCAGCGACCGCTGAAGCAGCGCCGAATCGTCGAAGAGCCATTAAAATACCTCCCGTTGGACCGTCATCCTCGTTTGTTGCGCGTTACCAGCGGCGGATGACGTACAAATGACCGTATAAGCGAGAGGATCGTACGGGGGAAGCGGAGCCGAAGGGAAGCGAGAAATTGGGAGCAGCCAGGGGTCGTCCGCCGCCGCCTCAACGCCCGCGTCGGGACAACCAGCGCCTGAACCTTACCGCTTGCGCTCGGGGCCGCACACCACGCCTTGGGCGAGCAGTGCCTCGACATCCGCTTTGGAATAGCCGAACTCGCCGAGCACCTCGGCAGCGTGCTGGCTGAATTTCGGCGGGGTGCGCCGCAGTCCCGGCTTTGAGCGCTCGAGGCGGATCGGCGAGGCGACGCCCTTGTACCAGTCCTTCTCGACAATGTCGCCGCGGTAGACGGTGTGCGGGTTGGTGAGCGCCTGGTCGATCTTCTGCACCGGGCCTGCCGGCAGGCCCGCCGCCAGCAGGCGGTTACATAACGGCTCGGCTTCGTGCTGGCGGAACACGGCGCCAAGCGCCTCGCGCAACACATCGCGGTTGGCGATGCGGTCCTTGTTGCGCGCAAAGCGCGGGTCGGTGCCGAGTTCGGGCTTGCCGATCTCTTTGCACAGCTTCCGGAAGGTGCCGTCATTGCCGACGCCGATGAAGATGTCGTCGGTCCTGGTCGGAAAGATCGCGTAGGGCACGAGGTTCGGATGTTCGTTGCCGGTCAGCCCGGGCGGCTTGCCGTGCATGAAATAATTCGCGGCGTGCGGATGCATGATGGCAAGCCCGGTCTCGAACAGCGTCGTTTCCAGAAACTGCCCGAGACCGGAGCGTTGCCGTTCCGACAGCGCCATCAGGATGCCGATCGCGGCGTAAAGCCCGGTGGAGATATCGACCAGGGGAACGCCGATCCGCATCGGGCCGCTGTCCGGCGATCCGGTCGCGGCGATCATGCCGGTCATGGCCTGGATGATGGCGTCATAGCCGGGATTGCCGCCGCGCGGGCCGTCGGCGCCGAATCCGGAGATCCGGCAGTGCACGAGCCTGGGGAATTTGGCGCGCAGCGTGTCGTTGCCGAGGTCCCATTTGTCGAGCGTGCCCGGCTTGAAATTCTCGATCAGCACGTCGGCGCCTTCCAGCATCCTCAGCAGCACCGCGCGGCCGCCGGCAGACGCGAGGTCAAGGCCGATCGAGCGCTTGTTGCGGTTGATGCCGACGAAATAGGCCGCATCCTCGCCATGGAACGGAGGGCCCCAGTCGCGGACCTCGTCGCCGGCCGGCGGCTCGACCTTGATCACGTCGGCGCCGTGATCGGCGAGAATCTGGGTGCAGTAGGGGCCGCCGAGCACGCGTGTCAGGTCGATCACGCGTAATCCGGCCATCGCGCCCGATGTGGCTTGGGAACTCATGCAAACACCTTCGCTCGTAGGTAAATCAGTGGGATGGGAGGAGCGTCGGTTTCCAGAGCTAGCGAGGTTCGGGCGTGGCAGCAATCCCCGCGCGCACGGTGCATGAGCTGCGGTCGGGACAATGCCGGTCGAATGGTCGAGGCAATCGCCGCAGATGGCCCGCCGTCGGTCACGGCGGGCTACTGCGGGGTGGTTCAAACGACGGTCAGGCGGACGTCGACATTGCCGCGGGTGGCGTTGGAATACGGGCAGACCTCATGGGCCTTGGCGACGAGCGCCTCGGCCTCGGCACGCGGAACGCCGGGCAGGGAGACCGCGAGGTCGATGTCCAGGCCAAAGCCGCCGGCGGAGCGCGGCCCGATGCCCACGGTCGAGGTCACCGAGGCGTCGGCGGGCACTTTGGGGCCGCCCTGGGAGGCTACGAACTTCATCGCCCCGATGAAGCAGGCGGCGTAGCCGGCCGCGAACAGCTGTTCGGGATTGTTGCCGGCGCCGCCGCCGCCGCCGAGTTCCTTCGGGGTTGTGAGCTTGACGTCCAATGCGCCATCAAGCGTGGCAGCATGGCCATCGCGGCCACCGGTGGCCTTGGCGCTGGTTCGGTAGAGCACATTTACTGACATGGGAATCTCCCTCGGTGTGGTTTCAACGCTCGTAATATTGCATGCAATTGAATTGTGCACGATGTATAATACATCGGTTCACATTTAATTGTGTGCGATTGAATGCCGATATGCTCCGGCCCACAATGGAATCGGAGCGCGCGGTCCGGATGACGAGGCTGAAAAATGGCGAAGAAGCAGGCGGCGGACGCGCCGCTGCTATTGGGCAACCAGATCTGTTTTGCGATCTATTCCACGGCGCACGCGTTCAACCGCGTCTACAAGCCGTTGCTCGACCGGCTCGGCCTGACCTATCCGCAGTACCTGGTGATGCTTGCGCTGTGGGAACGCGATGATGTCCCGGTCAGGGACATTGGCGAGCGGCTATTCCTGGATTCCGGCACGCTCACGCCGCTGCTCAAGCGGCTGGAGGCGGCACAGCTGATCAGGCGCACGCGCAGCACCGCGGATGAGCGGCAGGTGCTGGTCGCGCTCACCTCGCAGGGGCAGGCGCTTCGGGAGAGGGCCAGAACCGTGCCGCAGTCGATCCTCGCCGCCTCGGCCTGTTCGATCGCCGAACTATCGGCGATGAAGAACGACCTCGTCGCACTGCGCGACCGGCTCAATGCGGCGCTGGGGGAGTGATGGGGGCTATCGGATATGAAGCGTCAAAACCGCTTCTTGGCGAACGCGCGGCCGGAACCTGACTTCAGGTACTTCTCGAATGCGATAGCCTGCTTTTCATCGCTAAACGCTATGTAGGTCTTGAGCCGCCAGGGCCGGTACTTCGAGGTATGTGGGACCTCGCCGGCATTGTGCTTTGCTAATCGTGCACGCAAGTCGTCGGTGATGCCGACGTAGAAATGCTCGGAGTCATGACTTTCGAGGATGTAGACGTACTTCATGAGCGGCCCCTCTTCGTCAAAGAGGAGGCTACAATGAGGGGCCTTCGCTACGATAGGCTTGCCGAGCCGAAGTTGGCGAAGCCAGCGCCCGCCTTCGCCCAAGAGGGCTACGGCGCGGCAGCCTTCGCTACGATAGGGCTCGCCGAGCCGAAGCTGGCGAAGCCAGCGAAGGCTGGTGGAGCCAGGCGGGATCGAACCGCCGACCTCTTGCATGCCATGCAAGCGCTCTCCCAGCTGAGCTATGGCCCCGTAACTCGATGTCCTAACGGCACGCCTTGGGCGGCGTGCCTATGAAACGTCCTCAGAACATAGTTCGCGACTTATCTCAAGTCTCCTCGTCGTCGCCGACGTCGCCGATAATGTCGGTCACGTCCTCGTCGCCTTCTTCCTCGTCGGCGATGAAGGTGGAATCGTCATCGTCATCGTCTTCGATGGTCTCGTCGATCTCGATGTCGTCCTCCGATTCGGGCACCACGGCCTTCACCTTGCCGGTGTTCTCCTCGGCATCGGCTTCCTCGAGCGGCACCAACTCCTCGGCAACCGGCTCCGGCACAACCTCCGCGGTCGCGGCGGCCGCGGCGCGGCTGTCGGCGCGGGTCCGCACCGGTGCAATCGGTGCGATCGGCACGACCTCACCAGTATAGGGCGAGATCACCGGGTTCTTGTTCAAGTCATAGAACTTCTTGCCCGTGGTCGGGCAAATGCGTTTGGTTCCAAGATCGGATTTGGCCACGTGTGGAATCCTGGGGATTTTCTGAAAAGCGGTGCTTCACTTGGCTAGTTGCCGCGCCGCTGTCAATAGTGCTTTGCCGCGATGTGGCAGGCCCGTGACGCCGTGCTGGCCGTGTGTTACCTGCCGGGCCACAAAAGGACGCCAATCTTGACCCATTCCCCCGACCCCACACCGCTGGAGACACGCGCCTCCGGCCCCCTGATCGGCAAAGTCCGCGTTCCCGGAGACAAGTCGATCTCCCATCGGGCCCTGATCTTGGGGGCGCTGGCGGTGGGTGAGACCCGGATTTCTGGGCTTCTCGAAGGCGAGGACGTGCTCAACACGGCCAGGTCCATGCGGGCGATCGGCGCCAAAGTGGACCGCACAGGCGATTTCGCCTGGGTCGTGCACGGTGTCGGTGTCGCCGGGTTCAAGCAGCCCCAGATTCCGCTCGATTTCGGCAATTCCGGCACCGGCTGCCGGCTGGTGATGGGGGCCGTGGCCGGCTGCCCAATCTCGGCCGTGTTCGATGGGGACGCCTCCCTGCGCAGCCGGCCGATGCGGCGGGTGCTGGATCCCCTCGGCCTGATGGGCGCCAAAGTGACCGTGGGCAGCGAGGGCGGCCGGCTGCCGCTGACCCTTCAGGGCGCCCGCGACCCCGTTCCGATCGAATACCGCACCCCGGTTGCCTCGGCCCAGATCAAATCCGCCGTGCTGCTCGCAGGGTTGGCGGCGCCCGGGGTCACCACGGTCGTCGAGCACGAAGCGAGCCGCGACCATACCGAATTGATGCTGAAGCACTTCGGCGCCGAGATCGTCACCACGATGGAAGGCGCCCATGGCCGGCGGATCGCGCTCACCGGACAGCCCGAGCTGCATGGTGCCGAGGTCGCGGTGCCGGCCGATCCCTCCTCGGCGGCGTTCCCGATCGTGGCCGCCCTGATCGTCGAAGGGTCCGATCTCGTGCTTTCCGACGTCATGACCAATCCGCTGCGCACCGGCCTGTTGACAACGTTGCGCGAGATGGGGGCGTCAATCGAGGAAAGCGAGCCGCGCGGTGACGCCGGCGAGCCGATGGCGCGGCTGCGCGTGCGCGCCTCGAAGCTGCGCGGCGTCGAGGTGCCGCCCGAGCGCGCGCCCTCGATGATCGACGAATATCTGGTGCTGGCGGTGGCAGCCAGCTTCGCCGAGGGCACCACCGTGATGCGGGGCCTGCACGAACTGCGCGTCAAGGAATCCGACCGGCTGCAAGCCACCGCCGCCATGCTCCGCGTCAACGGCGTCTCGGTCGAGATCTCCGGCGACGATCTCGTGGTCGAAGGCCGTGGCCATGTGCCGGGCGGCGGGCTGGTCGCGACCCATATGGACCACCGCATCGCCATGTCGGCGCTGGTGATGGGGCTGGCGTCCGACCAGCCGGTGAAGGTCGACGACACCGCCTTCATCGCCACCTCGTTCCCTGACTTCATCCCGATGATGCGCGGGCTGGGAGCGGAATTTTCGTAGGGGAATGGCCGATGCGCCCAAATACCCTCGCTGAGGCGGTCGAGCGCATTCAGGCGGGATCGCCGCGAGAGATCGTGCTCTCAGAATTCGTCGATACGTTCGATCTGGCCAAAACCGACCATGAGAAGTTTGCGGCGATCGAGCATGAGCCGAACTTGACCGGCGACGCCCGGCTCGACGCGCTTGTCGGCGCTATCGCCGAATATCTGGCGAAGCAGCGACGATTGGGCCGCGTTCCGCCCTGGGTCTGTGACCCGGCGCGCCGGCTCGACGAGCCGTGGTTTACGACGGCATCGCCCTCGCCTGCCATGCGCGAGTATCTGACCTTCAGCAGCCCCGCGGAATTTGCATCGCGCAATATTTTCACCGAGGAAAGACCGCTGCGGCGCGCCCAGAACGCTCGAACGATACAGAACAGGTTTGCATGATCATCGCCATCGACGGACCCGCGGCTTCCGGCAAGGGCACGCTGGGCAAGCGGCTCGCCAAGCATTACGGCTATCGCCATCTCGATACGGGGGTGATCTATCGCGCCGTCGCCAAGGCGCTGCTGGATGCCGGCGCCGATCTGACCGACGAGGTGCTCGCCGTCTCCGCGGCGCTCGAGCTGGACCCTGAAAAGTTCGGCGATCCCGTGCTCAAGACCCAGAAGGTGGGCGAGGCCGCCTCCATCGTCTCGGCGATCCCCAAGGTGCGGGAGGTCCTCCGCAATTTTCAGCGTTCTTTCGCGGCTGATCCGCCCGGCGCGGTGCTGGACGGCCGGGACATCGGAACCGTGATCTGCCCGGACGCCGACGTCAAAATCTTCGTCTTGGCCGACCCCACGGTCCGCGCTCGCCGTCGCACCCTGGAGGCCAAAGCCCGCGGCGAGGACGCCGACGAGGCGGCGGTGCTCGCCGACATCCTGGCCCGTGACGAACGCGACCAGAACAGGCCTGTTTCGCCGCTGAAGCCGGCCGCGGATGCTTACTTGCTAGATAATTCCCATTTGGATATAGAAGGCGGCGTCCGGGCCGCCATCGACATTGTCGAGGCCGTCCGAGCGGGCCGGCAGCGGGTTTGAAAGCATTCGAACCAAACCGCTGCCGTCATTGGAGGAACGCCCGCTCCCTGCCTTGAAGGTCGATCTCTCGATCCCGTTTTCGGGACCGATCAGGCTTTCGGCTCCGGACATTTAAGACCACGTAAGTCCACGCGCATTCTACTATCGCAAGACCGGTTCACTCTTGCGGGATGCGCGCCATCGACGTAGCGAACGTGCAGGCATTAGCCGGCCCGCTTCTGCGGTTTCGCAGCGGCGGTCGTTTGAGGGTTTGCGGACCTCCGACACTGCGCGCGCGATACGCCCTTTCACCGCAACGGCCGGCACGACCCGCATCTGGAGAACAAATGGCTTCGACGAGTGTTAATTCTTACAACCCCAGCCGCGACGATTTCGCAGCGATGCTGGATGAGTCCTTTGCCGGCGGAAACCTGCAGGAAAGCTCCGTCATCAAGGGTAAGGTTGTTGCAATTGAAAAGGACATGGCCGTCATCGACGTCGGCCTGAAGACCGAGGGCCGCGTTTCCTTGCGCGAATTCGCCGGCCCCGGCCGCGAAAGCGAGCTCAAGGTCGGCGACGAGGTCGAGGTGTTCCTCGACCGCATCGAGAATGCGCTTGGCGAGGCCGTGCTGTCGCGCGACAAGGCGCGCCGTGAGGAGAGCTGGGGCAAGCTGGAGAAGGCGTTCCAGGGCAACGAGAAGGTCACCGGCGTGATCTTCAACCAGGTCAAGGGCGGCTTCACGGTCGATCTCGACGGCGCCGTGGCCTTCCTGCCGCGCTCCCAGGTCGACATCCGCCCGATCCGCGACGTCGCGCCGCTGATGAACAATCCGCAGCCGTTCCAGATCCTCAAGATGGATCGCCGCCGCGGCAACATCGTGGTGTCGCGCCGCACCGTGCTCGAAGAGACCCGCGCCGAGCAGCGCCAGGAGCTGGTGCAGAACCTCGAAGAGGGTCAGGTGATCGACGGCGTGGTCAAGAACATCACCGATTACGGTGCGTTCGTCGACCTCGGCGGCATCGACGGCCTGCTCCACGTCACCGATATCGCCTGGCGGCGCGTCAACCACCCGACCGAGGTCTTGACCATCGGCCAGACCGTCAAGGTCAAGATCATCAAGATCAACCACGAGACCCACCGCATCTCGCTCGGCATGAAGCAGCTGCTCGACGATCCGTGGCAGGGCATCGAGGCGAAATACCCGCTCGGCTCGCGTTTCACCGGCCGCGTCACCAACATCACCGACTACGGCGCGTTCGTCGAACTCGAGCCCGGCATCGAGGGTCTCATTCACGTCTCCGAGATGTCGTGGACCAAGAAGAACATGCATCCCGGCAAGATCGTTTCGACCTCGCAGGAGGTCGAAGTGCAGGTGCTCGAGGTCGATTCCGTCAAGCGGCGGATTTCGCTCGGCCTCAAGCAGACCATGCGCAATCCCTGGGAAGTGTTCGTCGAGAAGTTCCCGGTCGGCTCGGTGGTCGAGGGCGAGGTCAAGAACAAGACCGAGTTCGGCCTGTTCCTCGGGCTCGATGGCGACGTCGACGGCATGGTGCATCTGTCCGATCTCGACTGGAAGCTTCCGGGCGAGCAGGTCATCGACAACTACAAGAAGAGCGACATGGTGAAAGCCGTGGTGCTCGATGTCGATGTCGAGAAGGAGCGCATCTCGCTCGGCATCAAGCAGCTCGAAGGCGATCCCTTCGCGGAGCCGGGCGATGTCAAGAAGGGCGCCGTCGTCACCTGCGAAGTGCTCGACGTCAAGGAAAGCGGCATCGACGTCAAGATCGTCGGCACCGAGTTCTCCACCTTCATCAAGCGCTCCGAGCTGGCGCGCGACCGCAACGATCAACGTGCCGAGCGCTTCGCGGTCGGTGAAAAGGTCGATGCGCGCGTGATCCAGTTCGACAAGAAGGCCCGCAAGGTGCAGGTCTCGATCAAGGCGCTGGAAGTGGCCGAAGAGAAGGAAGCCATCGCGCAGTACGGCTCCTCCGATTCGGGGGCGACGCTCGGCGACATTCTCGGCACCGCGCTCAAGAATCGCGGCGACAAGTAAGGCGATTGGCCTTAACTGCCCCAACCATCGGGCCCCGGTTGCGACCGGGGCCCTTTTTTATTTTTCCGAGCGCTCTTGCCGCATGGGTCGGTAAAGTGGTGGTCATGGACCCACCATCGTGAAAACGACATCTGCATACGGAACCATGTTTTCTTCAAATTGCGCTGCAATTGATGTATCTGGATAACCAAAGACTCAACTCCGGGAATGCAAACCGGCCGATAGCTTTAAGGAGATTTCGATGTCGCTCGATTCGGATGTGATCGTCGATCGCCGCAGGATCCGTCGCAAGCTGACGTTCTGGCGCGTGGTCGCCGTGCTGCTCGCGGTCGCAGCGCTCGTCGGCATCGGGGGTAGCACGCTAGTGACGTCGGACTCGATCGCGCGCATCAAGATCGAAGGCTTGATCCTCACCGACCAGCAGCGCGTCGAGGCGCTGGAGCGGCTGGAGAATTCGCGCGCCGCGGCCGTCATCGTCCACATCAACTCGCCGGGTGGCACCACCGCGGGCGGGGAGCAGCTCTACGTCTCGCTGATGCGGCTGAAGGCCAAGAAGCCGACGGTCGTCGTTGTCGACGGTCTCGCCGCGTCGGCCGCTTACATGACCGCGATCGCATCCGACCGCATCTTCGCGCAGCAAAGTTCGCTGGTGGGTTCGATCGGCGTGCTGTTTCAATATCCGAACTTCACCGAGCTTCTGAAGACCGTCGGCGTCAAGGTCGAGGAGGTGAAGTCGTCGCCCTTGAAGGCCGCGCCCAACGGGTTCGAGCCGACCAGTCCCGAGGCGCGCGAGGCGCTCGACGCGCTGGTGAAGGATTCCTACGCCTGGTTCCGCGGTCTGGTGAAGGAACGGCGCGGCATGGACGACGCGCAGCTGGACGCCGTCGCGGACGGGCGGGTGTTCACCGGTCGGCAGGCGATCGGTCTCAAGCTGATCGACCAGATCGGCGACGAGAAGGCCGCCGTTGCCTGGCTGGTCGCGGAAAAGAACGTCAAGACGGATCTGCCGGTGCGCGATTACAAGCTCGAATCGGGCTTCGGCTACCTGACCTTTCTGCGGACGGCGGTGTCGATGGCGCTCGACGCGGTCGGCTTGAGTGCGGTCGCGCGACGGGTCGAGCAGGGCGGCGTGGTCCAGGCGATCGATCGGCTCGGTCTTGATGGAATGCTCGCCCTATGGCGCCCCGCCCTGACGCAATGAGCCGTGGAGGGCGGGATCCGGCCCCCGTTCCCGCACTGCGGGTAATGTGACAAAGCCTGATTATGTCAATTGTCACCTCTTTTTCGCGTCGCGCAAACCTGATTTAGCGTCTTGACAGTTCAAGTGATTTTCACGGAAATGCATAGTCATAAGCGGCCGGGTCCACTTCTCGATGATCAAATCCGAACTTGTTCAGCGTATCGCCGAGCACAACCCGCATCTCTACCAGCGGGATGTCGAGAACATTGTGAACGCGATCCTCGATGAGATCGTGGCGGCCCTGGCCCGCGGCGACCGGGTCGAACTGCGCGGTTTCGGTGCATTCTCGGTCAAGCATCGCCCGGCGCGGTCTGGCCGCAACCCGCGCACCGGCGCCCATGTGCCCGTCGACCAGAAATGCGTCCCGTTTTTCAAGACCGGCAAGGAAATGCGGGAACGCCTGAATCGCGATAGCGAGGCATCCGATACCAGTGCGTAGCGGCGGTCTCGATCGCGCGTATCCAGCGCAGATGGGGTCGGTGTATTCGGCCTAAACTTGATGGCGAAGAGCCGCGGCGCCTGCGGCGCGAGAGATGATCATGCGCAAGTTCTTCAGTTCCGTGCTGCTGCTCCTGCTGGGCGTGATCTTCGTGGTCTTCGCGGTGGCGAACCGGCACTGGGTGACGGTTTCGTTCGATCCGTTCAATGCTACCGATCCATCGCTTGCGGTGTCGCTGCCGCTGTTCGTCCTGATCATCGCGGTCGCGATCCTGGGCGTGTTTGCAGGCGGCTCCGCGACCTGGCTCGGGCAACGCCATTGGCGGCGGGCAGCGCGCCGGCACGAGGCCGATGCGCGGGAGGCGCGAAGCCAGGCGGCCGATCTGCGGGCCGCCGCCATGGCCTCGCGCGGCGAGGCGGCGCGGCTGGCTGGACCCTCGCGGGGCGCATTTTACGGCGCGGCCGGGCGAGACAAGCAGGGCGCGACGTTGTAGAACCCGCCGCACCCTGAAACCCTTGAATCCCAAACCATGTCCCTGCTCATCAAGATTTGCGGCCTGTCCACGCGCGAGACGCTCGACGCTGCGCTTGCCGCCGGCGCCGACATGGTCGGATTTGCGTTTTTTCCACCCTCGCCGCGGCATCTCGATCTTCAGGCCGCGCGCGAACTCGGGCGACAGGCCGCGGGCCGCGCGGTCAAGGTCGCGTTCACGGTCGACGCCGATGACACGACGTTTGCCAATATCGTCGAGACCCTTCAGCCCGATCTTCTGCAGTTGCACGGCAAGGAAAGCGTGGCGCGCCTGCGCGACATCAAACAGAAATTCGGCCTGCCCGTCATGAAGGTGATGTCCGTGGAGAGCGCGGGCGATCTTGAAAGTTTGCCGGGCTACGCGGCCGTGGCCGACCGGATACTGTTTGACGCCCGTGCGCCAAAGGACGCCACCCGTCCCGGTGGTCTTGGCGTCGTGTTCGACTGGCAGCTTCTCAAGGGCCTCGATCTCGCGCTGCCGTTCATGGTTTCGGGCGGGCTGACCGCCGACAATGTCGCAGAAGCTGTCCGGGTGACGCGGGCCGGCGGGGTTGACGTATCCTCTGGCGTCGAGCGCGCACCCGGCATCAAGGATCCGGAGATGATCGAACGTTTCATTCGTGCCGTGCGCGCCAGCGAAAAGTTGCCCGTACGATGAGCCTCGCCAAACCCAATTCCTACCGCAGCGGTCCCGACGAGCGCGGGCATTTCGGTATATTCGGCGGCCGCTTCGTCGCCGAAACCCTGATGCCGCTGATCCTCGATCTCGAAAAGGCCTATGCCGAGGCCAAGGTCGATCCGGGCTTCCATGCCGAGATGGACGGTTATCTGAAGCACTATGTCGGCCGGCCGTCGCCGCTCTATTTCGCCGAGCGGCTGACCGAGCATCTCGGCGGCGCGAAGATCTACTTCAAGCGCGAGGAGCTCAATCACACCGGCTCGCACAAGGTCAACAACGTGCTCGGCCAGATCATGATGGCGCGCCGCATGGGCAAGAAGCGCATCATCGCCGAGACCGGCGCCGGCCAGCACGGCGTCGCCACCGCGACGCTGTGCGCCCGGTTCGGGCTCGACTGCGTGGTCTATATGGGCGCGGTCGATGTCGAGCGGCAGCAGCCCAACGTGATCCGCATGGAAATGCTCGGCGCCACGGTGGTGCCGGTGCAGTCGGGAACGCGCACGCTGAAAGATGCGATGAACGAGGCGCTGCGCGACTGGGTCACCAATGTGCACAACACGTTCTACTGCATCGGAACGGTCGCGGGCCCGCACCCCTATCCGATGATGGTGCGCGACTTCCAGTCGATCATCGGCATCGAGACGCGGCAGCAGATGCAGGAGCAGGAGGGCCGGCTGCCGGATTCGCTGATCGCCTGCATCGGAGGCGGCTCCAATGCGATGGGGCTGTTCCACCCGTTCCTCGATGATCCCTCGGTCGAGATCTTCGGGGTTGAGGCCGCGGGCCATGGGCTGACGCAGCTGCATGCGGCCTCGATCGCGGGCGGCCGTCCGGGCGTGCTGCATGGCAACCGCACCTATCTGCTGATGAACGACGACGGCCAGATTCAGGATGCGCATTCGATTTCGGCCGGACTCGACTATCCCGGCATCGGGCCGGAGCATTCCTGGCTGCACGAGACCGGACGGGTGACATATCTGTCGGCGACCGATGACGAGGCGCTGGCGGCGTTTCAGCTGCTGTCGCGGCTCGAAGGCATCATTCCGGCGCTGGAACCCGCGCATGCCATCGCCAAGGTGATGGAACTCGCGCCCGAGCGGCCGAAGGATCATCTGATGGTGGTCAATCTCTCCGGCCGCGGCGACAAGGATGTGCCGCAGGTCGGCGACATCTTGCGGGGGAAGAAGAAATGACCACCCGCATCGACGCGCGTTTCGCCCAACTGAAGCGCGAGGGACGCTCCGCCTTCGTCACCTTCCTGATGGCGGGCGATCCCGATCCCGAGACATCGCTCGCGATCGTCAAGGCGTTGCCGCAGGCGGGCGCTGACATGATCGAAATCGGCATGCCCTTCACCGATCCGATGGCGGACGGACCATCGATCCAGGCCGCAGGCTTGCGGGCGCTGAAGGGCGGCATGACCTTGAGGAAGACGCTCGCGATGGTGGGCGAGTTTCGCAAAGGCGACAATACGACGCCCTTGGTGCTGATGGGCTACTACAATCCGATCTACGTCTACGGCGTCGACAGATTCCTCGCCGACGCCAAGGCCGCAGGCGTCGACGGCTTGATCATTGTCGACCTGCCGCCGGAAGAGGACACGGAACTCTGCCTGCCGGCGATGCAGGCCGGGCTCAATTTCATCCGGCTGGCGACGCCGACCACCGACGACAAGCGCTTGCCCGCAGTGCTCGCCAACACCTCGGGCTTCGTCTACTACGTCGCGATTACCGGGATCACCGGTGCTGCCGCGGCGGAATCCGGTGCCGTCGGCGAGGCTGTCGCCCGGATCAAGCGGCACACCAAATTGCCGGTCTGTGCCGGCTTCGGCATCCGCACGCCGGATGCCGCTCGCGCCATTGCCGAGCGAGCCGATGGCGCCGTCGTTGGAACCGCGCTGGTCGATGCCTTGCGCGGCAGCCTTGACGCAGACGGCCGCGCGACGTCCCGCACGGTGACCGCGGTGGCCGATCTCGCCGCCTCCCTGGCGCAGGGCGTGCGGGGCGCGAAACTGGCGGCGGAATAGGCTACAATTGCGCCAGAGGTCGTCTGCGATCGACGGCTTGCCGGTCGCTTTCCCAACCGCCATATATCCAGTCAGGGCCTGCCTGGCCGCAATCCGGAGCGAAGCATGAATTGGCTCACCAATGTGGTCCGGCCCAAGATCCGAAACATTCTCCGCCGCGAGACGCCGGAGAATCTCTGGATCAAGTGCCCCGATTCCGGGCAGCTCGTGTTCTACAAGGACGTCGAGGCCAACCTGTTCGTGATTCCAGGCTCGAACTACCACATGCGCATGAGCGCAGCGGCCCGGCTGAAGTCAATCTTCGACAACGAGACCTGGTACGACATCGCGTTGCCCGAAGTCACGGCCGATCCGCTGAAGTTCCGCGACGACCGCAGATATGCCGACCGCATCAAGGATGCGCGTGCCAGGACCGGGCTGAACGACGCGGTCAAGGTCGGCTACGGCAAGCTCGAGGGCGCCGCCGTCGTCATTGCCGTGCAGGATTTCGATTTCATGGGCGGCTCGCTCGGCATGGCCGCGGGCGAGGCGATCGTGCGCGGGCTTGAACTGGCGCTTGAGAAGAGATCGCCTTTCATTGTCTTCGCGGCCTCCGGCGGCGCCCGCATGCAGGAAGGGATTCTGTCGCTGATGCAGATGCCGCGCACCACGGTCGCAATCCAGATGCTGCGCGAGGCCAAGCTGCCCTACATTGTGGTGCTGACCAATCCGACCACCGGCGGCGTCACCGCCTCCTATGCCATGCTCGGCGACATTCAAATCGCGGAGCCGGGGGCGCTGATCGGCTTTACCGGCGCACGCGTGATCGAGCAGACCATCCGCGAGAAATTGCCGGACGGTTTTCAGCGCGCCGAATATTTGCGCGATCACGGCATGGTCGACATGGTGGTGCATCGTCACGAGCTGCGGCCGACGCTGGCGCGGCTCTGCCGGCTGCTGACCAAGTCGCCGGCGCTGGAAAGCGCGTCGAAGCCTGCTCCGCCCGTCATCGCGGCCGCGCAGATCGTATCCGCGCCTGAGCCGGCGCCGGCCGCACCGCAGACGTGAACGCGCCAGCCGCCAGAGCGCAGTCTCCGCTCGACGAATTGATCGCGCGGCTGTCAGGCCTGCATCCGAGCCGTATCGACCTCGGTCTTGATCGCATGCACCGGCTTCTGGCGCAGCTCGATCATCCCGAGCGCAGCCTGCCGCCGGTCATTCACGTCGCCGGCACCAATGGCAAGGGGTCGACGATCGCCTATTTGCGCGCGATCCTGGAGGCGGCCGGCCTTCGCGTCCATGTCTTTACCTCGCCCTACCTGGTGCGGATCAACGAGAGCTTTCGCTTAGGCCGCAAGGGCTGTGGCGTGCTGGTCCGCGACGATGAGCTGTACGCGGCGCTGGAGCGTTGCGAGCGCGCCAATGGCGGCCTGCCGATCACCTTCTTCGAGATCAAGACCGCCGCCGCGTTCTGCCTGTTCGCCGAGCACCCGGCCGATGTCGCGTTGCTCGAAGTCGGGCTCGGCGGGCGGCTCGATTCCACCAATGTAATCGAGCAGCCGCGTGCCAGCGTGCTGGCGCCGATCAGCATGGACCACATGGAATTTCTCGGCGATACGCTTGCGGCAATTGCGGGCGAGAAGGCCGCCATCATCAAGCGCGGCGTGCCGGTCGTTTGCGCCGAGCAGCAGCCGGACGCGATGGCCGTGATCGAAGCGGAGGCGAAACGCATGCGCGCGCCGCTGTTTGCGGCCGGCGAGGGATGGCATGTCAATGTCGAATGCGGGCGGCTGGTCTATCAGGACGAGCGTGGCCTGATGGATCTCGCGGCGCCGCGCCTGTTCGGCCGTCACCAGTTTGACAATGCTGGCCTCGCGATTGCGACGCTGCGGGCGATCGATGCGTTCAGGATCAGCAACGCGGCGTTCGAGGCCGGCATCGTCAACGCCGAATGGCCGGCGCGGATGCAGCGTCTCAGCTGCGGGCCTCTGCTCAAATTCGGGCCGCAGGGCTGCGAGATCTGGCTCGATGGCGGGCACAATGCGGCCGGCGGCCGCGTCGCGGCGGCGGCGCTTGGCGACCTCGAGGAGCGCGTTCCGCGGCCGCTGGTCGTGATCGCCGGGATGATGGGAAACAAGGATGCCTCGGCCTTCCTTGCCAATTTCGCCGGGCTGACGCGTCACATCATGGCGGTGCCGATACCCGACACCGACAATGCGATGCCGCCGGAGCGGCTGGTGGATGCGGCGAGGCCGCTCGGCATGCGCGTGGAAATCGCCGGCGACATCGAGGCGGCGCTGCGTGCGCTGGCGCGATTGTCCTATGAGGTGCCGCCGCGAATCCTGATCACGGGCTCGCTCTATCTCGCCGGACACGTGCTCAAGATCAACGGCACGCTGCCGGGATGAGCCTGCGCTTTGCCGCCATCGCCGATGTCCACGGCAATTATCTGGCGCTGGAAGCCGTCGTCGCGGACATCCGCGCGCAGGGCATCGACGACATCGTCAACCTCGGCGACATGGCAAGCGGACCGCTCGACGCCCGCCGGACCATGGACCTGCTGATGCCGCTCGATGCCACCCACGTGCTCGGCAACCACGACCGCTGGCTGATCGACCGGCTGCCTGAGAAGATGGGCCCGTGGGAGCGCCCGGCCTATGCGCAACTCGACGCTCGCCATCTCGACTGGCTGCGTACGGTGTCTCCCACGCGCATATTTCGCGACGAGGTCTTTCTCTGCCACGCGACGCCCGCGGACGATAATATCTACTGGCTCGAGACCGTGACGCCCGACGGCTCGGTCACGATGTCGCCGCTGCAGGCGATCGAGCAAGAGGCTGTGGGAATTTCGCAGTCGCTGATGCTCTGCGGCCATACCCATATCGCGCGGGCGGTGCGGCTTGGTGACGGGCGGATGATCGTCAATCCCGGCAGCGTCGGCAGCCCCGGTTTTTCCTATCATGTCCCGTTTCCGCACGTGATCGAGGCTGGCACGCCTGACGCCCGCTACGCGATCCTGGAGCAAATCTCGGGACGCTGGCGCGTGACCTTCCGGCACGTGCCCTACGATCACGATGCAATGGCGGCATTGGCGCGCCAGAACGGCGATCTCGAATTCGCGCGCGCGCTGGCGACGGGGCGGGTCAGCTAGGTCTAGAGCATGATGAGATCAGACCGAGCTGTAGCGGCAACGGAACTGCGCTCCCTCGCCCCGTTCTTACGGGGAGAGGGTTGGGGTGAGGGGCTTTGACCGCGAAGCCAGCTCGTGGAGAGTCCCCCTCACCCGAAATTCGCTATCGCGAATTTCGACCTCTCCCCGCAAGCGGGGCGAGGTGGAGCAAGCGGCACATCCCGATTCAATAAAAGTCATCACGCTATCGCACCGAAGACAAAACGGCCGGCGTTTCGCCGGCCGCTTCCTAACAAATGCGCGCTCGCCGGATCAGACCGCAGCCGTAATCCACTGCTGCAGCTTCGCCTTGGGCGCGGCGCCGACCTGGCGCGAGGCCATCTCGCCGCCCTTGAAGATCATCAGGGTCGGGATCGACATCACGCCGTACTTCGAGGCCGTCTTCGGGCTCTCGTCGACGTTCAGCTTCACGATCTTGACCTTGTCGCCCATCGCGCCGGCGATCTCGTCGAGCGCGGGTGCGATCATGCGGCACGGGCCGCACCATTCGGCCCAGAAATCGACCACCACAGGGCCGTGCGCCTTGAGCACCTCGGCGTCGAAATCGGCGTCAGAAACCTTGCCAACGGCCATGGGAATTACCTCGTTCAGTTGAAGGAATCAGGCGCAGGGGGCAGAGAATCGCGCCTCGGGTCATGCAAACAACGTATGAACGGGGCGTTGCCGGGTCAAGTTCGCCCACCTCAGTGTCCCCGGAATGGGAGTTGCGCGTCCAGCGCGGGGGACGAAATCTCCATCAAATCAGGCGCTTCGGTCCAAAGCAGCGCGGCGCGAACCGGTTGCCTTGGATAAAGCTGGCTCAGGACGGCGCGGTAAAGCGCGAGCTGGCGGACATAGGCCAAGGGCGCATCAGCAGCCGTTGCCGGCGGAGCCTGGTTGGTCTTGAAATCGACGATCAGAACCTCTGTAGCCGTCACCACCAGCCGGTCGATCTGACCCGACACCAGGATCGGCGGCTTTCCCGCGCGGGCGAGGCGGCCGACGATCGAGACCTCCGCGCGGCTGCCGGTCGCGAACACCGGCGCAAATCTCGGCTCCTCGATCACGGCCATGACGTTGTCCGCCAGCGCGACCCGCTCATGCTCGGTCCAGCCGTCGGCGTTGCGGGCCAGAAATCGCAACGCGGCCTCCCGTCGCCGGACCGACGTGAGATCCGGCAGCGACTGCAAGAGCCGGTGCACCAAGGTGCCGCGTTGCATCGCGCGGCTGCGCTGTGCAACGGCCTCGCCGCCTTCAGCACGGCGGCCAGGTGCGCCGCTGCTATCCGAGGGGCGCAGCAGACGGTCTGTGGACGGTTCGGTCTCGCCGCGCTCGCGCAGCCACGGCGGCAGTTCGATCCGCGCGACGGTCGCGGAGGGTGCCACGACGCCCAAGGGCTTCTCATCGCCCAGGGCGCACATGTAGCGCTTGACCGGGCCGTCCGGCGTCTCGACCGTCTGCGCCTGCAATCCGGATCCGGCGAGCCCTTTGTCGATCAGGTCGTACCAGCAGAGCTTGCGGACATTGTTCATGTTGCCCGGCATGCAGCCGCCGACCACCAGGCGATCCGCCGCCCGGGTCATCGCGACATAAAGCAGCCGCCGGTATTCATCCTCGGTCTCGGCGAGCATGGCGGCGCGGCCCGAGGCGGCCACCGTGCAATCCTCGGCCTTGCGGCCGGCCCAGACCACGACCTCGCCGCCGCCATTCTGCGGCAGCTGGATCAAGCGCAGCCGTTGCGTGTCCGTCGGCGAAGAGGTGGTGTCGACCAGGAACACCACGGCGGCTTCCAGTCCCTTGGCGCCATGGACCGTCATGACGCGAACCTCGTCGCGCGAGATTTCCATGTCGCGCTTGACCTCGGTGTCGGCGGCGCGCAGCCAGGCCATGAAGCCCTGCAGCGACGCCGGCGCCCGGCGCTCATAGCCCAGCGCCAGTTCGAGAAATTCATCGAGCGCGTCATTGGCCTCGTGCCCGAGCCGCCGCAGGATGCGGGCGCGGCCGCCGTCGCCGCCAAGCAGCCAGGCGTAGAAGGCAAACGGCGTCTCGTGCGCGAAGCGGCGCTCGCACGCCCCAAGGCGTCGCTCGACCTGTTGAAACCGGGCGTCGGTCGCGGCGTGTTGGCTCAAGGCCTGGCGCAGCGATCCCTTGCGCTGCCAGGCCAGCGCGAACAGATCGTCGTCGGAGAGGCCGAACAGCGGGCTCTTCAGCGCCACCGCGAGCGCCAGATCGTCCTGCGGCAGCAGCAGCGCGTCGGCGAGATGCATCAGGTCGATGACCGCGATATGTTCGGTCAGCTTGAGCCGGTCGGCGCCGGCGACCGGGATATTGGCGTGCTTGAGCGCCTGGATCACCGCATCAAACGCGTTGCCGCGCCGTCGCACCAGCACCAGCACGTCGCCGTAGCTGAGCCGGCGCCGGTCGCCGGCATGACCGGTCATGGTGCCGGCCTCGATCAGCCGCTTGATCTCGGCCTGGATGCGCCTGGCGAGCTTCACCTCGGGGCTGGTGATCGACACGCCGTCGAACGGCGCGCGCCAGCCTTCGATGTCCTTTTTGCCGTCGGCCTCCGCCAGCTGCCACAGCTCGATCAGACCAGGCCCGGCATCGGCCATCGCGTGATGGATCGGATAGCCGATGTCGGCCGAATGAATGCTGCGGTAGATCGCCTGCTCGCGGAACACATGGTCGACGGATTGCAGGATCGCCGGTCCCGAGCGGAACGAATAGGTGAAGGAGACGGGATCGAAGGTCAGGCCGGCGTCGGTGAAGCGCTTCTGCAGGTCCCTGCGCCGCTGGTCGAACTGGTGCGGGGCCGCGCCTTGAAACGAGAAGATCGACTGCTTCTCGTCGCCGACCGCGAAGATTGTGCGCACCAGGCCGTCGCGCGCGCCCTTGCCCGAGGTGAACTCCGAGATGAGATGGAACACGATGTCCCACTGTCGCGGGCTGGTGTCCTGCGCCTCGTCGATCAGGACGTGGTCGATGCCGCGGTCGAGCTTGTAGTGGACCCAGCCGGCGGAGACGCGGTCGAGCATCGCCAAGGTGCGGTCGATCAAATCGTCATAGTCGAGCAGCCCGCGCTCCGCCTTCTCGCGCCGGTAATTGACCACGGCCGCCATCGCAATGTGCAGCAGGGCCTGGGTGCGGTCGCGGATCGTGAGTGCGCGCCGCGTCTCGATCAGCGGCGTGAGACGGCGGCCTTCGGCCTCGATCAACGCCCCGATCGCCGGGTTGAGCTTGACGAACGCCTTCGTCACCAGCGTGGCGCGCGGCGTCTTCTCGTCGGTGAGGAACACGCCGAGATATTCGTCGACCTGGGCGCTGCCGGTGAAAACCAGCGCTTCGCGCAGCCGCGCGGCTTGGTCCTGATCGGAGTTCTTGCCGGTGTCGAGGACAGCGGCGATGTCCTTCCAGCGCCCGTGCGGCAGGTGGGGTCCATCGACGATCGCGCGTTCGACGTCTTCTATATTGTCGCCGGCGCCAACGCCGAGCGCCGCCGCGAGCTGCACTGCTGCCGCCTCGACACTGCCCGCGCCATCGGTCCAGGCCATGAAGTGGTCGCGGCTCAGGCAGGCCTCGCGCACCACGTCCTTGAAGGTGACGTCGGCGGCGTTCGCCATCGCGGTCCGGAGCGCGCGACCGGTTGGGCTCTCGGGATCGCGGGAGGCCGCGAGCAGCACCGCGAGATTGGCGCGCTCCATCATCTCGGTCTGGTCGCGATCGTCGAGCACGGCAAACCGCGCCGGCACGTTGGCCTCGAAGGGAAATTGCTGCAGCAGCCGGGTGCATAGCGCGTGAATGGTCTGCACCTTCAGTCCGCCGGGCGTCTCCAGCGCGCTCGCGAACAGTCTTCGTGCCGCCGTCCGAAGCCGCGGGTTGGGATGAGGGATGCCGGTGTCGCGGATCGCGGTATCGAGGGCGGCGTCGTCAAGCGTCACCCAGTGACCGAGCGTCGAGAACACCCGCTCCGCCATGTTGGCGGCGGCGGCCTTGGTGAAGGTGATGCACAGGATCTTTTCCGGCGCGACGCCCTCGAGCAGGAGCCGGATCACCCGCTGCACCAGCACGTGGGTCTTGCCGGAGCCGGCATTGGCGGAGACGAAGGCGGACGCAGCCGGGTTCGAGGCGCGGGCCTGCGCGGTGCGAACTTCAGGCGGGATGGGTCGTGGCGCCGTCACCATTCTTCCAGCCCCAGCCCGCCGGCCGCCGACCATTCCTTGATCCGCGCCAGATCGTCATAGGTCCCGTAGCGGTTGGCCCACATCGACAGGTTCAGCGACGTGTAGGCCTGCTCCTCGTCCTCGAAGCTGCGGATCAGTTTCTCCAGCTCCCGCCGCGCATGATCGGCAGCCTGGTCCGGCGGCTGCGGCGTGTCGGACTTGTTGATCTTCAATTCCAGCGTTCGCTGTTCGCCCGGCGGGTTGTTGCCGCTGAGGCGGACATAGACCAGCTCGCCGACGGAGCCGCCGGCCGGAATGTTGGGAAAGCCGCCTTCGCGCAGGATCGCCGCCTCCAAGGTGAGTTGCGGCGACAGGCCCATGCGCACCTGCTTGCCGGTCGGCGGCTGGCCGGTCTTGTAGTCAAGAATGGCGTAGCTGCCGTCGGCGCGGCGCTCGATCCGGTCGGCGCGCGCCGACAGGGTGAAGCTGCGCGCGTTGTCGAGGGGAATGGCGATCTCGCCGCGGATCTCGGCCGCGATCTCGTCGATGGTGCCGCGCCGCGCGATTTCCCACTCCGCAAACCAGCTCGCGATGCGCTGGAACCGCGGCCACCACAGCGCGCGCGCCTCGGGCCGCTCCATCAGCGGCGCAAAATGCGTCTCGCCGATCTCGCGCAGCACCCGCACCGGATCGGCCGGAAGCCCGGCGGCGAACCTTTGCGTGAACTCGCCGATCGCCTCGTGAATGGCCGAGCCGCGGTCGGCCGCCGACAGCGGCATGTCGACGGGATCGAGCGCGTCGAGCTTCAGGATATGCTTCGCATAGATGGTGTAGGGGTCGCGCAGCCAGTCCTCGATCGCGGTGACCGACAGTTTCAAGGGCCGCGTGGCGCGGGGCGGCTTCGGCGCCGGCTGCGGGATCGGCTCGACCTTGTCCGGCTGATCCATGGCCTCGGCATAGCGGACATAGGCAGAGCCCCTGCGCGTCGCCGCCTGCCAATGGTCGCCCGCCACCGCCTCCAGCCGATGCAGGAAGCGCGAGGCAACCGCCGGCGCGCCGCCGGCCTTGGCGGCATGGCTGAGAATCACCTCATCGGCGCCAAGCAGTTGCGCGAAGTCGTGGGCTGACAAGCCGATGCGCCGCTCCGGCAGGTCGAGGCCGAGTTGATGCCGCATCGGCCGGCTCAGCCAGGGGTCGATGCGCGGCGACGGCGGCCAGACGCCCTCGATCAATCCGCCGATGATGACGCGATCGGCCTGCATCAGCCGCGACTCCAGCGGCCCGTAGATGTGGAGCGTGGCGCCCGGCGTCTCCGGCCGCCGCACCGCGCGATCGCCGAACGCGGTCTGGAACACGTCGGGATAGTCCGACAGCGCGACCAGGAGGCCGCAGCGCTCGCGCGGGCCGAGAAGATCGTCGAAGCTCGCGGCCAGCGCCAGCCCCTCGGCTTCCTCGAAGGCCAGCGCAACGCCGCTCTCGTCGCGCGACAGTTCGATCAGCACCTCGCGATGCCGCGCGGCGAGCTCGGCGAAATCGTAGGGCCGCGACGCGCCAAGATTCTCCAGCGGGGCGAGCGCCGCGCGCAATGTGGCGACCAGCGCCTCGGCGCCATCCAGCGTCTCGATGGCGAGGCGGGCCCGCGGTTCGGCGGGATGCAGCGCTGATGCTTCGCCGCGCCGGAGCTTGCCGAGCTCGTCGCGGAAGCGGGCCAGCTCCCGCATCAGCCCGCCGCTTCCAGGTTGCGGCCGGGTGCCGCGCAACACTGCCAGCTCCAGCGTCCGCAGCGCACCGCTGAAGGCGCCCGCGGCGCCGCCGAGCCGGCACAGCGGATGCTTCAGCAGCGCGAGCAGCGTCGGCGGCTCGAGCCCCTTTGCCACCGCCTCGGCCGCAAGCCGGGCGAACACTCCGCACGCGGTCTCCATCAGCGCGTCGCCGCCGGAATCGTCGAAGGCAAGATTCCAGCGCTCGAGCGCCGCCATCACCCGCCGCGCCAGCGCGCGGTCCGGCGTCACCAGCGCCGCTGTTTTTTGCAAGTAACGCGCTTCGCGCATTGCGATGGCGATGGCGAGCGCTTCCATGTCCGGATTGGGCGCGGCGATGACCGCGAGGTTGTCCATGGCGGCCGCGATCTGCGCGGCGACCGCGGGCTGCGCCAGCCGGTCGTGCCATTGCGCGGTCGCCTCCGACGGCCGCAGCGCCTCCGAGACCAGGACCTCGCGCCCGCCCGATGCCGGAGCTCTGAGGATCTCGACATCGCGCCTGTTAATACCGAGGCGCCGCAGCAGGCCATGCATGGCGAATTGCGGATGGTTCGAGGCGGGGTGGCGGATGACTTTGCCCTGCGGGTCCGTCGCGCCGCCGATGCTCTCCCAGGCCGCGTCGTCGAGATCGGTATCGAGCCCCGGCAGCACCACGGCGCCGTGCGGGAGGCCCGCGACGGCCTGCAGGAATTTTGCGGTCGCCGGCATCGAGCCGGTCGAACCGGCCGCGATCACCGGGCCATCACCGCGCGCGGTGAGGCGCGCCGCCTCGGCCGTGATCAGCAGGTCGCGCCGCGCCGCCGGTTCGATGCGGCCGATCTCGGCCAGATGCGCCGGCCAGGCAACGCGGGCGATGCGCAGGAAATCCAGCGAGTGCTGCCAGTACTGGTCGAGCTGGTCGGGCACCAGCCCATCAAGCGCGTCCCAGGCGACGCCGCGCGTCACCATGTCGTCCATCAGCCGCGCCAGGTCGCCGGCCAGCGCCAGGGTCGACGCCGGTCCGCCGACCACCAGCGGCGCCGAGACCGGGCTCTTCGCCCAGGCCGCAACCAGTCGCGCCAAGGTCAGCCGCCGTTCGAGTTCGCCGAGTTTTGGCGCAAGGTCAAGCGGCGCGGAACTCGCCAGCGGATCGGCCTCGTCCGCGAACGCAAGTTCATCCTCGTCGATATCGCCGAGCGCAACGATGCGCGGCAGGATCGCAGCATTCGATCGGAGTTCGTCGAGGAACACCTCCCGCGCCACCCGCATCGCGCGTCGCGTCGGCAAATACAGCGTCGCCTCAGCGAGCCGCGCCGGATTGCCCCGCGCCTCGAATCCGGGAACCAGCCGGCCATCGACCAGCGCGGCGATGACGGCGCGCAGGAACGGCACGGAGACGGGAACGCTGAAAACGCGCATGGGGAGCCTGATTCGGATCAGAGCCCAATATAGGGAGCGATGGCCGGGCGGTCATGGCTTGTGGCGCCACCAGCCGGCGTGATACCCGCGAAAAGCGGGCGGCGCGGGCGCGGCGTAGGATGGGTGGAGCGAAGCGATACCCATCAATTGCGAGTTTGCGAAGATGATGGGTTTCGCGACGCGCTCAACCCATCCTGCGCGCTGCTAGGGGAATTATGGACTTCACACACCAAAGGTGTGGATAAGAGACGTTTGCTCTGCAAGAACATCGTGAATCGGGCAGCCGTAGTCCGGCGAGGCCAAGCACCCCGTCGAAATGAGCGAGCCGGCGGGCCAGGAACTGCTCTACGCGGCGCATATCTCGCTCGACCGCACGCAAGTGCGGATAGAGGACAAGCAAGTCCATCTGGCGACCAGCATGGTTGTGGCGGCGGAGATCAAGACCGGAGAGCGGCGGGTGATCGAATATTGGCTGTTGCCGCTATTGCGATGCAAAGAGCAAAGTTTGAGGGGCGTGCGGTCAGCTGCTCCGGACCGGAAATCGAAATGGCATTAAACGGGCTAGAATCACGTTCCTTCCCTGGTGCTCGTCTTATTGCCGCCGCAGCAATAGGAGGGTCGCTATTTATTTATCTCTACGGATTTGTACTTCCGAGCATGAAGGACGCGACGAAGGTCACCTTTCAAATGGTGTGCCTCTTCCTGGCCTGCTATGCGCTTTTCTTTCTTGTCGCGCTTGTTAGTACAGCTGTTTCTTTGTTCGTGGGCAGATGGATTGTTGCCCTGTATTGCTTCGTCGCATCATGCATTGGAATTATGAGTATCTATGGTTCACTGGCGCTTAAAGGCGGTCTTATGGCTGCGGCGGCTCCTCATCGCGAGATTGCTGAGATCTACAATCGGCGGCGCCCGGAGCTTACTTCGCGCGGTCCAATGCCTCGCTTGGTCGATCTCGATGATCAGTGTGGACCGCCAGCTGGTTGTGAATGCTGGCTTCTGCTCGATCTCGATCACTTCGGCGGCGTTGAAAAGGACATTGGTGGCTGGCATCGGCCGATAGCTTCCGTCTTTCTGACAAACAGCGCCGCAGAGCATTTTGCCATCGTGAACGTGAAGCGGATCGACCCCGATGCCTATTCAGTTTTGGGATGCGAGTGGGATCCGGCGGCATGGTGGTTAAGGTAGCTCGCAGGATGGGTGGAGCGAAGCGATACCCGTCAATTGCGGGTTTGCGAAGATGATGGGTTTCGCGAAGGGCTCAGCCCATCCTACGCGCTGATCTGTGCTGCGCTCGCCCTTGGCCTGGTGGTCGAGTCTCCAGGCGAGTGGGCACGGAATCCGAATTGCATGGTTGGCGTTTCGCTTCGGAGTTTGAAGCGAATCGTTGCCGCGACGACCACGGCGTTGCGGCGGTTGCAGTGTTCGGCCCTCGACAACGGCGGGGCAAGAGCGTGACGTTTGTCCGCGGGGCCGAAGCCCGCGCAAAGCCTCTGTGACGCCGGGTATCCTAGCCTTTGTTGGGACCCGTCATATTAGGAATGAACCCGGTTAATACTCTCATGCCAACATCCATCATCGCGGCCGCAATGACGTACATGCACACAAGGATGCTCACCCAAATCGAAAGTGTCGGATGAATGATTATCGAAATCATCCCCCCCACCAACAACAACATGAAAAGCAAGAATACTCCAACGATCCAAAGAAGCATCGATATTGCGCTGGTCACCAGATAAATCTTTTGTCGTTTTGAAACGTTACGAGCCGTCAAATCCGGGGCGCTGAATCTAGCTATTCCATAGCGCAACGTCAAAGCTAGGAGCACTATTTGATTTCCTTCTGCCTGCTTCTGCAAATACACATGCATGAAATCCGCGATCCGCGCCTGCTCGATGGCAGGAGGCATGGCGTGAATTTGAAGACTGGCAATCACAACAAGCAAAAGCTCACGAAAACTAGCTGCCTTTGCAGAGAGGCCTAACGCGGATACCGACATATCTGGGAATACAATCGCGACCAACAGGAGAAGCAACATCGTCAGCCGCACGACATCTAGACTTCGGCCGCGCGCTTCCAATGCATCCTTGCGCTTCTCTAGCCCTTCAATGAACTTCTCAGTAAAGAGCTTTTCACGCAGGTTGGTATTATTGAGGATGGCTCGGAACAACTCGTTGTCTTTAGCTCGCTGCTCATCCCATCGAAACTTGGCTTTTTCGTCCATCGGGGGCCGGACTGGTAGGTGTATCGGGAGGTTTGGCGTTGATGTGACCAGAGCCAGACAAAAATCTGTCGCGCCGAAGGGATTCAAATCCATAACAGGCAAGCGCAACCACGCGGGGAATAGGCCCCGTTTTTACGTAATTTGCGATTTGTCTTCTGCTTCTACCGAGCAATGCAGCGGCAGATTCTTGGGTAAGTCTATTTCTCGTTAGAAAGTCTACAAACTCCTTCGGCGTCCAACTTTCTTGCGCAAGGGATTGAATGGTATCCGCCGACATCACCAAGTCCTCGACACCACCCCACGCCACGGCATCGCCGTCTTCAGCAATGGCGGCAGTCAAAAAGAGGCGTTCGTCCCGCAGGGGACGATAGACCTTATAGCTGAAGACGGCAGGGCTAACGTCGACTAGATCATCGCGGCCAGCACGGGGGCCTCCGGCCCACTTGACCCGAAGGACATAGTCAGGGAAAGGCTGGACACTCGCCATCCGGGGAAGCTCAATCCCGCTGTCGAAGACGTCATTCTCGCTCATTGAGCCTTCTCCACTCTGATACCAGAGTGGCCAAATTTTCTGGTTTTTCTAACCACTCTTTGACTTCCGCCAAGTCCTTCTTTGACGCCTTCCCGGCAATAACCTCCAAACTCACTATATCCACCGAAGCCCTAGAATTCGGGCCTTTTAAGTGGAAGTGTGGAGGATTATGGTCTCCCGGATAAACGTATATCTTACAGTTACTTAGGGGAGCGTCGACGCTCGCCATGTTGCCTCGACAACGTAAGGCTAGTGCAATGGTTGCACAATATCAATAAAAAAATGTGAATCTATTGCACAAGGGTTAGCGGGCCAGGAAGTAGCAACTCAACCTTAGCGGCTATTTGGCGGGTGCCAATACCGCCCAGTGATTTTCGATCACATCGCAACCCAGCTCGCAGGATGGGTGGAGCGAATCGACGCCCGCCAATTGCCGGTTTGCGAAGATGATGGGTTTCGCGAAGGGCTCAACCCGTCCTACGCGTTTCAAAGCGAGGGAAAATCGCTGGCATGGTTTGAAAGGGAAAACTTCGGCGCCGCCCGCACCTTCTTGTCGGCTCAATAGCGATATCTGCATTGAACAATATCGAGCTGTTGCGTCTCCCCCTTGCCGGTGACGCGATAGACCGGCCTGTGTTCGCCGGTGATCCGGCGCGACCACCAGCCTTGCAGGGCATGCTTGAGCGGCTCCGGTGTCCCGAGTCCCTTGAACGGATCGCGCTTGATGTCCTTGATCAACGCGTTGATGGCTTCGAGAACTTTCTCGTCCTCATGCTGCTCAAGATAGTCTTGCCGGGCGTCTTCGGTCCACGCGGTGATCATGCCACCGCTCAACCCGCCTTCGTCGGCTCAATCGGCTCGCGCTCGGTCAATTTGCCGTCGTCGGCCGCCTTGATCGCGCGCAGCAGACGCGCGGCGTTTGCCGGACTCTTCAGGAGGTGGACGGTCTCCATGAGACCCTCATACTCATACTCATACTCCTCCTCCGACATCAGCACGACGCTACTTGTTTGGTGGCGGCGCGGAAGGTATCTCGGTAGTCACCGGCTACTTTGCATGGGGTTGTTTTCGATATTTTGGTCGGGGGCGAACTCCGTGCCGTGGTCGGACGCTCCCGAGGCACCGTCATCACCCGCGAAAGCGGGTGATCCAGTACGCCGCGGCCTTGGGGCTCCATCTCGGCGGCTGTGGAATACTGGGTCGCCCGGTCGAGCCGGGCGATGACAGCTGTGTGTGTGACTCCTCGCCGATCAGGTGAGGGGCTCCTTTGCATGGGTTGTTTTCGACATTTTAATTGGGAGCGACGGCCCCGCCGTATCTGCGCTCACGCCACGCTTTCGAGAAACGCCTCTTCGGCGGCCTCGATCGCGTCGGGCGATCCGACATGCATCCAGACGCCGTCGAGCCGAAGCCCGAACAGCCGTTCCTGCTCTTCGGCGCGGTCGAACATTTTGGTCAGCGAGAATTCGCCTGACGGCGCATCGGCGAAGATCGCGGGCGACAGGATCGCAGCCCCCGCGTAGACGAAGGGAACGACCTGGTGTTCGCGCCGCTTGCGCAGGCCTCCGTCGGGCAGCATGGAATAGTCGCCGCGGCCGCCATAACCGATGCTGCTCGCGGTCGGCGCCATCAGCAGCAGGATATCCATCTGCCGGGAATCGAACGTGTCGGCCAATCGCATCAGGTTGGACTTGACGCCGTCGATCCACAGCGTGTCGGAATTGACGTGGAAGAACGGCTCCGGTCCCAACAGGGGCAGCGCCTTGACCACGCCGCCGCCGGTGCCGAGCACCTGGTCGCGCTCATCGGAAATGGTCACGTGGGGGCGGGTGCGCGAAGCGACATGGCTGATGATCTGGTCCGGCAGATAATGCACATTGACGACCGCCTCAGTGACGCCGGCATCGCCAAGCCTGTCGAGCACATGATCGAGCAGCGGCCGGCCGGCCACGGGCACCAGGGGCTTGGGCATGTGCTCCGTCAGCGGACGCATTCGCAAGCCTAATCCGGCGGCGAGGACCATTGCTTTGGCAGGCTTGACCGACATGTCAGGACGTTCTCGACCCCGTCTTTGAGGGTATTGCAGATGTATAGCGCTGATTCGCGCGGGCACGTATCCTGGTTGCCTTAACCGTCCGGGATGACGATTTTGCGACTTGGGAAAGGGGTGGCGAAAAGGCGATCAGCGCTCACGCGTCCGTCGTCGTGCGCTTCGCCGCGGCCTTCTTTTTCTTGTCGCCCTGCTTGAGGAAATTGACGCCGATCTGGTCGCCGTTCACCCAGGCCAGCTCGCAGCGGCGATAGGCAAGCCCGGTCGACGACAGCAGCAGGAAGAACTCCTTCAGATGCAGGCCTTCGACCGAACCATCGATGGTGAGCTTGGCGCCGGTCTCGGACACGTCTTCCATGGTGCATTCGCGCCGCCAGGTGCCATCGATGCCCATCATGTGGGCGGCGATGCCGCGCTCGAATACCACCCGCTCGCCCTTGCGCCGTTCACTCGCCATGTCGTCGCTCCAACCCTAGAGCGAAATGACTTTTTCTTTGAATCGTCATGGCGCTCTATCTTTTTCATCGAAGCATGATCTTTTCGGAAAACCGGTCTCCACTTTTCCGGATCATGCTTGGCCGGTCGCGAAAACACGCCGCGCAGCTGCTCGCAGTCTATGGAGAGACGGCTAACGGCGGGTAAATCGGGGCAAGATCTGAAAATGGGGTTACCCGTTCCGGAACGATTGCGCCCAATAAGCGAGGAGGCGGCGCTACGCAACCGGCGGCGGAACGTTCGCGGCATACCAGTCCCGCACCGAGGCCAGCGCCGGATGCGCGAACGAGCGGTTGAGATAGGTCCAGATCCGCGGTTGATGCCGCAGATATTGCGGTTTGCCGTCGCGCCGGTTCAGCCGCGCGAAGGTGCCGAGCAGGCGCGTGTTGCGCTGCGCCGACATGATCGCATAGAGCGCGGCGAAATCGGCCGGATCGAAGCTTTCGTCGGCCCCGCGGCGTGCCCGGATGTAGCGCGAAAAAAGCGTCAGCTCGAGCATCTCAGGAACGTCGATGCGCGCATCCTGCAACAGCGATACCAGGTCGTAGGCGGCCGGCCCCAGCATGGCGTCCTGGAAGTCGATGATGCCAAGCCTCTTGATGCCCTTGCGCTCGGCGAGCCAGATCAGGTTGGGCGAATGGAAGTCGCGCAGCGTCCAGGTTCTGGCGGCAGCTGCCGGCTTGCGCAGCAGAGTGCGCCACATCAGGACGAATTCGGCGCGCAGCCGCGTGGACGGCTCGACCCCGCGGTCGGGCATGTACCATTCGAGCATCAGGCCGACCTCGACCAGCATCGCCTCGGTATCGAAGGTCGGAATCGTGTAGGTGACCTGCGGCGCGAGCGGCAGAACCTCGGGCAGCGACAACCGGTGCAAGGTCGCCAGCAGATCGGTCGCGGCTTCGTAGCGCTCGGGAATCGGGGCCGGCGGATCGCCTTCGGTCACGCCGACATTGCCGAAATCTTCCGTAATCAGGAATCCCGTACTGAGGTCGGCATGTTGGATGACGGGTGCGGAGAATCCGCGTTCGCGCAAGCCGCCGGCGATCGCAACGAAAGGCCTGACGTCCTCGGCGAGATGCACCGCGGCGCTGTAGGATTTGCCCTGGTAGATCGCCGGGCTGGCGGGCCGCTTCGGCGAATTCATCAGGATGGCGCTGCTGCCGTCGCGGATCAGCCGCGCATAGGAGCGGATCGAGGCATCGCCGGGCATCCGCCGGCGTTCGGCCTCGTCGTATCCGGCCTCGGAGAGGAATTCCCGCAGCGCCTGAAGCCGCGTGACCTGGCTTGCCGCCTTGCCGCAGCCGGTGATCTCGGCGGCGCGCGCGGTCGAGCCGAGCGCCGGCCGATGACTGATCGCGATGTCGATGCGGTCGGGCGGCAGTGCGCCCGCGGCGCGCTCCGGCCATTCGATCAGGACCACGGTCAAGTCGGGCAGCGGCGACAGGCCGATCTCTTCGAGCTCCGATGCATCGCTGATGCGATAGAGGTCGGCATGGATGAGCGGGAACGGCGGCAAGTCGTAGACCTGCGCCAGGGTGAAGGTCGGGCTTGGCACTTCCAGCGCGTCGTCCTCGGCCAGATAGCGGATCATGGCGCGGGCCGCCGCGGTCTTGCCGGCGCCGAGGTCGCCCGACAGCGTCACCACGTCGCCGGGGCCGATCAGAAGCGCGAGATCGGCCATCAGATGCGCGGTGGCGAGTTCGTTTGCCAGCGCCACCGAGAATGTCACGGATGCCGTCATTCCGCTGCGTTACGATGCGCGGCCTGGTCGGTCGGAAAATCGCAGGTCACCGTCGTGCCCTTGCCGACGATCGAATCGACGCGCACCTTGCCTCCGTGCAGTTCGACGAAAGAGCGCACCAGAGACAGTCCGAGGCCGGCCCCGCGCCGCCGCGACCCTTGCGAGTGGCTCTCGAACCAGTCGAACACCTTGTCCTTGACGTCGGGCGAAATGCCGGGACCGGAATCGGTCACGGTGAAGACGACGCGGTGGTCGGTTCGCACGGCGGCGACCCGGACGGCGCTGTCCGGCGGCGAAAATCCCACGGCGTTGGCCAAGAGATTATAGAGCACCTGCACCACGCGCCGCTCGTCGCCGACGAAGCTGCCGATCTGGGGGTCGATATCGATGTCGAGCCGGATGCGGTCGGTGGCGAGCCGGTCCTGGATGCCCTCGGCGGCGGCCTCGATCGCCTTGCGCACGTCCACCGAGCCGAGTTCAAGCTTCATGGCGCCGGCATCGATGGTGGCAAGATCGAGAATGTTATTGGTGAGCGCGAGCAGCGCGTTGGCCGATTTGGTGACGTAGTCGAGATATTCGGCTTGCTTCGGCGTCAGCGGACCGGTCGAGGAATCGCTGAGGAAATGGGTAAAGCCGATGATCGTGGTCAGAGGCGCGCGCAATTCGTAGGACACGTGGTGGACGAAATCGATCTTCATCTGGCCCGCGGCCTCGAGCGCCTCGTTGCTCTCGCGCAGCGCCCGTTCGACGTTCTCGGTATCGGTGATGTCCTGGAAGGTCAGCATGGTCGCGCCGTCGGGCAGGGGACAGCTCATGCAGTCGAGCACGCTGCCATCCCTGCGTTCCAGCTTCAGCGACACGTCGACCCGGTTCTCGATTCCGGTAATCGCCTCGCGGATGGTCCGCCATGCGCCGACGTCGTCGGACAGCGCCTTGCACCAGGTCTCGACGGTGTCGATGTGCGGCTCGTCGCGCAGCGCCTCCGGCGACAGCTTCCACATCTTGGCGAAGGCCGGGTTGAACAATTGCGCGCGGCCATTGCTGCCGAACACCGCGACGCCCTCGGTCAGGCTGTCGAGGGTCTCGCGCTGGACGCGGATCAGGCCGTCGAAACGCCGCGCCAGATCGAGGCTTTCGGTGACGTCGTCGAACAGATAGGTGACGCCGCCTTCCGGGTTGGGGGTGGTGACGACGCCGAGCGCCCGTCCGTCCGGCAGGTACCAGGTGTCCTTGGCGGTTTCGACGGCGCGGTAGGCTTCATGCAGCTTGGCCTTCCAGGCCCGGAAATCCTGCTGCTCGGGAAGCTTGCGCGCGGCGCGCAGGCGGTCGAGCACGCTGGAATCGTCGGGATGCCCGTCAAGGAAGGCCGGATCGAGGTCCCACAGCCGGCGGTAGGAATCATTGTAGAAGGCAAGCCGGCGCTGGGCGTCGAAAACGGCGACGCCTGATGACAGCTGATCCAGGGTGCGGCGATGGGCCTCCGCCATCCGCACCAGGGCCGCACTCAGCGCGTCGGCCTCGCTGGCGTCGATGGCGATGCCGACGCTGCCGCCGGCGACATTGACGGTGCGGACGTCGTAGATCCGCCGCTCTCCGGCCACGACGATCGGGAGCCTTGCATTGTAACTTTCAGAGGCGCAAAGCGCATGCTCCATCTCGGAACGATCGCGGCTGTCGAGCAATTCGAGCTTGCGTTCGATCGCCTCGGCTGCGCTGGCCGCCTCGGTTGCGCGGGCATAGGCGGCGTTGGCGTAAGCCAGCCCGCCCGTGGCCTGCTTGGTCCAGATCGGCCAGGGCGCGCTGTCGGCGAAGCCCCGCAGCATCTCGGTCTCGTCGAGCAGTGCCTGATGTCGCATCTTCACGTCCGCAAGCTCACGCCGAAGTCCGGTGAGTTCGCGAATGCGTACCACGGCCTGGCCGCCGACGGCGCGGCCCATCGCCTCGATCGGGTGGCCATTCGAGGTCGTGAGGTTGAGCAAGAACCCTTCGCCGGATTCGCGCAAACCGTCGACGGCGTGGTCCATCTGCAAAGCCGGCTCGGGCGGCAGCCAGGTACCGAAAGCGAGGATTCGCTGCGGCGCCCCGCCCTGCTGCATCAGCAGCGAGGCGTCGCCCGAGATCTGCGGCCGGCTGCCACCCGCGGCCCATGAAATCAGGATCTGCGGTTCCGCCAACAGCAGTGCGCGGAAGCGGTCGGCCTGCGCCTGGAGCGAACTGACGACGGCGTGCAGCTTCGCCTCGCTGCGCGCCGCGCGAACGCCGTTGCGCATCAGCAGGATCGCCGCCACCACGGAGAAACCGAGCAGCGACACCGCCGCGGTCAGAACCGCGACTTCCTGGTGGGTGAAGTCGAGCATGCCAGGAACGACATCGACCAGCGCCAGATCGCCGGCGCGCGCAATCCCGGCCGGCGGCAGCATCGCCGCGGCTATCCCGAGCAGGCCGTTGCGCGCCAATGATGTGCACGACAACAGCGTCCGACGCATCACTGCGATTACGCCTGACATGGTTGCCTCAAAGCCGCACGAATCCGTACCCGGCACGCGGGGTCGCATCGCCGCGCCGTTCTCGAATCAAAGAACAATATCCTTAAGCGGACTCGACCGGGAAGAGTCCAGACCGTGAACGGGTCCCCGGTCGGGGAAAATGCGCGTGGACAGCGGTTGATATGTTTTTTTTCGGGAATGAATCCGGTTTTTTAGCGTCCGGTCGAGCCGTAACCGCCGCTGCCGCGCGCGGTCGATGACAGCTCGCTCACGGCCACGAGTTCGGCGCGCGCGACCGGCGCGATCACCATCTGCGCGATGCGTTCGCCGCGCTTGATCGTAAACGGCTCGGCACCGTGATTGATCAGCAGCACGCTGACCTCGCCGCGGTAATCGGCATCCACCGTGCCCGGCGCATTCAGCACGGTGACGCCATGCTTGGCGGCGAGGCCGGAGCGCGGTCGCACCTGGGCCTCATAGCCTTCGGGCAGCGCGATCATAAACCCGGTCGGCACCAGCGCGGAGCGTCCGGGCAGCAAGGTCAGCGAATGATCTTCCGGCACCGCCGCCGGCAGGTCGAGGCCGGCGGCGTGTGCGGTCTGATAGGCCGGCAGCGCCAGGCCTGCGCCGTGCGGCAGTTGCTGGATCTCGACCTTGACTGAGGTGCTCACGCGCTGGTTCCCTTGGTCATGCCGACCTCCTTGGCGACCTGTACGATCAGTTCGGCCGCGACCTCTTCCTTGGTCATGACCGGCCAGGACTCCACCGTGATATCAGCACCCGCGCGCCGCAGCAGATGCACGGTATTGCGGTCGCCACCCATCACCCCGGTCGCGGGCGAAACATCGTTGGCGACGATCCAGTCGCAGCCCTTGCGCTTCAGCTTGGCCTTCGCGTTGTCGAGCAGATGCTCGGTTTCCGCCGCAAAGCCGATCACCAGCGGCGGCCGCTGGTCCGGCAATTGGGCGATGGTGGCGAGAATGTCGGGGTTCTCCACGAGCTGCAGCGGCGGCATGCCGGCCGCAGTCTTCTTCAATTTCTGCTCGCCTGCGCTGGCGACGCGCCAGTCGGCCACGGCGGCTGCGAAGATCGCGATATCGACCGGCAGCGCGGCCTCGACCTGCTCCAGCATCTGGCGCGCCGATTCCACATGCGTCACCTTGACGGCATGGGGATCGTCGAGGTCGACCGGTCCCGAGATCAGGTGAACCTCGGCACCCGCGGCTTGCGCCGCCGCAGCGATGGCGTAGCCCTGCTTGCCCGACGAGCGGTTAGCGATGTAGCGGACGGGGTCGATTGGCTCATGCGTTGGGCCCGCGGTGATCAGCACGCGCTGGCCTGCGAGCGAGTGCGCCGCGGGGGGTCGCAGGATGGCTTCAGCGGCGGCTGCGATTTCGAGTGGCTCGGCCATCCGCCCGACACCGGCCTCGCCCGATTCCGCCATCTCGCCGGTATTCGGGCCGACCATGGCGACGCCGTCGCGCTGCAGCTGCGCGACGTTGCGCTTGGTTGCGGCTTTGCTCCACATCATCGGGTTCATTGCCGGCGCGAGCAGGACGGGGCGGCCCGCCGCGATCAGGATCGCACTGGCGAGATCGTCGGCATGGCCGTTGGCCATCTTGGCCATGAGATCCGCAGTCGCGGGCGCTACCACAATCAGGTCGCAGTCGCGTGCCAGCCGGATATGGCCGGCGTCGAACTCGCTTTCGGGATCGAACAGGTCGGTATAGGCGCGTTCGCCCGACAGGGCGCCTGCGGCAAGCGGCGTCACGAACTGCTGCGCGGCCTTGGTCAGCACGCAACGGACGTGGATCTGCCGCTCCTTGAGCCGCCGGATCAGGTCGAGCGATTTATAGGCCGCGATCCCGCCGCCGATGATCAAGGTGACGTGGGCCTCGCTGGAGGCGCTGGACGGCCGCGGCGCGGGATGCCTGGCGTCCGAGGCGATGGCCGGAGATGACGCGGCAACCTCGGGACGGCCTTCGCTGAGATCGCGCAGGATCATCCGGACCTCCTCCTCGACGGATCGGCCGTTTTTCGCCGAGCGAAGGCGCAGGTAGATTTTGACGGCATCGTCGAGTTTTCGGATGGTGAGGCTGGCCATGGCCGATACCGAAAGAGGTTGTGCCATCAATGATGGCACAGGGATGATTGCATTGCAATCACAGTTGACGGATCGCGATTAGAATCCCGATGAAGGTCGCCGCGATGATCCAGAGCGCGAGCGCGCGCCAGCGGCTCCTGCGCCCCTCGGCGCGGCCCATCGCCGCGATTGTCTCCGGAGACAGATGCAGGCCCTCCCGGGTCATGGTTTCCAACTGCTCCAGCACCACGACCGCGCGCGCGGCGATGTCGGGCAGGCCGGAGAGCACGCGCGCGAGATCGCCCACGCCCGACATCGCGCCTTGAACGCGTCCGAGCGGTCCCAGATTGCGCTCGATCCACTCGCGCACCACGGGCTCGGCGGTCTTCCACATGTCGAGTTTGGGATCGAAGCCGCGCGCCACCCCTTCGACCACCACCATGGTCTTCTGCAGCAGGATCAATTCGGGGCGGGTGCGCATGTCGAACAGCCCGGTGACCTCGAGCAACAGGCTCAAGAGCTTCGCCATCGAGATTTCTTCGGCGGTCCGGTTATGGATCGGCTCGCCGATCGCGCGCAGCGCCTGCGCGAAATTCTCCACCGAATGATGGGCCGGCACATAGCCGGCCTCGAAATGGACTTCAGCGACGCGGCGGTAGTTGCGGGTGATGAAGCCGAGCAGGATCTCGGCGAGGAAGCGCCGCTCCTTCGCACCCAACCGGCCCATGATGCCGAAATCAACCGCCACCAGCCGCCCGGTATCGTCGAGGAACAAATTGCCGGGATGCATGTCGGCGTGAAAGAAGCCGTCGCGCAGCGCGTGGCGCAGAAAGCTCTGGATCACCTTGCGGCCGAGATCGGGCAGGTCGACCTGGGCCTGCTTGAGCCGGGCATGATCGCTGAGCGCGATGCCGTCGATCCATTGCATGGTCAACACGTTGTTCGCGGTGCGATCCCAATCCACCGAGGGCACGTAGAAATCCGGGTCGTCCCGGGTGTTCTCGGCCATCTCGGACAAAGCCGCGGCTTCCAGCCGCAGGTCCATTTCCATCGCCACCGAGCGCGACATCGTGTTGATGACTTCGACCAGCCGCAGCCGCCGCGCTTCCGCGGAGAACGCCTCTGCCTTGTGCGCGACGTAGAAGAAATCGGCGAGATCGCGACGGAAACGCGCGGCGACATGCGGCCGCAGCACCTTGACCGCAACCGGGGTGCTGACGCCGTCGCGCATCACCTCGCCGCGATGGACCTGCGCAATCGACGCTGCGGCGACCGGAGGCCCGAGCCGCACGAAGGCCTGCGCGACCGGGCGTTCCAGCGCGGTTGCGATCACGACCTCGGCCTCGGCTTGCGAGAACGGCGGCAGCCGGTCCTGCAGGCTCTCGAGGTCGCGCGCCATGTCGACGCCGACCACATCCGGCCTTGTGGCGAGGAACTGGCCGAGCTTCAGATAGGCCGGCCCCATCCGCTCCAGCGCGCGCGACAGCCGTGGCCCGGATTTGGCGCCGGGCCGTTCGACCAGCCGGGCGATCTTGAGCGCAAGCTGGCCCGGCGGCGGCACCAGGCTCGGGTCGACGGCGCCGAACACCCCTTCACGCGCGAACACGAAGGCGGCGCGGGCAAGCCGCGCGATGTGGATATAAGCGGAAATCACAAACGCCAGCCCGAATGCAATGCCACGATGCCGCCCGACAGGGTTTGCCAGGTCACGCGGGAAAAGCCGGCGCCGCGGATCATCTCCGCGAACGCGTTCGGCCTGGGGAACTTGCGGATGGATTCAACCAGATATTGATAGGATTCGGCATCGCCCGTGACCATTCGTCCCAGCGGCGGAATCACCTTGAAGGAAAACAGATCGTAGAGGCGATCGAGCCCCGGCACGTCGACGGTGGAAAACTCCAGGCACAGGAAGCGCCCGCCCGGTCTGAGCACGCGGAATGCCTGCGCCAGCGCGAGATCGATCCGCGGCACGTTGCGGATGCCGAAGGCGATGGTGTAGGCATCGAAGGCGCGATCGGGGAAATCAAGCGCCTCGGCATTGCCCTCCACGAAGGAGACGCGATCGTCGAGATGCTTCTTCACCGCGCGCTCGCGCCCGACCGCGAGCATGTCCGGATTGATGTCGCAGACGGTGGCGTGGAAGCCGCTGCCCGCCCCCTTGGCGGCGCGGAAGGCGATGTCGCCGGTGCCGCCGGCGACATCGAGCAACGCAAATGGCGCCTCGGAGCGCGGTGGATTGAGCGCGTCGATCATGATGTCCTTCCAGACCCGGTGCAGGCCTGCCGACATCAGGTCGTTCATCAGGTCGTAGCGGGACGCCACGCTGTGGAACACCTCGTTCACCAGCGTCTGCTTGTCGCCCAGGGGCACGTCGCGGAAGCCGAAATGCGTGGTTTGGTCAGGCCGATCCATCAACATACTCCGATACGGGACCATAGCGCGCCCGCGGTAATGGCGCTATCACGTCACCAGCACAAGGTGAATGACCTGAAACCGAATTGACCTAGCTTCGCATGCCTGAATTGCCCGAAGTCGAGACCGTTCGCCGTGGCCTGCAGCCGGTCATGGAGGGCGCCAAGATCGTGCGGGCGGAAGCCCGGCGCAAGGATTTGCGGTTTCCCTTCCAGGCCGATTTCGTCGCGCGGCTGCAGGGCCAGACTGTGACCGGGTTAGGCCGCCGCGCCAAATATCTGCTCGCGGACCTCGGCTCCGGCGACGTGCTGCTGATGCATCTGGGCATGTCGGGCTCTTTTCGCATCCGCAAGGCGGGCGAGGAGGCCACGCCGGGCCGGTTTCACCATCTCCGCGACAAGAACGGCGCGCACGACCATGTCGTGTTTCAGATGTCCTCGGGCGCGGAGGTGGTGTTCAACGATCCGCGCCGCTTCGGCTACATGAAAGTGATCGCGCGCGACGCACTCGACCGCGAGCCGCTGCTCAAGGGGCTCGGGCCGGAGCCGCTCGGCAATGAATTCGACGCTGCCATGCTGGCGCGCGCCTGCGCCGGGAAGAAGACCAGCCTGAAGGCCGCGCTGCTGGACCAGCGCGTGGTCGCAGGCCTCGGCAATATCTATGTCTGCGAGGCGTTGTTTCGTGCGCAGCTGTCGCCAAAGCGCCAGGCCGCGACGCTGGCAACGAAGAAGAGCGAGTGTACGGAGCACGCCAAGCGCCTGGTCGAGGCGATCCATGCCGTGCTCAACCAGGCGATCAAGGCCGGCGGGTCGTCGCTGCGCGACCATCGCCAGACCTCCGGCGAACTCGGCTATTTCCAGCACTCGTTCCAGGTCTATGACCGCGAGGGCGAAACCTGCCACACGGCCGGCTGCCGCGGCACCGTGCGTCGCTTCACCCAGAACGGCCGCTCGACCTTCTGGTGCCCGAAGTGCCAGAAGTGAGGCTTGTGCGCATTCACATCGCCTGCGACCGCAGCAGTCGCTTGGGGTGAACGCCATCGACATGCCCCGTGAACGGCGGATGGATCGAATAGCCGATCAGCTCGCGGGCGCGCTCCGGCAGTTTTTCCGCCAACTCGGCCGGAACGGCGAGCGCCATGTTCTCGAGCTGCCGCGCCCAGCCGACGCAATATTGCGGCGTAATGATCAGACGCGGGTGATCCGACCGATTGGCGCCGCCGCGGTGCCACAGCGTTCCCTTCGCGATCGCCAGAGATCCCGACGGCATCGTGAGCTTGACGGCATCGGGCCGATCGCCGGCATCACGGCCGGCGTCCGGCGCAGTCCGGTTGGCAAAGTCGGCAGGGCTCGCCGCACCCTCGACGCTCTGCTGGTCCCACAGGTGGCTTCCCGGAATGATTTCGGTGCTGCCGTTCAGCTCGGTCGTATCGTCGATGGCCCAGAATGCGCTGATGCCGAGGGCCGGGCGTGGGCGCGGCACCTTGATGCCGCCATCGTCGAAATGCCAGGGCTGCACGGTCTCGCCGGGATGCAGATTGATCGCAACCAGGGTCGACAGCAGCAAGCTCGGTCCGAGCTCCGCTTCGGCAAAGGCCAGCGCCAGCGGATGAATCGCAAGCTCGGCGAACACAGGTGATTTCGCCAGCAAGGCGTAGATCCGGTTGGTCTTCAGGCCCTCGAAATCGTTGCGGCCGGTGAGATCGCGCGCGAGGAACGGCGCCAGTGCGTTGCGGATTTCAGCGACCCGGTCGGCGCCAAGAACACGTTCGAAGATCAGATAACCGCGGCGGTCGAACTGTTCCTGCCAGGATGCGAAGGTTCGTCCCTCCAGCCACGGCGAAGCCTGCTCGATTGCTGTCGGCATTGGCCCGTCCTCCCGCTAAACAAGTTGTTTTTCGCGTGTCGTAGGTTATCCCGATAGCCTATCGGTTGAAATGAAAACCGCAAGGGAGGCGGCGCCATGCGCAAGGTCTGGATCGAGGCGGCGTTGAACGGCCCGTGGAGCCGCGCGCTGCAGCCCAAAATCCCCGACACGATCGAGGCGATCATCAGCGAGGGTGTCGCGTGCGCGCGCGCCGGCGCCACCATCATCCACACCCACGCCTATGATGGCGGCGGCCCGCAAACCTTCGACTGGCAGGTTTACGCCCGGATCATCGAGGGGATCAGGTCACAGGTCGACGTGTCGGTGTACCCGTCCTACCCATCGGGCTCGACGACGAACAACAACGGTGCGCTTTCGGTTGTGGAGGCGACGGCTCGGTTTGCCCATCTTGAAGCGCTCGCGGCGCGCGGTCTGCTCGAATTCGCGGTGATCGATCCGGGCAGCGTCAATCTCACGCTGGTGGCATCAACGACAAGGCCGGGCAGCACCCACATGAATCCGGAGCCCCATGTCCTGCACGCGCTCGATCTTGCCAAGCGTTATGGTCTCCATCCCGCCTTTGCGATCTACGAGCCGGGATTCACGCGCGCGGGCGCTGCGCTCGCGCGCGCGACCGGCGTCAGGACTCCAATATATCGTTTGATGTTTTCGGACGCCTTTGCGTTCGGCTTCCCACCGCGATCTTATGCACTGGCCGCCCATCTGGCGTTGCTGGAAGACGTCGCTGGTCCGGCGCCATGGATGATCGCGGGGGTCTGTGCCGATATCCGCGGCTTGATCGGCGAGACGGTGGCGCGCGGCGGTCACATTCGTGTCGGCCTCGAGGATATCAGGCTGGGGACGTCCAGGAGCAACCTTGCACTTGTCGAGGAAGCCGTAAAATTGCTGCGCGAGCACGGCGCCGAACCCGCTTCGGCCGCCGAGATGCGGCAGGCGCTCAGCTCACTGACGACTTGAGCTGAGCGGCGATGTTTGAAGCAAAATGGGGCAATAAGCCGTTGCGCCGAAAAATCCCTCGCAGGCACGAAGCTGCGTGCGCCAACCCCCGAGCGCGCAGAGCGCACCGATCATCGCCTGCACCGTGGCAAAGGTTGCCCTGACGTCCGCGAGCTGGAGCAACGCCGCAGCAAGTGCAGGCGAAAAATCGATACTGAGAAAAGCGAACAGGCAAAGAACCGCAATCGGGGCCGACGCGGCAACATACTGACTGATTACAGATTTCGTCATAAATCTATCCTTGTCGCGAAAAATGATGCGAGCATTGCTTGGCGAGGCGGGCCGCGACGACGAATGTCGAGACCCGGTGCAAAGCGTCATGCGGCACATAAAAGCTCGCCGGCCCACGCTGCCAGTTCAGGAACTGAATCCACCCGATACAGAAACTGAACTGGAAAACCCGCCCCCGAGGCCATAGGCTTTTGGCGATATCTTCCGCGGAGGAGCCAATGACCACGGGCAGCTACCAGCAATTTTGCCCGGTCGCGATGGCGGCCGAGATCCTGTGCACGCGCTGGACCATCGTGGTGCTGCGCGAGATGTTTGCCGGCTCGACGCGCTTCAATGAATTGCGCCGCGGCGTACCCAGGATGTCGCCGGCGCTGCTCTCGCAGCGCCTGAAGGAGCTCGAACTGGCCGGCATTGTCGCGCGCGCGCCGTCAGCCAGCGATCCCGGCGTCATTGAATATCAGCTGACGGAATCCGGGCGCGAGCTCGGGCCGGTCGTGGAGGCGTTCGGAGTTTGGGGTCAGCGCAGGATCGAAGCCGACGTGTCGCTCCAGCATCTCGATGTCGATCTTCTGATGTGGGACATGCGACGAAATCTGAACACCAAGCCGATGCCGACGCGCCGCAGCGTCGCGGAATTCGTTTACCCCGAATTGCCGGCCGCCCAGCGCCGGTTCTGGCTGGTCGTGGACCCGGAGACCGGCGTCGATCTGTGCAAGATCGACCCAGGCTTCGACGTCGACCTTTACGTATCCGTCGACCTGCGCAGCATGACGGCGATCTGGCTCGGGCTCGATACCGTGCGCGCCGCGGTGGCCAGTCAGCGCATGGTGCTGACGGGGAGCAAACAACTCGCGGCCTCGATGCAGACCTGGCTGGGCCTCAGTCCCTTTGCAAAGGAACGCAAGCTCGCGAGCTAGGAAGAGCAAAGCCGACGTCTGTCAATGTCGCAGTACAGTTCGTGAACTGGACCATGCTTGCTGCTCCCGTGTAGTTGCCGCACGTGATGATCAAACAAGGGAGAGAATCATGAGCTATTCGGGAAGCTGCTTTTGCGGCGCGGTCACGATCGAGGTCTCCGGTTCGCCGGAGGCCATGGGCTATTGCCACTGCAATTCCTGCCGGTCCTGGTCAGGGGGACCGGTCAACGCGTTCAGCCTCTGGAAATCGGACGCGGTCAAAGTCAAATCCGGCGCGGAGCATATTGCGACGTTCGAGAAGACGCCGTTCAGCCAGCGCATGTATTGCAAGGTCTGTGGCGGCCATCTGATGGCCGGCCACCGGCCGGTCGGACTGGTCGACGTCTTCGCGGCCACGATCCCGGCGTTGAAATTCGTTCCCGGCGTTCATGTGAACTACGCCGAGACGGTGCTCCGCATCAGGGACGGACTGCCAAAGATGAAGGATTTTCCGGCCGAACTCGGCGGCTCCGGCGAGACGGCGCCGGAATGACGGGGCGGAGCTTGCGCGTTTCGTCGTGCGGTCAATTCCAGGTTACCGACTGACGCGCTGCTCAGATGTCGACATCCCCGGCTCGATCGACGGGGATGCCGATGCCTGCATCAAATGGGCCGCGTAGCGCTCCCACCGTGCCCTGATTCCCGTCTGCGCCGGCAGCGCGTGGCTGGCCGGGGGGTAGACGACAATCTCGACGGGCTTGCGCAACAGGATCGGAAACTCCAGGGCCGTGAACTGCTTGGCCCGCGGCATTGGCACCTCGGCAGACACACCGGCGCCGAGCCGGGTCTCGGTCCAGCTCCAGAGATTGCGGATCTCCTGCGCCGACTTGCCATCGGGATCGTATTCGCCGACGGAAAGTCCGGCCGCGAGCGCGTCCTGATGATCGTTGCGCATCACGATGAACGGCTGCGCAACAACATCGGCGAGGTCGAAGCCGGAATCGTCGCTCAGGGTGGCAGCCGCGCTGCCGACGCGAGGGCTGCGGTTCGGCGTCTGGTTGAGAATGAAGGCGAACGGCTTTTTCCAGGCGCGGACCACGCTCAGGGTCAGCGCGCTCGCCTCGATATCGGCGATGCTCGGCCGCGCCGGGATCATGCAGAGATCGGAATAGCGCACCGCTGCCGTTGATGCCGCGCTGAGGCCGCTCGGCGTATCGACGATCGCAACCGTCACGCCCTGACTTGCGAGCGAATGCAGGCGGCCTTCGATTTCGCGGGCGTTGAGCACGGTTTCCACGAGCGGTTCGGCGGGACCGCGGCGCCGCTGCCAGTTCGACAGCGTGCCCAGCGGATCGGTGTCGATGAGACGAACGGTATGCCCGGCTCGCCTTGCCGCCAGCGCCAGGCTGGTCGCCAATGTGCTCTTTCCGCTGCCACCCTTTTGGGTGACCAACGCAATCGTATGCATGGAAGATCCTTCGGATATCTAGGGGGCTCTGCGGATACGCCTGACAAGGTTGCATCGCTTCCGCGATGCCGAGCGGTTCTTGCTCGAGGACGTTCCGGCCCGATCCTCGAGGCGAGCGATCGCGTAGGTCCGAATCAAATCACCTGTGATGCTAGCCGATGTTAACGATTGTGGCTATTCCGTAGGGATACTGGAACGAGAATATGGCGGCATCGACGCAAAATTGTCACAGGCGCGAACGGAAAGGCGCGACAGACATCTTTCGATCGTGCGACAGCGTTGCGCGCGCCATGGCGCCTCAAAGACACGCGTCCCACGGCGCGCCGGCTTCCCCCCAGGTCAGCACCGGGAGCTTCGTCGCCCTCCGTGCGGCGATGTCGGCAGACGTCGGGACCGGCGTCACCGCCGCTTGTGCGCCGCCCCCGAGCTCCGCCGCAGCGGTCGCCGCGCGGTTCAGCCGGGCCTCGACCCATCGCCAGAGATCCCTGATCTCTTCGGACGATTTTCCGAGCGCGGCATATTCGCTGACGGCAAGCCCCGCGCTCAGCGCGTCCTGGTGATCGTTGCGCATCACGATGAAGGGCTGCGCGAGGACATCGGCGATATCGGTCGAGACCCCGCCGCCAAGCGCGTGCGATGCGACGTTGCTGCGCTGGCCGCGGATCGGCGTCTGGTTGAGGATGAAGGCAAACGGCTTGTTGCAACCGCGGATGACGTGCAGCGTCGGCCTCGTCGCCTCGATGTCGGCGATGCACGGCCGTGCCGGCACCAGGCACAGGTCGGCATAGCGGATCGCGGCGACCGTCGCCCTGCTCATTCCGCTCGGGGTGTCGATGATCGTCAAGGTCACGCCGCCGCGTTCGAGCGCAAGCAGACGCTGGTCCAGATCGTCGGCAACATAGATGGGTTCGACAAGAGGCTCGGCGAGACCGCGGCGGCACTGCCAGTTCGACAGCGTGGCCTGCGGATCGGTGTCGATCAGGCGGACATTATGTCCGGCCTGCTGTGCCGCGAGAGCCAGACCGATCGTAAGCGTGCTCTTGCCGCTGCCGCCCTTTTGGGTGGCCAATACGATCGTTCGCATCGAAAGTCCTCGGATTGCTGACCCGGCACGCGCTTCCGCGATGAGCTGTTCTCGCTCGCAAACGTTCCGGTTCGATCCAAAGGCGGAGGCGAACCACGGCAATCGAATCAGGAAGGCCCGCAACGGTATTTTCAGTATGACAGTTGCGCGACGAATGTAAATATCAGGACGCGCGGACAGATCAGCATTGCTGCAAAAGCGCACCGCGCCGAAGCGCAAATGTGAAAAATGGGTTTGACCCTTGGATGGAAGCGCGATGGATACGCCGACCCTTCGAACCCGCCGCTTGATCCTGCGTCCGCTCGCGCTTTCCGACGCGGCGGCAATTCAACGGCACTTCAACAACTGGAACGTCATCAAGAATCTGGCATCCGTCGTTCCCTGGCCCTATCCGGACGACGGCGCGGAAACCTTCGTCAGGCTGCAACTGAAAAAGATCGCGGCGGGTGAGGACATCTATCAGTGGGTTCTGGTGCTGCGATCGGGGGATGGACAGGCGATCGGGAACATAGATTTCCGGCCGCGCGCGGATCATCGCAAGGGCAACCGCGGATTTTGGCTTGCAGAGCCCTATTGGAATCGCGGGCTGATGACGGAGGCCATCACATCCGTCAACGATTTTGCCTTCCATACGCTTGGACTCGAAAGCTTCCACGTCTGCAACGCGGTTTCCAATGCGGCCTCCCGCCGGGTCAAGCAAAAGACCGGCGCGGAATTCGTCGGCCATGTCGAACTTCCGCATCACGATGGTCAATCGCGATCGGAAAAATGGAAGGTGACACGCGAAAGCTGGTTGAGGCGTGCAGCGCCTCCCGCTCCGACCGATGACTGACGGATCTGGCGCCAACACGAGCGACAACAGGGGGACGGCAAATGACCAATAACTGGCGCGATCGAACCAACACCGACTTCAGCTGTCAGAAGCAGCCAGCGGTGGGAAGCCGCGGCATGGTGGTCAGCAATCATCCGCTGGCATCGAGCGCCGGCGCCGAGATGCTGGCCGCCGGCGGCAATGCGATCGATGCGGCGATCGCGACCCTGTTCACGCTGACGGTGGTCGAACCGATGATGGTCGGCATCATCGGCGGCGGCATGGCGCATATCCGTCTCGCCGACGGCAGCCATCGCTTCATCGACGGCCAGTCGACCGTGCCACGCGCGGTCGGGCCCGACACCTATCGCTCAAAGCCCGGTTCGCCGCATGATGTGTTCGACACCGTCGACGACGAAAATCTCAACGGGGCGAAGGCGGTCGCGGTTCCCGGTTCGCTCAAGGCCTGGTGCGAGACATTACGGCGGTTCGGCACCATGAGCCTTGCCGACGTGATGCAGCCGGCGATCAGGCATGCCGCGCGCGGCTATGCGGCAACGCCTTATTTGCATGAATGCATCAGCGACGGCGCGCAGGTGATGCTGAAGGACAAGGCGATCGCGGCGATTTATCTGCCTGACGGCGCGCCCGTGAGGCCTGGTGAGCGCGTGGTGCAGGCGGAATATGCGGAAACGCTGCGCCTCATCGCCGAGCACGGCGAAGCGGCGCTGTATCAAGGGCCGCTCGGCGACATCCTGGTCGACTATATTCAGATGCACGGTGGTTTCATCACCCGCGCTGATCTGTTGTCGTACCAGACGGTCGAGCGCGCGGCTATCAGGGCCGACTATCGCGGCTGGGCGATCCTCGGACCGCCGCCGCCGGCGGCGTCCGGCGTGCATATCGCGCAGATGCTGAACATTCTCGAAGGCTACGATCTTCAGGCCAAGGGTTTCGGCACCGCCGAGACGATCCACCTGCTGGCAGAGGTCTTGAAGATCGCGTTTGCGGATCGCGCCGCCGCCAGCGGCGACCCTGACTACATCAAGGTGCCGGTGGAGCGACTGACCTCCAAGGACTATGCGCGCGAGCGCCGGCTTGCGATCGATCCGGCCCGCGCGCAAACATGGGGCGCAGGCGTCGCGCAGCTCGAAAGCGCCCACACTACCCACATGACAGTCGCGGACGGCTTCGGCAACGTGGTTGCGACCACGCAGACCATCAACAACCTGTTCGGCGCGAAGATTCTCATCCCTCGCCTCGGCACCGTGCCGAACAATTACATGAACCTGTTCGATCCGCGGCCGGGAGGCGCGCTGTCGCTGGCGCCGGGCAAGCGCGTCACCACTTCGATGTCGCCTGTCATGGCGCTCTACGACGGCCGGCTGGTCTATGCGCTCGGACTGCCCGGCGGAAAGCGGATCTTTCCGAGCGCGATGCAGGCGCTGATCAACCTGATCGACCACGGCATGAGCCTGCAGGAGGCGGTCGAGGCGCCGAGGGTGTGGACCGAGGGCAATGCGCTCGAGGTCGAGCGGGCGATTCCGGATGATGTCCGGGAGACCTTGCGCGCGATGGGGCATCGCGTGGTGGCGATGGCCACCGTTGCCGGCGGCATGAATGCGATCCAGTTCCACGAGGATGGCACGCTGTCAGGCGCGGCCTGCTGGCGCGCCGACGGCACGGCGATCGGGCTCGGTGGCGGGCTGGCGCGCGCCGGCGTGCGATTCAACCTGGGATCATGAGTGACAGAGGAGAAGGTGCCGTCATGAGCCGTCCGATCCGCATCGCCGTGCTGCATTTTTCCCACGAGACGGTGACCTTCCTGAAGAACGATACGACGCGGGAGGATTTCATCTATCCGGGATCGCCGGCCAGGGGCGAGGCGCTGTTGAAGTTCGACCCCAAGAACTACATGGGCGGCTTCGTGAAGATGGCGCGCGAGTTCGATGGTGTCGAACTGGTCGGCATCGAGTCGCCGCTCTGGCCGAAAACCTATACGGGCTCGGGCTGGGTCACCGAGGACGCCTTTGAAACCTTCGTCGGCCGGATGATCGCCGAGATCAAGGCGGATCGGCCGTTCGACGGCGTCTATCTCTGTTTGCACGGTGCCATGGCGGTGCGCGGCGTGCCGCGTCCCGAGGCCGAACTGGCGCGGCGGGTGCGCGAGGCCGTCGGCCCGAAAGCCGTCATTGCCGCGACCTTCGATCCCCACGGCAATGAGGACGAAGCGTTTCTCAAGTTCGCCGACATGGGATTTGCGGTGAAATATTTTCCGCACTATGACGCCTATCTGCAGGGCGAACGCGCCGCGCGCACCCTGGTTCGCGCGATCAAGGGCGACTACAAGCCCGCGCCCGCCACGCTCAAGGTGCCGATCATCTCGCCGACGGTGCTGCAATGGACCGGCGCGTCGCCCTGGATGGATCTGGTGCAGCTCGCGCTGGTCTGGGAAGCACGTGAGGTCGATGTCTACGTCAATGTGTTCTTCGGCTTCCCGTTCGCCGACGTGCCCGATGTCGGCATGACCATCCAGGTCATGACCAACGACAATCCGAAGCTTGCAGCCGAGATCGCCCGCGACATCGCGTGCAGCGCGTGGCGTCAGCGGCAGGCGCTGCTGACCTCGACCAAGGTTCATGCGATTGCGGAAGGCGTCATGCTGGCGAAACGGGCGGTGGCGAACGGCCAGACGCCGGTGGTGCTGGCCGACCACAGCGACCGTTCCGGTTATGCCACCTGGCTACTTCGCGAGATCATCGCGCAGGATCTCTCTCACGTTTTGATTGCCACGATCGCCGACGCGGCAGTCACGGCGAAGCTCAAGGCGCAGGGCGCCAAGACCGGTGACGCCTTCGACATGGAGATCGGCGGGCTCGCCGACGAATCGGCAGGCGCACCCGTGCGCATCCAGGGGACGATCCTGAATGCGGGCGAGGGCTACGGCCAGTTCTGGGCGGCGATCGCGTTCGGCCGCGACAATGTCCTGATCCTGAGCACCTATCTCGCCCAGATCATCGAGCCGCTTGCGCTGAAGCCGCTGCTGCCGGATATCGACGCGTTCGAGGTCTGGGCGATCAAATCGCGCGTGCACTTCCGGCGCGGTTTCCACGACAACGGTTTTGCCAAGACGATCCTGCTGGTCGAGCCGAGCGAACCGTTTCTCGGCACGGTGCGGCTCGACGCGCTGCCCTACGAGAACGTCGAGCTGAAGCGGTACTACCCTTACGGCGACCCGGCATTTTCCGGTTAAGGGTCCTCGTGCCCGGGTGCAGCGCAACGCTACGCAGTGGCTGCGCCGCGTTGACCGAACAAGACGTTCGCTCAAAATTTGAGTGGCATGTCCATTACCGTAACACTACGGATAAGTATTTTTGCGAATCTTTATCATTGGCAGCTCAATCCTTATGCAGCCACCCATCTGTCCGTTACTATTGAAGGGAGCAGTCGTGCCAAGCATGAATCTGAACATCGGAGCGCGACTGATCCTTGGCTTCAGCATTCTCTGTGTTCTGCTGGCGGGGGTGGTGGGCATCACCATCGTCAAGGTTCGCACGGTCAACGACTCGACCGGGAAGAACGTCAACCTTCGCGTTCCAACCGCGATGGCCGCAAGCGATCTGGTGTCCGGCGTCTATGCCTCGCTGGCTTCGCTGCGCGGCTTTCTGGTGACCGGCAGCGACGGGTTCAAGGCGGAGCGCGCGGTGTTCTGGAAGGAGATCCAGCAGCGGGGCTCCGACATGGATCGCCTCTCGTCTGAATGGACCAACGAAAAGAACAAGTCGGATTGGAAGCAGGCCAAGCCCTTGCTCGATGAATTGCGCAGCGCGCAGGACAAGGCCGAGGCGATCGCCCACACCATCGATGATCAACCCGCGGCCAAGATCTTGGCAACGGAAGCCGCGCCTCTCGCCAAGGCCATGCTGCAGAACGCGACGTCGATCATCAACGAGGAAGCCAATGTTCCCTCGACCGATGGGCGCAAGAGCCTGTTGATCGGATTCGCCGACATGCGCGCCAGCATGTCGATGGCGATCGGGGCGATCCGCGCCTATCTCCTGACCGCGGACGTCGCTTTCAAGCAGGAATATGAGGAACTCTGGGCGCTCAACCAGAAGAAATTCGACGCGCTGTCGGAGCGGCGGCCGGAGATGACGCCAGACCAGCAGAAGGCCTTCGATTCGCTGATCGAGGCCCGTGCCAAGTTTTCGTCCTTGCCGCAGAAGATGTTCGAGATCCGGGCCTCGGATCGCTGGAACATGGCGCAATGGTTCCTGACCAATGAAGCCGCCCCGCGCGCCAACAAGCTGCTCGACATCTTCTCGGGCGTCAAGAATGCCGGGGGCGCGCGCGCCGGCGGCATGGTCGTGCGCCAGCAAGAGATGCTGACGACGGACGGCAAGGCGGTCCTCTCAGAGACAGAGTTCCTCGTCACCTTGCTCTGGGTGCTGCTGGGCATTGCCATCGGGGTTGCCGCGACCGTGGTGTACCTGACCAACCGTTCGATCGTGCCGCCGATTCTCAATATGGTCGGCGCGATGGAGCGGCTCGCCTCCGGCGATCACGCGGTCGAGATTCCCGCAACCGACAAGCAGGATGAAATCGGCTTGATGGCTCGTGCGGTCCTGGTGTTCAAGGAGAACATGATCAAGGCCAGGGAACTGGCGGCCAAGGAAGCCGAGACGATCAGGCAACGCGTCGCTCGCGCGACGCGCGTGAACGAACTGACCGAGTCCTTCGATGCCAGCATCTCATCGGTGCTGAGGTCGGTGGCATCGGCTTCAACCGAACTGCAGGCCACGGCATCGCAGATGACGGCGACGGCCGAGGAGACCAGCGTCCAGGCTACCGCGGTTGCGGCCGCGACCGAAGAGGCCTCGACCAACGTGCAGACCGTTGCGGCGGCAACCGAGGAACTGGCCAGTTCAGTCGCCGAGATCAGCCGCCAGGTCGCGCAATCGGCCACCATCGCGCAGAAGGCCGTGGCAGAGGCCGACCGTACCAATACGACGGTCCAGGGATTGTACAAGGACGCCGCCAGCATCGGCGACGTCGTCAAGCTGATCAGCGAGATTGCCAGCCAGACCAATCTGCTTGCGCTCAATGCCACCATCGAGGCGGCGCGCGCCGGCGAAGCGGGGCGAGGATTCGCTGTGGTCGCGGCCGAGGTCAAGAGCCTCGCCGAACAGACCGCGAAGGCGACCGACCAGATCGGCCACCAGGTTTCCTCGATCCAGGCCTCATCGAGCGAGGCCGTCAGCGCCATCAAGGGAATCAGCGCGACGATCAACCAGATGAACGAGATCGCCGCTGCGATCGCCAGCGCTGTGGAGGAGCAGGGCTCGGCGACCCAGGAGATCGCACGCAACGTCCAGCAGGCTGCGCTCGGCACCAATGAAATCTCGTCGAACGTATCCGGCGTCCGACACGCCGCCACCGATACCGGCGCCGCAGCCCATCAGGTGCTGTCGGCTTCGGGCGAGTTGTCGAAGCAGTCCGAGATGATGCGCGGCGAAGTCGAGACCTTCCTCGGCAACATCAAGGCCGCTTGAGAAAAGGGCGGCGCCGGAGCTACTTCCGCACGCAGATCACGCGCACCACGGAGGCCTTGGCGTCGGTTGATCCGCCCGCCGCGGTGACGCCGTTGGTCTTCAGGAATGCGCCGACCGTATCGGACGGCACCAGCACCGCCTGCGCTACCGGCGCAACGGCCGAGGGGCCCGCGACCGCGACGGCGGCCGGCTTCAAGAGGGCGATACCGGCGAACTTGCCGTCGCCATCGAGCGCCGCCGCGCCGGAAAAGCCGCTCGCCGGCGGCGGCGACAGCGCCAGATCACCGCCGCCACCGACCTGCGCGGCGGACGCTTTGACGCTGCTCGCGGCTGAGCCGCCGCCCTGGTTTTGCGGATCGAGAATTCCGGTCAGTTCGACATTTACCGCTGCGCCATTGCCGGCCAGATTCAGCGGCTTCAGTCCGCGCGCGCCATAGATCCGCAGCAAGGACAGCCCGTGCTCCTTGTCCTCGGCGACGCGGTCGGCATTGCTGACGCCGCCGATCGTGATCGCAAGGCACCCATCGGTGATCTCGCGATCGGCGACAATGGCGCCGTCTTCGCTGACCACGACGCCGGTGCCGTAGTCGACGCTCTTGCGCGGCGGCGGGCCTGCGGCCGGCGCGGCTGAGGCGAACGGGTTGAACGCGCTCGACATCGCGATCACGACCGGCTCCACGGTGTTTTCCATGGCCTGATCGTAAAGGATCGTGAGGATGCGGACCTCGTCGCCTTTGAACGTGCCGCGCAGATAGAACTTCTTCAGTCCCTGCAGGCCCGACAACACGAAGAAGTCCGGCTTGACCACGGTGTAATCGACGGTGCGGCCGGGCGGCTCCTTCTTCTCGCGGTCAGCCAGTACGGAAGTGGTGGGGTTGGCCTCCTTGCGCCGGGTCAGGACGACCTGGACCGTTCCGGTCGGCGAACTCCATTTGGTGCCGTTGGCGTCGCTCGCCTGCTGCGGCACGAGCTTGGTCGGGACGCCGAGCCGCGCGCCGGTCGTCGCGTCGGTGATGATCTTCCAGCCGACATTGTCCTGCCTGCGGCGCGCGGTCTCGGCGAGCAGGCTGCGCTCCTGCGGATTGAGCACGCCGGTCTGCTTGCCGCCCCTCGCCTTCTGAAACTCCTTGATGGCGGCGACCATGCGCTCGCTGACCTCGCCCGTGATCGCGCCGTTGTACTGGCCGACCCAGGCGAGGTCGGACTGCAAAGCGAGACGCTCGGCCTGCGCCATGGCATTGGCGGTATCAGTGGGCGTCTGCAGCGCCGGGCGCACCGGCACGGTCACAACCGGCTTCGGCTTGGTGCCCACCGTCGCTGGCTGCGCCATCTGCGCATACGCGCAGCCGCCCAAGGCCAGGAACATGGAGAGCAAGACCATCAATGTTGCCGTCAGCGCTGATCTCATGACAACTCTCGGGGCATTGACGTACCGCCAGTTAAGCACATCTGATTGGTCGACAACAGCAGGCGGAGAGTTCAGCAAATTGTTGACAAAACAGCCGTCATTGCGAGCTGACGGGTCGCGTGACATGCTGCTCACCGCGAGGGGATGATCGTTGCGAAGGAAGGATAGAGCTCCAAGATGCTGAGCGCTGAGGAAATCGAACGCTATGCCCGCCATATCGTCTTGCGCGAGGTTGGCGGTCCCGGCCAGGCCGCCCTGCAGGAGGCCTCGGTGCTGGTGGTCGGCGCGGGCGGCCTCGGCGCGCCGGCGCTGATGTATCTTGCCGCCGCCGGCGTCGGCACCTTGGGCGTTGTCGATGACGACGTCGTGTCGTTGGCGAACCTGCAGCGCCAGATCATCCATGCGACGCCCGACATCGGTCGCCGCAAGGTCGACAGTGCGGCGATGCGCATTTTCGACCTCAATCCGCATGTCGGTTTCGCGGCCCACGCCACCTGGCTCAATGCCGACAACGCGCTTGCGTTGATCGGCAGCTACGATCTGGTGCTCGACGGTTCCGACAATTTCGAGACCCGCTACCTGGTGTCCGATGCCTGCTTCCTCGCCGCGAAACCCTTGATCACGGCCGCGCTCGGCACCTTCGACGGCTCGCTCACCACGATCCGCGCGCACGAAAAGAACGACAGCGGCGAGTTCAACCCGACCTATCGCTGCCTGTTTCCCGAGCCGCCGCCGCCGGGCACGGTGCCCGCTTGCGCGGAGGCCGGCGTGCTGGGTGCGCTCGCCGGCGTATTGGGATCAATGATGGCGCTGGAGGCGATCCGCGAAATCGTCGGCTTCGGCGAAGGCCTGGTGGGACGGCTCTTGATGCTCGATGCGCGCAGCATGCGGTTCGAGACGCTGCGCTATGCCCGCGATCCCGCCAATCCGCTCAATGGCGATGCACTCACGATTACTGATTTGAGTTCTTATCAAAAGGGATGACCGGGTTATTTCCCCTGGTGCGACGCTGATCGGGTCTGTCGCGGCGCGAAGGCGCGAACCAGCCGGGTGACGGCGCGGTCGGCGTGCCGTTCGATTTCCTTCGGGCTGGGCGGAGGGATCGCGCCCAGCAGCGCGCGCGTAAACAGTTCGCCCTGCAGTAGACCGATAAAGCTGTGCCCGTATTCGTCGGGATCATCGATCTCGATCAACCCATGTTCCACGAGGCGTCTGGCGAGACGCTGGCCCAATTTCACGCCGTGGTCGCGGGTGAAACCGCTGAGAATCCTGCCGACGATCGGCAGCCGTCCGCCTTCCGCGACGGCGATCCGAAACAGCGCCAGCTTTTCGGTCTGCATCATCTGGGAGAGCACGCCCGCCGCAAAGCGGCGCAGCGCGGTGAGTGGATCGAGCGTATCGTCCCGCGCGATGGCCTCCAGCGTATCGGTCCCCTGGCGCGTCCCCCACGCGACCAACGCCTGGAACAACGCCTCCTTGTTCTCGAAGCGGGCGTAAAGCGTCGCTTTCGATGCGCGGGCACGGCTGGCGACCTCGAGCATGGTCGCGCCATGGAAGCCCTTTTCCGTGAAGACCTCGAATGCGGCGCGAAGAATCTCCTCGTCCCGTGGATCAAGGCGCCGTTTCGGCGAGTTTGCGGGACCTCGCGCGTCTCCCGGGGCCGATAGCGGCTGCCGTCTTGACCTAGTACCCATTGGTACTGTATACCGAGTACCCATTGGTACTCCAAATCGTTCAAGTGTGGCAGCCATGGCCAATTCGTCCGAAGCCGGCCCCCCGTCGATGCCGCCCGGCGTTCTGCAACCCTTTGCACTGCGCTTTCGTCGCGACGACCTGCACGTGATGGCTTTCTTCGAAGGGCATCCGAGCTATGAGGCCGTCGAGGCCATGATCCGGTATGAGGCTGGCGGCCGGTATTGCATCCGCGCCATCCTCACCCGTCACGATCAGTCCCAGATCGATCACATCAATGATGATGGGCTGTTCGCCGCCTTTCAGGGGACTGCAAGGGAGCGTTATCGCCGGGAGGTCGACCTGCACCTCGAGCCGTCGGGCGCAGGCCGGAGGGCGCGGCTGGAATTCGTGTCGATGCAGGGCGAGCACATCGTTCTTGATCTCGTGACGGTCGGCCAGCCCGACGTCAAACGTGCGGGATTGACGGATCCAGGCGGACATTCGGCGCATAGCAGCCTGCCGCTGATGTGGCGCGGCGCGAGTACGCTCGCCGATCCGCGAACCTGCGTGACGATCGACGGCGTCGCGTATCGTGTTCCGGTCAAGCTCCGCACTGCGACGTTTGTCGCCCATGAGGGTTACTACACGGAAGGTCATTCCATGGGAGTGATACGGGCCGGAACCGTTGACTTACAGCTGCTGAGGGCCCCGGACCGCATCAATGTCGGCGCCGAGTGGACCTATCGAGAAGGAGAGCGCGAGACCGTCTACCGGGTTACGGCGCTCGGCGCGGACGGACTGCTCCGCATCGCCAAACTCGACGATTCCGGCGAAATCGTTGCCGGGCATTTGATCGGTGACAGGTTCGAAGTGACGCGGATCGTCCTGCGGGACGACGCCGATGCAACGGATCGCTTTGCCCTCGCGTTCGACCGCAACGCCGGCTTCAGCGTTTCGATCGAGGGGCAGCAGGATATCCTCCGCGGCCATGTCCATACGGTTGCGGAGGCGGACGGCCTGTCCGTCAGCCTCAGTCCGGTGCAGCCGCTTTGGGCGACGCACCGGACCGTACGGGTCCGTTGTTCAGGGGTCGGCGACCGGCTGCGGTTCGTCACAACGATCGGGGACCTCTGAGCGATCCGATCGGGGAGGGGCCGCGGACGCCAAATTTGCTCGCGCGCGGTTCATGCGCTCCTGCGCCTCTCGCTGTCGAGATGGGACATCTGCTCCTCCGCATAGCGGCTCCCGGCGGCGATGCCAGGCGGAAACGCCGCTGAGAGTTGGGCAAGCTGCGCCGGCATCAACCTGACATCGCGCGCGCCGAGTGCCTCAGTGAGACGGTCGCGGCGGCGGGCGCCGACCAGGGGTATGATGTCGTTACCTTGTGCGGCGACCCAGGCGATCGCGACCTGCGCTACCGAGGCGCCGAGTTCGTCGGCGATCACACGCAGCCGCTCCACCAGCTTTAGATTGGCGTCGAGATTGCGGCCCTGGAAACGCGGCGTATGCATGCGATAATCCTGTGCGGCGCCCTGTTCTTTCGACCAGTGCCCGCTGATCAGCCCGCGCGCCAAGACGCCATACGCGGTGATGCCGATCCCGAGTTCGCGGCAGGTCTTGAGGATGTCATCCTCGATCCCGCGCGTGATGAGCGAATATTCGATCTGCAGGTCGACGATCGGATGCACCGCGTGGGCGCGACGAATGGTGTCGGAGCCGACTTCCGATAGTCCGATATGTTTGACATATCCAGCCTTCACAAGTTCAGCGATGGCCCCGATGGTGTCCTCGATCGGCACGTTCGGATCGAGCCGCGCCGGTCTGTAGACGTCGATATGATCGACGCCGAGCCGTTGCAGCGAATAGGCAACAAAGTTCTTCACCGCCGCGGGCCGGCAATCGACACCCAGGAAGCCGCGAGCCGGACCGCGCAGTGCGCCGAATTTGACGCTGATCTGCACCTGGTCGCGATTGCCACCGGCGAGCGCTTCGCGGATCAGCATCTCATTGTGGCCCATGCCGTAGAAATCGCCGGTGTCGAGCAGGGTGATCCCGGCGTCGAGCGCGGCGTGAATGGTCGCGATGCTCTCGCCGCGGTCCGCCGGACCGTAGACATCCGACATGCCCATGCAGCCGAGGCCGATGGCCGAGACGGCGGGGCCGGTGGCGCCGAGTTTGCGCTTATCCATGTGGGTTCTCCTCGAAGATGGCGACGGATGGTCCCGCCGCGGACGAGGCGGATATGCGCCCTTTCCATTGCGCCGATAAGCTAGACAATGCTGAACGGCTTGTTCAATATATCGGACAATGAAGGATTTCGACCTCCGCGCCCTCGATGCCTTCGTGGCCGTGGCACGCACCCGGAATTTCCGGCGCGCCGCCATCGAGCAGGGCGTCTCCGTGTCCAGCCTGAGCCAGCGGCTGCGCGACATTGAGGAGCGCCTCGGCGTTCGCCTGATGAACCGCACCACCCGCAGCGTCGCACTGACGGAGGCCGGCGAACTCCTGCTGGCCCGTGTCGGACCGGCGATATCGGATGTCGGTGCCGCGCTGGATCAGGTGCGCGGGCTGCGCGGCGTGCCGTCGGGGCGGCTGCGCATCAATGCGCCGCCGCCGGCGATCGATCTGGTGCTGGCGCCGATGATCGCGCCGTTCCTTAGAGCGCACCCGCAGATCGATCTGGAGATCGTCGGCGAAAGCTCATTCATCGATATCGTGGATGCCGGTTTCGATGCCGGAGTTCGCTACGACGAGCATCTGGCGCAGGACATGATCGCGATGTCGCTCGGTCCGCCACAGCGCTATTCCGTGGTGGCGTCGCCGCAATATGTTGCGCAACATGGCCGGCCCACGCATCCGAAAGACCTGCTCGAACATGCCAGCATTCGAAACCGCTTCGCCAGCGGCGCGATACTGGATTGGGAGTTCGAGAAGGCCGGACGCGTGGTGAAGGTGGCGCCGCCCGCAAAGCTGGTCTCGACCTATCTCGGGATGGCGATGCGCGCGGCCTGCGACGGCGTCGGGTTCTGGGTGACCTTCGAGGGTTATGTGCGCGAGGCAATCAGGTCGGGCAGGCTGGTCAGCGTGCTCGACGACTGGTGCGAGCCGTTTCCGGGACCGTTCCTGTACTATCCGAGCCGGCGCCAACCGCCGCCGGCGCTCGCCGCCTTCGTGGCCTTCGTGGCGGAATGGAAGAAGGGGGAGCGGCGGCGGACCAAACCGGCGCAGTCGACGTGAAAATACATTGTCGTCCCGGCCTTGAGCCGGGACCCAAACACCGGCCTGTAAATTTGAAGGCTGGGGCCGCTATCTGGCGCAACAACACGGATCGGTGGTTATGGGACCCTGCCTTCGCGGGGACGACCTGCTGTTAGATCTTACAGCATGCTCAGGAGCACGCGATCCGGCGGCTTGTGATTGTCGAGGAAGGTGCGGATGTTGATGATCACCTTCTCGCCCATCTCGACGCGGCCTTCGATGGTCGCCGAGCCCATATGCGGCAGCAGCGTCACCTTGCCGGCCTTGGCGAGCCGCACCAGTTTGGGGTTGACCGCCGGTTCGTGCTCATAGACGTCGAGCCCGGCGCCGCCAATCTCGCCGGCCTCGATCAGTTTGGTCAGGGTCTCCTCGTCGATCACCTCGCCGCGCGCGGTGTTGACGATGTAGGCGTCCTTGCGGATCAGCTTCAGCCGTCGTCCCGAGAGCAGGTGAAAGGTCGCCGGCGTATGCGGACAGTTCACCGAGATGATGTCCATCCGCGCCAGCATCTGGTCGAGGCTTTCCCAGTAGGTTGCCCCCAGCTGGTCGGCGATCATGGGTGCGACCGGCCGGCGGTTGTGATAATGGATCTGCAGGCCGAAGGCACGGGCGCGGCGCGCCACCGCCTGGCCGATGCGGCCCATGCCGATGATGCCGAGACGCTTGCCCCCGATGCGGTGACCGAGCATCCAGGTCGGCGACCAGCCCGGCCAGTTCCTGCCCTCGGTCAGGATCGCCGCCCCTTCGATCAGCCGCCGCGGCACGGCAAGGATCAACGCCATGGTCATGTCGGCGGTGTCCTCGGTCAGGACCTTCGGCGTGTTGGTGACGGTGATGCCGCGGGCATGCGCCGCTGTCACATCGATATTGTCGACGCCGTTGCCAAAATTGGCGATCATCCGGAGCTTGCAGTCGGGCTGCTTGAGCACCTCTTCCGTGATGTGATCGGTCACGGTCGGAACCAGCACGTCGGCGCTGCACACGGCCTCCGCAATCTGCTCCGGCGTCATCGGTGTATCGTCGAGGTTGAGCCGCGCATCGAACAGCTCACGCATACGCGTCTCGATCGAGTCCGGCAGCTTGCGCGTGACGACGACGAGAGGCTTTTTCTTGACTGACATGTCCTGCTCTCGCGAGGTTGTTCAGGCCTCATTAACCCGGGTGTTCGACACTGCCGGTGTCGCCCGGTCCCGGCGTTTCCTTGGGGGTCACCCGACGTTTCCCCTTAGGTTTGCGTCAAAGGGTCGCGGGCGCATCTTGGTTGCTGGCGTTCCGTTCTCTCTAGCAGAAGGCCGCCGCAAGACAAGAACTCCGGCAGGGCCCCTCGGCAGGGTTAGTCCACGGGGACAATCGGGCAGGGACCAGGGGGATCGGCGCAGGTTCGGATGCTTCGAACGGTGAAGCATTTGTTGGGAACCTTGGCAGGAGACGGGTTGATGGCGTTGCGGCGTTTTTGTTGTGTGGCCGTGCTTGCGGGCTTTGTGGTGAGCGCCTCCGGCAGTGCGGGCCTCGCGGCGAAGGATTCCCCCCTCACCACCAGCGGGTTGCCGATCCCGCGCTATGTGAGCCTGAAATCCGATCATGTGAACGTCAGAGCCGGTCCGACCAAGGACAACGACGTCGCCTGGGTCTATACCCGCTCGGGCCTGCCAGTCGAAATTACCGCCGAGTTCGAAAACTGGCGTCGCGTGCGCGATTCCGAAGGCGCCGAAGGCTGGGTCTATCACTCCCTGCTGTCGGGTCGCCGCACCGCCGTCATCACCATGAAAAACAAGGATGATCTCGCGCCGCTCTATGACCGGGCCGACGAGTCCTCCAGCATCGCCGCCCGCCTGCAGGCCGGCGTTGTGGCACAGGTCAAGAAGTGCGGCGCAGGCTGGTGCCATGTTGCCGGCAGCGGATTTGACGGCTGGATCGAGCAGCAGCGGCTCTGGGGCGTCTACGCCGATGAGAAGGTGGAGTGAAGCGGAGCGTCATTCCGGGGCGATGATGTGGAGCATCGAACTATGATGTGCAATTGCACATCTGAGAATCTCGTGGTTCCCCGACGCGCAATTGCGCGTCTGAGGTTCGCGTCTTCGACGCGCCCCGGAATGACGACCAGGAATTAGCCTGAAAACATCTCAGCGCTTTTTGCGCAACCGCACGACCATGTCGACGCGCGCGATCTCGAAGCCCTCGGGCACGCTCGGCATCTTCTGCAGCACCAGATGCGGATCGGGAATGTCGACCAGCTCGTGGTTGTGTTCGAGATAGAAATGGTGGTGCGCCGTGACGTTGGTGTCGAAATAGGTCTTGGTCCCATCGACGCTGACCTGGCGGAGCAGGCCCGCGTCCGTCAGCTGATTGAGCGTATTGTACACCGTCGCCAGTGAAACCGGGACCCTGGCGAGCGTAGCCTCCTCGTACAGCATTTCCGCAGTGAGGTGCCGCGCGCCCTTGCCGAACAACAACCAGCCAAGCGCCATGCGCTGGCGGGTCGGACGCAGACCCGCGGTCTGCAGCATCTCGTTCACATCGTGCCACGGACAGCCGGTCAAGGCCGGCTGCCGCCCCGCCTTGCCGACGGCCGGTCGGCCGGTATCTTGATTGGAGTTCAAAACGTTATCGCTCATTTTCAGCTTGGGTACCGGACTTGAGAACGCACGCTCGTCGAAATGTTTATACGGAGCAAACGAGCCAGATGCAAGTTTTTCGCAACTAGAGCCGGTCTAAACCCCGAAGGCTCCGGCAGAGGCGGCGCTTTGCCACCCGAGATGCCTGTGATAGAGCCGGGGTCCAAGTCGTTCGCACCGCGCTTGCCGATGATCTGGTGCGTTTCTCCGCGGAAAACGGGTCCTTTTTTTGCCCAAAATGCAACCCGGCGGGACTTTCAAAGAGGATATCTGGCATGTTGGAGCGGCGCAGCGGATACGAATATGAGGATTTGCTGGCCTGCGCGCGCGGGGAGATGTTCGGCCCCGGCAACGCCCAATTGCCGCTGCCTCCGATGCTGATGTTCGACCGGATTACCGAAATTTCCGAGACCGGCGGGGAGTACGGCAAGGGCGTGGTCCGCGCCGAACTCGACGTCAAGCCGGACCTCTGGTTCTTCGGCTGTCACTTCAAGAACGATCCGGTCATGCCGGGCTGCCTCGGCCTCGACGCACTGTGGCAGATGGTTGGTTTCTTTCTCGGCTGGACCGGCGGCGCCGGTCGCGGTCGGGCGCTGGGCCTTGGCGAACTGAAGCTGGCCGGGCAGGTGATGCCGAATGTCCGCAAGATTGTGTACAACATCGACGTCAAACGCGTGATGCGCATGAAGCTCGTGCTAGGCGTCGCCGATGGCTGGCTTTCGGCAGATGACGAGATTATCTATCGCGCCAAGGATCTAAAGGTCGGCTTGTTCAAGCAGGGCGCTGGCCCGGCCTGAACTTGAGACATTGCACAGGAACCAGGGATAGGGCGAGGCGATCATGAGGCGGGTTGTCATCACGGGGATGGGCATCGTCTCATCCATCGGTAACAACACCCAGGAAGTGCTGGCGAGCCTTTATGAGGCCAAGTCAGGGATTACGCGCGCCGAGAAGCACGCGGAATTGGGATTTCGTTCGCAGGTCCAGGGCGCGCCGACGCTCAATCCCGCAGAGGTTGTGGATCGCCGTGCGATGCGGTTCCTCGGCGACGGCGCCGCGTGGAATCATGTCGCGATGGAGCAGGCGATCCGGGATTCAGGTCTCGAGCCTTCGGATGTCTCCAACATCCGCACCGGTATCATTATGGGTTCGGGTGGTCCGTCCACCCGCACGATCGTGGAATCCGCCGACATCACGCGAACCAAGGGACCGAAGCGGGTCGGGCCGTTCGCGGTGCCGAAGGCGATGTCATCGACCGCGTCGGCGACGCTCGCGACCTGGTTCAAGATCAAAGGCGTCAACTATTCCATCTCGTCGGCCTGCGCCACGTCGAACCATTGCATCGGCAATGCCTACGAGACCATCCAGATCGGCAAGCAGGACATCGTTTTTGCCGGCGGATGCGAGGAACTCGACTGGACGCTGTCGGTACTGTTCGACGCGATGGGCGCGATGTCCTGCAAACACAACGAGACGCCCTCCACCGCCTCGCGCCCCTATGACGTCAGCCGCGACGGTTTCGTGATCGCGGGCGGCGCCGGCGTGGTCGTGCTGGAAGAGCTGGAGCATGCCAAGGCGCGCGGCGCGCGTATCTATGGCGAGATCGTCGGCTATGGCGCCACCTCCGACGGCTACGACATGGTGGCACCGTCCGGCGAGGGCGCGGAGCGCTGCATGCGGATGGCGCTGTCGACCGTGAACAACAAGATCGACTACATCAACCCGCACGCCACTTCGACGCCGGCCGGCGACCCGCCGGAGATCGAGGCCATCCGCAAGGTGTTCGGCGCCGGCGACAAATGCCCGCCGATTGCCGCGACCAAGGCGCTGACCGGACATTCGCTGGGCGCCACCGGCGTGCAGGAAGCGATCTATTCGCTCTTGATGATGAACAACGGCTTCATCTGCGAGAGCGCCCACATCACCGAGCTCGATCCTGCGTTCGCCGACATGCCGATCGTGCGCAAGCGCATCGACAACGCCAAGGTCGGTACCGTGATGTCGAACTCCTTCGGCTTCGGCGGCACCAACGCCACGCTGGTATTCAAACGGATGGATGCGTAGGATTTGTCATGCCCCGCCAACGGGGCGCGCGAATGCGCGCCCCCGACGAGCGCAACGGCGCTCGCGTAGAGACGACAGGCTCCGGCGGGCATCCAGTACGCCGCGGCCTCTCGAATCAATCATTAGCGCCTCTGGAATACTGGATCACCCGCTTTCGCGGGTGACGACATTGCAGCGAGGGGAGAGACGCGGACGATGAACGACCTGATGAAGGGCAAGCGCGGGCTGATCATGGGCGTCGCCAACGACCATTCGATCGCCTGGGGCATCGCGCGGGCGCTCGCCGCGCAGGGCGCCGAACTTGCCTTCACCTATCAGGGCGAGGCGCAGGCCAAGCGTCTCAAGCCGCTGGCGCAACCGTTCGGTTTCGACCTGCTGTTGCCCTGCGACGTCGAGGACATCGCGAGCGTCGATGCCGTGTTCGAGACCTTGCGCGCGCAATGGGGGCATCTCGATTTTCTCGTTCATGCCATCGGATTTACCGACAAGAACGAGCTTCGCGGCCGCTATGCGGACACCACGCGCGAGAATTTCTCGCGCACCATGCTGATCTCGTGTTTCTCCTTCACCGAGATCGCCAGGCGGGCGGCCGAATTGATGCCCGAGGCTGGCGGCGCGATGATCACCTTGACCTTCGGCGCCTCGATGCGGGCGATGCCGAACTACAACGTGATGGGGGTTGCGAAAGCGGCGCTGGAGGCGTCGGTACGCTATCTCGCCGTCGATTTCGGGACGCGCGGCATTCGTATCAACGCGATCTCGGCCGGTCCGGTCCGCACGCTGGCGGGCTCGGTGATCGGCGATTCCCGCGCGATGTTCGCCTTTCAGCAGCAGCACTCCCCGCTCGGCCGTGGCGTTACGCTGGACGAACTCGGCGGCTCCGCGCTGTACCTGCTCTCCGACCTCGCCGGCGGGGTGACCGGCGAGATTCATTATGTCGATTCCGGCTACAACATCGTGCTGATGCCGCGCCCGGAGCATCTGTCGCCGGAGTGATGAGCCGCGCGGCCACTTCACCAGGAGCTGGTCATGCCCCGCGGATGCGGGGCATCCAGTACGCCGCGGCATCTCCATCGATCACATCTGTCCCTGGAATACTGGATCATCCGCTTTCGCGGATGATGACAGCGAGCGTGGTTAGACAAGCTAGCCCGCCGCGATCTTCTCGGCGCGCTGGAAGGCTGGCCGCGCCATGCAGCGGGCGATATAGGCATCGAACGACGGTCGTGACGGCACTATCTTGAACAGCCGGACCGCGAAATTCAGCGACGAGCCCATCGCAACGTCGGCGGCCGAGAAATTGTCGCCGAGAATCCATGGCCCTTTCGAAAGCGCCGCATCGAGCACGTCGAAGACGCGCTGCGCGTCGCCCCAACCCGCGGCAACCGGATTCATCTCGATCTTGGTCGCAAGCTGGACGATCGCCGGCTCGACGCAGCCGGGCATGAAGAACAGCCAGTAGAGAAATTTGGCGCGCAGGGGATCGCCCAGCGGCGGCGCGAGATTCGCTTCGGGATAGCGCTCGGCGACATAGGCGCAGATCGCGGCCGCCTCCGCGAGCGTCGCTTCTCCATCCTTCAAGGCCGGGACCTTGCCCATCGGATTGATCGCGAGGTAGTCCGGCTGCTTCTGCGCGCCGGTCGAAATATCGGTCAGCACGCGCTCGTAAGGCTGTCCGGTCTCTTCCATCAGCCACAGCGCGGTGAACGAGCGCGAGCGGGGCGACCAGTAGAGTTGCATCATTGGAACGGCTCCTTCGCATGTCAGGACGATGGGTCACGATGATGGCGCGGAGACTACAGAAGGCGAAACGCCGCGCCAAGAGTTTGAACAAGAGCTTGAACAATGTCGGTCAATCAAATGCTCTCGCTCCATTGCTCGAGATAGGCCGGTATACCCGGTCCACCCTGTCTGAAAGCAGCGTCGTCTACCGCGCATCTGCGCGCTTTCGCCATCGATAATATTTCATCATACGCCCCATTGCAGGCTCGATGGTTTCCCTCTCGAACGCGAAGCCCTCGCGCTCATACCAGCGCCAGGCCTTGTCGTTCTCACGGACGCAGCGCAGCCAGATCTCGTCCGGCATCTGCTCGCGGGTGAAGGCAAGCAGGCGTCGTCCGAGCGAACGGCCCTGATATACAGGCGCAACGAACAGCTGGTCGAGATAGCGCTTGGGCAGATGCAATGCCAGCATGGCGGCGAGCTTGCCGTCATCGTCGGCAACGAAAAGGCTCCAGCCGTTGTCAACCTCGCGGGGGATCCGCCCGCGCAAATTCTCCAGCAGGGAGTTGCTGGCCTGGTCAAGCCCCGTGGAGACCCAGCTCTCCATCCAGATGCGGGCAATCTCATCGTATTCGTCGCTGCGGGCAGGACGGATCAAGGGTTCGGTCATGGCTTCTCGCGACATGATGGATGCCTGCCGGGACTTGTTGAACGGATCTTGGGTCCTGCGACTGCGCGATCAGGATCTTGCCGTCTGTTGTTCGCGCAGCGCGTCGGCCGACATACGAACCACTTCGGAAATTTGCAAGAGCTGTCTGGCCAGCGGGCTGGTCTTGCGCCAGACCATGCCGATGGTTCGCGAGGGTTGCGGGTCTTCGAAGCGTGCCACAGAAACCGATGCCGAACGTGTCTCGACCGCGACCGCCATTTCCGGAATCAAGGTGACGCCGATGCCGGCGCCGACCATTTGAACAAGAGTCGACAGCGAGCTTGCGTCCAGCACTTCCCGTGGCGGCGATAACCGCATCTTGCAGAACGACAGGGCCTGATCGCGAAAACAGTGCCCCTCTTCCAGCAGCAGCAGCCGCATTTCGCGCAGCATTTCGCCGCTGGGAACCGGCGTCCCCTCGTCCGCGCCCGGCCGCACCAGCAGGAAATTTTCCGCAAACAGGCCGACCTCCGTCAACCACGGTTCGGACACCGGCAGAGCAAGAATTGCGGTGTCGAGCCGGCCTTCCGCGAGCTCCTGTAGCAGCCTCGGCGTGAGAGTCTCGCGAACGTGAATATCAAGTTCGGGATGCATCTGCGCGAGATTCCCGATAAGCTTGGGCAACAGATAGGGTGCAATTGTCGGGATCATGCCGATCCGCAGCCGGCCCACGAGCCGGTCCCGCGATGCCCGCGCGAAGTCTCCCAGTTCATCGACCGAGCGCAGGATGTCACTGATGCGCTGGATCAGTTTTTGTCCGAACTCCGTGAGCGCCACTTGTCGCGCGTTGCGCTCGAGCAGCACGCCGCCGAGGGTCTCCTCGAGCTCCTTGATCTGCATCGACAGGGCCGGTTGCGAGATCGCACAGGCTTCTGCCGCACGTCCGAAGTGGCCATGACGTGCCAGCGCGTCAAAATAGCGAAGCTGTTTGAGCGTAACATGCATCATCAGAATAACTTATCGTCGCAATCACCAAAGTCAACTTTACCTGATCCAATACGGCGCGTAGAAGGTAGCCGACGGTGGAACGCATCGAGATCACGATAATAGGAGGCAAACCATGGACGATAAAACCAAATGCCCGTTCACCGGGACGAGCGCATACACCAACCGCGACTGGTGGCCGAACCAGCTGGACCTCGGAGTTCTGCACCAGCACTCCTCCTTGTCCGATCCGATGGGCGAGGCGTTCGACTACGCCAAGGAGTTCAAGACCCTCGACCTCAACGCCGTGGTCAAGGACCTCACCGCCCTGATGACGGACTCGCAGGAGTGGTGGCCGGCCGATTTCGGCCATTACGGGCCGCTGTTCATCCGCATGGCCTGGCACAGTGCGGGCACCTATCGCATCGGCGACGGCCGCGGCGGCGCCGGAGACGGCCAGCAGCGCTTCGCGCCGCTCAACAGCTGGCCCGACAACGCCAACCTCGACAAAGCGCGCCGGCTGCTGTGGCCGGTCAAGCAGAAATATGGCCGCAAGCTGTCCTGGGCCGACCTCATGATTCTCGCGGGCAACGTCGCGCTGGAGTCGATGGGCTTCAAGACCTTCGGTTTCGGTGGCGGCCGCGCCGACACGTGGGAGCCCGAGCAGGACGTCAACTGGGGCCCCGAAGCCAAGTGGCTCGACGACAAGCGCTACGCCGGCGACCGTGAACTTCAGGGCGCTCTCGGCGCCGTGCAAATGGGCCTGATCTACGTCAATCCGGAAGGGCCGAACGGCAAGCCGGATCCGCTCGCCGCCGCCCGCGATATCAGAGAGACGTTCGCGCGCATGGCGATGAACGACGAGGAAACGGTGGCGCTGATTGCCGGCGGTCACACCTTCGGCAAGACCCACGGCGCCGGCGATGCGACCCTGGTGGGACCTGAACCGGAAGGCTGCGAGATCGAGGCGCAGGGCCTCGGCTGGTCGAGCAAATATGCCACGGGCATGGCGGGTGACGCGATCACCAGCGGCCTCGAGGTGACCTGGACCACGACGCCGACTAAATGGAGCAACAATTTCTTCGAGAATCTGTTCGGCTACGAATGGGAGCTGACCAAGAGCCCGGCCGGTGCGCATCAGTGGACCCCCAAGAATGGCGCAGGCGCAGGGACCGTGCCGGATGCGTACGATCCGTCGAAGCGTCGGGCGCCATCGATGCTGACCACCGACCTCGCACTCCGCCTCGACCCAACCTACGAGAAGATCTCGCGGCGCTTCCATGAGCATCCGGATCAGTTCGCGGACGCGTTCGCCCGCGCCTGGTTCAAGCTCACCCACCGCGACATGGGCCCGATCGTGCGTTATCTCGGCGCGCTGGTTCCGAAGCAGGAACTGATCTGGCAGGATCCTGTCCCGGCGCTCAATCATGAGCTCGTCAGCGAGCAGGACATCGCGGCGCTGAAGGCGAAGATCCTGGCGTCCGGCCTGTCGGTTTCGGATCTGGTGTCGACCGCCTGGGCGTCGGCGTCGACGTTCCGCGGCTCCGACAAGCGCGGCGGCGCGAACGGCGCGCGTATCCGGCTTAGCCCGCAAAAGGACTGGGACGTCAACCAGCCGGCCGAGCTCGCGAAGGTGCTCGGCAAGCTCGAAGCGATCCAGAAAGAGTTCAACGCAGCACAGTCCGGCGGGAAGAAGGTCTCGCTCGCCGACCTGATCGTTCTCGGCGGCAGCGCGGCCATCGAGAAGGCGGCGAAGGATGCCGGCTCGGATGTGACGGTGCCGTTCACGCCGGGCCGCATGGACGCCTCGCAGGAGCAAACCGACGCCCACTCCTTTGCTCCGCTGGAGCCGACCGCCGACGGCTTCCGCAACTATCTGCGCGGCAAGCAACTCGCGTCGGTCGAGGAGCTCCTGGTGGATCGGGCACAACTGCTGACGCTGACGGCGCCGGAGATGACGGTTCTGGTCGGCGGCCTGCGCGTGCTCGGCGCCAATGCCGGCAAGTCGAGGCACGGCGTCCTCACCAAGAAGCCGGGAACGCTGAGCAACGACTTCTTCGTCAACCTGCTCGACATGAGCACGAAATGGCTGCCGACCGACGGGTCCGAGGGCCTGTACGAGGGGCGCGACCGCAAGACCAACGAGGTCAAATGGACCGGCACCCGTGCCGATTTGATCTTCGGGTCGCACTCGCAGCTGCGGGCGCTGGCCGAAGTCTATGCGTGCGCCGATGCGAAGCAGAAGTTCGCCAAGGACTTCGTGACGGCGTGGACCAAGGTGATGAACCTTGATCGCTTCGATGTGGCCTGAGGAGCGTCGCTGCTCGCACTCGCCCAGCGCAAGAAATCACGCAAAACAGAAAGGGCGGCTGCAAAGCCGCCCTTTCTCACTTCCGGTTGACGTGAGTGATGACTCGCCGGCGCCTTCGCGTGGCGTCGCCGCGTCGCGACCAACGCGGCGTTGCGGGTGTCGCCAATAAATGCAATCGTAGCGAGATTGAGGTGCTGATTTCGGAGTCGATGGGTTTCGAAGAACGATTTTGGCGGGTGAGTCATGTTCAAAAAGGCCTGGGCCGCAGTCGCGGTCATCCTTTGGTTTCTCGCGCGCGCGATCAAGTACCTTCTGATGCCGTTCGTCTGGCTGATCTCGCTTGCAATCGCAGTTCTTGCCGTTCTGATATTTATTGTGCCGACGACGCCCCGCGACGTCGCCTATCGAAATATCGATCCTGCTTCGGAAGCTTGCGGCTTCTCTCCTACGCAAGCATGGGACGTCCTGGCCGCTCCGGCCGGCGGGACCGATGCGCCCGTCGACAACGACGAGATTAAAGCGATCCAGAGGTTTCCTTCGGGCGGATGGGAGAGAAAGTTCTCCTGTTCGCTGCAGCGACACATGATTCCCGCTGCTGACGGAGGCGAGCCGCTCTTCTACAACCTGGCATTCGTCGAATTCAGGGAGGATGGTTCACCTTATGAGCTGATCAAGGATATCGGACAGCCTTATTCTCTCGACGAACTTTCGAGCCGCGTCCGCTTCGTCGACAGGGGGAAGCGCGAGCCGATCACGCAGCTGCGGGCGGTGACGACCCTGTTGCGGCAAACGCCCGGCCGCAACTACGTCGTGGTGTTCGTCCACGGCTGGCGGCATGACGCCCGCATCGGCGACGACAACGCCGCCGCGCTTCGCAGATATGCTGCCCATGCCGCGCGATTCCTGAAGGAGCGGTGTCGGGCCGGCGAACAGGAGCAGTGCGAGCGCGTCGTGACGGCCGTCTTCATCGGATGGCGCGGTGCGAGGATCGATGAACGGCGAATCGTCGATCCGCTTGTCGCGATCGGAAACTGGCTGGATGGCGGGCCGGAAAAATGTCGTGCCGGCAAGCTCATCAAGCCTGCTGACGGCAAGCCGGGCGATCGGAAATGCTGGCGGGACGTCCTGGAGGGTTGGGGCAACGGTGCGGCGTCGCTTGCTGCGTCGCTGACGCTGTTCGACCGCAAGCCGGTCAGCGAAGCGATCGCGCCGCATGTCCTGACCGCGGTGCGGTCGATCGAAAATACGTTCGACGTCGTCAAGAATGGGCATCTAGTTCCGTATTACGACAGGCTACAAAATCCCAATCGTCTCCTGGTGATCGGCCACAGTCTTGGCGGAAACCTGCTGGCGACCGCGCTCCAGCACGACGTCGTCAAGCGTGTCGAATGGCAGGCGCAGCGCAATGCCGAGGCGCATCTGCAGAGCGAGCTGGCCGGACATGGCGGCAACGCCGCGTCACCGGCAAGACAGCAGAACTATTTTGATCCTCCGCTCGGAAACCTCGTGGTTCTGATCAATCCGGCTTCCGAGGCCCGCAAATGGACGTCGATTCAGCGCGCCGTCTGGCAACACACGATATTCAGGGAGGGTGACGCAAAGTCGGACGAGGACTACGGGCATGACTTTTTCCCGGACTATCAGCGTCCTGTTGTGGTGGCCGTGACGTCGGCGTTCGCATGGCCGCCGGGCGGAATCCGCGCGGAAGATTGCGCCGTTGCGTTCAACTTCGACAAGGAATTCCGCGACGATCCGCCCATCGCCAAAGGCGCCGATGAGCAGCGCCGGAAGCAAGCGCGATTACACACCGCGATCGTCGATGTCGATCAAAAATCCAGGAATGGCGGTGTGGTCTATGACAGCGCCACGCACGACCTGTTTCCGTTTTTCAAGTTCGATTTTCGGCCGATGGCGGATCGCCTTGATCGATATGGACGTTTCCTTGCAGAACAGAAGGTGCCAAGGCTCTCCTGCGCCAAGGAGCCGGAGGTCAAGTCGTGGTGGCCGTGGTTGCTGATCAAGATCGCGGCGCATTTGCGTGATGCGCCGTTCCAGGAGTCGGACATGGAGGAAACCCGGACCATTGGCAACCTCGACGTTCCCCGACACGCCGCCGGAACCCTCGACGATTATCTGATCCCATCCAAACCGTTCGGTACGACGCATGAGATCCGGGGACTCGGGAACGCGGTACGGTCGATGTCGTATTCGAGCCTTGCAACGAGCAAATTGCTCGAATGCCCGATCAGCGATTTCTGGCTGAGCCGGGCGCGCCGCCAACAGCCTCCGCATGGCACAAACTGGAACAGCCAGGAGTTGGCGACTGCGGCAGTGGATGAAAATCCCAACGCCAAGTCGCTGTCGACCCGAATTACCCACGGCTTCGATATGGCTGGTATCGAGCCTGTCACGCGCGGGAACGACCCTTTCTGGAACATGCGGGCGTACGACGACGTGGTCGCCGAGCACAGCGGCTATCGTCTCTCGTCCTTCATCTGTGCAATCAACCAACTCGTGATGGATGAACCGACCAAAATTCCGAGCCTGCCCAGGCCCGCGGCTGCGGCTGACGTTCCCAAGAATCCTGCCGACTATCTGACGGACTCGTCTCCACCGGTGATCCTAAAGAAGGACTAGAGCATGATGGGATTAGGTTGAGTTGTCGCCGCCACGGAGGTGTGCTCCCTCGCCCCGTTCTTACGGGGCCGAGACGAGCAAAGCTCGCTCTGAGAGGGTTGGGGTGAGGGGCTCTAACCGCGAATTCAGCTCGCGGAGGGTCCCCCTCACCCGAAATTCGCTCTGCGAATTTCGACCTCTCCCCGCAAGCGGGGCGAGGTGGAGCAAGCGGCGCATCCCGATTCAATCAAAAATCATCTCGCGCTAGTCCCCGCTCGTCGCGCCTCGATCGGAGAGGCCGTATCGTTCCGCGCCTTCAACGACGTCCAGGCGGACACGGATTTGAAAGAGACGTTTGTCGGAGACTTTGTAGCGGCGGGGTTCAAGGTGGGATCCCTGATCGGTTCGATCGTGCCTCCGGTGTCGAAAGGAAGGTCAAACAAAAAGGGCGGCAAGAAAGCCGCCCTTTCGCATGTCCGGTTGACGTGGGCGATTACTCGCCGGCGGCTTCGCGCGGCGCCGGAGCGTCGGGCTTTTGCCTGGCCTCGAGGTCCTCGCCGGTGGTCTGATCGACCGCCTTCATCGACAGCCGCGTCTTGCCGCGGTCGTCGAAGCCGAGCAGCTTGACCTTGACCTTGTCGCCTTCCTTGACGACGTCGGAGGTCTTCTGCACGCGCGCGGAGGCGAGCTGGCTGATATGGACGAGGCCGTCGCGGGAGCCGAAGAAGTTCACGAACGCGCCGAACTCCATCACCTTGACCACGGTGCCGTCGTAGATCTGGCCGATTTCCGGATCGGAAGCGATCGACTTGATCCACTTGATCGCGGCCTTCATGGCCTCGCCGTCGTTGGAGGCGACCTTCACGGTGCCGTCGTCCTCGATGTTGATCTTGGCGCCGGTCTTCTCGACGATCTCGCGGATCACCTTGCCGCCGGTACCGATCACTTCGCGGATCTTGTCGGTCGCGATCTTGAAGGTCTCGATACGCGGGGCGTATTCGCCGAGCTCGGCGCGCGCCGCGGTCAGGGCTTTGCCCATCTCGCCGAGAATATGAACACGGCCATCGCGCGCCTGGTTCAGCGCGACCCGCATGATCTCCTCGGTGATGCCGGCGATCTTGATGTCCATCTGCAGCGAGGTGATGCCCATGTCAGTGCCGGCGACCTTGAAGTCCATGTCGCCAAGATGATCCTCGTCGCCGAGAATATCCGACAGTACGGCAAAGCGCGAACCCTCGAGGATGAGACCCATCGCGATGCCCGCGGTCGGCCGCTTCAGCGGCACGCCGGCATCCATCAGCGCCAGCGAGGCGCCGCATACGGAGGCCATCGAGGAGGAGCCGTTGGATTCGGTGATCTCCGAGACCACGCGCACCGTGTAGGGGAACTCGTGATGCGGCGGCAGCACCGGGTGGATCGCGCGCCAGGCGAGCTTGCCATGGCCGATCTCGCGACGCTTGGTGCCGCCGAGGCGGCCGGTCTCGCCGACCGAGTAGGGAGGGAAATTGTAGTGCAGCAGGAACGTCTCTTTATACGTTCCCGACAGCGCGTCGATATATTGCTCGTCCTCGCCGGTGCCGAGCGTGGTCACCACCATGGCCTGGGTCTCGCCGCGGGTGAACAGTGCCGAGCCGTGGGCGCGGGGCAGGATGCCGACTTCGGCGACGATGTTGCGCACGGTCTTGACGTCGCGGCCGTCGATGCGCTTGCCGGTGTCGAGGATGTTCCAGCGAACGATCTTGGCTTCCAGTTCCTTGAACACGCCCGCGATGCGCAGCTTGTCGTATTTCGGCTCCTGCCCTTCCGGGAAGTAGTGCGCCATCACCTTGTCCTTGGCGGCGCCGACGGCGGCATAACGTTCCTGCTTCACCGGTATCGCATAGGCCTGGCGCAGATCCTGCTCGATGATGCCGAGAATTTCCTTTTCCAGCACGCTCTCGTCGACGGCCTTGACGTCGCGCGGCTCCTTGGCTGCCTTTTCCGCGAGCTCGATGATCGCGTTGATCACCGGCTGGAAGTGGCGGTGACCGAACATCACGGCGCCGAGCATGATGTCTTCGTTGAGCTCCTTGGCTTCCGATTCGACCATCAGCACGGCGTCAGCGGTGCCGGCGACGACCAGATCGAGCTGGGTGTCGGCCATTTCGTCGAGCGTCGGATTGAGCACGTACTCGTCATTGACGAAGCCGACGCGTGCCGCCCCGATCGGTCCCTTGAACGGTGCGCCGGACAGCGTCAGTGCCGCCGAAGCGGCCACCATCGCCAGCACGTCGGGATCGTTCTCCATGTCGTGCGACAGCGTCGTGATGATCACCTGGGTCTCGTTGCGCCAGCCGTCGACGAATAACGGGCGCACCGGGCGGTCGATCAGGCGGGAGACCAGCGTTTCCTTTTCGGTAGGCCTTCCTTCGCGCTTGAAATAGCCGCCGGGAATGCGGCCGGCGGCATAGGTCTTCTCCTGGTAGTCGACGGTGAGCGGCAGGAAGTCGACGCCCTCGCGCGGCGTCTTCGCCGCGACCACGGTGGCGAGCACCACGGTCTCGCCATAGGTGGCGAGCACGGCGCCATCGGCCTGGCGGGCGATCTTGCCGGTCTCAAGTCTGAGGGGACGTCCGCCCCAGTCGATTTCGACTGAATGAATATTGAACATTGAGTGTCTTCTTTCATCGGTTCACGAAAGAAGGGAGCCAAGAAACACAAAAACCATGTGCAAGATTGCGGGACGCTGATCGATCAAGAAGATCAGCGTCCGGCGATCCTGCCATGGTTTTCATATTTCGGATGGCGTCCATCCTTTTCGGATAGTACGGGCACCTTGCCCGTCACGCCCAGCCGCCGGATTGCCGCGGGGCGCATTACGCATGTCTGCGCGTGATCCTTCTCGGAAAACGATGTTTCCAGATCACGCACAAACGCATGAACGTGGTGAGTAAACCGAACGGCCGGTTTTTGCACGATCATGCAAAAAGCGCGCGCTGACTGGCGCGCGCGGACTTAAAGCTCAACGACGGATGTTGTGCTTTTCGAGCAGAGCCTTGTACCGCGCCTCGTTCGTCCTCTTGAGGTAATCGAGAAGCGAACGACGCGTCGACACCAGCTTCAGGAGGCCGCGACGAGAATGATTGTCCTTGACGTGGCTCTTGAAGTGCCCGGTGAGATTATTGATGCGTTCCGACAGGATCGCGACCTGAACCTCGGGCGAGCCGGTGTCGCCGGCCTTGGTGGCATTGGTCTTGATGACTTCCGCTTTGCGTTCTGCGGTAATCGACATCGTCAAACTCTTTCGTTGCGACCGGAACTGGCAACGAGCCCGGTCAGGTTGAACACGCGCTTGGGGATGAGTTCGCCATTGCCAATTTCAGCAAGCGCCAAAAGACGGCCTGCCACCGTGACATAGACTGTGCCGCTACAATTGGGCGCATCCCGTCCGCGCAATAAGACGGCCTGACCCCGGTGGAGCCTTGCCGCATCCGCCCGTGTGACGGCCAGTGCCGGGATGTCGTCCAGCGCGGTCTCAACGGGCAAAAGCGCGTCGGCGAGGCTTCCCTCACCGGACGCGGCTCTATTGCACAAAGCCTCCAACTGTTCCAGCGAAATCATGTCGGATTCGCCGAATGGGCCCACCAGCGTCCGCCGCAGGCCGCAAATATGCCCGTAACAGCCGAGAATTCGACCGATATCGCGGGCCAGCGCCCGCACATAGGTTCCCTTGCCGCATTCGGCCTCGAACACGGAATGGCTGGCATCGGGTTGTTCGACCAGGCTTAATTGGTGAATCTCGACCGGGCGCGGGGCCAATTCGACGATTTCGCCATCCCGCGCCAGGTCATAGGCGCGCTCGCCCTGGACCTTGATTGCCGAATAGCGCGGCGGGGTCTGTTCGATCAGCCCGGTGAATTGCGGCAACAGTGCCCGAATCGCATCCGCCGTGGGCCGCGCCTCGCTGGTCTTGACGACCTGCCCCTCGGTATCGTCGGTATCACGCTCCTCGCCCCAGCAAACCGTGAAGCGATAACGCTTGCGCCCGTCCATCACGAACGGAACCGTCTTGGTGGCTTCACCAAGCGCGATCGGCAGGCCGCCGGAGGCAAGCGGGTCGAGCGTGCCGGCGTGGCCGGCGCGCTTGGCCTGAAACAGCCGCTTCACCACCGCAACCGCCTGCGTCGATGTCATCCCGATCGGCTTGTCGAGCGCGACCCAGCCGTGAACGTCGCGCTTGTCGCGGCGCGGCTGATTGTTGGGGCGCTGTTGCCTGCCTGCGCGGGGGTCATTGTGGCCGCGCGCATCGTCGCGGCGCGATTGCGGAAAATTATTTTTTTCAACGTCGCGCGATTCGGCATCAAGCGCGCGGTCGGTGGGCGTCACAGTCATCAGTTTTCGTCCGAATCGGGTGCGAGGTCTCTTTGCACCGCAGGCGTTCGCAGTAATTTCTCGATCCGTTCCGCTTCGTCGAATCGGTCATCGACGCGGAAGCGGAGATCAGGGGCAAATTTCAGGTTAACGCGCCGCGCCACTTCGCCGCGCAGGAACTTCTTGTGGCGCTCGAGCGCCGCAATCACCAGTTCCGTGTCGCGGCCTCCGAGCGGCATCACGTAAATGGTCGCGAGCTTGAGGTCCGGCGACATCCGGACCTCGGGCACGGTAATGATATGACCTTCGAGGTCCGGGTCGTGCACGCTGCCGTGTGAAAGAATCTCGGCGACGGCGTGGCGCACCGTCTCGCCGACACGCAGCTGACGCTGCGATCCGCCGGCGGCGGAGGGTTTTTTCTGGTGGTGACGCGGCATTGTCTTCTCTCAAATCGTCATGCCCGCGCTTGTCGCGGGCATCCACGTCTTTCTTTGCCAAATGGGTAAGACGTGGACGGCCGGGACCAGCCCGGCCATGACGCCATCATTCAGTTCACAAGAAACCTCAACGCTTTGTAAGACTTGGACTTACAGCGAGCGCTGAATCGTCTCCACGCGATAACATTCGATGACGTCGCCGACACGCATGTCGCCGTAGTTCTCGAATGCCATGCCGCATTCCTGGCCGGCCTGCACTTCCTTCACTTCGTCCTTGAAGCGCTTCAGCGTCGAGAGCTTGCCCTCGTGCACGACGACGTTGTCGCGGATCAGGCGAACGTTGGCGCCGCGTTCGACGGTGCCGTCGGTAACCCGGCAGCCCGCGACCTTGCCGACCTTGGAAATGTTGAACACTTCAAGGATCTGGGCATTGCCCAGCATGGTTTCGCGCAATGTCGGCGCCAGCAGACCCGACATGGCTTTCTTCACGTCATCCACGAGGTCGTAGATGATGTTGTAATAGCGGATCTCGATGCCGTTGCGCTTGGCCGCGGCGGCGGCCTCCTTGTTGGCGCGCACCGAGAAGCCGATGATGGCGGCATTGAAGCCTTCGGCGAGCGTCACGTCGGATTCCGAGATGCCGCCGACGCCGGCATGCAGGATGCGGGCGGCGACTTCCTCGGTGCCGAGCTTTTCCAGCGAGCCCAGGATCGCCTCGAGCGAGCCCTGCACGTCGGCCTTGACGACCAGCGGGAACTCCTTGCGGCCCGCGGTCTTGAGCTGCGACATCATCTGTTCGAGCGAGCCGCGCATGCCGGAAATCGAGGCCGCGGCGTTCTCGCGCTTCTGATGCGCGCGATAGCTGGTGATCTGCCGGGCACGGGCCTCGTTCTCGACCACGGCGAGACGATCGCCGGCTTCCGGCGGTCCGTTGAAGCCGAGCACTTCGACCGGCACCGAAGGTCCGGCCTCGTCGAGGGTCTCGCCCTGGTCGGAAATCAGCGCACGGACACGGCCCATTTCGGCGCCGGCCACGATGATGTCGCCGATCCGCAAGCTGCCGCGCTGCACCAGCACGGTCGCAACCGGACCGCGGCCACGATCGAGCTTGGCTTCGATCACGGTGCCTTCGGCCGGACGGTCGGAATTGGTCTTGAGGTCGAGGATGTCGGCCTGCAGCGCGATCATTTCCAGCAGGCGGTCGAGATTGGTCTTGTTCTTGGCCGAGACCTCGACGTCGACGACATCGCCGCCAAGCGATTCCACCTGCACCTCGTACTGCAACAGCTCGGTGCGCACCCGTTCCGGCTTGGCATCGGGCTTGTCGATCTTGTTGATGGCGACGATCATCGGAACCTTCGCCGCCTTGGCGTGATTGATCGCTTCCACCGTCTGCGGCATGACGCCGTCGTCGGCCGCGACCACCAGCACCACGATGTCGGTTACCTTGGCACCGCGTGCGCGCATCGCGGTGAACGCGGCGTGGCCCGGCGTGTCGATGAAGGTGATCTTCTTGCCGCTTTCCGGTGCCACCACCTGGTAGGCGCCGATATGCTGGGTGATGCCGCCGGCTTCGCCCGAAACCACATTGGCGTGGCGCAGCGCGTCGAGCAGCGAGGTCTTGCCGTGGTCGACGTGGCCCATCACGGTCACGACCGGCGAACGCGGCTCGGTGTCGGTGGAATCCTCGACAATGTCGAACAGGCCTTCCTCGACGTCGGAAGCGGCCACGCGCTTGACGCTGTGACCCAGTTCCTCGGCGATCAGCTGCGCGGTATCGGCGTCGATCACATCGGTGATCTTGTGCATCGCGCCCTGCTTCATCAGCATGCGGATGACGTCGACCGCGCGCTCGGCCATGCGGTTGGCGAGTTCCTGGATCGTGATGGCTTCGGGAATGATCACTTCGCGGATCAGCTTTTCTTTCGGTTCGTTCGCGGCATGGCCTTTGAGGCGCTGGGTGCGGCGGCGGAACGAGGCGATCGACCGCTCGCGGACGTCATCGGCGTCGAGCGCGGTGACCAGTGTGAGGCGGCCGCGCTGTTTCTGCGGCGCCGGCTTGTGGGTGGTTTTCGGTGCGGCGACGGGACGCATGGCGCCACCCGGCCCGCGACGGATCTGGCGCGGACCTTCATCCTCTTCAGGCTCGGCGGCGACGGCAGCAGGGGCACGGGCGGCCGGTATCGGCGTACGCGCGGCGGCGGTCGAGGGCGCGGCAGCGGGCGCGCGGGCAGCCGGGGCCGCCGCTGGTGCAGGCCGCGCCTCGCCTTCTCCGAAACGCTTCTTGGCTTCCTGCTCGGCCTTGCGCTTGGCCTCTTCGTCCAGCCGGTGGCGCTCTTCTTCCGCCTTGCGGCGGGCTTCGGCGGCTTCCCGCTCGGCCTGCTCGATGCCTTCGCGGCTGGCGCGGCGTTTGGCTTCCTCTTCGGCGACCCGCCGTTCCTCGAGATCGCGGACTCTGGCGTCGGCAAGCGCGTTGGCGCGCGCGGACCGCTCGTCCTCGGTCAGCGTTCGGAGCACGACCCCGGAGGTGCTGCGCGGCGCCGCCGGCGGATTGGCGGCCGGACGCGAAGGCGCCGCCGGCGCGGCCTTTGCGGTCACCGGCTCCGGAACGTGGGCGGCCTCGGTGACCTGCCCATCGCTGCCGACGCGGCGCTTGCCGCGCTTTTCCACGACCACCTGCTTGCTGCGGCCGTGCGGGAAGCTCTGGCGCACGGTGCCCGTCTCGACGCGCGGCTTCAGCGTCAAGGTCTTGCTCGGGACACTCAGCTTCTTGTCGCCAGGCGTATTCTGATCGGCCATTCAGCAGTCCTAATCTGGGTTAGCGTTGTGCGTCACCGCACGTCGTTTGATGCAAGTCGTCGGTATTCAGAAGTCGTCGTTATTCAGAATTCGTGGCCGCTATTCCGGCAATCTTGTCGTCACCTGCCAGCCGGTATCGGACCAGGGTCTGGCTGCGCGACAGGAATGTCTTGCTCGCCGGGCCCGCGAGCAGCGCTGCATGTATCACATTTGCCCGGCCTAGTGCCAAATCCAATTCTGCAGAAATGAGTGCGGAGATGATCGGGATTTCAGCCGATTCACCCCTATTACCCCCATTTTGCCGCGCCAGCGCGTCCAGTTTGCGGATTCCGTCCGCCGCCCCGTCGGAGGCGTGGATCAGGGCCGCAATCCCGGTCCCGCTCCGGCCTTGAAATGGCCCAAGCGCGGCCTCGACCTTGGCAAAGCCGGAAACCACCTGGCCGGCCTTGGCGGCCATGGCAAGCGCCTCGACCGCGCTCTTGGCCAGCAACTGCTCGGTGTCAGCGGCAAGCGTCGGCGCGACGCGCACGTCGCGCCTGAAGCCCTTGCTAAACTGGTGACGCCGGACCGCTTCCGCAACCACCACCCGCGACGCCGAGATCCACAGGCCCCGCCCGGGAAGCTTGCGCTTCAGATCGGGGATCACGTCGCCTTGGGGCGAAACGACGAACCGGATCAGCGCGCCGACGGCCTTGACCTCGCGCGTGACCGCGCACATGCGCAGCGTCGCAGACCTGTCGGTCCGCGGTCCGTCGTCGAGATCGGGGTCGGCGAAAGCAAGCATGCGGGAGGCGTCTCTCCGGTCATTTCATGGGCGCGGTCATGGCAAAGGGCATCCGGTCGGGCAAGGGGCTCAGGCCGGGTGGACGTCGGCGGCTTCGGGTGCGGCCTCGGTTGTGGTCTCCTTGGCGAGATCGGCCTCGGTGATCCAGCCGGCCTTGACGCGGGCCTGCATGATCATGCGCTCGGCCTCGTCGCGGGAGATCTCGATGCCGTCCAGGAAACCGGTGTGCTTGGTCTGCTCGCCGCCATCCTTGCGCTCGGTCCAGCCGATCAGATCGTCGGTGGCGCAACCGGCGAGGTCCTCGACGGTCTTGATATCGTTCTCGCCGAGCTTCACCAGCATCTTCGACGTGACGCCGGGTACCGCTTTCAATGCATCTTCCACGCCGAGTTCCTTTCGTTTGGCTTCGAGTTCGTTCTCGAGCTGATCAAGATATTCCTTGGCCCTGTTCTGCAATTCATTGGCGGTTTCCTCATCGAAGCCTTCGATGCCCGCGAGTTCCTTGACGTCGACCAGCGCCAGTTCCTCGACTGAGGTGAAGCCTTCCGACGCCAGCAGCTGGCCGACGACCTCGTCGACGTTGAGCGCTTCCATGAAGACGCGGGTGGAATTTTCGAAATCGGCCTGGCGGCGCTCCGATTCCTCCTGCTCGGTGAGAATGTCGATGTCCCAGCCGGTCAGTTGCGAGGCGAGACGCACGTTCTGGCCGCGCCGGCCGATCGCGAGCGACAGCTGGTTGTTGGTGTCGGGAACGACGACCTCGATGCGCTCGCGGTCTTCGTCGATGACGACCTTGGCGACTTCGGCGGGCGCCAGCGCGTTGACCACGAAGGTCGCGATGTCCGGCGACCAGGGAATGATGTCGATCTTCTCGCCCTGCAGCTCGTTGACCACCGCCTGCACGCGCGAGCCGCGCATGCCGACGCAGGCGCCGACCGGATCGACCGATGAATCGCGGGAAATCACGCCGATCTTGGCGCGCGAGCCGGGGTCGCGGGCCACCGCCTTGATCTCGACGATGCCGTCGTAGATCTCCGGCACTTCCTGCGCGAACAGTTTCGCCATGAATTGCGGATGGGTGCGGGACAGGAAGATCTGCGGACCGCGGGTTTCGCGCCGGACGTCGAAAATATAGGCGCGGACGCGGTCGCCGTTGCGAAACACCTCGCGCGGCAGCATCTCGTCGCGGCGGATGATGGCTTCGCCGCGGCCGAGATCGACGATGACGCTGCCATATTCGACGCGCTTGACGACGCCGTTGACGATGTCGCCGATGCGGTCCTTGAATTCCTGGTACTGCCGGTCGCGCTCGGCCTCGCGCACCTTCTGCACGATCACCTGCTTGGCGGATTGCGCGGCAATGCGGCCATATTCGAGCGGCGGCAGCGTATCGGCGATGGTGTCGCCGACCTGCGCGCCCGGATTGGCGCGCTGGGCGTCGATCAGCGAAATCTGGTTGGCGGGGTTTTCGACGTGCTCGACCACCAGCATGTGGCGGGACAGCCGCAGCTCGCCTTTTTTGGCATCGATCTCGGCGTGGACGTCGGTCTCGCTGCCGTAGCGCGCCCGTGCCGCCTTGGCGATGGCATCCTCCATCGCCGAAATCACGATGCCGCGGTCGATCGACTTCTCGCGCGCGACGGCGTCGGCGATCTGCAGCAGTTCGAGTTTATTGGCGCTGACTGCCATGGTTCAGTCTCCTCTTTCAGGATCGATGTCGCCTCTGCGCGATGGCTCAGCCGCAAGGCGGTGTTGTTTGGTGTCTTTCGCGGCCCGCTTGCGCGGCGGTCGCGGTTTCGCCGCGGCGCTCCTGGCATGCGGCGGCGCCGGCGGCTTCAGCCCGAGACTGCGCTTGAGCTCGCGCTCGGCGGCCTTGCCGCGCCGCATCGATTCCGCGATCAGCTCGTCGGTCAGGACCAGCCTCGCCTCCGCGATGTCTTCCATCACCAGAAGCACGGAGGTTTCCTCGCCCTCGCGCGCATCATCGCGATCGAGCCGCACGGCGTTGCCCTCGATGCCGCCCAGCGTGCCGCGGAAACGCTTGCGGCCGCCATGGGCAACGGCCATCTCGATCTTCACGAGATGGCCGGCATAGCGCTCAAAATCGGAACGGCGCACCAGCGGCCGGTCGATTCCAGGCGAAGAGATCTCCAGCCGGTAGGCGCGGTCGATCGGATCGGCGACATCGAGCACCGGCGACAGCGCCCGCGAAACCGCCTCGCAATCGTCGATCAGCATGGTGCCGTCCGGCCGCTCGGCCATGATCTGGACCGTGCAGCCGGCCTCTCCCGAAATCTTGATCCGCACCAGCCGGTAGCCCATGCCCTGCAGCACCGGTGCCGCCACCGCCGCAACCCGCGCCGCCGCCCCCGGCTCGACGACCAGACGCGGCTCGGCCAGAAGGTCGGCCGCAAGGTCGGTCACGTGCTCGGCCACCAGATTGATGTCCACGGAACCAGCGGTTGGATTGGTCATGTCCAGTGTCAATTAAGCCATCAGGTTGGCCGGGCCTTGCGCGGCCAGGCTCGGTTCCCTGAATCGGTCGGCGTCGCGACCGGCGCCGGGGAGGATCCAGGTAATAAAAAAGAGCGGGTCCGGCAGGGCCCACTCTCACTACGCGATCGTATGAGAACTGTAAGTTGCCGCCGATATAGCGGCTTTTCTCAGTTCGGGCAAGTGCCAGTGCCGCCGATCTGCACGTCCAGCAGCGCAAGAAGCGACCTCGATTCAGGGGGCCCGGACCGCAAAAGCAGCACGAGATCATAAGCTTGCCGGGGTCCTTTCGAATCCGAGCGGCGCGAGAGACAAGGTCGCATGATGTTTGCGACGTTCGGATTCGGGGCGTCGGCAGCAGAATCTGCAGAAATTTGCGCAGACTCTCAAGCGCGGCCGCCGCCTAACCCTTCCTTCACTAAGCCCCCATAAATTGCGCAGAATCCCGCTGAGAGCACCGTGGGCGGGGCAGCATCGCGCAGTCCGGATGCGCAATTGAGCAGCTTCAATGACCGCCGCCACCTTGCTGATCCCAGGGCTCGATGAAATCGTCAGGAATGGCGATCCGGTACGTCGGGCCGAGGCCGCGCGCCGCATCGCCGATCTGTTCCTCCAGGATGCCGCGAGGCTGCGGCCGCGGCATATCGACCTGTTCGACGGACTTTTGACCGACCTCGTTCCGCATGCAGAACTGAACGAACGGGCCGCGTTGGCCGAACAACTGTCGTTGCTCGCCAACGCGCCGCGGACGCTGGTCGGCCTGTTGGCGCGCGAGGACGAGATCCTGGTGGCGGGACCGCTGTTGCGCCGCTCGCCGGTTCTCGACGACCAGGCTTTGCAGGACATCGCAAGCTCGAAGGGGCAAGGTCATCTTCTGGCGATGGCAGAGCGACCCGTGCTTTCCACCGGACTCACCGAAATCATCGTGCGGCGCGGCGACCGTGACGTGGTGCGGCGTGCCGCCGGCAATGCCGGGGCCCAGTTTTCCGAACAGGGCTATTCCGAGTTGATCCGGCGGGCCAATTGGGACGGCATATTGACGCTGACGGTCGGCAAGCGTGTCGATCTTCCCGACCCGCTCTTGCAGGAGCTCTTGGCGGGATCGCTCGACGTGATCCGCCGCCGCCTGTACGACGTCGTCAAGCCGGAGCGCCAGGCCGCGATCAGACGCGCGATGAACGAGATATCGGGTCTTCCCGAGCGGTTCGAGAGCCGCCACGACTTCGCTCCGGCCCAGCGCACGATTCTCTCGCTGCACGCCGCCGGCGGCCTCACCGAAGGCGCCGTGCTCGGCTTCGCCAAGGCCTGGCGCTACGAAGAGGCGGTCGCCGCACTGGCGGCGATGTCGGGCGTGAAAATCGCGACCCTGGATCGGCTGTTGTCCGCCGACCGGCTCGACCCGATCCTGATCCTCGGCAAGACCAACGGCTTCGAGTGGGCCACGGTGCGCGCGCTGATCCTGCTTCGCTATGGCCCGAGCCGCACGCCCGCTCCCGCCGATATCGAAGTCGCGCGGGCAAACTTCGCGCGGCTGATGCCATCGACCGCCGAGCGGGTGGTGAATTTCTGGAAGACCCGGCCGGCGGCGTGATGGGCGTCGCCAATTTCCACGTGGCGCTTGCCCGTCATTCCGGGGCGCGAGTGAAACGAGCGAACCCGGAATCTCGAGATTCCCCCGATGCGCAATTGCGCATCTGAGGTTCGCGCTTCGCGCGCCCCGGAATGACAGGAAAACTAGCCAACGTGTCGAAATCTCAAATACGCCGCGACGCGCCCCTCCCGCGCAGCTTTCTGTCCATATCGCGTCATCGTGTAATCGGCCCAGGGCAGGCGCCAGTCGTCAGCGCGTTCCGCGGTCCAGACGAAATCCTTCGAACGCGCCAGATGCGCCAGCGTCCAGGCGCAATAGTCGTCGATGTCGCTGACAAAGCGAAATTCGCCATGCGGCCTTAGCACACGCGCCATCGCGGCGATGGTCGCGTCCTGCACGAAGCGCCGCTTCCAGTGCCGTCGCTTCGGCCAGGGATCGGGGTGGATCAGGTCGATGCGCGCGAGCGCGCCCGGCGGCGCCCATGCCAACAGCTCGGTGGCATCGCCCGCGAACAGCCGGATGTTGCCGATGCCATGCGTCTCGATCTGCGCCAGGATCTTGGCCATGCCGTTGACATAGGGTTCGCAGCCGATGAACCCGGTGTCGGGATGCGTGCGCGCTTCCGCGATCAGATGTTCACCGCCGCCGAAGCCGATCTCAAGCCTGATGTCTCCGAGCTGCGGATCGAACAGGCCCGAAAGATCGGGCGGCGCTGGAGCCTGGAGGGTGAACGCAAGCTGCGGCAGGAGATGGTCGATCAGGTCGGCCTGATGGGCGCGGAGCTTGTGCCCCTTGCGTCGCCCAAAAAACGCGCCGCGGGACGGGTGGGCAGGATCTTTCCCGGGCGGTGCGTCGCGATCGCTGGCATCGTTGCCTGCGGCACTCATCGCAGCGTCTGGAACAGCCGGTGCAACAGCCGCGCGCGCGGCTCGATCGACGAGATGTAGAGCTGCTCGTAATGGGTATGGGCACCCTTGCCGTCGACCCCGAGGCCGTCGAGGGTCGCAGTATACGGCGCGGTGAAATTGCCGTCCGATCCACCGCCCGTGAAGGTATCGACGAGATCGAAGCCGAGTTCGGCGGCGAGCGTTCGGGCATGCTCGAACAAGGCCGCACCCGCATTGCCTTTTTCGTAAGGCGGCCGGTTCAGTTCGCCCGTGATCTTGACGGTGACGCCCTCGCTGCGCGATTTCAGACCCAGGATTTTGGCAACGAGGTCGTCGGCATCGGCCATGGTTGGAACGCGCAAATCCACTTCGGCGTAGGCCTCCTCGGCGATGACGTTTGGCCGCGTGCCGCCTCGCACCACGCCGACATTGACGGTGATGCCGCGCGCCCTGTCGTTCAGGGCCTCCAGCGACTGGATGACATTTGCGAGTTCGCGAATGGCGCTGCGGCCGTCCTCCGGACGCGTGCCGGCATGGGCGGGTACGCCGCTCACGAAGACTTCGAAGCGCCCGACGCCCTTGCGCCCGGTGACGATCTTGCCACCGTCGCGGGCGGGCTCGGTCACCAGCACATATTTGGCCTTCTGCCCTTCGGCTTCGATCAGTGCGCGCGAGGTCGGACTGCCGATCTCCTCATCGGAAACATAGAGCTGGGTCACGCCGAGCTGCGAATGGGCGCCGGCCGCACAAAGCTGTCGGAAGGCGTGGTAGGCGAGGTAGGCGCCGCCCTTCATGTCGTAGATGCCGGGGCCGAAGGCACTGTCGCCCTCGATCCGGAACGGCAGGCGCTCGATGAAGCCCATCGGATGCACGGTGTCGAGATGGCTCAGCACCAGGATGCCCGGCTTGTCCTGGCCGAAGGCCGAGCGCGCCACCAGATGATCGCCGCAGCCGTTTTGCCCGGCGGTGCGCTCGATGGTGACGGGCAGATCGCGATAACCCTCGGCGACCAGCGTCGCCAGACGGTTGACCTGCTCGGGCGCCTCCGTCGGCGTCTCGATTTCAACCCAACGGCGGATGCCATCGAGGATGGTTTTCGAATCGAACGGGTTGCTGCTCATGGCGGACATGGTGACTTCACTGCTGGCGACATTCTCGATGGAGACATCGCGATTGGAGATATTGCTGATGCAGACATCGTTGGCGGTGATGCAATCTCATCGGCGCTTTGCGGATCGTTGTTGGTCGCTCGCGCGACCTGAGCGGAGGCTCGTGGCAACTGGTCCAGCAAGCAACTATCAGCTAACGCATTTGATGCGAAGCCGAAACCGGCTTCGCATAAAGAAGTCGCGTCAAAACAAGGAAGTAGCGCTTCGGTTCCGACCTCGTCGAGGACGACTCTGCCGATTCGCGGCGGCGGTCTGACGAATGACGGCTGCCTTCAGTTTTTTTCGGGCGCTTCGCGCACGGCGATCTGTTCGACCAGATCGACGATGCTGCGGCGGAGCTTGGCGTCGTTGATCCTGGTGAAGGCACGAGTCAGCGCCAGGCCTTCCGACGTCGCAAGAAAATCGGAGACATAGGTCGGCGAGGCTCCGTCGTTCAGGCCGTCGGTCTTGCCGCTCGGTCCACCCTCGAACAGAAACGACACCGGAACCTGAAGGATCTCCGAGATCTGCTGAATACGGCTCGCACCCACGCGGTTGGTGCCCTTCTCGTATTTCTGAATCTGCTGGAAGGTGAGGCCCAGGGCTTCGCCGAGCTTTTCCTGGCTCATACCCAGCATGATGCGGCGCATACGCACCCTGCTGCCAACATACTTGTCAACAGGATTGGGCGCTTTCGACATCTCCGACACTCCTCGAGAACGGGCAGAACGCAAACGATTGCAGCTGGGCGGTACGGTCAGATAGCGTGAAGGTCAGCGTATCTGGGAGGGACTTCAGAATGCGAAGTGCGCAGCCTGTCTGTCAACTAGTGCTTTCTCGCATGCCGTAGAAATTTTCTAGAAAATAAAGAGAAACAATGAAAAACATACATGAATATGCAGGCGTCATGGCGTGCGCCTTGTTAAGCGTCGCGAGAGGACGAGCAACAGGCCCACGGCAACGATGATCGCGGCGGGAATGTCTCCAGCATGGGCATAGATCGTCGGCGCGATCGCGGAGGGCAGGCTTGAATCCAGCACGCCTTCGAGCCCAAGACCAAGCCGCGCGACGATTCGTCCCAGCGGATCGATCACCGCGGAGACTCCGGTGTTCGCCGCACGTACCAGCGGCAATCCTTGTTCGACGGCGCGCAGTCGCGCCTGCTGGAGATGCTGGTAAGGACCGGTCGAAATTCCGAACCACCCGTCGTTGGTCAGGTTAACCATCCACCCCGGACGCTCGTCATGCGATACACGAATGCCGGGAAAGATTGCCTCATAGCAAATCAGGGGTAGTGCATTCGGTGCATTCGGAACCTCCAGAGCGCGCCGGACCGATCCTGGGATAAATCCGCCTTGCTGCCTGGTGAGCTGCTCGAAGCCCAGTCTTTCCATCCAATCCTGAAAAGGCAGATACTCTCCGAACGGCACGAGATGCAGCTTGTCGTAGACCGAGACCACGCTGCCATCGTGGTCGATGACATAGATCGAGTTATACGCGCGCGTGATTCGTGCGCCGGGCGGCAGATCCGGGGCCCGCACCGATCCCGTGATCAACACCGTGCCTTTCGGCAGGAGATCGGCGATCTGTGCCATCGCATCGGTCTCCCGTGTCAGGAAGAAAGGAAACGCGGATTCCGGCCAGATCAGGATGCTCGCGTCGCGTACGCCGGTCGATCGCGGGCCGGACGCGCGGTCGGACAGCGTCAGGTATCTCTGCATCACCGCCGCCTTGGCGGCGTAGTTGAATTTTGCGTCCTGTTCCAGATTGGGCTGCATGATCCGCAGCCTGACCCCGCCGACCATTGCGGTCGGATGCAGCGACAGCCGAACGGCGCCGAAAGTTCCCATCACCAGCAGCAGCAACAGCGCCGTCGCCGGGACGATCCACGGCGCTCTTCCGCGCGCGTTTTCGTCGATCAGCACGGCTGGGCTGGCGAAAATCGCCACTGCGAGAAATGTCATCCCCCACAAACCGATCAGCGAGGCCGTCTGGGCCAGCGCCAAAGGTTCGCTCAGCGCATAGCCGAAGGCGTTCCACGGAAAGCCGGTCAGCACCTGACCGCGCAGCCATTCGCTGACCGTGAGGCTCGCCGCCAGCGCAATCACGCGCGAGGCGTCGCGGGTCCAGATCAGGCGGGCGAGCGCGAAGCCGAAGGCCATGAACAGCGCCAGATAGGCCGGCAGGCCCAGGAGGGCGAATGGCAACAGCCAGGCGAACGTCGAGGCATCGACCAGGAAAGCGTAACCGATCCAGTACAGTCCCGGCACGAAATAGCCGAAGCCGAACCAGAAGCCGGCGATCGCCGCCGCCGGCACGCCGCGCAGTCGTCCGCCGCTCGAGCCGTCGATCAGCCAGACCATCGCCGGAAATGTCAGGAACAGCACCGGCCAGGCATTGAAGGGCGCCATCGCAAGATCGGACAGCGCGCCGGCGGCGAGCGCAACGCCGATACGTTTCCAGCCCCAGGACAGGATGACCGCCTGACCCAGGGCGCCGAATATCCTGGCGACCTGCTTCACTGGGACTCCGCTCCGTCGCCGGGAAGCGGATTCGCATTGCCGGTGTTCGGCGGTTGGCCGGCCTCGGAGCTGGTTTCGCGCCGCCGGGTTTCGCGTTGCGTACGGGACGGCGGCCGTTCTTTCCGCACGGCGATGCGCAGGCGCTTCACCCGGCGCGGATCGGCATCCAGCACCTCGACCTCGAAATTTCCCGGACCGGAAATGACCTCGCCACGCACCGGCAGCCGGCCGACATGACTGACCAGGTAGCCGCCGAGCGTCTCGACCTCCTCGCCGGCCTCGCCGGTGACGAACTCTTCGCCGATCACGGAACGGACGTCGTCGAGGCTGGCGCGTGCGTCCGCAATGAAGGAATTGTCGGCCTGCCGCACGATCGCCGGCGGCTCGTTGCTGTCGTGCTCGTCGTCGATCTCGCCGACGATCTGCTCGACGATATCCTCGATCGACACCAGCCCGTCGGTGCCGCCATACTCGTCGACCACCAAAGCAAGATGAATGCGCGAAGCCTGCATCTGCGCCAGCAGGTCGATCGCCCGCATCGACGGCGGGACATAAAGCAGCTTGCGGATGATGTTGGCATCGAACAGCGGCAGCGCCAGATCGATGGCGCGCAGGTCGAGCCCGGCGGTGAGCGGCTTCTTGCGCTTGGATTTCGTTGCGGCCGGCGACCGCGCGCGCGCCGTCATGAACACCAGGAGATCGCGGATGTGGACGATGCCTTCCGGATCGTCGAGGGTTTCGTTGTAAACGACGAGCCGCGAATGCGCCGCGGTCTCGAACAGGCTCATCAGCTCGCCGAGCGGAATGTCCCGCTTGACCGCGACGATGTCGGCCCGATGCACCATGACGTCGGCAATGCGCCGCTCGTGCAGGTCGAGAATGTTGCGCAGCATGGTGCGCTCGACTGCGGAAAATCCGACATCGTCGGGCGTCGAGGCATCGAGCACGACCTGCAGATCGTCGCGCACCGATCCGGCCTTCCAGCCGAACAGGCTGCGCACCACCCGCAACAGCCAGCTTTCCGAGGCGGGGCGGCCGATGTCGCCCTGCGGCACCACGACCGGCAGGTTGCGCGTGTTGCGCGGATTGTCGTGGGTCGGTTCGGAATCGACCATCTCAGTCCATCCGCTCCCGTTCCGCATAGGGATCGGGAATCCCGAGTTGCGCCAGGATTTCCTGCTCGAGCGCTTCCATCGCCTCGGCGTCGACATCGGTTTCGTGATCGTAGCCGATCAGGTGAAGAAAGCCGTGAACCGCAAGATGGCTGAGATGGTGGGCGAACAGTTTTTGTTCGTCATCGGCCTCGCGCCGCAGGGTCTCGTAGGCGATGGCGATGTCGCCGAGCATGCGCGGCGCATCGTCGGCGTCGCGCGCGCCGGTCGGCTGCAAGGCGGGAAAGGACAGCACGTTGGTCGGCTTGTCGATGCCGCGCCAGTTGTTGTTCAGCGTGCGAATGCCGCAATCGTCGGTCAGCATCACCGCAAGCTCCGCCGCTCCGACGTCGGCATCGGTGGCCTCGGCAGCAGCCGCAAGCGCGCGCAGAATCACCGCTTCTGCATCGGGTTCGGCCCGCCAGCACTCGGCGGTTATGAGAACCTCGGTCATGGGGATTGAAGAATTCATCTGATCAAATATAGGCCTTCCAAATGGCCTTGCTCGTCGCCAGCGCCCATTGCCTGGCTATGACCGCATCAGCGCTGCGGCAGGCCCTCATAGGCCGCCACGATCCGGGCCACCAGTTCATGGCGGATGACGTCCTCGGCTGTGAATTTCACCTGCGCGATGCCCTCGACGCGATCGAGCAGTTTTGCCGCTTCCGCGAGGCCCGAGGTCTGGCCGTTCGGCAGGTCGACTTGGGACGGATCGCCGGTGACGATCATGCGGCTGTTCTCGCCGAGACGGGTGAGAAACATCTTCATCTGCATCGACGTCGTGTTTTGCGCCTCGTCCAGAATGATGACGGCGTTGGTCAGCGTGCGGCCGCGCATGAAGGCGAGCGGTGCGATCTCGATTTCGCCGGCCTGCAGCGCGCGCTCGACGATCCGGGCATCCATCAGATCATAGAGCGCATCATAGATCGGCCGAAGGTAAGGATCGACTTTCTCGCGCAGGTCACCCGGCAGGAAGCCGAGGCGCTCGCCGGCCTCGACCGCGGGTCGGGACAGGATGATGCGATCGACTTCCTTGCGTTCGAACAATTGCGCGGCATGTGCGACCGCGAGCCAGGTCTTGCCGGTGCCGGCGGGGCCGATGCCGAACACCAGTTCGTGTCGCTTGAGGGCGCGAATATAGGAGTCCTGCGCGGCGGTCCGCGCCCGCACCGGGCGCTTGCGCAGATTGATGATCTCGAACGCGGATTTTGCCGCCTTGGCGTCGTATTCGAACAGCGAGCCTTGCGCGATCACGGCGCGAATAGCACCCTCGACGTCGCCCTGGGCCAGCTCCTGCCCCTTGATCGCCTGGGCATACAGCGCTTCCAGCACCTGTCGCGCGGCGTCGCAGCCGTCGCGAGAACCGGCAATGGTGATGTGATTGCCGCGCGAATCGACCAGGATCCCCAATCGCCTTTCGATCAGCGCCAGGTTCTGCCCGTAAGGGCCAACCAACGCGGAGGCTGCGCGATTGTCGTCGAAGTCGATCACGACCTGTGTCTCAGGCGGGGTCTGCATGTCGCGGTCGAACTTGCGGTTGGGAGCGAGTGAAGGCGAATCCGATGCGCTTTTGGGCAAGGGTTCAGGCTCCCGTGGTGATCTGAGAGGCGTGCGACGGCCTGGCGGTTGCCGGCAGCGAAACGGCGAGTTCGCCGAGCAGGCTGTAGCGCTCCAGGCTTTCGATCCGCACCGGCAGCACCTGTCCGACGATGTCGAATGGGGCCATCACATGGGCCGGCTGCAGATAGGCGGTGCGGCCGACGATCTGGCCTTGCTTGCGCCCGGCGCGCTCGAACAGCACATCGACCGTGGTGCCAATCGCAGCCCTGTTGAAGGCCGATTGCTGGCTGTCGATCAACTCCTGAAGTCGCGCCAATCGCTCGTCCATATCCGCCGCTGACACCGTCTCCCGCATCTCCGCCGCCGGCGTTCCCGGCCGCGGCGAGTATTTGAAGGAATAGGTCGCAGCGTACCCGATTTGCGTGACAAGCGCGAGGGTCGCGGCAAATTCTTCGGCGCTCTCGCCCGGGAAGCCGACGATAAAATCTGATGAAAATGCAATATCTTGGCGGACCGCGCGGAGACGGTCGACGATTCTCCTGTAATCAGCGGCGGTATGCCGTCGATTCATCGCCGCAAGGATCCGGTCGGAACCCGACTGCACCGGCAAATGCACGAAGGGCATCAGCGCCGGCAGGTCGCGATGGGCCGCGATCAGGCTGTCGTCGACATCGCGGGGATGGCTGGTCGAATAACGCAGGCGGGCGATGCCTGCGATCTCGGCCAGGCGATGCAGCAGCCGGCCGAGCGACCAGGTCCGTCCGTCCGGGCCCTCGCCGTGATAGGCGTTGACGTTCTGTCCGATCAGCGTGATCTCGCGCACGCCGTTGTCGGCAAGCCGCGCGACGTCGTCGATGATCCGGCCGACCGGCCGCGACACCTCGGCGCCGCGGGTATAGGGCACGACGCAGAAGGTACAGAACTTGTCGCAACCCTCCTGTACGGTGACGAAGGCTGAGATTCCGCGTGCGCGGATCGCCGCCGCCTTCGGCGGCGGCAGAAACCCAAATTTGTCCTCGCGCGGAAACTCGGTCTCGATGGCGCGCCCGTCGGTATTGGCGCGCGCCAGCAGTTGCGGCAGGTGGTGATAGCTTTGCGGGCCGACCACGACGTCGACGACCGGGGCGCGGCGAACGATCTCCTCGCCCTCGGCCTGCGCCACGCAACCGGCGACCGCGATTTGCATCTGGCGACCCTGGCGTGCGGCCTCTTCCTTGGTCGAGCGCAGGCGCCCCAGTTCCGAGTAGACCTTCTCGGCGGCCTTTTCCCGGATGTGGCAGGTATTGAGGATCACCAGATCGGCGTCATCGACGCTTGCCGTCTCGACAAAGCCTTCGCCCGCCATGGTGTCCGCCATGCGCTGGGCATCGTAGACATTCATCTGGCAGCCATAGGACTTGATATGCAGCTTGCGCGGCGGCTTCATGGGGTCCGGATTGTCCTGGGACGAGGCGCCCTGAGGCGCGAGGTTCAAATATAGGCAATGCTGCCGGAAATCCAGCGTGCGGCGGTCATTCCGGGCGCGAAGCGAACCACGATGTGCGATTGCACATCGGAGAATCTCGAGATTCCGGGGGTCTGGTCCTTCGGACCATCCCGGAATGACGGCATTTGGTACTCAGTTGCCGACGACTTTGGCTTCGATTTGAGCGATCAGTGCGGGCAATTGCCACGCGGCATCAGGACGACGATTTGTCGTCGTCGAGCGGCACGCAATACAACTCCAGCCTGTGATCGACCAGCTTGTAGCCGAGCCTGCGCGCGATTTCCGCCTGCAGCTTCTCGATCTCCTCGGAGGTGAATTCGATCACCTTGCCGTCGCGAAGGTTGATCAGGTGGTCGTGATGGCTGTCGCGCATCTGCTCATAGCGGGCGCGGCCCTCGCGAAAATCGTGCCGCTCGATGATGCCGGCGTCTTCGAACAGCTTGACCGTGCGATACACCGTCGAGATCGAGATCTTGTCGTCGACCGCCACGCAGCGGCGATATAATTCCTCGACATCGGGATGATCAACGGCCTCCGCCAATACCCGCGCGATGACACGGCGCTGCTCGGTCATGCGCATGCCGGTTGCCGCACAGCGCGCCTCGATGCCGGAGGCCTGGAGCTCGGATGACGATTTCAATACAGTCATGGGAATCTCTTGTGTCGGGGCGTCTTCTGCCACCGTGCGCATGTTACGACAAGTCGCGTCGCATCAGAAGCGCATTCAGGTGTTCCCCGCCTATCTGTCGATAATAGCGGTCGCGGCGCCCGACCACCACAAATCCGGTGTGTTCGTACAACCGCCGCGCCGGCTGATTGTTCTCTTCGACCTCGAGAAACACCGTTCGGACGCCGCGGCCGGCCAGATGGCCAAGATGGGTCAGGAGCAGGTTTTGGGACAGGCCGCGGCCGCGATGGCTGGCATCGATCGCAATCGAGAGGATTTCGGCCTCGTCTGCGCCGATTCTGGAGACCGAGAAGCCGATGACCTTGCGTCCCATTCGCAAGACGTGGATCAGCGTGTTGCGCTCGGTCAGCATGCTCTCGAATTCGCCTTCGCCCCAGCCGCGATGAAACGAGGCGCCGTGAATCTGCGCAAGCCGCGGCACATCGCGCCCCGCCGCAGGCTCGATCGTGGTCTTGCCGCGGCTCAGAAGCGCGGAGAGCCAAGGTATCATCAGGACATCATGACGTGGTCGGCTGCGCCGGCGCCGGCAGTGTGGTCGCGGGAATCTTGGCGTCCGGCGCGCGCAGGTAGTAGGGCTTGGGCGGCGCGGATTTCGGGGTCACGGCGGCGCCGAGCCAGGCCACCCAGGTAATGTCGGGTGCCGGCTGCGGGTCGACCTTGAAGGGCGGCGGCGCCTGCGAGGGCCAGCGGTCGGCGATGAGCCGGGCCGCATTGCCGACCAGATGCGGTGCGCCGAACCGTGACGCGGCAAACGTTTCGGCAATCGGTGCGACCCTTGGACGGACCAGCGAACTGCCGTTGCCGCTGACGACCTGAAAATAGACCTGGTCATGCCGCGCGTCGACCGCCGCGATCACGGGATACTCGGCATTCCGGCTCACCACCGGCGCAGCATACGCCGAGAGCGTGGTCAGCCCGACCACCGGCTTGTTCGCCGCCAGCCCGATGCCGCGCGCGGCGGACAATCCGACCCGCAGCCCGGTGAAGCTGCCGGGACCGGTGGTAACCGCGATCCGGTCGAGTGCCGCAAACGGTACGCCCGACTCTTTCATGACGCGCGCGAGCAGCGGCATCAGCGCCTCGGCATGGCCGCGCTTCATGGCCAGCGATTCCTGGGCGATCAAGCGGCCGGCATTGGTATCAAGTACGCCGGCCGCGCAGGCATCCAGCGCGGTGTCGATGGCGAGAATCAGCATGAGCGGCGGGCGGATGGCGAATGGGAGATAGCGAACAGCGAGTCAGGGCCGGCGCAGGTCCGAGCCTGGCGGCTCACCACTATTCGCCATTCGCCACGCACTATTCGCCAGTCTCCGATCACATCGGCCGGACTTCGACCACGTCAGGCACGAAATGCCGCAGCAGGTTCTGGATGCCGTGCTGCAATGTCGCGGTCGATGACGGGCAGCCGGCACAGGACCCTTTCATGTTGAGATAGACGATACCGTCCTTGAACCCGCGGAACGTGATGTCGCCACCATCGTTGGCGACCGCGGGACGCACCCTGGTCTCGATCAGATCCTTGATCATGTCGACGGTCTCGGCGTCGGCCTCGTCGAAGAACTCGGCGTCCTCGTCGCGCGCCTCGTCGCTGCCCGCGCTCCCGTCGGCGAGCAGCGGCACACCGGACATATAGTGTTCCATGATGGCGCCGAGGATCGCCGGCTTGAGATGCTGCCAGTCACCCTCGCTCTTGGTGACGGTGATGAAGTCGGAGCCGTAGAACACGCCGGTGACGCCCGGAACGGCGAACAGGCGCTCGGCCAGCGGCGAGCGCATAGCGGCCTCGCGGTCGGCGAATTCCAGGGTACCGCCGTCGAGGACGAGGCGGCCCGGGATGAATTTCAGGGTGGCGGGATTGGGGGTGGCTTCGGTCTGAATGAACATGGTTTTCTCCGGCGTCGCCGGTTCAAGGCCGGCGCGTGGCGTCTGTCTAGCAGATGGCCCCTGCAAACGCACGATCAAGGTCGCGAAAGGGGCCTACGGCGTCTGCGTTGAGGGTTAATTGTCAGGACAGGGCGTCGATGTCCGCGTCCGCCAGGTCGCCGGGGACGATGACGACCGGGATCGGGAACGAGCCCACCGTCTTGGCCACGAGCGTGATCAGGGGACCGGGCCCCTCGGCGCCCGGATTTGCCGCCAGCACCAGCGTGCCGATGTCGACGTCGTCTTCGATCGCGGCCAGGATCTGCTCGATCGGGTCTCCCTCCCGGATCACCCGCTCCGGCGTGATCGCGGCGATGCCGTTGGCGCGGCCGGCGGCGCGATCGAGCGCGGTATTGGCTTCCTCATGGGCCTCGGCGCGCATGATGTCGGCAACGCCGAGCCATTGCTGGTTCTGGTCCTCGGTCTCGATGATGCGCAGCATCACCACCCCGCCATTGACGCGAACCGCCCAACGGCTGGCGTAGTAGACCGCACGGTCCCCTTCCGCGCTGTCGTCAACGACCACAAGACATTTCGGTCTGTGACCGGTCTCGTAACTTCGTCGCTGGGTGGCCATGCATATCCCGATACGGGCAATGAATCGACGGCGAAGAAAATTGTCAGGTAACGCGGGGCGGCATGCTGCCACACAAGCTGTGCTTTTGGGAGAGGGATCCCGCCGGCTCGCAAGCGAAAAGCGAGCAAACGACGCCAGGTTCCGCATCGCAAAAAATGCCGCGTGAGTTCGGCGCCGCCGCTTGGCGTGTTCGTCGCGCGATAAACCGGCTCGATCGCTAGCGCTTGCGAACGAAACCAACGATATCCTTGGTCGTCTGCATGGTCTCGGCGGCAATGGCGCGGGCACGGTCGGCGCCGTCGATCAGGATCGAATCGACATAGCCGGGATCGGCCACCAGCCGCTTCATGTCGGACGCGATCGGCGACAGTTTGGCGACGCAAAGCTCGACCAGCGCGCTCTTGAAGCTGGAGAACTGCCCGCCGCCGAAGTCGCGCAGCACGTCCGCCTTGGGCTTTCCCGACAGCGCGGCATAGATGCCGACGAGATTGTCGGCCTCGGGACGGCTTTCGAGACCTTTCTCCTCCAGCGGCAGCGGCTCCGGATCGGTCTTCGCCTTGCGGACCTTCTGGGCGATGGTGTCGGCGTCGTCGGTGAGGTTGATCCGGGAATAGTCCGACGGATCGGATTTCGACATCTTCTTGGTGCCGTCGCGCAAGCTCATCACCCGCGTCGCCGGACCCGTGATCAATGGCTCCGGCAGCGGAAAATACAGGCCGTCGTCGAAGCCGTGGCTGCGAATCGAATCGGCGAAATCATTGTTGAACTTCTGCGCGATGTCGCGGGACAGTTCGAGATGCTGCTTCTGGTCCTCGCCGACCGGCACATGGGTGGCACGGTAGAGCAGGATGTCGGCCGCCATCAGCACCGGATAGTCATAGAGTCCCACCGACGCGTTTTCGCGATCCTTGCCGGCTTTTTCCTTGAACTGCGTCATGCGGTTCAACCAGCCGACCCGCGCCACGCAGTTGAAGATCCAGGCGAGCTCGGCGTGCCCGGACACCTGGCTCTGGTTGAAGACGATGTGCCTCTTCGGGTCGATGCCGGCGGCGATGAAGGCGGCGGTCACTTCGCGGGTGTTGCGCGCCAGTTCGGTCGGGCCGCCCCACACGTCCAGCGGCTGCGTCAGCGCGTGCATGTCGACCACGCAATAGATGCAGTTGTGGGTCTCCTGCATCTTCACGAAGTTGACGATCGCGCCGAGATAGTTGCCGAGATGCAGATTGCCGGTCGGCTGGACGCCCGAAAAAACCCGTTCAACGATCGCCATGGAATTGTTCCTGAAGAGAGGCCGCTTTGGCGCCGTCGTTTGCCACGCGCGCTCTAACCGCGCAAGTCGCTCTGCGTTGGCTGCCTGACGGCGTTAATGGTTTCGCGCCAGCCCGCGACTCCGAAAAGCCAAAGCAACAGGCCGTAAGCGGTGATGCCGGCGGTCACGAGGATCACCAATACGGCCGCCTGCACAAGGCCATGGGCATCGGCGGCCCGGCCGGGAAACAGCCGCGTTCCAAGCCATAGCAGCGCACCCATCATCAAGGCGGCGCCGACGATGCGCGGCAGCCGCCGCCGTGCCGCGGCATCGATCGAAAATCCGAAGGTCGCGGTTCCCCGCCGGATCAGACCTGCCGCATTGCTCCAGGCTCCGCAGGCAATGCCGGCCGCGATGCCCTGGGGGCCGAAAAAATGCCCGAGCAGGATGCCGGCAACGATCGCAACCACGGCGCCCTTCACTGTGGCCAGCAGCGGCGCCATGGTGTCCTCGCGCGCAAAGAAGGCCGGCGACAGCGCCTTGACCAGGACATGCGCGGGTAGTCCAAGCGCGAGAAAGCTCAGCAACTGCGCGGTCGCGGCCGCGTCGCTTGCCGCGAAGGCGCCGTGCTCGAACAGCAGTCGTGCGATCGGATCCGCCAGCACCATCAATCCCAACATCGCCGGTAACGCGAGGCCAACGGCGAGTTCGAGGCCGCGCGACTCCGCGTGCGCGACCGCGCTTGTCTCGCCGCCGCGCAGCGCGCGCGTCAGTTCGGGCACCAGCACGGTCCCCATGGCGACGCCGACGATGCCGAGCGGCAGCTCGATCAGGCGGTTGGCGAAATAGAGCCAGGACACGGCCGATGGCGAGGCCGACGCGATGATGGCGCCGGCAACGGCAAGCAATTGCGGTCCCGAATTTGCGACCATGGCGGGAAGCGCGCGGACGAAAAAGCCGCGCATCTCGGCATCGAACGAGACCCGCAAGGGTGTTGCGGTGTCGCCGCCACCTTGGCGCAGGGCCAGGATCGTGAGTTGCAGCAGGCCGGCGACGCCTGTGGTCGCGGCCAGCACGGTTGCGGCGAAGGCGGCCTCCCCGCGCGCGACGACGAGCACAATCATCACTGTTATCAGCGCGATGTTGAACAGCAGCGGCGAAAACGCCGTCAAGCCGAAGCGGCCCTGGGCGCTGGCGAGCGCCAGCATCACGGTGGCGGGGCCTGCGAAGGCGAGGTAAGGCAGCATCAGGCGCGCGTCATTGACCGCAAGCGCGAGCGTCTCGGTGCCGGCAAATCCCGGCGCCAGCGCGCTCATCACCAGCGGCATCATCAGCCCGATCAGGATCGTCACGACGACGAGCGCAGCGCTGACGGAGCCGAGCACGCGTCCGGCGAAGGCCGCGGCTGCGTGCGCGCCCGCGGTGTCGCGCAGCCGCAACCACACAGGCACCAGCGCCGCGTTCAGCGCGCCCTCGGTGAGCAGGCGCCTCGCCACATTGACGAGCTGGAACGCCGCCAGAAAGGCGTCCGCGACCGGACCGGTGCCGAGCAGGGCCGCGAGCATCGCATCGCGCGCAAAGCCGAGCAGCCGCGAGGCCAGCGTTCCCGTCGAGACGGTAATAAAGGAGCGGATCATCGGGCTTCTATAGAGCGTTTTCCAGCGAAGTGGGGACCGGTTCGCGTCAAGAAAACGCGTCAAAACCAAAATCCAGGGCTCCGTTCCGATTGAATCGGAACGGAGCCCTGGCAGCCTCATCGCTTGCTGGCGCTAGGTGGGCCGTGATAGGTCGCAGCCTGTGACAATGACCGTAAACAGGACGGACGGATGACTGACGCCAAATACGACGTTCTCGGGATCGGCAACGCGATTTTCGACGTGCTGGTCAGGACCGACGAGGGCTTTCTCAGCCGTCACGGCATGACCAAGGGCAGCATGGCGCTGATCGACGAGGCGCGCGCGGCCGCGATCTACCGGGACATGGGTCCGGCGACCGAAATGTCCGGCGGCTCCGCCGCCAATACCATCGTCGGAATCGCGAACCTGGGGGCCCGCGCCGCCTATGTCGGCAAGGTCAGGGATGACCAGATCGGCCGGCTCTACACCCATGACATCCGCGCCGCCGGCGTCGCGTTCGAGACCAGGCCCGCCGCCGGCGGCCCCGCCACCGGCTGCTGCTACATCCTGGTGACGGGCGACGGCGAGCGCACCATGAACACCTATCTCGGCGCCGCGCAGGAGTTGACGCCTGATGATATCGATGCCGGCGAGATCGCGGCTTCCCGGTTCATCTATCTCGAAGGTTATCTGTGGGACCCGATCAACGCCAAGGAGGCCTTCGTCAAGGCGTCGCGGATCGCGCATGACTCCGGCCGCGAGGTGGCGCTGACCTTGTCGGATTCGTTCTGCGTCGACCGCTATCGCGGCGAGTTTCTGGACCTGATGCGCAACGGCACCCTCGACATCGTGTTTGCCAACGAAGCCGAGCTGCATTCGTTGTATCAGACCTCGGATTTCGACGGTGCGCTGACGCAGCTGCGCAAGGATGTGAAACTCGGGGTCGTCACCCGCAGCGAGAAGGGCTGCGTCGTGGCCTCGGGCGATGGCGCGATCGAGGTCGCCGCCTGTCCGATCGAGACCATCGTGGATACGACAGGCGCCGGCGATCTGTTCGCGGCCGGCTTTCTGTTTGGCCTGGTCCGCGGCGCAGGCTTCGAGAATGCCGGCCGGCTCGGCGCGCTCGCGGCTGCCGAGGTGATCCAGCACATCGGCGCGCGGCCGCAGGTGTCGCTCAGGGAATTGGCACAGCAGCAGGGCTTGCCGGTGTAGGAAGGAAAAAGAACGCAAGGGCGCGATCTCTCAGCCCGGCCATGACGAACAGCCGTAGGTGGGCAAAGGCGCGCTCTCTGCGCGGTGCCCCGCCGGCCGATAGCGTGCGCCGAAGTGGCGCGTCACCGCCGATGAAGATCGGCAATATTCGTTCGCCGTGGCGCTATGTTTCCATGCACCGCTCAACGCCGTCCTATTCGTCTTCAAGGTCCTCTAGCCTGACCCCATGTCCTGCGCGCAGACTGTTCCGCGCCTGTTCGATACGACGCAGGAAGCGCGGGTCATGTTCGAGACGGTACTCGAACCAGTCCTCTTCCGATTCGAAGCCGATCAAGACGCCGGCCGGTTTGCCGTGGCGCGTGATGACGATCTCCTGCGTCTCGGCCTCACGAAGATACCGAGACAGATCGTCCTTGACGTCCGAGAGCGGTACTTTCTTCACACCGGATCTCCGAACTGTTCGAGCCATGAGTCGGCCTCCGATTTGGCCACGATCGCCAATACTTCGACGGTCGCGCCGGATACATCGTAGAACACCCGAACCTCGCCTACGCGGAGGCGATATTGCGGCCGGCGCAATCCCCGCAATCGTTTTATTCGGCTGCGGCTAGTCTTTTCAGGCTCATGCCTCAGATGTGTTTCGAGCGCGCTGCGCACCGTCGTCCGAATCGTGGCCGTGAGCGCCCTAAGGTCTTCCACGGCTTCGGGGGCAAGCACCACAGCAAAAGACATTCTGGCCAGATTATAGCCAGATCTTGATTGGCGTCAAACGGCTGGAAAGGCTTCTTGTTGGAGGCAAAGCCGCAACCCGCCATCTCAAGTCCAACGGCGGATTACGGCTTCGGCTTCAATCCGCTCGAAGCACCCTGTTCTGACAGATCAGGCAGTTCTATTCTGGAGGCTTGCTCTTGGTGTCTGTCTTTGGATCCAAGAAGGCGGCAAAAGCGTAGGTGATACCGAAGACAATGACGGAAGGAACCAAAATCGCCCACGCCGCGATAGAGGACAATCTCCTTGCGCGACCGATCATCGACTTCTGATAGGACATGGCTCGGATGAGCCAGTCCGGGGTCCCCAGGTGGCGCAGCGCTTCGATTTCACCCGCCGTGCGGTTCTCTCGAAAATTCGCATCGCTAAAGTAGTCTGGGTTGGCTTGATACCACTCCAAGTATCGTACAATCTCCTGCTGCAGTTCGGCGCTGTTGGGCAAGCGAACAGCAAAGGCCAACTCTCGGCGGAAGCAGATCGCCTCGATTCTCGCCCGCAACTCTTCCTCGTATCCGATCCCGTATCGTTCGAGTCTTGCGTGTGTGGTTTCATGCACAATCGTTGAGGCGATCCTCTCGACCGTCGTCGCCGAGTCGGCCACGTACCGCTCGTCGAGGATACAGGCCCTCAGCGAATGATTGTATTCGCCAAGGCCATGGAACGACAAGGATACCCAAATTCGCTCAAGCTCGCGGACGATACGTGCATAGTCCAAGGGACTATGCTGCTTGATCAGCGACAGCGCGCCTTCCACGCGCGCTTCCCCCGAGCTGCGGCCCCAGCTTCCGATCCAAATTCCGTCGACGTGCCGGGCCGTGCACATCGCCAACGCCAATCTGTCGACTAGGCGCGGTCGAACCTGAGCCGGCTTATGGAGTCCTTGCGCTCGGTATTCCATAGATGATCTGATACGTCATTGGCCTTTCAGGTCGTTTACCGACACGGTAGAAAACTGGACCGACAGCATTAAGGTTCGCTAAGGCACTGGAGCCGACCGTCACGCATGGGGTTAGCCTTTGTCGATGACTGATACCCGGCATGATGAATGGTGGTGCAGGCCGCTGCACAAGCCGCGGCGACTGATGCGCGGAGACCGCGTCGCCGTGGTCACGCCAAGCTGGGGCGGCCCCGCAGTATTTCCGTCCCGCTACGAAGCCGGCAAGCGCGTCCTGGCCGATCGTTTCGGCCTCGATGTCGTCGAGACCCCTCACGCGCTTGCCGAGCCAGGCTGGATTTACGCAAATCCGGCGGCGCGTGCCGATGACCTGATGCAGGCCTTCATCGACCCCTCGATCAAGGCAATCATCGCCAGTATCGGCGGCGATGACGCGGTGCGCCTCATCCCCTCGATCGATCTCGCCGTGATCCGCGACAATCCAAAACTCTTCCTCGGCTATTCCGATCCGACGGTGATCCACTTTGGCTGTCTCAAGGCCGGGTTGGCCTCGCTGCACGGCCCGACCGTGATGTCGGGCTTTGCGGAGAATGCCGGCATGAGCCCGCTCTCCATGACCTCTTTCCATCGCGCCGCCTTTGAGACCCGGGCCATCGGCGAGCTGCCCGCGAATGCGGAAGGCTGGACGGTCGAACATCTGCCCTGGAAGGATCCGGCCAATCAGGGTACGCCGCGTCGCCGTACGCCGTCCGATGGCATCAAGCGACTCCGCGGCGCCGGATGCGCAAGGGGCCATCTGGTCGGCGGCTGTGCCGAAGTGCTGGAGACGCTGAAGGGCACGCCGTGGTGGCCGCCGCTGTCGTATTGGGACCACGCCATTTTGTTCTACGAGACCTCCGAAGAGGCCCCTGCCGACGGCTTGGTCCTGCGCTGGCTCCGCAACTTCGCCGCCCAGGGTATCCTGTCCCGGCTGGCGGGACTCGTGCTGGCGCGCCCTGGTGGCCAGATGGACGAGCAGCGCCGCGCCTCCCAGAAAATGACCGTGCTGCGGGCGCTCGACGAAGCCGGTTTGCCGGATCTGCCGGTGCTTGCCGATCTCGATTTCGGTCATACCGATCCGATCGCCACGCTCCCCTATGGCGCGATCGCGGAAATCGACTGCGACGCAGCCACCTTTCGGATATTGGAAGCCGCGGTTCGGGACTAGCGCGTGTCGCTGCCGCCTTTTGTAAGCCGTGCGCGGCTCGTTGGGCTGGTTGCAGCGGAAGCCGCAACCCGCCATCTCCTCAAGTCGAGCGGCGGATTACGCCTTCGGCTCCAATCCGCCTGCGCTATCAATCGAGGTATCCCGCCTAGCTGGCGCGGGGATTGTCATCTGCTATAATACAATTTTTACGTTAAAGTGATGGAGGTTCCATGCTCATTCGGCCTCTGCTTGCGTCGCTATTGCTGCTGATATTTTCCGAGACGCTTTCTGCTGCGGTAATCGCCGTTGATTGCAATGGTGACGTCGTTTGGGGAGACTCAGCCCCCTTCAAAGTTAGTTATGTTTTCGATACCGACAAAGGACAGGTACAGGCCATCTACCCGGCCGACCTTGCCGTGCTTCGCGCGGGGCATGGCAAGATCTATTCAGCGACAATCACCGACACCAAGTTGACACTTCACATAACCAGACCGGACGATAAACCTTTCTTCGAACTACCAATTTCGAGACTGACCGGCGATGCTGATTACGCGATACCGAACAAGGAGCCTGTCAATGTCCATTTGCACTGCGAGCCATCTAACCTAAGGTCGTTTCTGAAGCCAATTCTCGGCTTTAATTCCAGCAACGCCATGCCGCTTGAGTGTCGTAAGATCAAATTCCCGAAAAAGGGCGAGGCTCCGCCGGCTCAGGACGAGCCTTTCGCTCGACGTCCGACCCTCTACGCAGAATCCAAAGAACTAACGTTCTCTTCCTCTGACGGTACCAGTGTTACTTTTGGCGGGCGCATTAATTCGATCAAGCCGGATCAAATTTCTTTAACTCTAGAGGGATATTCGCAAAATGCAGTCATACTGAATCTGATGAACGGGACGATGGTTTCCTACGCTCTAAATTATGGCGCATTCAATTACGAGGAATGCCGCATGACGAACATACCTACTCAGAGAAAGTTCTAGTCGATTGACTAGCGCGTAGGGCAGGTCGGCGGCGAAGCCGCAACCCCGCCATCTCTTCAAGTCTGACAGCCGATGACGCCGGAGCCTGTCATCTCTCGGCGAGCGATGTTGCGCTCGTCGGGGGCGCGCATTCGCGCGACCCGTTGGTGCCGATACCGTGGGCTCCAATCCGCCATCGCGCGGAATAATCAGCTGCCGGTCAGCGCCTTGGCGCCGGCCTCGTAGACGCCGTCGATTGTCTTCTTGGCATCGGCGTCCGGCGCGCCCTTGGCATCATACGTGCCCATCCATTTCAACGCGGAACCCTTCGCGTCGCCGGTGACGCTGATCGTCGAGTGATAGTTTGCGACCGGTAGCGGACCTGACAGGATCGTGTACACGTAGCTGCGATTGGCGTCGTCCCAGCTCTCCAGCGCCTCGACGATGGTTCCGCCACCCTTCAGCGAGAGCGTACGCTGCTTGCCATCCGCGCTGAGGACACATTTCTCGATCGCCGGATGCCATGCGGAGATGCCGCAGAAATCACCGATCTTTTTCCAAAGCGCGTCCGCCGACATCGATGACGGCATGGTTACGCTTGAATCCAACGCGAGAGCGGAAGCGGTCGAAATGATGAGGGTCGCCATCGCGGCGAGAGCCGTATAACGCATGTGAATGTTCCTCCCGATGCTGTTCATTATTGATTTGAGCGGGCGATCTTATACACCTAAAGAGGTCGCGCGTCTTGCTCCACGCGCACGGGTCCGCCTGGCTTGCGCGAAACGTGAGCGCAGCGGCTGAACAACATCCTCCACTCGATACTTGATCCAGCGCGTAACTCGTATGAAGAATTCGGAGGGCGGGTTGGAGGCGAAGCCGCAACCCGCCATCGCTTCAAGTCTTCCAGCCGTTTTCGCGGGTATCATCGAGCCTCGCAGATCCCGCCAAAGCCGGGATGCCTGGTCGCGGTCCCCGTCATCGTGCTTCCATCGCCTCGAATTCCAGGATGGTGCAACTCGTATCAACTTCATCATCGTATTCGTCGAATGGACGCAGCTTGTACATTCGCTTGAAGCCATAGTTCAGTTTTCGGAGGCCGTTGACCTCAACCATGAGCGTTGCGTTTTCGAAATCCCTTTCAGGAGTGACATATTTTCGATCGTCCTCGGAATCGTCCCATATTCGTGCTTCCGGCACACCAAAGTTGTTCTTCTGAAAAGGAAGCACCTTGGCATCATAGAAAATTGCGATCTTCAGTACCGAGGGCAACTTGGCGGTCGTCGCGATCGCGGCGTTCCGCTTGTCTACGGCGTACGCTAGGGTTGCCGGATCGAGAGCCCAATCGATGGTATATTTCGATGTGTCGTCGCCGTCCTCGGCGGTGACAGCGGGTGTCGAATTCCCTTTTCGTCTTTCATTATCCCTGGACATCACGAAACCGGCCGAGATCAACGCGCCCTCGCGATTCTTGGACCAGGTCGTCTCCTTCCCGATCTCGCCGAAGGACAGGACCGCATTCTGGGACTCATCGAGGGGTATGACCACGGCTATCGAATCTTTTAGAACGCCATCGACCGGCTGATCGGATTCCGGGACATCACCTGCCTTGCGCACATCGCCGATCCGAGCGACGTGCGACAGCAGAGGAATAAGGGCCGCCTCATATTCCATGATGTCAAATGGCACCTCAGGCACCCCTCCTTGCTCCTCGTTGCTGTTCCGCACGCTCCGGTCGGCGCCTTTTGCCATCGCCTTCGAGAGCGCAGCGCTCGCGCTGGCGAATTTCCAATGAAGAGAAAGACTTGTCAGAGGCTGACCCGCCACGATGATTTCATTTGTGTGTTGCAGGGCATTCTCGAGCAAGGTTTGTTTACTGGCTATGATCTCGCCTTGCGTTTGCGTGAATCGGGTCTGGCTGTCCCGAAATCCGTTGATCGTATCCACAAGGTTCTTCTCGATGTCCGCCTTTGCGGCAGCGAGCATTGCGCTCATGTCGTTGCGCCAACGTGCCTCCTGTTGCTCAAGCGCGAGCTTCTGCGCCCGTTCCGCCTTGGCCTGCAACTCTTCGCTATTGCTGATGCTTACACGGATAAGTTCAGAGGCGATCGACCCCGACAAGCCGACCAACGAGATGCCTAGCGAAAGCCAACCCGCCGGTGTCAGCCGCTTCTTGAGTTGGCCGTCGATTTCAACGGAGTCTTTCCAGAGCTGCGAGGTTATTCCACCCAGAAAGCTGAGGGCGAGACCGAGTATTGTGATGGTCGTCAGGGTGCTGTGCAACATCGCTTGCCGGGTCCGTGGTGGCAGCGCCTCATCAATAGACAATCTGCAAAGCCGTTTCTTGTCAACTTTTCCGGGCGCTATCTGCTCGCTGCAGCTCGTAGGCGGGTTGGCGGCGAAGCCGTAAGGAGCCATCTCTCCAAGTCAAGCGGCGGATGACGCCTTGCTCCAATCCGCCCGACACGCTCGCGTCGACGTGTGACTTGAGCGGAGGCGGCCATCCTTGCTATGGATTTCGCCGGCGCTTGCAGGCGAGGCATTCCCCATATGTTTGAACGAAGGGTTGGTCGGTGCGGTGTTTTGCAGCGGGCATGGCTCGCGGGAGCGCGCCGCAAGGGAACCATGAAGCGGACGTGTTTGGCACTCTGTCTCGGTCTGGCGGCAGGGAGCTGCAGCTTGCTGAACGCCGGGTCACCGCCCACGGCCGGCGCCCCGAGCACCGTTCAGCAGGATGCGGAAGCGCCAGCCTCGACGCCAGTCCAGTCCACGGCTTCGGAAGGGCGTGACATTCAATGCGAGAAAGAGGCGAAGTGCCTCGCAGATCTCCACGGCACTGCCAGGAGAAGCGGCAACGTGCTGAGTCTGAGGCTGGACAATGGGTCAACCAAGACGTTCCGCAGCTCCAAGTCCTGCGAAGAAGCCGGCGAAAGATGCGACCTGACAACCCTGATCGGTTACATGCCTCCCCAGCACATGTTCGTGCTGAGGCGGGACGGGTATGAGTCCGTACGTTATCTCGTGGTCAGCGGGCAGAATGGAAAGAGTTTCGAGCTGGAAGCAGACCCGCATCTTGCTCCGGATGGGAAGCAATTCGTCGTCGTCGCGGCCGACGAAATGAACGGATGGGAAAGGGACGTTGCGATCTACTCCACCTCGTCCTTCCCGCCCAGGCTGGAGTGGAGCTACAGAACGCAGAAGGCGGATGAGTACGCCATCTATTCATTCGCAGGCTGGGATGGCAATGGCCGGATCAAGCTTCGCTCGAACGGTCCCCAGAACATGGAAACCGAAACCGGTGTGACGCGTACCGCCGAGGGATGGAAGCTCAAATTGGCAAACGGCGAGTTCAGGATGGGCACCGCTGCCGCGCGACAAGACGATCGCAGGAAACCCGGCGCCGCTGCGGTTGATTAGACGCGCGCATTTCGCCGGCACGGCTCGTGGGGCCGGTCCCTTGTGCACGGCCTGTGGATGGCGCCGCCCACGAGGGTTACGAATCACCTATTATCGCGGGCTCGACCAGGAGTGGCACAACTCTCACCGAACGTCGCAACATGCGCATATTCCTCGCTGGAGTCAGCTGTGTAGGCAAGACCACGATAGGCGCGCGACTGGCTGGCCTGCTTGAGTATCGTTTTTTCGACCTTGACCTCGAGACCGAGCGCTTCTTCGAAACATCGATCGAACGTCTTCGAAGCCGTCACCTGACGTCGCACGGTTTTCGCCGCGCGGCGTCTCGAGTCTTGCAGCACGTTCTCGCTCGGGAGGACAGCTGCGATTGCATCATTGCGTTGCCGCCGAGTGGGCTCCTGGGCGACTACTGGAAAGTTGTCGGGAAGACGCGAGGCGCCACCATTGTCGTGCTTCGGGATACGCCGGAGAACATTCTGAACAGAATCACCTTTTACGACGTCGAGTCGCGCCCGGTGCAAAAGAGTTTGACGGATCGTGAAAAGCGCCTCTACCTTCGGGAAATAAAACGGGACATCACCTACTTCAGCCGCTCCTTTCGCAGAGCGCACGTGTCCGTCGACATCACCGGGTGTAACCCCGACGAGGCGTCGCGCAAGATCAAGGACGCACTGGTGCCGGCCCCGTTCAAGGATGGCAGCGAAGCGTCGACACCACGCGCTGCCAGAATCCATGCACTGGTCTAGCCTGGACGGTGGAACGATGGCACGTGCGAGAGATGAAATACGCGAGCAACGAATTGCGATGGAGGCCGTCGTCGATGCCTACGATTCTGGCGAGCGTGCGATGGGTTGGTACTACTACCTCGATGGCAAGATGAAGGTTCCATTCAAGGCGCGCTGCAGATCCGTGCGCCCCATCTCCATTCTCAAGGTCGAGGAAGTCGTGAAAGTGCTCGGCATGGCACCGGAAGACGAATGCGAGAGCGAGATGTTTGTCTGGGTAGAGCGTGCCGACCAGCGAATGGCCGTCCCATTGGCGCAACTGCGACCATTATCGAAAGATCAAGAGACCCAGGAGGCCGTCGGCGATTGGCTCTATTGGGTGGATCACGGGTACGAGCTGTGAGCACGCCGAGGGTTGAAGGCGAAGCCGCAACCCGCCATCCCTTCACGTCTAACGCCGGATGACGCCTTCGGCTCACATCCGGCGCTGCGCGCTGCGAGTTGATCTTTACGAAGTCATCTGGGGCGCGCGTTACCGACCTAATCCGGGTTTACGCGTCAGCGCAAAGAACGGACTTGCCGCCGCGCCCTGGTTGAGAAACAACTCAGGCTGCCGATCTATCAAAGCCACGGGCACAGGGCACCAACTGCGATGGCAACGAAGCTGACGCGTATTGTGATGACATCACTGATATTTTTCTTGCTGGCGCCGGTCTGTCACGGGTTCGCCGAATCGACCGAAGCCGACCAGAGAATGATCGAAGCGAGGCAGAAATCTCCGGCTAACAGCTTTGTCGTCATGGAAGCGCAGCTATTTGAGGGTGACAGCAAGACTCCAAAGATTTGTCGGACGATGGACATGACCATGAAGTCCGACCAGGGGAAGACCATCAGTATTCTGACCCAGGAGCTGCTGCTGTTCGACAAGGCCAACAACAAGTTCGGCGGCGGCGTCGTCTTGCCTCCAGGCACCTATACAATCGTACAAATAACCTGCGGGTCGGATCGTTATCGGGGAAGCTTCGCTCGTTTCAGCCTGCAATCCCCGCAAGCGATCAATCTGGGATGCTTGATCGTCGAATACAGGAGCTCCCCGTTCAATCCCCTTGCCTACCCGACCTATAGCGGCCATTCGCGGGTGGTGGATCTGAGCCCGAATGCGGCTGCATCGCTTGCCAGGCGTGTGCCCACGTCATTCGCCGGCGCCGTCAAGCGATACATGACGCCGATCCTGGTCACATCGGGCGCGAAGGCCGCGAAATGAACGCGTAACCCGGGTTAGCGCGTGGCTCGTGGGCGGGTTGGAGGCGAAGCCGCAAGGAGCCATCTCTTCAGGCCTAACGGTGGAATACGGCTTCGGCTCGAATTCGCGCGCGCTGAACAGGACCACCAAGATGATCGAGAGTGCGTGGCCAATATTCCAAGGAGTTGATTGTGCGAATCTGTTTCGATCCCACCACTCTGCATCAAAGTCGTTCAGGTTCGATCACTGGCGTGATCTATTTCGAGTTTAGCCTGGAGCGACGATTTCCCAGTCTGGGTTGGAATGACTTCGTCGTCGTGCTCGCGTCTTGGTGGATGATCGCGCTGAAGGAAATCACCGATGGGGCAGCGGAGGTCAAATTGCACTTCATGGATGGTCCGTATTGGATCACCGTCATCTCTCAGGAGGAGGGGCTATTGCTGCGTTGCACGGAGGATCGCCGAGATGCGGGCGTCGTGTATGAACTCAGGGTTAAGCTAAGCGATCTAACGGGCGAAATATTCACTTTCGCTCGCAAAGTGTCGGATGCCTGCAAAACGGCCGGGATAAGCTCGGTCGATGTGGACAACATGCGTACTGCGCTGCCAAATTGACGCAACGGGGACTGCTACTCGCTAGCGCTCGTTTCAAGCAACTGCTGATCTTGGAAAGGGTCACGCCGAATTCACTCCCAATGGAGTGGCGACATAGCAGAGGGTAATGTCGACCGGGCTCTTAATCCCCCGCGACAATCAACGGATGCCGGTGATTTGCCCGACGTGTCAAATTCTCACCTGCCGCCGCGATGGCGGATGACGCGTACCCGCAAAAAATCCCGCGCCCGACGGGCTAGATCTGGTGTGATTTGGGTTGTCCAGCCCCATAGGAAAAAATATTCTGATTTTCAGAAATGCGCACGAGCTACGCGCTCAAAATGGATAGTTAGACTTGTAAGGCAGTTCCAGGTGCTCCAGCGGCACGTTGAGCTTTTCCAGTTCTTCGGCTAACCGCGCATCGTCAAAGGCAAACGAACTCCTAGCGTTGATTAACGCGGTTTCGCCGAAGTAAACATCGGCCTCGATGAGCTCCCTATCGACCTCGAAGGTTCTAATGTGGTAGGCGCGGCCGGCTTCGGGGAAAATAGATAGCCCGCGGTTACGAAGAAACTCCCGGGTCATGGGCTCCGACAAGTCAAGTGGATATACGCCCACCCACGCCAAGCGGGTCGGATCATTACACTCCATTGCCGCTGCCAACTGCTTTCCCCTATGAAGGGAGCTAAATACAGCATGTCTGTGCATGTCTGCTAATCCGGGGAAGAACATTCCGACTACTCGGCCTGCCCGGCTCTGGCCGGCGAACGCGGTCTCCGGCCGCCAGAGAGCCGCAAAGACACCGCGTGCGCCGTACTTTTGGCTGTCATGGTCCGCGAAAGCGGGCGATCCAGTACGCCGAGACGGCGATGATTGAATCGACAGGCGTGCTGGATGCCCCGCTTGAAGCGGGGCATGACATCGTGGGTGGGGGCATGCTGTTGCCCAGTCGTTGCAATGACGCAAGCCTCAGCACCTGCAGCTCGAGGACGCCACCCCCCGTCATCAAGCCGAGCCGCCGCTCCGATACGTCGCGCATGACCGAAGAGCTCGCCATTGCGGGACCGGGGGCCGGTTTAACGGATTGTGAGATGATAAAGGAATGCCCGTGATTTGCCCGACGTGTCAAGTATTGGGGCAAAGCGCATCCCTGCCGCCGACTGCGGGCTACTTTGCATGGGGTTGTTTTCGACATTTTGGGTTTGAGCCACAGCGGGGCGAGGGGAAGAGCCACCGGCGATGCCTCGCCACCCCGTCACGCCGTCTTCGCCGCCTTCAACCCAAGCTTCTGTTCGACCGTCTCGCGCATCAAAAATTTCTGCACCTTGCCGGTGACCGTCATCGGAAACTCGTCGACGAATTCGACGTAGCGCGGGATCTTGTTGTGGGCGATCTGGCCCTGGCAGAAGGCGCGGATCTCGTCGACTGTCAGGGTTTCGCCTGCGCGCGTCCGCACCCAGGCGCAGAGCTCCTCGCCGTAGCGGTCGTCGGCGACGCCGAAGATCTGCACGTCCTGGATCTTCGGATGGCGGTAGAGAAATTCCTCGATCTCGCGCGGATAGAGATTTTCGCCGCCGCGGATCACCATGTCCTTGATGCGGCCGGTGATGTTGCAATAGCCCTCGGCGTCGATCACCGCGATATCGCCGGTGTGCATCCAGCCATTGGCGTCGAGCACATCCTTGGTCTTTTCCGCCTCGTCCCAGTAGCCCAGCATGACGCTGTATCCGCGGGTGCAGAGTTCGCCACGCGCGCCGCGGGGCACGATGCGGCCTTCGAGATCGATGACCTTGACCTCGACATGGGGATGGATGCGGCCGACCGTGGACACCCGGCGTTCCAGCGGATCGTCGGTGGCGCTCTGGAAAGAGACCGGGCTGGTCTCGGTCATGCCGTAGGCGATGGTGACATCGCGCATGTTCATGTGCTCGTTGACCCGCCGCATCACCTCGATCGGGCAGGGCGCGCCGGCCATGATGCCGGTGCGCAGCGACGACAGGTCGAATTTTGCAAACTCGGGGTGGTCGAGCTCGGCGATGAACATGGTGGGGACGCCGTAGAGCGTCGTGCATTTTTCCTGTGCCACGGTCGTAAGCGTCGCCAGCGGATCAAACCCTTCGCCGGGATAGACCATGGTGGCGCCGGAGGTGACGGAGGCGAGATTGCCCATCACCATGCCGAAGCAGTGATAGAGCGGCACCGGAATGCAGATGCGGTCCTGCTCGGTCAGGCGCATCGCGCGGCCGACGAAATAACCGTTGTTGAGGATGTTGTGATGCGTCAGCGTCACGCCCTTGGGCGATCCGGTGGTGCCGCTGGTGAACTGGATGTTGACGGGATCGTCGAACTGCAGGCTGTCGCCGAGGGTTTTGAGCTGATCGCGGTGCCGGTCCCCACCCATGCTTGCGACCGCGTCGAACGGGATCGTGCCCGGCGAGAGCGGCCCGCCGATCTGGATCACCGCGCGCAGCTGCGGCAAGCGCGCCGCGTGCAGATCGCCCGGCGCCGATGTCGCAAGCTCCGGCAGCAGCGTGTTCAGCATCTCGATGTAGTTCGAGGTCTTGAACGCGGTGGCGGTGACGATCGCTGCGCAGCCGACCTTGTGCAGCGCGAACTCGAGTTCGCTCAGCCGATAGGCGGGGTTGATGGTGACGAGAATGAGTCCGGCCTTGGCGGCGGCAAATTGCGTCAGCGTCCATTCGGGGCGATTGAGCGACCAGATGCCGATTCGCTCGCCGCGGTCGAGGCCGAGCGCGAGCAAGCCCGCGGCCAGTGCGTCGACACGTTCGGCGAACTCCGTCCAGCTCCAGCGCACGCCGTGGCTCGGCGAGACCAGCGCCTCGCGATCACCCCAGCGCCGCACCGCCTTGTCCAGGCTCCGGCCGATGGTCTCGCCGAGCAACGGCGCATCGGAAATGCCGCAAACATAACTCTCCGCAATCTCGGTCAAGTTGGCTTCTCCGTGCGTGGGGACGCGAAAAATCCTGCTGAAAGCAAACTCCCGGCGCGATCGGTTCGACCCGCGCCGGGAGATGATATCAGCTTACGCCGCCTTTTGGCCGCTGCCGGCATCGAGCCCGGCATAGATGCCGCTCTCGAAACCGGCGAACGCCTCCAGGCATTTGCCGTCCGCGAACGGCAGCAGCTGCATCAGGATCACGCCGGCGACGTCGCGCGCCGGGTCGATCCAGAAGTAGGTGTTGGCAAGGCCCGCCCAGGCCAGGCTGCCGGCGCTGCGGCCTTCCGGTGTCTTGGCGGTGTTGATCATGAAGCTCAGGCCCCATTTCTTCACGATGCCCGGATAGAGATCGACATCATTGGTGAGGGACGGGGCCACCGAGGTCATCTTGGGCATCGCGAGATCGCCGATGTGGTTCTGGCTCATGATCGCGACCGTCTCGGGCTTGAGCACCTGATTGCCGCTGCCCTTGCCCTTGTTGAGGATCATCTGGCAGAACCTGATGTAGTCGCCCGCGGTGCCGTAGAGCCCGCCGCCACCCATGTGGAATTCCGGAGTCTGCTCGAGCTCGAAAGGCATCGACGCCAGCGCGCCGTCCGGCCCGCGCGCATGCATGGCGACCAACCGCTTGCGCTGATCGTCGCCGATCTTGAATGCGGTGTCGCTCATGCCGAGCGGGGCGAACAGGTGCTCACGCAGATAGGCGTCGAGCCGCTTGCCGCTGATGGCCTCGATCGCCTTGCCGACGAAATCGATGTTGATGCCATACTCCCAGCGCGTGCCGGGATCGGATGCAAGCGGCGTCTTCAAGGCGGCGTTCTGACAGGTGATGATACCGGGCGTGCCGGTCTTCTCCATGTATTTGCCCATGTCGCCGTTCCACATGTCGTAGCAGAAGCCGGCGGTGTGGGTCATGAGGTGGCGCAGCGTGATCGGCTTGGTCGCCGGACGCAGCTTCGGCTCGCCCTTCGCATCAAAACCCTCCAGCACCTGCGGCGAGGCCAGTTCCGGCAGCAATTTTCCCATCGGCTGGTCGAGCGAAAGCTTGCCCTGTTCGACCAGCTGCATCGCGCCGGCTGTCGTGACCGCCTTGGTCATGGAGGCGATCCAGAACACGCTGTCTGGTGTCATGGCGTCGTCCTTGCCGAGTTCGCGCTTGCCGAACGCGCCCTGGTAGATGACCTCCTTGGAGGTCGCGGCCATGGCGACGACGCCGGGGATGTCCCTGGCCTCGCTCTTCTGTCGGAGAATCTGATCGATTTGGGCTTTGCTCTGCATGGGATTCCTCCGGTTTTGTTGTTTTAAGTGTTTGCGATCTTCCTCCGGCCCTAGGCGCCCTGCAAGCGGATGGGTTTCGGCCACAGCCGCGCTCGCATTCTCGTGATTGGGGCGGGATTGTTCAAAAAAAGCGGGAAAAGCGGTACAAAACTGCCACACCGGCCATAATTTCTGATCAAATAAGGCCTACGAGCCGTGACCGTCGCAGCATCGGCGCTATGCTGCCTTGATCGGTGCACGCAAACTACTTTTCCAGTAAGGCGTTCAGAACAAGATCAAATCGGCGCTCGTCGCCGAACAGCTGACGCAACGATTTGCGGCTCAGGGGCCGCGAGGGGATGGCAATGATTTCGACCTGGAGTGAATGGAAGCGGTATCCTCGGCCGGGGCGCGGCGAGAACATCGAGGCACCCATTATGCCTGGAATCTACGAAGTCCGTTACGCGGCCACCGGCGCGCTGCACTCGTTCGGCGCGGTCGACAATGTGGCCCAGGCCTTGGCGTTGTTGTCGACCGGCGCGAAGTCGTGGTTCGGGCGTCGCGGCTCGGCCGAAGTGCCGGATCTCGAATATCGGACCTGCGCGACGTCCACCAAGGCGGATGCCAAGGCCGCCGCGGAACGCATGATCGGCCGCCGCGAAACCTATATGAGCGGCGCGGCCTGATCTCGCTGCCGTCTTATTTCAAGTTTGCTTGAAGCGGCGGCGTTGTGGCGCCCGGTGCATTGTGAATTGTTTGAGCCTATAGTGCGCTCAACAGCACAAGAAACCGAGGAGCAATGCCATGACCCCCACCGCTGCCGCACGCGCTTCGCACCCCGCTACGCCATCGCTGCGCGATCGCCTGAAGGATGCCTCGCTGCTGCGCGAGCATTGCTACATCGACGGCGCCTGGGTCGGTACGCCGGCGCGGCCCGTGACCAACCCGGTCAACGGCGTCGAGCTTGCGAAAGTGCCGGTCATGAGCACGGCGGAGACGACGCAGGCGGTGCAGGCCGCGGAACGCGCGTTTCCGGCCTGGGCGAAACTCACCGCCAAGCAGCGCTCCAATACTTTGCGCAAATGGTTCGACCTTATCATCGCCAACCGTGAGGATCTGGCGCTGATTCTGACCTCGGAGCAGGGTAAGCCGCTCACCGAGGCGCTCGGCGAAGTCGACATCGGCGGCGCCTACGTCGAATTCTTTGCCGAGGAAGCGCGCCGCGTCTACGGCGAGACCATCCCATCGCAGCGGCCGGATGCGCGGCTGTTGGCGATCAAGCAGCCGATCGGGGTCTGCGGCGCGATCACGCCGTGGAATTTCCCGTGCTCGATGATCACCCGCAAGGTATCGCCGGCGCTCGCCGCCGGCTGCACCGTGGTCCTGAAGCCCGCCAACGAGACGCCGCTGACCGCGCTCGCGCTGGTGGCGCTTGCGGAGAAGGCCGGGGTGCCCAAGGGCGTTTTCAACATCCTCACCGGCAACTCGTCCGCGATCGGCAAGGTCCTGTGCGAACATCCGGCGGTGCGCTTCGTCGGCTTCACCGGTTCGACCGAGGTCGGCAAGATCCTCTATCAGCAGGCGTCGGTGGGCGTGAAGAAGCTCGGGCTCGAGCTCGGCGGCAACGCGCCGTTCGTGGTGTTTGACGATGCCGACATCGACGCGGCCGTCGACGGCGCCATGGTCTCGAAATATCGCAACATGGGCCAGACCTGTGTCTGCGCCAACCGCCTCTACGCCCAGGACAAGATCTACGACCAGTTCGTGGAAAAGCTGTCGAAGAAGGTGGCGGCGATGAAGGTCGGCGACGGCACCGAAGCCGGCGTGACGCAGGGCCCCCTGATCAACATGGAGGCGATCGACAAGGTCGAGAAGCACATTGCGGATGCGGTCAAGCACGGCGCCAAGGTCGTCACCGGGGGCAAACGCCATGCGCTCGGCGGCACCTTTTTCGAGCCGACCGTGCTGTCCGACGTCGCGCCGGACGCGCTGGTGTCGCGGGAAGAGACGTTCGGCCCGCTGGCGCCAGTGTTCCGCTTCAAGGACGAGGCCGACGTGATCGCGATGTGCAACGCTTCGCCGTTCGGGCTGGCATCGTATTTCTATTCGCGCGACCTGGGCCGGGTCTGGCGGGTGGCGGAGGCGCTGGAGTCAGGCATGGTCGGGGTCAACACCGGCCTGATCACGACGGAAGTCGCGCCGTTCGGAGGGGTGAAGGAATCAGGCCTCGGTCGCGAGGGCTCGCATCACGGCATGGAAGAATATGTCGAGATCAAATATGTGATGATGGCGGGGATTTAATGCACAACGTCTCGGTCGCCGCTTCGGGGCGTTAGGCAGCAAGCCAATCGTCCGACGCCGCGCGCCCTGAGTTCACGGCGCCAGGGCGGTCCTGATCATCCGCGCCAGGTCGGAGCTGAGGTAGGGTTTCGGCAGCAGCAGCACGCCGGCGTCGAGCCGGCCATGATGCACGATGGCATTTTCGGTATAGCCCGACGTATAGAGGATCCTGAGCCCCGGGCGCAGCCTCACGGCCTCGAGCGCGAGCTGGCGGCCGTTCATGCCGCCGGGGATGATCACGTCGGTGAACAGGAGATCGATGCGCTCAGCACCATTGATGATCGCCAGCGCCTCGGCGGCGTTGCTGGCGGCCAGCGTGGCGTAGCCAAGGCGGCTGATCTGGGTCACGACGTATTCGCGGACCAGCGCGTCGTCCTCGACAATCAGGATGGAGTTGTCGCCGCGTTCGCATTCGGCGATGCCGGCCTCGATGGGCAGCGCAACCGCGACGGCGGCGACGTCGGTGGCCTGCGGCAAATAAAGCTTCACGGTGGTGCCGTGGCCCTCCTCGCTGTAGATCTTGATGTGGCCGTTCGACTGCTTGACGAAGCCGTAGACCATGGAAAGACCGAGCCCCGAGCCCTTGCCGACGTCCTTGGTGGTGAAGAACGGCTCGAACACCTTGTCGAGCAGGCTGGCGGGGATTCCCTCCCCGGTGTCGCTCACTGCGATCATGACGTAATTGCCCGCAGTCACCTCGCTGTTGTGGCGTGCGTAATTCTCGTCGAGCACGACATTCCTGGTTTCCAGCGTCAGCTTGCCGCCATCAGGCATGGAGTCCCGCGCATTCAAGGCGAGGTTGAGGATCGCGGTTGAGAGCTGGCTGGGATCGATCAGGGCCGGCGCGGCATCGTGCGCCAGCATCGATTCGATTTCGATCTGTTCGCCCAGCGTCGGTCGCAGCAGGCGCGCGACGTCGACGACCAGGGCGTTGACGTCAGTGCTGCGCGGCTGCAGCGGCTGACGACGGGCGAAGGCCAGCAAATGCTGGGTGAGATCGGCGCCCCGCGCCGCCGCGGCGCCGATCATGTTGGTGATCTGGACCAGATGCGGATGCTCCTTGACCGCGTCGCCGAGGATTTCGATGGTTCCGGTGATCACCGTCAGCAGGTTGTTGAAGTCGTGCGCGACGCCACCGGTGAGCTGGCCGATGGCCTCCATCTTCTGGGCCTGCCGGACCTGGGACTCGGTGGCCTCGATTTCCTGAAAACGCTTCACCATGGCCTCGGCACTGCGGCGCTGTTTGATTTCCTCCTCGAGCGCCGCATAGGCTTGCTGCAGTTGAACGCGTGTCGACATCACCAGGAGCCGCGGCAGCAGCAGCAGCATTCCAGCCGTGATCCCCGCCGAGATCAGCGCCAGCAAAGCCTTGATGACGGCTTCGATGCCGTAGGCCGCCACCCACAGGGTCAAGACCGACAACACGCGGGTCACCCCGCAGACCGCGAAGAAGATCGTCAATACCCAGAATACGCCGCGGAACATCGACATAAGGTCGCGGCCGCGCCGCCACACGAAGAACCCCAGTCCGAACGCGGTCGTAAAGAAGGCGACGGCGATCATGGTGTCGGAAATGGCATTCAGCCAGATCAATTCCGACTGCCACAACAGGCAGGCGCCATGCGGAATGAGCGTCGACATGTCCAGAATATCTCCAAATAGCGTCAGCACGGGCTCCACCGCGATCCACAACCCACCAGTGTGATGGTTCAGAAAGTCCGCCACGGTTGCATGAAGAGAATTTCTGAACCAAAGCGACCTTTGGACTCGGGACACCGGGACGACGGCTCAAATCATTCAGGTTTCCGGCAACCGCGCAAGCGCGTCGCCGCCGGGCGAGTGTTCCCTGCGGTGAAATCGGAGCCATCGGAACGCGCCGGCCGCCGACCGATCGCCGGCAAAGTGCCGGGCCGATATCTATGCTGTGGTGGGCGCCTGCGTTCCAGGCGCGCGGACGGTCTCTGTCTGCCGTCCGGTGGTATCAGCGTGAGGAAAAGCCTGGTTTCGCATGCCCGTTCGCATTTGGACGTGACGGGTCGGTTGCGTTCGACGAGGACGGCATCGGCTTCGGACTTGGGACGGCTCCCGCGATATCCTGTTGAGGCTTGCCGAAGCTTCAGCGCTCCATGACCCAGCGCGTGACGGCCTGATGATAGTTGAACGGCCCGGGCACCGTCATGTGCGTCTTGAGATACTTGAACCCGGCCTTTTGCAGTGTCCGATTCGGCGCAACGTTGAAGGCGTGCGGCTCACAGAAAAGCCGTTTCAGCTTCAGCCGGTCGAAATAGAGATCGACGCTGCGTCGCACGCATTCGGCGCCGACCCCGCTATTCCTCCGATCGGGCTCGATGACGTGCAGGTGCATGTTCGCCTGCTCGCCAAAGCTGATCTTGTCCAACGTTGAAAAGCCGATCGGCCGGTCGTCCGATAGCCAGCTGACCAGCACCACGGCGCGCTGCTCGATCGGTAGCTCTGCCTCGCGGCGGATGCGCTCGCGCCAGTATGCGGCCGGCGGAAACCGCGTGGGGTCGACGCCAAGCATCTCCAGATGCTCGGGTGTGGAGTTCAGGAAATATTCGACGATCAGATCCGTCTCCGCGACCGTCATCTCCCGGACCGTCAGCGTCATCAACGGCTCCTCAAATCTCCAAATCGGCGCCGGTGATGCGGCGGTAGGCTTCGAGATAGCGTTTGCTGGTCGCCTCCACCACGCTTGCCGGGAGTGGCGGTGGCGGCGCCTCGCCGTTCCAGCGTCCGGCGCGGCGCTCGGTGTCGAGATAGTCGCGCAACGGCTGCTTGTCGAAGCTCGCCTGGGCCTTGCCCGGCTGGTAGGCGTCGACCGCCCAGAACCGCGAACTGTCGGGAGTCATCACCTCGTCGATCAGGATGATGTGACCGTCCTTGTCCCTGCCGAATTCGAACTTGGTGTCGGCGATGATGATGCCCCGGTCGCGGGCAAGCTTTTCGCCGAGTGTGTAGATCGCCCGCGTCATGCTCTCCAGTGCATGGGCTACCTCGTCTCCGACAATTTCGCGCATCCGCGCGATCGTAATGTTCTCGTCATGGCCGGTTTCGGCCTTGGTCGCCGGGCTGAAGATCGCGGGCTCGAGTTTCGCGCTTTCGACGAGCCCTCCGGCAAGCTTCTCGCCGGCGAGCGTCCCGCTCGTCGCATATTCCTTCCACGCCGAGCCGGAGAGATAGCCACGGATCACGCATTCGATCGGAAACACTTTAGTGGCCCGGCACAGCATGGCGCGACCAAGAATATCGGCGCGATGGTCCTGCAGCGCGGGGACTTCCGCGATGATCTCGTCCGCATCGGCACTGATCAGGTGATGATGGACCACGCCCTTGAGCGCGTTGAACCAGAAGGCGCTGATCTGGGTCAGCACCGCGCCTTTCATCGGAATGGTCTGCCCCATCACGATATCGAAGGCCGAGATGCGGTCGGTCGCGAGCAGCAAGAGGCGATCGTCGTCGACGGCATAGATATCGCGCACCTTGCCGCGCCCGATCCTTGGCAAGGGTAAATCGCTACTCAGCATCGTGGTCATCGGCCGCACTTTCGAAGAGGCTCAAACTCGCGACGCGCGAGCGGCAGGAGGCACCCAAATAGCTCACTCCGGCAGCGGAATGAACTCGTGTTCCTGTGGAACGGCGGCAAAACGGCCGGTTTTCCAGTCCTGTTTGGCCTGCTCGATCCGCTCCTTGCTGGAGGAGACGAAATTCCACCAGATATGTCGCGGGCCCTCCAGCGCGTCGCCGCCCAGAAACATCATCCGTGTCGGCTGGAGGGTCTTGACCGTGATGCGGTCGCCGGGCCGGAAGATCAGCAGGCGTGGCCCCTCGTAACGCTCGTTCGCGATCTCGACTTCGCCGTCGACCAGATAGATCGCGCGTTCCTCATGATCGGGATCGAGCGGCACGCTGGTTCCGGCCTCGGCCGTCACCTCGGCATAGAACCATGGTGAGACCATCGTGACCGGGGAGGTGATGCCGAACGACGATCCCGCTATCATGCGCGCGGTGAAGCCGTGTTCGGCGATTATCGGCAGATCGCCGGCCGCATAGTGCTGGAACGACGGCGCGATCTCTTCCGATCCGGCCGGAAGCGCGATCCAGCTTTGCAGGCCCAGCATCTTCTGCCCGGTCTGGCGCTCAAGGTCCGGTGTGCGTTCGGAATGGGCAATGCCGCGGCCCGCGGTCATCAGGTTCATGGCGCCAGGCTGGATTTCCTGGACATTGCCCTCGCTGTCGCGGTGCATGATGCTGCCGTCGAACAGATAGGTGACGGTGGCAAGCCCGATATGCGGATGCGGGCGTACGTCCATGCCCTTGCCCGACATGAATTGCACCGGGCCGAAATGATCGAAGAAGATGAAGGGGCCGACCATCTGCCGCTTGCCGTGCGGCAGCGCGCGGCGCACGGCAAAACCGTCGCCGAGATCGCGGGTGCGCGGCACGATCACGAGTTCCAGCGCGTCGCAGGACAGCGGATCGCCGAGCACGGGGTCGTTCGAGGGGAGCCAACTCATGAGAACCTCCTTGAGGTTTGCGACGATCATAACAGCCGATAATCGTTTGTGACGAGTGTTATGGCAATAATCGTCATGCCCGGCCTTGTGCCGGGCATCCATGTCCTCTACGCGCAATGAGGCAAGACGTGGATGGGCGGGCCCAGGCGAACAGAAGCGACGCCGTCCTTCGGAAGGCTATGCCCGCCATGACGGGAAAAAAAGTGAACTCTCCAAGTCGTCGAAGTCGAGGACACCATGATCCCTCCCCTCAAGCCCGGCGCAACATTGGCCAAACTGAACGGCCCCGTGATCGAGACCGAGCGGCTGATCCTGCGGCCATGGTGCGGTGATGACATCGCGCCGAACACTTTGATGCTCTCCGATCCCGATACTGCAAGATTTATCACTGCGGATGGCAAGCCCGTCGACGAAATGAACGGATGGCGCAACACAGCGATCATGTCTGGGCACTGGACTCTTTATGGCTTCGGCATGTTCGTGGTTGAGGAGAGATCGTCAGGCGCGTTCGCGGGACGGGTGGGGCCGTGGTTTCCGCCGACCTGGCCAGGCCTCGAAGTTGGTTGGGGCATCGCGAAGGAGTTTCGCGGCAAAGGCTATGCCCTCGAAGCAGCGCGGGCGACGATCGATTGGGTATTTTCGACCTTCGATACGGATCGGATCATCCATTCCATCGATCGCGAAAATACTGCGTCACAAATGGTGGCGCGACGGCTTGGGGCCGAAATCCATGGCGTGACAGAGCTGATCGGTCACATCGCGGATGTCTGGGTGACGAAGCGCAGTAAGTGGCCGGCCAACGTGTCAAATTGAACCGGCGGATAATTTCTACTAGAATCAAATTCGCAACTGGCACCTTGATCGAGCCGACTTGATGACGCTTGCCGCTTTCGACCTTGCCTCGCGCGCCGCGACCGTGGCCTTGCTGCTGGTGCTTGGCGTCGTGCTGCTGCGCGATTTCAGAGGCGTCCTTGCCGGGCGACTCGCGGCCGCCTTTGCACTCGGCTCCGCCGCGCACGCGCTCACCTCGGGCATCGGCGTCACGGTGCCGTTTTCGATCTGGCATGCGCCGTTGATCGCGCTCTCGACCGGCAACGTCGTGGTGTTCTGGCTGTTCACCCGCGCGCTGTTCGACGATGCCTTCAAGATGCGCTGGTGGCACGGGCTGATCTGGATCGCGGTCACGGCCTTCAGTTTCGTCAATTGCCTGTGGATCGCGCCGCTCGCCAGTGTGCGGGTGTCCGTCGTGGCCGTTAATCTGCTCGTGCTCGGCTTTGTTGCGCTCGCGGTCATGCAGAGTGTCAGCAACTGGTCCGCCGATCTCGTCGAGGGTCGCCGCCGCGTGCGCGTGTTCATCGTCACCGCGGCGGCGCTCTATGGCGGCCTCAACGCGCTGGTGCAGATTACGGTTTCGGGTGCCGAGGCGGCCGTGGTCGCCTACGCCGTGAACGCAGCGCTGCTTGCCGGCGTCGCGGCGGCGATTTTTGTGGCCATGATACGCATCTCCGTGGACGATCTGTTCCAGGCCTCGATCGTGTTCACGCCGCCGTCCACCGCTGCCGTCGCGTCGGCAACGGTGCCGGAGACAAGTGCCGCCGATCAGAAGCTGGTCGATGCCTTGCTGCGGCTGATGGCGGACGAGCGGATTTACCGTTACGAAAATCTCACCATCGGGACCTTGGCGACGAAGCTCGGCGTCCCCGAATACCGGCTGCGGCGCCTGATCAACCAGCGGCTCGGCTACCGCAATTTCAATACCTTCCTCAACAACCACCGGATCGAGGAGGCGAAAGCCGCGCTCGCCGACCCCACGCAGGCCGAGGTGTCCGTGATCACCATCGCGATGGATGCCGGCTTCCAGTCGCTCGGGCCCTTCAACCGCGCCTTCAAGGCGACTACGGGCGTCACGCCGACCGAATATCGCCGCCTCAGGGCGTCGGCGGCCTGATTCGTAAGCCATTGATATAGTATCAGAACTCCAGAATCGACGAGGCCGGTTCAGCTTCGGCCAACCCGATTTCCAATTCCGGCGAGCGTACGCCCGTCCATTGCGGTTCCTGGTCCGGCACCCCTCGTGCTGGAGAATCTCATGACCCGACGGAAACTCATTTTCATTCTTGCGACGACGACCGCGCTGAGCGCGCTGGCGCTCGGAGTAGCGCGCGCCCACGACCTGCCCAAGATCGCCACCGGTTTCGTTGCGAATGTCGTCTGTTCGGAGACTTTCGTGTCCGGCCAGGATCCGGAACGGATCTTCGCGGATACGACCGCGGCGATGCCCGGCGCCCGCTTGATTACCTGGGCGATGGACTACAAGGTCGACCGCGTCGCCAAGGACGTCACGGTGACGCTGTTTGGCCTCGGCACGAGTCACGCTGTCTATCGCGGCGCGCTGGGATGCTATCTCGATCATGGCAAACCCATCACTGACGTGACCGCGCCGGCCGACATCAAAGCGCAGCCCGCGCTGTTGCCGGAGATCGCCGGGCCCGCGGTGGTCCAGCCTGCAACACCGCAGCTTACGCAAGCGCTGGACCGCGCTTTTGCCGAGCCGGAAACACCGCCGTTCCGCCGCACCAGGGCGATCGTCGTGGTCAAAGACGGTCACGTCATTGCCGAACGCTATGCCGATGGTTACGGCATCGACACGCCGATTCTCGGCTTCTCCGCGACCAAGTCTGTGACGTCGGCGCTGATCGGAATACTCGTCCGCCAGGGCAAGCTCGGGCTCGACAAGCCGGCGCCGGTCGCTGCGTGGCAGAGCGAGGGCGATCCACGTCATGCCATCACGGTCGATCAATTGCTGCGTCATACTGCGGGGCTCGCGCTCGGCAGCTCCCTCGAAGCGTCGCTCGGCGCCGCGCTCGAGCCGGTCAACCGCATGAAATTCATGGAACGGGATATGGCCGCCTATGCCGAGAGCACCGAGCTTGCAACCACGCCGGGGAGTGCGTGGAACTACAGCGACGGCAACATGATCATTCTCTCGCATCTGATCCGCAACGCGACCGGCGGACACCCCGCCGATGTGCTGCGTTTCGCCCGCACCGAGCTGTTCGACCCGCTCGGCATGCACAGCGTCACGCTCGAATTCGACGGCGCCGGAACGCCGGAGGGATCGAGCCAGATGCTGGCGAGCGCCCGCGACTGGGCGCGGTTCGGGCTGCTCTATCTCAGCGACGGCGTGGTCGGAGGAAAACGGATTTTGCCCGAGGATTGGGTGAACTATTCGGCGTCGCCAACGCCGGGCGGCTGGGTCGGTGTTGGCGCGGGCTTCTGGACCAATCGCGGCGACGGTCTTGGAGCCAACTACCGGTCCGCGCGCGGCATGCCGCGCGATGCCTTCTTCGCCAAGGGCACGATCGGGCAATATGTGATCATCATTCCGTCCGAGCGGCTGGTCATCGTTCGGCTCGGCCGATCGCCAAACTGGCCGCCGGAGGCTGATGGCGTGTTCCAGCTGGTCAGTGACGTGATCGCAGCAACTGGCGGCAAGGCAAGACTCGCAGGCAGGTGACGCGATGCGTCACTGCCGTCCCAACTGTGTGGCCTGCGCGACGCGATCGAATCGTTCCAGCGACAGGATCGCATCCGCGAACTGATCGGCCCGCCCCTGCAGCACCGGGCGGGCCAAGGTCAGGAATTTCTGCTGCATCGCCTGTGCGTCCGGGAATGAACCGGGCTCGCCGGACGGATCGGGAAAGAGCCGCTCGTGCACGCCATCGTCTGTCGTGATGGACACGCGGGCGCCGAATGGATGGCTGCGCCCGACTTCGAGCCGGTCGTCCTGCACCACGTCGAACCTGTCGGCGAGCGCGTCGATCGCGGCGTCGCCGAGTCTCTGGTAATCGTCCCAGCCGAACCTGCCCTGATCGAGCGCGACCGCGCCGGTGAAGAACATCGAGAACTGTCCGCCGACGATCGATGTCGGATGTCGCTTGGTGGCGGCATCGCCGGTCAGCGTGATGCCGTTGCGATGCAGACCGACCTCGACCCTCCTGATCTGATGCGGCGTCAGATTGTGCTCGCGGCGCATGGCGATCAGCGCATCCAGTGCGGCATGGGTGTAGCGGCAACTCGGGTACGGCTTCACGCCGACCTTCATGGTCTCGTAGATCGTGCCGAGGCCGGCTGTCACCATGTCCGGATGGGCGTTGTCGCTGTAGCCGACCAGCAGCCCGTGCTTGCCCTCGACGGATTCGCTCGCGCCAACAAAATCATTGCGTGCCAGGGTTGCGGCGATGACGCCGTTCATGGCGGCGGCGCCGACTTGGTAGCGCTTGTTCCAGGCGCCGTTGACCAGGAACTGCAGCGAGCCGGCGGCCTGGCTGCCGGAGACGCCGAAGGCGGCGATGATCTGCGCCTGCGACAGGCCGAACAGCTTCGATGCCGCCGCAGCAGCACCATAGGTGCCGGCGGTGGCGGTTGGGTGAAAGCCGCGCGCATAATGCGAGGTGGGATCGAGCGCATTGCCGAGCCGGCAGCACACTTCATAGCCCGCGACGATGGCGGTCAAAACGTCGCGGCCCGATGCGCCGACCATTTCGCCAACCGCAAACGCCGCCGGTACGACCGGCGCACTCGGATGCAGCGATGAATCGGCATGGGTATCGTCGAAATCCAGCGAATGGCCGAGCGCGCCGTTGAGCAGCGCCGCCACCGCCGGCGTCCAGGTCCTGGCATCGCCGAAAACGGTCGCTTCGCCCTTGCCGTCGAGCGCAAGCTGCTCGAGCATCTTCAAGAGCGATGGCGTGGATTCGGCATCGCGCCGGGCGCGGATTGCGCTGCCGAGAAAATCCAGAGTCAGCGCCTTGGCGCGGTCGCGCACCTCAGGCGGAATATCTTCGAATTTCAGCTCGGCAACATAGCCGGCGAGCGTTTCGGTTTCGTGGGCCATCGTGTTTCCTCGTTTTATGGCAGGGTAGGCGGGCTGAATCCGCCTTTCAAGCCAGACCGGGATGACGAGGAGCAGCTATGCGCCATGTCGCTTGCCTTTATAACCGGCGTCGCCCGCAACATTGGGGACTATGATTCATGATCGCTCTCCCGAAGCGCCTGTTCGGCCGGCCGAGGCTGAGCGCGGCACAGTTGGCGCTCGCTGTCAGGATCACGGTATCGGCCGTGGTCGCGTTTTCGCTCGCTACGGCGCTGCACCTGTTGCTGCCGCTATGGGCGGTGCTGACCTCGCTGATTGTCACCCAGATGAGTGTCGGCCGCTCGCTGAAGGTGACCCGTGATTACATGTTCGGGACCGTCGGTGGTGCAATCTATGGCGGCGCCATCGCGACCCTGATTCCGTATTCCGGAGAGGTCGAATTGCTGGGATTGCTGGTGCTGACGGTTGCGCCACTGGCTCTCCTTGCATCCTTCAAACCGAGCCTGAATACGGCCACCGTCACCGCCGTGATCGTGCTGCTGGTCCCCACCATGCACCACACCAGTCCCGTCGGTTCCGCGATCGATCGGGTGATGGAGGTCGCGGTCGGCGCGTTTACGGGACTTCTGGTATCGTTCCTGGTGCTGCCGTCGCGGGCGCATAGTCAACTGCGTCTCAACGCCGCCAGGGCGCTCGAATTGATCGCGGCGGCGCTGGCCGAATTGCTGGCGGGCCTGTCGCGCGGTCGCGACAATGACGCCCTGCATCGGATCCAGGATGGCATCGGTGTCGTGCTGGTCGATCTCAATGCAACCGGCGTGGAAGCCGAGCGCGAGCGCGCGGCGCATCTGTCGTTCTGTCCGGACACCGGGCCGTTGCTGCGAACCATCCTGCGGTTGCGCCATGATGTGGTGATGATCGGGCGTGCGAGCGTGCTGCCGCTTTCGCCGGATCTGCAGGCGCGGCTGGCCGCGCCATTGTCCAACGTCAGCGGTGCGATCGTCAGCTATCTCAAGGCCGCGGCCGAAGCTTTGCGGATCGCGGCCGGGGCGCCCGCGTACGCGCCGGTCGAGACGGCAGTGAAGGCCTACGCCGAGGAAGTCGCGGCCATGCGCAGCGAGGGCCTGACGCGCGGCCTGCCCGCCGATGTCGTCGAGCGATTCTTTGCGCTGGGCTTTGTGCTGGAGCAAATGCGGCAGAATTTGAACGACTTGGAACGCGTTGTCACGGAGTGGTCCGAAGCGCCGGCGGCCGGCGCGAAGGATTGAGCGGTCAATTCGTGCGCTGCGTTCCTCTCGCCAACATTCAGGCCGCGACCTGGCGCATGATGGCGCGCGCGATCAGACGGTGAAACGGCAGGATGATCGTCAGATAGATGCGGCCGAGCAGGTTGTGTGTACGCACCAATGTTGTGGTCGTGACTTCTTGACCATTGCCTGCGCGTGCGACATCGACAATGACGCGGAAATCCAGATGGCTGTCGTCAAAGCCGAGGACGAGACGATCCGCTGTCTCGCTCACGATCGGAAACAGGCCGATGGTGCCCCGGGCCCCGGGCTCGGCGGCGCCGGACGTCTTGAGGCCGAAAGGCGCTACCATCAGATTGCGCAAGTTCACGAGCGCCTCGACCCAGCGTGGAGAGCGCGCGAAGATCCTTTCCGCCGCCTGCCGGGCAGCAAGCGTGGTTCCTTCAATCTCGATCCGAAATGCGTCGGCAAACCCCGCGCCTGACAGGAGCGCATTGGCGTCGACCTCGGGCGTGACCTCGTACACCTTCATGACGAAAACCTGCGCGCCAGACCAATGAAACGCAAGGTCAGAAGTGTCGCATAGACCGCCGTTCCGAGCGACAGGCCGATCCAGACACCGACCGCACCAAGCTGGCCACGGAACGCGAGCGCCCAGGCGGCGGGAAATCCGACGAGCCAATAGCCGATGAACGCGAACAGCAACGGCATCCGCGTATCCTTCAGGCCGCGCAGCGCGCCGGCCGCGATACCCTGCAGGCCATCGGTGACGAACAGCGTGGTGCCGACCAACAGCAGCTTTGCTGCGAGATCAATCGTGGCAGCAGCGTCCTCGGCCGTGTGCCCCAGGAACAGCCGGGCGATGGCAAAGCGGCCGAAGATGACGGCAGCCGTCACGGCGACGCCGAGGCCAATTCCGAGCAAGCCTGCGACGAGACCGGCGCGCTTGACGCCGGCCAGGTCGTTGCGGCCGGCGGCATGGCCGACCCGTACCGTTGCCGCCATGCCGATGCCGAGCGGCACCATGAACAGGATCGCCGTCACCTGCAGCGCGATCTGGTGGGCCGCAAGCGCAGTGGTGCTGATCAGGCCGGTCAGCAAGGCTGCAGAGGAGAACAGCCCGTACTCCATCAGGAGGGCGACGGAAATCGGGGCGCCGATCGCGATCAGCTGGCGCATCATCGCCCAGTCGATGCGCCAGATATGCGCCAGCACATGGTATTTCGAAAATGGCCGGCGGTATGCCGCGAACCAGAGTCCGGCCAGGAACATTCCGCAATTGACGGTGGTCGTCGCAAGACCGGCGCCGAACAGGCCGAGCTGCGGCAGTCCGAACGTCCCGTTGATCAGGACATAGACCAGCAGCAAATTGGCTGGGATCGCGACCAGCGTGATCCACAATACCGGCTCGGGGCGGTCGAGCGCGCCCATGAAGCCGCGCATCGCGATCAGCCACAACGCCGGCGTCGCTCCCCATACCAGGCCAAACAGATATTGCTGCGCCAGGCGTGCCGGCATCGGCGCCTGTCCCAACAGCAGCAGGATCTTCTCGCCGAACAGCGGAAACGTCATCATCGGCAGCGAGATCAGGAGCCCGGCCCACAGCCCGACCCGCAGCGCGCGCCGCACCCGGTGCGGGTCGCGTGCGCCGAAGGCTTGGGCTGCGAGCGGCGTCACCGCCGAGACCACGCCCAAGCCGAAGGTGAAGCTGACGAAATAGACGGTGCTGGCCAATGCGGCCGCCGCAACGGCCACCTCACTGATCCGGCCGATCAGGGCAAGGTCGGTGGTCATCATCGCGATCTGCCCGAGTTGGATCAGCGCCATCGGCGCGGCGAGCCGGATCGTCTCGACGAGTTCGCGCGCCAGATAGACGCTCGACGGCGTGGCGACCGACGCCCGTTCGATGTCGGCTGATGAGGTCATCGCGCGAGCATAGCAAAGCTTCCCGGGCTCGTTAATCGGGAGAGCATTCCGTGCAGCCGGTTTGGATGTGCCCAGAACTTGCGTTTCCGTGCACTCCATACAAATGCAGAACGCGCTCCTGGCAACCGGCCGATTCATAACCATTCTGCCAGAAACGATGATGCGCTTTAGCGCCCAGCGGCTTGGTCTCAAAGCTCTACCGGTTCACCTTCCAATCGAATCGACCCCCATCGCAATCGTCACCTTGAGAAACAGAGAACTACCTCCGGTAGGCAAGCTTTTCATTGAGCGTGCTCGGACTGTTGCTGCATCATTGGCCAAGCGAACGGAGTAGCCAATGTCCGTGCTTGCGAGTTCGGCGGTGTCGCAGAAAGCCGCATCCTTGTCATTCTCAACCGTTGTCACGTGCTCGGAAATGTAATTCTTATGCGAAGGTTCGGCCGCTGGGTTCGACGATTTGGCCCCCTTTAGCCGCGCTTGAAGAATCGATCGGGACCCATGATCCGTCACGTCGGCGTGCGATCTGTCAGAAACGATCGGCTGTGGAGATATTTCGATGCTTGAGCGCACCATGCCTGTCCAACTGACGCGGATCGCGTTTGATGAAAAGCTCGAAGCTCGCGCGTCATCCAGTAGAGACATCACTCGGCGCGCATGCGCAGGCGATGCCTTTCCCCGATTCCGAGAACTGCTGAGAGCCATTGGCGAGTTCGTCGCAAGCGGCGGACCGCTTTCATAGCCCGCGTCGTCAGCGGGAAGCCAAATCACATGGCCGTTTCGGGTTTGCCGTTGCCACCCGACAGCGAGATGATCGCGCGCTCGGCGTGGAAAACATCGGCGTCGAGGTTGCAATCAACTGACGGCCCCTGGAGGTCGTGGCGGCCGGCGCTCCCGGCACGATGATTCATGCGACCGGTCGCCGTTTCAACTCTGTCGCCCTGCCCGCTTGGTTCGCACCATCCCCATGCGACACTTGCCGTAGCGCGCCGTCTCCCGGACGACGATGCTTCGCATCGTTCGCTGAACCATGAAGGCCCGGCTGTGGCCTCAATCCTTCGAGACGCATCGCGTTCCGCGACGCTCCTCAGGATGAGGAGGTAAAACACGCTATGACGCAGCAGGATTAGATCGTTCTTGACTTCGCCCCTTCCACGACCTTGCGTTTCTTGGGCGTCTTCGCCGCGCCGTGATCGTCACGCACGGCCAGCCGTTTGCGCTTCTTCGCATCCGCTTCCGCGTGCTGTGCTTTCGCTCCGCCGTGGTGATCGGCATATTCCTTGCCGTCGATCGGTGCTACGTGCGGCGGATCTCTATCGAGATAGGGGCGTCCGATGCCAAACTCTTTGCCGTGTTCGTCGATCCATTTCCAGAAACTTTCAGTGGAAATCCATCGCTGCGCCCGGGTCGCGCCTTTGACGCTGACGATATCGGCCGCAAGCCCGTGGCCATAGCCGCCGCGGAAGCTGCCGCCATGGTATGACCTGTCAGTCGCCGCCTTCAGGCCGCTTGCGATCGATTGACGGTAGTCATCGCGGAACGCGCTGGTGATGCCCGGCGACAGCCCGGCCTCCTCTGCCGCGTGAAGCACATGAAAGAGCTTCAGCTTGAAGCCCCGATCCATGCCTCCGATCACGTAGTCCATCATCGTCATGCGGGCTTGTTCCGCCGCCTTCGGATCCTTCCACGCGAAGTCCTCATCGACGAGCTTGGTGAAGCTTCTGGTAACGGTCACCGTCTTGCCCTTCCGCTTGACCGTCACTTTCCTGCGCTCCTGCTCCTTGATGGAGTCCATCTTGGGCGTCCGCTGGTAGAGCGCCCACAAATAGCGGTCGATGCAGGGGTCCACGACAAAGCACTCGTCGAGAATTTCGACTGAGTCCACAGCCTCCTTGGCATCCTTTTGCATCGGATCAGACGTGCTCGCACTCGCGACCTGCACGGGCGGCGATTCCGGCGGCAGCGTCGTTGCCGCATCGGGCAATGCGGCAACGACGATCGATTTCGGCTGATCCGAGGCCGCCCCCGTGTCGGTGGCCGTCCCCGATGATTCGGCGGTCGACGCCACATCGGCGCTGGCGACAACGGCGTTGCCCATAGCGATTGGCTGCGGTGCGCCGTCAGTGGAACTCACAGCCGCCTTGGTATCATCTGGCACCGGATCAGGCGTGGCCACTGTCGCCATCTGCACGGGCGGTGGTTGGTTCGGCGGCATCTGCGCCGAATCGGGCAATGCGGCCACGACGATCGATTTCGGCGCATCCGAGGCTGCGCTCGTATCGGTGCCCGTTCCCGTCATCGATTCTGTGGCCATGGCTCCATCGGCCTTGGCGACAGCGGTGCTGCCCATTGCGGTTGCCTGCGGCGCGCTTTCGATGGAACTCACCGCCTCCCGGCCATCATTTCGCGCCGGATCAGGCGTGCTCGCACCCGCGACCTGCCCGGTCGGCGATTCGGGCGGCAGCATCTGCAGCGACTCAGGCAATGCAGGCGCGGCAATCGACGTCGTCTGATCCGAGGCCGCTCTCGTATCGGCGGCGGTACCCGTTACCGATTCCGTGGCAGTGGCCACATCGGCCTTCGCGATAGCGGTGTTGCGCCCTGCGATTGGCTGTGGTGCGTCGGCGATCTCGGCGTTGGCGGAGAGCAATGGCATGCGGCGATCCTCGATGGGCACCGCGCCGGTGTTTTCGATGCCGGTCGAACCGAAGCCAACAGGCCAGGCGACCGCCAACCATGCGAAAAAGATCGTTCCGTACAACGCGACCGCGAAGGTCGCAAATAGCCGCGGGTTCATCATCCCGTCGCCTCCAAAGGCTCCACCGGAGCCATGCTGCAGCCAAGCACGCGACGGAGGTGATTTTCCGGCTCAGGATGTGCACACGCAACAACGCAAGCGGCAATTTGTCAACTTTTCCAAGAAATGTTGCCGGAATGCAACGCCCGCTAGTCCTTACCGATCCCGGCGCGGCCCCGAGCGAGCGATGCGTGCTACGAGCGATGGATGCGGTACACCCTCAGACCGCCACCATATACGGCGACTGTCATCAGCCACACGCCATCGGCTGAGATTTGCAGGGGTCGCTGTGCGATCGAGACGATTCGTTGCCGTTCGCGACCGCTGGTGCTGTCGCGCACGACGAGTTCGCCTGTCTTGCTGTCCTCGCGCCAGAATGACTCGATGCGAAGGTCGTGGCCGGACAATGTGGCGTTCGGCTGGCCAAGTGTCGGATCCGGAAAGCGGTAATCGCTCCGATCGATGCTGCCGATCAGTACTCCGGTCCGCGTCTCGAAGGTCAGGGTCCGGCAGATCGAGGACGCAGGGCCGGCGCCAGCCGGTGCGCTCGGCGGAACGCCGCAAAAGGTCAGACGGATCGTCTTTTCGTCCACCTGACTTTGGCCGCTCTGCGCGGTCAGTTCGCCGATCAGCTCCATGGGCATCGGCACCGTCACCACCTCGCGCGCGTGGGTGAGATCGCGAATCCGAAATGGCTTGCCGCCGTAAGGGAATTGCCACGCCCACACGCTGTCGCCGATCCGTTCGAGCCCTCTGATCGCGCCGCTCTCCGCAGCGTCGCCATACCGACGGACATCGCGCATTTGCATCGCGGGTACGTCGAGCCGGATGGCCATCGGAGCGTCGAACTTCAGCGTCGTGTATTGATCGCACACGAGCCAAAGGCTCTTGCTATCATCGGAGAACAGCATTGGCTCGCGGGCGAAACTATCGAAACAGTCGCCTTCGCGGTTCGAAAATTCTCCAGTCAATGTCAAATCCGGCAGCGTGTAGAGCCGTACCCGGCTCTGATGCCGGGCGTAATGGGTGTTCGGGACCGGTACCTCCGCGCCGTCGCTGCGCAGCGCGAGATAGCGGCCGTCCGGGCTCCAGACGATGGCGTGGCGTTCCAACGGCGCAAGCGCGCCCGCCAATTGCCTTACGCCATGACCAGTCGCGAGATCCAGCTGCACCAAGGCGTGGTCGACGGTGCGGACGATCGCGCTCTGCCCATCCGGAACCATCTCGACCGCGTTCCTGGGGGCGACCGCAATCGCGACGTCGTGGGAATAGGCGAGAACAGTTTCCCCCCGCGAACTGTCCTGCGATGGCGCCAGCGACATGGCCCTGCGCAGCTGCGGCGCGCCGGCAACGACGCCGCGCGGTCCAGCGAGGTAACCGAGAAATGGCGTCGCGAAGGCAATGAGCAGCGGCGCGACCAGCAGCAATGCCAATCCACCGATACGGTGGGGAGCGAAGAGTCGCGCCTTCGGCGCATTTGCGTCCCCCAACCGGCGGGTCAGCAGCGCCACGAAGATCGCCGTTGTCGCGCCCCAGATCGCGCCGACGCCGGAGCGGACCGCGAGCACTTGAGAGCGCACTGTCCAGGACATGCCATTGAGGGCCCAGTTACTCACGGGGAGATCATAGACCGTCATCTGGTAGAGCAGCTCGGCGACAGCAGACGCACATGCACCGACGCTGGATGCTGCGACGAACAGCAGCGTCGCTCGCCGCAACCCGGATGCTCTGCCGAGCATCCACGCCGGAACCAGCGACGTCAGTGCGCTGGTCGCGATCGTCCACAGCAGAAATGATCCCCACGGCAGATCGAGGATGCCCGTGCCTGCCGCCGCGGCGCTTTGAAGCTGGGATTCGGACCGGACGTGCGCTTCGATCAGAGGCCGCCCCAGCGTGAGCACCAGCAACGCGAAGCCCGACAGCAGGATGCCGAGGCACCAGAAACCCATGTTGAGCTTCGGCATGACGCGTTTGAGCACGAGCCCCTGCATGATCGGAGGGGTCAAGATCGCGAACGCGATAACGGCCAGAAGCCCATTCCAGATAAGCTCTGGGTGCGGAGCGCTCCGCGAGATCTGTTTGGAACAAGCCGTTGCCAAAATTGTGCTGAAGACCGGAACGAGCGCGGAGACGAGCACCCACGCGAGCCAGATGGGCCAAGTGACAGGCCGTAGCCGTTTGGAAGCTGCCGGCTCGATCGGTATCATGGCCAATTGATTGCGGCGATCTTTGTTCATGAACGGGATCCGCAGACGGGAATCATGCCGCAAGACGCGTGCGGCCGCCGACAATGGGCGGATTGACGATCAGCGAGCCGCCATCCAGGAGCGTGGCAGCCGTATGCGCGGGGTCGGACATGTTCTGAGCCTCCAGGGATTCGCCGCGACCAGAGGACATCGGTTCCTATGTGCCGCAAGCGTCGCCTCCGGGACAATTCGGCAACCAGCCGCCGTCTCCGTCCGCCGCGTGCGGGTTTTGTCCGCATCTGTGCGCTGATTTGCGGGAAGGCATCGGTGCGGGCATGATTCAAGCGCTCAGGCGGCATGACCTCACGGACGTTTGGGGTCGCGCTTTCAACAATGCCCGTGATCGCTGCCTACCGATCCCGGCTCGGCACCCGAGTGATCCTCGTAGCCAGGGCATTCAGCCGCTGCTCGATGACCGGGTTCGATCTGGTCGGCCTAGGTAATTCTACGGGGCTCGCCATTAACCGTTGCATAGCAGGGCAGGGTTACCCTCGCGCCTCCAAACTGTGCGCCTGCCGATGCCTGCGCGTGAAAGCACGACGCTCGAGCGGAGGCGCGCCGGAACACCCAATGGTCGATTGGGCCCGATCTCACCCCTGACGCCCACGCGCGCGGGCGATGAGCGACGTGCGATCGATGAAATAGCGATGGCTTCGGCGCCGTTACGGAATTTCCCGATCAGGCACCGTCGCCTGTCGCCACTTGCGGCACGGCCGTGTCGGTCCGCCAGGAACAGAGGGCCAAGAGAGTGATCAAGCACCTCCTTCGTTGTGTGTTGCTGGCGATGGTGTTGCTGCCATCCCCGGTATCGGCGGAGCCGATCAAGTTGAAATTATCCCTGGTCACGTCGGATCGAGCCCTGATTTACCTGGGCGGCGTGAAGCCTTTTGTTGATGCGGTCAATGCCGAAGCCAAGGGGCTGTTCGAGATCGAGGTATATTTCAGCGGCGCCCTGGGCAAGGATCCGGCGCAGCAACCGCAAATGGTCGCAGACGGCGTGGCCGATATGGCGTTCATATTTCCCGGCTATAGTCCGGAGCGCTTTTACGACAACACCGTGGTCGAACTGCCGGGCCTGTTTCAGGACACCCGCGAAGCAAGCCTGGCCTTCACCCGGCTGATTGCAGCCGGAGCCTTGAAGGGATACGAGGATTTCTACGTCATCGGTGCTTTCTCCTCACCCCCGGAAAGCATTCATTCCCGCCGGCCGATTGCCTCGATTGACGACCTGAGGGGAATGAGCATCCGGGTCAGCAACGCGACCGAAGCGGCCGCACTGCAGAGGCTCGGGGTGCGAGCGGTCACGGTTCCGGTGAACCAGGCCTCGGAAGCAATCAGCGACGGCACGCTCGATGGCGCGGTCCTGCCGCCTGCGATGCTGTTCGAATTCGGCGTCGGCCGCGTCACCAGCTCGCATTATCTGCTCAATGTCGGCGTTACTCCGCTTGCCCTTGTGATGAACCGCAGGACATTCGACAGTCTTCCCGAACAGGCCCAGGACATCATCCGCAAACACAGCGGCGAATGGCCGCTGGCGAGCTTCCTGAAATCCTACGACGCGGTCGACAGCCAGGTGATGGAGCGGCTGGCTTCCAATCCGAAGAGAAACATTGTCCATCCGTCCCAGTCCGACCTGCTCAGCGCGAAAGCGGCCTTCAAATCCTTCACCGACGAATGGGCCGCAAGCAACCTGAACAATCGGAAACAGCTCGAGATCGTTCAGAACGAGATCGCGAAATTGCGCGCGAGCCAATAGATAGAGGAAGCCTAGCGCGGCAAAATGTCGGTTCGCGGGACCATTGGCGTCGCTCTTCTGTTGCTCGCGGTCCTCGTGTGCAACACGTGGGCGGCTGTCAAGATGGCGACCGACCGCCTCTTGTACCAGAATGCGACCTCGGCGGCGCGTGACTGGGCGCAATACCTGGCGCTGAGCGTAACCGATCTCGAACAGATCGCTGCGGGTCAGCAGCCGTCGACGGCGAGCATGGCATTTTTCAAGGCGACCGAAAACTCCGGGCGCGTATTCCGATATGTGATCTTCAATCGCAACGGTTACTCGCAGCTGGTGTCGGATCACGGCAGGGTCGACCTCTTCGACCTATCGGATTTCAGCGCAGATGCAGCCAGATCGGTCCAGTCCGGCCAGCCCGTTGTCGATGCCAAGGAAGGAAGCCCGTCGGAGGACCAGCCGTCATTCTTCGCAACAGCCTACGTGCCCGTCATCGTCGATCATCGGCCCATCGCCATCGTCGCGGCCTATATCGACCAGACCGAGCAGCGCGATTATTTCCACAAGACCTTTCTGTTCACCGCGATGTTTCTCTGTTTGACGACCGGCGTGTCGTTTCCGATTCCGATGGTCGCCTGGCTGCGGCGAACCAGGGAAAAGCAGCAGGCGGATCTGCATATCCGCTTTCTTGCTCACCATGATGCCCTGACTGGCCTCGCCAATCGCGCCCAGCTCATGGACAAGCTCGACCATGCGCTCGCAGCTCCGGCTGCGCACGGTGGCGGTATCGCCGTGCACTTCATCGATCTCGATCGCTTCAAGGAGGTCAACGATCGCCTTGGCCATGACGGGGGTGATTTCCTGCTCAAGACCGTCGCCGAACGTTTGCGGGCTGAGACGCGGGCCGAAGACACCGTGGGACGTCTCGGCGGCGATGAATTCGTCGTCATCCAAAGCGAGGTTCATCGCAGCGAGGAGGCGGGAGAGCTTGCCGTTCGGCTGGCATCGGCGCTGCACAGACCCATGAACTTCAGGGGAACCGAGCTCATTGCGACGATCAGCATCGGCATCGCGGTGGCGCCGGAGGATGGCGACACCTCGGTGCGGCTATTGAAATGTGCCGATCTGGCGCTGTATCAGGCCAAGGCTGACGGCCGCAATTGCGTTCGCCGGTTTGTGCCGGAAATGGACGCCGCGCAGCAGACGCGCGTCGAACTCGAGCGCGCGTTGCGCGACGCCGTGACCCGCGAGCGCTTGGTGCTGCACTACCAGCCCGTGCTCGAAGCGGCGGCCAGCCACAGGCTGGTCGGGTTCGAGGCGCTGCTGCGCCTGCCTGCCGCGGATGGAACGCTGATCTCGCCGCAAGTGTTCATTCCCCTGGCCGAGGACCTGCGGCTGATCGGCGAGATCGGCGCCTGGGTGTTGCGCGAAGCGTGCCGTGCCGCCGCGACATGGCCGGAACATTTGGCGGTCGCGGTAAACCTGTCGCCCGCGCAATTCGAACTGGATAGCGTCAGCGCAATTGTGGCGGCGGCGCTGAGCGACGCCGGCCTTGCTGCGAACAGGCTCGAACTTGAAATCACCGAGACCTTGCTGCTTGGAAACAGCGAAAACATCCTGGCCGAGCTGCGCGCGATCAAGGCGATGGGCGTGGCCATTGCGATCGATGATTTCGGAACCGGCTATTCGAGCCTTAGTTACCTCTGGCGCTTCCCGTTCGACAAGATCAAGATCGACAGCAGCTTCCTGCGCGGGCTGAAAGCCTCGGGCCGCGAAGCCGAGACGGTGATGAAGACGATCATCGCGCTGGCGCGCGAGCTGGACATACGGGTGACCGTCGAAGGCGTCGAGACCGCGCAACAGGCGGCGTTCCTCAGTGGCACCAACGCCGATCTGGTCCAGGGATTTTTCTTCTCACGGCCGCTGGACGAAACCGAGATCGCCGCCGCGCTCATGACGGACTATCAGCAGCGCCGCCTGACGCGGCCTCCGTCAAGAACAGGTGGGACGAAACTACGATTGGCGCAGGCGACGACAGAACAATAGCACCGGTGCAATGTCATCCGCCGGGTCCGATGGAAAGTCCACTCCATTCGCTACCGCGTCCGCTCCGGCACCCGCGTGATCTTCGCACCCAGTGCATTCAGCCGCTCCTCGATCCGCTCATAACCGCGTTCGATCTGGTCGGCGTTGTTGATGGTCGATGTGCCTTTCGCGCAGACCGCGGCGAGCAGCATCGCCATGCCGGCGCGGATGTCGGGGGAGATCATCGAGGCGCCGCGCAGGCGGCTCGGTCCGGCCACGATCGCCCGGTGCGGATCGCACAGCACGATGCGTGCGCCCATCGAGATCAGCTTGTCGACGAAGAACATCCGGGATTCGAACATCTTCTCGAACATCAGGATGACGCCTTCGCACTGGCTGGCGGTGACGATCGCAATCGACATCAGGTCGGCCGGGAAGGCCGGCCACGGCTGGTCCTCGAGTTTCGGCACGTGACCGCCGAAATCGTCGCGGATCTTCATGCTCTGGTCGGACGACACGATCAGGTCGTCGCCCGCGACTTCGCAGATGATGCCGAGCCGTTCGAACCCCATTCGGATCGAGCGCAGATGCTCCACCCCGGCGCGGAGGATACGCAGCGGCGAACGCGTCACCGCGGCAAGCCCGATCAGGGAACCGACCTCGATATGATCCGGCTGGATCGAATAGCTGGCCTGCGACAGCGTCGCCGGCCCGTGAATCACCATGGTGTTGGTGCCGATGCCTTCGATCCGCGCGCCGAGCGCAACCAGGAAATGCGCGAGATCCTGGACATGCGGCTCGGACGCGGCATTGCGCAGGTAGGTGGTGCCGTCGGCTGCCACCGCGGCAACGAGTGCGTTCTCGGTTGCCGTGACGCTGGGCTCGTCGAGGAAGACGTCGGCGCCGCGGAGTTTCGAGCAGCGGAATTCCAGCCGGTCGGTAGCGACCACGCTGGCGCCGAGCTGCTCGAAGGCCAGGAAATGGGTATCGAGCCGGCGGCGGCCGATAACGTCGCCGCCGGGCGGGGGCAGCGCGACCTCGCCGCAGCGGGCAAGCAGCGGGCCCGCCAGCAGGATCGAGGCGCGGATCCGCGCGCACAGGTCCGGATCGAGGTCGGCGGCACGTATGCTCTTGGCGTGGATCGCCAGCCGGTTGCGCCCGCGCCACTCAGCCGATGCGCCGACCGAGCGGATCAATTCCACCAGGGTCTCGGTGTCACGAATGCGCGGGACATTATCCAGCGTGACCGGATGCTCGGTCAAGAGTGCCGCCGCGATGATCGGCAGCGCGGCGTTCTTGTTGCCGGAAGGTTCGATGGCACCCTTCAGCCGGTGGCCGCCTTCGACGATATACTGGATGGGCGGCGCCCGGTCCGTGCCGCGTTCCCGAAGTTCCTGATCCATTGCGGTCCCCTGGTGTCCCGGTTCTAACATTCGCATGCCGCCGCGGCGAGACCGCCTGCGCATGTTAGAACCAAAGGGACACGAGCAAATATTTGTTTCCAGCGTGGTTTTGGATTTGACATTGGCAATGAGGCGTTGCCGATGCGACGTCAGATCCGCCACACCAGCGCGAGCTTCGGACCACAAGAGACGCCGTCAGCTCGTGCTGCGGGCCGCCTTGCAAGAACGATAGGCAGATCGCCCGACGGGACTCTATTGCAATCGGGGCGGGGTCAGCAATCCAGGCGTACGTTGAATCATGCACCAATCTGCCTTGTTCGCGCACGATTTCCGCGCGCGAGCATGATCTCCGCGCAAACGCCATGCGGTCGTTGCAAATCCCCTGCTGGCGACGATTCAGAGAAGTTCTAGAGTGTTAGGCTTCTAAGAGAAATTCTAAAGGTGTCGGACTTCGCCGCCACCCGCTCCAAGAGAGTCCGATTGCATCTTGAATCTCGGCCATCGGCAGAACCGCCGTCCAGAACAGAAATGCAGCTCCCGCAGGGATATCTTGTATGGCGCCGGCGCGTGATGCGCCGCTGGCCAGCGTCCGACGGCACGATGCAGTGCTTGCGGCGTCGTCTGATGCTCGCGATCGCGCTGCCGACAGCCGATCCGAATTCGGTCACAGTACGACCCTTAGGTCCCTAAGTGCGTCAGACAGGGTTCAATCCTGCAATCAAGACCAAGTTCGTTGTCTTGCCTCGGGAAGAACGGTTGCCAACCAAGAAGAATTCGATGTTCATCAGAAAAACTGGTTGGCTTGCCGCTTCAGTCAGGACGCCGCTCACTGTGGGAATTGCTGCCGGCGCGCCGCAGCCGGCGACCTCCGATGCGGCGGTTGACCCGGCAGGATCCTTGATCTGCAGGGTTGCACCGCTGCCGGTCATTGTCGCATCGCAGGTCCCGTGGACGGATGCGCGCTCGGTTGCGATCGCGATCGGTCACGACCGGATGGAGCCGCGGCTCGGGCGAAATCCCCGCAACTCCCGCGCTCCCCCACGCGCCGGCTGATTACCCCTGCCCGCATTTGCGCGGGATGATTCATGAACTCCGTCGTCAGGTCGGCGTGCCCTTGGCTGCGCCCGCTCTGTTGCGGCCTCAAGTCCGCTTTTGCACACCCAAGGACACAGGGAGATGAGAGAATGACAACACTTCGATCCGCAGGCGCACGGTCGATCGCGACCGCCGCAATCGTGATGATGGCCGCGACGGCGTTGTCGCAATCGGCGCGGGCGCAAGCCGCCATGAACGTCGACAATTTCGGCCGCGGCGGACGGGTGGTTGACCCGGGCGTACGCGGCGGAGAGCCGGGGGCAGGTGGCGCGCTTCCCGGCCTCAGCGACACGCAGCAGCAGTATTTTTCCGCCGCCACCGCAGCGTTCGGGCAGGTCCAGGCGCTTCCGGATGGCCTCGGCCCGCGGTTCAATCTCGACGGCTGTGGCGGTTGTCACGCCTACCCGATGCAGGGTGGGTCGAGCCCGCCGACCAATCCCCAGGTCGAGGTGGCGACCAAGGCCGGTGCCAGGAACATTGTGCCGCCCTTCATCAGCAGCAACGGTCCGATCCGCGAGGCGCGCTTCATCCGCAATCCGGACGGCAGCCCCGACGGCGGCGTGCACAACATCTTCGTGATTACCGGCCGCTCGGATGCCCCAGGCTGCAAGATCAGGCAGCCGGACTTCGTCGCCGCCCTCCATGCCAACAATATCACCTTCCGGATCCCCACGCCCACCTTCGGGCTCGGCCTGGTGGAGGCCGTTCCGGACGACGCGCTCGAAGCTGCACTTGCGGCCAATATCTACCAGAAGCGGGCGCTGGGGATTTCCGGACGGTTCAATCGCAGCGGCAATGACGGGACCATCACCCGCTTCGGCTGGAAGGCGCAGAACAAGTCGCTACTGATCTTTGCCGGCGAGGCCTACAATGTCGAGCAGGGCGTCACCAACGAACTGTTTCCCAACGAACGGGAAACGGACCCCAAGTGCCGCTTCACCAATATGCCGGAGGACCAGACGCCGTTGACGCCGATATCGCCGAGCACCGGCAGCCCGTCCGCCGATTTCGCCTCGACCACCACGCTGTTTGCCGGCTTCATGCGTCTGTTGGCGCCGCCGACCCCGGCGTCGTCAACCGCCATGGTTGCGTCGGCGGCTTCGACAACGGCCGTCTCTTCTGCGTCAGCGGCGGCCTCGGTCAGCCGAGGGCGCCAAATCTTCGCGAATGTCGGTTGCGAAGCCTGTCACCTCAAGAGCCTGACCACGGGCCACTCGTCCATCAATGGGTTCGACAATGTAACCTTCGAACCGCTGAGCGATTTCGCTCTGCACGACATGGGTTGGGGCCTGGCAGACGGCGTATCGCAGGGCCTGGCGACCGGTCGCGAGTTCCGTACGGCTCCGCTATGGGGCGTAGGCCAGAGACTGTTCTTCCTGCATGACGGACGCGCCAACAACCTGATCGATGCGATCGAGCAGCACGCCAGCCCCGAGTCGGAAGCCAACGTCGTGATCCACAACTACAACGCGTTGCCGGCGACGGACAAGCAGGCGCTGGTGAACTACCTGCGCTCGTTGTGAGGACGTCAGCGGCGCGAGGCGATCGTCGGCGAGGCTAGAAGCTACCAGGGCCCTGGCTAGACCAAAGATCATTTCTGAGCGAAAGCCTGCTCCGGACTTGAGCCGGGGTGGGCACTGGTTCGCTGTTCAAGAAAACGCGTCAATAGAGGAGGCGAGGGGCTTCCGTTCCAATTCAGTCGCAACCGACAGCGACAATTGCTACGACTGGCTCGACATCCGCGGTTTCGACACTGAACCGCCAGACTAGACATCGACATTGGCGCTGAGCGAATTGTCCTGGATGAACTCCCGGCGCGGCTCGACCACGTCGCCCATCAGCTTGGTGAAGATGTCGTCGGCCTCGTCGACCTCCTTGACCTTCACCTGCAGCAGCGAGCGCGCGTCGGTATCGAGCGTCGTCTCCCAGAGCTGGCCGGGGTTCATTTCGCCCAGACCTTTGTAGCGCTGCAGCTTGACGCCCTCGCGGCCGGCGTCGGTCACGGCGTCGAACAGATCGACCGGCCCGTGGATCGGCGTATCGATGTCCTTGCGGCGCAGAGCCCCTGGCCGCGCATAGGCGTCCTGCAGCTTCGGGGCATAGTCATCGAGCTTGCGTGCGTCCGCCGATCCGAGCAGCGCGTCATCGAGAATGGCGGCATCCTTCACGCCGCGCACCGTGCGCTCGAACAGGAAGCCCTCGCCTTCCGTGAAGCGGCCGATCCAGCCGCGCTCCACCTCGTCGGCGAGCGCGTCCATGCGCCTGGCGATGTATTCGGCGGCGGCAGCTGCCTTCGCCGGATCGCCGAAGATTTCCTGCCGCAAGACGCCGGCGATCGCCGCCTGTTCGACCACCTTGCGGTTATATCGGCTGTGCAGGTTGCGCAGCACCTGGCGAATGACGCGCGCATCCTCCACCAGCGACAGCAGGTCACGGCCCTTGCGATCGTCGCCCGACGCCGGCTTGAACACGCATTCGTCGAGCCCGGTTGCGATCAGGTAGTCTTCCAGCGCGCGCTCGTCCTTCAGATATTGCTCGGACTTGCCGCGCACGACCTTGTAGAGCGGTGGCTGCGCGATATAGAGGTAGCCGCCCTCGATCAGCGTCGGCATCTGACGGAAGAAGAAGGTCAGCAGCAGCGTGCGGATATGCTGGCCGTCGACGTCGGCGTCGGTCATCAGAATGATCTTGTGGTAGCGCAGTTTTGTGAGATCAAAATCGTCGCGGCCGATGCCGGTGCCGAGCGCGGTGATCAGTGTGCCGATCTGTTCGGAATCGAGCATCCGGTCGAAACGTGCGCGCTCGACATTGAGGATCTTGCCGCGCAGCGGCAGCACCGCCTGGAATTCGCGGTTGCGGCCCTGCTTGGCGCTGCCACCGGCCGAATCGCCCTCGACGATGAACAGCTCGGATTTGGCGGGATCTTTCTCCTGGCAGTCGGCGAGCTTGCCAGGCAGCGAGGACACACTCAGGGGATTCTTGCGGGTCAGTTCGCGCGCCTTGCGGGCGGCCTCGCGCGCGGCGGCGGCCTGGATCACCTTGCCGACGATCACCCTGGCCTCGGTCGGGTGTTCCTCGAACCACGCGGCGAGCGCCTCGTTGATCACGTTTTCGACCACCGGGCGGACTTCCGACGATACCAGCTTGTCCTTGGTCTGCGACGAGAACTTCGGGTCGGGCACTTTCACCGAGAGCACCGCAGTGAGGCCCTCGCGGCAGTCGTCACCGGTCAGCGCGATCTTTTCCTTTTTCGCGTTGGCCTCGGCATAACCGTTCACCTGCCGGGTCAGTGCGCCGCGGAAGCCGGCCAGATGGGTGCCGCCGTCGCGTTGCGGAATGTTGTTGGTGAAACACAGCACGTTCTCATGGTAGCTGTCGTTCCACCATAATGCCGCCTCGACGCCGATGCCGTTGAGCTCCGAACGCACCATGATCGGGGAGGGCACGATCGCCTTCTTGTTGCGATCGAGATATTTCACGAATTCCTCGACGCCGCCGTCATAGCGCATCACCTCGCGCTTCTCGACGGCATGGCGCATGTCGGACAGGATGATGTTGACGCCGGAATTGAGGAAGGCGAGCTCGCGCAAGCGGTGCTCCAGCGTCGCGAAATCATATTCGATATTCTTGAAGGTCTCGGGCGAGGCGTGGAAGGTCACCTCGGTGCCGCGCTTGCCCTTGGCTTCGCCGACCTCTCGCAGCGGCGCCACCACATCGCCGTGGGCGAATTCGACGAAATGCTCCTTGCCGTCGCGCCAGACCTTGAGCTGCAGCTTGCTCGACAGTGCGTTGACCACGGAGACACCGACGCCGTGAAGCCCGCCGGACACCTTGTACGAGTTCTGGTCGAACTTACCGCCGGCGTGCAGCTGCGTCATGATGACTTCGGCCGCCGAAACCCCTTCGCCTTTGTGGATGTCGACTGGGATGCCGCGGCCGTTATCGCGCACCGTGACGGAATTGTCGGGATTAAGCACGACCTCGACCGCGCTGGCGTAACCGGCGAGCGCCTCGTCGATGGCGTTGTCGACGACTTCATAGACCATATGGTGCAGGCCCGAGCCGTCATCGGTGTCGCCGATGTACATGCCGGGCCGCTTGCGCACCGCGTCGAGCCCCTTCAGCACCCGGATCGATTCCGCACCGTATTCGATCGGAACGGGATGCTCGGTATCGGCGATGGTTTGCCGGGCGGGTTCTGTCATGTGAGGCCTTGGGTGTCTTCGAATCAGCGGCGCGGAGGATGCGCTGAAGAGCCTATTTGTGCCACGAAAGACGCCATGCGCATAGCGCAAAGTATCTATCCATAACCAATTGAAGAAATAGGGATTTTTTGTCCTCTTTCAAGGCGTTGAAAGGGCGATTCGAGGCGCGCGGAGGGATGCCGACGAGGGTCGATCCGGCACCTTCAAATCGGCGGATTCTGACCGTCGTCGTGCGCCATGAACCGGCCGGAAATGGCGGCCGGCGGATGACCTCTACAGGTTGGTCGCAGGCATCTGCTGCGATGCCTTTGTTCTGTTTTGTTCTGCATGGACCAGCCGATGTTGTCACAGCCTTCAGATCGATACCGGCCGGATATCGACGGTCTGCGCGCTATTGCCGTGACATTGGTCGTGAATTTTCACGCCTTTCCGGAGGCAGTGCCCGGCGGCTTCATCGGCGTCGACATCTTTTTCGTCATTTCGGGTTTCCTGATCACCGGCATCGTCGCGCGTGAGCTCGTGTCGGATCGCTTCAGCCTGCTGCATTTCTACGATCGCCGGATCAGGCGCATCTTCCCCGCGCTGCTCGTGGTGCTTTCCGCCGTGCTCGTTCTGGGCTTTCTCTGGATGCTTCCGGAGGCCTACGCGCGTTTGAGTTCGGACGTTTTCGCCAGCGCGGCGTTCTCGGCCAATATCGCGCTGTTGCTGCATTCGGGCTATTTCGACGTCGAATCGGCGAAGAAGCCGCTATTGCATTTGTGGTCGCTCGGCATCGAGGAACAATTCTACCTGGTCTGGCCGCCGATCCTGATGCTGGCCGCCCGGTTCCGGATCAGTCTGCTCGTGGTCGCCGCCGCAGTCGGGCTGGCATCCTTCGTGCTCAACGTCGCCCTGATCGGCCCGAATCCCGTCGCGACATTCTACTTGCCCTTCACCCGCGGATGGGAATTGCTCGCGGGCGCCGCACTTGCCTGCGCCTGGGATCGGATTCCGCAGGACCAATCCTCGAGCAATTGGCGCGCCGGCATCGGCCTCGTGCTGATCGTCATCGCCGCAGCCGTGCTCGATCCGCACCGTGCCTTCCCGGGTTGGTGGGCGATCCTGCCGGTGGCCGGCAGCGCCCTGTTGTTGTCGGCGCCTGCGGCAAAGGGGGTATCCCGCCTGCTGGCAAGCAAACCGTTCGTCGTTGTCGGCCTGATCAGCTATCCACTCTATCTCTGGCATTGGCCGCTGCTGGTCTTCTTTACGATCATCAAATTCGGGCCCCTGACCCTGCTGGAGCGCGGACTGGTCCTGCTTGCCAGCGCATTGCTGGCGTGGGCGACCTATCGTTTGGTCGAAATCCCGATCCGTTTCGGCCGTCCGAGCCGGCTCAAGGTAACCGCGCTTGGTTCGATGATGGCCTTGCTTGCGATTGCGGGTGGCGTCATCGTCGAGCACGGCGGTCTCGCTTTCCGCTTGCCGCCGGAGATTCGCGACCTCGCCAAGGTCGAAACCCAATCCGGCAAATGGCGTGTGCACACATGCCTGCTCGATCTTGCCCACGAAACCGCCTTCGCCGACGCGTGTATCGAGCGCGGTCGCCGGCCGCTGGTCCTGGTCTGGGGGGATTCGACTGCGGGCGCGCTGATGCCGGGCCTGCTCAAGGCGCAGGAAACGCACGATTTCGGGATCGCCCAGTTGACCTCCTCCTCCTGCGCTCCGGCCCTGAACGTCGACATCGCCGGTACCCCCAATTGCCGGGCCAACAACGACAAGGTTCTCGCGCTGGCGCGCCAGATCCGACCGGACATCGTGGTGCTGCACGGAGGCTCGGAGAAATATCTGGATCACGTCGGCGAGACCGTGACGGCGCTGAAGCAGCAGGCCGGGGCACGGGTGGTCGCGCTCGGTCCCGTGCCTGCCTGGAACCGCGGCCTGCCCAATGAAGTGCTGCGCTACTACCTTTTGCACCATCGGCTGATTCCGCAACGAACCGCCCAGGGGGTTGCATCGAACTGGTTCGATGCCACGGTTCGCGAGGCGCTGGTGCCCCGGGGCGCCGAATTCATCTCGGCCTGGGAGGCGATGTGCAACGCCGAGGGGTGCCTCACCCGCGTCGGCGACAATGCCTCCGACATCACCTCAAGCGATCAGGTGCACCTGACCGAGAAGGGATCGGTATTCCTGGTCCAGTCCATTATCGGCAAATTGCTAAGCGAGCCTGCGCCGCAGGTCGTGCGATGAGCGCGCTCACGCCCGTGCGATACGCCCGGCCTCGACCTTGAAAATCTCGCCCGACGGTCCGATCTCGCCGAAGGCCACAGGGTCGGCGCCGGTCAGCCAGACCTGCGCGCCGAGCTTTGCCAGTTCATCGAACAGTGCGGCGCGCCGGCCGGGATCGAGATGGGCTACGACCTCGTCGAGCAGCAGCAGCGGAACGATTCCCGTCGTCTCCGCAACCAGCGCGGCGTGCGCGAGCACCAGCCCGATCAAGAGCGCCTTCTGTTCGCCGGTCGAGGCGTCACGGGCTGGCATGTCCTTCGGCGCATAGATCACCTGCAGGTCAGTCAGATGCGGGCCATCGAGGGTGCGGCCGGCGGCGGCATCGCGCACGCGGCTGTCGCGCAGGACGGCGCGGTAGCGATCTTCCACCGCGGTTGCGGGCTCGCTCAGCAGCGCATTCTCCATCCAGCCGTCGAGCGCAATCTCGGCGGACGGAAATGCCGACGCCTGACCGCGCTCACGCAGCATCGCAGCGAGCTTGACGGCGGTCTGGCCGCGCATTGCGGCGACTGCGACCGCGAGCTCGGCGGTTTCGCGTTCGATCGCGCCGCACCAATGGTCGTCGTAGTTGCGCACTTCCAGAAGCCGGTTGCGCGAGCGCAACGACCGCTCCAGTGCCGAGACGCGGCTCGAATGCTCGCTGTCGATGGCGAGCACCAGACGGTCGAAGAAGCGCCGTCGCTCCGACGCCGAACCCATGAACAGGCCATCCATCGAAGGCGTCAGCCACACCATGCGCAGATGATCGCCGAAGGCCGCGGCCGACGCCGCCGGCTCACGGTCGATGCGGCAGCGCCGGCTGGGGGACGACGCATCGCTCTGCGGCGGATCGATGCCCGTTCCGAGCGTGGCAAGTCCGAGCGCGCCCTCGACCTCGGCGGATACCGCCCACGAGCCGTCGCCCTGATTGTCGGCGACATCCTCGAGCGTGGCCCGGCGCAGGCCGCGGCCGGGCGCAAGAAACGAAATCGCCTCGAGGCAATTGGTCTTGCCGGCGCCGTTGGCGCCCACCAGCACGATCATGTCGCCGCGCGCCTCCAGACCCGCCGTCCGGTAATTGCGGAAATGCGTCAGCGTCAGGCGATGGATGCGGGAGGCGGTCATGGCAGGAGTGATGTCGGTCCTTCCGACCCTCTCCCACAAGGGGAGGGTAAACGAGCCCGGCAATGACGAGATTGGATCAAACGCGCATCGGCATCAGCACGTAGAGCGCGCTCTTGTTGTCGCGGTCCTGGACCAGGGTCGGCGACCCCGGATCCGCGAGTCGCAGCACCGCGACTTCGCCCTCGATCTGGGCGGTGATGTCGAGCAGATAGCGCGAGTTGAATCCGATATCGAGTGCGTCGGAGGCGTATTCGACCTCCAATTCTTCCGTGGCGCTGCCGGAGTCCGGATTGGTGACCGACAGCACGAGCTTGCCGGCGGACAAAGCGAGCTTCACGGCGCGGCCGCGTTCGCTCGAGATCGTCGAGACGCGGTCGACGGCGGCGGCGAAATCTGCCTTGTCGACGACCAGTTCCTTGTCGTTGTTCTGCGGGATCACGCGGCCATAGTCGGGGAAAGTGCCGTCGATCAGCTTCGAGGTCAGGACCACACGGCCGACGGTGAAGCGGATTTTGGTTTGCGACAGATCGATCGCGATCTCGGCCTCGTTGTCCTCGATCAGGCGCAGCATCTCGCCGACCGTCTTGCGCGGCACGATCACGCCCGGCATGCCGATCGCTCCCTGCGGCAGCGGCAGGTCGACCTGCGCCAGTCGGTGTCCGTCGGTCGCCACCGCACGCAGCGTGGCGGCCTTGGCGGGGCCTGCCGAGTGCAGATAGATGCCGTTGAGATAGTAGCGGGTTTCCTCGGTCGAGATCGCGAACTGGGTACGGTCGATCAGGCGCTTCATGTCGGCGGCTGCCAGCGTGAAGGAATGCGTCATGTCACCTGCGGCGAGATCGGGAAAATCGCTCTCGGGCAGGGTCTGCAGGGTAAAGCGCGAGCGGCCGGCGCGGATCGCCAGCACCGAGCGATCGCCATCGCCCTCGAGCACGATCTGCGCGCCGTCGGGCAGCTTCCGGACAATATCGTAGAACATATGGGCCGGCACCGTGGTCGAGCCGCCGGTCGCGCTTTCCGCGGCCAGGGTCTCCGTCACCTCGAGGTCGAGGTCAGTCGCCTTCAACGACAGCTGCGCATTCTCGGCGCGGACCAACACATTGCCGAGGATCGGAATGGTGTTGCGGCGCTCGACCACGCGATGGACGTGTCCCAGCGACTTCAGGAGTTGCGCGCGTTCGACGGTGACCTTCATTGCTATATCCGCCCGATCCAACAGAACATATCCTGGGAGTGCCGGCGGGCCGAAAGCGCCGCGGCTGATGGCACCCGCTCGCCTGATCAAAGCCAAATTCTGGTCGGGCTTGCGGGGGACCGTAAGGTGGCGCGGATAGGGGCCGAGTTCAAGGGACCGATGGCCCGTTTCCCGGGTTTTGCGGGGGTAGTCCCGGCCAACGCTTGCGGCCCGATTCCAACATTCGCGCGCCTTTTCGGCAGGCGCTCTTGCGAATGTTAGACTCGAGGGACCACCGGCGTTCGCCGGGACCGCTATAGGAGCCGCTCACTCCTGCAGCTGGCGCTTCAGCGATTCGACCTCTTCCGACAGCGCGGTGTCTTTGGCGACCAGTGCCTCGATCTTGCGTACCGCGTGCAAAACCGTGGTGTGGTCGCGTCCGCCGAAACGGCGACCGATCTCGGGCAGCGAGCGCAAGGTGAGCGTCTTCGCCAGATACATCGCCACCTGCCGCGGGCGGACCACATTGGCGGTGCGGCGCGACGACAACAGGTCGGAGCGGCTGACATTGTACTGACGCGCCACCACCCGCTGGATATCCTCGATCTTGATCCGCTTCGGCTCCTGCGGACGGATCAGGTCGCGAACTTCGCGCTCGGCCATCTCCAGCGTCACCGGCTGGGCGTTGAGCTTGGAGTGGGCGAGCAGGCGATTGATGGCGCCCTCGAGGTCGCGGCCGTTATGGGTGATGGTTCGAGCGAGATAGTCCAGCACAGGGTCCGGCACATCGAAGCTCGCGTGATGCACCCGGGCGGCGGCGACGCGCGATTTCAGGATTCCGAGCCGCAATTCCTCGCCGAGCGAACCCATCTCGACCACCAGGCCACTGCCGAGCCGCGAGCGCACCCGGTCGTCGAGGCTTTCGAGATCGGACGGCGGCCGGTCGGCGGCGATCACCACCTGCCGGCCGGCATCGATCAGCGCATTCAGCGTGTGGCAGAATTCAGCTTGCGTGGACTTGCCCTGCAGGAACTGCAGATCGTCGATCACGAGCACGTCGATGCCGCGCAGCGCTTCCTTGAAGGCGAGCGCTGTCTGCGTCTTCAGCGCGGCGACAAAGCCGTACATGAATTTTTCCGCGGTGAGATAGAGCACCTTGCGCTCGTTGCCGGAATTGCCGGACCAGGTCACCGCCTGCAAGAGATGGGTCTTGCCGAGCCCGACACCGGCGTGGATGTAGAGCGGGTTGAACATCACGGGATCGCCGCGCCGTCCCTCGGACACCTGACGCGCCGCCGCATGTGCCAGCGTGTTGGAGCGGCCGACGACAAAGCTCGCAAAGGTCAGGCGCGGGTCGAGCGGCGAACCGCCAAGCGCGTCATGGCTCGCGGAGACCGGCACGGTCGCGCGCAGCTCGGCCGGCGCGCGGCCGTCGGAGCGTTCGGCGCGCCGCGCTTCGAGCGGCACCGCGGTTTCCTTGGCCGGTGTCGCAGCGCGCATCGCCGTTCGCACGGTGAGATCGATCCGATGTACCTCCGGCATCTCGGCCTGCCAGCACGACAGCACGCGCTCGGCATAATGCGCCTGTATCCAGCTTTTGAGGAAGCGCGTGGGGACCGACAGGCGCACGCTTTCGTCCTGCACGTCCTCAAGGTCCATGCGCGCAAACCAGCTCGAATAGATGTCCTCGCCCACGCTCGAGCGCAATCGTCCTTTGACGCGGGACCAGCGATCTTGCTCTGAATTTGTCATTGCTGTGAAACTTCTTCCGATCGAGTCATATGGCGTTCGCGATTTCGCCGTGCCGGTTTCCCGACATGGCGCGACCTCAAACGGGTCTCCAACTCCCGACATAGCTCCGCCGTTCAGCGAAAAACGTCTTGGTCGTGTGAGCCGTGATTAAAGGAGCGGAAACCCCGCGAGGTCAGCGTGTACTCGACCGGAAGGTCGGAGCGCGCATCAACGACCGCCTGTGAATACAGGCGTGATTCAGAAATGCCTCGATTAAAAGTGGCCTTCGTTCAAAAAGCGCGATGTCATCGTAGAGCATGCAACCTCCCCGCCTCACCGCAATTGCTCGCAGCAAGCTGTCATATCGCTGGTGTTTCAAATTCCGCCGCGTCCAAGCGAAACAAATCAGCCATAAGGCTGTCTCGCTCGGCCGTATCCGCTCACAAGGCTCGCCTTCGTGCTCATGTCGGTCGATCGCTGCATATCTCTCTGGTTGGAAGCCGACGAGACTCGTCGCCTCGCCTGAGAGATTTAGACAAAGATCACCGTTACCCATATCACTACGGGCTCCAAACCGACATTCGCTTTGGAAGGCTCACCAACGCGCAAACCGCCGCCGATTCGCGCGTCCACCCCCGTTTCTTAAAGCCGCGCTGGTCTCAAGATCGTGGGCGCTGCGAGCGGGTTAAGAAATACACTATGCGAGATTTCCCGCAATCCATTTGATTTCGGCGGCGCAACTGTTCTTCCTCACTGTTGCAACACTGCCGCCGAGAGTTGGAAAGCAAGTTTTTGAATCAAAGCGAGGAATCGCGCATGTCACAAAAGTCGTCGCGGCCGCAAAAAATTTTCATAAATTATTTACTTTGTCTCCAGGGTGAGCCGCTTTTCGAGGCGCTTGGACTCGCTATGGGGATAAGTAGCTAGCAACTCGATGTTTTTTACGATTGTTTTTGAGGGTAACTCCCAACCTGCGGACCCGAAAAAACAGAGTTGGCCATGACTTTGTCGCTCCACGCATATCTGGCCGCGTGCATCGGGTTTCCATTGCGACAAAAAGGCGGCAAGTAGAACTACGGAGATGCACGAATGTCGATCGTGAGCGCAGATGCAACACATCCGCTCAAACGATGAAGCCCGGCCAAGGGCCGGGCTTCATGACGATTTCATATTTCGTTCAACGTCGTTCCGTCAGATCACTTCGCGAGCTTTGCGATCTGATGGGTGAGCCGCGACACCTTTCGGCTCGCGCTGTTCTTGTCGATGATCCTGCGTTGTGCCGCCCGCATCAATTCTGGTTCGGCGTGCGCCATCGCCTTCACGGCGGCGTCACGATCGCCGCGCTTGAGCGCATCTTCGACCTGGCGCACGGCACCACGCATCTGCGTGCGGCGCGATTTGTTGATCGTGGTACGTCGGGCAATCTTGCGTGTCGCCTTCTTGGCGGAAGTCGTGTTGGCCATGGTCTCGGATTTCCTTCGGCGGTGACCGTTCGCTGCTGATCGTCGTTAAGCGCGCCGGCCGCTCAACCGCGTGATCGACGCTGCTAAAGTATTCTCGGGTGCCTTTGAGAATGCCATGACCGGAGCGCAAATACTCGGCAGGTCGGCGCCGCTCAAAGAACAGCGGCGGCGGGATTACGCCCGCCGCCATCGACGCCCTTATAGAGGCGGGCCGCTGCAGCGTCAACGCCTTAGGGAACCGATCCGAGGTCATTGAGGTGGCCCCATCGGGGAGGTTAAGCTTTTGATGCGGTTGAATTTCCCTGGTTGTCCGGGTAGTCGCTGGCGGTTGATTTCGTCAGCTTCCGAGGTTTTGTCGTTGGTCCCGGGCTCCCGACATAAAATTCGGAAAACAATGGGCACTTGCAACTATATGGTGGTCATGCGGCTTTCGACCGGGCGCGTCGGGCAGGCGGGCAGCAAGCGGCCCGGGCCCCTATATCGACGGCACGACACGATGGAACACGACAGAGAATGAAGTAGGTGACGCATGATCCGCGGCTTTTTCCGACTCGTGGGGCTGCTGCTGCTCGCGGGCGGTTTCATATTCATGGTCTATGACGGCGCGCGCTGGGTCGCCGATCAGACCTTGCGCTTTACCCAGTTCGGGCAGTTCTGGAACGATATTCATCAGTCGAGCCAGCAGTCGTTCCATGCGTGGATCGAGGGCAAAGCACCCTTCCTCTGGACCTCGGTCGTCAAGGTGATCCTGGACCAGCCGGTGTTCGCGGTTCTCGGCGTGCTTGGCATCGTCTTGATGCTGCTGTTCCGGCCGCGCAAGCCGCTGATCGGCTATTCACGCGACTAGTGCCGCCGATCTCAAGTTCCCGAACCCGAGAGGCGAGCTCGATCCACGAACTCTTTGCGCGGGAAGCTGGCCTGGTGCCGAGTGTAACAGGGCTGCCCTGCGCGGCGTAACACTCTATATATAAATATATAAGTATATGAAAGGCTGCGGCCGAAATGTCTCCTGAAGCTGCAGCCGATGCCGCCTGGAGAAAACCCATGTTGTTCTTCCGCAAAGCCACTGCTCTGCCGCGTGCCACCGAAGCGCTGCCGGGCCGTCCCCAGCCGATTCCGACCGCCACATCGCATGTCGTCAACGGGCGCCCTCTTCAACCGCCCTATCCGGAAGGCGCCGAGCAGGCCGTGTTCGCACTTGGTTGCTTCTGGGGGGCGGAGCGCAAGTTCTGGGAACTCGGCGACGGCATCACCATCACTGCGGTCGGCTATGCGGGCGGTCATACGCCGAATCCGACCTACGAGGAGGTCTGCTCCGGCCGCACCGGTCACACCGAGGCGGTACGCGTGGTGTTCGATCCCAACAAGATCTCTTACGACCGTCTCTTGAAGACATTCTGGGAAAACCACGACCCGACGCAAGGAATGCGACAGGGCAACGATGTCGGTACGCAGTACCGCTCGGCGATCTACACCCTCAATGATGCGCAGCGCCGCGCGGCCGACGCCACGAAGGCGGTGTTCCAGAAGGCGCTGTCGGCAAGGGGTCTTGGGACCATTACCACGGAGATCGCGCCGGCTGGACCGTTCTATTTCGCCGAGGCCTATCATCAGCAATATCTGGCGAAGAATCCGGCCGGCTATTGCGGGCTTGGCGGCACGGGCGTGTCCTGCCCGATCGGGGCCGGCGTCAGCGCCTGACATATGTCCGCATCGTTTCCTGCAAGCTCCCCGCGTGCAGGAAAGCTCGGATCGTCGCTTGCGATAGTCCGGGCAGGGCGAACCGCAACAACAGTGCGACGACAGCGATCTCGTCCGGTCGGGGAAAACTCTTTCTTAACCATAAAGGGTGCAAAACTGGGGCATCTCTTTTGAGGGATCACTCCGGTGCGTGTCGCGGGCGAGTTTTCATTACCCATCCTGGCTATCGTTGTTGCGCTCGCATTGTCGGGCTGCATGCACACGGGCTCTCCGGTTGCCACCGCGCAGCCAACCGATCTCGATGCGATGGCCTACGGCCCGCTGCCGGCGCAGACGTCGGCGGTCGCCGATAATAGCGGTGGCGGTGCCATCAGCGCGTTGCGCGCCGGCTTTGCATCGACTTCGCTGCGCGCGGCTCCGCAACCTTCAGTGGTCTACGCCGCTCCACAATTCGCTGCAGTCGAGCGTCCGACGCCGGCGGTCTATGACACAGCCTATCACCTTGACGCCGGCGACAAGCTCCGCGTCGTGGTCTACGGCCAGGAAGGCCTCACCAATACTTATGCGATCGATGCCAGCGGCGTGATCACCATGCCGCTGATCGGCCGAGTGCCGGCGCGCGGACGAACGCCGACAGGCTTGGCTGCCGAGATCGCTACCAAGCTGCGCAACGGCTATATCCGCGAGCCCTCGGTCGCAGTCGAAGTCGAGACCTATCGTCCCTTTTTCATTCTCGGAGAGGTCGCAGCTCCCGGGCAATATCCCTACGTGCCGAACATGACGGTGGAGAGCGCGGTGGCGATCGCCGGCGGCTTCTCGCCGCGCGCGCGGCGCGACTATGTCACGGTCACGCATACCGATGCGTCGGGAGCCGCGCGTATCGTGGTGCCGCTCGGCACACCCATTGGCCCCGGCGATACCGTGCAGATCGGCGAGCGCTGGTTCTGAGGAAGTACTTCGTCATTCCGGGGCGCGTCGAAGACGCGACCTACGATGTGCAATTGCACATCTGAGAATCTCGAGATTCCGGGTTCGTGCTGTGCACGCCCCGAAATGACGGCGTTGGCGTCATTTCAAATGCCTGGCGAAAAATCCCATCCTGTGTGGCCATGCGATGTCGGCCTTCCAGCTTGCGCGTTCGTCGCAATGGAAACCGCGCTGCGCGCCGGGAGAAGACCTCGAACGGCGAGCGGGACCCGTCAGCGCCACATCCAGTTCTGGCCGTGGTCTTCCTTCCAGCCGGCCAGCCGGCCATGACGGAACTGCAGGAACAGCCTGCCATGGTAATTGATCAGCCCGCTGCCACCGAGGTTACGCAAGGCGAGGTAGATCTCTCGGCCCGGCGCGCCGCTGACATATTGCAGCGGCTGACCGAGCGCGCGCGAGGTTTCCTCGACGCCCATCCCGAAGGCAAGCGGCGTGTTGTTCGACAAAGTCGCGATGAAGGGCTGGCGCTGCGTGCCGTCAGGCGCAAATTGCTGGGCTTTGACTGCGCCGGATGAAGCGATCGCAAGCGTGGTCAAGAGCAGGGCGTAGCCAAGGAGTCGATTCATCACGGCATCACCCTTTGCGCTTTCGCCGCGTCTTTCGGCAAGCCATCGAGGAACGGCAGCACCGCGGCGATGAAGGCCTGCGGCTGGTCGATGTTGACGGTGTGGCCGGCCGCGGCGATCACCACTTTTTTCGCGCCCGGGATTTTCGCGGCCATGTAGTCGGAGGCGGCGAGGAAGGGCGTGTCGTCGGCGCCGACCACGATCAGGCTTGGCACCTTGATGTCGGGCAACAGTTCGATCACTTGCGCATCGCGCTGGGTCAGCATGCCGCGGGCGGCGCGCGCCAGCCCGCTCGCATCGCGATGGCTGACGCTCGCGCGATCGCGGCTGAGCGACGGCAGCGTCACGAGCCCTTCGCGCTCGAGCCGCGCAGCGGTGTCGTGGGCGCGCTGGTTCCAGGCCTCGCGCGCCTCGTCCTTCTTGAATCCGGGGCCGGTATCGATGATCAGAAGCGCGGAAACCCGCTCCGGATGCGTGCGATAGAAGGCAAGCGACATATAGCCCCCGAGTGAAAGTCCGCCGACGATGGCGCGTTCCGCACCCACTTCGTCAAGCAGTGCGGCGATGTCACCGACCGTCAGGGCCTCGCTATAGGCGCAGGCGTCCTCGGGATAATCGGACTGGCCGTGGCCGCGCATGTCCCACAGGATCAGCTGATAGTGCGCGGACAGCGCCTCGACCTGGTCCTTCCACATCTGCGATGTCGACGAATAGCCATGGGTCAGGATCAGTGGGGGCCCCTCGCCGTAGACTTCATAGTGGATCTTGACCCCGTCACGATCGATCTTCGGCATCACCGGCTTCCTGAACACGCGCTTATGCGCACATCGTAGCTTGTTCGGTTACCTCGTGGGAACTGCCCACAAGCTCCCTCGTCAACAACCCTGCGGCCTTGCATGGGCGTCCGTTCGATTTGCGAACACTAGCAAGGCTGCCGCAACGCACAATGCAAATTTGCCGGCGGCAATTCCAAATGGCGTTGCACGGATTGAGGAACCCGATCATTCTTGCGGCCAAGGCTGGCATCGACCCGGTGGGTGCCAGCTACCCAAAAGTGAGCTGCCGCCGTAAGCGGCAACATCCGCCGGCAGGGGAAGAAACGATGCCAACTCTCAACATCAACGGACACAGCATGTCCGTCGAAGCGGCGAACGATTCGCCGCTGCTCTGGGCCATCCGCGAGCAATTGCAGATGACCGGCACCAAATTCGGCTGCGGCGCGGGTTTCTGCGGCGCCTGCACGGTTCACGTCAACGGCGAGGCGGTGCGATCCTGCCAAACCATGATCGGCGATGCCGTCGGCAAGAAAATCACCACGATCGAAGGCCTCAGCGCCAAGGGCGATCATCCCCTGCAGAAGGCATGGATCGCCGAACAGGTGCCGCAATGCGGCTACTGCCAGTCCGGACAGATCATGCAGGCCGCGGCGCTGCTGGCCAAGAACACCAATCCGACCAAGGAGGAAATCGTGGCGCACATGGACGGCAACCTCTGCCGTTGCATGACCTATTCGCGGATTCAGAAGGCGATCGCGCGGGCTGCGTCCGAAATGCGCACCGCGTCGGCTGCCGGAACCGAGCGGAGGGCCACATGAATACGCACGTGAAAATCACGCAAAGCCAAGCTGCCGATCTCAGCCGCCGTTCGTTCCTCGTCGGCACCGCCGCCACGGGTCTTGCGCTCGGCTATTCCGCCGTTCCCGGACTGCTGGGCGCGGATGACGCGCTGGCCGCGACCAGCGCCAGTTTCGATCCCAGCGTCTGGTATTCGATTGCACCCGACGGGATCGTGACCGTCACCTGCGGCAAGGCCGACATGGGCCAGCACATCGCATCCACCATGGCCCAGATCGTTGCCGAGGAACTCGGCGCCGCCTGGAAGGATATGCGGGTGCAGCTTGCTTCCAACGATCCGAAGTTCAACGACCCCGTGCTCGGCGCGCAGATCACCGGCGGCAGCTGGAGCACGATGATGAACTTCGATGCGATGAGCCGCGCGGGTGCCGCCGGACGCATCGCCTTGACCGAGGCCGCCGGCGCCGCGATGGGCCTGCCGCCTTATTTCAAGGATGAACTGGTGGTCCGCGACTCCGTCGTCTCGCATCCGAAATCGAAGAAATCGATGACGTTTGCCGAGATCGTCAAGAGCGGCAAGGCCACCAAGACCTTCACGCCCGACGAGCTCAAGGCGATCAAGCTGAAGAGCCCCGACCAGTACACCCTGATCGGCGTCTCCGTTCCGCAGATCGATATTCCCTCGAAGACCAACGGGACCGCCAAATACGGCATCGACACCATGCTGCCCGGCATGGTGTACGGTGCCATCGTGACGCCGCCGGTGCGCTTCGGCGCGACGGTAAAGTCGGTCGACGATGCTGCGGCAAAGAGCGTGCCGGGCTTCATCAAGGCCGTGATCCTCGACGACAAGACCGGCACCACGACCGGCTGGGTGGTGGCGGTGGCCGGCACCTATGCCAACGCCCGCAAGGCGGCGGCGGCGCTGAAAATCTCGTACGACGGCGGCCCCAATGCCAAGCTGTCGAGCCAGTCGCTGCTCGACGAAGCCAGGCGGCTGCAGGCGCTCGAGGATTCCGGGCAGTTCTTCGTCAGGGACGGCGATACGGCCGCGGCCTTCGGCACGGCGGCGAAGGTGTTGGAGGCGGAATACACCACCAACATCAACATCCACGCGCCGATGGAGCCGATGAACGCCACGGCCGAACTGAAGGGCGATATCTGGCACATCTATTCCGGCAACCAGTTTGCGACCCGCTCCGGCGCGATCGCGGCGGGTGCTGCCGGGGTCGATCCTAAATATGTCGTGATGCATCAGACCTGGCTCGGCGGCGGCTTCGGCCGCAGGCTCGATGCCGACATGATGGTGCCCGCGGTGCAGGCGGCGAAGGCCGTGGGCAAGCCGGTCAAGGTCATCTACTCGCGCGAAAACGACATGACGATGGATTTTTCGCGTCCGCTGACCTACCAGAAAGTCAAGGCGGGCCTCGATGGCGACGGCAAGCTGATCGCGATGAACCACGACGTGGTCAGCGCCTGGCCGACCAAGCGCTGGGGAATCCCCGATTTCCTGTCGCCCTCGGTCGACAAGAAGGGTCCGCTCGACGCCTTCACCGTGAACGGCGCCGACTTCTTCTACACTGTGCCCAATCACAACGTCCGCGCGGTCCTCAACGAGATGGCGCACAACGCCACCCCGTCGGGTCAGTTGCGGTCGGTTGCGCCGGGCTGGACCTTCTGGGCGGTCGAAAGCATGATCGACGAGCTTGCGCACGCGGCAGGCCGAGATCCGGCGCAGTATCGCATCGACCTGCTCGACGGCAAGGGCGACAATGCCGGCGGCGCGCAGCGGCTGCGCAATACGCTGCTCGCGGCGATGGGCATGTCGGGCTACGGCACCAAGGAGTTGCCGAAAGGCGAGGGCATGGGCGTGGCCTGCGTTTCGTCGCAGGAGCGCAAGACCGCAAGTTGGACCGCGTGCGTGGCCCATGTCGTGGTGTCGCCCGGCGGCGATGTCAAGGTGAAGAAGCTGACGGTGGCGACCGACGTCGGCACCCAGGTTCATCCCGACAATATCCGGGCCCAGGTCGAGGGTGCGGCGTTGTGGGGACTGTCGCTCGCCATGTACGAGAAGGCGACGTTGAAGGACGGCGGCATCGAGCAAACCAACTTCGATAGCTATACGCCGTTGCGCATGAGCCAGATGCCCGAAGTTGCCGTCAGCGTGATCGCCAATGGCGAGCATGCGACCGGCGTCGGTGAACCCGCGGTGACGGTAATCGCGCCCGCTCTCGGCAATGCGATCTTCAACGCCTGCGGTGCGCGGGTGCGCGAGCTGCCGATCACGCCGGAGGCGGTAAAGGCGGCGATGAAAGCCTGACGTTCCGCCATCACGGCAACAGGTGCGAACCGCCGGAGGTCTCCTCCGGCGGTTTCTTTTTGGTTAAAATTGTCCATATCCGTGCTGAGCGTTGTTAGCCTCATCCGGAAAAAGCCTGCCCCGCACTGCTACCTGCTTTCCGAAGTTCGCAGCACGGGGCCGCAGCCAGGATGAGATCACGATCCCATTCGATCGGATCGCGATGTTGGGCGCTTTTGGCGACGCTTTGGCTAAATTTGAGCACGCCTGTTAAGCCGCGCGGAACCTGTTGTCGGCTATTTTGGGTTGTCACCGGACCGCCGCCAGCGAGCATGGATACATGACAGCCTCAGCGAAACAGTCTTCGTCCAAGCGCCATCTGCTGCTTGCTTCCGACCGCAGTGACCGCTCGAGCGAGCTCGCCGAGATTCTGCGGTCGGTCGGTGAGGTCGATACCATGCCGACCGCGGAGATCCCCGAAAACCCCGGCAATCGTTTTTCCGGCGTGGTGGTCGATATCAACCTGCGGTCGCCGCAGAGCGTGCAGCGGGTGCGCAACAAGCTGCGCGCCGAAGCCTACAACGGCGTGCCGCGGCTGTTCGTTCTCGCCGAGGCGATGCATCACGCCTCGATGCAGGCCTGGGCGCTCGGCGCCACCGACACGATCTTGCGGCCGTTCGACCCCGAAGACATATTGCAGCGTATCCGCGCCGCGTTCCCCGACAGCGACATCTACGATACAACCGATCGCGGCAAGTCGCTGAACGACGGCGTCGCCGCGGCGCACGCGGTCATGGTGAAGATTTTCGAGCGGCTTCCCGCTGGCGAGCCGCTAACGCTCGAAGATGTCATCGAAGCCGAACGAAGGATTCTCAAGGCGATCAAGCACTGCTCGCTGCGGGAGTGGCTGACCGCGATCGGCTGCCATCATATCGACACCTACCGTCATTGCCTTTACGTCACGGGCTTTGCGGTGGCATTCGCGCAGCATTTGGGCATGCGCGAGGACGACCAGCGGCGCCTGACGCGGGCCGCGCTGCTGCATGACGTTGGCAAGGCGTTCATGCCCTGCGAGGTCCTGGACAAGCAGGGCAAGCTGACGGTGGAGGAGATCGGGACGCTGCGCCTGCATCCCCGCCTCGGCCATGACGCGCTGGAGGCGCAAGGCGGCTTCCCGCCGGAAATGCTCGATGTGGTGCTGCATCACCACGAGTTCCTCGATGGCTCCGGTTATCCGGACGGGTTGCACAGCGAGCAGATCAGCGACATCGTGCGCGTGACCACGATCGTCGATGTCTATGCCGCGCTGGTCGAAAAGCGGGCCTACCGCCTTGCATTCAGCAGAGACCGCGCCTTCGCGATCATGGAGGCCATGGGCAGCAAGCTGGACCAGCAGCTCCTGCAGGCCTTCCGTCCGGTGGCGATGGGATCGTACTGACCGCCGGCGATCCAGCCGCTTCACGCAAGTCGCGGGCTTTTCATCTGTCTATCCTTCAGCAACAATGCGTGCACGCCGGCAGGTGCGCGGCGCCGCGGCGCACCGATTGCGGGAGGGAGTTCATGGATACGACGACGGTCCCAGACAGCGATGTCGACGTGCCTCCCGACCTTGCGGCCACGCTGGTGGACCCCACCGCCTACGCGGACCACCGTATCCACGACACCTACCGCTGGCTCCGCGCCAACAATCCGCTCGGCGTCGCGCGGCCGGAGAAGCATCGGCCCTTCTGGGTCGTCACCAAACACGCTCATATCCAGACCATCAGCCGCCAGAACGAGCTGTTCCACAACGCCGACCGCCCGACGACACTCGCCTCGATCGACTTCGAGGAGCGCGTGCGCAAGATCACCGGCGGGCCCAACCTGGTGCGGTCGCTGGTGCAGATGGACGCGCCTGATCACCCGAAATACCGCGCGCTGACGCAGGGCTGGTTCATGCCGGCCAATCTTTCGAAATTTGAGCCGCGCATTCGCGAGATCGCGCGCAGCACGGTGCAGCGAATGGCGGCGAGGGGAGGCGCTTGCGACTTCGTCGCCGACGTGGCGCTCGGCTATCCCCTGCACGTCATCATGGAAATTCTCGGCGTGCCCGAAAGGGACGAGCCGCGGATGCTCAAGCTCACCCAGGAGCTGTTCGGCCCGCAGGATCCCGACACGGCGCGGATCAGGGACGCGCTGACGGCGGAGCAGTTCGCCGCGATGCTGCAAGCCGTGGTGAACGATTTCGCGACCTATTTCAGGGCCATCACCGAGGAGCGCCGCCGCGATCCCCGCGACGATCTCGCAACCGTCATTGCCAATGCCAGGATCAACGGCGACTATATGCCGGAGCTCGACATAACTAGCTATTACATGATCGTCGCGACCGCCGGGCACGACACCACGTCATCGTCGACCGCGGGCGCGATCTGGGCGCTGGCCGAAGACCCCGCGCAATTCGCACGGGTCAAGGACAATCCCGACCTCATCCCTGGCCTTGTCGATGAGGCGATCCGCTGGATGACCCCGGTCAAGCACTTCATGCGCAGCGCCACCGCCGACACCGAACTCGGCGGACGCAAGATCGCGAAAGGCGACTGGCTGATGCTGTGCTATGCGTCCGGCAATCGCGACGAGGAGGTGTTCGAGGATCCCTTCGCCTTCCGCTGCGACCGCAAGCCGAACCGCCACATTGCGTTCGGCTACGGCGCGCATCTGTGTCTCGGGCAACACCTCGCCAAGCTCGAAATGCGGATCCTGTTCGAGGAATTGCTGCCGCGGCTGAAATCGATCTCGCTCGACGGCGAGGTGAAAATGACGCAGGCCGTCTTCGTCAACGGACCGAAGAAACTGCCGATCCGCTTCGAATTGAATTGACGCCTCGAAGGCCGGGCTGGCCTTAGGCCTGCATGCCGGAGGTGCGAAACCGCTGGCGCACGTCGGCGGCCATGGCGGCCTCCGGCAGCAATCTCGTCCCGCCGAGCCACAGCGCACGAGGCCGCCTGTCGGCATCCAGCTCGAGTCGCGCGGCTTCGCCGTGGCTCGACAATCCGTGCGCCTTGCCGATGCGCGCCGTGGTCTCGCCGACATCGATGAGCTCGACTGCGTCGAGCAGCGGCGAGAGCTGTGCCGGCTGTGTCACCAGGACGCGGTCGCCGACCGGCAGCAGATCCACCGCGCCCCCAATTGACCAGAAGCGTCCGCTCCATGTCGACGTCGTCGGCGTGGCGGCGCCGTTGAGTGCACAGGCGCGCAGAATCGAGATCACGCCGTCCACCAGCACTATCGGCGCCACGTCGACCGCGTTGACGATGATGCTGATGGCAAGCCCGTGCGCCGGCACGAGACAGGTATGCGACAGGCAGCCTGGAAACGCGCCGCCGTGGCCGAACCATGCCCATTCGCCATCCCCGCCATGCATCAGGCCGAGACCGTAGTGGCGTTCGGCGGTCATGTCGGGAATGCGCCAGTGCCGCCGGGTCATCTCGCGGCGACTGCTCTGGCCGAGAAGCGTGTCCGCGGCATCGGGCGCCAGCAGGCTGTAGAACTGCACGAGATCGGAGGCCGTGCTGACGAAGCCGGTTGCGGATGCGAGTGCGCCGGTCGATCCGCCGTTGTCGATTTCGAAATGCTCGCCGAGCAGGGCGGCCAGGCCATGGCCGCTGGCGAGCGGCACGTGCGGGGGCAGCGGTCCATCCGGCGCGGTCTGCCTCAGTGCTGCGCGCGCAACGACCTCGCGTGCGATCCAGCCGGTGTAAGGCTCGCCCGCGATCTGCTCGATGATGAGTCCGAGCAGGCCGAAGCCGTGATTGGAATATTTGAACCTGGTGTTGGCGCTGATGACGGGGCTGTCCGCCAGCGCCCGGCGCAATTCGGTCGCATCGAGAAACGGCCGGCGCAGCTGCCACTGGCCGGCATCATCGCCATCGCGCGTGAGGCCCGCGGTGTGCGTGAGCAATTGCGCGATCGTTGTCGCGGCGGTGTCGGCGTGGAGCCCGGCCACGTAACTGCCGGCCTTGTCGTCGAGACGCAGCCGTCCGGACTCGACGAGACGCATGATGCCGACGGCGGTGAAGGTTTTGGAGTGCGAGGCCACACGAAGGCGGGTATCGGCGGCGAGCGGCTCGCCCGACAAGCGTGATCGCACGCCCAGGGCAGTGTCGGCCACCTGTTGCCCACGATGGGCGACGGCGAACTGAAGCCCGGGCAGCCGGGATGCGCGCTGCTGATATTCGAGCCAGCGCCCGGCGGCGGCCAGGGCAGGGTGTAGCCAGTCGCTCATGCGTATTTCTCCAAGGTCAAGGTCCGGTATCCGTTGCAAGACGCACGAGAGAAGCACCGTGCCGCGGTGCTTTCAAGAACGGCAGTGACAAGTGGATCGGGAGCCGTCGCCACCACCGCCACTGCTCCGCCTGAAATCGATCGCGCTCGATTGCGAGGTGAAGATGACGCAGGCCTGCTTTATCAACGGGCCGAAGAAACTGCCGATCTGGTTCGAATTGAATTAGAATCCGTCTTGAATGCTAGCCGGCCTGGCGCTTGCGCAGGAGAGCTCGAAGTTTTCGCGCTCTCGCGGCAAGCGCTCCGGTTCGGCCGCGCGACAATTGATCGACGATTGGGCGCACCTTGCCGAGTAGTGGGGCATCGCCCTGCGCGAGTTCGACCAGCGCCTGCAAGGCGCAAGTCTGCACGATATGACTGTCGTCTCGCAGGTAGCGGAAGAGCAGGCTCGCCGCTGTCCGGCGTTTCCTCGCATCCAAACCCAGCCGCGGGAGCATCTGCGCCAGGTGCCATCGCAGCTCTGGTTCAGCCGCCGACTCGGCGAGCACCATCAAAACCGCTGCATGCGGCCGCAGGCAGCCGGGAATCTGGGCTGATACTTTCTCCGCGACATCGGCGCAGCGCATGCGCACCAGCCGATCGTCGCTCGACAGGCCGTCCATGATCTCCGTCAGCAGCCGGGGATCGGCCAGCACGCTTCGGACGACCGCGTTGGATTTACCGATCGAGCGCCGATCGCCTCCGCCGAGTTCCGCTACCAGACGCGCCATGTTCGCATCTCCGAGCGGTAGATCGTCTCACTGGCGCGCGGTGGGCATCAGCTTCCCAAACGGGGCTGCGGCATGCACGACCTTGCCGCCGACCATGGTCAAGAGCGATCTGATCTTGCCGATCTCCTTGACCGGCGCGCTCATGTAGTCGGCCGAAAGCACGGCGAGATCGGCAAATTTGCCGGGCTCGAGCGTGCCGCGCCGCTCGTCGTCATTGGCCATGAACGCTGGATTGCGGGTGTACATTTCCAGTGCCTGGCGGCGGTTAGGTGCTTCCGCCTCGCCGCGCGTCTGCACCCCGCCAATGGTGGTGCCGTCGAGATACCATTGCAGCGACACGAACGGGTTATAGGACGACACCCGATGCGCGTCGGTGCCGCCGGCGACCGTGAGTCCGAGCTTCAATGCGGTTGCAATCCGCGGCATGTCGCGTGCCTGCGCGGCGCCGACGTCTGCCTGCAGGCGTTCGCCAGCGAAATAGAGCCCATCCTGAACGCCCCAGATCAGCCCTAGGGATTTCATCCGCTTCAGATTGTCCACGGAGACGTTGTAGAGATGCAGCACGGTCCAGCGCAGCCGGGCTATCGGGTAATCCTTGTTGATGTCCTCGACGATGTCGAGCAGGTCATGCACGGTGCGGTCGGGATTCCAGTGCAACTGGATGGTGTAGCCTTTCGAGGCTGCCCAGCGCAGCAATTCGGCGAGCTTCGCCTTGCCGTCCGGGGTGATGTCGCCGTCGGTCCAGTCGGCCCAGATCAGGATCTCCCCGGGCCCGTTGAAGTGCAGCATGTCGTCGCCGAAGCCTTGCGGCAGAAGCTGGGTCAGGTTCTGCAGGTCGGCGAGTTCGCTGCCAGGCTTCGGCGCGCAAAGGTGATAAGCGACGCGCACGGTGAGTTGCCTGTCGTGCCACAGCTTGAACAGGGCCTGGTAGCTGGCCGGGTACATGCTGACGCCGCCGCCGTCGACGATGCCGGTGATGCCGAGGCCGTTCATCTCGTGGAAGAACGCCTTCGAGCCGTCGACCTGCTCGTCCGGCGTCGGTTTCGGCAGGCGGTCGAAGATCTTTCCAAGCGCGCCGCCGGCGGCGACGATGATCCCGGTCGGCTTGCCGTCGTCGGCGAGTTCCAGTCTTCCGCCGGGCGTGACGTCGGCATCGCTGCGAATGTTCAGCGCCTCCATGGCCTTTGGCGACAACAGCAGCCAGTCGTAGAGATGCTGGATATAGACGGGGTTTTCGGGCGCGGCGTCTGCGACTTCCTTGGGCGTCGGCCGACGTTTCTCGGCGAACTGCTCCTCGGTCCAGCCGCCGGCGACGACGATCCATGCGCCCGGCTTCCTTGCCGCCGCAGCCTGCCGGATCTTGTCCAAGGCGTCCTTCAGCGTCGGCACGCCAATCCAGTTCACTTCGGTGCCGAAGGTCAGCGCGGCGCGGACGCCATGAATATGTCCGTCGGTCAGGCCCGGGATCACGGTGCGGCCGCCGAGATCGACCAGTCGCGTGCGGTCGTCGGCGAGCTTCTTCATTGCCGCCGATGTGCCTGACGCCAGCACCCGGCCTTGCGCGATCGCGATCGCCTCGCGCACCGAAAAATCCGCATCGACGGTCAGGACCTTGCCGTTGAACAGCACGGTGTCGGCGGTTTCCGCGGAGGCCGCCTTGATTGAGATGGCGAGAGCGCAAACCGCAAAGGCTGCGGCGTATCCCTTTAATCGCAGACCGTCCATCTTCCGCCCCCTTCTTTCGCCACAGCTCAGCCGAGAGCTTTGGTCACATTACGAGCATCTTGCGCAATTCGGCCTTCGCCACCTTCTCCAGGGTCGAGCGCGGCAATTCATCGACGAGGCGAATTTCGCGCGGCACCTTGAAGTCGGCGAGCCCGTTGCGGCAGGCGGTCATCACGGTGTCCTGGAGGTCACGCGGTGCACCCTCGACGCCGGCCTGCGGGATGATGAAGACCACCGGGACCTCATCCAGCATCGGATGCCTCTTGCCCACCACCGCGGCCTCGCGGACGCCCGCGACCATCGCGATCACCTGTTCGATCTCGGAGGCCGCGACGTTTTCGCCGCCGACCTTCAACATGTCCTTGGCGCGATCGCCGAACCTGATGGAGCCGTTCTCGAGCAGCGTGACGCGGTCGCCGGTCAGGAAATAGCCGTGCTCGTCGAAACTCTCCCGGGTGGCTTTGTCGTTGTGGAGATATTCCTTGAACAGCGACAGGCCGGGCACGCCCTTGATGGCGAGATTGCCGGTGTCGCCGGTTTGCGTCGGCGCGCCGTCGTCATCGGTGACGCGGATGGAATATTCCGCCGCGGCGCGGCCGATCGATAGTGGCGTGTTGGGCTGGTCGACCTCGCCGACAATGCCGTGGGTGATGGTTTCGGTCATGCCCCACCAGCCGATGATCTTGATCCCGAAGCGGGCAAAGGCCGGAGGGTCGCAGACCGCGGTGCCCCACAGCCGGAATCTGTGGTTGTTCGGGACCTCCTGCTCGAGCAGCGCCTTCATGCAGAACGGAATCGTCGAGGTCCAGGTGCAGCCATGCTCCAGCGCCACGCTCCAGAACCGGCTCGCGGAAAAGCGTGGCTGGATCACGCAGGTCGCCCCGACCCAGAGGCTCGACAGCATCGAATAGGCCAGCGCATTGGTGTGGAACAGCGGCAGATAGGTCTGGTGGACGTCGCCTTCGTGCAGGTCCTGATGTGCCGCGTTGATCTTGGCGCCCCACAGCGCGTTGGCATGCGTCCACAGCACAGCCTTCGGGCGCGACGTGGTGCCTGACGTATATTGCACGCTGCAGGCTGCCGCGGAATCGTGTGGGCGCCGGGGCCGGTCCGCGGGATCGGCAAATAGTGCGTCAAAGCCGTCGTCGCGCGAAGGCGCGCCCGTCGCAGGCGGGCTGCCGGCATCGTGCGCGATCACGGCAAGCCAGCGCAGGTTCTTGCAATGCGCTGCGATCATCTCGGCATAGGCGGGCTGCGTGATTGCGGCGACCGCACCGCAATGGCCGGCGAAATACGCCATTTCCGCAGGCGCCGAGCGGGTATTGGTGGTGACCGCAATGGCGCCGAGTTCGACGCAGGCGAACCAGGCAAGCATGGCCTCGATGCAATTATCGAGATGGATCAGGACGTAGTCGCCGGGCTTGATGCCGCGCCTGGCAAGGCCGGCCGCCAGCGCGCCGACGCGCAAGTGAAATTCGCCATAACTCCATGTTCGCGCCGGCATGTCGAACGGCGCCCACACCAGGAAGGGATGCTCCTTGCGGCTTTCGGCGCGCATCCGGAGCAGCCATGGGACATCGAGACCTGCAAAAGGTCCGACGATACCCGGTACGGTCTGCAAACCTGCCATGTGTCCTCCCGTGCAGCCTTGTTCACGGCTGCCTCGGCGTGTTCTTGAAAGCCATTTCTGCCATTGGAACGGGTTGACCGCAACTCGACCGGCGGCGCGACGTCCGATGTGTCAGGCGGGGCCCTACGCGTAGGACGAAATCTCGATCAGGCTGCCATCCGGATCGCGGCAATAGACCGAGCACAGCGTGCCGCGGGCGCCCTGCTTGGCGACCGGGCCTTCCTCGATGGCGACGCCGTTGGCCTTGAGATGCGCCACCACTTCGTCCGGCGTGCTCGTCGTGAGAAAGCAGAGATCGTCGCTTCCCGCGGCTTCATGGTCGGCAGTGAACCATTCGACCTTGTCGGCATCCTTCGGCCGCACATTGATCTTCTGGTTGCCGAAGATCAGCGAGGTGCGCGGCGCCTTGCCCTCGCCAGGATCGAACACCCTGACCTCCATGCCGAGGAGCTTGCGATACCATTGCGCACTGTGCGCGACGTCGGAAACGTTGATCACGAGATGATCGAGCGCGTGGACCTTGACCGACATTGACGATCCCTTCGATTATCCCTTCGTCGTGGGCAGGGAGGCTGGCCCGTCCCTGCATCGTTTGTTACAACGCATGCCGCCATTCCTTCAACAACAATAGCCGGAAGAGAACCGCATGACCTCGCGCCGTACCGCCCTCTGTCTGATCGTCGTCGGCCTGTCAGCCCTCGTGTCGATCGGCACCGCGTCAGCATTGGACTATCCGACGCGGCCGGTGCGCTTCGTGGTCGGCTATCCGCCGGGCGGTGCCACCGACATCCTGGCGCGGCTGATCGGCCAGCGGCTCTCTGAGAAGCTCGGCCAGCAATTCGTGATCGAGAACAAGGCTGGCGCCGGCAACAATATCGGCACCGAATCGGTCGTCAACGCGGAGCCCGACGGCTACACTGTGTTGCTGATCAACCCCGCGAACTACATCAACGCCTCGCTCTACGCCAATCTGAGGTTCAATTTCGTCCGCGACATCGCGCCGGTCGCCTCCTTCAACCGCGTGCCGAACGTGATGACCGTCAACAACGACGTGCCGGCCAAGACCGTCGCCGAGTTCATCGCCTATGTGAAGGCGAATCCGGGCAAGGTGAACATGGCTTCGTCCGGCAACGGCACCTCGGTGCATCTGTCCGGCGAGATGTTCATGGCCATGACCGGGGCCAAGATGCAGCATGTGCCCTATCGCGGTGCCGCGCCCGCGATCACCGACATGCTGGGCGGACAGGTTCAGGTCATCTTCGACAACATGCCCTCGATCATCCAGCACATTCGCGCGGGTTCCCTGCGCGCGCTCGGAGTGACGACGGCGGAGCGATCGCCGCAATTGCCTGATGTGCAGGCCATCGCCGAAACGGTTCCGGGCTATGAGGCGAGCGCGTTGTTCGGCATGGGGGCGCCGAAAAACACGCCGAAGGAGATCATCGAGAAGCTGAACAGAGAAGTGAACGCCATCCTGGCTGAACCGGAGATGGCGAAACGGCTGGTCGAACTCGGCGGCGAACCGTTGATCGCCTCGCCGGAAGCCTTCGGCGAGATGATCAAGGCCGAGACCGAGAAATGGAGGAAGGTGGTCGAGTTCGCCGGGCTCAAGGTGGAATGAAGCTGAAGGCGCGATGAACATATGGGCCTCGATTCCGCTTCAATCTGATTCGAGGCTGTCGCGGCAGCAGCGACGCATGGTTCTCGATCACCACCTGATGAGGAACCTCGGTCGCGGCGCCGCGTTCGATCCATGATAGAATCGTGATCAAGACCCTTTGTCGAGGAGACAATCTCATGCGCAATCTGGTGACGGCCATTCTGGCGCTCTCGGCGGTGGGCGGCGCGACGCTTGCGACCTCCGCGCCGGCGATGGCCTATGACTATCCCTGGTGCGCCCAGGGTCGCGGTGTCGGGTTCCCCGGCGACTGCTCCTACCAGAACCGCTACCAGTGCCTGGCGAGCGCGTCGGGCCGCGGCCTCGATTGCAACATCAATCCGCGCGTCGCCTTCAGGCGCGAGCGGCCTGGCTATGGGCCCTACCTGCAGCCTGGTTATGCGCCCTATCCGAATCGCTATTACCGCGATCCCTACTATCCGGATCCCTACGACCGGTGAGGCCGTCGCAACGAGCCGCTTGACGGGGCTTGGTTTGCGCATATATTAAACCTTATGGTTAAGTATAGCGATCAGTCCCTCGACCGTACCTTTGCCGCACTTGCCGACCCCACGCGCCGCGCGCTGCTGGCGCGGCTTTCCAGCCGCGACAGCATTTCGGTGAGCGAGCTGGCGCAGCCGTTTGCGATGTCGCTGCCCGCCATCATGAAGCATCTCGAGGTCCTGTCGGATGCGGGGTTGGTCGCGCGCGAAAAGACCGGGCGCGTGGTCGCCTGCCGGCTCACCGCCAGCCCAATGGCGCAGGCGATGGACTGGCTGAGCCGTTACCAGCGCTTCTGGTCCGAAAGCCTCGATCGCCTCGCCGCATTTGTGGAGCAAGACCCATGGCCAGCCAATCCGCCGCCCCCGCCGGTCTCGCAGCAGGACCGAGCCTCACCCTCGCGCGCCGGCTCAACGCGCCGCCCGAAAGAGTCTATGCCGCGTGGACCGACCCGCAAAGCCTGATTCGCTGGTTCGGACCGGCGATGGTGAAGCAGGAGTCGGTACGTGCCGAGATCGACCCAAGGGTGGGCGGCCGTTACCGCATCAGCTTCGACAACGATCGTGGCGAACACCACGAAATCGGCGGCGCCTATCGTGAATTGCTGCCGCACAGCCGTATCGTGTTCAGCTGGGCCTGGCACGCGATGCCGGAGCGGCAATCGCTGGTGACGGTCATGCTGAAGCGGGACGGTGCCGGCACGCTGCTCACGCTGCATCATGAACAGCTGTTCGATGATGCCGCGCGCGATGCGCATGAACACGGCTGGATCGGGACGCTCGACAAGCTTGAACGCCATTTTGGCTGACTCTAACCAACGGAGGCTTCCATGCAACCGCACAAGATTGTCTCGCGCGAGGAGTGGACCGAGGCGCGCAAGGCGCTGATGGCGCAGGAGAAGGAGCTGACGCGCGCGCGCGACCGCCTGAGCGAAGCGCGCCGCGCGCTGCCCTGGGTCAGGGTCGAGAAGGCCTATATGTTCGCCAGTCCCGACGGCAGGACATCGCTTGCCGACCTGTTCAAGGGCCGCCATCAGCTGGTGGTGCAGCATTTCATGTTCGCGCCCGACTGGGGCGAGGGCTGCAAGAGCTGTTCGTTCTGGGCGGACGGCTTCGAGCGCATCATCCCGCATCTGGCGGCACGCGACACGACGCTCATCGCGGTCTCGCGCGCGCCGCTCGCAAAGCTCACGGCCTTCAAGCGACGCATGGGATGGAGCTTCGACTGGGTGTCGTCCGAAGGCTGTGATTTCAACTACGACTATGCGGTCTCCTTCACGCCGGAACAGATCAAATCCGGCGGCAAGGTCTACAATTTCGGCACCTCGGGTTTCGCGATCGAGGAAGCGCCGGGCATCAGCGTGTTTTATCGCGACGCCAGCGGCGACATCTTCCATACTTATTCCTGCTTCGCCCGTGGCCTCGACATGATGAATGCCACCTACCAATATCTCGACTTGACCCCGCTCGGCCGGCACGAGGAGGGGCTGCCCTATCCGATGGATTGGGTGCGGCTGCACGACCAATACAAGACCGAGGCTGGCGCTGCGGGGTGTTGCCACGGCTGAGAGCTCAGCCGGGCCTCGTGGGCCGCGTGCGAGGAAATCTGGTCATTTCAGTCGTCGAAATGACCGTGCTGCCCGTAGCGCGAGGCCCTTCTTTACTGCCCAGACAATCAGATCCACCAGCAGAAAAACGTACGAGAAGAAGATAGCGATAAGGATCCAAAAGCCGAATCCCTCAAGTCCGGAGGTGTGATCTTCATACGTCCCGGCCTGCGTGAAGCACTCATAAGGTGTATCTCCCGCGGTGGACAGCAGCCCATAGGCGCCCAGCACAGTGAGAGAGCTCATGATGAAGTTCACGACAATCAGGCCGTTGCTGCGGGCGAAGACCAGCGGAACCGCAATGAGGATCATGAAAATGATTAGAGTTCTAACAGATTCGCCCTCACCAAATGTCATCCCTTGGCTCGCACACAGGTCATCGTAGGCCTTCGCAGCTATGGGCTGAACGTGATGCACAATGAGGAGCGAGGTGCCGTAAGCCAAGACACTGGCCAATCGACCAATACTTCTCAGGTAGCTGCCGAGATGGCTGCTCGCCGGCGTTCGCAACTGGAGCGTCATAACTTCAGGAGCATCCTTTCCCGGGTCCGAAAGGTGTCCGGCGCCTAATCACCGCTTCGTGCTCTCGGCCTGTTCGGTTGCGGTGCATGAAATCAACAGCGTATAGGATCGCGCGGCGCCCGCGATGTCGGTGGTCTTGAGATCGCTTTTCGATTCGGCGGTCTGATACGGCACTACGCCGGCGAGCCCTTCGGCTTTGATCCTGGTGACGCAGGTGGCGATTGCCGCAAGAACCTTCGGAACAAGCAGGCCCCCGACACGACACGGTCGCATTGTACCGGCCGTTGCGTCAGGAAAGCAACTGCAAGTAGTTCGGTCGCGCAATGCGCTGGCGCCGCCGCGTTTACCGCAATGATCAAACGGGCCGCGCGGGGGCTTGCCTTTACTTTGCATTCCGGTAAACTTTGCAATACAAAGTTGGTTATCGGGGCACCAAGGATGCGCGATCTCGACAAGGCGCTCGCCGACATCGTCGCCATTCGCAGTCAGCTTGCCGCCGGAACCGCGTTTCGCGGCTACGGGCCGGCGGCAATGGCGGCGACCGGCGGCGTCGCGCTGGTGACGGCCGTGTTACAGTTTTCCTGGCTCGAGGATCCGACCAACCGTCCGCTCGCCTTTTTCCTCGGCTGGGCCGCCGCCGCGGCCTTGTCGGCGCTGATGATCTGGGTCGAGATGCAGGCGCGTTCGCGGCGCCATCATTCGGGCCTCGCGGATGCAATGATCCATCAGGCAGTAGAACAGTTTCTCCCGTCCGCGGCGGCCGGCGTGCTGCTTGCGGTGATGCTGTGGCGGTTCGCGCCGGAGGCGCTGTGGTTGCTGCCGGGGCTGTGGCAGGTCCTGATCTCGCTGGGCGTGTTCGCGTCCGTCCGCTCGCTGCCGCGCACGGTCGCGCTCGGCGGCGCGTTTTATTTCCTGGCCGGCTTCACGGTTCTGATCCTGGCGAGCGGAAGCCACGAACTCTCGCCCTGGACCATGGGCCTGCCCTTCGCAATCGGCCAGTCGCTGATGGCCGCGATCCTTTATTTTGCCTCCGGAGCCGACGATGCCGAAGACTGACAGCGCGCCGTTCGCATACGACGGCCTCGACCGCGTGATCCACGAAAAGGCGCGACTCGGGCTGCTGACCTCGCTGATGGCACATCCGCGAGGGCTGGCGTTCGCCGACCTGAAGCAACTCTGCGGCCTGACCGACGGCAATCTCAGCCGTCATCTGCAAGTGCTGCAGGAAGCAGGCCTGGTGGAGGTCACCAAAGGATATGAGGGCAACCGGCCGCATACCACGTGCCGCCTCACCAAGTCGGGACGCCGCCGCTTCCTGGAATATCTCGCCGTACTCGAACGGCTGGTGCGCGACGCCGCGAAGGCCGCCGGCAAGGAGCCCGCAGCGCTCTCGCGGCTCGGCATGCTGTCGACCTGATCCGATCCATTTCTGTACCGGGGCTTTGCAATGCAAAGTAGTCATGTGTCCACGCCAGTGCCCGCGTTGCGGGAGAAGCTCCATGTCGGCATCATCATGGACGGCAACGGGCGATGGGCGACGAGGCGGGGCCTGTCGCGTCTGCGCGGCCACGAAGCCGGCGTCGAGGCGATCCGTCGCGTCGTCGAAGCGGCGCCGAAGCAGGGCATCGGGACGCTGACGCTCTACGCCTTCTCGGTCGACAACTGGCGCAGACCCAAGGCGGAGGTCGCCGCGCTGATGGCACTGTTGCGCTTCTATCTCGCCAACGAAGTCGAAAGCCTCGTCCGCAATGGCGTTCGCCTCGCCGTCATCGGACGCCGCGATCGGCTGCCGCAGGGCATTGCGGCAGCGATCGCGCGGGCGGAACATGCCACCGCGAACGGCGACGTCCTGCATCTGCGCATTGCCGTCGACTATTCCGCGCGCGACGCAATCCTCAATGCGGCGGTGCGCGCGAACGGATTGACCGAGCTGACGCGCGAGAGCTTTTCCGATCTGGTCACTGGCGAGACCGGTCTTCGCGACGTCGACCTCATCATCCGGACCTCAGGCGAGAAGCGGCTGTCCGACTTCCTGCTCTGGGAAGGCGCTTATGCCGAGCTGCATTTCACCGAGCGGATGTGGCCCGAATTCGACGCTGCGGCGCTCGCGGAGGCGCTGGCGTCGTTCTTTGGCCGCGAGCGCCGCTTTGGCGGACTAGAGTCGCTGCCGATCGCCCCGGCCCTCACCGGTTGAGCAGCAAGACCCCAAGCTCTCCCTGGCGATCATGGCGAAGCAGGGCATGATCCGGGCTCGATCCCGCGGACGTCGATGCAGGATCGCTTGCTCTCATCCACATGTAGCTCTGCCGCGCTTTGGCGGCGCGCGATTGGCGCAATGCGGGCGTCTCAGCCGCTCGCGGAGCGCGCGCGGTTCCCCGCGGCGCTTCGAACCGGTTGATTGACGCATTCGTCCAAGCGCGATTGCTGCCGGCGGCGTAGCTGGCTCTCGAGCCGAAACGGGACGTCCGTTCGTGCTCAAGCGGCTTCGGGCGGTTCGCGGTCTTGTGGAACCTGGCAAACCTTCAAAGAGGAGCCGGCTTTGTCGAAGGCATATCCGATTGGCTCGGCTGCACTACGGGTCGAGCGTCGGTGCAAATGCCGCTGCGTTCGACGTGCGGCACGTGCCGTGTTGGACGCCTTGCGAGAATCGCGTGCGCGCGCCGCACGCAAAGTCATTCATGACTATCGTCATCTGCTTAAGAAGTGAGCCGGCAGCGATGTCGTTTCGCGGCGAAAGGAGGGCGGCATGAGTTTGATGCTGTCAGAGGGGACCATGGCCGATGCGCACGGTTCGGTCTGGATCAGGACTGCGGCTGGCAGAGACATAGCCGGCCTATCCAAGTATTTCACGGCGCTGTCGGAGTCCGCACGCTGCGACCGCTTCATGGGCACTGCCAACAGTCTGGCGAAAATCGCGTCTGATTGCCTGATGCACGGCTGCAGGGCGGATCGATTTACGCTTGTTGCGGAACTCAGAACGCAACGGTGTGACGCCATCATTGCGGAAGCGAGCTACGCATTCGACCGTGAACAGCAATGCGGGGAGTTTGCGATCTCGGTCGCCGACCGCTGGCAACGCCAGGGACTCGGCGCGGCGATGTTGTCGGCGCTGCAATCGCGCGCGATCAGCCTCGGCCATTTCGGCCTTTTCGGTGAGACCTTAAACACGAACCATGCCATGCAGGGCTTGGCGCGCAAGGCCGGCTTCGTATTGTCCCGCTCGCCGGACTGGCGAGTGATCCGGTTCGAGAAGCTGCTGGTCGGCTAGTCCGGCGGCTCGAGGCTGCGATCGAGCCCGGAGCCGCCGCGCGTCGCTCACTCCGTGACCATCTCGCCCGATCCGCCGAATTCACTTGGAAAATCCTTCAATTTGGGCAAGCCGTCCCGCATCGGCAGCACCGTCTCGGCATAGTTGACGTGCACGGCCGGCTTGAAGTCGAGATCGGGGATGGTTGCCGCGAAGACGTCGATCAGCCCCAACGGCGGGTGATTGGTCATCAGGTGGCCGCCGCATTTGGCACAATATTGGCGCTGGCTGAGCGTCGACTTCTGGAATATCGCGACGTTTTCCCCGCCCGCGGCTATGCGCACCGCCTCGGGCTTCCAGAGGCTGAACGCATTGACCGGCCCGCCGGACCACGAGCGGCAGGAGCGGCAATGACAATATCCCATCGCCTCCGGCGATCCGGATATCTCGAGCTCCACCGCGCCGCAAAAGCACTTTCCAGACAGCCTCATCCTGAAGTCCTCGTGGTTGCCAAGGTGATTGCCAAAGGCACACGAGCAACCATCTGCGTCGTCCCCGGTCTTGGACCGTCGCGACCAATCATATGCAACGGACGACAGTGCAGCGAACGCGCCCTCGTGATCCGGCGTCGTCCTCCGATCGGATGACGACGGCGCGTTCGCAATGCGCTATCGGGTTCGCGGGCGGAGGAACGCGTAACGCGGGAGGTAACTGAATTTCAGTTCATTAGCATGGTACGTTATGGCACATATTGATAATCGTATTGTCGAATTTTCCACCGACGACATTCCAGAAAAAGACCGCGTCGCCTATTGGCGGGAACACTACGGACACGTGATGCTGCGGGTCGACCTTGAGCCGGCGCGCGATACAGTTTTTGAGGCCTGCAGCCGAGCGCTGGCGATGCCGGGCCTCCTGGTCATGGAAGGCTCGTCCTCGCCCGCGACGATTTCGCGCCGGGGGCAATACCTTTCGGATGGCAATGACGACATTATGCTGGCGATCAACCGCGCCGGCTCCGTACTCGTCGAATCGGCTGGCCGCGAACGGAGTCTCGGCGAAGGCGAGGCGGTCCTATTGAACGGCGGCGAGGCCACGACGTTCCGCCGCATGAGCCTCGGCAAGTCGTTCACGCTGCGCGTGCCGCGCGCGACCCTCGAAACGACGCTGGTCAGCGTCGAAGACGCGGTGATGCGTCCGATGTCGGGCGATCTCGGCGCGCTGAAGCTGCTTGCGGACTATGCGGGGTGGTTGCTGAATTCCGGCGGCTCGCTCGACCAGCAGTTGCTCAAGCTGTCGATTCGGCATGTGCAGGATCTGCTGGCCTTGGCCATCGGCCCCACCGCCGATTTCGCCGAGACGGCCAGGACCCGCGGCTTGAGAGCGGCGAGATTGAAGCTCGCCAAGTCCTACATTGTCGCGCACAGCCATCGACGCGACATTTCGATTGCGACCCTCGCGGCGACCCTGAACGTCACGCCGCGTTACGTGCAGCGCCTGTTCGAGGCGGATGGGACGACATTTTCGGACTTCCTGACCAGTCAGCGTCTGGCACGGGCGCACCGTCTGTTGTGCGAGCCCGGCTTAAGCCAGGCTGCGATCAGCACGATCGCCTACGACGTCGGCTTCGGCGATCTGTCCTATTTCAACCGGCGCTTCCGCCGTCAGTACGGCCTCACGCCGCGCGAAGTCCGCGGCGACGGGGTGCGATGAGACCATTTCCGCCTGCGATGGTGGAGAAGCCCCCGTTGTTGCTTCGGCGGGGCGCCAGCGCCATGGCGCGACATCGGTCTCGCCTCATCCTCAGGAATGCGGTGCTCGCATGCGCGGGCGCCGCGCCAGGATGCAAGCGATGGTTCCGCGGCACCAGCGTCCGAGCGGATGTCGTGTCGGACCAAGACGCCCTGTCGTCCTTCCTTTAGCACCCGCAAGACCCCGATGGGGGTCGAGTGCCGATAGTCTCAGGGGAGCCTGTCATGACACGATTGTATATCGCGACCGTTATCGCCGCCGCTGTCACGACGTCGCTGGCGTCGCACATGCTCGTGGTCCGCGCGTCCGGCTCGACGACGGCGCGCTTGCACGCCGGGCTGAGGACGGCGCTACGCGGGCTCTTGGGCCGGGCGAAATCTCTTCTCGACGACTGGATCGCCGCCGCGCTCGCCCATCGCGAGCGTCAGGCCACGCGCTTGGCGCTGCATGGCTTGAGCGATCGCGAGCTGAAGGATATGGGTCTTTATGGCTGCAGCATTCGCGACATCGGCGACCGATCCGAACGCGAGCGGCAGGCCCGCATCGGCGATCATCGATCCGTCTCTCGCGCAATCGATGAGGTGATGCGATGACATCGAAGATGATCGTCCTGAAGGTCCTCGACGTGATCTTCATGTCCTTCGCGACGATCTTGCTTGTTGCGGTCGTCGGGCTTCCGATCGAGACGTTGCTGGACCTGTTCGGTATGTCGTCAGGCGAGTTCCAGGCGTTTGCCCTGTTCGTCTTGTTCGGCTCGCTTTGGCTGATCCATGCGATCGCAACATCGGACTCGGCGCCGTGAGCCGCTTGATGATGCCCGCGTCGGCCCCGCTGGGAGACGGCGAATGCCGCCTCAGATTCCATCGCCCGCACGAAGCGCAATCCCGCAATGGGAGACTGCAGCTCCGCCTTCTCACGTGATGGGCGCGGGATTGAACAGCGCGAGCGAATTGTGCAGCCGCCATTTCTCGGTCCAGGTCTGTCGGCCGCTGGCCACCTCGAGCATGGTGCGGAACAGCTGCCACCCGGTCTCCTCGATCGTGGCCTCGCCCGAGGCGATGCAGCCGGTGTCGACGTCCATCAAATCGTGCCAGCGCCGCGCCAGTTCGCTGCGGGTAGCGACCTTGATGACGGGAACTGCGGCAAGACCGTAGGGCGTGCCGCGTCCGGTGCTGAACACATGAAGGTTCATGCCCGCGGCAAGTTGAAGGGTCCCGCAGACAAAGTCACTGGCCGGGGTCGCGACGTAGAGCAGCCCCTTGCCTTGCGCACGCTCGCCAGGGCGCACCACGCCGGAAATCGGCGCGGTCCCGGATTTGATGATCGAACCCATCGCCTTTTCGACGATGTTGGACAAGCCGCCCTTCTTGTTTCCCGGCGTGGTGTTGGCACTGCGGTCGACCTGGCCCCGCTCCAGATAGCGGTCGTACCAGCCGAGTTCAGCGATCAGCTCGCGCGCGACGTCGACGTCGGCCGCGCGTGCGGTGAGCTGCGCGATGCCGTCGCGCACCTCGGTATTCTCGGAAAACATCACGGTGCCACCGGCGCGCACCAAGAGGTCGCTGGCAAAGCCGAGCGCCGGATTCGCGGTCACGCCGGAAAAGGCGTCGCTGCCGCCACACTGCATGCCGACCACGAGATCGGACGCGGGGCAGGTTTCCCGGCGCCGCTTGTCGAGCCGCGCGAGATGCTGCTCGGCGGTCTGCATGATCGAGGTGATCATGGCCTCGAAGCCGACATGCGAGTTGTCCTGAAGCGTGACCAGGTCGTACTCTCGTGCCTCGGCCGTCAATGCGCGTCCACCCAGGGCGCCCGGCGGAAGCAGGCGCTCGGGCTGCAATTTCTCGCAACCGAGGCTCACGACCATCGTGGTGCCACCGAAATTGGGATTGCGGCTGATGTTGCGTAGCGTCCGGATCGGGATCTCCGCGTCCGGCGCATCGATGGCGACGCCGCAACCATAGATGTGCTCGAGCGCGACGACGTCGTCGACATTGCGGTAACGGGGAAGCAACTCGGTCCGGATACGCTTGACCGCATAGTCGACGACGCCGGACACGCATTGCACGGTGGTCGTGATCGCGAGCAGGTTGCGAGTGCCGACCGAGCCGTCCGCGTTGCGGTAGCCCTCAAAGGTGTAACCCTCCAGCGCTGGGCCGAGCGGAGACTTGCGCGTCGCCATCGGCAGTCCGTCCAGCGATGGCGGTGCCGGCATCTCCAGGCGCTGTTCGTTGACCCAGGATCCTGCCGGCAGGTCTTCGGCGGCATACCCGATGACGACGTCGTAGCGGCGGACCGGCATCCCCTTGGCGATGTCCTCGAGTGCGATCTTGTGACCTTGCGGTATTCGTTCGCGAACAACGAGCCCGCCCGGCACCGTAACGCCGGCATTAAGCCCGAAATCGTTCACCACGATTGCGACATTGTCGGTGGCGTGCATGCTGATGAGACGGGGCTGCTCGACGGCAGGAGGCGCCTTCGCGGATAATTCGGATGACACGGTGTCCTCTCCTGGTGGCTTTCGGCGGTTCTCGCTTTGCGCGACGTGATTTGCAAGGGCTGCCTGCAGGCGGTTTGTCCGTATCCCGACCGGGCCGGGGCTGTTCTGCAGCGGCCGACAGCTCCTCATCCCGCGGTGAGCGCGCCATGACCAGGATTGACGCCTCATTCGATCGCTACGTCGAAAAACCCGGCCATGCAGCGGTTGCGGCTTCGCTACGCCTCGCAAAAATGAACTTAGTGCCTATCTAACGCTTGTATGCGGAGCACATCAGGGCACGACAGCGAGGCTGACCTAATGAGCGTTATATATCCCTTGAACTTCCATCGCCGCGTTGAGCGGGAATGGGCGGAATGCATCAACTCGCTAAGGCAAGCCCACAGCCAAATGGCTGTAGCGATCGAGCGAGCATTGAAGCGCGTATTCGACGACGAGGGCGCGCTGGTTCCAATCCCGGTCAGAACGGTTGTGGCGCGGCCACGACGTCATCAGCGAGGGTCACATGATTGATTTTCCAAATCACAGTCGATCATATGATGAGACCCGACGTGCCGTCCGGTTCTGGGGGCACGATAGCGCCATAGAAGCATCATTTTATATAGCAGAAGGTGCATTGAAGCGCATCCAACCGGACGTCCGCCCCGATGCATCGGGCTTCCTGAACGCGTTCGATACCAACCGTGATCTGATATGTGCTGCCGCAGCCAGACTTTATGTCCGCGGAAGCAGAGGTTCGTATGATCTCGTCGCCGCCAACTTCTGAAATAACTGCTCCTGTGGCTTGGCGCATCACGGGAGCACGACCTGCGGTCATGAGTTTTGGGTTGCGGTCTGCTACTTGAGTTCTTGATCCGTTGCCCGATCGAAAAATCCCGCATTCGCTGAGAATGCCTGCCGCGCTCGTCATCGACATCTCGAACGATCAGCAGGCGCCGCGGCTCATTAATCCCTCCCGTATTGCGCAAGCCGTCAGCGATCGTCCGCCCTTCAAAAGCCGCGAGCGTTTGCTTTGTAGCTTTCCGTGTCGCGCGGGAACGCACGCTGCGTCGCTGCTGCGGCAAATGAGGGCGCGCTTCGGTTGAAAAATTGACGCCGAGGCGGCCGCAGTGTGGTGCGTACGGCCGCTCGTGAATGACCCGGTCGGGTGGGGAATGCCGTGATCACGCGGGGCTTGCGTCGAGTAACCGACAACCAGCGTCAACTCTTGCTCGCTGTCCTTGCGATGATCTTGCTGCCGCGGGTTGCAATGGCGGGGGAGCCCGTCGTCACGCAGGAGCCTGTCGTCACGCTGCCGGCGCCGCCGTTCACCTTGCCGTTTCTCCCCCCGATCTCGGGCGACTGGACGGTGTCGGTGGGCGCAGGTGCCGAGTACAAACCCGACTTCGAGGGTGCCAGGCGCTACACGGTCAGCCCGGTTCCAGTGTTCTCGATCCATCGGGCCGGCAGCCCGGACCGGTTCCGCAGTCCGCGCGACAGTGCGGGCATCACCTTCCTGGACATGGCGGGATTTCGCGCCGGACCCGCGGGAAAATATGTCGCGCCGCGCACCGCCACGGACTTCGCCGAACTCAGGGGGCTCGGCGACGTCAACGCCGCGATCGAGCTTGGCGGCTTCCTGGAATATTTTCCGGTCGATTGGCTGCGCGGGCGGGTCGAGGTGCTGCAGGGATTCGGGGGCCATCACGGCGTGGTGGCGAATTTCTCGGGCGATCTCATCCTGCCGGTCGCGCCGCAATGGACGCTGTCGGGCGGCCCGCGCTTCACGGCCGAATCCACCGCTGCGACGTCGCCCTATTTCGGCATCACGCTGGCGCAGGCGATGGCGTCAGGATTGCCGGCTTTCAACGCCCGAGGCGGCGCGCATTCGGTCGGCGCCGGCGCGCAACTCCGTTATCAGTACAATCCGCAGTGGGAGGTTCACACCTATGTCGAGTACCAGCGTCTGCTGGGTGATGCGGCGGCCAGCCCGCTGGTGCAGCAGCGTGGTTCGCCGAACCAGGTGACCGTGGGTCTCGGCGCATCCTATTCGTTCAATGTGCGCGTGAAGTAGCAGCGGTTTCAAGCCGGGCCAATATCGCCGCGGTCGGCGCAGCGCCGGCGCGCCGGGGTCGATGAGCATGGGTACTACTCATTCGCCGCAGCGCTGCTCCAATCCGCACCTGCGCTCATGTCGTATTCCTGCGATAGATCTCCAGGAGACCGCGAATCGTCAGATCCGGATCGAAATGATCGATCGCAGTGGTCGCTCCGTGGAACAATGCTGCAACACCCCCGGTTGCGACGACCAGCATGGCTTCATTCCGCTCGGCCTTGATGCGCGCGATCATGCCTTCGATCAGAGCGATGTGCCCCCAGAAAACGCCTGACTGCATGGCGCTGACCGTATCGTCGCCCACGATCTTTCGGGGTTTCTGCAGCGCGATCCTGGGAAGTTTCGCGGCGGCCGCATGCAGGGCGTCCATCGACAGGTGAACACCCGGGGCGATCACGCCGCCTTCGAATCCGCCGTCGCCGGCGATTACGTCGAGCGTGATTGCGGTCCCACTGTCGACGATGATCAATGGCCCCGGATAGAGGATGCGAGCGCCGACCGCATTGACCAATCGGTCCGCCCCGACCTCCGACGGATTGCGGACACGAACCGGGATGCCGAGCTCGGTATTCTCCCCGATGATCAGCGGCTCCACGTGCAGGTAGCGGCGCGACAGGTTGCGAAGGTTGAAGATCGACTGCGGCACCACACTGGAGATGATACAGGCCTTCAACAGGCCGAACTCCAGTTTGTGCAGGGCCATCAGCTGCGAAAGCCAAACGGCGTATTCATCCGCCGTGCGGTTGGGCTCGGTCGCCGAGCGCCATTGGCTGATCCAGCGCGCGCCGTCGTGAATCGCGAACAGGCTGTTGGTGTTGCCTTGCTCAATCGCCAGAAGCATGATTCCTCCACCAGACGAGCTTGTCCTCGGCGATGCCGGACGGCCGCCAAGTATCGCCCGCACGACGAGCGTGCCACCTGTCACGCCGGCGATGATATGGAAAGCCAGCCTAGACGAGAGATACGTTGATTGGCTACCGGTTAAGCCAACGACAGCTTTCGACCGGCATCGGCACGCCCCGAGGGCCGCAAACCCTGTAAGCCTCTGCAGGCTCCGGATACGCCAGCAGATGCTTCAGGAGAACGACATGCTTCTTCTTTTGTATCCAGTTCAGCCTGAAGCCTCGCCGTATAAGAACGTCAGTCCGATTTTCGTGCGTGAAGCGGCCGAAACCCAATAAATCGGATACGACGAGATTCCGGCACAGATTGCACCTCGGCTGTTGTCAGTCCGCGCCTTCGACGCGCGCCACTACATCGTTGCGGCAGACGTTACACCCGGAGCGCAACTGGGCGAACTGGCCGAACGCTTCTTTCAAAACGACGAAATCTCATATCTGCATGTCCATCATGCACGCTGGAGATGCTACGTCGGTCGCATGGACCGAGCGTAGCATCCAACCAATAGGCCGCGTGTAACAGGTCGGGATCGGCGCGCCGAAGGTCCGCGTGGTCGGCCGGAATAGCGCACTGCGGTTGACCCTCGAACGCTGCTTCAAGCGCGGAAACGGTCGCCTTTGGAAGGCCCACGTGTGACGTTTGTCGTTCGTCAGAGCGGACGGACGGCCGCGTTTGCGACTCTCGCCGTGCTGCGGCCGCCACCGCCAACTGGATAACGGAACGCCATCACGCCACGCGTCGCATAGGTGCTTTCCTCGACCCGATGATTGTGATTGCCGCTGACCACTCTGATGCGACCCGGCCCACCTGAGCCGACAACAAATCCGACGTGATGCGGCCAAACGGCGATGACGCCTGGCGCCGGGCCGGAGGCACGCGCACCATATTGGGCGAAGGAACGGGCCGCCGCCGAACCTGTCCCGCGAAACCCGGTGCGCGCAAGCACCATGTTGGCGAAGATGGCACACCAGGGGCGACGCTCGCCCGTCGGATTCGTGCCGCGGTAGCGCTGCGCGACCGGCAGCACCCGCGCCGCCCCGGCATCGTCGAAGCGCGAATAAGCGTAACTCTCGTTGATCGACGGACGCGGGTGGTTTGCGAAATGCGTCTGGTTGAGCTGAGTGGCGAGCCATTCCGCGTCACTGCTGCTGGACGATGTCAATTGTTCCGCCATTGCGTTGCCGGCTGCAAACGTCGGCATCATCACCAACGTCACGACCACGGCGGTCTTGCGCCACGACATACCCAACTCCTACGCGTTACCAGAATGAAGCTGTGACAAGATTTGCGAAGCAGAGCGCCTTCAATTTTTCCGGCGCGAGTCGTTGCAAGGGCAGGGGGCCGAAATATGACGCGAAAGAGCACATCATGGCAGCGATGGTTGGCAGCTCACGATGCTGAACGGGAGCGAACGGCATGAAGCTGCGCGCCGGCCTGAGCCGCTCGCCATTGAAAAAAGACTTCGGTCGAGCCGTTGATTTCGCGCGATGCTGTCGGTTCGTCCGCAACCGCGCGTGCTCGGTCGCGGCGATGCATTACTTAGAAAGAGTCTAAACAAGAACGAATCTAAACGAGAACGAATCTAACAACTCCGACGGATCGATGATGATTCGCACGCGTCAGTTCTCGGCGCGATTTCTGTTGCGCACACCGAAGCGATAGCTCGTCGCTGCAGATAGCCGATCGCCGTGATGATGGAATGAGAAAATGCGATAGTGTTACATTTTTATCTCAGCGAGATATTCCGATGAGATATGCAGGTGAGAGTTGTGGTGTCGCTGTGGCGAATTTGAGTGTAACCGCCGTCTAACTTTGAATTCCGGAATCTCAGGGCGAGCGAACGCAACCATAAATTGGTTCACCGCCTGTAGAATGGCGGTGACATTGCTACCTTGGGTTACCGCTTGGCAAGTTCACGCGACATGTCGGCGTTTGACAATGCAGGGGTCGAAACCTAACAGTTCCACTGTGTCAATGATTTGTTCGCTTTGTGGGGGCATGGGGTTCTCAAAGCGACACCCATCCTGAGGAAAATCCAACATGTCGATTTGCGACAGCGAACGGCTGCGCGCGCGCGCGCGCCTTTTTGAGATGCTTCGTGCCCCTGGCCGCGGGCGGAGACCCGGAAGTCTTGCTGGCCAAAATGGTGGCAGTTGTGTGTCGACCCTGCTGGTCGCGTCGCTGATGCTGGGCGTCAGCAGCGTCGCCGTGCTCGCCGCTGAAGACGGCTCGCCGGCGGACCAGACGACGAACGCGCTGCTGATGAGGAAGCTTGCGGCCATGGAGCGACGCATGCAGGCGCTCGAAACCGAACTCAAGCAGAAGCGGGCGCAAACGCCGGCTCCGGCCCAAGCTCCGGCCCAGTCGGGGGGGCCGCGGGTCGCGACGTCAGGCAGGCCAACGGCTACGCCACCTCAGCCGAATGACTCCTTCGCCCAGGCCGCCGCCGGCACCACGGCGGACGCGACCAAGAACGCGGAAAAGAACAAGGACCTGTTCGGCGTGGGGGCAGCCCCGGTTCCCGGACTCAAGATCGGCATGTACGGCGAAATCAAGTTCGGCCGGCAGCAGAATCCGGCTGCCAACGGCCAGTGGCAGAACGGTTTCGACATGGCGCGCCTGGTGCTGCTGCCGACCTATCAGGTTACCGACAACATCATCTTCAACGCCGAGATCGAGTTCGAGCACGCCGGGGCCGGGTTCGACAACGACGACAAGCTGCACGGCACCGCCGAGATCGAGCAGGCCTTCTTCGACTTGAGGGTCAACGACCACTTCACCTTCCGCTCGCCGGGCGTCGACATCGTGCCGATCTCGTTCAACAACCTCTATCACGAGCCGACGCTGTTCTACAGCGTCGAGCGGCCGGAGCTCGCCAATGGCTTGATCCCGACGACGTGGGTGGCCCCGTCGACCGGCTTCTACGGCAAGATCGTCGATGGCTTGAACTATCAGTTCCAGCTCAGCACGAGCGCCGAGGATTTTGGTGACGATTTTGACCACCGAGGCGAGAACGGAGCCCCGATCCCCGGCGGCTATGCGGCCGGGGTCAACGGCGCCGACGCCCTCGGATTCGCGCACGCGCCGCTCGGCGGCTTTACCCAGCTCAGCAACACGCTCGCCTATACGGGCCGTCTGAGCTACACGCCGTCGTTCATTCCCGGCTTCGCCGGCAGCTCGGCGGTCTACTACTCCCCCAACATCACGCCGCGTGGCGCCTACGGGGATGACGGAAGGCTGCTTGGCACCAACGCCATGACGATCTTCGATACCGAGGCGCGTTACCGCATGCCCAATACCGGACTGGAGCTGCGGGCCGAATATGCCTATGTCAACTTCAGCAACCCGGAAAACCTCCGCGCCAACAACGATTTCATTACCAACCCTGACGGCACTACCAACAATGTCGGCAAGGACATGTATGGCTACTCCGGCGAGATCGCCTACCACGTCAAGCTGGGGACGATCCTCGGCAGCGAGTGGGAGGCTGTTCCGTTCTATCGCTACACCCGACAGAACCTGCAGACCGGCGGCATCTTCGGGATTGATCCCAACGAGCCCACCGGAAGCGGCGACATGACCTTCCATCACGTCGGTATCGCCGTATTCCCCAATCCCAGCCTGGTGTTCAAGCTGGACTACACCAAGATCCTCGATCATAGCCCGACCGGGCCCCAGTCCGACCGGATTCTCGGCGCGGTCGGCTGGTTGTGGTAATGGCGCGATAAGCGCGATCACTGACTGCTCGAAACATAAAATGCCGCGGCCTGCCAGCCGCGGCATTTTGCTTATGACAGTAGCCGCGGCGGCAAACGTCGTCACGCCGGCGGCTCGCTCGGCGGCGCTTTTGTGACGCGTCATTAAATCGCAACATGATTATTCCTCAGCCGCACCGGCAAAATGCCTGTGGAGGACCGCGCGCAAATCATGATGTGTCGACTGCGGACAAGATCGCGCCCTGATCATGCCTCGATCCTCGCAACCAACGATCGGGTTGGTGAGGTTCCGCGGCGCTTCGCCGAGGCGCGCTGCCGCGATGACCCTGGCGAGTAGCAGCTTTTTTCTTGATTGCATTATCGACCATGACCTCGTCGGCGCCGGCCGTCGAATTCGCGTGGAATTTGAAGCGGCTTAGAGCGTGGGGAGATGCAGAGCCGACGCCTTCCGTACCTTCTCATCGAGACCGCAAACGTTTCTGCGGGGAATTTCTGCGCGCGTCTGCCCCGGCACTTTAAGCCGGCCTGACGGCTCCATTCGGAACCTCCGGCGCGACGCGCGCCGATGGTTCATGTCTAGACATGTTCTAACGGCGTGCGGAAATTCGGTCTCGATTTGATCACCTTGAAAACAAAAAGTGCGTTCAATCACGTTTACGGGGAATACCAAAGAATAAATCGGCACGTTCCTGGCTGGTGCAGTTTTTTGGCACTGCCGGCGATGGCGAACGATGACAGCGCTGCCGACATCGGGTTGGCATCGCTGTGGCACTGACCTTGCGGGTATTTCACGCCGGGTGATTTGACGAAGAATATTCCGAGGTCGGCTGGGGGATCTGGCCAAGGGGAGTAACTAATTTGCGTCAGTTGCGAGCGAGAGTGATCGAAACGGTCACTGATGAGGCCTGCCTGCTCGTCTCCGTTGTCGAGCCGTTGATGAACGTGCTCGGTTACCTGGAGGAGGTCGTGCGGCATCACGAGCCGGTTGTTCGATGTGTCGCGGACCATCGATCCGGCGACGATGCTCGCCTGGTGCTGCATCAACGCGAACTGGACGACCTTCCAGGCATCATCCTCGATTCGCTCGACGACGACGGCCCGGTTTGGCTCCGTGTCGAACGTCTGCACAAGCTCGAACCGCCGACCGTCGATCCGGATCTTGCGGTTTGGATCGATGTGTCGACCGATCCTGAGCGTCCCCCGTCGATTCACGAGAGCGTCATGGTCACCGTGGATGGCGCCGAGAAGGATCGCCTGATCGAAGCCAAACAGGCCCGCGCGGCCGACCTCGAACCGGCGATCAAGCCGGATCGGCGGCACTATAACATCTTCAATGTGCGCTTGCGCCTTGCGGACTATCCCGGCCTTGCTTCGCGCCTCGATGCGTATGTGGCGGGGCCATGGACAAGGTGGGCCCAGGCGGAGAAGCCGCGTCGCAGGACCATGGCGATCCATGCGCGCCTGTCGGATATGTCACCGGCTGGTGACCCGGCCGATCCGTCGGACGAAATCGTGTGGGGCATCGGTGTCTCGCGCTGGCGGCGCGAGGGCAATGTGATCGTGCTGCCCGTGCTCGAGCGGTCGGTTGCGGTCGAGATCGCCGAGAATGGAGAGATCAGAGTTCGGCCGCGCATGACCGGTGCGATCGCCGATCTGAGGGGATTCCAGGCCGGACAGGCCAGCGGCCCTGCAGCCGCGGTGGAAAGCTCCCGTCGCATTCTCGATGCGATCGAGCGGGACGGCGAAGTCTCGCCATTCGTACCCGACAGCTTCGAGCCCATTCTCCGGATGGTCAGCTCTCAGCTCGATCCTGAGGGCGTCTACCTCGGTTCCGATCAGGACGGGTTCGGGCCTGGCGAGGCGTCGCCCGACGCGGCCGAGCATCTGGTTGTGTCCAATCGCTGGGTAATTTTTGCGCGGCCGAGAACCAAGAGTTACATCCTGCGCGATATCCAGCGGTTCAGGGATGCGATTGATCGGACCGCGACGGTCGACGGTGATATCCCGATGTTGGCACGCCTGCTGGCGTTCGGGACCAGCGACGAGGCTCCCACAGGCGTGCGCCAAGCGCTGTCGGGCGTCATCGGCCGCCCCATCGACATCGAACCGGTCGCGGAACCCGCAAGCGCAGAATCCGGGGATCTGTTCTTTCCGCTGCCGTCCAACGCCGATCAGGTTGACCTCGTGCGTCGGCTGCAGACGTCCGACGGCCTGGTCGTGCGGGCCGCGCCCGGACCTGCGAAGGTCAATGCCATCGTCAACGTCGTTTGCCACCATCTGGCGCTCGGCCTGCGCGTCCTGGTGGTCTGTCGCACGGAAGCGACGCTGCAGGAATTTCGCGACAAGTTTCCCGCCGCCATTCGCGACCTCACGATCGGCCTCACGGGCGGCGATCGCCAGGAACTGGCGCAGATCGAGGCCGCGGTGCGCCGGCTGCAGTCGATCGTCGAGACGATCAAGCCTCGCGACCATGTCGAGCTGATCAACAAATCGGAACGCGACGTCATTGCGACGCGCCGGGTGCTCAGTGATCTCACCGACGAGGCCGCAAATCTCGCCTGGAATACTCCCGGGTTCGCCGAACTGCCGCTCGATCTGGTGCGGAAGCTTGTTGTCGAGGCGGACGCGCACGCCTGGTTCGAGGACCGCCCGTCAACGCTGCTGACCGACAGCGGCATTTCGCTCGCTGCGGTCGACGCGGCCCGGGCCGCGCGCATCAGGCTCGGAGCGGACCTGTGCCACATCGATGACGATCTTCCGGCCCCCGCGCTGCTTCCGGAGTCCGGGACGGTTGTTCGTATACACCGGGACTTGGCACAGGACGTTGAACCCGGACAATTGGCGACGGAACCGAAGGAGAGGTCGCTCGCGCGTCGCGCCGTCACCGTACTTGACCTTGCAGGCGCCGCCCAGTTCGCAGCTGATCTCGAGGCGCTCGCCGCCGCGCATCTGACGGTTGCCGACGAGCCGTGGCTCGGCCCGATTTCTCCGCTGCGCCGACAGGACGGCGTGCCGCACGCCGAAACCGCCGCGCTGGTCGAGTTCGCCAGGGACGCGACGTCGCAACTATCCCGTCGCGCGGCCTTCCTCTTGCGTCCTGTCGATGTGCCGGCGGACGCTTTGACCGACCAGGCTGTGTTCGACGTGATCGGGCGGCTGTCCGCCGGCGAGGAAGTGTTCACCACTTTCGCCTCGCGGGAGAAACGCCATAAGCCGGTCATCGCGGCCATCACGATCGCGGGGCTGGCGCCGGCCGGTCGTGACGACTGGCAACACGTCCGCGACTATCTGGCGTGGCGGCGCGATATTCAGGCGCTCAATGCGCGGTGGAAAGCGCTTGCCGTAGAGCTCGGTGCACCATCCCTGGCGGCGGATTATCCGCAAACGATCCACGGTTTCGAAAGAATCGTGAGGTCCATCAATGTCGCGATCGTGACGTCGGCGGTCGCCGAGCGAAATGTCACTTCGGTCGCAGGTTCGAAGCTCTCGATGTCGCGTAGCGACGTCGATGCACTTCTGACCGATCCCCGCGAACTTCGCAAACTCGGTGCCGCAGTTACGGCCGCCGTGACCGAACGCGAGGCATCGCGTCTCGAACTCACGAGGCTCAAGGACCTGTTCGCCGGCGAGGGCGTGCTGGCGGCCGCCGTTCGCGACGAGGTGCTGGCGCGGATCGGGCATGACGACGTCAGTCAGGTCAGCGAGAGCTGGACCAGACTGCGGCGAAAAATCGCGATGCTGCATGAGAGGCGCGAGGATTTCGATCGCGTCCGCGCCGTCTGCAAGGCGTTTGCCGATGCGGGCGCTCCGATCTTTGCCCGCAGGCTGAAGACGGAGGCGGTGCAGCCGTCTAGCGGCGACCGTGTGCTTGCCGTTGATTGGGTTGGGGCCTGGAACTGGGCGGCGCTCACGCGGCAATTGAATGAAGTGGGTCAGGAACAGCAGCTGCGGCAGCTCGCCGGTCGACGCGAGCAGCTTGAAAAGACATTGCGGGACCAGTTTGAGGCCGTGGTGACGGCGCGGACGGATTTTGCCGCGGCCCAGAGCTTGACCAGTGCGGTCAGGCGCGCGTTGACCATCTTCCTGATTGCAATTCGAAAGTTGGGGTCCGCGGCCGATGGGCTCGCGGCGCATCATCATCGACGCACAGCGCGCGAGGCGCTCGACGATTGTCGCGAGGGCATTCCGTGCTGGATCATGCCGAGCTGGTGTGTCGCCGAGCGGCTGCCGGCAAAGCTCGGCGCATTCGACCTCGTCATCATCGACGAGGCGTCGGGAGCGGACGTATCTGAGCTTGCGACGCTTTTGCGTGGCCGCAAGATACTGGTCATCGGCGATGACAAACAAGTCGAGCCGTCACCGCTCCAAATCAACAATCGCCACACCGAGAGTCTCGGAGACGTCTTCCTGCGCGCGCTCCCGAGGACGATCCGGCCGTTCGTGCTTCCGGGCTCTTCGCTCTATGACCTCGCAAAAGTCATGTTCCCGGGAAATCACATCCATCTGCGGGAGGATGCGCGTGCGTACCGGGATCCGATTGGTACGACGCATCACTCGGGAGAACCATGGCCGATCGCGGCGGCGGGCTCTGCCGAAGATGCGCAGCCGGACCAGCCGATCGAGATGTTCCCCGCGCGCGACGAGCGGTGGCGATCGTCGCGGACGTCTGCGCTCAGCGAGGCGGACGTCATGGCCGACGAGATATCGAAGGTCGTCGCGCGCCTGCCCGGCAACAATCGGCCGGAGCGACTGGACGCAGTGTCGACGAGCGTCAATCGAAAGCCGCCATGGGACGAAGTGCGGATCGAATCCCCGCCGATTGCCGACCTCCGGATCGCGCGGGGCGATTGGCCGACACCCGAACGGTTGCTGGAAGCAGACCTCGATTCATCGACGCCGTTTCGGCGCGACAAGCAGAGCCGGGGGTTTGGGACACAGGAACACGTCGCGGAAACTCCGTCAGCTGAGGCGGGATTGCCGGCGTGGCTGTTCGACAACGCCGCGCGGTCCGGTAACGCCGCCGTCGACGAGGCGCTCACGGCAGGGCCGATGCGAGCCACCGGCCCGGACCGGATCGACGTGGTACCGCCACGCCGATCCGATGCGCGGCGGTCGGTCAAGGGCCGCAGCGTGGCGATTGCAGCCGTCTTATTTCTGCTCACGCTGGCGCTCGCGGGGACTTATTGGCTGTCGGCGCCGGGCAAGTATTCCAGGTTGGTCGCGAGCATCTCGAACTGGATCCCGCGCGACTTCTCGTTGCCCGCGTTCGCAAAGAGTCTCGACCGGTCCGCGCGGAGCGCTGAGCAAGAGCTCGCCGCGGCCCAGCCCAAAGAGGTTTCCACCGTTCGAATCGATCCGGCGGCGGCTAGCGATGGCACTTCAATTGCCCCGGTGGTTATTCCGGTCATGCAGCGCGCCATTCTCTACGAAGAGGATCCCGCCGATTCGAAAGGCAAGCGCTATACCGGCGGCGTGACCTGGCGCACCGAGAACGTCGCGCCGACGCCGGGGGCGCCTCCGGAGCTCGTGGTCAAGGCCGATCTGAATGTCACCGACGCGAACACTGCCGTATCCATGACTTTCCGGCGCAATACCGACCGTACGATGCCGGCGAGTCATGTCGTCGAGATCAAGTTCGATCGGCCGCAAAACGCGGCCAGCGGCGAGATATCCAAGCTGCACGGCCTCCTGATGAAACAGGAGGGAAAGGTCCACGGTGCCCCGCTCGAAGGCGAGGCGGTGAAGGTCACGCCCGGATATTTCATGGTCGGACTGGCGTCGGGTGCCGCGCAATTGCAGCGCAATCTCAAGCTCCTGAAGGAGAACTCGTTGATCGAGCTCGTGATCAGCTACAGCAATGGGAGCAAGGCGATTTTGGCCGTCGACAAGGGTGCGTCGGGCGAGCAGGCGTTCAACGAAGCATTTGCAGCGTGGGGTCAGTGACGAGGTTGCGGCCTGATCGGTTCATCGCCGCGAATGGCGGACATGAGGAATGGCGAAAATGAGAGGGATCCTGGTCAAGACGCCGCTGGGGGTATCATGCCGATGACAGCGGAGTCACATGTCGTGCGCTGCGGGCAATGTCACCGCGAGAGGGTCGTGGCGGTGAGCAATCTGCGCCCGCCGTGCTTCCGCAATATTGAGGAGCAAGCCGACTGTCCGGAGATCCTGCAGCACAGGCCCTCGGGCGATGAAACCTTGCTGACGATGATGTGCGGGGCACTGGCCGCATCGTTTGCAGAAAACCTCGAACGCGCCGAGGTCGACGTGGTGGATCGCGGAGGCGTCTGGCAGGTGGCTTGCCGCATTCCGGGGGACCGGGACAGGCACTATTCCTCGGATCAGGCGCGCTGGCAGGGTGAGATCTGGCGCCGCTGCGGCGGAACTGGATTAACGAGACGATTTCGCAAAGCCGCCAAGGAGGCAGACCAGGCATCTCGCAGCCGGCGACGCATGCGTCGGCTCATCCCGGTCCTGGAGTTCGTCGTGGTCGTTGCCGCGATCAGTGTGGCGTGGTTCTTGTTGGCACGGACCACGCGACAGCCGACCGAAGTAGCCATGCAGGCGGTCGCGGCGGAGCAGCCGCCGATAGCTGCGGTCGGGATCGCAACGACCTCGGCGCCCGCAGTGCGGCTGCTCGACGCCGAGCCCCTCGGCCCGCAACCTGCCGTGTTGGAAGCCGCGGCTTCTCCTTCACCGGTGGCTGTGCCATCGCCGTCACAGGCACCATTGGCGGAACAGGCCCCGTCGACGGAACAGGCGCCATCGACGGAACAGGTGCCATCGAATCCTGATACCAAGGCGGTTGCATCGGTGCCGCCTGCAGTGGTCGACGCCGCTTCGACGGCTCCGGCGGCTCCGCCGCCCGAGCCTCTCGCGGAGCCCGAAATGGTATCGCTTCCGGGTGGCACATTCACGATGGGCAGCAGCCTCGCTCCCTCGGAGGCGCCGACTCACAGCGTCTCGATCAAGCCGTTTGCCATCAGCAAGGCGGTGGTCACGGTTCGCGCGTGGAGCCAATGCGTGGCCGCCAAGGCCTGTCCCTATATGGCGACCGACGAGAACGAGGACGCGCCGGTCACCAATGTGAGCTTCAACGATGCGCAGCAGTTCATTGCGTGGCTCAGCCAGGCAACGCAAACGAAGTTTCGACTGCCGACCGAAGCCGAATGGGAATTTGCGGCGCGCGGCGGCACGCGCACGAAATACTGGTGGGGCGACGACATTCAGCCGGGCATGGTCAATTGCAAGGGATGCAATGGCGACCAGAGTGCACGGCAGACGGCGAGAGCCGAAGATTTCAAGCCCAATCCGTTCGGCCTTCACGACATGGGCGGAAACGTGGCTCAGTGGGTGTCCGACTGTTGGCACAAGAACTATCACGGTGCCGTCGCCGATGGATCGGCCTGGGTTGACCAAGGCTATTGCGTCTTTCACGTGATCCGCTCCGGGTCGTGGCGGAGCGCCGCCAACGACGTCCGGCCGGCCAGCCGGGATTATTATGATGGTCGGATCCGCTATCCGACGCATGGATTCCGAGTGGCGCGCTCGCTTTAGAAACGTGCGGGGGTCGGTACTGACCGTGCTCACGAGGAACGAGGGAACATGATGCCGTTGCTGCGAATGGCCCTGCTATGCGCGGCATTGGCGCTGCTACCCGCCGCCGCAATGGCTCAGGGCAAGACCACACCGAAGGACGCCCTGATCTACATCATCTCTCCGGAGGATGGCGCGACCGTGAAAGGCGCGTTCTGGTGTCGCTTTGGCCTGCGCAACATGGGAGTCGCGCCCGCCGGCCATGACTTTCCCAACACCGGTCATCATCACCTGATGATCGATTCGAATGACCCAATCAATCCCAACGAGACGATCCCGCACGACACGTCGCATCTGCACTTCGGCGGTGGCGAGACCGAGGCGCTCCTCGACTTGCCGCAGGGCAAGCACACCCTGCAGCTGGTGCTGGGCGACAGCAATCATTTCCCGTTCAACCCGCCGCTGATTTCGAAAAAGATCACCATCACGGTAAGAGGCGACGACGACAGCGACGATGACCACGTCAGCAGACGGTCGAGGCATCGATCGTATCACAGGATCCACCGCACGCATTTTGCCAATGTCAAGAAAGACGGGCAGGAGGCCGAACCGACGCCGAACAACGACAGCCAGGAGGGCTGTTCGACCCACGGACTGTGGAGCTTGATCAAAGGCTGTCAGGAAGCCGCCTCGAGAACGACAAAGCAGCCCACCGCCCGGTAGCGATTGACCGCGCACGCAAAAGTTCGCGCTTCACGTCACTTGAGTGGTCATGGCTCGGCTTGCGAGCACCATGTAGCTGGGTCCCGAACTTCCATTGGGGTCGCAATGAGACGGCGCGGTTGCGCGGCGCGGCACGCAACGTGCTGGAACAACTGAAGCCGGATCACAAGCGACGCCCTACCGGCCCTTCGATTATCTCGCCAGGAGACATGTGCGCTGCTGCTCAGGAAGAGATGGCGGATCGGTGTTGTCGGCTCACCGACCATGAGTCCCGTTTGAATTGAGGGCTCGCATCGTGGTGTTGCGCCGCCGAATGTTGGCTGCGCCTGCACGAGTCAAAAGTGACGGGTCGCCAATCTCGGGGTTGCAAACCTCATCACGACACCGGCTCGCTCCGGTGGAGCATTTTAGAGGAACTAAAAATGCCTGTTTCAGCTCGGTATCTCGCCGCAATCGGAACCCCATACTCCCTCGCATAGTCGACAGATCATCTGCTCTCAAATTCATGCATTGCCAAGAAATCGTTGAAGTTGTTGCGGGGACGATGCGGTCGGACAATTGCGCCGAACATGAAACTGAACTAGGGGAGCTTTACTTGATGTCGATCAGCGACTGCAGTCTGCAGGATGTGCTCATGCCTTCGAGCGGCCGGGCCTCTCGCTTCCAGCGCAAGCCCTGCAATGTAACCTTTCAACGCACGGGCCGGTCCACGTCGACACTGCTGATCGCTTCGCTGATGCTTAGCGTGAGCAGCGTGGCTGTACTCGCCAACGACGATGGCTCATCGAATTCCAAGACCGAGCAGGCAACGACGAAGTCTGCTTCTGAGGACGCGGCGACCAAGACGCCGACGAAGAAGTCAACGTCCGAAGACACAGCGACCAAGTCGCTGGTGAAGAAGTCGACTCCCGAGGAGGCCGCGAACAAGGCGCTGACGAAGAAGCTTGCGGCCATGGAGCGACGCATGGAGTCGCTCGAGATCGAGCTCAAGCTGAAGGAGGCGCAAGCCGCGCGGACCGGGCGGAGCCTTGATGGCCGGTTATTGGGCGCCCAGGCTTCCGATATGGGCCCGCCGAGCAAGAACAACGGCTTGTTCGGGGTGGCGCCATCGCCGGTTCCGGAACTCAAGATCGGCATGTACGGCGAGGTCAAGTTCGGCTCCCAGCAAAATCCGAACGCAGGAGGCCAGTGGCAGAACGGTTTCGACATGGCCCGCCTGGTGCTGCTGCCGACCTATCAGGTCACCGACAACATCGTCTTCAACGCCGAGATCGAGTTCGAGCACGCCGGGGCCGGGTTCGACAACGACGACAAGCTGCACGGTACCGCCGAGATCGAGCAGGCCTTCTTCGATTTCAAGGTCAACGATCACTTCACCTTCCGCGCGCCGGGTGTCGATATCGTGCCGATCTCGTTCAACAACCTCTATCACGAGCCGACGCTGTTCTACAGCGTCGAGCGTCCGGAGCTCGCCAACGGCTTGATCCCGTCGACGTGGGTGGCCCCGTCGACCGGCTTCTACGGCAAGATCGTCGATGGCTTGAACTATCAGTTCCAGATCAGTCAGAGCGCCGAGGATTTCGGTGACGATTTTGACCACCGAGGCGAGAACGGAACCCCGATCCCCGGCGGCTATGCGGCCGGGATCGATGGCGCCAATGCCCTCGGATTCGCGCACGCGCCGCTCGGCGGCTTTACCCAGCTCAGCAACACGCTCGCCTATACGGGCCGTCTCAGCTACACGCCGTCGTTCATGCCCGGCTTCGCCGGCAGCTCGGCGGTCTACTATTCTCCCAACGTCACACCGCGTGGCGCCTACGGGGATGACGGAAGGTTGCTTGGCACCAACGCCATGACGATCTTCGATACCGAGGCCCGTTATCGCGTACCCAACACCGGACTGGAGCTGCGGGCTGAATACGCCTACGTCAACTTCAGCAACCCGGAAAACCTGCGCGCCAACAACGACAGCATCATGGAAAACAATGTTGGCAAGGACATGTATGGCTACTCCGGCGAGATCGCCTATCACGTCAAGCTGGGGACGATACTCGGTAGCGAATGGGAGGCCGTCCCGTTCTATCGCTATACGCGTCAGAACCTGCAGACCGGCGGCCTGTTCGGCATTGATCCGGACGGTTCGACTGGAAGCGGCGACATGACCTTCCACGACATCGGCGTCGCGGTGTTCCCGAGTCCCAACCTGGTGTTCAAGCTGGACTACACCAAGATCCTCGACCATAGCCCGACGGGGCCGCAGTCAGACCGGGTTCTCGCCGGTGTCGGCTGGTTGTGGTAGTCGCACCAACGCCAACCGCCGCGACTGGTGTGCCAGTCGCGGCTCGGCTGTCCATGATAGCCCCGCGCGATAATGGCGTCGGCGGCAGTCAGGATCCAAATCGGTGTTCGGAGTCAGACGGTTGTAGCGTTTTGGATTCAACACCCCCACGCGCGGCGATATTTGTGTCGAACAAACGTCCAGTCAGATCCGAGCCTTTATTTGAGCACCGTTGTGTCGCTGGTCGGAGCGATGGTCGGATTCTCGCCAAAGTGGTATTCCTGCGCCTCAACCTCGCCACACAGCCGCGGCCCGCGGAGCAAATCGGAAGCACGAATTGGAATGATTCCATCATGGAGACTAGCTCGCGCCCGAATTGGCGACGCGCAAAAAGATCGCAACAAGGTTATTCCTCTGCTGCAACGAGAAAATGCCCGATTTCGACTCAGCATCCCGCCACAATCGAACTCAATAAAACATTGTGTGTCTAAAATTTTCTAACCTCAAAACGTTCTGGGGCTTCAATTTATCCATCGTCATGCCGCGACTGGGAAAACGGGTCGCAGCAAAAAGAAAAGAGGGGGTATTATGTCTGAATGGCGGAAATGGGCGGCGCCGGTCGCTGCTGTCATCTCGATCGCTTCACCCGCGTATTGCGCTCAGTACATGAGCGTCGAAGAAGCGCAGAAGCATGCCTTTCCGAGTGCCAGTTTCTCCGAGGTTCAGGCTGGCCGCGTCTGGAAGGCGCAGGCAGGCGGCAAGGCTGCTGGCTACTTCTATTACGACCACGTGGTCGGCAAGCATCTCTTGATCGACTACACGGTCGCCATCGAGGCGGATGGCCGGGTCAAGCGTGTCGACATCCTGGCTTACCGGGAATCGTACGGCGGCGAGGTTCATGATGACAGCTGGCTGCAGCAATTCGTCGGCAAGAGCAGTCAGAGCGCGGTGCAGATCAACAACGACATCCGAAACATCTCCGGCGCTACGCTGTCGTCGACCCATCTGACCGAAGGCGTGAAGAGAATCCTTGCTTATCATGCCAGTCATTTCCACTAATTTGCGGCGCGCGCGTCCGCTGCTCGGCACGTTCGTGGAGATTGATCTCGCCGACGTGGACGAGCGCGATGCGGAGGATGCCGTCGAGGCGGCGTTCGCGGCGGTCGCCGAAGTCCATCGGCTGATGAGCTTCCATGACGCCGACAGCGACGTGTCCCGGCTCAATCGCACCGCTTCGAGCGCCGCTGTTCCGGTGCATCCGTGGACTTACGAGGTCATGGAGATGGCGGTCGAAATCAATCATCGATCGGCGGGCGCGTTCGATGTCGGTGTCGCCCCGACGCTGCAGCAGCTGGGACAGCTGCCATCGGACGAGGAAGCTTCTTCGACGTCGATGACCGGAATTCCGATGTCCGAGGCGATCGAGTTGCTCGCCGACAACCACATTCGTTTCACGCACCCGTCCGTCAGGATTGACCTCGGCGGGATCGCCAAGGGATTCGCGGTCGATCGTGCGATCGATGCGCTGCGCGGCCATGGGGTGCGTTCCGCCATTGTCAATGCGGGGGGCGATCTCGCGGCATTCGGCCCCGAAGCGCGCACGATTCACGTTCGCGATCCGCGGTCGCCGGACAAGCTGATGTGCCAGGTCGAGGTGAGCAATCAGGCGCTGGCCTCGAGCGGGCGCCGCTTTGATCCGTTTCTCTCCACGGTTCCTCCCATGGATAGCGCCGTGATCGAGCCGATGACACGGATGCCGGCACGGGCGGTTCATGGAGCCACCGTGCGCGCGCCGTCCTGCATGATCGCGGACGCGCTCACCAAAGTCGTCATGCTTGCGGGTACGGAGGCGGCCGTGCCGCTCAGCCACTATCGCGCAAGCGCAATCTTCGTCTCGGCGGACGGTGACGTCCGTGCAACAGTCGACTGGTAAGGAGTACCTCGTCATGCGTCTCAAGTCCGCATTTCGCCTAGCGCTCTATGGTGTGTTCGCGATTCTATTCGCCAGCGGCACCTTTTGGTTGCTGGCCGATCAGATGAAGAATGGCGCCGAGGCTGACAGCAGCGAGATGTGGCAACAGACGGCAGCCTATCTGCTCAGTCTGCATGGAGGCTCAGCCATGGTTACCTTGATGCTGCTTGGCGCGCTTTTTCCCATGCACGTGCAGCGCGCATGGCGCGCAAAAACCAACCGGGTGACTGGAATCGCGAGCTTGGCTATTTACGGTCTGCTCATCGCGACTGCCTTCGGACTCTATTATCTCGGATCCGAAGTCGTTCGGCCCTGGATCAGCTACGTCCATATCGCGTTTGGGCTCGCCGTTCCGGCGGTCGTTGCCGCTCACATCATGGTTGGCCGCGCCAGCGTTGCTGCGATGGCGCAGAATTCGAAGTCGTCGCTGCGGCGTGCCAACGCGCCTACGCTGGTGCCCGCCGATTTGGTGCCTGCCAACGTTCCTGCCGCAACGGCAATGATGAGCAAAGCCAACTCCTAGAACCTCCTCCTGGAGCGCGATGGGATCGAAATCAGCATCGCGCTCCGAGTTTTTGAGTGAGCATGATCTCCGCGCAAACGCCTGCGGCGTTTGTTAGCCAAGGGAAAGCCGGTTTCCACATTTCCGGATCGTGCTCAAGCGCCGTCAAGGATCGCGGTCGAATGGTTCTCTGATCGCGCCCCAAACTGTCCAATCTGCAAACTCATAATCAAAAATACAACCAGGGATAGAATATGTGTAGTCGACTATCAGGGCGTTCAGCGGCTCCATGGCGGCAAGCCACGGCTCTCATCGCAATTCTGGCAGGCTGTTCGACGGCGGCACTAGCCGGCGACTTCGTCGAGCCGGCAGTATTCGCAAGCCACGACGGCGTGCTCGATCTTCTCATGATCGCAAAGCCGAAACCGGTGCCGAGCCTTGCCTTCGTCCCGCCAGAAGGACCGGCAATCCATCCGGAGGGCTGGGTGTATGAAGTGTGCCGGCGTCCGGCGGGAGTGGACGCGTGCCCGACCGGGTCCTCGACCGTCGCCGACTACGGTGGCGTGCGCCTCGCCTTGCAAAAGGGCGACACGTTGAAGATCCACCTCGTCAACCAGTTGCCGAAGGTCGACCCGAACAAGCTGACGCATGTCGTCGATCCGGGCGAGGCCAATCTGTTCCTTAATCCCACCAACATTCACACCCACGGCCTGCTCGTCCAGGCGCGAGCGCCGACCCTGAGCCGTCCGAGCTTCGGGGACTATGTCTTCGTGTCGGTGTACAACTCTGCGAACGGCATGCCGGTGCCGCAAAATACCCATCAGCACGGCCCGATTGTGATGGGTTCGGTCGACTATCAGATCGATATTCCGCGCAACCATCCCTCGGGGCAGTTCTGGTTTCATCCTCATATCCACGGGCTCGCCCTCAATCAGGTCACGGAGGGCCTTGCGGGTATCATCTCGATCGGCAGCGCCGGCGACTACGCGCACGGGGATGCGACCGATCAGCCGTTTCCGGAGGAGAAGGTTCGCCATCTGATCCTCAAGGACATGCAGGTCCAGGTTGGAGGAACCCAGCAATTCGCCAATGCCACCGCGACTGTCCAAGACGGCGAAGTCCGCTATCAACCGGATCCGGCCTTCTGTGCACAATTCCCGGCCGACGCCTCGGAGGTGCGCCAAGGTTATTGTCCAGGTGCGGACAACAGCGCCGACTCTGGAAACAATTACCTGGGTGGCAAATGGTACTTCACGGTCAGCGGCCAGCAGTTTCCGACAATGCGCATGACCTCGGCGGACGGCGAGATCTGGCGCCTGACCAATGCCTCCGGCAGCCTCTCCTATGACTTGCAGCTCGTCGATGACAGCACGAAGAAGCCGCTCACCGTGCAGCTCCTCGCGGTCGATGGCGTCAGCGTCCATCTGCCCCAGGACACCACGATGGGAACTATGCAGCAGATCGCGGGCGCCAAATTCCGCGTCGTTCCCTGCCCCGCGGCACAAGCCATCGGCTTTCACTCGCAACCGATCTGCGTCAGCGAGCTCGTGATGATGCCGAGTTCCCGCACCGAGTTCTGGGTCGCCTACCGGGATGCGGAGGGCCGCGTTGCCACGCCTCCGACTGGCGCCTCCGCGACGTTGAAGATGATCGGCCTTACGATGGGGGCCGGCGACGCCTGGCCTGCGGTCGATCTCGCCAAGGTCGACTTTCAGCCAGCCGACCGTCGCCACCACATGAGCCACGCCATGGACATCAGGGGCGACGCGCTCGCCTCCATGCAATCCACCGGCATCTTTTCCGCTCCCGTTCCCTACGCGAAGGCGGCGGCGCTGCCTGCTGGATGTGCGGCGCTTCCGCAAGGGCATCGGCGGCGCATCTTCTTCGGCTTCGAGGACGTCACGGTCAATAACACGTTCGGTCTCGGTTACGAGGAGCTCGACGAGCATGGGGTTCCGGTGCCCGGGACCTTCCTTCCAGTCACCCGGTTCGACCCATCGAAAAACTCAATCTGCCTGCCACTCGGGCCCGGCCAGAGACCCGTGCATGAAACCTGGGAGCTGGTGCAATTGTCGACGGAAAATCACAATTTCCACGTTCACCAGACCAGGTTTCGGCAGGTCAGCGCATCGGCCGCGCCGCACTCGCCGCTCCATGAGAGGCTCGATCCATCGGTCGGTGCCGGCATCGTTCAGGACAACCTCCCGCTTGGGGTGGCCGTGCCCGACGCGACGATTCAGGACGCGGTCAGCAACGACCAGAACGGTGTCTGCACCGTGGACCAGTGGCGTAACGGCCATTGTGCCTCAACGCCGGTCGCGGTTGATATTCCTTTCGCGGAGCTCGGCGAGTTCGTCTATCACTGCCACATCCTCGAGCATGAGGATGGGGGCATGATGGCCAAGATACAGGTGGTGCCGTCACCGTACTGAGGCGACTGCGGCGAGGCGGCGCAGGATCGGATATCGACTGATCCTGATGGCTCTCCGCCTCGCAGCGTCCTCTGCATCTGTTCGTGATCTCGCCATAGCCGGCACCGGCGCGCCATGTTCGCCTCCCCGTCCCGCCACATTGGGCCACAAAGGCGGCGCGGGTGCCGGCTTCCTACCCAAGGCATTTTGGTCTCGCTCGTGGTCGCTAAGATTCCTCAACAGCCGACGCAACATCTGTGGCCGCGGGGTTCGCGAATGGGCTTCGACTGCTCGCGACGTGAAAAGGTGTATTTCGCATGCGCGCTCGGTTTGATTGCGTCGGCAAGGTTTCGGCAAAGAATCACCCCAACGGCTCCACGAAGCTCGCAAAGTTCCAACACGGTGCTCCTGAATGTTAACGGGAAATAGCCATGATTGAAGGAGATTTCATGCTTCCAAGCGACGAGAGTTCAACCGACGTTACACGCAATGCGTGTCAGCCAAGGCGCGCAATGCGGCTTCACGACGCGGCTGGCTTTGCTCGGTTGGACGCGTTCGGGCGCGCCTCGTCCCGACTCTCGCAATTGGTTCAGACATCAAGTTGTCCCGTGGTTCATCTTGCCCGGCAAGGCCAGGGCCCAATTCTAACAAGTCCAGCGCATCGTGGCGGCATAGGTGCCGCAGGCGCTTTCTGCGGCTCAGCTCGCGGCGGCGGTGGAGCCATCACGTCGTCAGGCGCGACGACGTGACGGAGCAGATGGTTCGGTCATCTGCGGCCGAACACCAAGACCTCGTACTACCAGACACTCCTGAACGACCCCCCAACCTCGCTTCCCGTCTTTCCTCCTTTTCCAGTTGATTGAAAGGTAGCCATGCGCAACTTCTGTTACAGTGTTCTGACCATTGCATCGATTGCGGCCATCGCCCCGGCATGGGCCCAGCAATCCGATGCGCCCAAGACCACGCCCCAAGCTGACGGCGGACCATCGACGGCACCGGCCGGTGCCTACTCCTATTTCGTCAACTTGAAGAACGGCGACACCGTCACCAGCCCGTTCAAAGTGGTGTTTGGCCTTACCCCCAATATGGGCGTCGCGCCGTCTGGCGTCGAGAAGGCGAATGTCGGCCACCATCACGTGCTGATCGACACCACGCTCTCGCCGGAAGAAGAGACGCAACCAATCACGGTCGACGAGCGCCACATCCACTTCGGCAAAGGTCAGACCGAAACCATGCTGACCCTGTCGCCCGGCAAGCACACGCTGCAACTCGTGCTCGGTGATTGGACGCACGTTCCTTTCAAGCCGCTGGTGAAATCAGAAGTGATCACCGTGACCGTCAAGGCTGAAGCCGCGGCAAAGCCCACGGAAAAGCTGAAGGACGCCAAGGCGATGTATCACCATCACCACAATCACCACGCTTATCATCAATATCACAAGTAGCGCTCGGCGCGTCGGCTTGGCCGAGGCGTCGTACTCATTCACGACTACAAGCGCATCCGGATTGGGTCTGGGCCAACAAGCCAGGCCCTCCGGGTACCGAGCCAATCGACTTCAAAGCCCGACTGAGCGAACAGAGGAAACCAAAGCAATGAAATCCATCATTAAATCAGGAGCCATGATCGCGGTAGCAATGGCGTTCGTGGCGCTGGTGCCAACCGCGAAGGCTGACGATGCCAAGACGCTGGAGATATCTGTCAAGGACCACAAGTTTGAGCCGGACGAACTCAAGGCAGCCGCGGGCAGCGCGATCGTCTTCAAGGTCAAGAACCTGGACGCGGCGGCGGTCGAGTTCGAGAGCGAGCCTCTGCAATTCGAGACGGTGGTCAAGCCGAACGCCGAAATCCTGGTCAAGGTCAAGCCGCAGAAGCCCGGCCGCTACGTATTCTTCGACGATCTTCATCAGGAGACCAAGGGCACCCTGGTGGTGGAATAGTAGACATCGTCTCCCCGCGACCGCTCTTGTCATGTCTTGCTGACCGTCCCGGTCTAACCGCCGGGACGGAAATTGTGTTGTCCGAGGGGTGTGGCCCCGCGTGACCAGTGGCCCGGCCGCATTGCAGGGTTGGCAGACTCAATGACGCTGACGGGCGGAGATTGACGTCCAATATTTCGTTGTCCGGATGTCGAAGCTGGAAGTTCCCGGCCGGCGTTGCATTAAGAGAACGAGCTACCGATCATGATGGCCAATGTCAGCGCTGGCTTTCGAGCACACCGACAAGAATGCCGGCGATGGCTCGATCAACGCTTGATTTGCCTCTGATATCAGCCGGAAATTGTCTCAGCGAAATCCCGGGCTCCGGTGCTGCGGTCCTCGCGCAGGACACGCGAAGCAAGATTGAAGGGATCTTCTCCGATAAGACGAGCAGCGGTTAAGCCGCCCGTGTCTCACCGCTTGCACAACCCGCTGGTGAGTGTCCAGCCCTGTTCGCTTTGGGCCAGCGAGACGATGTCAAAGTAGAGCCGCTCATCTGGATCGTCTTCCGACACGAACGATACCTGGCAGAGGTACCGGCCGTTCGTACCGTTGTCACAGGTCGCCGCAACGATCCGTAGGCCCTTGTCGTGGCGAACGCCGGAATCCGGTTCCGCCCGCGCATAGGCGGCTTGAATGATCGCGGCATTTGGAACGGCTTCGCAGGACAGGCCCGTCATCGCGCAGGCCCAGAGAAAAAAGCCAGCAAACATCCAACGTCTCCTGCGAAAGTCTCTGTCGCCAATCGTGCGATGGCGGTCCAAGGTTTCGGAGATTTATGAAAGATCGATTGCGGCTTCCTCATGTCGCCAGTTCATGACGTCGGCCCGGTCGTGTCTATATTGATCGATTAGCTCGCAAATGGATCAAATCAATCGGCCCTGGTCGAACTGCTGCGGTTCCTGGGAGAGACCGAGGCGTTGCGACAGCCATGGTGCGGCAACAGCAGGCCCACCAGAAACCATGAGCATCAGCCCGAAATGGGCAACAGCACAGGAACGTCTATCATGACGCAGGACACATCGCTTCGGTTGACCCCGGCTCGGCTGCGTTCGCCATGCGAACAAGATCGGATGCAAGCGTCCCGCAGGGCGGACGATCCATATGTGACATTATAAAGGCGCTGCGGCGGAGCCGCTCTGGCGAACGTAAGAAATTTTAGGGAGCGGCGTTTCAGCCGAATCGTCCCCGGTTTGGCCCAAAATGCCACGCGGGATCGCCGACATTGGGCGCCGACCAAGCCTGCGATGGCATTTTTTGCGCGCGGCGATGTGCTTTTGCTCCGATTGCCACATCGCGAGCCGGTCGAAGAGGAGAACTGGAACTACTTGGCACCAGCTCGCGATTACTTTCGCCCGAATGTTTCAATCTATTGCCGTCAATTGGCTCTCTACGTCACGACTTCTTCCGATTTCCGCCCCGCTAACGGGTTCTTCTCATCGGATGTCGAACGGTGAAGCGGACACAAGGGTGTGAGCAGCAGGAAGGACGAATGTCCGCCCGCGGCTGCACGATCCGTCGGCGCGCGGCGCTTGGAACGCTCACTGCTCCTGACCATCGGAGCAGTGCTGCTGCTTGCAGTCGTGCGACAGCCTGTGCTTGCCCAGGACGCCGCGAGTGTTGCGCGAAACGATCCCGCTCAAGCCGATCCGACGGATCGCGCGCCGGTCGTTGTTGTTCCGCCGCTGCGCGTCCCGGTGACAGTTCCATCCGGGACGAACCGTCCGGTGGTTGTGCCTCAAGCCGCGACTATCCGCGAGCCGATTCCGATTGTCCGTGCCCGCACGGATGATCGCCCTCAAGTTCGGCAGTCGCCCCAGCCGGAGATGGCGGTGGCGCCGGCAGCGGAACCACAGCGCTCGTTGTTCCGCCCCCAGCCAGAGGCCGGAGCAGGTTTTCGCGAGCGGAACGAATTCGGGACACTCTACCGGGCCACTCATTTTGACCCTCCGCGCACGCGCGATGAACAGGGCCTGTTCGGCGCGCAATCCGGGCTGTTGACCGCTGGCTGTGGCCTCAAAGGCAAAGCGCAGCAGAGGGGTGTCACCGCGGAGCGATGTTTGCAGGCGCTGGCATTTGTCGTCAGCCCGCCTCCCGCGACGCGCGGTGTGCTGCCGCGCAATCTTCCCGCGATTTCACCGAAGGACGCGCAACCGATGCCACCGGTGGCGGCGGCCAAGCCTGCGCCACCGATGATGGAGGAGGACCCTTTCGAGCCAAGGGGGTTCACGGCCGGAAACTTCCTTTTAAAGCCCGCGGTCGAGTTGAGTACCGGATACGACACCAATCCGGGGCGCGTGCCGGGTGGCCGCGCTTCACCTGTTGTCATCGTTGCGCCGGTGCTGGTCGTACGCTCTCAGTTCGATCGACATGCGCTCAACGCCGATGTGCGCACCAGCTATGTCGACGCCACCCAGCAGCAGCAGCTCAACCATCCGACCCTCGATGCCAGGGTCAACGGTCGCTACGACTTCACCGACACGATGGCGCTGAATGGCGAAGGCCATGTTGCGGTCGATGCCGACGATCCCGGCACGGCGCGTTTCACTGGCATCTTCAGCAAGATCCCGCTGGTCACCACGGCCGGCGGCAGCGCCGGATTCTCGAAGAAGTTCGATAATTTGCTGGTGTCGGCCAAGGGCGCGGTTGACCGCGTCACGTTCCAGGATGCGCCCATTATCGGTGGTGGGGTGGTCCGAAATGGCGATCGCAATTTCGACCAGTTCGGTGCGCAGACCCGCGTCTCCTATGCCGTGACCCCGGAACTCAGTCCGTTCGTCGATATCTCCGTCGACCGACGCGTTCACGACCTTCAGGTCGATTTCAACGGCTTCCGCCGCGACTCGACCGGAACGGCGGCGGAGGTTGGCGTGACCTTCGGATACGCCGACAAGCTGACCGGCGACGTCGCCATCGGCTATCTGGTCCGGCAGTACCAGGACATCATGCTGCGCCCGGCCAGTGGCTTCATCGCCGATGCCAATCTGGCGTGGCAGCTGGATAAGGAGAACATGCTCCAGTTCGGGGCCAAATCGCAGGTGATCGAGATCGCGGAGGTCGGCACGTCGGGCGTGCTCAAACGCGACGTCACGGTGGAGTTCGATCACCAGTTCGCGCCCTGGCTGACTGGAACGTTGGCGACCGGCTATGGTCAGGACGGGTTCGTCGGCACCACACGGGTCGACAATCGCTACTTCGTGGATATTGGCCTGCAATACAAGGTGTCGCGTCTGCTGGCGCTGAGGGCCAATCTACGCGAGGAAGACACACGGTCGAATGTGCCGGTCAACAATCTGGCAGCGACCGTGGCGACGGTCGGGGCGCGCGTTCAGTACTGACGTGCCCAACCAAGAGATGGAGGGCGACGGCAACCCAACGCCATCGCGCTCTAGCCAACCGCCGTCGCGTGCGGCGAAGTCGAACCAAGCGCCGCCGCGAGCGCTTCCGTCATGTCCTCCTCCAATCCGGCGAGGCGCTCGAGTGCATCGGCCGCCTCGTCCGTGCGTGCGCCGGTCAGGGTCGCCTGTGCTCTGCCAAATTCGGCGGCCTCGGCAAGACGCAACTCGGCGACGCGCGCAAAGCCTGGGTCGCAGAACGGCGCCTGGCCGATAAAGAGCGCACTGTCGTGACAGCGCTGGCCCGACACGCGGAAAGACCAGTGTATGTAGGATTGGCGCCATCGCGGGGCGATGTGACGCGCGCGAATGTCATGCGCGAGCGCACGAATTGCGGCAGGCCCGAACAGGATCGTGAGGCCTTCTCGTCCGGGTGGCGCGAGCCGGCGCAAGTTGCCGAGGCTCAATTCCAAGGCGCGGCGGTAGATGTCTTCCAGGGATGGTTGGCGTCCGCGCGCGCGAATCAGCCACGCCATCCGCGCCTTGCCTGTATAGATTCCCTCGGCGCGCCATGCGGCGAGGAAATCCTCGACGGGCAGCGGCGTCGCGACGAAGCCATTAGGGTCGTGTACAATAACTTCGCCGCCGCAAACGTCGAGAACCACGATTGCATGATCCGCGCCGCGCAAGTCCACATGGTTTGGGTCATAGGTGAGGAACCCCGCATCCAGCATTCCGGCCACCACTGGCCCTCGGGCAACGCATTCCGTCAGCCAGGCCAGCGCCGCTTCCTCCGGCGCGTCGGCGTTGCGTTCGTAAGCGTAGCCAAGCAGCTGCAGCAGGCGCTCGCCGGCAACGTGATATGGGATGCCGTTGACCGCAACCCCGCCATTTGGCTCGCGCAGGTAGGTGAAGCCGAACGGCTCCGTACTCACGCATTCGAGGAAGGGAAGATCATAGTGGTCGCCGCGGGCATCGAGCACCATCTTGAAGGATCGCATCAGGCAATAGCTGATGCGTCCGACGAAAGGAGTGGCGCTGTTTCGTACCGTCATGCTCGGCCTCACAAGTCGAACTCATGGTATGCCAGATCATCTTAGATGCGCGAAAAGAAATGCGTAGCGCGGAAGCGGACCTCGCAAGACGACTCGATCATTCGCCGAGCTGAACCCGTCGGTCCACCAGAAGCCAAGTTGCCTGGGCGACCGCCAGGAATTCGCCGTGCGAACTCAGCAATGCACTGTTTGCAAATACTTTGCGGCCGTCTCTGCCCGTTGCCCACGCCACAATGATGCATTGGTCGCCCGGGTAGGGCCGCCTCTCGATGCGGGCACTCATACGTCCGAGAAGAATGGTCTCAGCGCCTGTCATCCTCAAGTGCTGCGCGCCAACACCGGCAAATCCAGTTGGGCAATCCAATGCGGCCCAGACGAACTCAGCGGCGACGGCGCCACCCTCATCCGCCAGATCGGGGTAGGGCACCCACGGTGCCACGAATGTTCCGGCCTTGGAGCCGGAGCCGGGCAGCAAGGGACGCGGGATGATGCGGAGGCCGTCGCCGTCCACACGCGCCGGCCCGCACACAAAGCACATCGGCAATGGATGGGTGCTTGCGTCATATGGCGATCGGCGAACCGCTTCCTGGGCCCCGTAGAAATCAATGATGGGGATTTCGGGAACGTCGATACGGATTCTTCGGCCCATCGCCAGGGTCGTCTCCTCCTTCCTCAACTCCACGCCGTGTTCGTCGACAACAAGATCGAGCCGTTGGCCGAGCGGTGGTGGCGCCCGCAAGGTAATCTCCGCGTCCCCGTCAATGTGGGCGGCGAGGAGCCCGCAAACATAACCGCCATTAGCTGACCTTGGCGGACCGCAGAAACGTTTCTCGATCACGATGGATTTCATCGATTCCTCTTCGGTGCAGATCTCTCACAGCAGAATGGAACGAACCGGGGTCGATATCCAGCGCCGCAACAAGCGCATCAGTATTACCTGACTCGCAGCACAATCCGTCCTTGCGTGCTCCGGTTCGCAACGGCGCTCATTGCCTCTGCGGCCTGCTCGAGGGGAAGCACCCGGTCAACGTGCGGGCGCAGTCTGCCCTCGCCGACCCATGCCATGACGGTCCCGGCCGCGCGACTCGCGTCGTCCGGAGAGCGTTCTTTCCAGGCACCGATGAAGACGCCGACAACCGAATAGTTCTTGAGCAGGGGCAGATTCATGGCCAGGGACGGAACCTCGCCGCTGGTGAATCCGATCGGCATCAACCGGCCATTCCAGCGCATCAGCCGGGCCAGGGTGGTGAAGAGCGCACCGCCCACATTTTCGACGCAGACGTCGAGACCTTCGCCGCCGGTGAGGGCCTTCACACGTTGCCGCAGGTCTTCGCGCGAATAATCGATGACCTCGTCGGCGCCTTGCCGGCGGACAACAGCCGCCTTGGCGGAGGTGCCCACGACTGCAATGACCCGCGCGCCGAGCAGATGCGCGACCTCGACGCAGGCCAGGCCAACCCCGCCGGCGGCTCCTGTCACCAGGACCGTTTCACCAGCCTGCAGCCGTGCCCGCTCGATCAGCGCATACCAGGCGGTAAGATAAGCGTGCAGGATGGTTGACCCTACGATGAAGTCCACGTTGGCTGGAAGACATACGGTCGACGACGCCTTGGCGACCATGCGTTCCGCAAAACCACCAAACCAGCTCTCGCAACTGACCCGGTCACCAGGACGGAAGCGCGTCACCTGGTCGCCGCAGGCAACCACAATACCGGCGGCGTCCGTTCCCGGGACGTAGGGGAGAGCCGGCCGCATCTGATAGCCGCCGCAGGTCATCAAGTAGTCCATGTGGCTCACCGAGGCGGCATGAACGTCGATCAGAACCTCGCCAGCTGCCGGGCGCGGTTCGGCAGCCTCGGCGAGGCTCAGGGCTTTGATACCCTCGAAGGCGTTGCAAAGAACTGCGCGCAATCTACTCTCCGCAATGTGTGTGGGCGGGCTATGAAGCCGCGCGTGGTACGGCGCACCTGGACAGCCTGGGTGCGCGGGCTTATTCCGTTACCGATGGTCTCGGCGACCACCATCTGTCGGAGCTGGTACCATCGCCCCGTCCCCTGAGCGTCCCCGGGCGCCTTCATGACTGGTTGCATCACGATGGTTCGGTTCAGCCTGCGGACGCTTGGATTCCCGGAGATCCGCCGGGACGAGCGGCTTTGCCCGCTAGCCTTGCGCAAGGGGCTCGCCCTGATGGTCTATCTCGCCGAGGCGAAGGGCTCCGTCGGACGCGATGTCGTTGCAACGATGTTCTGGCCGGAAAGTCCCGAAGAGGTCGCGCGGGCGCGGCTGCGGCGTCTCTTGCATCGCCTCCAACAGGCACTCGGGGACGATGCCCTTGTCACCGACCGGTCGACGGTGCGTTGGTCGTCAACAATCGATATGCAGGTCGATTCCCAGTTGTTCGAGCAAGCCTGCGACCGCAGCGAGTTCGAGTTGGCTTGCCGCCTTTATCAGGGTGACTTTCTCGAAGGCTTCTCGCCCGGCGACTGCCCGCAGTTCGACGAATGGACCTTCTTTCGCCGTGAGGCCTTGCGCGGCCGCGCGATCCAGGCGCTCGAGCGCGTGGTGCACGAGAACAATGCGGCAGGCGACTACGCCGCCGCAGCCGCGCAGGCCAGCCGCCTCGTTGAACTCGATCCGCTCAGCGAAGTGTACGGCCGACACCTGATCCGCAATCTCCTGCTCGCCGGAGATCGGGCCACCGCCGAGCGCCACCTCGAGGCGCTGACGCGCCGTCTTCGCGATGAGCTCGATGTCGCGCCCGAAGCCGAAACCCGCGCGCTGCTCAAAGCCGGCGCAATGATCCCGGCCGCGGACCCGCCGCCGACGCAATACGCGAGCGGCGGCGGCATCCATCTCGCGTTCCAGACCTACGGCGCCGGGCGCAACGATGTTCTGCTGCTGCCCGGTTTCGTGTCCCACGTCGAGCGGGCCTGGGAGGAGCCTCGGTGCCGGACATTCCTGTCCTCCCTCGCCGGGATGGGTCGTCTCATCTTGTTCGATCGTCGCGGCATCGGGCTTTCCGACCGGGTCGGGTTCACCCCCACCGTTGACGCGACCGCGCACGACATCGGCACCGTGCTTGATGCCGCCGGCAGCCGTCGGGTCATGCTGCTCGGCGCATCCGAGGGCGGACCGGCCTGCATCAAGTTCGCGGGCGATCATCCGGATCGTGTCGCCGGCCTTGTCCTGTTCGCCTCCTTGGCTAAGGGAAGCGCGACGCCCGACTATCCGCACGCGTTGCACGCCGCTCAGTATGACGCGTGGCTACAGCAACTCGTTGCGGTCTGGGGCGGGCCGGCCGGCATCGAGACGTTCGCGCCGAGCCTGGCTGGCGATGCTCAGGCGAGAGCCTGGTGGGCAGGCTTGCTCCGGGCCGCGTCGAGCCCGGGAGCCCTCAAGGGCCTGCTCCAGGCGTTGCGCGATACGGATGTGCGGCATCTTCTGGGTCGAATTTCCGCTCCGACCCTGGTGCTCCACCGTCGCGGCGACCGCGCCGTTCGCATCGGAGCCGGCCGGCATCTTGCGAGCCACATCGCGCAGGCGCGATTCGTCGAGCTGGACGGCGGCGATCACTGGGCTTTCGCGGGCGATCAGGAACCCGTCCTCGCCAGCATCAGGCAATTTGTCGGCAGTCTCGCGGCGTGAACCAGCCTGGCGTCATGGCAAAGCGCCTGCGACACAAGGGCGGCAGCTGAACGACCGGCAGCGGCGACCATGTCGTGCTCTGGCGTGGGTTGGCGGGCCACCGGCCGATGAAGCGCCATCGTCCGGTCAACGAAGCCGGCGCCCAGGCGGACGACCCGCCGTGCCGCTTTATCCTGTCATGTCACATTGGCTTCGGCTGTCTCGTCTTGGCTGTGTGAGGGCGAACCTATGTGCATGATCCTCACCCGGATCTCGGGATTTTTGGCTTCGGCCACCGCTGGGTGAACCCCGTTGGTGGCGCTCGACGCGGGTGAAGCACACTGAACGACCCTCCACCCGTCCACGACCTCGGCCGAGATCGTAGACGATATCAAGTCCGCTCACCGTGTGCCCAACGAGGGAAGAATGACTTCTGATCGACCGGGATCATCTCTGTCAAACGCGCGCGAAACGGTGGCCGAACTCTTTCAAGATCGCTACATCAAAGTCGGTACGTTCCGCACCCGCTATTGGAAGGCGGGAGACGCCGGCTCCACGATTGTTCTTCTCGCCGGACTCGGTTGCACGGTTCTGGAGTGGCAGAAGAATATTGCCGCGTTGGCAAGTCGACATCGTGTCTATGCCTTCGACATGCTCGGGCACGGTCTGACCGACAAGCCGCAAGGGGACTGCTACAGCACTGCCGGGCTTGCCCGTTTCACCATCGACTTTCTGTCAGCGCTGGGCGAGGAAAGCGTTCACTTGGTCGGCAATTCGTTGGGTGGCCGTATCGTACTCGAATGTGCGCGAATGGACCCCGCGCGCGTCAGATCCATGGTTCTCGTCGCTCCTGCCGGGGTCGGGCGCGAAACCGCGCTCAGCATGCGTCTTGCCGCGGTGCCGATCCTCGGCGAGGTGATCACACACCCAAGCCTGATGGGAACGCGGATGCTTTGGCAACTCGCTTTTCACGATCCTTCATTTCTGACACGCGACTTCGTCGCAACGAGATATGCCTTGGCTTCCGAGCCGGGAGCCCAGCAGGCAGTTCTGAGGACGCTCCGTGGCTTTGTCTCGTTCGGCGGATTTCGGCGTCGGCAGATTGCGGCGCTGCAGGCCGCAATGCCCACAATGAAACAGCCAACTCTGATCATCTGGGGACGACAAGACAAGCTCGTGCCGGCGGATCACGCCCGGATTCTCGAAGAAAAATTGCAGCGGGCCTCGACAATCCTGTTCGACAATTGCGGTCATTTTCCGCAGCTTGAGCAGTCGCAGCGCTTCAACGCCGCCGTTTTCGACTTCTTGCGAAACGTTCAAGAGCCGGCACCTCGCGGGCAAATACGCTGTAGCGGATGACCAGGACGAACGGCACCAGCGTCAGCAACAGCCAGAAGCTGTCGAGGACCATGGTCAAGCCCGCGTGTCCGGCGCAACAAAGCCACCGGCACGCTGTTGTCGACCAGCAGCCCGCAAACCAAAGGACAACGTGCGATAGCGTCGACTGTCGGAGGCGGAGCGTCGAATTTTGGGTGGGATGCTCCGCGCGGTCGCCAAGCAGGAGAAATACGCCATGGCAGGCCGCTCAGGCCGGCGAATAGATGATGAGCTTCAGGTCCGGATCGTCATTGGCCTGGAAACTTGCGTACCTAAAGCGCAACATACCCTTCTTTGGATGTCGCAAGCGCTTGATTCCGCCGGCACCGCCTCGAATATCATGGGCCTCCCACCATTCTGCAAACTCCGGGCTGCCGTCGCGAAGGCGCGTCAGCAATGCGACGAATGCCGGATCGCCGGCCCAGAGATCGTGGGTCGCACGGAACTGTGCGACTATACGCTTGGCCTCATCGGCCCAGCTTGATCCAAACAGCCGTCGCGATCCCGGATAGAGCAAGACGCAGATGAGAATATTGCAATCTTCCTCCGCCATGCGATCGAAGGCAAAAATGTCGGCGGCAGCCTTGTTCCAGGCGAGGACATCCCACCGCCGACCGGTGATGTAAGCCGGTTGATTGAGGGACTCGACTAGGTTCCGAAGGGCTGCGGGAACGATTTCCCGGGTGAAGGCGCGCCGATTGGTCCCCGATGCCAGCGCGCGCAAATGCGCATGCTCGACTTTACTGAGCCGCAGCGCCCGCGCCAGTGCGTCAATCGTGGTGACCGAAGGACTGACTGCCCGCCCCTGTTCCAGCCGGATGTACCAATCTACGCCGATCCCGGCCAGTTCGGCGACTTCCTCGCGCCGGAGGCCGGGAGCCCGGCGTCTTCGCCCGTCGGGAAGACCAACCGATTTTGGGTTGAGTTTGGCGCGCCGCGAACGAAGAAAATTACCGAACTCGCTTCGGCTGGGGTCTGGCATGGTCATTTTCCCGAATGCAGGTACTCATAATCCTAGGATAGTACTAGTCCTTCCGCGAAGTGAAATCGATGATTATAAGGAATAGCAGAAGCATCAACCGGCCTGCCCTGGCTTCCCAGCCGGACTTCCTGCAGCGGGACGACGAGCTCAATCCATTCCAGCGAGACAACTTCCGGAGCATCCCATGTCGTCTGGTTCGTCCATTCGTATGTCGCTCAAGATCAACGACCGCGATCACGAGTTCTCGGCGGCAGCCTGTGACACGCTGCTGGACGTTCTCCGGGACAAACTCGGCATGACCGGAACCAAGAAGGGCTGTGACATGGGAGCATGCGGTGCATGCACCGTGTTGGCGGAGGGCCGCCGGATAAAGTCCTGCCTGGCGCTCGCGGCTTCCTATGACGGGCGGTCGATCACCACGATCGAAGGCGTCGGCGCCGCGGACAAGTTACATCAGCTGCAGGCCGCTTTTATTCGACACGATGCATTGCAATGCGGCTACTGCACGCCAGGTCAAATTATGTCCGGATTGGCGCTGCTCGAAGAAAACCCCGCCGATCTCCAAACGATCCGCGAGGGCATGAGCGGTAACCTCTGTCGATGCGGTGCCTATCCGAATATCGTGGCGGCGATCGCCGAGGTGGCAGGGCTATGAGCGGACCTTCGTTTCAATACGGCCGCGCGGCGAACGTGCAAGACGCTCTGATCCAGGCGTCTAAACCGGGCGCCGCATACCTCGCCGGCGGAACCGACTTGCTCCAGTTGTGGAAGGCTGGCGTGACCGCGCCCACAGGGGTCGTCGACATCTCGCGCCTGCCGCTGGATCATGTGGAATTTATCGACGGGCGGCTCTCGTTGGGGGCGCTTGCCCGGCTGAGCGACGTGGCGACCCATTCTGACGTGACGCGATATCATCCCTTGATCGCAGACGCGATCCGGGCCAGCGCCAGCGGGCAGATACGCAATATGGCGACGGTCGGCGGCAATCTATTGCAGCGAACGCGTTGCCCGTATTTTCGCAACGAGCAGCTTGCCTGCAACAAACGGAAGCCCGGCAGCGGATGTGGCGCGCTTTCCGGCGAGAACCGCCAAGCAGCATTGTTCGGTACAAGCCCGTTATGCGTCGCGACGCATGCCTCGGATCTGGCCGTTGCGCTGGCGGCACTTGATGCCGAGGTCAAAGTGTTCGGATCGGAGGGCGAGCGGCGTGTCTCGCTGCGCAACCTATACAGGCTGCCCGGTGAGACGCCAGAGCGCGAAACCAATCTGGCACCCGGTGAACTGATCACCGGCGTTCATGTGCCGAACGCGGCTCGCTTCTCTGCCTGCTCGACTTATCTCAAGGTTCGCGATCGTGCGTCGTTTGAATTTGCAATCGTGTCGGTGGCGGCGGCATTGCAGATTGAGAACGGCACAATCGTCGAAGCGAGATTGGCTGCCGGTGGTGTCGCTCCATTGCCGTGGCGGCTCGACCGGGCTGAAGCGGCATTGGTCGGTCGCACATTGGACACCCAAATCATTGCCGCCGCCGCCGACTTGGTCGTCGAACACGCCCGGCCGCTCGCCGATAACGGATTCAAGATCCAGTTGCTGCGCAACGCCGTGATCCGCGCCTTGCAGACCCTCGGGAGCCAGCCATGAGCAACCGTTCCACCTTGCGCTACGAAGCCGCGTTGAAAGTTACCGGCAGCGCCGTCTATGAGGCTGAAGTTCCCGCGGCTGATCTGTTACACGCCGCCCTCGTGGAGGCGTCGATCAGTTGCGGCGACGTGCTGTCGGTCGACGCAACGCAGGCGGTCGACGTCCCGGGCTTCGCCGCGATAGTCTCCTACACGGATGCCGAGGTGCTACAGGCATCTCCCGCCACAGCCCTGATCCGCGAACGCGTCATTCATTTTGCGGGCCAGCCCGTCGCGCTCGTCACAGCAAACACCCTTCAGGCTGCAAGACAAGCAGCACGCGCGACCAAGCTTACGACACAGGTGCGGCCGGCGGTGACGGCGCTGGAGCAGGCGCTCGACAAGTCATTTGCACCGGCCATGGTAGGACGCTTTCCGGCCGAGACGCATCGTGGCGACGGATCGAGGGCGCTGGCTGAGGCCGACCTCGTCGTCCGACATCGATACGAGACGGCCGTCAACAACCATCATCCCATGGAACCGCACGCCGTGGTGTGCTGGTGGGAGGGCGGCAAAGCCGTGGTGCACACTTCGACCCAGGCTATCTTCGGCACCCGCGCCATGATCGCGCACGCCTTCCAAATGCCGGCATCGGACATTCGGGTCATCTCGCGTTTTCTGGGCGGCGGCTTCGGCTGCAAGGGGCAGCTTTGGTGGCCGTGGATGTTCTGGGCGATGCTGGCCTCCAGGAAAACCGGCCGCCCGGTGCGACTGGAACTGACGCGCGCACAGATGTTCACCCTTGTTGGTCGTCGCCAGGAGACGGTGCAGGATTTGGGGCTCGGGTTCAGCGTCGACGGCCGTCTCACCGGGATCGAACATCACGCGCTTGCGCAAACCTCGACTCACGCCGAATACTCAGACTCGACCGCGGTTTATTCGCGCTTCCTGTATGCCTGCCCGAATGTCACGACGACGCACCGTCTCATACGTACCAACGAGCCGCAGCCCGTCCCGATGCGCGCGCCGGGCACAGCGCCGGGAACGTTCGCACTCGAATCCGCATTCGACGAAGCGGCCGAGCGGCTGGGGATCGACCCGGTCGAACTTCGCATGCGCAACTTTGCCGATCATGATCAGGAATCGGGTCGCCCGTGGAGCAGCAACAGCCTGCTTGAGTGCTATCGCGTCGGTGCCGAACGGTTCGGCTGGGCGCAGCGGCCGAAGCAGGGTGCCACCACCGACGGACGCTGGCTGGTCGGTTGGGGTATGGCAAGCACGCTTTATCCGGCAATACGCCAAGCCTGCAAGGTCCGTGTCGAACTCGCAGTGGACGCCTCGTTGCGCGTGCAATGCGGTACACAGGATATGGGCTCGGGCACCTACACGGCGCTGGGCCAAATGGCGGCTTCCGCTCTCGGCATTGCGCCTTCGCAAGTGACCGTCGAGCTTGGCGATACGTTACTGCCGGAGGGGCCGTTTTCCGGAGGTTCCCAAGTGACCGCGAGCCTCGCGCCCGCGACGGAATTGGCGATGACCAGACTTCGCTCGACGCTGGCGAACATGGCCGTGACCGACGAGCGGTCGCCGCTCTCCGGCCAACGGATCGAGGAACTGGAATTTCAGGACGGAACGATCCGAAGCCGGACCGGCAATGTCGGCGAGTTGTTGACGGATGTGCTGGCGCGTGGAGCGGCTGAGGGGCTGGAAGCAGAGGGAGAAAGTGCTGCGACACAACACCAGTCGTTGACCGCGAGTAGCATGGGCTACGGCGCGGTATTCGTCGAGGTGGGTGTCGATGCACAGCTCGGCGAGATCAGGGTGCGCCGGGTATGCGGCGCTTTTGCCGCGGGCCATATCCTCAACCCGCTGCTGGCGAAGAGCCAGTATATCGGCGGCCTGATCGGCGGCATTGGCATGGCGCTGCATGAGAGAACGACGACCGATCTCGCGTCAGGCCACATCGTCGGCGACAGCTTCGCCGACTATCTAATTCCGGTCCATGCCGACATTCCGGAGTTCGATATTGCGATGATCGAAGAAGAGGACCCGCATTTGCCGGGCGGCGTCAAAGGAATTGGCATGCTGGGCACGGCGGGTATCCAGGCTGCCATCGCGAACGCAATCTACCACGCGACCGGCAAACGCGTTCGCACATTGCCGATACGTATCGAAAACATTATCGAATAAGAGCCATGGCAGTCCAAGATCAGGCCAAGCCGCCGAATACCAAAGTTCTGGGATCATCACGCGCGCGTGCTGCAAAAGAGGCAGTACGCTCTAGAAATCAACCGGTCTGCAACGTCCGCTTCTGGCGCGACGCGGTGGTTGCGGATGTTTGATTTCGCGAGCTCCCGCTAACTCGACCCAATCCGAACAACCTGATCGCGATGGACCGAACCGACCTGCATTTGCGAGCGCCTATTCAAGCGCTGGGTCTGTATTTCGCGTTGTGGCGCACCCGACACGATTCGAACGTGTGACCTTTGCCTTCGGAGGGCAACGCTCTATCCAGCTGAGCTACGGGTGCATCGACCGTCCATTTACCCGATCGGCCTGCCAACGGCAACGGCCTTGCGGTGGCCCCTTGCCGTCCCCTCAGCGCGTGTTCCAGCGAAAGCCGGTCTTGGACCTGGTCTGAACTGGGTACCGGTTCTTGCGAAAGATCATGCTCAAACAAAAAGATAGAGCGGGATAGCGAGTCGAAGACAGGTCATCGCGCCGCCGGGCGGGCCGATACGGCGTCGCGGTCAGGCCGGAACGATGACCTTGCCGATCGGCCACAGCGCGATGCCGGCGAGCTTCAGATGCGCCCACGCAAACGGGATGCCGATGATGGTCACCGCAAGAACGACCGCCGTGACGACATGTCCCAGCGCCAGCCACCAGCCAGCCAGGATCAGCCAGATCAGATTGCCGATCAGGCCGAGCGGGCCGGTCCCGATATCGGGCTGGCCGGTCAGGGTGTCGCGGCGGACCGCCCTTTGGCCGAACGGCAGCAATGTATAGGCCGCGATGTTGAACGCAGCTCTGGCCCATGGCAGGCCGATGATCGTGATTGCCATGATCACGGCCGCGACCACCCAGGCAAACGCCATCCAGACGCCGCCAAGCAATAGCCAGAGGATGTTCAGCAATATTGAGACCGGAGGCATGCGATTGTTTTCGACTGAGGGCACATGGTCGCGCCAAACCTGGCTCGCTTATAGGCCTTCTCGGCGTCGCGGAATAGTGGGCCGAAACGTCGATCGGTGCCAGGACTTGCCGGTCCCGGCTGAGCCTGGAACACGATCCGGATGTGGGAACCGGTTCCCCTATTGCCTTCATTGAGCCGTTGCGGGTCTTGGATTACGCAACCGCCGCGCCGGTTTCGCGGTGCGGACCGAAGAACTGTCTGATTTCCGACGCCGGCTTCGCGGCGCTGAACAGATAGCCCTGCATGTCGTTACATCCCAGTTGCCGCAGCAATTCGCGTTGCGCCTCGGTCTCGACGCCCTCCGCGGTCGTCGTCATCTTGAGGGCGGCGGCGATGCCCACGATCGCCTGCACGATCGAGGATGAGCCGGCGACCTCGATCATGTCGGCGACGAAGCTGCGGTCGATCTTGATCTTGTCGAACGGGAAGCGCTTCAGATAACTCAGTGAGGAATAGCCGGTGCCGAAATCATCGAGCGCGATGCGCACGCCGATGGCGCGGAGCTGATGCAGAATGACCAGCGCGGCCTCGTCGTCGCGGATCAGCACCGCTTCGGTGATCTCTATTTCCAGCCGGCTCGCCGCGAGCCCGGCAGCGGCAAGCGCGCCGGCGATGCGCAGCGCCAGCGTCGGTGATTTCAACTGAACGGGCGAGACGTTGACGGCGATCCTGATGTGTTCGGGCCACGTCGCCGCCTCAGCGCAGGCGGTTCTCAACACCCAGTCGCCCAATTCACCAATCAGCCCGGTATCCTCGGCCACGGGAATGAACTCGGCCGGCGAGACCATGCCCCGCTCCGGATGGCGCCAGCGCAGCAAGGCCTCGCAGCCAGTGACCCTGTCGTCACGGAGGTCGACCACCGGCTGGTAGTGGAGTTCGAAGCTGCCGTCCGCCATTGCCTGCCGCAGGTCCTGCTCCAGCGCCAGGCGCGCCTTTGCGCTGGCATCCATGGCGCTCTCGAAGAAACGATGGGTCCTGCGTCCCCCGGCCTTGGCCGCGTACATCGCAAGGTCGGCATTCTTGATCAGCTGTTCGAGATCGGTGCCGTCCTGCGGTGCCAGTGCGATGCCGATGCTGGCGTCGCTCGAAAGCTGATGGCCGAGACATCGATGCGGTTGCCGAATCGCGGCATAAATCTGCTTGACGAAGGCCTCGACGTCGGCCTTGCTCTCGATCGCCGGCTGGATGACGGCGAATTCGTCGCCGCCGAGCCTTGCAATGAGGAATCCTTCCCTGAGGCAGTCCCTGATCCGCGTCGCGACGCTCTTGAGAAACTCGTCGCCGACGTGGTGACCGAGGGAGTCGTTGATGCCCTTGAACTCGTCGATGTCGATGTAGAGCAGGGCGAATGACTGGCCCTGCTTCGCCTTTTGCAACTCGCGCTCGATCTGTTCGCGGAACAGCACCCGGTTCGGCAAGTCGGTCAGCGCATCGTAGTGCGCGAGATGTGCGATCTGCTCATTCGCGCGCCGCCGTTCGGTCACGTCTTCGACAACGTTGATGAGGTAGCGCGGCGCGTTGGCCTGATCGCGGATCGCGATGCGGTGCGAGGTCACGTAGCGCAGGCCCAGCGCCTGGCTCTGCCAGGGCGCCTCGTCGAGAAACAGGCCACCGGGCAACTGCAGCGCGCGCTCGTCGTCCGTCGTGACGTGTTCGGCGGCCTTTTTTGTAAAGAGATCGAAGGCGGTGCGGCCGACGATGGCCTCGCGGGAAATGCCGAACTGCTGCTCGGTCACGCGATTGACCAGCAGATAGCGGCGGTCGCTGACGTCTTTCACCGTAATCTGGGAGGGGATGTGTTCGATGATCTCGCGCAGGAAGGCGTGGTTGCGGTCGCGCTCGTGCTCGACCTCGCGCCGTTCCGAAATGTCTTCGACCGTGACGACCCATCCGCCTTGAGGCAGCGGCGTATTGACGATCTGGAATGCGCGTCCGTCGGAGCCTTCGCGGACCTTCTTGCGGGTCTTGCCTTGTGCGACGCTTTCCAGGATCTCGCGACAGAACGCCTCGACGTCTCCTTCGAAGGATCCGGTTTCCTTGCGATGCCGCGTGACGTCCAGGAAATGACAGCCCGGCTTCACGATGTCCGGGGAGAGCGAATACATGTCGAGGTAGCGCTGGTTGCAAATGACCATGCGGGCCGACGCGTCGTAGAGCACGAGGCCCTGCGTCATGTTGTTGAGGGCCGTGTCGAGCCGCCCTCTCTCCGATTCCAGCCGGTGCTGGGTCTCCCGGTTCTGCCGCAGGATCTGCCGGACGATCAGGAACAGGATCAGGGCGATCACCGCCGCCGACAATGCAGCCGCGATGACCAGGAATCTGGTCTGCTCGCGCCAGTCGGCCAGCACAACGGAGACCGAGTTGGTCGCGACGACGACGATCGGGAAATGATTGAGCTGCGCTGCTGCGCCGAGCCGTTCCTCGTCATTGATCGGACTCTGCAACCGAAGCGTTTGCAGGCCGCCCTGGTCCAGAACCCGCCCCAGCAGCGGCGCCTTCCGCAGGTTCTGTCCGATCATCTGTTCGATGTGCGGGTATCTCGCCAGCAGCGTGCCATCGGCATGCAGCAGGGAGATCGCCGCGCCCGGCGTGAGTGTGACGGAGGCAAAGAATCTCTCGTAATTTGCCGGATCGATGCGTCGGGTCATCACGCCGAGGAAGGTCCCGTCGGCGCCGTTGAGGCGATGGGCCAGGACCGTCGTCCATTGGCCGGTGTCGTAACTCCGCAGCGCCTCCGCGAGGAATGGCGGAGAATGCGGATCAGACTTGAACGCCTGGAAATAGTGCCGGCCCGAAATATCGATGACGGGGGGTGGCCAGACGCCCGACGAATTGATCAATTCGCCTTCCGCGTCGTAGACGTTGACGTGATCGACGTAGGACAGGACGCTGACCTGGGATTTCAGCCTTTCATGCGCTGCCAGGCCGAACATCCTCTCCCTGAAAGTCTCAGGCGACTTGATCCCTGAAATATCGAGCCGAGCGATCAGGTCGTGCATCAGGACCTGGTAGTCGTCGAACTGCTGGTCGAAGTGCCGGGTGAGCAGCAGCACCGTGTTTTCCAGCTCGCGCTCGCTGTTGGCCAGCGCGCGCTCGCGGAATTCACCAACCATCACCACGGTGCCGAGAACGATCGCGGCGACCAGCAGAACGCCGCAGGCGATCAGCCAGACCACAGGATCGCGCCGTGCGTGCGCCGCGACCCGCGGCGGCCCGGCCGCGCTGCTCCGGGACATCCCCCGAATATCCGAATTTGTTTCTGGCATCCTCCGCTCCGGGGGACATGGATACTATGAGGAAATAGCATCCAAGTTAGGAAATCAGGTTAGCCAAAGCTTAACGGCGTTTTGAGGTGGTTGCGGCGCGTCGTCGGTTGATCTGCGGCGAATGCGGCAAGCCTGCGCCGTCAGCGGCGATAGCGCTCGCCGCGTGAATAGGCGGGACGGTTGTGCTGGGTCGGCCGGCTAGCGAGGCTGATCCGCGACTCGCTGGCGAGCGGAGTGGCCGGCCTCAGTTCCTCGAGAAAGATCGGTCGCGCGAAGTAAAAGCCCTGCGCGTGGCGGATCTTGGTGGCGCCCTGCAGGTAGGCCAGTTCCTCGAAGGATTCAACGCCTTCGGCGACGATGGTCATGCCGAGCGCCTCGCCCAGGGATTCGATCGCCCGCAGGATGCCTTGGCTGCGCGGGCGCTTGTGAATGTCGGTGATGAAGGAACGGTCGATCTTGATCTCGTCCGCGGTGATGTCGGCGAGCGCCGACAGTGAGGAGTAGCCGGTGCCAAAATCGTCGATCGAGATGCCGACGCCGAGATTTCGGAACATCGGCAGGATTTCCTCCTGGAAATGTGTCTTGGCAACGAAGGCGTCCTCCGTCACCTCGATCATGAAGCGCCTGGAAAATCCGGTCTCCCGCAACGCCTGTGCGAACGAACGCATGAACTCCGGATTTCCGGCCTGCTTGGCCGCGACGTTGATGCTGATCGTGGACTTGGAGCCGAACGTCTCGTTGATGAGGTCGATCGACTTAACGATTTCCGCCAAGACCAGATGGGTTAGTTCGTCGATCAGCCCGAGCTCCACGGCAAGATTGATGAAGCTGCCGGGAGCCTGAATGACGCCCTCGTCGTTGCGCAGGCGTACCAGCGCCTCGATGCCCTTGACCTCCTGCGTCCGGATATCGACTTTGGCCTGAAAGGCACAGCAGAATCGCTTTTCGAGGATGGCGAGCCGCAACGACTGCTCGACCTTCATCCGCGCCTGCGCTTCGCGTTCCATCCCAAAATCAAAAAAGACCGCCGCGCCCTTGCCGTCGTTCTTGACATGGTACATCGCCAGATCGGCGTTCTGGCACAGCACGCCGTAGCTTTGTCCGTGCTCCGGATGCAGGGAAACGCCGATCGAGGTCGAGGCAAAGATTTCGGAGCCATCGACGAAGAATGGCGCGCTCAGGCGGAGCTGGGTCGACTGGATGAATTCTGCGACTTCCTCCGCGCTCTGGATCGGGTGGAGCAGCAGGAGGAACTCATCGCCGCTGATCCGCGACAGCATGTCGGAATCGCGCAATTCGCGGTCCAGGCGCTTGGCCAGTTCGACCAGCAGCGCATCGCCGGCCGCGTGACCGTAATAGTCGTTGATATGCTTGAAATTGTCGATGTCGAGAAACGCGAGTGCGAACTTCTGCTCAGGCCCGCCGGCCGTCAGAAGCCGGTTGACCCGATGCTCGATCACCCGCCGCGTCGGAAGGCCGGTCAGCTCGTCATAATAGGCGGAGCGGAACAACTCGTCCTCAAAGGCCTTCTGCTCGGTGATGTCAACGGAGCTCGAAAGCAGGAAGGGGTGCTCGGCGATCTTAACCGGTCGATGCGCGGTGAGCAGGATCTGTTTGCTCCCCGCGTTGCAGACTGCTTCTTCGGTGACGCGGGCGTGGCCGCCACGGAGCAGTTCCGCGCCGGTTTCGCGGCGGCTGTCGAGCTCGTGGGGTGGCGCTGCGGAGGGCTCGGCATCGTGAAGGCCGAACTGCGCCGCGGCTGCGTCGTTGATCAGTGCAAAGCGGCCATCGGCGTCCTGAACCGTCACGCCGGCCGGCAGCAGTCTGAGCACGTCTCTCAGAAAGCCGAGTTCGGTGCGGACGGCAGCGGCATCGCTGCCGTCGGTCGCGGTGTGCAGAAATGGATCGCGGCTGTGCATGCCAGCGATCTTGCGGTGTTCCCTCTTAGTTTTGGTTAAGCGGGTCGTAGAAACCGCGAATTCCCGGATCGCGGGCGCAAAATCTGACGGAGACGTCGCGCCCATTCCTTAATGGAACGTCAACGGCGGTGACGCGCCGTCCGCCGACGATTGCGCCCGCAGGGTTTGCTTGCCAGGACCCGAAACTGCGGAGATATATTGAGGCAACTAGCGAAAGGGAGGACGAGATGGGACGATTGGACGGCAAGGTCGCAGTGATCACGGGCGCCACCAGCGGCATCGGATTGCGCACGGCGGAGATTTTCGTGGGTGAGGGCGCCAGAATCGTGATCGCGGGCCGCCGCGCACCCGAGGGCGAGGCGCTCGCCAGCAGGCTCGGTGCCGCATGCATCTTCCGCCAGACCGACGTGACGGTCGAGGACCAGATGCAGGCGCTGATTGGGCTTGCGGTGGACAAATTCGGCAAAATCGACTGTCTGTTCAACAACGCCGGCGGCCCCGCGCAGACCGGCGGCATCGAAGGTCTCGAGGCCGGCCGCTTCGATGCGGCGATGGCCACGTTGGTGCGCAGCGTCATGCTCGGCATGAAGCACGCCGCGCCGCACATGAAGCAGCAGGGCTCCGGCAGCATCATCAACAATGGCAGCATCGCCGGACGGCTCGCCGGGTTCTCGTCCTCGATGGTCTACGGCGCGGCCAAGGCGGCCGTGATTCACCTGACCAAATGCGTGGCGATGGAGCTCGGCGAAGCCGGCGTTCGGGTCAACTCGATCTCGCCGGGCGCGATCGCGACCGGCATTTTCGGCAAGGCGCTCGGACTTTCGGTCGAGGCCGCGGAGCGGACGCCTGCGGTCATGCGCGAGGTCTACAAGACCGCCCAGCCGATTCCGCGCGCCGGCCTGCCGGACGATATCGCCCACGCCGCGGTGTTTCTCGCCAGCGACGAATCCTCCTTCATCAACGGCCATGACCTCGTGGTCGATGGCGCGATCACCGGCGGTCGCAACTGGACCCAGCAGCAGCAGGGCTATGTTGCGCTGCGCAAGGCGTTTGACCAGGGCGCGGGGTGAGCGTCCAGGTTACCGGCCGCCCCGGCTTGATGGAAGCGAAGCGATAACGGTACGGGCGTCGGCGACATGAACGCTAGACACGAACGAAAATTGCGGACGCTGGCCGTCATAGTCGCCGCCAGTGCGATCTCAGCGATCCCGGAGCGCGGCGGCGTGGTCGATTGCCGTCCGCTGCGATGTTTTGTGGCGATGCGCACGGAGCTTGCGCGCGCATCCGACCAGTTCGAGCGTGAATTCGGCGCTGCACCGCATATTCGCGGCAGCCTGCATTCGGGCCGGTGATTATCGGTGAGATCGGCGACGCCAAGCGCGCCATCGTCTTCAACGGTGACGTCATGAATACCGCAGCAAGGCTCGAAGAACTCAGCCGCAACGTGGACGGCGGGTTTCTGGCGTCCCGCGCGGCAATGGAGCGCTTCAGTTCGGAGCCGCCGTTTGTGGTTCGCGACCTGGGGCGGCTGCCGATTCGCGGGCGCGCCGACGGGATCGACGTGGTCGGCGTCGACGCGGCGGTTCCGGCATGATTTGCTCAGGGCAGAGGATTCAAGATCACGCGCAGGCCGTCGCGCGGCAGATCTGGGCTCAGGTTGAAATCAGAGGAGGTGTTGATGTCGTTAGCGATTCTGTTGCCGCCAGCCGGTGCTGGTCGGCGGCCCCTTTTTCTCGCGGTGCTGGCCGGGCTGGCCTCCGCAGTTGCGCTCGCAAGGACCTTGCCGCTGACAATGGACGCCCTCTCGGCCGTCGTCGCGCCAATCTGCAGCGATTCGCAGGGCTCTTCGCTCGATACCGTCGAGCCGATTACCTCGCACGCGCTGCCGAATGTGCCGGGCAAGCGGGTGACGGTGGTGCGCGTGTTCTACGGGCCCGGCGGATCCACGCGCGCGCACCGGCATGCCGGTTCGGTGACCGCCTACGTCACAAAGGGCGAAATTCGTTCCCAGCTCGCTGGCGGCCCGATCGAGACATTCAAGGTCGGTCAGTCGTTCTTCGAGCCGCCGGGAACGACGCATCTGGTCTCGGCCAATGCCAGCAACACCGAGCCGGCGGAATTGATCGCGGTGTTCGTCGCCGACGAGGGCGCGCAACTCACGACCTTCGTCGAGTGAGCGCTCAGACCGGCTTCAGCACGACCCGCAGGCCGTCACGCGGCTTCGGGATCGGCCAGATCTGCCAGTCGGGCTTGTAGCCCGGCTGCAGCGACACTTCGAGATTCTGCAGGAAATGACGTGCAAAGCATTTCGCCTGCATATAGGCGAAGTGCAGCCCGATGCACATATGCGCGCCGCCGCCGAACGGCACCCAGGCGAAGCGGTGGCGGTCGCGTTGTGTCTCTTCGGTGAAGCGGAGGGGATCGAAACGGTCGGGTTCGGGCCAGATCTCCGGCATGTGATGGGTGAACGTCGGATTGATCCCGACCCCGGCGCCGGCCGGAATCGCATAGCCCCTGAAGGTGAAGTCGCGAACCGCCCGCCTCGGCACGGACGGCACCGGCGGTCTGATGCGCAGCGCCTCCTTGAACGCCATCTCCGTCAGCGCCATGTCATCGAGCTGGTCGAAGGACATGGGCGCGTCGGCTGCAAGCCCGAGGCTTGCGACTTCCTCGCGCAGCTTCTGCTGCCAGTCCGGGTTTGCGGCAAGCTCGGCGACGAATGACGTCAGCGACGAGGTCAGCGTATCGTGGGCGGCCATCATCAGAAAGCTCATGTGGTCGATGATGTCCTGGGTCGACAGCAATGCGCCGTCTTCATGGGTGGCCTGGCAGAGCTGCGAGAACAGGTCCTCGCCGCCGCCTTTGGCGCGGCGGATCGGAATCTGCTCGGAGAAGTAGGCGATGATGCGCTTGCGCCCCTGCACGCCGCGGGCCATCTGCGTGCCCGGCAGCGGTGTGCGGATCACGGCAACCGCGGCGGCGACCATGTCGATGAACGCGCGTGTGATGTCATCGACCTCGGGGCCGATATCGGCGCCGAGGAACGAGGTCGCGGCGAGATCGAGCGTCAGCTGCTTGATCGCGGGATAGAACAGCATCCCGCCCGGCTGCGCCTGCCAGCGCGCGACCCGGGCCGCGATGCCCCGATCGAGCTGCGCCAGATAGGATTTCATCGGTGCCGCCTTGAAGGCGACGGAAAGCGCCCGGCGATGCAGCCGATGCTCGTCGAAATCGAGCAGCATCAAGCCGCGCGGGAACAACAGGCCGAGGATCGGGCCCCAGCCATGGGTGGAGGAGAACAGCTTGGCCTGGTCGAACAGCACGAGTTCGTTGGCCTCGGGCCCGAGCAGGACGATGCTGGTCTCGCCGAACATGCGGGTGCGATAGACCAGACCGTATTTTGCCGACTTGCTCTCGACATGGCCCTTGGGGTCGGCCAGGACGTTCAGCGTGTTGCCAACGAGCGGCCAGCCCTCGTCGCCTGGAATATGCCTCAGGGAATTGGGGTTGGGCGGCGTTATGCTGATTGCCGGAGAGGCCAGACCCTGCATCGACATGGCGGTTGCTCCATTGGTCGCTGACGCCTGATATGCGGAAAAATAGCCGTTTACCAGCGCCAGTGCAAAGCCTGCCCGCCCTATCCGGCCAAAATGCGCCGACCGGCGGGTGCGACAAAGCGGCACTTCGTGTTGGATCTGTTCTATTTCGAGGCCGGCCGGGGCGCCAAGGATTTTATTCCCACAGGCGGCTTTCTCGCGGATCGAAGACGTTAGAACAAGAGCATCTCGCCGGAATTGGCTTCCTGCGGTCCGGACAACGACGGTTTCTGGATGATTCCAAATCGATCGGCATGCGCGAGATGGACTTTCCGCTCTATTTCCATGGAGTATTGCATATACAACTCTTCGAACAGGTCGCCGACCCTGCGCGCTTCGTCAGACGACAGTCCTTGGATATTGCGGCCGATGTCGTCGAGCCGCGCGGCGACGCCAGGAAGCGCGGCAGACTTCTCGCCCAGCGCCGACATCATCGCCTTCGCGCTCGTCATCAAACTCTCGAATTGCAGGCTTTCCCGCGTCAAATGACTCATCAGTTGATTGAGTTGAGCATTGCCGACGTCAATTTCGCGGATTGCGCCGATAATCAGATTTTCGGTGTCCGCGACATGCAGCGAATCTTCCTCCATTCGCAAGCCCTTCAAACTATGGGCCGATTGCGCCATCTCGTCCAACACGGGCCGCAGCAGGCGGGCTCCGCCCGAAACATGGTCCGCGGTGGTTTTGAGCTCATTGGCAACCACGACGATGGTCCGGCCCTGGGCTCCGAGCCGGCCGGCCTTTAGCCCGGCATTCATGCCAATCAGGATGATATCGACGACGGTTTCTCCAAGCGCGGAAATCGCAGCGCGAAATTTCTCGAGCATATCCTCCAATATCGATATCGATGCATCGACTGACTTCTTGGCATGTCCGCATGCGGAGATCAGCGCCGTTGCCTGAGCGAGCTTTTGCGTTATCAGTGCAAGGAACGACGTCATGTCATCGTCCTCTGCGCCAAACAACGTCCGTCCATGAGCCACGATCTTGGCTGAATCGACGGACAAAGCCATCAGGTTGCGGCCGATTCCATCGATGTCGGCCTCGAATCCGGAGATGGTATCCTTCAACTGCGCGGCCTGCAGCCTGCAGATGAGGGGGGCTGCCGCCGGGACAGCATCGATCTGATCACCACGCGCGGGCGCAATGCCGACCTTCGCAGCGGAGGCCATGCGCAAAGCGCGACAAATATGCTCGAGGCGCTGCCGCGCGCTGTCTCCCGCCTGCAAGGAAACGATCGCGCCGCCGACGGTGTCACCCATCCGTATCGTGCTCGCTATTGCCAGCTCCGCCAACTGCGCACTCTTGGCCTGGTGATCCCTGATTTCCGAATAGACCGAGATCAGGTCGCCGCTCAACGAGACCAGCTGGTCGCGGTAATGCTTCTCGAATTCCAGTTGCTGGCGCAACGCCAGTTCGAGCGCATCGGAGAGATGCTCCTGGTCTTTCCAGCAGGCCAAGATCGAGAGTTGCGCCGAACTTGCAAGATTGGACATCTCTTGCGTGAAACTTAGAAAGTCGCTGCGATTGCCATCCAGCGACGCGGCTTCGATCCGCGAACTGCGCGCGATCACCGTGATCATCTGGATGTGCTTGATGAGGTGCCGCAGCAACGCCGATGCCTGCACCGCGCTCTTGCCGATGGCGCCGAGCAAGCCGCTCTCCGCCGGCAATACCTCGGCCAGGGCGCTCAGGCGGGCGGCAATATCCTGAAGCGCGACCGACGCGTCTTCAATCTTGGAGCCCGACAATTCGCGCGACGCCGAGCCGAGATCGCGGGTCAGCTCCTCGAATATCGTGTGGGCCTGCCCAAGATCGCCGCCGACCTTTGCAAATACCTCCTCGATCCGGCTGCCGACGTCCTCGATGGACGTCACTGCCCCGGTCGCGATGTCTGCGAGAGCGGTATCTGCCATGGAACTCAGTCTGCCGGTGCCGTTGACCGGGCATCCTGCCAAAGCATGATCTCTCGGGGGATCTGGGCCAGCGCCACGACCTTGTCCACCGCGCCGCGCGCGATCGCCTCCTTCGGCATCCCGAAAACCACACAGCTCTCTTCATCCTGCGCGCGGGTCGAAGCGCCGAGCTTGTGCATTTCGAGCAAACCCCTGGCCCCGTCGTCCCCCATCCCGGTCATGATGATTCCAAGCGCATTGCGGCCGGCATTTTGCGCGGCCGACCGGAACAGGACGTCCGCCGAGGGGCGATGCCGGGACACCGGGGGACCGTCCTTGATGGCGATATGGTAGCGCTTGCCGGTTCGCTGCAGCAGCATGTGACGCCCGCCCGGCGCGATATAGACGCCTCCCTGCACGACGATATCGCCGTCCTCGGCTTCCTTGACATCCACTTCACAGAGACCATCGAGGCGCTTGGCGAACGCCGCCGTGAAGCCGCCGGGCATATGCTGCACGATGAGGATCCCCGGACTCCGGCGCGGCAAGACCTCCAGCACGTCGCGAAGCGCTTCGGTGCCGCCGGTGGAGACGCCGATACAAACGATGTGCTCGGTGACCGGACTGGGGCGGCCCTGGATCGGCGGAGGTATGATGGCATCCGCGGTGAGCCTCTTCTCCACCACCATCCGGGGCGCCCGGCCGATGCGCACGCGCGCCCGCGCGGCCGCCTTCACCGCATCGCACAGCCGTGCGGACGATTCCAGCAGGGCTTGTCGGGTTTCGACGCGGGGCTTTGGCAGGATGTCGACGGCTCCCGCCTCGAATGCCTCGAACATCACATCGGAGCGCTGCTCGGTGAGCGTCGAGCACATGATCACGGGTATCGGACGCTGCGCCATGATCTTGCGCAAGAACGTAATCCCGTCCATGCGCGGCATCTCGATGTCGAGAACGATCACATCGGGTATTTCGTCCTGAATCCGGCGCGCCGCCACGAACGGATCCGACGCCGCCGCCATCACCTCGATATCCGGGTCATCATTGAGGATCGAAGTCAGAATCTGACGAACCGATGCGGAATCGTCCACGATCAGGACACGAATCTTTCGCCTGGGCATTCGATCAGCTCCCGCTCTCGTTCCGGAAAATCGTCGGCTGGACCTGCTTCAGGCTTTTCGATCCGCTGCCCACCATCGATTCCGAGTGTCCAACCACCAGATAACCTCCGGGCCGCAGGTGCGCGCAAAGCCGATCCACCACCTTGTGCTGCGTCGGCTTGTCGAAATAGATCAGAACATTCCGGCAAAAGATGATGTCGACATCCCGGTCGAACGGATAGACCGGATCCATCAGGTTCAAGCGCTTGAAGTTGGTCGTCCGCCGCAGCTCCGGCGCCACGCGCACTTCCGTCCTGGAGCGATCCCTGGGCCACAGGAAATAGCGCCGCGCCATTTCCTGCGGCACCGGCGCGATCATGTCGCGCGTGTAGATCCCCTTCCTTGCCGAGGTCAGAACACTGGTCGAGATGTCGGTTCCGAGAATACGAAACTCGAAGCTGGAACCGGACCTGATCATGTCATCGAGCACCATGGCGATGGTGTAGGCTTCCATGCCGGTCGAACAGGCCGCACTCCAGATCTTGAGCCGGCGCGAGCCGTGATTTCTCCGATTGAGGCTCTCCGGCACGGCGACGTCGCGCATGAAGTCGAAATGCGACGGCTCACGAAAGAAATCGGTCTTGTTGGTGGTCACGCAGTCGATCAGGTGGACCAGTTCGGTTTCGAAATTCTTGTGGTCGAACAGGCAATCGATGTAAGCCTTGAGGTTGAGACAGTCCAGCGCGCGAACCCGCTTGAGAAGTCGTCCCTCGAGCATGAGTCGCTTGGACTGAGGAAGCTTGATTCCAACCTCGGTCTCTATCAGCTCCGCGATCGACCGAAAATCGCGGTCGGTCAGCTGCGAGCCGGTTTCCAATGGCGCGGGCGACACCGGACTAGGCTGCTACAAAGGCAGCCGGCGCCTCGTCCTGGACCAGGCCGCTGGACGCCATCAGTTTTGCCAGATCGAAGATGATGACGAAGCTCTCGTGCTTCCTGCCGATGCCGGCGATGTAGTCCGACTTCCAGCGCCCTCCGACGGCGGGTGGCGGCTCGATCTGGCTCTCGTCGATACCGGTCACTTCGTGGACGCAATCAGCCACGAAACCGACGCTGACGGAGCGATGTTCCATCGGCACATCGAGAATGATGATGCGGGTCGCCTCGGTCGCGGGCACCTTCGGCAAATCGAGCTTCGTTCGGAGGTCGACGACCGGATAGCTCGAGCCGCGCACGTCGATCATGCCGAGCAGAAAGTCGGGCGCATGGGGAATTTTCGAGATCGGCCGCATATCGAGGATCTCGCGGACGTTGCGTATCCCGATCCCGAACGTCTCGCCATCGAGGCCGAGTGTCAGATATTGAGCCGTCTCGGCCATGATAGATTCCTCGCGGTTAAGGTCCTCGGGCATCCGGCCTTGCCGAGACGGCAAGGCCGGATCCGTTGTTCAGCGATGAAAATCGGCGTCGTGATCGTCGGCGCCGTCGCTCATCTCGATGGCAAAGCCGCCGCCGCTCGCGACCTTGACGGCATGCGCCGGCCTGGCAGCGGGCCTCCTGGCGCCGCGATCCGCCGCATGCATGGTGGTCGCCTTGGATCGCAGCTGCGCGATCGCCTTGTCGGCCGCCGCCGACGGGCGAGCGGTGTGGTCGTGCGAGGCGTGTTCGATCTTGAAGAAGGCGATCGTCGACTGCAGCTGCTCGGCCTGCGACGCAAGTTCCTCCGCCGTTGCGGATACCTGCCCCGACGAGCTGGAGTTCTGTTGCCCGACCTTGTCGAGCTGCTGGATCGCCTGATTGATCTGGGACGAGCCGACATCCTGCTCACGGCAGGCGGCGGTGATCTCCTCCACCAATTGCGCGGTCTTCTTGATGTCCGGCACCAGCCTGGAGAGCATCACGCCGGCCTCCTGCGCCGCCTTGACGGTTTCGCCCGACAACGCACCGATCTCGGCCGCCGCGGTCTGGCTGCGCTCGGCCAGCTTGCGGACTTCGGAAGCCACCACCGCAAAGCCCTTGCCATGCTCGCCCGCTCTGGCCGCTTCCACGGCCGCGTTCAACGCCAGCAGGTCGGTCTGCCGCGCAATTTCCTGCACGATGGTGATCTTGCCGGCGATGGTCTGCATCGCCTCGACCGCGCGGCTGACCGCAAGGCCGCTGGCCTCCGCATCCTTGGCCGATTGATGCGCGATCTTCTCGGTCTCGCTGGCATTCCCGGCATTCTGCTTCACGTTCGCCGCCATCTGTTCCATCGAGGCGGAGGCTTCTTCCGATGCCGAGGCTTGCTCGGTCGCACCCTGCGCAAGCTGCTCGGCGCTTGCCGAAAGCTCCTGGCTGCCGGACGACATGTTCTGCGAGGCCGTCAGCGTATCCGACACCACGTTGCGAAGTTTCTCGACCATGCGCTCCAGCGCCAGGCCGAGCGTATCCTTGTCCGACAGCGGCTTGGCATCGACGGTAAGATCGCCTCTCGCGATCGAATCGGCAATTTTCGCGGTTGCGTTCAGGTTGACGGTCATCGCATTCAACGATTTGATCAGATCGCCGATTTCATCATTGCTGGACACATCGATTTTCTGGCTGAGATCGCCAATCGCGACCGCGTTCGCCAGGCTGACGGCACGGCTCAATCCGCGGTTGATATTGACCGCAATCCATGTTGCCGAGACGATCGCAATGACGAAGGAGGCCAGGACGAGAGAAAGCAGCATCCATTGCGCCCGACTGCCGTCTTCCCTCGCCAGATCGGCTCGGTCGACCATTTGCTTCTTCGCGAAGACCGCATAGTCGCTTGCAGCAATCAGAGCCTCGGCTACGACCTTGCGACCCTCGGTCGCCGAGTGCTCGACGGCCTTTGCCTTATCGGCCTTTGCAAGTTTCATGGTCTCATCCTGAATCGCATTCACGCGGCCATAAGCCGCGCTGAAACGGTCCAGCAGTTTCTTACCCGCCTCGGATGCGATCGCATAAACGTCGTCCTTCGTCTTTTGCTCGGAGGTCCGAAGGCTGCCTACCTCGGCGGAGTATCGCTCAGTATCGGCATCGGAGACCGAAAGGAGCATATTTTTCTCGGCCCGGAGCTGAAGCAAAATGCCTTTCTGGAGCTCTTCGGCTTTTTCCATGCGGCCGGCGCTCCCCACCAGGTTCTCGCCCATCGCCACCATGTCGCTGAGCTTCAGGTAGGCCATACCGCCTGCTACCATTGACAGCAGGATGACCACGCCAAAAGCTCCAGCCAGCTTGCTCTTTACTGCTAGTCTCATGTTCAGTTCCTACTGTTCGTTGTTGATTTCAGCAAAGAGGGATCCGTCGTTCAGCGATAAAACTCGGCGTCCTGATTGTCGGCGCCGTCATTCATTTCGAAAGCAAAGCCGCCGCCGCTCGCGACCTTGAGGGCACGTGCCGGCCTGACGGCTGACCTCCTGGCGCCGCGATCCGCCGCGCGCATGGTGGTCGCCTTGGACCGCAGCTGCGTGATCGCCTTGTCGGCCGCCGCCGACGGGGGAGCCGTGTGATCGTGCGTGGCGGGATCGATCTTGAAGAAGGCGATTGTCGACTCCAACTGCTCGGCCTGGGACGCGAGTTCCTCCGCCGTCGCGGAGACCTGCCCCGACGCGCTGGCGTTCTGCTGGCCGACCTTGTCGAGCTGCTGGATCGCCTGATTGATCTGGGAAGAACCGACATCCTGCTCACGGCAGGCGGCGGTGATCTCCTCCACCAATTGCGCGGTCTTCTTGATGTCCGGCACCAGCCTGGAGAGCATCACGCCGGCATCCTGCGCTGCCTTGACGGTTTCGCCCGACAACGAGCCGATCTCGGCCGCCGCGATCTGGCTGCGCTCGGCCAGCTTGCGGACTTCGGAAGCCACCACCGCAAAGCCCTTGCCGTGCTCGCCTGCTCTGGCCGCTTCCACGGCCGCATTCAATGCCAGCAGGTCGGTCTGCCGCGCAATTTCCTGCACGATGGTGATCTTGGCGGCGATGGTCTGCATCGCCTCGACCGCGCGGCTGACCGCAACGCCGCTGGCCTCCGCATCCTTGGCCGATTGATGCGCGATCTTCTCGGTCTCGCTGGCATTCTCGGCATTCTGCTTCACGTTCGCCGCCATCTGTTCCATCGAGGCGGAGGCTTCTTCCGATGCCGAGGCTTGCTCGGTCGCACCCTGTGAAAGCTGCTCGGCGCTTGCCGAGAGCTGCTGGCTGCCGGCCGACATGTTCTGCGAGGCCGTCAGCGTGTCGGTGACGACCGCACGAAGATGTTCCACCGTGTTGTTGAGAGAGGCGATCATATCACCAACCTCGTCGTTGCTCGTCGCCTTCAGCGTCTTGGTCAGGTCGCCAGTGGCGACCGCGTCGGCCAGACCGACCGCGCGGGCAAGGCCGCGGCTGATATTGAGCGCGATCCAGATCGCCGATGCGAGCGCCACGACGAGGGACGCAATCACAAGAGCAAGCAGCAGGAATTGCGCCCGACTGCCGTCATCCCTCGCCAGATCAGCCCGCTCGACCATGACCTTCTTCACCAAGGCCCCAAAGTCGTTTGCAGCAGTGAAAGCCTCGGCCGCGGCCTTGCGACCTTCGGTCATCGAGCGCTCGGTGGCTCTTGCCTTATCGGTCTTTGCGAGTTTGATCGTCTCCTCCTGCACCGCGTTCATGCCGCTATAAGCGGTGGCGAAGCGGTCCAGCAGTATCCGGCCCGCGTCGGTTGTGAGCGGATAAACGTCGTCCTTAGACTTCTGCACGGAGGTCCGAACGCCGCCTGCCTCGGCGGCGAATCGCTCCACGTCGGTGTCGGATGTCGAAAGGATCGCATTTTTCTCGACCCGGATCTGAAGCAGAATACCCATCTGGAGCTCCACGGCTTTCTCCATGCGGCCGGCACTCGCTACCAGGCCTTCGGTCGTGGCAATCATCTGGCTCAGCTTCAAGTACGCCACACCACCTGTCACCATCGACAGAATGATGACCAGGCCAAAAGTCCCGGCAAGCTTGCTCTTTACGGTCAATCTCATGTTCAGTTCCTGCGGTCCGTTGTTGATTTCAGCTGGGGCAAGGCCGGATCCGTTGTTCAGCGATGAAACTCGGCGTCGTGATCGTCGGCGCCGTCGCTCATCTCGATGGCAAAGCCGCCTCCGCTCGCGAGCTTGGCGGCGCGCGCCGGCTTGGCGGCAGGCCTCCTGGCGCCGCGATCCGCCGCATGCATGGTGGTCGCCTTGGATCGCAGCTGCGCGATCGCCTTGTCGGTCGCCGCCGACGGGCGAGCGGCGTGATCGTGCGAGGCGTGTTCGATCTTGAAGAAGGAGATCGTCGACTGCAGCTGCTCGGCCTGCGACGCAAGTTCCTCCGCCGTCGAGGACACCTGCTCCGACGCGCTGGAGTTCTGCTGCCCGACCTTGTCGAGCTGCTGGATCGCCTGATTGATCTGGGAAGAACCGACATCCTGCTCGCGACAGGCAGCGGTGATCTCCTCCACCAATTGCGCAGTCTTCTTGATGTCCGGCACCAGCCTGGAGAGCATCACGCCGGCCTCCTGTGCCGCCTTGACGGTATCGCCCGACAACGCGCCGATCTCGGCCGCCGCGGTCTGGCTGCGCTCGGCGAGCTTGCGGACTTCGGAAGCCACCACCGCAAAGCCCTTGCCGTGCTCGCCTGCTCTGGCCGCTTCCACGGCCGCGTTCAACGCCAGCAGGTCGGTCTGCCGCGCAATTTCCTGCACGATCGTGATCTTGGCGGCGATGGTCTGCATTGCCTCGACCGCACGGCTGACGGCAACGCCGCTGGCCTCCGCGTCCTTGGCCGATTGATGCGCGATCTTCTCGGTCTCGCTGGCATTCCCGGCATTCTGCTTCACGTTCGCCGCCATCTGTTCCATCGAGGCGGAGGCTTCTTCCGATGCCGAGGCCTGCTCGGTGGCACCCTGTGAAAGCTGCTCAGCGCTTGCCGAAAGCTCCTGGCTGCCGGACGACATGTTCTGCGAGGCCGTCAGCGTATCCGACACCACGTTGCGAAGTTTCTCGACCATGCGCGCCAGCGCCAGGCCGAGCGTATCCTTGTCCGACAGCGGTTTTGCGTCGACGGTGAGATCGCCATTTGCGATCGTATCGGCAAGTTTAGCCGTCGCGTTCAGGTTGACGACCATTCTGCTCATCGCTAGCCCGAGCGTATCCTTGTCCGACAATGGCTTGACATCGACGCTGAGATCGCCATTTGCGATCGAATCGGCGAGTTTCGCCGTCGCGTTCAGGTTGACGACCATGCTGTTCGCGGATTTCACGACCTCGCCGATTTCGTCATTGCGGTCGAGCCCGGGAAGGACCAGGCCGAAATTGCCGCCGGCGAGTTCCTTCATGCCGGACGTCAGGCCGGACAGCGGGCCGATGATGCTGCGCGCGATAAAGAATGCGAGCAGCAGACCAAACGCAGCTGCCACGACGGCCGCGATTCCCTGGACTGTCATGGAAGCACTGATGCGGTTCTCAGCTTCTGCGGTCGCTCTGGCGAAATGCTGCACGACCTCGGCTTTCGAACTATCCATTTTTTCGATCATGCCCGCGATTATCGGCGTGATGGCCTTGTAGTAAAGTTCGTCGCCGCGCAGCAGGCTGGGCGCGGTTCGGTCAAAAGCCTCCGCATATTTGACGACATCCGACTTTACCGACGCCAACAGGGACGAAAGGTTGGACGGCAGATCGGTCTTTTCCAGCTCCGCGACTTTCTGCAGCGCCTGTCCCAGATTGGTCTTGAAGGTTGCGAGCCCCGTGGAATCGCGGGTCGCAAGCGTCCTCCAATTTGCAACGTGAACCAACAGGGCTTCGGTTTCGAGCGCGCTCGCCGCCTGCACGAAGGACGTCTCCCGCGCCGCGTCGAAGAACTTCTGGACGTCCGCAGCCAACTTGTCGCCGTCGGTCAGCAGCAAGCTGCGGCCGGCCAGCATCTGCTGGACGGCGGCACCAAGCGCGTCCCGATTGGTCTTCATCTCGGCGACCTGCCTGCCGGCCTCCTCGTAATTCGCTCGATTCTGTGCCGAGGTTGTCGTCTTCGCGGCCTCGGCCAGCAGTCCTTGTATCCCTGACAATCGCTTGCCGGAATCCGCCAACGCGGCCTCATCCTGGTCAAAGGCGTAGCGCAGCACAGCGCGGCTGACGCCCTGCAGTTCGGTTGAAATGTCGCCGATGCGGATGGCATTTTGCGATTGCACCTTCATCGCATCGACCTGGCTTTGAATCGCGCTCAGCTGCCACACGGCGAAGCCAGCGAGTGCCATGCAAATCAGTACGAGTGCGCCGAAGCCGCATGCGAGTTTCGATTTGATGGTAAATCTCATTGGTGCCCCATTTGGTCCCGTCGCAGGATCGATTTCAGCTGAGGATGCGTCCCATGTTCGGAACGATGACGAATTCTTCACCCCACTTGGTGATGAAACGGATGAATTCTGGATTCCAGTGCATGCCGACCCGCGGCGTCTGCTGCACATCGGCCGGCGAGATTTCCGTCACCTCGTAAACCTTGTCCGCGACGACGCCGACCAGCACCGGATCGCCGTCGATCTTGATCTCGAGCACCACGATGCGGGTGTCAGCGGTCGCTTCGGTCCTCGGCATGCCGAACCGGACCCGCAGATCGGCGAGCGGAATGACGTTGCCCCTGACATTAATCACGGAAGGCAGAAACGGACGTGCTCCTGCAACCCGCGTGGCCGGGACCGGATCGATGATTTCGCGAACCAGCGCCGAATCGAGGGCGAACACCTCGTCGCCGATCCCCAGCATCACGACCTGCATCGGCGCTGCGGGCTCGGGCGCTTCCGGCCGGCGTTCACTTGCGAGCTGATTCATCAGGCAGCCTCTTTGGCGAGCGACTTTTCGGACAGGCCCTGGCCGGTCGCGATGAGTTGGGCAACGTCGAGGATCAGCGCGGCACTGCCGTCACCGAGAATGGTGGCGCCGGAAAACATCGTCACCTCCGAATGCAGCTTCGACAGCGACTTGATCACGGATTGGTGGCTGCCGATGATCTGATCGACGATCAGCCCGACCCGGGCCTCGCCTGACGAGGCGATGATGATCTTCTGATGACGATCGGGCTCGCCGGCGGCGTCGAACATTTGCCGCAGCCGCAGAAACGGCACGAGATCGCCGCGCATGTTGAGAAAGTCGCGTCCTCGCGCGCGCTCGTCGGCGGCGGACAGCTCGGCGCATTCCTCCACCGCCGAGAGCGGAACGATGTAGCGGCCCTCGCCGACCCGGATCAGCAGCCCTTCGATGATCGCCAGCGTCAGCGGCAGACGCAGCGTCACCGTCGTGCCTTGGCCCGGGACCGTCGAGATGTCGATCGACCCGCGCATGGCGTCGACGGTTCGCTTGACCACGTCCATGCCGACACCGCGCCCCGACAGCGCGGAAACGGTCTGCGCGGTGGAGAAACCGGGATGAAACAGCAGCTGATAAACATCCTGGTCCGACATCGCAGCGCCAGGCGCGATCAATCCCTGCTCTTCGGCCTTGGTGCGAATCCGCGCGGTGTTGAGGCCCGCGCCATTGTCGCGGACGGTGACCAGAACCTGCGCGCCGGCATGGGTGGCGGCGATTTCGATCTGTCCGGGGTCGGTTTTCGCCGCCGCGGCGCGGCTTGCGGTGTCCTCGATGCCATGATCGATGGCATTGCGGATGAGGTGGACCAGCGGGTCGGCGAGACGCTCGATCATGGTCTTGTCGAGCTCAGTGTCCTCACCGGAGGTCACGAACTCGACCGGCTTGCCGAGCTCCCTCGAAAGATCGTGAACCAGGCGACGAAAGCGTCCGAACAGCGAGCCGATCGGCACCATTCTCGCGCCCATCGTGGTGTCGCGCAGGCTCGCGGCCAACCGCTCGATTTCCTCGGCGATCGCCTTGATGGAAATATCGTCGGTGGCGGAAGCGAGCTGACTGAGCCTGGCCTGGGCGATCACCAGTTCGCCAACACGGTCCATCAGTTCGTCAAGGCGTTCGGCCTGCACCCGGACGGTTCCGCCGCCCTTGTCGTCCCAGCGTCTCGCTGGGACCGGAGCGGGAATAGTTGCTTGATCGGTGCTGACTTCCGGCGGCGGCGGATCGCCAACGGGCGTTGCCATGGGTGCCAAAGGCGGCGCCATTTCGACAGCCAAGAGTGGCGTTGCGATGGGTGCCAAAGGCGGCGGCATTTCTGCAGCCAGAAGTGGCGTCGCGACGGGCGCCAATGGCGGCGCCGCTTCCGCCGCCATAAGCGGCGTGCAAATCAGTTTCATTTCGTCCTGGACGAAAAGGAACACGTCGTCGATGGCGGCCTGGTCGCAGTCGCTGTGCAGCGTAACATCCCATTTCAGGAAGCAGCGCTCGGGGTCCAGTTCGTCGAGAAAGGGCACATCGTCCACTAGCGCCACCGCGAGGCAAGCGCCCAGTTTTCCGAGGTCATCCAGCAGGTCCAGCGGGTTGGAGCCGTTGCAAAGGATATCGCGGTCGAACTCGATATGAAGCTGCCACCCGGTTCGAACCTGCATCGAAGCAACTGAGACCTTGGTTTTCATCGCTTCGCTGTTCGAGCTTTCGGGCTCGACCAGGTGACGCAGATCGCCAAGAATGGCATCGCCGATGATGGAGTCGGTGGTTTCAGGCGCTTCAATCAGGGTGCGGATGTAATCCTTGGCAGCCAGCGCGACTGAAATGAGATCCTGATCTGGCCTGATCTCGCCTTTGCGGACCCGGTCAAAGGCGGTTTCGAATTCATGCGTGAAGCTCGCGACCTCGTCGAAGCCGAACATCGCGCCCGAGCCCTTGATGGTATGCAGCGCGCGGAAGGCGGTATCGACAAGCTCCTTGTCGTCCGGCCGTAGGCCGAGATCGAGCAGGGCTGCTTCCAGGGCCTCAAGCAGTTCGCTTGCTTCTTGCCGGAAGACTTCAGTCGGATCCAATGTTGTCATGATCGCACCAGCTTGCTGACGACGGCGAGCAGCTGGTCCTGCTTGAACGGTTTGGTAATCCAGCCGGTGGCGCCAGCCTTCTTTGCCTCCAGCTTGGCGGAGTCGCTGGACTCGGTCGTGAGAAACACGATCGGCAGGCCGAGCAGCGCGGGCAATGCCCGCAGCGCCCGGATCAATTCGAGACCGTTCATGACCGGCATGTTCAGGTCGGTGATGACGAGATCCGGACGACTTGACTTGGCCTTTTCGAGCCCCTGGGCTCCGTCGTTCGCCTCGATCACGTTATGCCCCGCTGGAGCAAGCGCGACCTTGATCATCTGCCGAATGCTCGGCGAATCGTCGACGGTCAGAATATTTGCCATTACTTGATCTCGGCGGGTTGCGCGGAATGGCTTTCGGGCATTGCCCGGCTGGAAACGCCCGCGCGTCGAATCGCCGATCGAAGCACGTCGGAAACCGAGGTCAGACGTACCCGGCTGCCTTGGTGATGCGCGGTCTTGGCTGTTGATATGAGAAGCTGAACCGAAGTCACGTCCGCCTTGTCGACACCGGAGCAATCAAGCTCCAGCCTGGTCTGGCGGCTGAGTGCCTTGCACATCAAATCGTAAACGATGCGAATGCCGCCTATGCTGCAGTCCGCAGGCAGGCGAAGTAACTCCGGCGAAGTTTCCATTTGGCCTTGCTCATTGGTCGACGTCGACGAGATGCCCCTGGCTCGCCGGCTTCGATCGTTCGTGACCGGAGGGCGCGGATGCGACGATTGAAAGTCAGGCGAAACTGAGCTGTAGGCATACCGGCGGTTGCGCTTCGCAAGCGTTAATTTCGAGACTCGTAAGAATACGTAAGGCCGGGGTTCCCGGATGCGCGCCTCGGCTTTTTCCAGGCGCGGCGGAAGGGGCCAAACCGATGCCATCCCGGCCTTGAGCCGGGATCCACAACCACCGATGTTAGTTGTCAAAAAGCCGTCTGGCCCCAGCGCAAAATCGCTTGGCCGCGGCGGTCCAGGCATTCGCCGGGACGGCGCATTTCCTTAAGCTCGTCTTACGCCTTCTGCTTCGCCGCTTCCTTCTGCAGGTCCGGCGCGTTAACGGTGGGGATCGCGACCCGGCCCGGCCCGGTTTGCGCCAACGCCGCGGCCGCCTTGTCATTCTCCATGATCTTGGCCATCACGGCCTGTCCGGCACGCTCGAAGATCGCGCGGTTCTCCCTCACGAATGTCTGCGATTTGCGCAAGCCATCGATGTAGCCGTTGATCTCCGGCACCACGTAGCGCGCCACCATGTCCCAGCTGCGGCGGGTGTTTTCCGGATTGGCCCAGTCGTGCACGAAGCCGATGATGGTGCCGACGCCGCCGCTCACTTCCATCAGGTTCTTGATGGTCTTGACCAGATCGTCCGGTGTTCCGATGGTGGAAGCCGCCGCTTCGCCGCCCGCGGTTTTCTCGATGGCATCCTCCGGCGATGTGAAAAGCTCCAGGCCGGGCCGCTGCAGGGTGCGGACGTTGTATTCGTTGTGCCAGTGCATCAGCCCGGCGCCGGCCTCGCGCCGCGCCTGCTCGCGGGTTTCGGCGATGTGCCAGGTCAGCAGCACGCGCCAATCGGCGCGGCTCACCGTGGTGCCGTGCTTCTTCGCGGCGTCCTCGGCAAAGCCCCATTGCGTCGGCAGCGCCATCAGGCCCTGGGTCGACATCGAGCCCAGCGAAATGATGCCGATGCCGTATTTGCCGGCCAGCGTCATGCCCGAGGGCGAAATCTGCGAGGCCACCACGAACGGCATATCCTCCTGCATGGGCAGGATCTGCAGCGCCGCATCGTTCATGGTGAACCAGTCGCTTTTCGCGGTGACGCGCTCGCCCTTGAACAGGCGCCGGATCAGCGCGATCGCCTCGTCCTGGCGGTCGCGCTGCGTCATCGGATCGATGCCGAGCGTATGCGCGTCGGAGGCGAGCGCGCCGGGGCCGGAGCCGAAAATGGCGCGGCCGCCGGTCATGTGGTCGAGCTGCACCATGCGCTGGGCGACGTTGAAAGGGTGATGATAGGGCAGCGAGATTACGCCGGTGCCGAGCTTGATGCGCTTGGTGCGCTCGCCGGCGGCCGCCAGAAACATCTCGGGCGAGGCAATCGTCTCCCAGCCGGAGGAATGATGCTCTCCGCACCAGAACTCGTCATAGCCGAGGTCGTCGAGCTGCTGCACGAAGTCGAGGTCGCGGCGGAATTGCAGCATCGGATGCTCGCCGATCGGGTGGTGCGGGGCGAGGAAGGCTCCGAATTTGAGGCGCGGCATGGTTTCCCTCCGGACGGAATTTGTCGTTGATCTTTCCCGTAAGGCTACGTGGTGGTTGGGCGCAAGGCAATCGCCGCGCGCCACAGCGCTTCATGCGGAATGCTGCCATGCGCGCAGCCGATGGATCGCCGCCGCGGTCAGGCTATAGGCGGCGACCGTTGATGCCGAGAGCCGGGCCGTTGCGTCGGGCGCGCGCAAGAGGCTGATAGCCACGGCCGCAAGCGGAACGAGACAATACGGATCCGTCCACAGCGGCACCAGTTCCTCGCGCGTACCGCGATAACGCCCCGAACTGCAGGCGAGAAGCACCATTTCGTTCAGCACGTCGCGGCGCCGATTCCGCCGCCGGGCAGCGTCCAGCAGGCCCATCAATCCAAGGCGGGTGAGAACGCCGGCGCGGCCCTCGGCTTGGGTCGGCGGATGTTCGCCGCGCGAGACCGCGAGCAGGGCGCCCGGCAGGTCGACGCCGGAGAGCCACGCGTTCATCGGCTCCACAAGGCGCGGATTGGCGTCGATGAAATACGGCGTCCCCGACGCGTTTTCGCGGATATAGTCGAACGACAGCGCGCCGTGCCAGGCGAGCGCGCCGCCGATCTTGCCCACGGTATCGCGAACCTCGTCACTGACGACGCTGAGCTTGAGAACGTCGCCACCGCCCGGACCTTCTGCGATCTGCCGATAGATGTGGCAGGCGACCAGCCGCCCGCGATCGAACACAGCCTGCGTGCGTTCCAGCGCGCCGACGACTGCGGCCTGCACCAACACGCCTTCGGCGAAGGCATGTTGCTGTTCGAGCCGCGTCAGCAACGCGTCGCGCGCGCCTTCGTCGCCGACGCGCCACACGCCGGCGGAGGCGGTGCCGAAGCTGGCCTTGACGAAAAACGGAAACGGCCGGGGATGTGCGAATTCGTCAGCCGATCGGACGGCGGCCGTTGCGGGCTGAGGCACGTTCAGCCGCGTCAGCAGTTCGGCAAAGCCGGCCTTGCCTTGCACCTGCTCGAACGCAGCGAAATCCGACAGCGCGATGCCGAGGCCGGCGGGAAGCCGGTGACGTGCGGCGGCGAACAGATAGGCCTGCTCGTGCACCGGCAACAACACATCGATCGATCGCGTCTTCACGATCTCGAGCACCGCCGCCAGATAGCCGTCGGGATCGGCGCCGGATGCGGGCACCCGATGCACGCGAGCAACAAAGCGCGAGAATCGGCCCATGCAAAGCGGGTCGGCGGAGACAAGTTCGACCCGATGGCCCGCCAGCCCCAATGCGGTGATGGTCTCGCGAGCCGAGAGGCTCGAGCCTTCGCTGAGCAGGATTGTTGGCCGTTGTGCTGTCATCCGGATCTGACCCTGGAACAGGCGGGGAGGAGCGGTATCGCGCCCGGCGCGATTGTTACCGCAAATTCCCCGAGAAATTCGGCCTGTTCGCGCGAATTTACACGCCGGAACCCTTCCGCTAAGAGGGGTCGCCATTCTCCTCTAGAGGCTGCAATGTATTTGAGGCAATCCGACGCCGCGGCTTCGCTGCAGCTCTCCAGTCCGCGCAAGCGCGAGCTGCTCGATCATTTCGAGACCAACGTCGATGAGCTCGACCGCTGGCGCGCGTTCAACGCCGCCTATCACGAGGATGACTACAAGTTCATGCGGTTTCTGGTTCCTCCCGGCAAGCGGGTCCTGGAACTAGGCTGCGGTCGTGGCGATCTGCTCGCCGCGCTTGAGCCGTCCTACGGCGTCGGGATCGATTTCGGCGCCGAGACCATCGCGAAGGCGAACGCGCGGCACCCACATCTGTATTTCGTGCTCGGCGATGTCGAGGAACCGCAGACGTTTGCCGCGATCGAGGGTCCCTTCGACTACATCGTGATCGCCGACACCATCGGCATGTTCGAGGACATCGACGGTACCTTGCGGCTGATCCATCAATTGTGCGCGCCCTCGACGCGGATCATCATCTCGTACTATTCCCATCTCTGGGAACCGGTGCTGAAGCTCGCCGAGGCGCTGCGCCTGCGCAGCAAGCAGCCCAGGATCAACTACATCGCAACCGCCGATTTCCGCAACCTGATGGACCTCGCCGATTTCGAGGTGATCAGCCAGGAGCAGCGACAGCTGCTGCCGCAGCGCTGGTTCGGGCTCGGCCCCTTCATCAACCGTTTCATCGCCCCTCTGCCGGGAATCAGGCAGCTGGGCCTGCGCACCTATCTGGTGGGGCGTCCGGTGCGACTGTTTCCCGATCGCAAATATTCCGTCAGCATCGTCATTCCCTGCCGCAACGAGCGCGGCAACATCGAAGACGCGATCCTGCGCATGCCCAAATTCGGCGCCGCCCAGGAGGTCCTGTTCGTCGAGGGCAATTCCAGCGACGGCACTTTCGCCGAATGCGAGCGCGTGCGCGACGCCTATGCCGATCGCTGGGACATCAAGGTGCTGAAGCAGGACGGCAAGGGCAAGGGCGACGCGGTCCGCAAGGGCTTTGCGGCGGCGACCGGGGACGTGCTGATGATCCTGGATGCCGATCTGACCATGCCGCCGGAAGCTTTGCCGAAATATCAGACGGTGATCGAGACCGGCAAGGCCGAATTCGTCAACGGCACGCGTCTGATTTACCCGATGGAAAGCGAGGCGATGCGCCCGCTCAACTTCATCGCCAACCGCATCTTCGCCTATCTGTTCAGCTATCTCGTCAACACCCGCCTGACCGATACGCTGTGCGGCACCAAGGTGCTGCTGCGCAAGGACTACGAGGTGCTGGCGCGTGAGCGCGCCTACTTCGGCAATTTCGATCCGTTCGGCGATTTCGATCTGATCTTCGGCGCGGCGAAGCAGAATCTCAAGATCATCGAAACCCCGATCCACTACAAGGCGCGGACCTTCGGCGAAACGCAGATTTCTAGGTTTCGCGACGGCTGGCTGCTGCTCAAGATGGTGTGGTTCGCCTACCGCAAGTTGAAGGCGATTTGAGGCGGTTATCGCTTCATTCTTTCCGGGCAACAGTGCAATTCCGGATAGCAATGCAGTTTTGCCGGCGTAGACTCGCTCGTCATGCGAATCGGTCAGCTCTCCCATTGCAGTTTATGCGTTCGATTGTGACGACCTTCGACTATGACAGCCGTCGCATTTCTGTCTTGGATGCGACGCGCGATTGCATGAAGGTTCGTCAGTGTTAATTGGTGTGGCAGGTCTGTCGCACACGATTGAATTCTGAGGATCGTGAGCACACGGCCTTTTCATTTCGCGCTGCAGCAACTATCTGCTCAAGGTAAGATCGAAAAGTCTTCGCTAAGGAGCTGCAGGTGTCTCTCGCTGAAAATGTTGAATATCTACGACGTCTAGGCGAGCTGAACGGCATCACGGGCTTTGGGAACTACCCACGGAACCTGCGGCCGGGTCCGCGCAGCCCGCTCACCGAGGTCGACCGGTTCGGTTCAAATCCGGGCGACCTGAAGATGTTCGCGTGCTTGCCTGTTCAGCGGCTGCCGTCGCCTCCGCTCGTGGTGGTGTTGCACGGCTGCGGACAGACAGCGGACGGATACGATCTGGGTGCCGGCTGGTCGACCCTGGCGAAGCATTACGGCTTCGCATTGCTGCTGCCTGAGCAGCAGCGCGCGAACAACGTCAACGGCTGCTTCAACTGGTTCAATTCGCAAGACATTGCGCGCGATCGCGGCGAGGCCGGCTCGATCCGCCAGATGATCACCTGCATGATCGACGACCACAATGTCGACAAGCGCAGGATCTTCGTGACCGGGCTTTCCGCCGGCGGCGCCATGGCGACGGTGATGCTGGCGAACTATCCGGAATTGTTCGCCGCCGGCGCCATCATCGCCGGGCTGCCCTTTGGCGTCGCCCACACCGTGCGTGATGCCTTGTCCGAGATGCGCCGATCGAGCTCGCGGTCGGCCGTGGAGCTCGGCGATCTGGTGCGGCAGGTCACGACACATCGCGGGCCCTGGCCGAAGCTGTCCGTGTGGCATGGCAGCGCCGACCGCACCGTCAACCCCGGCAATGCCGATGCGATCGTCAGGCAATGGCTCGATTTGCACGGGCTGCCGCTCGCGCCGATGTCGGAGGCGATCATCGATGGCTATCCGCGACAGGTCTGGTGGGACGCGGATGGCGAGACGGTCGTCGAATCCTACACCATCACCGACATGGCGCACGGCACGCCGCTCGGGCTCGCCGACAACGACCAGCGCTACGGCAGGCAAGGCGCATTCCTGATCGAGGCGGGCATTTCGTCTTCTTATCACATTGCCAAGTTTTTCGGTCTGACCAACTGGATCCGCGAGCGCAAGCCCGTGTCGCCCGACGCTCCGAGCACCAAGCTGATGCCCGCTGTGTCGCCGATTGCGGCCGCGGCGCCGATGCCGGATCTCACCAAGACGGTCTGGCCATTGACTGCGCCCGAGCGCCAGGTCGAGCCACCGCCCCAGCCGCGGCGCAGGCTCAACGTCCGGGCCGCGATCATGCGTGCGCTAGCGGCCGTGGGCCTCAGGAAATAATCGCCTCTATCGGTATCGAGAGCGTTTTCCGGAGAGTGGGCAGGCGACTGTGTGCTCGGCTGGAGCGCCATGACTTTTGTTTGAAACGGCCTGCCTGCTGGCTCAGTTCACCTCTCCCCGCTCTTTGCGGGGAGAGGTCGAAATTCGCGCGGAACGCGGGAATTTCGGGTGAGGGGCAAGGCACGGTGCTCGTCGCGAACCGTGCGTTCGCGGAGAGAAGCCCCTCACCCCAACCCTCAAAGCGAGCTTTGCTCGTCTCGACTCCGCAAAGAACGGGGCGAGGGCGCACCTCAGGCGCTGAACCAGTGCAACCTCATCTCATCATGCTCTAGGTCGTGCGCGGAGGAGTGGCCGTTGATCAGAACCAATGTCTCATCGGGTTATCCGTTCGAAGACGTCTACGGCTACGCGCGCGCCGTTCGGGTCGGAGACATGGTCTTGGTCTCCGGCACGACCGCCCGCCCGCCGCACCTCGGCGGCGATGCGTACCAGCAGATGACCAACGCAATTGCGACGGTCGCGGCCGCACTTGATCAGGCCGGAGCGGAGTTGCGCCACGTCGTGCGAACTGTGGTCTACGTTCGCGACATGGCGGATATCAATCACGTCGCCCGCGCGCATTTGGAGGCATTCGGCAAGTCGCGTCCGGCCAGCACCCTGGTTCAGGTCGCCGCTCTCACGCCCGAGACCGCCCTGGTGGAGATCGAGGTGACGGCGGTTGTGCACGACTGAGTTCGCGCCGGGGGTGCATCACATCTCTCAGGTTGACGATGGCAGAATGTCTGCCGTTGGGGTTAAATTCGTCACGCCCGCACGCGTCGGAGCGCAAGGCGGAGGGGAACAGCATGGCGGCGCGCGGATCAGGTAGGCTGCTCCTTTGCGTGGGTCTCCTGCTTGCGATGCCGGCGCTGGCCGCCACGCCGGCCGACCGGGGCGCGTGCGCCGCCAGCGCCGACAAACCCGAATTCGGGGGCGCGGCCTGCAGCCGCATCATCGACGATGCAAGCGAGCAGGTGGCAGAGCGCGTCGAGGCCTTCAAGAACCGGGGCCGCGGCTCCTTCAACAGGAAGGATTACGACCGCGCGATTGCCGACTACGGCGAGGCCATCAAGCTCAGCCCGAAGGATGCCTCCGCCTTCGCGCGCCGGTGCGAGGCATACGAGAGCAAGGAGGACCACGTCGCCGCCATTGCGGATTGCAGCGAGGCGATCAAGATCGACCCGAAAAATGGCTGGGCCTACAACAACCGTGGCGTCGCGCACTACGGTCTGCATGAATACGACGTCGCGCTGGCCGACCACGCCGAAGCGATCAGGATCAATTCCAGGGACGAGTGGGCCTATGCCCGCCAGGGCATGGCGCGGACAGAAAAGGGTGAATTCGACCAGGCGATCGCCGATATCACCGAGGCGATCACAATCAATCCGACATACGCCTTTGGTTTCGGCCAAAGGGGACAGGCGTTCTTCAGGAGGAGGTTGATCACGAAGAAAGGCGGATGGGAGCCCGCGATCGCCGACTACAGCGAGGCCATCACGCTCGATCCAGATCTGCTTTGGCTGTACAGCTCGCGTGGCGTTGCCTACAGCAACAATCGCCAATACGACCTCGCCATTCCCGATTGCAGCGAGGTCATCAAGCGCGAACCGAAAAATTCCGCCGGGTACAATTGCCGCGGCGTCGCTTACGAAGGCTTGAAGGAGTATGGCCGCGCGATATCAGACTATGATCAGTCGATCAGCATCAATCCAAGGAACGGCGTGGCGTATTGGAATCGCGGCAATGCCTATATGGCGTTGCGTAAGATCGATAAGATCGATGACGCGATCGCCGACTATGACCAGGCCATCGCGATAAACCCCAAGGACTTCAACGCTTTCAATTCCCGCGGCAAAGCCTGGGTCGCAAAGGGCGACCGCAACCACGCGATTACGGATTACACGCAAGCGATCCAGTTCAATCCGTCCTATGTCGAAGCCTACAACAACCGCGGCCTCACCTATGAAGCGTTGGACCGGCGCACTGATGCGGTCGCCGATTTCCGCAAGGCGCAATCGATCGACCCGGCCGACCAGATCAGCAAGCAACAGCTCCGCGCGCTCGGTTTCTGACCGCGTGCCGTTCAAATTCTGCTCAAAGGGCGGACCCGCGATCCGCGGCGCGGCGTGTTGACATGCCCGATATCGTCAACGTCCACGATTCTGGGCGGCTTCGAAAACCGATTCGCCCGTCTCGTGATCGCGCCGATCGCGACGCTAGTCCTGGGCTATCAGAGAGGCGACGATGTGGTCCTCTGGACGATGGCTTTCGGACAATCCATTGATGACGCCGGCGCGATCCGCCGAGTTGCGGTTCTGACTCATCTTGCGCTTGCCATCGAGCCTCGAAATCGGCATCCGCAAACCGACAATTGCTTTGAGCTGGGCTGTGATGAAATCAGCCGGGGCGTCGGTCACCGCCCAGCGATCCCCTCGCGGTTGCTCGTGCAAATCCGTCAGTCGCGTGATCACGTCGCGCAGCCGCTCCGCGTCGTCGAAGAACTCGACCGGCCCATAGGCGTGAACCGCGACGTAGTTCCACGTTGGCACGACCTTGTGGGTCTCCTGCTTGGTTGCGTACCAGGAGGGGGAAACATAAGCCTCCGGCCCAGCGAAGATGGCCATCGCCTCGCCTGATGGCGTCAGCTTCCACTGCGGATTGGCCCTTGCCACATGCGCGTAAAGCGTGCCGTTCGGACCTTCGCGCTCGTCGAGAAGCATGGGGACCGGTGTTCCAATAAGCCCTTCCTGGGTCGCGGTCACAAGCGTTGCCGAGCGTGCTGCACGCATGGTCCGATGGATATCGGCGATGTCATCAACGCGAAACGCCGGCGGAATGTACATGGACAGGGCTCCTCGGTGCCAAGTGCGGCCTGACGAAGTCGGTTCAGGTGTTGATACCTGCTATTTTAGCAGGCAGACTGGACTACCAGAAGGGCCAGTTTGGAGCATTTATGGTAGGCCAGTCTGCAGTCAAGACGCTCCCCGGGCCGCATGGAGCACGGGAAATCTACCAGGCACTAAAAGCGCAAATCGAGGATGGCGTTTACGGGCCGGGCGACAAGCTACCTTCGACGCGCACCCTCGCCAACGAATTTGGCGCTTCCCGATCGACAATTACGGCTGCCTACGAACAGCTTCTGGCGGAAGGCTTCATCGAGACGGGACAAGGACGCCGGGCACGGGTCACGCCCACGCTGCGGGTGGCACGCTCGTTACGGCAAAGCAGCAAGCGTACGCCAAGAGCGGCTCGACTATCGGCTTACGCAAGGCGGGTCGCCGACTTGGCGGGACCGCCAGTCGCAAGCGAGCCGCTGCCGATCGACTTTCGCTACGGTGATCTTGCCGCCGCCGACTTTCCGAGCTTGGCATGGCGGCGTGCCTTGACCAAGGCCGCGACGTCTTCGGCTTCACGCCGCCTCCGCTATCAGGAGCCGCAAGGATCGAGAGAGCTGCGATCCTCGCTGCAAGCGTATTTGTGGCGCGCCCGGAGTTTGCGCTGCAGTCATGAGCAGATCATGATCGTCAATGGGTCGCAGCAGGGGCTCGATCTTTGCGCCAGGTTATTGCTCGACGCCCGTGACCGGTTCGTGATCGAAACGCCATGCTATTGGGCCGCCCGGGATGTTTTCGAGAGCGTCGGTGCCTCGCCTCAATTCGTGCCGGTCGACGAAGAAGGGCTGCGGACGGAGTTCCTCGAGAGCATCAGGAAAGCGCGCCTTTGCTATGTGACGCCATCGCATCAATATCCGCTGGGTCACGTCCTGTCGGCATCGCGCCGGGCTCAACTGCTGCGTTGGGCCGGCCATGCGGGAGCCTACATCATCGAGGACGATTACGACGGCGAATATCGATACGACATTCGGCCGATACGACCGTTGCATGCGTTCGATGACGCCGCGCACGTCATCTATCTCGGGACGATTTCAAAGACGCTCTCGCCGCTGTTGCGTCTGGGATACCTCGTCCTGCCGCCGGAACTCGTTGATGTCTTCCGCGCCGCAAAGCGTCTCACCGATCGGCACTCGCCGACGCTGGAGCAGGCCGCTCTCGCAGAATTTATCCAATCGGGGGCCTATGAACGGCATATCAGAAAGCTGCGGCGGAAGAACGCGCAGCGCCGGACCGCATTGCTCGATGCATTCAGCGAAAATTTCGGCAGCACGGTCACGGTTCAAGGTTCGGAGGCCGGGCTCCATGTGGTCGCGTGGTTCAGACAATACGGTTCGGCGCAGGAACGGCAACTGGTCCAAAAAGCCAGGTCCGCAGGCGTCGGCATCTATCCTGTCTCCGATCTGTACAAACACCCGCGAGCGGCTACGGCGAAAAGGAGAGCCGGGTTCGTTTTCGGATACGCAGCCCTCGAACAACGGGACATTCGGCAGGGCGTCGCCCGCCTGGCCCATGCTTTAAGAACCGCATAAGCTTCCGCTGTTGGCGCGCGCCAAATTGTACTGCAACGCTAAGTGCCCTCAGTCGGTGATCGAACGAATGACCCTCGCCGGGTTTCCTCCGACGAGAGTATTGGGGGGAACGTTCCTGGTGACCACGGAACCCGCCGCAACAACGGAGTTTTCGCCCACCGTCACGCCGCCGATGATCGTTGCGCCGGCTGCGATCCATACGTTTCTTTCAATCACGATGGGCCTTGCGATGGTGAAGGCGCGCCGCCGCGACGGTTCGACGGGATGGCCGGACGTGATGATGCTCACGTTCGGCCCGATCATCACATCGTCGGCAATGTCGAGTCCGCCAAGATCATAAAAAGTGCAGTTCTGATTGACGAAAACATTGCGCCCGATACTGATGTCGACCCCGCCGGTTGTGTAGAATGGCGGGATCAATAAAAAGCTGTCGTCCACCTTCTTGCCGATGAGTTCGCCGAACAGGGCCCGGACTTGGTCCGTATCGTTGAACGTCAAGCGATTGAGATCGGCGGTGATCGCCATCGCGCGTTTGACGCTTGCCAGCATTGCTGCTGATTCCGGCGTTCTTCCGGGAATGATCCTGGTGCGATCATCATTCGCCATTCGTTATTGTCCTCCGGGTGTGGTGGGCGGATTGGAGCGAAGCCCAATCCGCCGTTAGATTTGAAGAGATGGCGGGTTACGGCTTTGGCTCGAACCCGCGTCCTGCGAATCTTAATCCGGGTCAGGCGAGATGTCGCTCGCCGCCAGGCGGAGCCTCATGCGAGCTACGAGCCCTTGCGACGAATTGAGAGGTCGTATAGGACTTTCTCATGATGAGCCTTGAAGGCTCATTGGTTCCATCGCGCGACTGGCGAGCTGACGTGGAATTGACCACGGTGAAGCGCGAAGGGCTCTAACGCCGACCGCCTGGGCATCATCACCCTGGATAGAACAGCGTCTTGAGGAGCCCCAGCCATGCCGTCATTCCGCAATGAACTCCACTTCAGTGATTCAGAAATTGCGTCAGCTCTTGCGGGGGAGGAGCGCCGTCAGCAAGACGGCGTCGAGCTGATCCCGTCCGAGAACTATACCTATCCGGAGGTTCTCGAACTGCTTGGATCAGTCTTCACCAACAAGTATTCCGAGGGATATCCGGGGCGCCGGTATTACGGCGGTCAACAGTTCACTGACCAGATAGAGAATCTTGCGCGCCAGCGAGCCTGCTCGCTGTTCCGCGCCGAGCACGCCAATGTTCAGCCGCTGTCTGGATCGCCGATGAATCAGGCCGCGTATCTCGGGCTGTTGAATCCCGGAGACACGATACTGGCCATGGACTTGTCGCATGGCGGGCATCTGACGCACGGCGCGCCGGTGTCGCACATGGGGCGTTTGTTCAATTTCGTCCGCTACAAGACCCAGCCTTCGCAGGGCGGCGCCATCGATTTCGATGAGCTTCGCGCGACGGCGCGGGACGTCCGCCCGAAATTGGTGCTCTGCGGCTACAGCTCCTACCCGCGCGAGCTCGATTATGCGGCCTTCAAGAGCATTGCCGATGAGGTCGGCGCGCTGACGATGGCCGATGTCAGTCACTATGGCGGGTTGATCGCCGCGAACGTCATGCGGAATCCTCTTGATGCAGGTTTCGACGTCATGACGACGACGTCGCACAAGACGCTGCGAGGGCCGCGCGGGGGGATCATCCTTTGCCGTCGCGAGCATGCGCGCCGGATCGACGCCTCGGTGTTTCCCGGACTGCAAGGCGGACCGCACATGAACGTCGTGGCCGGGACAGCCATAACTCTCAAGAAGGCAGCCACCGCCGATTTTCAGGCCTACTCACGGCGGGTCGTTCGTAACGCGAAGGTCCTGGCCGACGCCCTGATGCAACTGGGGATGAAGCTGATCACGGATGGGACCGACAATCACATGATGGTCGTGGATACCGTGACCAGCGTCGGACTGGACGGCGGCGCGGCCGAGGATATTCTCGATTCGATCGGCATCACCGCGAACCGGCAGATCATTCCCGACGATCCTCGTCCGCCGCTCCGACCAAGCGGCATTCGCCTCGGTACACCGGCGGCCACGACGCGTGGCATGGATGAAACCGAAATGCGTCGCATTGCCGGGTTCATCGCTGCGTCTCTCCGCGCGACGGGCGATACAGCGGTCGTCGCGCGCCTCAGGTCGGAGTGCGTTGAGATGTGCCGTGCTTTCCCTGTTCCAGGAATAGCGCCGCCGTCCAGAGCGGATTGATCGGTGAACCAAGCTGGTCCGGAGGCCGACAGGCGGTCATTGGGCGCATCGATAGCGGAATTACGTGCACTGTCACCGGAAGACCAGTTCGGCCGGTGAGCCGGAGCCGGTGTTCAAGGCGATGCTGGAGAGCGCCTTACGCATCTGTCAGGCCAGGGTTGACCGCCCCTTTGGCGGCTTCGAATTTTTTGCTACAACGTGAACGGGCTCATAATTGTGAGCTTTCCCACCGCGTATCTTGGCAATGGCGGCGGTCAGAATTGCGAATGTGCGGGAGAGCTCGATGTCACCCATGAGGTCAAACCTCCTGCCCGGCATACAACGCGAAAAGCCGACGACGCAAATCAGGCGCTTTTCCGGCCTGCGTTATTTGCAATTTTTGAATTGGAGTGGCTTGAAAGGGCTTCGGGATCTTAAGCAAGCGCTCACCGTTCGAAGAAGGTTGCTTGCCCCGTTCGGCGAGAGGTTTGGATTGCTACGTGTCTTTGAAATTGTGACGTGACAACATGATCTGAATTGCCGCGTCGACTGCCTGAGTAACTGTTCAGTTCCCTTGAGAGTCTTTTTGGCAGGGACCAATGACGACGGTAGTTTGTCACAATTGCCACCGCGAGAATTCAGCCGAGAGGGGATTCTGCCAATTTTGCGGAAGTCGTCTGGCGCTTTCCCCAGTGGATCCAGCTCCACAAGTCGAGCCCCGCCAACGTCTATCGGCCCTGCGACTACTGGCTGATTCCGGCGCGTATCGCGACCGACGGCATCATCTGGCCCCAGGAGCACGGCCGCCCCCGCGCGGTGGCGCCGCTTGGTGTCGAGCATCATCACGCCCCGCTCGCCATCGTGTCCTTCAACAAGAACGGTGTGTTCGAGATGCAGGGCGACTGCCATCTCAAATTCAAGGTGCCGGTGGAGTTTTAGGAATCTGCAAAGGAAACTCGGCGGAGGTAGCAGTATGTTCGCACCGCCAATTTCAAAGCCCGCAAACAAGAGCGCTTCGAACCACGTAGCGCTGCATAGCCGTGCAGTGCCTTTAGCAGGGCGCCACAGCGGATTCGAATACGCGCCGCTGGTGCAGCCCCCGGTGAATGACGGACCGTCGCGGACTCGGACCGTCTCCGCGGGCCGGAGCGCCGGACAGGAACCGCGCGACCATTCATGGAATCTATGCGGCGTTCCAGCCTCTGATCCTCTCCGCAGGACGCCAGAGCTTGCAGTCGGTGCCGTCGATGATCCCCTGGAGCACGAGGCGGAACGAGTCGCGGGCGACGTGATGCGGATGCCTGCCGGCGGGCTGACGCTGAGCTCCGCGCCGCAAAACATCAGTCGCAAGAGCGAGGCCGGCGAGGAGGAAAAACCGCAAAGAGAGGCGAGCGGTCAGCAACCGGCCACCGGCGAAGTGCCGGCCATCGTGCGTGAGGTGCTGCGCTCGTCGGGACAGCCGTTGGATACGGCGACACGCGCCTTTTTCGAGCCGCGCTTCAAATACGATTTCAGCGCCGTTCGCGTTCACACCGATGCGCATGCGACCGAGTCCGCCCGGCAGATCAACAGCCTCGCATATGCGGTCGGCACAGACGTGGTTTTCCGGTCCGACACCTTTGCCCCGGACACCCCGGTCGGAAAGGGGCTGCTCGCGCATGAATTGGCGCACGTCGTGCAGCAGCGCCATGCCACCGCAAACGGGCCGCTGTCGCTGGGAAGGCCTGGGGACTTGGCCGAGCAAGAGGCGGAGCTGGCGGCGACCGGCGTGATGTTCGGGCGGCAAGCAGCGCCTTCAGCTGGCGCGGAGAATGCGGCGCGCGTGGTTCGGCGTTCGCCCGGACCGACCCCGCCGAAACCCTCTCCGCCGGACTGGCTGGGGCCGCTGCGGGCCGCTGCCAAGCACATATTCGGTGACGTTTGGGACGTCCGGATATCCGGCCTCGGCCTAACCCCCGTCGGCCCCTACGATCAATTGAAGTCCTACCTCCGTACGTTCAATTTGAACAGGCCCCCTAACGTCGAGCCTATGGCAGCGGCGCACATCGTCGGCGGCGAGCATATCCGGGATCTTGGCTGGGACATGTCTTACGACAAAGCGCCCTGCGTCGGTGTGGCTCAATCTCTGCACGACAAATGGTCGGGAGAAATGAACAGTCATATGTCGCAGAAGGGAATGATGGGGGGAAGAACGACCGCGACCGCCGGTCGCACAATCGTCGGCCCCGACGTTGTGAAAGCTGCGCACCACGAAGTTTATCGCGGCTTTCCAGAGCTGCAGGACATCTCCCTGCGGATCATAAACAACGAGGCCAAGCGCATCATGGGTGCGAAATACGGGATGCCTGAGCCGACATCTCCGATGGCGGCTCACCTCGGCGGGATGCCCAAGCCGAAGTCGGCGATGGACGTGCATAAGGGCTCGCCGATGCCCAAGCCGAAATCCGTGATGGACGTGCATCAGGGCGCGCCGATGCCCAAGCCGAAGTCGGCGATGGACGTGCACAAGGGCTCGCCGATGCCCAAGCCGAAGTCGGCGATGGACGTGCACAAGGGCTCGCCGATGCCCAAGCCGAAGTCGGCGATGGAGGTGCATAAGGGCTCGCCGATGCCCAAGCCGAAGTCGGCGATGGAGGTGCATAAGGGCGCGCCGATGCCCAAGCCGAAGTCGGCGATGGAGGTGCATAAGGGCTCGCCGATGCCCAAGCCGAAGTCGGCGATGGACGTGCACAAGGGCGCGCCGATGCCCAAGCCGAAGTCCGTGATGGACGTGCATGAGGGCTCGCCGATGCCCGAGCCGAAGTCCGTGATGGACGTGCACGGAGGTGGGATGCCGGAAGCGAAATCCCCGCTGGAGCCTCCCACGCTAGAGCCTCCCACGCTGGAGCCTCCCACTAGCGGCGGACTTGCAGCCGGGGGAATGGCCATGGAGTCTGCAGCGATGTTCGAGTTTGCGGTCTTCAATTTGGTCTTGCCTCTTCTTTTCGACTGGATGGAAGAAGGACTGGAGGCTGACAGGCGAGAGGCTATTGAGAATGCGTTGCAAGCCGCGATGCCGGAGATACAGGCAGAACTCATTCGACACGGCGTCGCCAGGGAACCTTGGGGCGAGTTCGCTGCCATCTTGCAGCAGACGAAGGGAGGGCGGGCCATCTACGCGAACGTCAGCTGCAAGATTGAGCTAGAAGCACCGCCGGAGTTGCGGTTCTATCTCGTAAACCTTAAGTTGAGCATGACAAAAATCAGTCGATACGATGGCGGTGATCATTACGTTGTTTCTCTGCCCGTATATACTCCGGACGCGCTCGCAACCGAACTGCTGCGCGACGTTCCAGACGCACTGTGACGTCACGGGCGATGCGGACGGATCGTCAAGTGCACCCGGCTGTTACCCTTGATCGATGGATGGGTTCTCCCGCGCTTCCCTGAAACTCCCTTTCTGGGGCGGCGCTGGCCAGCGATGTCTTGTGAAGCTGAGACGCGCGAGGCGGTGGGTCATGTGCTTGAGACCGATCCCACCTTTACAATATCGGCGTGGACCGCTCGGGGCGGGCAATCAAACGCAAAGCCGTTGATAGAGGGCCTTCGGAAAGCGGGGTTGCCCGAATAGACCGTGCTCGCCCATGCTGACAAGGCATCACGTCTTGCTGCGGTGCATGAGCCGGCAATTGGCACGCTGCGTCATGCGGCGTTGCAGCACCATATGATCATCTGATCGCTATCCGGGCTGAACGGCATGGCCTGATTTTGGGCTGGCTCGACCGGATTGCGATCGACCGAAGGCGGACGAAGATCGCCTTTTTGTCCACGCGGCAGCCGTGTTAGATGCGATGCGCTATGGGTACGTGGGGTCCTGGACCATTCGCCAATGACGCGGCTGCCGAGTTCCTCGACATGCTGCGTGCGTCGTCCGCGCGAGTGATTAGCAATGTTCTGAGCAAGATCGCTGGAGCCCCAGCCGGCAAATACATTGACGTCGACGATGGCGGCGCGGGTTGGGCTGCCTGTGAGATGGTTGCTCTCGCATTCGGTTACGGCGACGATGCCGAGCTCCTCGATGACCACGTTCTTGATCTCGCGGGAAAGCTCCGGCCAAACGAGCAACACAGGCTGCTGGCGCTGGCAGTCCTGTACCGGATTGCTGATCGCGACCATTCCGAGCTGGCCGGCCTCTGGCATGAGGGCAGCGGTGGTGCGAACTTCGACATGGCGCTGGAGCATCTCCGCGTCCGACTGCAGGCCGCTGGTCAGGGCGCGCGCCAACTGTCCAAGCCAAGACCGGGCGACGTGATTGCTCTGCCGGATGCACGCTCAAGCGCACGACTGATTGTGGTCCAGGTGGTCGGGCCTGGGGAGGTCGCAGTGTTTGAGGGAACGTGCGCCAATGACAAGGCAGCGATCGACTGCGTAACGGACCGGTCGGCGCGCCGCATACCGGTTTTGGTCAACAAGCTGGTACGCCGCGGTCGGGTGCTTGGCAATGTACCGCTTCGGAAGGATCTGAAGGGAAAGCGAATGTACGCCGGTGAGGCCGGGGCAATCGACCAGTATGTCCTGATGACCGCGAGCGCCGGCGGCACACGGCAGGTGCCCTATGAGGAAGCGCGCGACCACGACGAGCACCGCCACTACGACAAGGACGCGATCTGCGCCATTGCCCTCGGCACGCAGCAAGTCGCGCGCGTTCGATCGCCCGATGAGCGCGAGGCGGCATTGCGGGTACGGAATGCCGAGAAATGGGCTACCCGCCGCCAGATCACCACCCCCGGCCCCTTCGGGGACGTCGTCCTTCTCGAAGGACTACTGCAATGGCTCGAGCAATATGGCATCGACAACGCTGTGAAGCGGCAGAACGATGTGGCAATTGGCATGCAAGGATACGGCCGTCCCAACGAGGACAGCGAACGTTACTCCTATGCGTTTGCCGGCCTCGTCGCAATCTGGCGCGGAACGTGGCCCCGCGACATGTGGCCGGCGGAACTCGCCGGGCGCCTCCCCTCGCTGCCAAACGACGCGCTTATGACGCAGGCACTCAATGCGGCGCGCATTCTCGCCGGTCGTGTGCTCACACGCGATGCCGAGCTGAGATTGATCTGGGACGACGCCCCCGACAAAGGTGCCGCACTGCGCAAGCTCATCGCGTCACTTCAGCAGGCGCTCGCCGAGTGAGGGCTGACCATGTCTGTTCATGTGAAGGGTTTCGGCTGCCAGCCGATAGGGGACCCACGCGAGTTCGGCGGCCGGCGTCCGAAAGCCTCCAAGGGAGCAAGCCGCATTTAAGCGCGCGGGTTGGAGACGAAGCCGTAACCTGCCATGTCTTCAAGACTAAAGGCGGATTACGCTTCGCTCCAATCCGCCCTGCGCGCGGTGAGGTGTTGGTGGTCGACGCTGGTCGACCCGCCCGGGGGCGACCGGGCGGGCGCGGCGCCGCCTTCGCTGTGAAGGTCATCTGGGGAAACAGGAACCTCGCAACTCCGGCAGCACCGGTGCGGCACGGTGGGTGGATGACGCCGTGCCGGACGTTGTCACTGAAAGAGCCAAGGCGCGTCAGCGCGGATCGGATCGATCAGTAGCCACAGCTGCGAACACGGCCGATGTAGTTGCGGTAGATGTCGAAGCGCGGCACCCAGCGGCACTCGCCGTAACCGCTATAATCATAGCTGTCATTGTTGAAGCCGTCGTTATGGAAGCGGCGGCCCCAACCCCAGCCATCATGGAAGCCATGCTCTTCATGGAAGCCATGCTCTCCGCCATGAAAGTCACGGGCTTCGGCCGAATTAACGGTGGCGGCGATGCTGCCGGTTGCGACAAGCGCGGCGAAGGTGAGGGCGGCAATTCTGGTCTTGATCGACATGACGAAACTCCATCCGGTTCAACGCGGGACCGACTGGCCCGCATGCAGATTGGACCGAGTTTCTTCACTCAGGTTCGAAGCTAGCCGATAAGGCGCCGCGACACCGTGATGTTTCTCACACTCACAATGGTGTGTTGGGCGGACAGCGCCGTTTGCCAGACCCGTTTGGCGACCTGGCCCGTATCTCGCGGCCAACCTTCCCGAGCGATCCCGGGTGACATGGCGCATACGTCCGGAGCAGACTTAAGCGCGCGTGGCATTCGGGAAGGCGCCACTTGAAATGCCAGCCTTGCAGCCGTATCGGGGAAAACCCGCCGTACGAAATGATAGGGGCGATCGAGGAAACGTCGGCATCATTCGAAGCCCGGTTCGCGCCTCGATCCTACCCGACCGCGCTACGCTCGCTTAAGGGAGCTGCCCAAATGAACATAGCCGAACTTCAAAGGATTTTGGCGGCGCATGAAGTCCGTTCACGAGCACATAGTATCGAGGGATCTGGCGATGATGAGGAGCAGTACAGACTAGAGAAGGATGGATTACTTTGGATTGTCTATTATTACGAGCGCGGCGATAAAGTGGGCGTTCGTGAATTTTTCACTGAAGACGAGGCGTGCATCTATTTTCTCAAAACACTTCTAGATGATCCGACCACGCGGCGTTGATGCGCGAGAATTGTGGACACCTGTAGTAGGCTCGTGGCGAACCGGCAGATCATTCCCGACGATCCTCGTCCGCCGCTCCGACCAAGCGGCATTCGCCTCGGTACACCGGCGGCCACGACGCGTGGCATGGGTGAAACCGAAATGCGTCGCATTGCCGGGTTCATCGCTGCGTCTCTCCGCGCGACGGGGGATACAGCGGTAGTCGCGCGCCTCAGGTCGGAATGCGTTGAGATGTGCCGTGCTTTTCCTGTTCCAGGAATAGCGCTGCCGTCCTGAGCGGGCTGATCGATGAACTAAGCTGGTCCCGAGGCCGAGAGGCGGTGATTGGACCCATCAATAGGGAGGTTGAACGGTTGAACATCAGCGCGCTCAACTTCCATTTGCTTGCGTCTTTGCCGCAATTCACCGTTGGACCTCGAATATCGTCACTCTCCAGAGGTGCACCCGATCAGGTTCGATCCGTGCTTGTGCGCGGCAGTCTGGATCGAGAAGGCGCAACCATCTTCCGCGGCGTGGCGTGGGGGTTCGGCCCGTCCCGCCACTCTACACCGTTAGAGCGACGCCCGAACTCCAAGAAGGGTACGGGGTGTTTGGAGGCGAAGGCGCAACCCGCTATGGCGTGAGATTGCAAAGCGCATTGAATCCATTCGTGGTCCCCCGTGCCCAAGCAAATCCGTTACGTAGAAGGTCATTATGTAATTTCACCGGTTGCGGCGTTTGTCAAAATGCAGGGTATGTATCGACAATTCTGGAGGATTCGTCCTATAGTTGTATGCACGCACAGGTTTTACCCTGGCGCTATTAGCCCCGGTCTGAAAGGTATTGTTCATGTCTCGCATAAGCAAAGCGATATCGGGACTGTTCGTGTTAGGCTTCGTCGCATTTGTCGTTTGGTTATATTTTCTCAATCCTCGGGATAATGAGGACTCGCTCTGCGCGCTTGCAAGAAAAGAGTTTCAGATGGATTGTTCGATACTCGCCGTTCCCGGCGTGTACGAAAAGGGAGCGGTCGTCAATGTTGCTGTTTCACCCAAAGATGAAATTCGGAAGATTGGGTTTCCGGTTCAACAGATATTTGGCGGCTCTTGCGTCGTCGGGCCATCCATGGCCGATTTTTCGACCTTCAAAGAACAGCCTGGTCAATCGATCGTTTTCGGTAAGAGAGAACTAACTGTAGATAGGAGCATCAGCGCAGGGGCCAAGCTGAACATCCCTGAAGCTGCGAGTTTCGATCTGCAGGGAGGTCCCAATATATCCGATGTCCAATCCATATTGCTGTATGCCGATTCAGCGCAGGTCTTCACGATTGATCAAACTGCCGCGCAGGATGCCCTCAATGCTTGCTCGGTGCGCGCCTCCTGCACCAGCAACATTTCGCCGAACCAGGGCATCGTCACCCGCCTGTTAGTTGCGAAGAATCTTCAATACTCCGTCAAAGATAAGAACGGCGCGGTCTTTCCTCTTGAGATAGCTGCCGAGAAAGGATTGGTGAAACTAGGCCTGCGGGCTGGTCGCGAAGTGATTTCGTCCACCGACCTTTCGTCGGGCAAGGACATGGTTTTTGCTGTAGAAGTTTCGAAGCCGTCCCAATTCGATTTCAAAACGTGCCAGTCCTCCCTCAAGATATTGAAGGTAACCGGTCACTCCAAGGCGAAGGCTGTTACCAAGAAGGATATCATCGATGAGCAGGAGTCACCCGGAGATAGCGAAGCCGGGGCTCACGTTAGTTACATTCTGCCGGATAGCGATCGGGACAGTGAAAGCATCGACATGGCGGAAGCGTTTGCGAACAGCAAATGGAGCATGACCCCTGACGGGACGGGCATACTTCTAGATTCAGTCGTTTTTGCAACTGCAGGAACGCGCTGGCCGTACGGCGATGAGAAAAGTAAGAAGACATATGCGCCTTCTTCAGCGGCGACGGAACTGGCGTTAGATGTAGAAATCGTGAACAGAGAAGCGCTCGGTAAGAATCTCGTACTCGTGATGGAAATTGACCTGAAAAAGAACCGAGATATTTCGCTATATCAGATGTTCGATGATCTCACGGTAACGCCCAGCGCAGGGTCGCCACGAAATATTCCGGCGATCTGGCATGCTGGTGATGACCGAAAGGAATTTCCGCTCGGAAGACTCGATCCGGGCGACGTTACTCATCTACGGCTGACTAGGCGCTTTAGCGCGGGTTCAATCAATGCCGACGACGGCGGAAAAATGAACGAACGACTGAGTCTGTCGTTTGACCTGCGATAGACGATAAAAGTAGCTATTTTGACTCGCGTAGGGCGGATTGGAGCGAAGCCGTAACCGGCCATCTCTTCAAGTCTAACGGCGGATTACGCTTCGCTCCAATCCGCCCTACGAGCTCTGCGCAATTTCCGAGACTCCCCATATCGGGTTGGGATATCATTTAATGGTGTAGATGGTCCGCTAAAGGCGCCCTGCAACATCTTTTGCAGGCGTTGTTTGATCTCTTGAGAAGAGTCTTGTTCGGGATCGTTGGGCATGGCTGACGATAAACCAAAACGTAAAAAATTTGTACCGCCAAAACCGCCTTTTCAAGCAATGCGGCCAGATCATAGGACCGTTTTTGGCGTCGGTTTGCAGCACGAGCGTCTTGTAGGCCGCGTCGCGATTGAGTGGACCAGGCTTGAGAATATCCTAAACGACATTTTATGGCGCTTCCTCAACCTAAGTTTTGAGGATGGCCGCGTCCTGACTGGTCGCGCAGATGCGGCGACAAGGATTAGTCTTCTTCGCGTAATTGCGCCGCGTCATTTGGCGGACGCCGACAAGCTAGAAGCGCTACTACTTAGTTTAGACGCTATAGATGCCTTACGCGATGACCGCAATTTTATCGTCCACGGTGCGTGGGGAAGGCTGGAGCCTGAGGGTGTTCCATTGGCGATGTCGCTCCGCGCCAGATCAAAACCGGACGAGATCACTGGCGAAACGTTTCCACCTGACCGAATGCAAAAGATAGTAACTCTCATAACCGAAATGAGGAAGATGCTCGTCACCCTGCTAATCGAGATCGATGCGTCGCCCGATACACTCTTGAAATGAGGTCGATGCAGCCAGCCTGACTTTCGCGGGCTTCGTCTAGGGTTGAACGGCTCTATGGTCGCCAAAGCTGCGGCAATCATATCGTTGTCAATTTCCATCGTCGGACGCGCCAATCCGCTTCGCGTTTTCGATTCGGATGCTTATGTCTGAATCATGAGTGATCCTTGCAACAACCATGCGCGTAGCTCAACGATCACGAGACGGTCGCGCCGTGCAGTTTCCGGTGGTGATTCACCCTTCGGGCGCTATATCAGCAAGTAGCCCGGATGATTGTGGCGAGATCCGGGGTAGCAATCTCCGGCCTGGGCGCTGTTCTGCAAGAAAAAACTCAGAGATCCCGGACATCGCTGCGTTCATTCCGGGCTGCTGGGCGCTTCCCCGCCAGCTGTCGGAAACCGCTGCGCTGCAGTCACACGTTTACTCTGCCATGCAAAGTGATTTGCCCGACGGGCAGGGTTCGCGAATTCCTGTCCAGCCCTCTCGCGAAAAATAAATCGCTTCTGTTTTTCAGAAATATATGATTTGTTCTCGCCATCCCGCCTCGACCAAAGAGGGGCGCTTCGCGATCGTCACGAACGTTGGGGTGGGATGCGGTGGACGCGGCAGCGTCGCGCGCGAAACGGGATCGCAGGGCGGGTTCTC